>Ga0180438_10000059_pt1 | contig 221679 bp, 300 predicted proteins | sample SS_ome_12_FD_132455 | JGI IMG/M metagenome (GOLD analysis project Ga0180438, IMG submission 132455) | Hypersaline lake sediment archaeal communities from the Salton Sea, California, USA - SS_3_D_2 metaG | ecosystem: Environmental > Aquatic > Non-marine Saline and Alkaline > Hypersaline >...
ACAACTGAAATGTAATTGATGTTTGCCTTTGATATGGCTGAGGCCTACGTTGAGTAGGAGAGTTCTACCGGTGGGGTCGGGTACCGGGTAGACAACTGAAATGTAATTGATGTTTGCCTTTGATATGGCTGAGGCCTACGTTGAGTAGGAGAGTTCTACCGGTGGGGTCGGGTACCGGGTAGACAACTGAAATGTAATCGATGTTTGCCTTTCGTGGGTTTACACAGACTGTGGCTCGCAGAATCTGGGGAAGTAATTGGCGGTGAAGGAAGAAAATGAGCTTGGGGCATCTGGTGAAACATCCAGACCGACTTTAACTGCCCGCCAACCCACATAATTTTTGAGGGGCTGATGACGGTCAGAGATTGCGACTTTAAACCACAAGTCGCTAGAATTAATAACTGTGGGTTCGAGTCCCACCCCCTCGTTCCAGCAAGTTCCTAGAACATCTAAGAAGCTGTGATTGTATTGGGTCAGTGGCCTGTGCAGTACACAGTGGAGACGGTTCGTTTAAGGAACGAGCTGCCTTTAGTCGAGATCCCGCGTTGGCGACTAGAGGGTTGGCAGTACCAATGCAGGGGTGCGAGGTGGGTAAGTCGGTCTGGTAGATTTTACCTGTTTGTAATCCAGCGACACCACTTCAATAAATGGGACTAACAGGTCTCAACCATCTTTCGTTGTCACAAGTCGGTTGAGTATTCACAAGATGACAACTAGGAGTGAGGACACTAGCTTGAGTGCTTCAACGGTTTCGGCTCAAGTCCATAGCCCTTCTCCGAAAAATTGATTGAAAACCGTTTACGCCTACACGGAGTTGGGGGTTCTACAGTTGTAGGAAGAGCTTAAAAACCCAAAGTAACAGGTGGGGCTACCGGGATGTATCTTTCCCTTTCAGTGTAAGCCTGTTGCGGTAGGGAGAGTGGTGGACACGCTTGCCCCAACCCTCTACCCGAATTTTTCGTTTTTGGTAAATGGAAGGTTGGCCTAAAAGCAGCCATCCTTTAAAGAGTGAGGCGAAGACCTGTTGCTCGGATTTTTGCTGTGAGAGGCTTGGGTACGGTTAATCTCACAGGTTCCACGCGAGTCAAAAACGTAAAGTCGCTTTTTACGTAAATAGATTTGGGAGTGGCTCTCCCTAGCGTGCTGAAACAGGAGTACTTTCGGTTAAGTGAGGAGGCACCCCGGAGACGGTAAGGCCGAATCCCTCTTTGGCGTAGCAGCACACCATTTACCTTTTTCAGCCCCGTACCAAGTGTCCTATGGAGTTCGGGTTTAAATACTCCTCTTGGTACGCATTTTCAACCTTGTGGGTGTACTCAGACTGTGGCTCGCAGAATCTGAGGCAGTAATTGGTAAGAGATGAAGCTAATGAGCTTGACACCTGTAAAATAAGTTGCAGGGTGACTAAAACTGCTTACCAGCCCACATTTTTTGAGTTGCCCCCTAAGCACTGGTCTAACGATCCTGCTTAGGTGATCGGGGAGTGGATGGTACCTGAAGCTCCCCACTTTTTTGGAAGATGAACGGGAAGGCCGGGCATTAGTGCACAGTGTCGTACCGGTTCGACTCCGGTTTGGAAATCCAAGTTCTTGGCATCTTCCTTGAAAAACCGCCAGAGGAATTACACGTTATAATCTGGCCTCTACAGAGAGTAAAAAATGTGAGGTTGTGAGTGCTTTTCCAAAAACTCTCACCCGACATAAGTTGGATTTAGTGTCTTGTGCAGTCATAGATGGGAGGCGTTGAACTCTGGTCACCAGGTTGGAGGGAGCCAACAGTGAAATACCATCCATTGGCATTAAATTGTATAAATACAACAATTTGTGTTGGGTAATTTTCAGTTGCAACCCCTGGGTTCTGAGGTATTTGCCGGTAGCCTGCAGAACAGGGAAGTCCCGTAGCCGGATGGGTTTGGTAGTAGAACCTCTGACCCTTTTAATTGAGTCAGTAGCTGTACACTAAGAAAAAACTACCACTTTTTCGGAGCCTGTAATTTAAATGGAAAAAGAAGCGTTAGCCTATTTCTAGGCTCGAATCCTAGCAGGTTCCTTAAAGGGTGTAGTCTCCCTCCTGGGGAAACATTTCCTGGGTTATTTGGCCATAAAAGACTACAACGCAAATCGAAAGTGCTTGTTGAATTGATTTGTGTAATCCGAACAAGCAGTTGTGAGTGCTTCTATAAACTCTCATTTGTGAGGTTCCTGGTTGTCCAAGGATGTAAACAGGTGAGTGCTTGGGTGTGTATTCTCGCTCAAGACTGGGCAGGCGAATTGACGCTAGCGAAGCTTGGCCTCACATTTTTAATCCCTATGATAGAGGATCTACTGATCATTCTAGAACGGTCGGTTGGCAGAAAAAGCTTGTTGGACCCAACTTGTTTTTCTGTTGTCCTGGTTCGATCCCAGGATGGGGAACTAAAGCACTTGGTTGTGAGTGATTCCTAAAACTCTCGGTTGTTGGTATACCAGGGTACTAACAATCTTAACACCTGGAAAAGCGTTTTGGTAGTTATCGTCAATAAATTGCTCTACTTGAGTGACGCCGGGCTCTCCTCAAGTGGTAAAACCCGGCAACCTTTTTATTTTTCTTGACTTCCTTCTTTTAGCACAGCATAATAATTGGTGTTAAACAGCTAAAAGGAGTCACAAATGGTGCAGCAACACAAAATCCGAGAAGGCGTCCCCTACACCGATGGTAAATCCATCAGAGTTATTGTTGATACTGAAGCTGGGAGTTTTGAGAACGGCACACCCGTGTATTATAGAACCACCCGAGACCTTTTCAAGGAAGTACACGAATGCTCTTTGGGAGCGTTTGCTCGGTGGGCAACACTGCAACACGAAGAGCTGTCAGATCAAATCGTACTGGCTATTCGCCCAAATAACGGAGCAGATGTTCTCCCAGACAATCTAGAAACCAGGGTGACAAGGATTTTGAAGACCGAGATTCTGAAAATTGAAGCCGGTTTGGGAACCGTTTCTTTTAATAAAAACGTAATTCCAGCCAAACTGCTGAGACAGTTGATTCAGGATTACGAAACACTCTACGGCTCAGAAACGCTTAATATCGAAGTAGTTTTCAGTCTTTTCCTTGACGGTGCGGTGGACCGCACGGAATTCCGGTTTAAGTCTGAACAATAAAGGGAGTTCGAGCTAGCGCTTCTTCCTGAGGGGCTTTGGTCCTGAAAATTCTAGCACACACACGCTTTTATCAAGAAAGGAGATAGGATTATGAAGCGCATTCCTGTTAACCTAATCAACCTCTAACCCTCCCACTTAAAGCTGAGTTAGCACTCAGGTCCGGTTGGTGGACGTACCAGAGGAAGTATTCTGTGTTCGTTGGTACCGACACAGGGTATTAAACCGGACATCTGGCCCCATCGTTCAATGGTTAGGACACAGGATTTTCATTCCTGAGATCGGGTTTCGACTACCCGTGGGGTCAATAAACTATTAAAAGAAAGGTCATACTACAATGGTGGAAAAGGAAAACAGTTTCTACAAAGAACAATTTTCTATTTTGCAAAGGCGTCTTCGTGGTTCCATAGAAGAAGCAAAGAAGGAAGGAGACACGAAGAGAGAGATTGCTCTTCTGAGGGTAGGTTGTGACGTTGCGAACATTTTGAAGGGTGTGAACATAAATTACAACCCTCCTGGTTACTAAAAGTTTAGGGCTCGTCGTCTAATTGGTAAGGCTCCAAGCTCATAACTTGGTCATTCGGGTTTCGATCACCCGCGAGCCCACTATGTTACTGACTACCTGAGACCGCAGCTCAAAGGTTAGTAGCAGAACACCTCAATTAAGTGACGGTAGAACACTGAGGTGTGTGCAAGCAGGTACTACCGGGAAACTATTTTCTACCCTGTAACCACGTAGTTCCGAGGAGCACAAAAGAATGATCCACCTTTTGTCCCTACCTGGAACTTAGCGTAGTTTCCCGCGTCTTTGGCGAAAGCCGTACTGCGTTGAGGATCAAACCTGCTTGCACTTTTTCTTTTTTGCCCACATGGTGGAACAGGTAGACACGCGAATTTTAGGTGTTCGTGGCTAACGCCGTGGGAGTTCGAGTCTCTCTGTGGGCACTAGGTCATTCTAATTTTAAGTCCTGGTAATGGTGCTAGGCAAACGTGACAAGCTTTCCATCCTTCACGTTCGAGAAAAGTTAGAATGACCTTAAATTTGTTGGGAGTTTGAGCTAAACAAAAGAGGTACTTAAAATGATTTTCACCTATGAGATAAAACGTCACAGTGTGGATTTCCTTTTCGAGGACGGCAGCTTTCATTCAATAGTGGTGGGACAAGGGCCTGGTTACTGGTACCGAATCATTTCAAAATTGAGAGAGTTGGGAAAAGAGATAAATCCGGAAGACTTTGACCAGGGTATAGAACGTCTATACTACGATTACGCCACCGAGGAACTGAGAGGAAAAACAGAAAAGCAGAAAGAATTGGGATACTTTACCTGTCCCCAGTGCAACGTGATTTATCCTTGTCGTTCTTTCAAATATCAAAATCCTTGCGACAACTGTCGTTATGTAAAAATTACCTAGTCACTTCGTGGTTAGGAGTGGGGCAATGGAATTGAGAAACCCCCTAGAGGTTATTGGGCAAAAAAGAAAGCAGGAAAGATAGATTAATAGTTCACATGGTAGTTTAGGTACCAGCGGGAAACCGTGTAGGTTCGAGTCCTACTGTGGGCACTAGTTGGTAGTTCTGGGAGACCTTGGTGAAACACTCCATGGGAACCCACGGTAAAAACGAGACGTGGTAGGTTGTGTAGGTAACTACAGAGCCCTTCTATCTAGTTACTCCTTGAGGGTAACGGGGGTAGTCGGATCTTGTTTTTAGAAACAAGGCCCACCTGAACTACCAACAACTTCTTCCTAAGCACTTCGTGTTTGGGAGTGGGGCACTGGCATTTTAAAGTCCAACTCCATGTGGTTAGGGCAAACCAGTTCAAGACTTGGGCCTTTTGGCTAGCCCAGATGTATTTCTGATTGCCGACAAGTTACAGGCTGGTTGATACCAATTACCACGAAAGAAAGAGCTAGCCACTATGGGAAGGATGACCGAGCGGCTGAAGGTACACGCCTGCTAAGCGTGCGTAGGGAAACCTACCGAGGGTTCGAATCCCTCTCCTTCCGACGCAGTTGGCCCCGCTGCACATCCTATCGAGAATAATTACCACAGATGTGTGTACACAAAGATGCTAGGATCTTTATTTGTGGTGGTTATTCTAGGGGCAATTGGCAGAGTGGCGAAACGAAAAGAGGCCCATACTAGTTAACCTCTTTCTTTGGTAAACGCGCGGTAACTCCGTGATTGGTCAATCAGTTAACTGGTTCACTATCTTCCAGGTTCAAATCCTGGCTCTGTCAAGATGCTATCGCATACACTGCCTTCAAAAAGTGTATTGACAAATTAAAAAATGTTGTCACAAGACTACTAGGAGGTATTAATCATGGAAAGACTTATTTATCGCTTTATTCCTAACGTTGAGACCTTAATTGAGCAATACGAGTTGGAAGGTTTCGAGGTGCGGGGATACAGTGAGTACAGTTCTGACGGGATTCCTAGGGTGGCTGAGATGGTCAAGTGGGTTTCTGATAAACCGTCTCAAGAAAAGGAATGATTTTTGATTTTCTTCTCTTTCTTTTCGGGGAATAACTCAGTCTGGTAGAGTGCCTGCTTTGGGAGCAGGAAGTTCGCAGGTTCGAATCCTGTTTCCCCGATTAAGTTTATTTTTCAAAGTACACGAAAAATAAACTACCTCACTGGTACAGAGGTTAAAGTACTGTGGACAAGTGTTGTGCAGAGGGTAGCACAGAGAGTAAGCTAACGAAAAGCGAAACCTGCCGTGCGAGAAGAGCAGGTCCACGGTGTAATCGGAATGCCTCTAGTGTGGTGCACCACAGCTAGTTTTAATGCCAATGAGAGGTTCGATTCCTCTCCTTGTCCAAATGTTGGGTTGGTACTTTACCAACGACAACAGCTTTCTTCGGGAGCCCGGAAGAAAGGCTTAACCAGCGCCAGTGAGCTTCAATGGGTCGTGCACACACCGCGTTGAAGATGACTCTGGGGTAGTAGGAAGGTGCACAGAACGGCAAACTAGGCTTTTCCTAGGTTGGCTTCTAGGCACCGATCCCTCCTTCAGTGGTGTGTGGGGCTTGGTTGTTCGTTCACACAGGGCTCAATTTTAAAAATTATTAAAGGTGAAAAATGAAGCTAACTAAAAAACAAGAAAAATTGGTAAAAGAGGTTATTGGAGACGGCACCGATTTTCCAAAATTTACAAACGACCCTTATGTTAATCACAGAGTAGACATGCTTGTTTGTGACTGTCCACCTTGGGAGGAGTTGAGTAAGGAAGAGCAAGATTTGTATTTTGAGGAAGTAGAAGCTTCTAAAATGGAATAATTATTAATAGTATTGTTTCTTTGAGGCGTAGGCAAACGGTAAGCCACGAATTTTTGGTGTTCGGCATTGGAGGTTCGAATCCTCCCGCCTCAAAAATGAAAAAAGAAAAACCTTTGAAGGATTTACTGCCGAATCCATGTTGTTGCAGTTTTCCCATGGAACCATTGAAAGTAACAAAACCACTTAGAGAAAAATTGTGGAAGTGTCTCAAGTGTGGTAAGTTGATCTATAAATACAAAAACTAGTGCGGAGTGTATAGTGTTTAAATGGCAACACGGCTAGTGGCTAACGGGTCATACCTGCCAGGCAAAAGTGGGTTCAAATCCTGCAACACTCCATATAATGTTTAGCGAGAGACAAGCAGTTGGGCTCTCGTGGCGACTTTGTAGAGGGTGTACAATTTTTCTGGGCGATTAACTCAGTTGGCAGAGTGCAATCTTTACGCGGTTGAAGTCACAGGTTCAAACCCTGTATCGCCCAAAAAGAAGTTGACTTTACCACTACTCTGTGTTAGCCTTTTCTTAATCCGTGAGAGATCAGGCTCAACTGCTCTCACGGGGTTGTCAACGGGGTGGGCCAATCCCCTGACGGCGGGAGCTGCGTTTCCTTTTGGAAGCAGTCTCCCGTTTTAATTTTAGAAAGGAAACAAAGCACCATGGTAGAAGAAAAAGAAACCTACGAAGCTATCAATTTTGGTTGGGACGGTGATGATTTTGTAACCGAAGATGTTACAGGCAAAATTCGTCGCTATCACGGTGCCAAAATTACCGACGTTAAGCGAGAGTGTTCTGTGGAAGTTCAAGACGGTAAAGTGATTGGACACTTTTCGTTTCAATTACCGAAAAAGAAAGGCTAAGAGAATGACTATGGTAAAAGAACACGAACTTAAGTATGGGGTAGATGGTTGCCTCTTAACCTGGCAAAACCCTTTTCCTGAAGAAGTAACCTGTGCTTGTTGTGGAAAAGAAGGTGCACGTTTAGCTTTTGTTCTACAAGAATCAGGCAAAAAGGAGCACGCTTGTAATTTATATCAAAACGATCCGGATGGAGAGGGATTTTGGGTGCACGATTCAGCTGCTTTTGCAGTTTATTTGTGCAGAGATATTAATTGCCCTGAAAAAGCTACCGCTAAGTGGAATCAAGCTTAAAATATTTTTGGGTCCTTAGCTCAGCTGGTAGAGCACCGGACTTTTAATCCGTAGGTCTTCGGTTCAAACCCGAAAGGACTCATTAGTTCACCCATCAGAATAGTAAGTTTTAAGGAGAAAGATCATGAAGAAGATTGTGCCTTCAAATTGTTGTAAACAGAATCAAGTATTTAAACTTAAACGAAAGAAGAACTGTTTTGAAAACATACCCAAGTATGGTTTATCCTCCCTTTGGAGGATTGAAGGAGTACCTTCACACCTTTGCTAAGTTGGACGGCAGCAATCTCAGATTTGAATGGAGCAAGAAAAAAGGTTGGTACAAAGTTGGAACCCGGCATCGTCTTGTAGACGAAAGTGATTCTATTTTTGGAAAAGCTCCCCTTATTTTTCAAGAAACTTTGGCTGACCAGTGCGAGAAAATTTGTAGAGATAATCGTTGGCAGAGAGCTGTGATTTTCTGCGAGTACTATGGACCACAAAGCTTTGCTGGCCTGCATGAAATTGGAGGTACGATGACGCTAACGGTTATAGACGTAGCTCCTTACAAAAAAGGCATTTTACCACCTACTGATTTTCTAAAACTGTTTGGAGAATTAGGGCCGCATTACCTGGGATACTTGAAGTGGAATTTTAATTTCATAAATCGAGTTCATCAGGGTTTAGAGCCTGAAGCTAGTTTTGAAGGAGTAGTTGGTAAAGCTAAAGGGAAAGGAAATACACTACTTCTCTACAAAACCAAAACTCAAGCCTGGAAAGATGAAGTTAAAAAACGATACAGTAAGAAGGAAGCAGAAAAAATAATTCATAGCTAAGGTAAACATCGATTAACTTTTCAGAAAGGAAAGCCCTATGTCTATTGTGCGCAAAGCCACTGTTAAGGGTGAAGTGGAAACACCCGCGTGTGAAAAGTGTGGAGAACCCCTAAAGCTGGGTACACGAAAACCCGTTTTTAACCCTTTTCACGAGGGAGCCAAAAAACTAGGCAACGGGTTAATTTGTGAGACCCCCGTTGCTCATGATTATTGGTTTTCCCCTTGTTCGCATTGCACACCTCCTCATGTAGTAATTAGAAAATTGGTATGCTGATTTGTCTTCCCGCCGCACCACCAAAAAAGAAAAACATCAGGCCATTTTTCTTGGTCTCTACACCAATGAAACTGGTTCTGATGTTGTCTACGTTTGGGAAGTTTGTAACGATCTCAAACCTGTTAAAGATTTTGCTGTTTGCTACACCCCTATTGTTAAAAATGGTAAGATGCTTCGTGGTACTTTTGAACGCATAGCTGATTGGAAAGGGTTTCCTTATTACGGCGGTCAGGAAGAATTTCTAAAACATTTTCCTCATAGAGTGGAAAAAATTAAAATAGAGTTTGAGGAGTAGTTGTTTTGGCTCATCAATTAAATTGGCCTAGTATCAAGTATTTTCTTAAAGATTACCTACTAGCTTTGGTCTACGAAGACTACAAACGGTGGCCTTATTGTTGTCAGGGTTTTCTTAAAAAAGAAAGCTACAGTGACTTTTTTTCTGGATTCAAGACTATTCTAACTAAAGGCTACGTGCCTTATGAAATTAGTGATCTTTGTGATCATCTTGCTCCTTTAATTCTTCCACGTCTCCAACGATTCAGAAAAGTTGTCTACAGTCATCCGGCTGATATGACTTTCGAAGAGTGGGAAGAAAAATTGGACAAAATGCTCTTTTCTTTTCAATTTGTTGTAGATAGAAGAGGCGATGATGTTGGAGCTGACGACGAGAGTACGGCTACGCACAGTCAAGTAGAAGAAGGTTTTCAACTTTTTGGTGCTTATTTTCGCCACCTTTGGCTTTGAAAAAGTTGTTGACAACTTGTTAGCACTGTGTAATACTACTTTTTGTCATGCCATTTTTGTACAAAGTCTCCTACCGTGGTGAGAGAAAGCTGGTAGAAGCCAATTTTCCTCACCAAGCTTTGAAAAAAGCCTTTCCTGGTTTTAAATTTGAAGCAGGTCTTAGGACCAATGCAGCTCCTCTTACCTTCGTTTATAGTGGACGCACTGAAGAAGAGGGCCATGCTGTAGTAGAAGAGCAAGAGGAGTGGTTAACGTGAGTAGGGTAGAAGTCAAAGGAAATGGTCGGTACAGTATGGCCTTTGGTGTTGACCTCTTTCCCTCCATTGGGGCCTTTGTTCAGGTGTGGGACCATACAAAGTACGACATGCCTGACGGCGACAACCTTGTTGAAGAACACGACCGGAGCACTACGGGTGGATTTAATCTCACTGAAGAGTTTGTAATTCAACTGGCTCGCCGGTACGATATTGATCTAGACCCCAGAGAAGTGTGGGAAGTTTTTGACTAAACGAGAAAAAATCATAAGGGGCCTTATTAGAGATAGTACCGATTGGGCTGTCCATCATATTTTGGAGCTGGAAAAAGAAAATGCAGCTCTTCGTGAGGAAATTGAAGAGTTGGAAGATAGATGTGATTGGACTGATACACACGGTCAAAAGTGTGACTGTATAGAATGCAAAGTACCAGGAGCTGACGAGCTTTAACCAAATTTCAAGGAGAACAAACCTTATGAGAAATTCAATTGCCAAAGGGCTTTATACCAACAACAGTGGGAGGCAAACTGTTTATCTTTTCGATTCTTGGCAAGACAACTGGTTAAACCCTCCTAAATTTACTGTGGATTACGAGGACGTTAAAACTGGAGACCAAGAAGAAATTCCTCTTGATCTATTTAAAATACGTTTTCCTCATAAAATTGACAAAATAGAAGTACAGTTCAAAGATGTGAATAAAAAATTCGACTGTGAAGCTAAGCCCTCTTTTGGTCTTTACACTGATCACAGGGGCAGAAGTGTGGTTTACGTTTATGATGTTTGGGGTACCAAGTACAGAAACGGTGTTGAGTACGCCAACGTCAAAAATAATGAGAGAATAGATTTATCGTGGGAAGAGTTCAACAAGAAGTACCCTCACAAGGTGGAAAAAGTTCTGATTGAGTTCAAGTAACTCAGTCGGAGGGTCGTGCACGGCTGGCCCTTAGCGCAATCTGAGTTAAGAAAATGGGCTGCCAGATGACATCGCTCATGAGACTGATCCTCTCGAAACCCCCGTTTTCTTGTAATAATTTTCTACGGCAGTGATCCCGGTTGTCTCAGACCCTGCAATCCGTGTGTTTTAAGATGCCCTCTCATGCTGACTAAATTGCTATCTAAACTTGGAATTTCCTACAGTTTTAATTTTGAAACTGAAGAAAGTAGACGAGAAGAACACGCTATTTTGCGAGCTTGGGAAAGATTTAGTATCAGACTAACTCCCTCTGACCTGGAAACAATCACTGCACAGCTTAAAAAAGAGAACCCTAAACCCATCAAAAATAAAAGCAGAAACAGAAGTGTATACGAGATTACTTATTTTGGTGTGCCGATGAAGGTACTCTGCAACAACACTTCTAAATTGATTTACACTTTTTTAAGGTGAAGAGATGGATGCAGATAAAACCAGCATATGTCATATCGAGTACGATGACGAAACCAACTCTTGGGTTTGTATTCATTGTAAAGATAAGTTTACAGAAGTTAGAAAGCCTCCCAAAACTACAGCGTTAGATATAGCTGTTCCTCTACTTGGAGCTGCTGCTGCTTTTTTCTTGATAATTGTAGTCCCAATTATCAGATTTAGATAATTTTTAAAGTTGACAACGCAAAGAAAATCTGCTAAATTTTAGAAATCGAAAGGAAAGTGTGACCCGTGTGTTATTTTCAGGACATTGCTGTAAAAAAAGTTGTAGTAGAAGTCATTTCCGAGCTGGTGGGAAAGCGTAAGCGCTTCACCGGTTGGGAAGTGAATCAAAAATTACAAAACCGCAAAGGCTTTGCTCACCTTCCCCCACCCTGGCAGATCAGCTCCTATGTACGGGAACTGTTTAATGGGCATAACAGTGCTTTTTCAGGTTATGCCTGTTATCCAGTTGATGGAGGCCCCTTGCTCTATTTCCCAATTCCGTACTATGTGAGAAATCATGTCGAAAAAATCCAAAAAGAAATCCAAACGGAAGGCCAAACCGAAAAGTAACCCTTCTGTTTCGATGCCCAGTGTTCAGGAACTTTTTGGTTCCAGTTGTCGTTATCGCCTTAGCAGTTCTTTTCGTGGACCTCAATTAGAAGGTTACGAATTCTTATGTGCTTTCGAAAACAAAGTACACTCTTACCACACCCCCACAATGCAGAAGCTTGGCAATATTAAACAAGCTTGGCATGGTACCAATAAGGCTGCACTTAAAAGCATTGCTGTGGATGGATTACTCACGCCTTTTCAGCGTCGAAAGCGAGATCGCTGGACTAGCATACACGGTATGTTTGGACCAGGAATTTATTTAGCTCCTAACATTGAAAAAGCGGCTATGTTCGCATGGCAGCATAAGCATTTGAAGTTTGTTCTTCAATGCTATGTTGCTTTGGGAAAACCTCATTTTGCTACTCAAACAGGAAACTATTACGAAACAGCTGAAATGGAAGACAAGCATAGTGTCATAGGTGGAAGAGGATCACTGACTGGAGCTTGGGGTGGTAGACTCTTAAACGAAGAGTGGGTAATTTTCGATAATCAACAAGCTACTGTAGACATGGTACTCGTGTACAGATGCGTGGAAACTCCTAAGGCTACCCCATTTCGAGGCTCGATTGGACGACGATTTTATAACAGTAGTAGAGAACCACAAGGTGTTGTTCGTTACCACCCTTGCAAACGAAATGGCAAGCTTTGTCGCAATGCTTTTGGCTCTGGTGGCTGTGTGGAAAAAGGTATAACTACTGGAGCGAGTGCCTTTTCAGATTACTGCAGAGATTATCAAGTATCCTTGATTCACAAATAAAATAAGGGGTTTTAAATGAGATATCGGGACAGGCCAGAAAACCGCCTTTGTACTGGACACAGAGCTTCTCGTCCAGAAAAATATGTGTGCTCGGTTTGTAAAAAAGAGAGGCATCGAATTGAGATGAGCCGAACAAGGGACATTTGTTTAGAGTGTATTTTTAAAGAAGAGGAAAATATCAATGAGCACAGCTTTGAGTAAAGACGATTTCAAAATTGTTTACTTTCATCTTCCCTCTCAAAATGAAGAGGAAGAACCTCCTAAAGGGGTTGTAGTAGTTCACTTATCTACAGGTCTTTCTGGAATCGGAGAAGACCCTAAATTAAATACCAGAGACAACATCCTAGTTGCTCTTAAAAAGATGGCACATCTAGCAAAAATTCCTCCAGGTGAAGTTGAGAGTTTTTTCTCTTGTCCGACCTGTCACCTGGAAAGACTACCTTATTTTGAAAATTGGAAAAGTGACCATAGTTATGAATATGGTAGAATCTTTACTGCTAATGATCATCCCGCTAAAGCTAAGGATGTTAAATTTAAGCCTACTCCTATTTGTGCTGCCATAGTTTTCAAAAATGAAAAGGATACATATTGGTTTTGGGATGTAGTCCCAACAGGAGAAGAGGATCATGAAGATCCTCTAGGTTTTTCTCACTTTGTTGAAGATGCTATTAAAGAAGCAGAAAAGGCAGCTCTTGAGATTGTGAATAAGTCTCTTAAAGCTGATGAACTCGGACCTCGGAATTAAAATGCCAGCAAAACCCACTGTTAAGAGTACCATTAAAAAACATGTGCTTGAAAGTTTGTTAGAGGGTGGTAATGTAATCTTGCACATAAACCCCAAAGTTAAAGAAAAAGTTGTACTTCCACCTGATTTGGATGAAGCTTTTAATGTCGTTCTCTGTATTGGCCTGAATACTCCCTATCCAATTCCAGATTTAACCCTTTCTGATATAGGAGTCGAAGCTACACTGACTATTAATCGAGAAGAGTATTTTTGTTCTTTACCTTGGAAATCGATTTATTATATGGGATTAGTAGGAGATATTGGGAGAGGTTGGCCAGAAGATGCTCCTATGGCATTGCTTCATCATTGGCATCTACGATTGGCCCAACCCTTTGAAGAGCTTAGAAATGAATTAGAAAATGAGGGTGTCTCTACAGTTTATGAAGAATCAGAACCAGCTAAAAAGAAATACCCTTTTACAATTATTTCTGGAGACGGAGAGGCATCTTCCTCTCACCCCGTAGATTCACATTTCCTAACTTTACTTACTCCTTCCTCTGATTAATTGTCTTTTCTTCCTTGACAAAACTAGTTTTTCAGTCATAAAAATAGGAGGGAAATGTAATTTATCCTTTAGAAGGAGAAAGAACCATGTTGATTTTCAGAAGTTTTTTGCTCACCTTTTTCGTTTTCTTTTTGACTGCTTGTGGGGCTGGAAGTGGGGTCAGTAACGATATCCCTGACTCAGCGGTTGGAAATGATGCTGTTTCCAACAACAATAACAACAACGGAAACGAAAATACCAACAGCAACTCCAATTCAAATCCTGTTTGTGGTAATGGGAATATTGAGGAGGGGGAAATTTGTGATGATGGAGCTGCCAACAGCGATACGGAACCTAACGCCTGCCGAACTACTTGCACTCTACCTTCTTGCGGTGATGGTGTTGTTGATGACGACGAAGCCTGTGACGATTCGAACCTGGGTGGTTCTACTTGCGCCAGTGAGGGCTTCACAGCCGGTCTGCTAAGTTGCGCTTCGAGTTGCGAGTTGGATTTTACAAACTGTACAACTTGCGGTAACGGAGTAGCTGAAGGCTCTGACCCAGCGTGGCCGGGTTACGAGGTTTGTGACGGTACGGACCTTAGGAGTCTGAGCTGCACCGATTTTGGTCTCCCAGCTGGGGTATTGGCTTGTTCTGCGTGCACTTGGAACACCTCTGGTTGCGTCGGAGCGGCAACTTGTGGAAACGGAACAGTGGAAGCGTGGGAAGGTTGTGACGACGGTAACACCACCCCTTGCGATGGTTGCAGCTCGACGTGTCAGGTAGAAGAGTGCGGTAACGGGGTGGTGGAGTGCTCGGAAACCTGTGACGATGCCAACAGTTCCAACGAAGATGCCTGTCTCAATATCTGCGTTCTCAATACTTGTGGAGATGGGTACATCAACGTTGGTGTTGAAACCTGTGATGACGGAAATAACAACGTCAACGACGCTTGTCCAGATGGACCAGCGGGTACTTGTCAAATTACCACTTGCGGTGATGGTTTCACTAATTTAAATACAGAGACTTGCGACGACGGCAACGGCAACAACGAAGATGCCTGTCCTGATGGTGTTGGCGGAACGTGCCTTGCCGCTTCTTGTGGAGATGGTTTTGTTCAGACGGGGGTTGAGAACTGCGATCCTGGTTTGGACCCTATCTGCAATGGTGATTGTACTGGTTCCTGTGGTGATGGAGTTTGGAACAGTACTTACGAGATTTGTGATCCGTCAGTATCTGGACATGAAATGTGTAATCCTGACTGTGCGGGTTATTGTGGAGATGGGATTTTGCGATCTCAGTGGGAAGACTGTGATCCTGGAATTTCTGGTGGTCCGCCATGTTTCTATCCTGAATGCACCTTGTCTGTTTGTGGTGATGGGATTTGTGATTGGAATAATGAGTCTCATAGTAGTTGTCCAGGAGATTGCCCTTGTAGTAATCCTACCGATACTTATTGTGGTGGACAGTGCTGGCCCCCAGCCAATGGCGAATACCCAACCTGTTGTTCTGATGGAATTGCAATGTACAACGATTTTCCGGGCGGTTATTATATTGTACATTGTGGTGACTGCTCGATCACCTGTAGTAGCACACAAGATTGTGTTTCTGGTCAGTGCGTTTAAAAATTATTTCTCTCCTTTCTTTTTAATTTTCAACAATTAAATAAATGAGGGAAGAAAAATAAAAATAAAAGTCAAAAAAGTCTTGACGAAAATACTTTCTTCAGTCACAAAATATATTGTGAGAGACAGAAAAACAAAAAACTCAACTGGAGAAATTAAAACTCCTACAAACCCAGAAAGGACTGAAACCATGAAGACCAAGACCAACAAGACGAGCATCATCGAGACCATCACCACCGCGCTGACGGACCTGCGTGCACAGCGAGACGATCTGAACAAGCAGATCTCCGAGCTGGAGGGAATGCTTTCCCATTACGAGTCGGAGCTGCACCGTGTCATCGCCTCCCTGAAGGGAACCAAGAAGGCCAAGCGCACCGTCAAGCGTGGTCCCGGTCGTCCCAAGGGCAGCAAGAACAAGGCGAAGACGAGCACTCGTCGCGGCCCCGGTCGCCCGAAGGGTTCGAAGAACAAGGCGAAGACGGCGAAGACCGAGAAGACGGTCGAGAAGAAGTCAGCCGCTCCGCTGAAGGCGGTCATCGTCTCCATGCTCCGCGAGTACGGCGAGCCCGTGCACGTCAACGAGCTGCAGCATCGGCTGGAGACCGAGGGTGTGACCGACAACGCCAAGACGGTCGCCGTCACCCTGTCCGCCCTGAAGAAGAAGGGTGAGGTCAAGAAGGGTGACGAGGTGGGCTTCTGGGCCGTCGCGTAATTCCTGCCACTTTCCTTCCCCCTGAAGGCCCTGGGAATTTTCCTGGGGCCTTCACCTTTTTGGCCCTCTCTTTGTAAAATACCCCCATGAAAATTTTAGTGTGTGGTTCTAGGAATTGGGATAGACGAAAACCAATTTGGGAAGCTCTTGGAGCTGTTAAGAAAAAGAAAAATGTGACCGTTATACATGGAACTGCTAAAGGAGCTGATACACTGGCTGGGGAAATTGGGTGGGAGTTAGGATTTAATATAGAAAAATACCCAGCTAATTGGGAAAAGTATGGTAAAGCTGCTGGTCCTCTTCGTAATCAAAAAATGATTGATAAAAATCCTGATGTGGTGTTGGCTTTTACAGAAGACTTAGATTCTTCACGTGGGACAGCTGATACAGTACGACGTGCAAAAAAAGCAGGTATTCCCGTTTTTGTTTATCCAAAAACTAAAAATTGGTACAAACGCTGGAAGAAAATAAAAAGTTGACACTCTTGTTACCTTGTGCTAGCGTAGTCTAATTGGAGGTGGTAGGTGAGTATTCGAGCTAGAAGTGACGGTCGGGCCGATATGTACCTTTGTGATGCTGAAGGTTGTCACACCCGACGAGCTAGTTCTGTAGGAACTCCTAGAGGTTGGGTTCAAGGTGAGCATGGTTACTACCACCTCTGTACTTTCTGTAAACATCTTAAACCTCGCTACGACCAAATTGTTAGAGTTCACGGTGTAAAAGCTTTGACCGGCAGAAAAGGACCAGGTTGAAATGGATAGACTTACTGAAACAGTTCCATATCAAATTCTTCCAACTACTTTTAAACGCTGTCAGCTTTGTGGTTACACAAGTGATGATATTTGCGAATTCAGGTTGTGGTGTGAATGTGATGAAAATGACAAACCTGAGCCCTATAATATTTTGATTGCTTGTAAAAGTGATGATTGCTTTCAAATAATTAAAGAGCACGAGCGTCTTTATTTTGAACTCTCTTGGAGTACTGGTGAACCAGGTCATTTTATCTTGCTTTGTGGAGATTGTCCTCATAGAGATGGAACACACTGTACTCATCCAGATTTAAAGATTAATGGTGGGAATGGTTTACTTCTTCATAGAGCTGGAGATCCAATTTTCCGCGCTAATATTTGCTACCATGACGATAATGCAGAATACGGATTAAAGTGCGGAAAATTGAAAGCTCCTTTTGTAGGGTGTGCTGGTTTGCCATCAGATCACGATAATCACATTAAAGATATGTAAATGCAGACTAAATCCAAAGACGACGTTGTTTGGGAAGGTGGAATTAACGATGCTCACCATTGGTTACCTAATGGTTTGCATGTACGAATTACAGCAATCACTCTTCCTAGTGGTCCAAGTATCTTTATTTGGGATGTGAGTGACCCCTTAATCCGGGCTCCAGTGGCAGCTAGTATTTACGAGTTTCAATTGGAGAACCACCCTAAAACTTTTGAGGTGGCTGCAAGTCAAGCTCTACACGCCGCTTCTAAAATCAAACCTTACGGGAGTTGATCTTGCCTTATCAAAAACATCAACATAAGTGGACTTTTTTGAATGCCGCAGGAGCTAAAAAATTCTCCTGGTGCAAAGGATGTGGTTCATTGAGAGTAGAAACTTTGTTTGGAAAAGTTTCTTATCGTCTGAGCAATTCTTATAAAGCTTCACTGCCCAAAGTAGCTGATGGATTACCAACACAAGAGGAGAAAGAAACTGGTGCAGAAGATTAAAAAGAAAAGCGTGTGGTCTAAAAAAGGAGAGACTACTCCGTCTGTGCGTGTAAGTAGAATAAGAAAAGAAGAGATTTGTTTTTATCCCTACTTTGGTGGTGGGGCTGAACAAAAGCTAAACCGAGATCAATTTCTCCATTTTTATGAGCTTTGTGAGGGTTAACGTGGCTACTACTAAATTTACACACGAGGGAGATCTTCTCAACACAGTTTCTAGCCATGATTTGGTAATTGATACTGTTCGTTTACGAAAAGTTGGAGCCTGTTGGGTGGACGAAAAAGGTAGAAAGTTTGATTTAAAAACAGGCTATGATACTAAGCGTGCTTGGGGGTTGGTGAAGTTAGATTTGGCTTCGGTCAAAAAAATGAAATAATGAGTAAACTACCCGTTCAACCTACATTGCCTGGTACAAGAATTAACCCTAACGCAGTATTGTGTCCATACTGTGGCAAAAGAGCTGTACTCACCACCAGTAAAGAGATTTACGGTAAAGATTATGGACCAGTCTACCTGTGTAAATGCAAGAAGGAGTGGGCTTACGTTGGATGTCATCCTGGTACCACCAAACCTTTGGGAAGATTAGCTGATGCTCAATTGCGAGCTGCTAAAAAAGGGGCTCACAGGGTTTTTGATAAACTTTGGAAACGCAAAGGTGGGAATAGAAAAAAAGCTTACGCTTGGTTGGCTAAGCAATTAGATATACCTGGAAAAGAGTGTCATATTGGGGAAATGGATGTAGATCTGTGTATGAGAGTAATTGAGGTTTGTAAAAAGAAACTTCACGGAGAGTCGTAAATAAATGATGACACCAATTTGCTTAAATGATTGGTTTGAGGCTAATAAACCAAAGGTAGGATTGTTCTGGGAAAAAGCTGCGTATAAACAAATTGAATTTTTTAGACATTTAGTTTTGGCGGTTTGTTTAAACGAACATCAGTCCAGTCTAGAAGAATTAGATTCAGCACGTCCTGTAGTAATTGGAGAACATACCTCTAAATCTATAAAATTGCCGGTAGTTGAATTTCGTAGTAAGAATGGTATAATTTTTACCATTCGAGATAATTTTTTAAACTATAAAATTTCTGTATCTTCCCCATTTCCTGTGGAAGTTGATTTCTTTGATTTATTCAATCCAAAACCAAACGAATGTTTGCATCCTGTTTATTTTGAAGGTTTTCCACCCCATAAAATTTTTGGATCTTTTAGCGAAAATAATAAACAATTCTCAGCACATCTTCTTTTAAAAGAGGAAGTGTACCTTTTAATTTGGATAATAGTCCGAACTTTGGCAGACAAAGAATAATTAAGGAGTAGTACCATGCCAATTTGGATGTATTTTATACTGATATTTTGCTTCCTTTTTGGTCTAGGTTTTCGTTATCTATCTATTAAATGTCGTCTTCGTTTTTATGTTTTTCTTTGGCCTGTTTTAGGTTTTCTCCTTCCACTTCCTGCATCAGCTACAAAATTTATGTGGAGACCTGTTGCTTTTTGCTTAGCCTATGTAGCTGGTGTTATCGTAGGGTCTTTCCTTTTTAGAAAAGTTAAACCACTACCAGATCCAATTAAAGAATTGATTAAAGATATTAAAGCAAATGGAAAAATAATAGTTGTAGGTGAAGCTACAGGTGAAATTGTAGAAACTAAAGATTTTAGTAGAGAGGACTAAAAATGTATATTCCAGTCCGGTGTGCTCTTTGTGGTGAAGAAGCAGATCAAGATGACTATACTCGTTCAATTCTAACACGCAGTGTTTGTGACTCTTGCTACAATGTATTTATGGAACTGAAGCGAACAGTTGAAAATAAAGAAGGAAATTCTGAAGAAACTAATTATGCGGCAAAATTGTACAATCTTGCTTGGAATAAAATTACAGCAGGAAAAGTAAGTGGATTCGATTGGCTCTTTACCTACGCCGAAGAGAAATGGGGAGAATAGATACCATGCTGACAGACGGTGAAAAGATGGTTTGGGCAGCTGCATTTGTAAGTGTTTATATGGAGGGAGGCAGAAGTATTGGACGCTGTATAACAGCAGCTACAAAAGCAGTTACAAAATTAAAAGAGGGTTCTTCTCATTTTTGCCAAACCTCGGGAAATCCTGAGGCTAATTCTATGCTGCAAGAAATGTTAGGGAAGACAGGAGAATCTACAAGCTTTACTTGTTATTCTTGCGAAACGATTGTAATATGTTCGCCTGAAGAAGCACACCTTACAGGTCCTAAACTTTGTGGAGACTGTCTTCAGAAGGAGTACGATAAACATGACACCTAAACCTGTTTTTGAAGTGCAAACTAGAGATGTTAGTGGAGAATTGAGGTGGTGGTCTACTCTCAAAGAAGCTCTAGCCTACGCTAAAGAAAATGAGACAGTTTGGAAAATCAGTTTTCCTGTGGGACCCCCCGAAAATGGTGAGCGTTGTCGTTTTGTGCGCAGTGAAGAGGGCTGTTGGTTTTACGAAGATATTGTAGCTGCTGTGCAAGCCGAGCTGGAGAAAAAATGAATCGTTCAGACCAGCTTTTGACAATTACTTGTCCAATTTGTGGTACTGGTATTGCTACAGCTTGTCATCTCGTGTTCGAAGATGATGACCCCATAGAATATACAAGTGCTATAGCTTGCTGTGAAGAAAATTGCGGTCATAGGGTGAGTACTTCCTCAAACAAAAGTATGGATGATGCAATGTTTAAAGCTTGGGAACATTATGTTTCCGATGGGAGTAAAAAATGACATATTTATCTCCGATTCTGAAACCACTTAGCAAGACGGCCATTAGGTTTCGTTTTAAAGTAAGTGAGAAAGAATTAGAATAATTAATTACTAGTGGACAATTTCCTCCTCCAGATGGAGTATATGGTGAAAAACTATTCCAAGTTCCTGTATGGAAACAAAGATACACTGAATAATTTTTTTGCGATCTACAGAAAGAAAAATTGAAATGGGAGCAGTAAACATACCACCCGAAGAAATCAAAATAGTTCCTGTGGATTGTGGGTCTATTAGAAAACCTAGTTGTCCTCATGAAGAGTGTGATTATCGCTTAGACACAGCAATTGTTGGCTGTAACCTGACTGGTAAAACAAATGTTCGTTTTGGTTTTTGGTGTAATCACTGTAAAACCTTTTTTAGGTATACAGCCGATGTTTTTGATGCCAGTGGTCACTACTGGCTTCTTTGCCGTGCTATTGAAGACACCCATTTGGTTACATTTACAGGCGATGAAAACTCTTTAAAAGAAGAGTACTACGACCAAACCTTCAACAAAAAAGAGGAGAAACAAAATGGATAGTGTACAGTATGTTGGCGCTGGCAAAGAAGAAACCAAAAAAGCTATTGTAGCTGCTAAAGCAAAATTGAACTTGGGACAACATTGGACTCTCAAAGCAGATCATGAGGATATGCTTCCTATTTATCCTACCGATATTTTAATTCTAAGCACCTCAGATTTTTCTTTTGGAGGAGTTGTGAGTCTTTGTCTAGCCCCATCCAAATTAGAAGGTAGACATTTTCCAGCAAGAGCTGATATCATTCTAGACTACTATAAGCTAGTTTATGACCCTTATGAAAAAGAGGCAGTTTAATGTCTCACCCGCCAAATTGTCCTGGAGACATTGGTGTTTGTTCTTTTTGTGGCAACACAGATGCTGACGGACGACGCCTTATTCAGGGTCCTCTGGTAGTCATTTGTGAAGAGTGTGTAGGCACTTGTCAAATTCAATTGAGACAATGGCCTTTTACTCACGGCGTAAGAAACGTCTACATAAGCTCCAGCTGGAAAAATAGAGAGAATGTCAGAGAGCTAGCCACTCAATTAACTGAGGCTGGTTACGACGTTTACGACTTCACCAACCCAGCTTGCAGAAAAAGCCCAGAGATTCCACCCGAGAAATTTCCTGAACAATTCGATCCCGCGAAACACCGATACAAGGATTACATAAGCTCTGTTCCAGCTTGGCGCGAAGCTGTAGAAGGTAATCGAGAAGCGCTTGACAATTGCGATGCAGTTGTGTTACTACTACCCTGTGGGTTAGATGCCCATGCGGACGCTTTCTATGCTTTAGGAAAAGACAAGTACCTAATCGTTTGCGGACAACCCCGAGCTGGAGATAGAACCCCAACTCACCTTTGGGCAGACAAAATTGTCTCTGATTTTGCTTCTGTACTCTCTATTTTGAAGGAACTTAAAAATGGTTGATGACTTGCTCAGTGCTCAAGAAATTGCTCATATTGTAAATAAGACCACAGCTCTTCGTTATAACATGTCAGAAGTTATTGGAGATTCTCTTAAAAAGAGTCCTATCTTTGCCCATTTTGTAGAAGGGGAAGTTAACAAGTACTTTGAACAATTTTTGGATTGTCCCTCTTGTCAAAGTGTAGACGAGGAACTCTTTCAACGATGTCTTAGTCGTCGTAATGCTGTAGTGAAAAGGTTGATTAAAAAATTTGCCGAGGTAACAGCTTTTAAAATGAAACATATTGCTGCAAAGGGCTGATAAATGTCAACTACAACAAACTACAATTGTGACTATGGACTCTGTACCATTTTCGCAGAAGACAATAAAATCTTTCGCTTTTCAGGGGATTCTAAATACCTTCGATTTGGGCCTGAAAATGGACTTATTAGACTTTGGTGTGCTCAGTGTGGTGACACCATTTGCCTTCTAAGCTCCTCTACTAAAAAGGCTTCTTTGTCTGTATACTGTTTGGAAGGAATCTAAGAGAATGACTCTTTATACTTGTGAGTGTGGGGCTGTTGTCATCAAAACTGGTAACACTGATTTTAAATTTGAGGATAGATATGACAAATTACGTTGTACGGTAGAAAATGAACAACTCAAATTTTGGTGTATTAATTGTAAGGGTGTGATTAACTTTCCCTTTCCAATTTTGGCTAGAGAAGGGCTCATTAAAGTTGGTACTTTTATGTCCGAGTACGAAGAAGATCCAGGGAGGTATGCTCCTCAAGCTGTGGTAGATGTTGTTCGTCAAATTATAGAATATTTTACACCACCAAGTAAAGGTGCTAAATCCAAAAAGTTTAAAGAATTACCTTCTTCAAAATATGAAGTACTGCAAGAGGGATCAAATTTTGAATACGATGTGCTTGCAGAACCTGGGGAAGAAGAATCCATTAATTATCATTCTGTTTGGGTGGGGTTTTCTAGTGGAGTAAATAATGTAACACGTTTGATAGTTTCTAAAACAAAACCAGAAACTGATCACTGTGAATTTTTTAAAGGTCCCTTCAATGTTCAGATTCTAACTAAACCAGACGAAAAACCTGTTAATCCAACTGGTAAAACCTACAAATACAAGAAGAAAGAAAAATCAAATCACTCTTTGCAAGAGCTTAAAGATACTCACGTGGGAGCTGCTTGGGAGTGTACACGATAGGATAAACGAAGACGGTTCTCCTTCTTGGAATCAGGATGAGTCCCAATTCCGCTGGCACTTGTTAAATGCTGTAGGTGCTCTTTACGATTATTTTATTGACAAACAAAAAGAGGAGAGTAAAGGCCATGAAGATTGACGAAATTTGGGTGGTAACCAGTGTTGCTACCGATTATTCGGTAAGAACTGAAGTGTATGGCGATGAAGAAACATCTCTGGCAGATGCCAAGTATAATAAAGAAAGAGAAGATTGGAAAGCTGTGTGGGTAGATCATGTAGTTTTATCTGATTGGGTGGATCAAGATGGTGCTATGAGGGAGGATAAATATGCTTATGACGGTTGAAAATAATCTAGCCCAACAAACGCTTAAAAAGATGACTTCAGTTTGGGATGATCCTGGTTTTCACCTCGTTCTAATTTCCAAAGGTGTATCTCTCCCATCTTTTTTTGGAGTAGATCGTTGGTTTGTTTACTCCTACGATACTTTCAAAAAGTTAGAGAAAGAACACAAGCTGCGAACAATTATCAGAGACCGTCCACCAAATCTAGGATATGTAATTACTAATGTTCCCTCTTTTAGAAACAAAGCGGAAAAAATAGTCATAAGAGATTTAGATCATCTACTTCCCCAACATGTTATCAGTAGAGCTACAACTATTAGTGAACTTTTTTACAATGATCTCCTTTACGTAGCAAAAGCTAGATATGAAATCGAGCCTGGTACTATTTTTCCATGTAGAAATAGCGATTGGATAATCGTCAATTCTGGGACTAAGCAAACAAACTATTCCTCTACTAGACCTTTTGTTTTTGATAACCTTTACTATTTAATTCACCATGGCGCCTCTATTTTAAACAATATTCAGGACAGGTGTACAGGACCACAAATTAAAATACTAAAAAACTTGCTTCAATCTTGTCAAATGGGAAATAGTTTTGGAACTTGGATCAAGACTTGTAAACGTTATCCAACCAACAGTCTTAAATCTCTTGAAAAGTTAGGACTTGTAGAGGTTAAAGAAAGTTGGAAAACGGTGAATCACAAAGATGGTTCTTTTCACACTGAACCAGACAATAAATTTAAACTCACGCCCCTAGGACAAGTTTTTCTAGATTGTGCAGTAGTTGTCGAAAGATAAAGATTTGTGGGTTAGCATGTTTAAAGGATGTGTTGACGCCTCTACTGGATTATCTTGAAGAAAAGCAGGAGAAAAAAGAAAATGACTAAAAAGGAAAAGAAGATTAAGCAACCTGTGAATTCAGAAGTTAGGAAGGCAATTCAAAAAAGATACTACAATTCTCTAACTGAAGAAGTGGCACCTATTTCAGCTGCTCAATTTAAAGTATTAAGAACCCTTAGTGCACAAACTTGGGGCACTCGAAATTGGAGAAGCGTAAAAAGCTTTTGCCAAACTTATGATTACCAAGAGAAGACAATCGAAGCTCTTGTTTCTAAAAAATTAGCTAAGTTCAAATACCCAAATCTGTACAAAAATTCAGATTTTTCTAGACAGTGGAAAAACAAAGAAGTGATGATTACCAATTTAGGCCAACAAATTACAGAGTACATGGCTGCTGTAGAAAAGATTAGAATTGGTATTTCTATTCGGAAGCTTAAGTGACTATGCAACAAACTTGGGTCATTATTTTTATTTGTGCTCTCGTAAGTTGGAGTTGTATTAGCCCGGTAATTATTTTTGCGGCTTGGGATCGCGGAAAAGCTCACGGACGTGTAGAGGGCAGGAAGGAAATACTAGATCGTGTTAAGTCTGAAAGCAATCAAAAATAAAATAGTTGACACCTACTACTTTTTCAATCTGGTCTACCAGGTTTTTAAAAAGTGGAGAAAAGAAAGACGTTGCCCAACTTGCGGAGCTAAGACGTGGGCCGGAAAAATACCAGTAGCCACAGTTACTTTAACAAGTGGAAAAGAGGTACCAATTGAATTGGTAGTTAGAGGCTGTGAAAACAACTGTCCTTACCACATGGACCAGACCACCATAGATCTAGAAGGAGAGCAGTTAACCATTGACGAATTTTTGTACGTAGCAGAAAGGCTTGACAAAAAGAAAGCCTTGTGGTACTTTCGAGACTTGTTCAAGCAGACACAGGCTCAACATAAAAGAGCCAACTAACTAGACGATGAAAGGATGACGAAAAAGATGACTAGTAAAGCTGAATTTGGTAATGAAACTGTACGTTTTGCTTTTGATGCCAATGACGAAATTGGTCAAATTTCTAACCTACTAGATGTTTTCACTCTTTCCGGCTCTCCTGAAATGAGAGAGCTGCTGGAGTGGGATGCTAAAAATGATGATAAACTGAAGAACAAGGTACGCAGTTTCCAGCTCAACACCATTGAAACTCTCATTGAAATGACGCAGCAAATTAAAAGTAAAAAGCTTGGTATGAGATCCGGCCGCTAGAACCCTTCCTCCTCTCCCTCCGTCCCTTCCTTTTTAAAATTTTGTGCTGTGGGGTTTGTAAACAAGTAGGTGTGGTGAGGTCGATCAACAACATAGAAAAGGAGATTCACCACGAGCAAAATTTCTAAATATGAAGAAACCTACAGTGCTCTCAATAGATGCCTTCAACATCTTGTTGAGATGCAAATTATGACCGGTCTTGAAAACGCTGCGTTATTCACAAGTGAATTTAGAGAACAGTTAACTGGTCTTCTAAAGGATACAGCTGAGTTAATGAAAATAACCGGATCTAATTTAAAACTAGAACTTGAGGCCCTGTAAGTATGTAAGACTCTTTTTTGCCTTCCTTCTTTCCCTCCCTTTTCCTTCCAAACAAAGTTAGTTTCTACTAGACCGGTAGAAAAGCCGTAATAGATGTGTAAGAGTGTATTCTCCTACACTAACTACTTTTCTATCGTTCACAACACATTTGTAGTTGCAGGGGCAAACAACTCATGAGTAGTGCAATTCTATACGACCAATTTAAAGCTTTTTTAAAACAACTGGTCAATGATCCAGATGTTATGCGAAAACACAGCGCTCTTTCTGATGACAGCTACCGTCAAGATATTCTAGACCGCATTGACGCTCAAAATCCAGAAACTAGTATTGTGCAAGACGTTACTAACGCTCTCACACCCACTTACGGAATGATGAGTAAGGACCCTAGCCACAGAACTATTGTTTTTGATTCCATTGGTTTCATCACCAAACTAAGTGCTTTTCGAGAAGGTACAGTTAGTAACCCTTCTAAGTTTTTCCGTCGCCCCTCTACAGATGCTTATGGTGTTCGTTATATTTTAGCTGACCGTGGAACTGGTCTCATACTGCTCAATCCTGAGCTGGAAGTTTTAAGCCGCTTTCCTACATTTGGTCCAATTGTAGTTGAAGAGTATAATGATCCCTCTGCTGTCTGTGTCTTTAACGTAGGTGGTACAGATTACCTGGCTGTTACGAGTTATAGTCACCATATTTGCCAAATCTATCTCTATGACCCTCCCTACACCTATCAAGCTACAATTGGTTCTTTGGATACTCCTGGAGCTACACCGGCTCTTCTCTACAATCCTGTTGGAGTAGCAGTAGACGAAACAAATAGTCTACTCTACATTTTGAACGAAAACGGAACTCCAGCTGGGGCTACCCTTGACAGAGGTTTTGTAACTGTTTTTGACGTCAGCAATCCTGCTGCTCCGGTCAACACCGGAATTCCCATGTATTATGGAAATACTGGTAGTCTTTTAGATAGCGAAGTAGATAGCGCTGCTGATATTTTCTTTGACAACAATTCTAATTTACTTTGGTTGACAAATGGACCTGCTAAAAATGAAGCCGCTGCTTTTACCACAAGTAGCGGTATTTTGCTCTCTTCATACATTGAATCAAGTGGCGCTGGATATACTCTAAGAACCCCCAAACAGATTTATATTCAAACGCAACTGGGGGGCTATAAACGGATTTTTATTGCCAATGGAGCTACAGGTACAATTGAGGTATTTGACCAGGTTAGCTTACAACATTTAGGAAGTTACGGTTACCGAGCCAGTGAAGATGAACTGAGTGGCTATGACCGCCTAAGTGAAGATATTTATGGCGCAATTGGATTTCCTCAAGCTGTAGTTGCAGATACAGTTACTTTGGATGGGAAAGAAGCCGATGTTTTCGTTGTTGGTGATTCTATTAATCGACGCCTTCACCGATTTAATACTAATGCTTACACCGAAAACAATTGGGTCAATTTTGAGCTTTTGGAATTGGATGTTCCAGTCAGTCTTTACGGGTGGAGTTTTTCTGGAACCATTCCTCCAGACATGATGACAGTTTACTACCGTTTTGATGAAACGGAAGAGTTTAGAGAACTGCCTCAAGAAACCAATACTCCACCTAGTAGCACCTTCCAATTCAGAGTAGCTGTACACCTAGACACCCGTCGTTTTGTGCGCCCGTGGAAACTAGATAAACTTCGCATTCACGCTACGCAGGTTTAAAACAATGACACTTAGAAGACGACGCAGAAGAATTAGGACCATAGTAGCTGATAAAGAGAAGCAACAACTGACTCTTCTTAACGGATACGCTCGTCTTTTGGCTCAATGTCAAAAAATAAAAGGTAGTGAAGAAGCTTGTCAGCAACAAGCCAAAAAACTGGATGATCTCATAGCTACCGTTCCAGACAGTATTAACGATGAAACTATTAACTCCATTTTAGAAAATAATGGTTTAGATGGTTGGAAATTGAAGGCTGCTAGTTTTAGAAGAAGAACTTCTACTGCATCTCCTAAAAGTGTTCAGCTCCAACTTAAAAAGTTGGCAGTTAATTTGAAAGTCATTTCCGGATTATCTACTGAATTATTAGATCGTGTTAATGCCGAAAGACAATTACGAAAATGGGGTGATCCGTCTTACGAAACATTTTACGGAGCGGAGTGGGACGAGTTTTTAAATCGCACAAAAGAGTTACTAAACGAGGCTCATGGTTATTTATCCGAAAGTGAAGCCACTTTTGATTATTATGAAATTGGGGAGTAAGTAAACGTGACACAATTAAATTACCAAGTACTACCCACTCCTTCTGTTGAGGTTGCTATTGTAACCGCTAAAACAGATGGTGTCATAACTCAAATTAAGGTGTGGTTGCAAACTCTCACATCACTAAGTGACCCAATCGCTTTTATTACTGTTAATAATCTGAAACCAAATATTTTAGCTTTAGCTGGTGTTACCGACGATACCGATGATTATTTCAACCTACTAACCGAAGTGGATGACTACACAGAAGGTGACTACTACATTTATGAAGTACGCCTAAGTCACACAGAAAACTAGAACGTTCCAATGGCAATATCTATTTTAAGCCAAGTTGAATCTTCAACTAAAGTTTACGTCATAACCGTAAATCTTACTAGTTTTGACCCTATTGTAGACCCTGTTAGCTATGTCTCCCAACCAACTGTTTGGATGGATGTTCTAGCAATTGCGGGTTTACCTGAATTACTTTTCATTGGGGCAGAGCTTATAGACCAAGGTTATATAGGGAGAGAATACTATTACAAGCTAAGCATGACTTTTGACCGCACTCACGTTGTAGCTACAGGTCACAGTCACGATAGTTCAACTATTTTCCACCCTCTCAATAATGCCTACTTAGACGGCCCTTGGATTGAAGTTGTAGATAATTTAGGCCCTGTAGATATTAGAAGAGACGCTACCGGTACAACTGATTACTTAAGAGTTAGAGAAGAAAATGGAGATGATTATTTTAAAGTAGATAAAGATGGTTATCTTCAATTTGGAAATCATGTTCGATTTTTAAGAGATTGTGAATTCGATATTGGTTCCGTAGATGATGGAGCTACTCTTCGTAGACCACGAGATATTTATGTTTGCAGAAATGTGGACATGGGTGGAAATTTGACTGTGGGAGGAAATGGAACATTTCAGGATTTTCTCCAGGCTACACACTACGAATTTACTTCACAAGCTGCCAATCCAGATTCAGACCCAGCTAGCAGGCATATTTACTGGAACAGCGTTGATAATACTCTTAGAGGTTGGGATGGGAGCGTTGAATTTATTTTAGGAGGGGGTAGCACACCTCTTGGCTTAACAGGAATTTATACGTGCCCCTCCTCTGTTGCAGTTGGAAATGTGGTTTCTATAATTGGCGGAACAACTGTTGATAAAGCAGATGCTACCATTTTAGGTCTACGCCCAGTAATTGGTGTTGTTGTTTCTAAAATAGATCCAACTACAGCCGTTGTCCAACTTTACGGAGAGGCTGGAGTTTTTGCTGGTTCTCTTGTACCTGGGGAGCTTTATTTCTTAGGAAAAGTTCCTGGTACACTTACCAATAGTTTAGCTGGTTACGTATCTGGAGATACTGTCCAATTGGTGGGAGTGGCAAAAGATGCGAACACTCTTACTTTGAGATTTGAGTCACGAGTACATCTCTAAAAAAATAGAGAAAAAGGAAAACAGGAGGTACCTGGAAATCATGGCGAAGTTTAAACTACGACCGGAGTTAATTACTCCACTAACCAACGCAGGCTTTATTGATGATGTTACCGGTCTTATGAAGTACAGAATCCCTTACAAACAAAATCGTATTACCGGTTTGACTATGTATGAGCTTATGTTTGATCCTGCTAAAGTGATCCATGTGAATAATGACTATGCCGCTTCTGTTTTACGTCTTCGGAAATCTCCTAAAATTAAAAGTGGAGGAGATTGGTTGGTAGACGACGGAACAGTTCCGTGGTTTATTGAACTTTCTGAAGATGATGTTACGGCTACTCATGTAGTACACGAAGAAGGAACAGAAGTTCTTCCTAGAAAAGACAGAAGACTAATTAAAAAGTATAAAAAGGCAAGTGGAGAAATAATTCCTGACCAAATTGACGTAGCTACGATGGCTACTCACGTCGCAGCTGCGAAAACATTTTTTGCGAATCAATAGGTTTCAAACAACATAAAGAAAGGGACAAGAAACCATGGCAGACGCACGACCACTTTATCTTAACGGCGGAACTGTAACACGGTATGGTTCAGCAGATGCTATCCAAATCGAAACCATTAAAAGCATCGATGGACCTGGAACTAACACTGTGGCCCTTTTCACAGATTTGGGCAGTGGTGATACTATTCAAATTGGGGGTGCTAGTTCTTTAGCTCAAATTCAGGGTGATCTTCAGGTAGATGGTGATGAAACTGTTGTAGGTGATACAGTTCTTTCGGGTGATACTCAGATTGGTGATGCCGCTTCGGATACACTAGATGTTCAAGCAGATATTATTAGTGATCTTAATTTCGACGGAACAGACCAAGCGGTTACCAATGACAGTACTGGTACTTTAGGACTTCTTAAATCTGGTACTAGTGGAGATGTTACCGTTGGTAACTCTGCTACTGCTGGTAACGTTGTTTTAACCAGTACTAATGGTGTCGTCCAGGTTGCTAGTGGTGCACTGGATATCAATACTAGCATTGACGCTGATGTAACCACAGCTGATGTACTTGCTAGTGGGGCCATTAGTTTAGATGCTGGTGCAGCTTCCAACTTCACTACAACTGTTGGCGCTCTTACTCTCGATGGTGCTGGCGGTGTCAACATTGCTGGTAATGCAGCTGAAATTGATCTCACTACAACCGGCGCAATCGATATTAATGGTAATGGTGTTACTATTGATGGTAGTACTGACGTAAATATCGGTTCTAATGCCATTTGGACAGATGGGTCTCAGGTTGCCATTAACAACAATACCGGTACTGGTGACTGGGTAATGTCTGTTGATGGTATTGATGGAACCAATGATACTGAAACTATTTTACTATCTGGATTTAATGGTGAAACCGCTGGTATTCATGTTTACAACGGTGATCCGACCAATAACGTTACTCCTCAGGGTATTGGTGATATTTGTTTAAATACATCAGGTGGTACGGTATATTTTGCAAATAATACTACTTCTGCTGACTGGGTTGCTGTTGGTAGTGCTACCGGTAATAGTCTCCAGCAAGCTTACGATGTTGGTACATCTATTCAGCTGAGCGATGCTAAAGGTGACATGACTATCGATACCGATGACACCGTTACGGTAGCGAATTTCATCGTGCAAAATGAAGCTCAAACTGCACAGTATCTTGCCACTGATGCTACCAATGCTCAGCTCGAATTAGGTCATGCTAATATTACTGTTGGCATGATTGGTAAAATTGATACCGACGTTACTTTCGAAACCAGTGGTGGGGCGAAAACAATTACCGGTGATGGTACCAATGGTCTCACGGTAACAGCAGGTGCTTCTACAGCACTTACTCTTACTTCTCCTGTTGCAGCTACTTGGTCTACAACTGCTGGTATTCTCACTCTTGACGGTGCGGGTGGGGTTGCTGTTCAGGGTAACGCTGGGGAAATTGATCTCACCACTACCGGTGTTGTAGATATTAACGGTACAGGTGGTGTTACGATTGATTCTGTTTCTACCGATATCGCTCTTACGACCACAACTGCTGGCGATCTGGACTTCAACAGTGCTAATGATATTTTAGCTGATGCTACAGCTGGTATTTCTCTCGACGCTGGTGCAGCGTCTAATTTCACTACCAGTGGTGGCGCTCTTACTCTCGACGGAGCAACTGGAGTAAATATTGCTGGTAACGCGAGTGAAATTGATCTCACTACAACTGGTGTCGTAGACATTAACGGTACAGGTGGTGTCACGATTGATTCCACAAGTACTGATATTGCTCTTACAACTACAACTGCTGGTGACTTAGACTTTAATAGTGCCAATGATGTTTTGGTAGACGCCGCAGCTGGTATTTCTCTTGACGCTGGCGCAACTTCTAATTTCTCCACCAGTGCTGGTGATATTGACATTAGTGCTGCTGCTGCTCTTGACTTGGACGCTGTTGCTGGTAATGTTACTGTTGATGCTGCTGCAACGTACGACATTGCGCTTACAGTTGCAGACAATGCTGCTAGTGATATTACTTTTGATGCTCACGGTGCAGCGGCTCCAATTCCGATTAACTCGGCTACAGATCCAGATTTAGACACTACAGCTCAGAACATTGTTGGCGCTATTAATGAGCTGTACGCTGCCAGTTCTGATGTAGCCATTTCGGTTACTACTGGTGAAGCGTATAGTGTGGGTGATGCTATTTATCTGAGTACTGCTGATGGCAAGGCGTATAAAACGGACGCCGACGCTGCTGCGTCTTCCGTGTTTGTTGGTATTGCCCAAGATGCTTCTACTGGTATAGATGAAACTCACACTGTTATTGTTAATGGTGAAGTTACGTCTAGCACGGATTTTGCTGCTATGGCAAATGGTGATGTTCTTTATTTAGACACCACTACTGCTGGTGGGCTTACCACCACTCCTCCTAGTGCTGAAGGTGATACCGTTCTTAAGGTTGGTATCGTTTCTGACCAGGCTAACGACAAATTCGTTATTCAGGTTGGCGTACCGTTCCTTCTGTAGTTTTTTGTAACCTTAATCGCGAGGGGGCAAGCTTTTGGGTTTGCCTCCTCGTTTAAGTTTGCAAAAAGGGAAGGTTAAAGTCGCATGAGTGGACAGCAAAAGCCCCTTCGTTTTAACCCTAGTACAGGTAGTTTTACCAATTTTCAAGGGGATGACGTTCTTTGGCTGAATTATACGGAAAATACCGGCTACATAACTCAGCTCCAAAAAAGTACTAACGACGTTTTTTCTATTAATAATAAAGGTGAGGTGGTAATTGATATTCAAGCCTCCTCTACAGAACCAGCTCTTAAAGTTGCAGGTCGTCCTACTGAAGCCAATATTTTAAATCTTTACGACAATACTGCTGGTGATGACTTACTTAGCCTTACCAAAACTGTAAACGGAAGTTCTTTTGCTGCGGATTTAATTACTAATAGCACCAACCACGCTGACTCCGAAGGTCTCCGGGTCACACATGATGTAAATAATGATACTCCTCTTGGGAAGGTGTTGGCTCTTGGTTATAGTAATACTGCTGGTAGCTGGGTAGAACAATTTAATTTTACTCCTGAAGGGGCCTTTACCCTTAACGATAATGGTGGAGCAGATATTCTCTGGACCAATGACGGTGGTGGGGACATTGGAGCTAGTGGCGCTACTCGTCCTGGAAATGTTTTTGCTGAGATTTCTGTTGTGGCTGGGGTTGCTACGACGCTTAAAGATAATTATTTTAATATTGGTCCTAATACTAGTGATGGAAATCGACAAATAAATGCCCTTCAAAACGGAACGGGTGATAGTGATAGTCCAGCCATTAAATATGATCAATCTACACAAAAATGGCAGGTAAAGCAAACTGGTGGTGGTTCCTTTGTAGATATTAATACCGGAGCTGGTAACGATCTTGATCAAGCGTATGACGCTTTTGGTGGTGCTGGACAAGTAGATGTTGATGCAGGTACACTGACTTGGCAGTGCACCAGTCCTTATGATTTTTATATTAGGTCAAGCGCTTCTCGTTGGTTCTGGGCCGATAGTAGTGCAGACACTATCTATATGGAAACTACGTCAAATACTAATGGCTGGGGGAACATTGATATAAGAGCTAAAGGTAATTATGGTAATGTTACTTTAGCAGCTGAAGGAGCCCTTAGCGGAGACGTTATATTTGACGCTCAAATTGGTATTCAAGGAACAGCTGGAAGTGGTATAAGTTTTAGTGCTGGTAGTGCATCTTCATTTTCTACTACAAGTGGAGCTATGACGGTTAGTACTGATACTGGTTTATTAACTGCGGAAGGTGCCAACGTTGATATTACCGCCGATGGCAGTACTGGAACTATTTCATTAGAGTGTAGTACAGTACACGACAGTGCAAATATCCTCTTTGCAGCTCATGGTAGTGGAGATATCCCGTTTAATTCATCTGTTCCTGGGCAAACTACTTTAGCTACATCTGCGCAAAATATTATCGGTGCTATTAATGAAGTAAACAGTGGTGGAGCAATTACATGGGATGATATTTATGCTAATTCTAATTCTTTAAATATAGATAGTTCAACATTAGTTTTTTCTCAAACAAGTACATCTGGGATAGGATTTAAGGTGGATCGCGCTTTAGGAAGCGCTAGCACAGATTCACCTATTATGCAGATATATAATATTCCTAATGTAAGTACCGATGACCAGCCTGGTTTCCAATCTTATTATAGAGATGACTTGGGAATGGCTGGGGATACAGTCAAAACTATTGAAGCTGCTTTTGAATCTGCTTCTGGTGTAACTGGAGGTTCTGTAAAACTATTTAATACTAAATTAACTCTCAATGCAGGGGATAGTGGCGGTACTTTTTATGGTTATTTTGCTGACGGTTCTACAACTGGTAGTTGGACAGCATATGGATTTTACGCTGACTCAGATTGGGATTATGGTCTATATTCAGTATCGGATATTTTAGTCACTAAAACTGTATCAGGGGCACAATCTGAACAAGATTTTATAGGTTCTTCTGTTGTTAGTAGTGGAAGAAGTGACGCGGAACGAATTTCACTATTTCGTGGTGACGTTACAGATAATGCAGGAGACAGTGGTACAGAAGAATATGCTGGTATATATCTTACTACAACTAACAACGGTTCCGGTTCCAAAATAGGTGTTTTGTTAGGTTCAGACTGGGATTATGGAATTTATAGCACTTCTGATGTTCGGGTACATAAATCTTTAACTGGCAACCAACCAGAGCAAAACTTTATTCTATCTTCTATTACTAGTACTGGATCCGGAAGATCAGACGCCGAAAATATTAGTTTATTTAAAGCAGACATTACAGACAATGCAAGTGATAGTGCTTCAGCAGAGTATACTGCTGTTTATTTAGACACAACTGACCTTGGTAGTGCTGCAAAATGGGGATTGAGGGTTAACAGTGGATTTGACTTAGGCGTAACCTCTGCGTCCCCTGGACGATTTAGTTTAAGTCAGCTTACTGCTTCTGTTGATGCTTTCACAGTAAGTCTTTCTTCTGGTGGAATGTCTAGCACTCTAGTCAAAGGTGTTAAATCTATTTATTCTGGTGATGCAGGAGATGCTGGTACAGCAGTTATTTACGGTTTCTCTGCTGAAGCCGATACAGTTGGAAGTGCTTCTAAGTATGCTTTTTATAGCGATGCTAATTGGGCGTACAGTTTTTACGGATTGTCTCCTTCTTTAATTTCTGTAACCCCTACTGCAGCTGCTGGAGGAGCGTACATTGTTTCTTCCAGTAGTTACAGTGCTGCTTCTGCTGCATTAGGCGCTAGCGATATTGTCAGTGTAAGTAAATCAACTATTACACCAAATGCCGGTGATAATGGTGCAGCTAAATATTATGGATTCCATGCTGCTGGGTCCGGTACTGGTAATGCTACTAAATACGGGTTTTATGCTGATGCAAATTGGGATTATGGTCTATATTTTGAATCTCCAACAAACGTAACAACAACTCCTAGTTCTGCTCCAGGGGGGACATATATTACCAGCAATAGTACATATAATGCAAATTCTGCTGCACTTGGATTAGGAGATATTGTTAAAGTAATTAATACATCAATTGCAGCAAATGCTGGTGATAATGCTTCCTCAATTTACTATGGACTTTACGCAGAAGGTAGTACAACAGGAAGTGCGTATAAAGCAGGAGTATTTGTCGATTCTAATTGGAATGCTGGTATTTATGCAACCAGTCCAGTAATTGTTAGTACAGAAGCAGCAAGTGGAGTTGGATCCACTGGACATTGGTCAACATATAGTAGAATAGCTCCAGCTACTACCTTAGCTAGTAATGATGAAGTTTCAGCCTTCACTGCTGATATAAACGATGACTCTGGTGATGCTGGAGCATTCTATTATGGCCTTTATGTTAAATGTAGTGGAGATGCTGGAGCAGCTTCAAAAAGAGGAATTTATTTTGATACTAATTGGCCGAGTGATCATCATGCTACTTGGATTAACTCTGGTTTGCATTATTGGGCAGAAGATTTTGGAACCGTCACATCAAATACAGATCATTTAGACGTAAATCTCAGCGGTCTTTTAAATTCTTCAATTGATGGTCGTTGTATTAATTTAGATATTACTCCTGATTCAGGGCAATCTGATGGTAGTAGTTGGTATGGTGTTAGAGCCAATATGGTAAATGCCAATGCTAACGATGCTGTTGGGTCTTTTGCTTTTCATGCTAATGATAATTGGCATTATGGTCTTTATGTAGGAAATGATCTTAGTAAACAACAAGCTCCTAATGAGGGGACGGTCCACGTTGAATCCACGTCTAGTTCGCTGATAGCTAGTGGGGATTACTATGGGTATAGTTATTACCACACCAGACATGTTTCTGATACAGGAGGAAATCTTAGTTGTTTCTATGCTCAAGCTAATACTGCTGTAGCAATTGGGAGCACACTAACACTTACTGGAATAGAAGTTGGGGATAATCTGAACTATGGTATAACTACTGGAGCCGAAACTAATATTTTTGCAAGAGGAGCGTCTGATTGGACTAGTTCCATATTACCTGTTGTAGCTATCGGTAGTTCTAATTCAAGTAACACTGCTGCTAGTCTTTATGTTGGTAATGCGTCTACTAGTGCAGCTGGCAAATGTCTCGAAATTGATCATAGTTATGACGGAGGTAATACTCAAGATACTAAACGAGCTGTTATTCTTTCTAATACAAGTCGTAATAGGAGATCTGTTGATATAGATTTATGGCAGTCACTAATAGCTGACGGAACTAGTTATTCTGACTACTATATGAATAGTAGCAGCACTGGAGGAACAGCACATAGATGGAGAACCAATGCTGGAGATCCTTTTAATAAAGTACTCCATATTCCGCTTTTACTTCCACATGCTAGTACACTACAAAATGTAATATTTTTGTTCGATGAATATAATGGGAACTCAGCTACTGAGAGTGAACGTCCTTTCCTGCAAATATTTAAGCAAGCAGTAAATAGCCCTAGTGCTACTCAATTAGGATCTACCACCTATGTAGCGTATAGTACTGGTACTGAAAGCTTGACTATTACTATTAGCAGTCTCAATGAAACAGTGGATAACACTTCTTACACATATTTTGCCAGATTTACGAGTGGAGACAATACGCATGGAGCCATATTTGGAAATGGGTGTCAATATGATTATGACATCACAGATTTAGGGGCAGCACCTGGACTGTAGGAGTAATTCAATGCTAATAGACAGAACAACAGCAAATACACTTATAAAACAAAGTCTCGTAGTTCTAGATTTAAAAGGTAAAGTATGTAAAGACGTAAAGACTTTTGACACTAGTAATATGGAAATTGTATTTGGAGATTTAAGTACTGATACCGGAAGCGAGTTCTATTTTGTGGTAGCTAATGATGCTGATAAAAATGATTTAGAAGGTCAAATAGATACATCTATACATTTTTCTATAATTGTAAATGAAAATGGTCCTCCTAAAAGGTCTTTAGATGAAACTGATACAGCAGAATTTTTAAGTGTTATATCAAAAATAGAAAGTACCATATGTCAGTGTTCAAACTGTGATACTAATTTTTTGGTGCACGTGGACTCACAACGAAATGTGTGGGTGATGGATAAACCAAATGCATCTGATACATTTTTTACTATGACAAAAGTTACTGGTTCGTTAAACTGTGATAACTGTGGTTCGGCTATCACAGTTTTATTTCCTTAGTTTGTAAATACCTTATAGTTGAAGACAAACAAAACAGGAGAAAAACCATGAAAAAACTTAGTATATGTCTTCTAGTATCCATCTTTATTTTAATGTTTGGTGTCGTTGCAGTTAATGCTCAATCAGTTATGACACCACCTAAAACTACGGGTATGAAAGCGGTTCCAGTAATGAAATCAGCTCCTCGTCCTGTTGTGATGAGAGCAATTTCAAAACCAAAGCCGAAGGTTATGAAGCCTGTTCCAAAACCGGTTGCTCCGGTGGCTGTCGCTGCGATGCCAGTCCCGTCAATGGTTGCTGTTCCGGCCACTCAACCAGCAGCCAGGCTATCGGATACAAAACCCGATGCCAAGCCTACCGTAAAAGCTGCGCCTGTTGAAAAACAAGACAACTGGTGGCAAACTTTACTTGGTGGATTGATTAATATTGCACTTCTTTTTGTTCTTGGTATTTTGACAGTACTAGGTAAATTCTTTATTCAATGGTTAGCTACTAAAGTTAAAATATCAGATCATGAAAAAGTTGCTGCTATGCAAGGGCTTTATACTTCAGCAATTGAAATGGGGGTTAATTTTGCTACCCAAAAAGCTAATCAACTAAATAATAATCCTGATGCAAAAAGCCAGCGTATTAAATGGGCTACAGATAAAGCTACGGAAATGATTAAAGCCTTTAACCTTCCAGAAAAAACAGCTGGTTGGATAGAAGATGCTATTGAAGCCAAGCTTGGAGAAAAAAATGGTACAAAAACTGTAGAATCTGAAGATGCTGAAAAACCCGCAAAAGAAAAGTCTGAAGAAAAAGCAAAAGATAACGACAACAGCTAAACATTTTTGCTAATTATTAATTAGGAGTCAGTCATGCCAGATGTAATCCCACCTCTTCCTGAAAAACAAAAAGAAGTAAAAAATACCGTATCTTCTGGGGAAGATAAAAAGACGGTAGAAATACCTAAAGAGTTAAAAGAGGATCTGAAGAAAGAAACAGGATCTCTTTGGAAAAAAGCACTGTGGTGGGTCTTAGGTATTTTAGGAGTAGTTGGTTCTATTATTGGTATTGTTTGTTTGCTTAAGGAAAAAGGACCACTTAGTGCTGCTGAAGATGTAATTAAAATTAGTAAAAGAGAAATTGCAAAAAGTGATATTGAAGCTAAAATAAAATTAGCAGAAGCAAAAAAAGCTGAGACAGAAGTCATAGTGAAGCTTAAAAAAATCAAGGAAGAAAAAGATGAAGTCAAAGCTCTTGAAGAACTCAACAAGTTGTTGGGGCCGTGAGTTAAAAAAGCTCAATACTAATCTAACTCCGTTTGTTTTAATTATAATTGGGCTGTTTATAACAGGGATAAGTTTACTTTTTAGTGGGTGCCTTAAAATTCCGTCGATTAAAACATATGAACAAGCTAAAAAAGAAGTAGAAGCTAAAGGTTCCCAAGTTACACCCCCCATTGAAATCAGAGAAAGTTATAAACCAGGGCAGTCTAAAGTAATCCCTAAAGATTCTACAGCCCCTTATAATGGTATTTTGATTGATAAAGATAGAGCTACTTATTTGGCTGCTATTAAAGCAGAAAGAGATCGGCGTAGATCTGAGTTGGAAACAACTTTGAAAAAAGCTGCTATTGACAAATTAATTTACGATAGCACCCTCGAAAACATTAAAGCACGTGCGAATTATATGAAATGGTGGCACGATAACAAAGGTTGGATTGGTTTCGTTTTAGGAGGAACTTTAATTGGTGGACTCGTGGTAGGTATAGTTTATGCTTTAACAAATGGTAAGGGAGTGAATGCATCTACCAACACAATGGTTCTACAATCTATCAAGTAGAAAGAGTTTAATTATAGAACTTTGTGTGTGGTTTATAGCAACTATACTTTTAGGGATAGCTGTTTACTTTTTGGAGCGGTAAAATGGACTCTGTAGATCTTAATTGGAAAATGTGTTGTAGGGGTAGCGGTAATTGTCCCGAAGTAAGTGTGACCAGTATTAAAGAAATTATTACTGTTTTTATTAAAGACGATGCTGGGGACTCTGTAAGACTAACTTTAGACCAATTAGACTCAATAAATATCCAAGTTGCATCTATCATTCCTCACTATTTCTCTAAATAAGATGATTAATCCGTTAACCCAATTGCTAACCTTTCTTTGGTTTTCTTTTTTCTGCTTCGGTTTTGCAGTTTTATTGGCTGATGCCCATATTCTCGGTTGTAATGTTTACGACTATGAAGAAAAAGGCTCTCGTATAGCACGACATATTGGAATTATTCCGGTAAGATGTTACTTATTTCACTTTAAGTTTTTTAGAGAGCTTTTTCGTTGTTATTTTTGTACTGGAGTTTGGTGTGGAGTTTTAACTCATGTACTATTTCGTGATTTTTATGGGGAAGTGTATTGGCTCTGGCACGAATCCACTCCATTAAAATGGTTTGAAGGTATTTTAATTGCCGCAATTAGTGGGGCTTTTATTTGTTATGGAATAGACCTCATTTTTAAATGTTTAGAACGTTACAGTACCAGTTTGGAAGATTAAAAATTGCCTAGTTTTCTCCGTACAGTTGAAGATGTCATAACGCGCCAGATGTACACTGGTGCGCAAATGCACATTGTGCCTCGTGGACTTGTGTATCCACTTGATATTGGGGGTTTAGGAAAAGTTAGATTTGGTAAAAAAGTGGGAAATTTACTCCCACTTTTAACACCAGACAACAGTTATGAACTAGTAGAAGATGCAATTTATTTGACTGATAGTTTAGTAGTGGAACGTAATCCTATGTGGATAGATGTTGGGGGTTATGTTTACGTAGCAGAAAGGGAATTACACAAAGTTGATGACGTTGTAGACGACACAATCTATATTGAAGGAAAATTACTGGCAGATCATGTTACAGGACAGAGAGTTTATCATTATAGCAATCCAATTAAAATAGAGGGAAGCTATGATGTTGGTCAAGATGTTATTGTTGTAGATAGTTCTTATTTTATGGTCAGAGGTGATGTTATTTCCATTCCTAAAGCTACTGTAGGAGTGGACGTTACAATTACCACCTTTGTTGATTATAAAGTAATTGATCTTTTAGGGGTAAGTGTAGTTAACGGAATTTATCAATACCAATTAACTTTAGACAGAAGATTGGTACATGCTTTAGCTGATGAAACAATTGTGCAATTAAAAGCCAATTTAGCATACCAATCTAAAATACTGAATGTTCCTTCTACAAGCGGCTTTCAACGAAGAGTTAGTGGTCCTTTTGTTGTAGATTGGGTTAGTGCTCCTCTTCGTAATAAATTAGAGCTGGACGAGACTCAAACACTTTATCTTTACACTACTGCAAGATCTCAGCTTGAAGATCCTCGCGTTGTTGAAAAAAATAGCGTTATTTTGAGAGAACCTATTAGAGCAGATCAATTTCTTTTTTGGGATAAAGTTGATGGAGGGATTAACTATGATAATGGTCTAAAAAGATTTGTTATGTTACCAAATAAAAATGGTGAATGGAGAATTAAACATAAGTGTGTACCATTGTTAGATCCTCCTTCAAAAACTGCTACTGGTGTTATTGCAACAGTAGATCCAGGATTGTTAAATAACAATGAAGGTTTTATTTTAGATGATAGCGAAGATACAGTTATTTTTGAATATGAAGTAAATGGTGCATATGTTCCTACACCTAGTTCAGCGGCTTCTGGTTCTATTAGTGTTGGAGGTATGCCTACAAATAATCAATGGATACAATTGGACGATGGATTTGGGACCATACTGCAATTTGAGTTTAAAGTCAACTCATCTTTTTCTCATACTATAGGATTTTATACGCTTGACGTTTCTAGTGCTGTTGTGCCTACAGATGTAGCAATTTTAATTCAAGAATTTATTAACAATTTGAGTGGTTTTCAGATAACAGCTATAGCGGCTGGAATTCTTATTAATTTAAATCATGAACATGTAAGTACACGAGGAAATAAACTTGTTGTTCTTGACGGGACTTTAGTTGGTTGGCTTGCTACCGGAATGAGTGGTGGTACAGATGATGTTAAAACAATAGACATAACAGCTGCTACTACAGATATGGAAGTTGCTCAACTTACTAGTGCAGCAATTAATTCTCAACAAATGTATATTAAAGCAGATTGGCCTGTGTTAGTTCCTAGTATGCTTCTAACAACGTCTATTGAAGGTATAGCTGCAAATAAACCTATTGTTAAAAATGTAGCTGCACCTGGTTTTTCTGTGTCAGGAATGAGTGGTGGTTATGGTGGAATGCAATGGAATGTCTCTATTAAGCCTATTACAGATGCCCTTTTCAGAATCCGGTTTTATCCGAACGATTGGACAAGTTATAATCTAACAGGTGGAGTTGATAATAATATTTCTGTATTTATTGATGCGAATGATGACCCTGTTGAAATGATTGATATGTTAATTTCTACAGATCCACACAGTGAAGTTCTAATGAAAGAATGGGCTTTAACTGGGCCTAGAGTAGGCGCACTTAAATATGAGTATGTAGCTCGTCATTTTGGTGCCTACGATTTTGTTAGTACAACTCTTTTATTGAAACAAATGTTTCAAAGCATTGATGACGTTGCCTCTATACATGATGCAGGATTTGCTCTTGATAGCGGTTTCGTTAAAGCAGGTAATCCTTAAGGTGATTTAGATGGCAACTGGAATTCCTCATCTCACTTTTGCTATTCGCCAAGCTTTAGATAGATTGGCATGGCAGCATGGTATTTATGATCAAGAATTTCTTGAAAGGATGAAATTCTGTTTTGGGCATCCTTCTTATTTTACTAACTCTTATTATGGAATTGTAGCCCAAGAAGATCCAGCTAGCAATATATCTGGGGGACCTGAGCCTTTAGTAGTTTCCACCAACGCTAGTAATCAAGACACTACTACTATTGATGTAAATCCTGGGGCCATTATTACTAAAAGTGGAAATTGGGCTGTTCTTTCTGTGCATGCTCGGCAAATAAGTCTAGCCAATACAAGTCCTGGAATTCCAAATGTCGTTTATATGGTCTATACACTGCAACCGGCAGATGTAACAAGAAATGACTACGAAAAACAAATAACCCCTCTTTATGCTCGTTTAGGGGATTTAGCAGCTTCAGAATTAGACAATGTTGTACTGGGGGGTTTAGAAGAATCTCAGATTTATGTAGACGATGTAGATACTTATTTAGGCTATGCTGAAGAAGCAAGCGTAGAGTATGTTCCACTTGCTATTGTTACTGTACAAGAAACTGTGGACCAGACAACCGGCTTAACTGTTACATCTTTAGTAATCGATCACACTAGAGACAATTATACTTGGAATAGACCGTGGTTTTCAGCACAAGATGTTGAGCATAGAAGTAAACTAGGTTCTGGAACACAAACAGATAATAATACACACGCACTTGGAATTGGAGATATTGATGACAACGGTTATACTCTCTACAAACTTTTACTTAATCATGGCATGATTAAAGCTGATGACAAAAGCGTTGCAAAAGTTCCCGGATATCGTTGTGAAGCTGCTGTTTTAACTGATCAACTTTTAACTGATGATACACAAGGAACGGTTACAGGATTTCCCTCTAAAAAATATGCAGAACTTCCTTATTTTCCTGTTAGACTTGGAAAATGTTGGATACAAAGTTCGGGTGAAGAACGAGCTGCACTTATTGTAACAGGAACAAACAAAATTGTTTTTGTAGGAGAAGATCCTCCTAGTGGAGAGACACTAAACATATATTTTACTCGGGTAGAAGCCTGTGAACCTCCCTCTGGTTCTGACGAAATTGTTTTCTCTACTTCTAATCCAACTGATGGTGAAATGATTATTGCTGGGGGTCAAGGTAAAAATCAGTTAGCAAATACACAAGAAAGTTTTTCAGACTCTCAAAAGTTCCCTATGAGGTATCTTCTTTATGTAGACGGGGAAGCGGCTATTCGTAGAACACCTCAAGTAATTTATTGCTACAAAACTTTGGCTTCTATCGGTACACAAGATGCTCCTACTATTGACCAGTATGCTCCTGGTCATATTATGGTAGGGCTTACAAAAGCAGCTACCGTTGCTACGATGGTAATTAAAATTCATATTTATGGTACTGATGAAAACGGAGCTTCTATTGATGAGGTAGTAGAATTCATTGGTACAAATTGGTCTGATTTTACTATTCCCTCAACAACCGTTCCTCTCAGCTCGGTTCAAGTAACTGATGCTATTTTTGCTTCTGTAACGAATATTGTAGTTGATGAAGCTACTGATGAGGGTCCAAACGCAGCTATTATGCTGTGGGTAATTAATACTCCCTATGATTCTTATGATAAAGTTAGTGATGGTTGTTTAATTTCTGACGTCATGTGGGACGGTTTGAGAATGGCAACCGTTTATGACAAAAGAATAATTGAGACAACAGTTCGAGATTTTCAAAGTGGCGATATTGGAAAAGACGGTTTTTACTATTGGATCAATCTTCTAGCAGGAAATAAAACTACTCTTTACGTAGAGGATTTCAAACGCCCACTTTATCACTGTTTGCAACAGACTAAAGAGTATTTAACATCAGGATTTAATGTAAACAAAAATAAATATATGCCTTATAATAATTTCAACAAATTGCAGGTACATTTAGAAGGAATATATAGAACTAGAGCTTTACCTGTTTTTGATGGGTCATCTTCAATTTGGACAGCTTCATTTTTACCTCAGCAGAAAACAACAGGTACAAATCCTTTTGCTGCCACTCCTCCTCGTTTCCGATACAGGTTAGCCAATGGTACGTGGGGAAGTACATGGCACTATATGAATCCTGTAGCTGGCATACCAAATACTTTTAGTTGGGAAACAATTGAGAGTGGATCTCCTGTAATACCTGTGGAAATTCAACTAGAATTAAATCCTTTTCCTTATGTCGCCATGGTTGTATTTGGATAAACGGAGAAACTTTTAAGATGCCACAAATTCGTTATTGGGATTATTTATCTCCTGTCCCTTCTGCATGGGACAATATTGTCAATCGTGTACTTAATAATGCAGGTGTGTATGAAGGTTTAGATTTAGACGTCAACAGCTCGAATCAGTTGATTGCTACCGTGGGTTTTGGTCTCCAACCTGATGGTGTAATTTGGGAAGAAACCACTGATGTAGAGATTGATTTTTCTCCTACTGTCGCTCAAGATTATACTATTGTCGCTATTCATGAAAATGAAGAAAGACCTGGAGGGGCTCCTGTTACGTATGAAGCCTTAGCAGGCATTTTTACGACTTACAACGATGCAGTTATTCTTGGTTGGGTTTACTATCCTGGAGGTGGTGTTCCTGTAACCATAGATTATATTCTTAAGGCTCCTAAAGCTCTTCCAAATGAAAGAATTATCGAAAAACAAGATTTAGCACCCATTGTTCTCATTCCTGAATTTCCTCGTAGTTACTATGATATTGGTGCTAGTGGTGTTAATACTACGTTTACTCCATTAGAGTGGACAACTGTTGGTACTTTCCTTATGTATCAAAAATGCGCTAACAGTGCAGCAGCTCCAGGCGCACAACAAATTGTTCAACATTTCCAGTTTTATAGAGACACTGCTCCGCGTCCGATCAGTTTTGATTTTTGGGTTAATATTCCAGCTGCTCCTTTGACAAATCTGACAGTTCAGATTTATGGATCTGATCAAGTACTTGTGCCCATTATTAGTGGTAGTCCTATTACTGGTACTGGAAGCTGGGAAAAGAAAACAGTGGTGGTGCATCGTTACAATGGTGTTTTTGATCAAGATGAACCCTATACTATGCGCCTTATCTTTAATCTCGGCATTGGACAGGAAATAAAATTGGGTAGGATCAAAGCAAATTTCTGGCCTTATCCAATTTTGTAGCTAATTAGAAAGGTTTGTTGTTCCTCATGATCACTCTCGTTAAATTTATTCGCAACAAGCAAAAAGAAGACAAAAATAAATTTGTTACTCGCACTTTGGGAAAAGTGGGAGTAATCCATAGTACTATTTATCATGCTATGGAAGAAAAACCCAAGAATGATGAATTTTGGTATGTAGAAATTTTAGATGAAGTTGGAAAAGGGCTAGCTACAGGCTGTTTTATTCTTCGTCCTATTAAACGTGTCTCTACTGTTGACAGGTTTGGACGAAAAGTGCCAGATATTGTAAGATTAATTCCTGGAACATATGATACTGAACGGAGAGGAAATACTATTTATGTCTATCCTAGACAAGTTTTAAATAAAGAATTAACTGGACCACACTGGATTTTAGATGTAAGCACTAAAACTCACCTCGCAAGCCTGCATAAAGAAAGAGAAGCTGATTCTACCAAGTATAATATTAATAGCATGGTAGTAGTTTTTGATGAACCTTACCTTCCTATTGTTGCTAAAAAAGATGAGCCAATTTTAGATATTGAAGACGTAGACGAGGAAGAAAATATTGATTTTGGAGAACCGTGACAATCATGCGTCATATTAAAGGAGTTCACCTCATTATTGACGGTTATGTTGGCTGTGAAGACGTTTTTTCACAGCCTTTTATTTTTGATTTAATTTATAGACTAGTAGATAATTTAGAAATGAAAATATTGACTGAGCCACTTTGTAAAGAGGTTCCAGTTGATTGGGACAAATTAAATAGTGAAAATGATGAGGGTGGTACATCCTATTTTTGCATGATTACTACATCTCACATTTCTCTCCATATTTGGCCCCTTCGAAAAGCATTTATGATGGATATTTTTTCTTGTGTTCCTTTCGAGGTTGAGTTAGCAAAAAATTTGGTAATTGACTCTTTAGGAGTAACCGAGTATACTAAAAATGTTCTGTTCAGAACTGATCCTCGCATGGAAGAAAAATTAATCAGCCAAAGGTAAAAGTAGTATGAGCCGCTGTTGTTGTGGACGAGGGAGACCTTCCCGTGTGGCAGGTGGCCCCCCAGTTTGTAAAGCTCTAGAAGAGAGTGGAAGTTCCTTTTTGGTGTGGCCTATACGTACTGGTTCAGGCTTACACTTGGCTGTGAAATTACCCGTTGGAAAACAAATCAAACAGGTGGATCTTTTTTCATTTTTGACCAGTGTAAATTGCAATGGTCCTACAGCAACTTGGTTGAAAAGAGAAATTTCTTTTATTCAAAATGCTGTGCAGAAAAAAGAAGAATTGTTTTATGGGTACACGTCATCAGGAATATCCGTCAATAAATTAGTGCAAATCTCTAGGAGAGCTACACGTGACCAAGAAAAATTACCAACTAACTCCTCTCGGTAAGCGCTGCAAAGGGTGCCCTCTTCAACCCAAAAACCTCACACAGGTTGCTACTGAAACACATGGGGGTAAAACCCGCATTCTTTTAATTGCGGAAGCTCCTGGTAGAACTGAAGACCAAACGGGTAGGCCAGTAACAGGTGTAACAGGTCAAATAGAACGACGAGTAATTAAACAATTAAATGGGGGAACAGAAAAAGGAATTGCTTACGCAAATATTGTTCGTTGTCGTCCTACCAAACGAGAAAAAAATAAAAAAACAGGAAAAAGTTTTCTTAAAGACAGACCGCCTATTGATGAAGAAATACGCTGCTGCAAAAAATATTTATTAAAAGATATTGAACGTATTAATCCTCAGTATATAGTTCTAGTGGGTTCTATAGCAGCTCATATTTTAGCCTGCAAACCTGAATCTAAAGATGTTGTGGGGAGTGATTTATCAATATCACAATTGCGTGGTCTAGATTATGTAGTTCATACTCCTTCCGGAAAAACTTATCCGGCAACAGTTACTTTTCATTTTTCAAATGTTAGCCGCAATCCTCAAAGAGGAGGAGTATTTAAAGAAGATATTCAAAAAGCTTTTATTAGAACAGATCCGAAAGCCAAGGATTACAGTAAGCGTGGTAAAGAGACAATTATCCTAGATACGGTTCCGAAAGTCAAGAAACTTTTACACAAGCTTCAGCACAAACTGACAAAAAAACATATTGTAGCACTAGACTATGAAACTGCAGGCTTAGAACGGATAGATCCTACTCTTCTTACTATTGGATTTGCTTACAGTCCCAATAAATCTTATGTAATCCCTTATGAACACAAGGATACGCCATTTACCGGAAAAGAAATTAGACAAGTTAGAAAATTACTTCAGAAATTATTCAAAGGTCCGGTTAGTTTTGGAGCCTTGGTTGCTCACAATTTGAAATTCGAGGCAGCAATTACTAAGGAAGTATTTGGAGTTAGTTTACTCAATGTTCCGACTGAGTGTACACTGCTTAGAAGTCATAGTATTAATGAAAATAGAACTGTGCTTGGCAAAGAGCCTTTTTCTCTGAAAACTCTTGATAAAGAATGGTTAAGTTTTTATCATTATGAAGATCCAGATATTGCCCCCATTGTAGACCTACGTAATTTGGGGCGATTATCAGAAGCTCCTCTTTATGAATTGTGTCAGTACAATGGAATGGATTGTTATGTAGAATGGAGACTTTACCGCTACCAAAATTACCGAGCCAGAAAAGAAAATTACGTTAAAACACTTCGTAGACTTCACCGAACTCTTAAAGGACCGGCTTCTGTTTTTGCTGCCCAACTTGAGCGAAATGGTATTAGAGTAAATAAACCTCAGATTAGATTTTTAAGAGGAGAGGAATCTCCAATTTTAACACGCATTGCTGAAATCGAAGAGGAACTTTATGGGTTTGAAAGTTGTATAAAAGCCAATGAGTTACTTCTAGAAGAGGAGAGTAGGGTCCGTGGTATGCGCCCTATTTTCAAAGCTCCATGGGTTTTTAAGCTTAGTAAACCCAGGGCTAAGGAAATACTTTATCTAGATGTTCTCAAATTAAAACCTGTTTCTCACACAACTAAAGGTAGACCTCAAATAAATAAGCCCTTTTATGAAGAATATGTGGGAGTACCTGAAATAGATTTACTTGCAGAATGGTCTGGTTTAGAACAAATTAGAGGAACCTATGTAGAAGGTCTTTATAAACGACTACAAAACGATCCAGACATGAGGGATGGAAGAGTACGGGGAAATTTGGTTTTAGGAACTGCTAAAACAGGCAGAACCAGTTTTCAAAATCCAAACATGCAAAATATTCCTAAAGGGAAGACAGAGCATGCCAAAGGAATTAAACGTCTTTATGTAGCAGCTCCTGGTAGACTGCTAATGTGTATGGACTATAGTCAAGCTGAAGTACGTTGGATGGCTCAAATTGCTAACGATAGTGGACTCATTAGGGCATTTGGCCAAGTTCAAGAGGTTGTAGACGATTTTCTTAAAAATCCTACAAAAGAAAATGCAATCAGGCTAGCTACAGAAGGGGATTTTCATAAAAGAACTGCAAGTCAGGCATTTGAAATTCCACTCCTAGAGGTGGGTAAAAATGAACGTAATGCTGCGAAAAGCATTATGTTTGGTAATATTTATGGACGTGGAGATCAAGCTTTAGCAACTGCACTGGGAAAAACAATTCAGGAAGCCAGAGACTTTAAAAAGAGATTCTTTAATCAATTTCCAGAAGCTTCTCAGTGGTTAAAAGATATTGAGTTACAAGGTTATAAAGACGGTTATGTAGAAAGTCCTATTGGACAACGAAGACACCTTATTACTAGTTTTCTGTTAGATGAAAAATTTGAAGACCGTGTAGAAACATACGAAAAAGAAAAAAGAAAAGTAGAAAAATTAAGGTCTAAAGGCCGTAGAATTTACGCTAAAAGGATACTAAAAGAGGGTGATAGAGACTGGCTGGGTTTTCGAGGATACGAACGTAGAATCAGTAGAAATAGCCCCATTCAAAGTGTAGCAAGTGATACAAATCTTTTAGCTTGTGTCGAAATTAGTCGCTATATTGAGAAAAATAAAAAAGAATGGTGGCTTTGTAATGTAGTTCATGATAGTATTATTGCCGACGTTCCGTTTGAAGATGCTGAAGAATATACAGAAGTAGCTCAAAGTATTATGGAAAGTGGATATTTGTTTAAACCTTTTGGTTTCACTCCAGATGTAAAATTCGTTTCAGATGTGAGTGTGGGTGTTAATTGGGGTGATCAATACGACGTCAGCCCCGTCAAAACATGGGATTTAGAGTGTCCACGTTGCAAACGACGAGCGGAGAAAAAAGATAAAAAGTACAAAACTAAAGAAGTTTATATCAAACGGCCTAAAAAATGTCCAGATTGTGGTAGTAAAAAGCACAAGTGTACCTTCACAGCTGGACCTTTACCTTTTATTCTCAAACGGTTAGATAGAGAACACGGATTTACCAGTTGACAAAAGTAGCACCTTGTGATAAAGTGAGGTGTTCAAATGGATAAATGCGAAGAAAAACAAGTAGTTAAGGAAAAACAAGAATGCCTAAGTTTTGCAAAAGACCTACAATAATTGAGGCAGTTCGTTTAACTGAAAGAGTCACCATAAAAACTCTTGAAGGGACTATGATAGGGGAGGTTGGAGATTGGCTTATCACTGGAGTAAGAGGTGAGCAATATCCTTGTAAAGATGACATCTTTCGTGAAACTTACGAACCGGTTGATGCTGAAGCAGAAAGGTTATGGTATAAGAAATGTTAAGTAAGGGTAAATGTAATTTATGGCTACAACCTTCCAATATCCCTAAAAAGAAAACCATTTATTTTCTCGAAGATTTTTCTAAACATTGGGGCAACCATCTTCCCTTTAAACCACAGAAAAATACTGTAGAAAGTACATTGGAGTTTAGAAGAAGCTGGATTTGGCCTCCTCACTACAAGCATGTCAGACCAATCCCGATTAGTCTGAGAAAGGTAATTTACTAACCATGAAAACTGTAATGAGCCATCCAATTCCTCATAATCTTGAAGAGTGTTTCGCTCAGCTCGAAACAATGTTCGAGGACGAAGAACAAAAAGAGCGATTTAAAGAGCCGGACAGAAAAGGTAAATGCTCAGCTTACAAGTATCATCATGGTGTTGGTAGATGGATTAGAAATAACTGGGGATTTTGGAAAAAAGAAGGACCACTTTACGATTGGATGGTAAGCATTGGTCTTCATCATGCAGATGACATGAGTGGTTTGATTCTAGACGCTTTTTGGTACCATCTTAACGGTTGTGCTTTTTCAGTAGAGGAAAAGGTTAATCATTATCGTGAGTACTGGAAAAATATGGAGGAGCTTGACGTACCAGGTGGAACTGCTCTAAACTACACACCTGAAGCAACAGTTAGAACTTCAAAAGTTACATTCTCCACCAAGAAAAATTTTCGTGTTAAAGAAACACATGGTACTAGAGTTATAGCTAAAGAACGTATTAGACAAATTTACGATGAAGGTTTTACTACCGAACACGACATTCAAAATCACCCCAACGAAGAGCTACTGAAAGCTGCTATTTGCTATGCTGTTGCTGGTTTGAAAACCCCCTTTGATTTACCTGATGATCTTTGGCCTTTTGACAAAAGTTGGGATAAGCGAGACAAAAATCCTTCCATCCGAAATTTAGAATTGGCTGGCGCTCTCATTGCTGCTGAAATTGATAGACGCCACACTACTTATATTGACGAAAGTTGTAGCGAAGAACAGGAGATTAGTTGTGAGGAAGAGTCTAAAATTAAGTAAACAACAAAAAGAAAACATTACTAACCTTTATGGGCAATTTAAAACACTAGAAGATGAGTACGTAAAAAGCAAGAACGTGCTAGAACGAGAGTTTGATAAACTTGTTGCTTCCATACTTGAAAATCATTTACCTCTTCGAACTAAATTTAAAAGTACACGATATGATGATGATCCAACTGCTACTTATGTGGTTCTGCGTCATTTTATTCCTATTTATCTTAAAAATAAGAACTGGTTTTCTAATTTACCTAAGAGGTATTTAGAAGCAAACGCCGCTTTTAAATACAAAAAGCTGGACAAACGAGGTCATCCTAATGGCCTCACGAAACAAATGGAGTTGCGAGATTTTAAAAAGCTTTGCAAGATTGTGGAGTAGCCACCATGCAAATTAAGAATGTAAAATTTAGCCATTTACTTGGTTTGCGAGATAAACTCAGACAGTTAAGAATTGATTTTAGAAAAGAAGAACGTAAATTAGATGATGAGTTTCAAAGAACAGCTAAAAAGATTGTTCAAGAAAAAGTGCCAGTAGGGACTAAATTTAAATTCAAAGAACGTTCTTATAATTCTTTCGAAGTTACAGAAATTCTACGGGTAGAAGGAGATCTGTTTCATGATACGCTTACTGTTGAAGAATTTTTAACTAGACATGTTATTCTTACTTATCGTATGCTTGACTCAGAAGGTAATCATGTTCAAGGGACTAATCTAATCAATCTACAACAATTTTTTGGCAAATGTGAGATTGTGGGAAGCGGAACAACTTCAAATTAAGACACCCACCAGATTGTGAGGTAAAAACATGAAAAAGATTAGATATCGGAAACTGACTAAGAAACAAAAAGAAGAACTCAGATCCAAAATAGAAGTGTTAGAAAACTTTGAGAAGGAATACAGAGCAAAACGACATCAACTCGCTAAAAACTGTGGTCACATTTTAAATCAGATAGTTGGTGCAGGTACAGTTCCTGTAGGTACGCATTTTAGAAAGGACTTTAAATTCTCTAAAAAAGAGTCAAACAAAATACGTATTGTAACTAGTTTAAATATAAGTCTTAGTAGTAGTAGTAATTACATTGCAACAGTAAAGCATATAATTGAAACCGGTAAGTATAATCCTGAAAATGTTTACGTTATTTTTAAAACCTTGGATAGGTTGGGTCGCCCCAATGGTTCTGAAAAGTCAGTTCGTTGGCATCTTTTTAAAAGATGGTGTGAAATTGTAAAGTAGCTCCCACCACTTCTTGTAGGAAAGGCAAAATTCTCCCCATGGCTCCGAGAAAAAAGAAAAAAGGGTACAGTGCTGACGATATCGATGTACTTCTCGATCTTGACGGAATTAAAAAACGCCCTGGAATGTACATTTCGGATACCAATACTACTGGGTATCATCAAATTCTAAAAGAAGTAATTGATAACGGAATTGACGAATATACAGACGGACACGCAGACAAGATTTCAATTCGCATCAATACTCAAAAACAAATTGCAGAGGTGAGGGACAATGGCCGTGGCATCCCTATTTCTAAACACAAGGTTGCAAAAATCCCTACCCTTACAGCCATATTCACCAAGCTCCACAGCGGTGGCAAATTCGGAGGAGCATATACTAGTGCTACAAGTGGTCTTCACGGAATTGGTGTCAAGGCTACTAACGCGCTATCAACACAGCTCGACGTGTGGACCTGTTGGAACGGCACTGTTTACCATCAGCGGTTTAAGCACGGGGAAATAGCCAGCGAGCTGAAGAAAGACCCCAAAAAGAAATTAAAATCTGGTACCATTATTAAATTTCAACCAGACCCCACTATTTTTGGGAAGACCAAGTTTAATCCCAAAAGAATCAAAGAGCAGCTTAGAGATATTCCCTTCCTTTGCCCTGGCTTAACCATCACCCTCAAAGTAGATAAAGAGGAGCCTAAAGTATTTAGTAGCGATCAAGGTCTAGTAGACATGCTTACCACTGCTACTGAAGCTGCTGGTATTGAGCTGCTCCATAAACCACTCTTTGCTTCTTCCCCTATCTGTGATTTTGTTTTAGCCTGGTCAGGGGATGCTGATGGAGAAGCTTGGAAAAGCTTCGTCAATGTCTCCCCTACCCCTCAACACGGAACCCATGTGGCTGGGCTGAAAAAAGCCATTCAAAAAGTACTCCTGGTTACCAAAGAAGCTAAGAAAGAAAAACTGCGTGGAGATGATCTTCGGGATGGTCTAATTGCCATTATTCATGCCAAGGTAATTGAACCCCAATTTCAGGGCCAGACTAAAGTCAAGCTCAACAATAAAGAAACAGAAGATGAAGTTTACACGCTAGCTATTACGCATCTCAAAAAATTCGCCGCCAACAATCCAGATGTAATTAAGTATATTGTCAACAAAGCTGTTAAACTACGGTCAGCAAGAAATCAGTTCAAAGCACAAAAAGCAGCCATAAGATCTGTTAAGGTTACCCGTGGTGCTAAGGGATTGCTTCCTGGAAAATTGTGTGAAGCTCCTGATTGCCCACCTGCGTACCGAGAGCTGTTTATTGTTGAGGGGGATAGTGCTAGTGGCCCTGTTAAGCGGTCCAGAGTAAAGTGTGAAGTTGGAAAAAGTAAGAAAAAAGTTCATTTTCAAGAGGTTTTGCCTCTGCGAGGAAAAACTCTTAATACAGCTCGTGTAGGAGATCTTGAAAAAGTTATTAATAACAAAGAAATAAGTGCTATTATTCAAGCTATTGGTACTGGTATAGGAGATGCATTTAATTTGAGTAAATGTCGATACAGGGGTATTTTCCTTTTAGCTGATGCTGATCCTGATGGTCGCCATATTAGTAGTATTCTCCTTGCCTTCTTTGCCCGGTACATGCCTGAGCTTATTGAAGCCGGTATGATTTTCATTGTTAAAAATCCTCTCTTCATGGGTGTAAGTGCCAAAGACCGCGCTTTTGGGATGACTAAAGCTGAAGTAAAAAAGAAACTTGGGAATCCTAAGAACGTCAGACTAACTCGCTATAAAGGATTAGGGGAGGCTTCAACAGAAGCTATGCGAACTACCTGTATGGCTCCAGAAACCCGTCAGGTAATTAAAGTTCGTTGGGGTGGGGAAAAGGATCGTCAGCTTGTTCTCAAATATATGGGTAATGACAGCTCGATTAGAAAAAGGTTGTTGGGGGTCGTAGAATAACGTGGCTACTTACTGTGAAACTTGTAAAACTTGCAACGGCCAAAAAAATTGGCCAAAGGGTTCTATTACAAATTGTCCTACTTGTAATGGTTTAGGTTTTATTCCAATTTCTTTACCGTGTCCAAAGTGCGGAGTAGTTCACCACCATAAAAATGGTACCTATAATTGTGATTGCAGCTCTAAAATTTACCATAGTCTCAATCGATGGTTAAAGCATGTAGCCTCCTTAAATGCTAGAAAAATAGAACCTCTTAGTACCACTATTACTGAAGATGATTTTTGGGCTCATGTTTCTGCTAAAGTGAGAGAGCTTCGTAAGTCTAAATCTTTAAGTCAAGCTCAGCTAGCCGATGATCTTGGATACACTAGTAGAACTAGTTTTGTCAATTTTGAAGCTGGCAGACAACGGGTACCTGCTTACGTTCTTTTTCATATTGCTTATTTGTTAGATGTTAAATTGGAAGAGCTTTTACCATCAGTGGAGTAAAACCATTGTCTAAAAAAGAAGAAATTACCACTTATACCTACACTGATGGTAAGGTGTCTACTATTGATATAAGTGCAGCAAAAGAAGCTGGTTGGGGTAGTGCTACCGTACATTGCAGCGGAAATCCTCCTCCAGCTGTTACTAAAATCGAAATGGAAGAAGTAGACCTTAGTACTCTTACCCTTCCGTTTTGCAATTTGTGTGGGGACAGAACAACACTTTTTAAACCGGTGGGATTTTGTTTCGACCCGATACAACCAGATAAAATTCATTATTTTTTTACTCAAACCAGTTTGTGAACCATGCTCGCACATAATGTTTGACTGGGACGACGAAATTTTGTATACTGACGTGTTTGGTAAAACAGCCTATCGGTTTAAGAAGGAAAAATGACGTGCACACAGCAAAAGTAGAAATAACCCTGTTAGAAACTAGGTTGGAAGAAATACAGAGTAGTGGTGCGTCTGGTGTAATTATTGCTCCCTACTTACTGGATAAAATAGTGCGCGATTTAAAAGCTTTCTCTCGTCAAGAAGTTAGAAAAGGAAACAAAAGTGCAAACGTTCTTGCCATATGAGGATTTCTACAAATCTGCTCAGTGTCTTGACCGATTAAGATTAGGAAAACAGCGGGTAGAAGTGAAGCAGATTTTAATTGCTCTCTTTGACTCTGATTATGGTTGGCAGAATCATCCTGCTGTTCTTATGTGGAAAGGCCACGAAAAATTCTTAGTCCAGTATGGTCTCGCAATCTGTACAACATGGATTGAAAGAGGTTACAAAGACAAGTGTAAACCACAAATAAAAACACTGGGAAAGTTGTTTAGGAAAAGTACGGAACCACCTTGGTTGGGATTAAAAAAGTTCCATCTTTCCCATCGTTCCAATTTGGTACGTAAAAATCCAAAGCACTATGGTCCACTGTGGCCAACTATTAAACCAGATTTGCCTTACTACTGGCCGACGAAGGAAAATTAATGTCACAAGTTCATAAAGACTTTCTTTACTGTCCGTTTTGTTTAATGGAAGGAATACTAAAACCAATTGAAAACGGTACGTGTTTGGACACTTTATTGGGAGGACATGGTACAAAAGTACAAGGTTTAGAATTAAGCTGGAATGAAGTGCAGTTTATAGCGCTTAATTACGTACTAAGTTCTGCCTCTAAAAAAGATTTAGAAATTGGAGTTAAATTAGCATTAAGCGGAAGAAACCCGAAGTGAGTGAGGAGAAACACCTTGGCTAAGAAAGCTACCACTACTGAAGTTGTTGACATTCAAGCTGCCTTGGATGAAGTGGACGTTGTCAAACGAGTACGTACTCACAAAATCGTAAAGAGAGACTTACGGTTATTCGGTCATTACACTATCGAAAATAGGGCTCTTCCTCGTGTATATGATGGACTTAAGCCAGTACAACGGAGAATTCTCTGGACTCTTTGGAATTTGAGACGCCACAGTAAGTCTATTCCGGTTAAATGTGCCACAGTTACTGGAAAAGCAATGGGGGAGCTGCATCCTCACGGTGATGCAGCTATTTATGACGCTCTAGTTAAGATGGGGTGGTTTCGTTACCCCCTTGTTCAGAAGCATGGTAATTTCGGTGATTCCTATGGGTTGGAGGATGACCCTCCTGCTGCTATGCGTTACACTGAGACGCAACTGGAGGCTTTTGGGGATCGCTTCTTTGACGACATTGATGTAATGCCTCTAGCGAAGAGCTTTACAGATGAGCACGAAGAACCCCTTCTGCTTCCAGCTAGAGTACCTATTACACTGATTAACGGTTGCTCCGGTATTGCTGTAGCTATTGCAACGGATATTCCTCCTCACAATCTAAGAGAGGTAATCGACGCCACTATTTATTTAGTAGAAAATCCGGATTGTGATCCAGTAGATTTGTTACCCTTTATTAAAGGTCCAGATTACGGTGAAGCAGCTTTAACATCTCCTCGTGAGGACGTGGAAGCACTTTATCTAACAGGAGAGGGAAAACTCTCTTACGAATGTATTTACTACATTGAAGAAGGGAAGAAAAGTAACAAGTTAATTATTACTTCCAAAGCTCCTGGCTTGAGACTGGGGAAGCTGATAAAAGAGACGACAGACCTTCACGAGAAAAAGCTTCTGGTCAGCCCAATTAATGATGAAGGTACGATGGAGAACCCGACGTGCCTTACTATTGAGTTCACAGATTTTTCAATTATTAGGGATCGTATTTTTCCACTTCTTAAAACCAACCAAAGCTATCGTTTTTACGCTCTCGATTCTGAAAATCATCCTCACCGTTACAACCTTCACGGAATTCTAGAAGAGTTTATCGAATTTCGTCGTCAGATTGAAGAGGCTGTTCTAAACCGAGAAAAAGCTGCTGTTGAGAAAAAGTTAGGCACCGATGAAGCTAAACTAGTAGCTATTAACAACATTGATTTTGTTGTTGAGGTGATGAAGACTAGTACCACTATTGAGATAGCTCTTCAGAAACTGATGAAGAAGCTACACATTGAGGAGTGGCAAGCTGAAGTAATTGTCAACAGTCAAATCCGTTCTCTAATGAAATTGAACAGCAAGTCTGTTCAGAATCGTATTGAAGGGTTTAAAGAACGTCTGGACGAAATTACTGAAGATTTAGGACAGATTGATGTTGTAGTAATTCGTCGTCTCAAAGAAATGTTAATCTACGCAGATAAAAGAGGTACGCAAATTGGATCCTCTTCTCTAAATCTCAGTGAGACCGCTACAGAGACAAAAGGCTACAATTATTTGGCTGTAGATGAAAAAGGAAAGCTTGACCGATTTGAAGAGCTTCCGCTTGACAGTAAAGCAGCTTGGAAGTACGTGGATTTTATAAAATCAGCTGATCCTCTTGTTATGATGACTGGGGATAATAGAGGCCAGACTGTTTCTATTTCCTACCTGGATAAATTCTCCAGCGGTCAATCTAAAGTAATTGGAATGGTTCCAGCTGACGAATCTAAAGCAATTGTGGTGGTAGCTAAAGACGGCTCCTATGTAGCATTTGATCCTCAAAGTATTAAAAAAGACAGATTCAATCTATTTAGAAAATTGGAAAGTTCTTTAGTGCGAGCTGTTCCACTCATGCACCCTAAAGATGAACTTATAGTATTGTATAACGATGACAGTGCTACTACACATACTATCACTGATTTGAAAATTACCAGACCTAATGTTGGTGCAAAAAGACTGCGACATAAAGCTAAAGGAAGAGAAGTTATAGACGTATTTGTAAAACGACCTAGTGAGTTTCTACTAACAACTGCTGGAGATGAAGTTGGTAGTGGCGAGCTGGATGAGGTTGGAAGCTCCCTCTTTGTGGTGGGGAAGAAGAATCTGGTAGTTGTTAAAGGTGGTAAGAGGTACCAGTGTACAGAAGATGACGTTCTAGATTTGTTTGAAAGTGGTAAGAATATCACAACCATTATTCCAATTAAAAGAAAGATTAGAAAGCAAAAATAAATGACAGGAAAATTAATTGCATTTGAGGGGGCTGATGAAAGTGGGACCACCACACAAGTGAAAGCTGTGGCTGACTACTTCTCTGGAAAGTTAGAAAAACCAGTACATACTACTTTTGAGCCTTCCTCTTTTCCAATAGGAAAAGTTATTAAAAGTTGGTTGCGAAAAGAGCTACCTCGTCCTAGTGAGAGAGTGCTAGCCACTTCGTTTATGGTGGACAGATTGCACCATTGGGAAAGTCAAATTAAGCCAATACTGATGGATGGTAGACACGTATTTACAGATCGTTTTAGTCTTTCTACTTTTGTGTACCAAAGTGTTAAGCAACCTTTAAAGTGGTTGCAAAAGCTGGATTATTTTCTAGGAGTTCCATTTCCAGATTTGACTTTGATTTTAGATCTTCCTGTAGATGTAGCTTTTGAGCGCATATCTAAGCGTGGTGAAGAAAAAGAAATATATGAGGAAAAAGAGTTTCAAAAAATAGTTGCAAATGGTTATCGTACTCTTCCCTCGGAATTAGATATGCCTTATAAAATTGTTGATGTTTCTCAGTCCGAAAGGGAAGTGACAGAGGACATCATAAGTATTCTCCAACCAATTTTGTCTTATGCCGGGATCGCATAGCGGTCGAGTGCACCACTCTTGTAAGGTGGAATTTAAACGTCGTAGGTTCGAATCCTACTCCCGGCTAAAACAACCCTTAAAAGGAACAATCATGAATAAAGAAAGACGCCTTCCTATTTTGTATCATATTCAGCACGTAGAAGAAGGAGTTCCTGTTTCCGAGCTTCCAGAGGGGCATGGTATTGCTGACAGTATTTTCATCGGTTCTGTTATTAACGACGAGGAAGATGAAAGTAAACGTAACTTTTCTTTTATGGGAATTGATGGTCAAGCTGGTGATCAAATGTCGCCAGAGGAAGTTTTTGAAATTTGGACTATGATGGCTTTTATGATGAAGGAAAATAACTTCTTTGAAGAGGAAGACCCTCGTCACAGTATTATTCACAAAACCCTTGAAGAGAATGAGAAGTTCACTTCTTCCTATGTAGAAACAGAAGAGGAAAAAGAAGTAATGGAAAAAGAACCCAGTCGAATTATTCACTGAGGAGATAAAACACAATGTCCAAAGTAGAAAGAATCAGACTCAACAAATATGTTGAAGTACCACTAGAAACAAATAGTATTAGTAGTCGTGTTACCGTCAGACTTCAACCGGGAGCTGAGGGATTTCTTATTTATTCTACGATAGAGAGTGATCTTCCTACTGCAAAGTTTGATGTGGATTTAGAAAAGTCTAGAATTAGTGTAAGTACAACTTCTCTTCCATCTTCTGCTTACACAGTTTTAGAAGAAGTAGCTCCAGCTGTTGAAGAACCAACAGCCACAGTGGAAGAACCAAAAATTGAAGGTCCACAACCAAAGGAAGATAAACATATGGAACCTTACAGGCTTAGTTTCTTCGCAATCAAAAAAGGAATGCACAGACCCGCTACCAACATGTTCCAACTGGTAGCGTCTAAGCTAGCAGAAACAACAGGCGAGCCTTGGCAATTAAATACTGATGGAATATTTGGACCAGGAACAGATGACGTAGCTGAAGCAATTCAAAAATATTATAAACTAACTCCAGTTGATCGCTGGATTGGCAAAGGTAGCTGGAGAGCAATGACTGCTAATCTTCCAGAAGATTGGCGAGCACCTTTAAGACTAAGAATTGCAGAATGTCAATGCACTTTCGAAAGTGGTAAAAAAGGCTACGGTTACTATGGGGCTATTTTTAGAGAAGGTTGGTTTAATTTTGGGATTTGGAATTGCAATCGTGGTAGTGCTAAGAGGATGCTTAAATTAGGTGGAGCACCAAATCATTTAATTAAAGTTATTGATCAAGCTGATGCTGCTTATCGTGCTTATAAAGAAGCAGATAAAAGTGGTCAGGCTGAAGAAAAAGTGAAGCAGTTAAAAACTACAGCTTACAATATTGCTTCTGAAGTAGGAGAATGGTACGGCTCTAAGGCAGGAAGAGAAGCTCAAGTTGGAGTTTATTTCCTTCGTGAAACTCTAAAGCCTAGTATTAAGAATTTGGTTAATGTGGGATTCGATATTAAGAACTTCGGTATCGACAATCTAGATGACCTAGACAGTGTAGACAAGATCCCGAATCAGTTAGATCCATTTTACGAACGTCTGTTGACTCTTTCTTGTGACATCACGATCAACAGTGGTCCTGGAGGGTTTCAGCCAAAGAAGACCCCAAGAGCTTGGGGTGGTCATGGGGATGAGGCTTGGCCAGAGGATCGTCTTCCTGACAAAGAATCTGTTAAACATATTTACAGTGAAGTATGGGGAAAAGAAATCCCTGATGATTACACGTTCTTCTATAGCAGCACCAGAGACACTTATAGACAGGCTTTAAAGCGTTGTTTATGGGAACTTTGTGAAACAGACGAACAACGTATTGAACTGATTGCTGAGCTTCAATCTCGCTGTATTGTGAGTACATGGAGAAGCATGGTAATTAAACGTCGTCGTTGTGTGGCTCGCAAAGAGGGAGGAAGCTTTCAATTAAGTTATTATTGCTTATCAGAGCACTTTGGTTTAGGTGTTTGAAATGACAAAGCCAATATCTATTTTGGTCGTTGATGATGACCAGAGTATGGCAGAATTGGCTTGTGAGATCTTAAATGCCTCCAATTTTAAAACCACTTACGCAAAAAATGGAGTTATTGCTCTCGCTCTTTTATCGATATCAACGTCGTTTGATCTTGTGCTTACTGATTTAGATATGCCGTATATTAACGGTATTGAATTGATAAAACAAATCAAAACAAGTTTTCCTCGTGTGAAAACCATTCTCATGACAGGTGGAAGTCACAAAGGTGTGCAAATTCCTGAGGACATTGATTATTTGGAAAAACCTTTCGACTTAGAAGGTCTTTTAAGTCGAGTCAATTTGGAATTAGAAAAAACAACAGGAGAAAAACCATGAAGCGGATTGCATCTTTAATTTTGGTAAGTTTATTTGTTTTATCTTTAGTGGGTTGTCCTACTCCAGATCCAGCAAATCCAAAGGCTAAGTACCAGGCAGCTTTTACTACTATTGCTGTTGCTAAAGCTACCGTTACAGCTGCCTACGGCGTATGGAAGGGAGTAGAAGCAAACAAATACCAAGAGTGTACAAAAAGGGTTTGTGTTAAACTTCACCCTGTTAAAACCAGCACTGAATTTAAAAGTTGTATGGCTACTGACCAGAGTGGTGTAGACGAGTTCAAAACTTGCTATGGGGACATGGGTAAGGCAAAAGCTATTATTGATAAAGCTGTTCCGCTTACGCTTTCTTTATTAGATGATACAAAAGACGCCATTGAATTTGCAGTAGAGTATGAGGTTGCTAAAGAGGCTAAGGAAGCGCAAAAAGATCCTGCTAAGCTTAAAGAATTTTGTGACAAGGCTTTTCCGGCTAAAACTGGAGATCAGTATCAGCTTTGCTTGGATGGGAAAGATGTTAAAAAAGCAGACTGGAAAGGTTTTCTAGTAGCCCGCTGTTGTACTGTAGACAAAGCATTTGCCTTCATGCCTGATGCGTGGGCTAAGTATGTGGAGCCAATTCGAGTTTGGTTTAGAGCTTACGGTAATTGCAAGTAACAAACACAGTTTAATTACCCTTTCTTTTTTCTTTAGCTCCCTTTTGTAAAACTAATTTGTTGGTCAATTAAAGTAGGAGAAGACCCATATGGAACAGCCTACATGTGTTTATTTGGTTTACTGTGATAATTTGTTTACAGGATTGACTGACTTACCGACACTAGAAAGAATATTTCTCAGTCAAGAAAAGGCGGAAGCTTACTTGGCTAAAAACCCTCGTCCTGGACAAATTGAAAAGTGGTTTCTAGAAGATTTTTTCGAGAAAAACTCTGAAAATAAGAGGGTAAGTACAATAAATACAAAAGATACTTACGATCACGAAGTCCTTGCAAAAGAAAATGAAGAAATTAAAGAGAGAACTAAACGCTTACGGGAAGCAGATCAAAAAAGGAAGAATCAGCGGATAAAACACCGTACCCCTAACTGGACGTGAACAAAATGTTTAAAGAAACAGCTTACCACCGCTACCTTTGGTACGTACTGCGACATAAATGGTACGTGGCGTTAGAATGTTGGAAGGAAGGTTTGTACTGGGCAGCTCTAGTGCACGACTGGAGCAAGTTTTTACCTGACGAATTTATCCCTTATGCTCGTCATTTTCATGGGCCACAAGCTAAAGAAAACTTGTCTGCTGAAAAAGGTAAAAGCGGTTACAAGAAACCAGTGAAGACGAATGATTCTTCTTTCGATCAAGCGTGGCTTCGGCACACTAGACGTAACCCTCACCATCCCGAATACTGGGTTATGGGGAGAGTAGGAGAAGAAGCTACACCATTCCCTATGCCAGAAAAGTATGTACGTGAAATGGTCTGTGACTGGCGTGGGGCTGGGCGAGCACAAAATAATCCAGTACCTACTCACGAATGGTATCTATCTAATTTAGACCGACTACTTCTACATCCTCAAACTCAAGCTTTGATAGAAGATACTCTAGATGTATTTAGAACGGTTATTGGGACCGCTGAAAATACTGCTAAAGGTGGAGAAACAGTTAGAGTTCTTACTGCTGCTAGTGGTTTTAACAGGGTAGAGGTTGATTTTCAAGTTGCTCCCAGTTTTACTGTAGAAAGTGGGGATTTAGTTTGTTTGCATAATAGTAATAAAGAGGTAAGACCTTTTATCCGTTATAAATATGATAAACCGAAAATGATTACTAGATTAATGTCAAGCGCAATTCGAAAAGTTGGAATTTTTAATATCGATTACGCAGCACTGCTTATAGACCAAACCGAAAATAAGGAAATTTAAATGTCGTCACAGCGTTTCAGTCTTCTCAGCAAACCAGCAATTTTACACTACTTAGAAGCTGATGACATAATTATTGATCCTTTTGATCCTGAAAATGTTGGAACAAACAGTTACGACGTTCGATTAGGTCGTCATATTTGGAGAGAACATCGGTTAGATGTTTCTCTTCCTTCTATTCACCAAAAATATCTTTATAACCCTTATGATCAAGGACATGTAGAAACACTTTGGCACAAAGAGGAAGCTAGACCAGCCAAAGAAGTTTTAGAAATAAGCTTCATGCGTGGACATATTAAGGGTATTGATCCAGAGGATTTAATAGTTCTCATCAAACCAGGTGAGAGCATTTTAGCTCACACTCAAGAATTTATTGGTAGTCTTAGTCCCTTTATAACCACTAAAATGTTTGCTCGTAGCTCAACAGGTAGAAATTTCCTTCATGTATGTGCTGATGCTGGTGTTGGAGATGTAGGATTTGCAAATTTTTGGACCATGGAAATTTTTAATCGTAGTCGTTATCATACTATTCCTTTAGTGGTAGGTAGACGGTATGCTCAAATGACTTTCTTTGAAATTGAACCAATAGCTGATAAAGACATGTACTACAACAGAGGTAAATATCAAACTGCTTCTACTGTAGAAGAAATAAGAGCGAACTGGAAGCCTGAAGACATGCTTCCTAAAATGTTTAAAGATAGGGAGATCAAGTAAAATGACACCAGAAGAAAAAAATCGAATAGAAATAGGTTTGGATCTTGTTACTAAACGTTTAGCAGAGATTTTAGGATTAGATGCTACTAATAAAGAAGTGTTAGAGGAACTATTTGTTAAAGTACAGTGTTATGGAGTAATGGATATAGCCGGTAAAGCAAAAATGGGTAGCACACCTTCTGCAGAAGAATACTTAGAAAAATGTACCGAATCCATACTGAATATACAAAAGAATGTTGAAAAATAGTCAATAGAAATACAAATCACATACAATGGGATTCGTAACAAAATGATCTTGAACAAAACAAAATGACTCAATTTACAACAGTCTCCAAGTTATTCGTAGTCAAATGCAACAAGCACTTGACTCTGTTCCAGCTTCAGAGGCTAATAAGGATCACTTAAAAATACTAAAATCAACTATTGGCAGGTGGTCAAGTCTACTGGAAGGTGTTTGTCTAATGAGACAAAAAGAAATTAAGATAATTTCTCAATTGGATCCCAAAGTTGTTAGTCCGCCTTACAGTCCAGAAACTTTAGAACTGGCTAAGAAAGCTGCTGAACAAAAAGGTTGGTTAGAACGAGCTACCCCGGAAGAGAAGAAAGCTTGGGTAGAAAAACTGGCTAGAGATTTCGCTGCTGCTGGGGAAGCTGAATACAAAGTACTTAGAGAAGAAGGAATAACAAAAATGCCATCAGAAGAAAAAAGAAAAGAACAACTTCAAAAAGACATCGAGGATGGAAAAGTAGGTCATATGGAACATGACAGTGGTAAAAATTTACATTATTTAGCTGTTTGTACCTTCGTTTATATGTTGCTTGATAGTGATGCTAGAATGCAAGAAGTTTCCAGAGCTTTAGAATGTGCTCAAGGTGTAATTAAAGATAAAAATACAGAAATTACGACTGCCAATGTAGCTGCTGCAAAGCTGGCTAAAATATTAGTAGACGAGTTTCTTTGTGAGTCATTAGTTTGATTTCTTCTACCACTACTAAAATTTGGCGACCGAAAACAGAAGGTGAAGTCTGTTGCTGTACCAATTTTCAATGGGGCAGTAATTGTCCCTCTTGTTTTGGTACTGGTTTTGCAGGTGGTTATGATTGTGTAGGAGTAGCAATACTTGAGGAAAGTTTCAGTTCTTATTACATTAGAGCGTTGTTCCAAATTAAAGTTGCAGATTTATTTGCTTACAATAATAGTGTTCATCAGGTGAGAACGGTACGACAGATGATGTTTTCAGACAGCTTTGAGATAAAGACAGAAAATCTTAATCTAATTTTCTACCAAATAGGCAAGTTAGTTGACTTGTTAAAATAAGGAGACCACTGTGGACTCAATTAAAGACAAACCAAAACCAGGTCAAAAATGTAGGTATTGTGCTGGAAAGGGAAAGTACAACAGTGAAGAGAAGTGCTACTGGTGTGAAGGTAGTGGTATAGAAAAAGTAATTTCAAATGATCTAAAACAGCACATTAAAAGGTTAAGAGTAGAGTACGATATTTTAACCACCTCAATTCATGAAATTTTTGACAAAAATGCAGAGGCTCTTAGTCTCACCCACCCTCGTTTGAGAGACATGATCAAAGCTCGAAAACTGGTCCTGGAAACCATTATCCTTCTAAAGGAGAATCAGTAAATGCAAATAGAAACAGATTCCGAACTACTTAGAGCGGTAGTAGAAGGAAACAAAAGTGCTCAGCAACTCTTTGTTGAAGAGCTGTTTGCTGAAATAAAAAGCAACTTTGAAACCATGTTTTTGCCTTTTAAATGTATGAAGGCAGAAACTAAACCAACTCAAGATTGTCGATTGGCTGGTAAGGTTGATTTAATTGTAGATCCAATTACACAGTTTTCAGTGGTGGAAGATCTACCAAGTCAAGTAGAAATGCTTTTTAACGAACTGCTTGGTTCACTTCTGACTGCTTTTGAACCGGCAGTAAAGGGTTTGCTCACGGTTTGGAAAATTCCAGATAATTTTATACTTACACCAGAAATACTCAAAAGCACTTTAAGTAATTATTCTTTTACACCTACGCATCTTTGGTGTGGATCTACTATGGTTAATTTTTTTATGTCTAGTAAGAGTTGGTATAAATTCTATGAGCCTACTACCACGTTAGAACAAGCTTCAGAGGGTCGCTTAGGTTTGCTTCGCGACATTGTAGAAAATCCTTTAGAACTATATACTGATTTGTTTCGTTATGATACATTAAGAACTTTAGATCCTGACGAGCTGGTAATTGTTTCTTCCTTCCAGCCTAAAAAAGTGTGGGTAGAGTGGAGTGACATAAAAAGACAAAAGGATGGCAGTTTTACAATTACCGCAACTCAATATGTAGGAGAGGTAGCTTAAAATGGTTGAAGAAAAACAACAACTAGTACCCATAAAATTGAAAGAAGAAAATTGCCCTCCGTTTTTGCTTGAGCTTTTAAAAATGGCTGAAGATAGTAGAGAAGAATATCCTGAAGAGGCAGGAAATGATCTCATTATTTTAGGAAGTGAAGCTATTGAAAAGCTTGGTAATTCCCTCTATGAAGTGGGTGTTGTTTTTCAGCTCAAGTTTAAAGGTAAACCCTCGTTTAGAGTTGCTACCGTAGGCTAAAAATTTTTAGCTTGACACTACTAGCACCCTGTGATAAGGTGGGTTGTTACGCTAAGGATTAAGTGTGTGCCAGAAAATTTAAACTACAGTAAGTATGCTGGTTTTAAGATTCCTAATCACTGGCCACAGGTTTGTCCTTACTGTGGGTCTAAAAAATTGTGGCATGATTTTTCAATACCAGGTAGAGTTTTACAAAAGGCATTTTGCGTTGATTGTGAAAAAAGTTTTATTCCTCACCCCAGTATCAGATTTTGGAGACGATCATGAAAAAGCGACTACTTAAAAAGAGAAGGAAACGTGACCAAGCTCTCATGGCTGTTATCTTTGCTGATGCTGCAGCAGAATACATTCTCACTGGTTTTCCAAGTCACCGTCCGAGCTACACCCCCCTCACACCAAAATCTACAAAAAGAGCTGTAAGAAAAACCATTAAAAAGATTAAGTTTCCAAAGAAGTACAAGTGGTTTGGTACCATAAGTGGTCCCCTGGAAGAAAGAAGGTGCAACCGTGAGTAAGAAGAAAAATAATTTAATGGAACTCCCTAAGCAGGTACGCCAGAAGACAGTAGAGGAAGTTTTTATAGAAAAGGCCACAATCATTGTTTTTAAACCCCCTCTGACCGGTGCTGAGTGTGCTTGTCATGAAAAAATTATGGAACCAGCTGCCATTTGCCGAGAGTGTTACGGCACTGGTATTTTAGGAGGGTTTGATCTCCGAAAAGAAGTGATACCAATTGAAGAAGCTGCCTATGAAGAAATTGAGAAAGTAATTACAGTTTTGGATACCACTAAAACAGACCACGCTTTTGCTTCTATGGATGATTGGGTTCTTCTCACTTTTGAGTGCCCTCTTCATTCGCATATTTATAGTGGATGTATTTTTGAGCTAAACAACAGATTTTGGAAAGTAACTAATGTAGAAGAAGAGTGTGAGGAAGACGCAGAAACAGGTGTTGGAAGACCTTATTGGGAAGTGCAGGCTCGCAAACTTCATGAATACGAACCAGCTTACATTTTTCTGGATGATAAACGTTGGAAAGGAGAAGAAAAGTGACAACCATTAAAGTAGGAAAATACAATGTAGATGTGGCCAACTTTAATTGTAATAGTGAGTTAGAGTGTTTTCAACTTGGTTTTGATAAAGGAACATTTGTACAAGGTCGTGGCTATGTAAAATACCACAAGAAAGAAAAACCGGTGTGCCAGACTCGGCACATTCACGGTTGCCCTCGTGTTGGTGTTTGTCTCGATTGCAGAAGTGTAATTAGTCCCAGTACAGCTTTAGCTGGAATTTGTTCTTGGTGTAGAGGTACAAATATTCAGTTAGACGAAAAGGATGCTACTAGTAATGATACCATTAAATGAATATGGTTATAAAAAAGGAATACTTTACGCTGACTGGGGCTGTCCTACTTGTCGTAAAGTTGTCTACCAAAATACTACTGAAGACGCTTTTAGTAAAGAGCGTATCTGTCACAGTTGTCAAAAAGCGAATAAAGAAGCCGAAAGACGATCTAAACATCTTTGGGAATTAGCCCAAACTGAACGTCCTCCCATTAGGTACAAAAACGGTATTTATGGAATTAGAGATGATCTATTTTCTTACTTGATTGGAATGTCTACTCCAGTTATAGATAGAAACTTACAAAGGCTTTACGCAAAGTCAGATCTTCAAATTCCTCAAAGGATTATCCCTACGCATCATAAAGAGTTTTAAAAATGAAACGGTTAACCAGAAAAATAGTTCATGAAGAATTGCTCCATTTTAACTTATTTACTGTAACTCCGACTATTAGAGGATTTGATTTAGGCTATGGGCAAGACGGGTTTACAAGACTTCTAACAGGTGGTGGAATAGCTGGTAATGGTTACAAGTGGTGGCTGTGCACTATTGGTGGAGTAACGCTTGCTGGCCCGCTTGTAACCAAAAAGCAGCTACAACGCTGTTTAAGGGAACACTTAGCTGGTTATTGTAATCGACCACAAGATCAATCTGGTTGGAGAACGTATGCCAGACTAAATAAAAATAAAAACGGAGAACATTACATTTGGGTGCAAAGCAGGATACCACAATGACAACTAGCAGAGTTTTAAAATTAGCCAGACAAAAGTTAATCACTCCCCCACCATTCGTAGCCGGATCTATTCAGTACGAAGTAATTATGGGAAGTGAAGCATATGGAGTCTCTTCTGGAGATAGCGATAGAGACGTATACGGTTTTTGTGTCCCACCAAAGTCTATAGTATTTCCTCACACAGTTGGAGATATTCTAGGATTTGGACGACAGAAAAAACGATTTGAACAATATCAGCAACATCATGTTTATGACAAAGATGCTTTAGGTGGTAAAGGCGTTGAATATGATTTTTCTATTTATAATATTGTAAAATATTTTAGTCTTTGTATGGAAAACAATCCGAATATGATCGACTCTCTTTTCGTTCCACAACGTTGTATTCTTTATATTACTAAAATTGGTCAAATGGTTAGAGAGAAAAGACAGTTGTTTCTTCATAAAGGTGCTTGGTTCAAATTTAAAGGTTATAGTTACAGCCAAATCAAAAAGATGAAAATTAAGAATCCGGAACCAGGAAGTAAAAGATATGAGAATATTAAAAAATTTGGTTTCGATGTAAAATTTGCTTATCATGTGGTACGTCTTCTTAATGAAGTTGAGGAGATTTTAGTAGAACAACATCTTACATTGGATAGAAATAGAGAACAATTAAAAGCAATTCGACGTGGAGAGTGGACTTTAGAACAAGTTGAAGATTATTTCAATAAAAAAGAAGCAGAGCTTGAAACTGCTTATACTGAAAGTAAATTACAACACAGTCCAAATGAAGAAGTTATTAAAAATTTACTTCTCTCTTGTTTAGAAGAGTACTATGGTAATTTAGAAAACTGTGTTGAAATTCCCAATGCTGAGAAAGAGGCATTAAGAGAGATTGATAGAACTCTTGAAAAAGTAAGACACTGCTTATAGAAAACAGGTGGAAGAAAATGACTCCTAAAGACAACAATTTTAATGGTATTACTGTGGAAGTGGGTGGTAAAGTAATTGGAAAAATAAAAGAGTGGAAGCCACAAAAAGAAATACCTGAAAAACTGACCATACCAGGTATTGATTTTCTACCCCCAATTAGCAAATTTGACGAGTTTGTAAAAACTATTCATCTTCGTGTTTCTAGAACTTGGTGTGATGTATTGAGAGCTATAGGAAGAGAAGATGAATAATCCTCCTCACATGATTTTAGAAAATTGGGATGGTTTTGATTCCACTGCTGAAGTCTGGTTTGACCTAGCAAATGAAAAAGTAATTGTTAAGCAAAATTTTCCTGAGACACAGCTGCAAGGTTGCTTCTTTAAAGTGAGGTTTTCACTTTACCATCATTTGCCTTTGAAGGAATTTGAAGATGAAAAATGAAGACACTAAGTGGTACATCCTTACACTTGTTTTAACTATACTCTTCATGGTTGCCGGTATATTAGCAGTAGGAATGCACGCTAGAAAAACGGCTTTTGAACGACAATTAAATTACCATAAACGTAGAGACGGGACTTGCAAACTGTACCAAGAATCCAAAGAGCTAAAACTTCAAAATGAACACTTAAGACTACAGGTTGCTAGTTACACTGCTGCTAGGTGGAATAGTGTAGAAGACTATACCTCTTCTGTTTGTGATTTTCCACGCAAATTTGATCATCATTTTGACGTTGCTTTTGGGGGCTGTGAACTCGCTAAAAAAGGAGACAAGTGGGATTTAGCTACTCGTAGTATGAGTAATCAAATACTGTTGTGGTATTGTAGAATTAGAGAAAACAGTCTCACCAATACATTACCAAAGAAACAAAGACGTAAATGGGAAAGGGATGCTGGCTTGTGTGCTCTCCGTTGGGCCACAATATTGGATGACTCAAGAGTGACTACTTTAGATACTTCAGTTGAGGGTCTTAGAGCTATCATTACTTGGAAAGTAAAGAGGGGATAAATGACACTTCACTGGGTTATACAAAACAATCTTCACGAAGAACAAGGTTACGACGTTCTTGTGGAAACGGTTAAGCGATTTGAACTCCCTCACACTTTCGTCAAGGTAATTCCTTTTTCTCATGAATTAGTTTCAGAAGACCCTCTTCCAGATCCTCCTGGTTTAAAAATAGTAATGGGCTCTATCAGTCTTGGCAAGGCAGCTGAAAAACTGGGTTGGTTACCAGGAGCGTTTATCAATAGTAATTTTCATTTTCGAGAGTGGAGAAAACACTACGGTCAGCATCTTTTAAATGATGACGCTACCATTTGTAAGTTCAAAGATGTCAAGTGGGATGAAGATTGGGGATCTTTCTTTATTCGTCCTTGTTTAGATGACAAGAGCTTTTCTGGTCAAATCCTGAGTTGGAAAGATTACGACAGTTGGCGTCACAAAGTAGTAGATCTACAAGAACACGATACATCTTTTTACTGCTTGACTCCGGAGACAGAAGTATGTTACGGTAAACCAAAAGAAATCTACCAGGAGTGTAGATTTTTCGTAGTAGATGGGAGAATTGTAACTGGCTCCCAGTACAAAATAGGTAGACGAGTAATCTCTAATGAAGTAGTGCCTCCTAAGCTCCAGGAATTAGCTCAAACTATGGTGGATTTGTGGCAACCTCACCGGGCTTTTGCTCTTGACATTGCTGACACACCAAACGGATTTAAAGTCATAGAAATTGGTTGTCTCAATAGTTGTGGGTTCTATGCTGCCAATGTCCAGAAGCTAGTATTAGCTTTAAACGAAATGGAGTTTTAACATGGAACTTTTAATTGCTCATTTAGTAGGAGATTATCTATTACAGCCGGATTGGATGGCACAAGGAAAAAAGAAAAGCAGCCTCGTTTGTTTAGCTCACGTACTAACCTATATGCTTCCTTTTATTTTCCTTTTCCTTGGTAGTTTTAAACCCAGCTTACCTCATTATAAACTGAGTTGGACAGCCTTAGGTCTTATTGCTTGTCAACATTTTATTCAAGATAGAACCAATTTTGTTAAATACTTTATGCGTATTTCGGGGCAAGAAAAATTCGCAAAGCCTCCGATGGCACCGTGGTCTATAATTGTTGTGGACAATACTTTTCATCTTCTTTGGATTTGGTTTATAGTAGTCACCAGTAATGGATTTTAAGATGAAAACATTTGAGGAAGAAATGAAAAAGATTCAACTTTGGGAAGGATATGACTGGAATACCCCATCTAAAGCTGTAGTAGCCTCGGATGGAAAAGGTTGTGGAGCTGTACTTTGGACTGTTGGCCCACACGTTGCATATGTTTTAAATGAAGTGGGACTTAACGAACTTGGTGACTTGGGTTTAGACAACTGTCCTAAAGGAATTTGGATTTGGGAAGGAACATCTAAAGTATATCATAGTCCTGACGGAGAAGATGATTGGATGGAATTGTTAGGTGAGTTTAGAAAACCTACGTTTGAGGAAGGTGAACTAATTTTGGAAAATAAATGTCCAATGGTTAGATACTAAACCACTGCACCCTTTTAACGAAAGTGCTTCTGGTCCAGATTGGGTTAGTTTCGGTTATGCCCATAGTCTCAGCAAAGAAATAAGTCAAGAAGAACTACATATTAAAATGGAAGAGTGGGGTTGGTTGAGAAAAGAATTGTGCTGCGATAACCCTTCTTTTGACTTGTATGGTTGGCTTCCTGGAGATTGTGATACGTGTCGAATTTGCTCAAATTGTAATTTTGTAGAAGAGTATAGTTTCGGAACTTGGTTCATTGCTCCAAAAGAAGTTGCCGACATTTTTCTAAATAGAGAATTTGAAATAGATTGGGGTGACGAATCTAATTTTGATGTAGAAAAAGGTAATATGGTATTCAAAAATGCTCGGTATTAAACCATTCCATAAAGGCGAATCAATATTTATTTGTGCTTTCTGTGGAAAAAGCACTTCCTATTTTCACTGCCCAAACAAAAGCTGCTCAGCCTACGAAAAAGTAAAAGTGGTAAGACTAGCTGTGATCAAACCTTTTTTGGAGGATGGCAAACGTTTGCGTCTTATTGATGGTTACAAGCTTGCATCTTCCGCCACTTTTAGAGAAACAATTAAAAACATTTTAGCTAGTCCGTTGCTAAATGCCGCTTACGTAACTCACCTCTACTTTGAAATCCCAAAAGTTGAACCTTTTGTTTATGATGTAGTTGGGCAGTATTGTTTAACCAATTCTTCTTTTTCGTTGCAAACCGAAGAGAGATTAATTTTGAAAGAAGGATCCAAATGACTGAGCGACATAAAAGTATGAGTGAAGTCTTTAAAGCGGTTTATGGTCCTCGTCCACGTTCTTGGGATTACTTAAGTGAAGACCTTGATTTTATTCTTAGTGCTAAACGGAAAGCTCTCGGGATTCCAGACGAAATGTTAGACTCTCAGCTTCCTTACAATGGTCGTACAGACCCTCTTTTTGAAATAGTTAAAAGTTGTCTCCTACCAGTTGTTGGGGACTCTTTTGACAGTTTTAAAGAATTTGTAGAAGCAGCTAAACGCTTAATTTTTGCTATGAAAGATATGCACGACAACGGTTGGTTCGATATTCATATTTTGGAAGAGGCAAATGACGCTTACCTAACCATTTCTGCCACAAGACAGAAACCAAATATGCAGTATTTTACTCGTAATTGGCCTCCTCCTGAGGAAGGAAAAATAAAATGAATTTTAAACAAATTGCTTTCACTTGTGGTTACGCTGAAACAGGTCAAGTTGGAACAACAATTTTTCAAAGACGCTCTAACGAAGAACCTTTAAATACTATCGAAGATGCTTTAAAAGATTTTGCCACAGATTTATTCTTTGTTTGGTGGGACAGTGAGGGTTCTTTTTACATAAATGAAAAAGAATGTGCTCGGTGTCACCAATCAATTAATAAAATAGATAGTAAACGTTTCCTTGCTTTTGAAGCTTGGGTACTAACTTTAGCTACAGCCGACACTAACCACACAGATTGTGAAAATATATCTTGGACGCCTTGGTTAATTTGGTCTCAAATTGCCAAGATACCGTTGGAAGAAACAATTCAAATTATAGAAAAAGCTGAAAGTATTTTACCTCTTTTCGTAGAGTTAGAACAGTACGAAGAAGGTTTAGGATCTGAAATTGTGAAAGCTTACAATACTTGGGTAAACAATAAATCTAAAGACTCACTGGAAGAAAGAAAAGAGGACGCTTTAAAGTTTCACATTAAGGTATTTAAAAATGAATGATGTAATTTGGGTAGTAGTTTTAGTCCTTACTTTCTCCTTGTGGGCAGGAACTTTAATTTATGTGTGGACACTTCCGCCACACGGAAGAAAAGCATTTTGGTTAGGATTTTGGAACATGTTTGGTTTCAAAAGTTTTTTAGACGATAACAAAGATGACAAATTACACTAAGCAACAAACTATTGAAGCTCTCCGCAATCCCCAGGTGGGCGATTATTTTTCAGAAATGATGAACTATCGTATGTGGGTGGTTAAAGTAACACCTAAAATAGTAGTTTATTTTGACGCCATTCCACCTTGTACCGTACCAGATGATTGTACAATTATGGAAGTAGCTAGAGATTATTTTGTTGATCATTTCACAAAACCACATTGTTGGGTTCGTCTCATAAGTCATGATGAAAACGTAGCAGGTTGGTTAGAAAGGTAAACAAAATGGCAATTGAAGATTCAGCTGCTACTATGAGTAGATTAGCATTTTTTGCTGATGCCATCGCTGCTTGTCCGGAAGAAGCACAAGCTTTGAAAAATGTATTCTTGGAACCTACACCAAATGATGAAAATCCTCCTACATCAGAATTAAAATTAGCAATTACATTATTGGCTAATAAAATAACAAAAAATCTTTTAATAGAGAAGAATTCTCATCTTGCTATCGAAGCAACAATAGAAGAATTAGCTTTTGGTGATAGTGATGCTGGTAAAAGTGCAGCTAATGCTCTTAGATGGGCTTCTGGACATTATTATAAATGAAACAACTTCTTTGTAAAACTTGTGATAGTGGTCTCCTCCCTCATTGGGGTCCGTATGGAGACGAAAAACTTTGGCAGTGTTTAAGCTGCGATAGTACCAAGGAAATTGAACCACAAGAAGAACAACTGTGGATAGAACTTTTTACTACAGGTTCTTTTTCTTGCCCTTTTTGTGGTGGAACTTTGGCGCAAAAACGAGTTCGATATCACCATGGTGTTTTAACTCTTCATTGCACCAGTAAAGGTTGCAAGTGGTGGACTTGGTTTTTCGGCAGTCAGTACAAAAAAGGAAAAACTCGTGACTCAATCCGTACTGGAAGCACTATTGAAGCAAAGTGATTATTATTGTCCTCATTGTTTAGAAACTGGGCATCTTACTAAGTTGCTTCTGGATTCAGAAGTCAATTTAGTTTGTGTAGCAGGTGAGCACGGTATTGTAGAAAGAGAACTGGCATTTACATGGGAAGACGTACAAAATATTGTCACTGTTTTAACAATTAGTAAAGCTGATACTGAAGATCTCAAGAAAATGGTAACAATGACTCAAGAGGCGAGATCTTTAGCCAGAAAAGTAAGACAACAAAGTCCTCTCATGGAGAGTTAAACTATGAAAATTTACCTTATAGAAAATGGTTACTACAGTGATTACGGTATCGATGCTGTTTTTACTTCTCTGGAAGCTGCTAAAAATTATTGTCAATATTATAACGATGATAAAGAAGATGGAATTGATTCTGACACTATTGAGTATCGGTTAGAGTACAGAATAAAAATAATGGAGACAGACTTAGAAACTCCTCAGGTTCCAAAAGACCTTAAAGGTTTTAGAGTTGTTATTAGTAAGGATGGAGAGACAGCTGTCACAGACAATTGTTCCCTTGCAGAAGCGCAAAATAGAAAAAATAAACTAGAATTTTTTGACCCCCAAGAAACTACTAATTTTTGTGCACCTTTTTACCTTCACAGCCGAAGCCCTGAAGATCAACAACGGCTTACTCGTGTTCCTAGCATGAAATTGTGGGTGTTGGCCAGAGACGAAAAGCACGCAATTAAAATTGTAGCTGAAAAACGAGCTGAGGTTTTAGCCTTGAACAAGTGGCCTACTAAGTTCGATCATTACGGTCGTGTTCTGTAAAAAGGTAATAGAATGCTCAAAATTAAAAATGACCCAAATTGTAAAATTTGTAAAGGGGTTATGACTGTTCAGGCTTGTATGATGGGTGGATTTTTAAATATGCAATCTACCAGTATTTGTCCTTGTTCTGTGGTAGAAACAGAAGATGGAAAAGAAATACCATATGCAGAATTTGCAAAAGGACTTCGTTGCCTAGATATAGAATTAACACCAGAAGGGCACGTCTCTTTAAATAAAGACTGCTTTCCTAGAAAAACAATTACACAACGCTACTATGAAGAAACGGAAAAGCTGAATAAAGAACAAACAAAACCTTTAACTGAAGAATTATACCGTAAAGTAATTGAGGTTCCTAGTGAAGATGGTAGTTGGGTAGACACTTCTGAACCACTTTCTCCTGGGGATATTGTAACAGCTTGTCCTACTTGTGGAAACGTAAGAAAAGCAAAATTAGAAGAAAATATTTGTTGTAGTCGTGATTTGTCTCGCTGTACTCGACCTATCGGTTTAGCAATTGAAGTAGACAACGAACACAACTGGGCAAAAGTTAAACCATATTCTAATCTACTTGCTTGCGCAGTTTGTCAAGGAATGTTGGAAGTAACGGAAGAGGGATTTTCTCCAATTGTTTGTGAAAGGTGTAAAAATAAAATGGAAAAACCACTAGGCTACGTTGATGATGTAAACGAAGAAATATTAAAAATAGGCGCAAAAGAAAAACCATGGAAACCTTGTAGTACTCCCATTTGTATTGGTCAACCTGTTGTGGCTTGTCATCATTGTGGGTATTTCTTCCCTGTAACTGAAAGTCACGACAGTCATGATTTACTCCCAATTTTTGAGTGGACTGAAAAATGTTTTAATTGTAACAAATATCTTTCTTCATCTGATCTTGGTTCTATCGCTTTTGCAATCTCCTATAGAAATAGAAAAGGCGAAAAAGAAATTCAGGTAACTTACGATCCGGAAAAGTATCCTAAAACCATTGGAGATCATGATTTTCATCTGACAGAAGCTCAATCTTACGTACAAAAATGGGCTGTAAGAAATAATCGTTTAAGAAAGCTTAAAGAAGAGTTAGAAGATTTTGATAAAAATAACATTACCATTGCTGACCTAACTATAAACGGTTTGGAAAATTTAGTAGACTCTGATTGTCCTCAGGTGACAACTCTTTTTGCTGCTCTTAGAGGATTGTGGACCACCTCTTCACGGATTGGAACTCTTTACCTTACCTGTGATGAAGACGAAACTTTAGTATTAAAATTTCCTCTTCGTTTGAAAGCAAATGCTAAAGAATTTGCAGATTTAAAATACCTAATTGAGAATATTAAGTTGAAAGGTAATTGAAAATGGGTAAAATTGGATACGACAGATTTATTATGTATTGTTCAGACAAAGAGTTGATTGAAATATTAAATTATCTCGGAAAGAGATTTTTTATTATTACCGAATCAAAAGGTTTTTGGTCTGACAACCCAAAAGACAGGAATAGTGGTGAGTGTATTGCCCTCATGCATAGTGAATTAAGCGAAGCCTTAGAAGCCGTTAGAAACGATAATCCTCCGAGTAAAAAGATTCCAGAGTTTTCTAACTTAGAAGAGGAACTGGCAGACGTTATTTACAGAGTGTTGGAATATGCTCATGTTCATAGTTTAAATGTTGGAGGAGCACTCTTAGCAAAAGCCAGATTTAATGCCACTCGACCACACAAACATGGTAACAAGGTTTTTTAAGGGAACAAGAGAGATGAAAATATCAGAACAGCAATTACTAATATTACTTGATATAACAAGACATGTTATTGATTGCAATGTTGTTAATCTAAATTTCGGATATTCAAAAGAGCACATCATAAAGTTCTATGAAAATATTATGAGTCAACAAAACGAAATAGTCGATACGCATCGTTTTCATTGTCGTAGTGAAGAATACCTAAGACTCGCATTAGATTTGTACGAATCTTTAGAAGGCAGCGAGCCTAATTTTAAAGAAAGTGGTATTGGTAAACGTGCAACTGAGATATTGTATCCTAAACGAGAAGAAACAAAGGAGTCGTAAATGACACCGCAAGAAATGTTTGAGAAAGAACTGCTTAAACTTAAACCAAACATGAAAATGTGTTACGAATACTGCTCTTTTCTAGTTAAAGAAAAAAGCGATCTACATCTTGGCCCCTTTGCCAAAGCTCTAGCTTGGGCTCATATTGGTGTAGCTTTGGAAAATCCAGGTAAAGCCATTCCAATTTTTACCTCAACTGCAAAGTTAGAAGAAGTGAAGAAGGGGATTAAAAGAGCAATTGCTCAAGAGCTTCAAAATATAGAAGGGAGAGTTGACATTGGAGACACAACGATAACATTTTGGCCTCCTTATCAAGAAGAATAAAATTTATGTCAGTATTGAATACAACAGTAGAAACCACTTTTAATTTTAGCAGCCGGGAACATCCTGGCTGTCACATTTTCTGCTCCAAAGCTGATATTGATGATATTGATGTTTTTGTAGAAAAAGAAAAGATGAAGACAGTAGAGCATGATCCTGTTGCTAAGTGGGAAGAAATTAGGTCTGTCCGAATTTTTGGTACCATTTTCAGTAAAGACCTTTTTAGGCAATTTAACTCCTTCACAGGAGAGAATCAAACCCACCCAATCTCTATAGAAATATGGGCCTATAACGTTTTAGAAGATAAGGATTACATACTGAAAATAAATGATATTTGGATAATAAACACGGAAGATAACAAAAAGTTGGAGTTTTCAGCTGTTAATCTTATACCTTGGCGACCCAATATCAAAACCAATCCAACCTTAGTTGCTTTGGATAAAATCCATGCCACCCCACTTGCAATTTAGCTACAAATCAATTTATCTTAATCGTGCCTATTACGGTAGGTACGTTTTATTGATTACTCCGCATAAAACTGTTAACCTCTCCCCTTACTATGCAATTCCACTTTCAGAAGATTCTACTATTAATTACATCGAAGCATACCGTACCTCTAGTCCTTTGCAAGCATCTAAAGTCTGTAAAGCTTCCTCCTTTGCCTCGTGGATCAGAAAACAAAAACGAAAAGAACAAAAGGCTTTAGGTAAAATACAATGACAACTTCTAACAAAACGGCTCAACTTTTAGAAGCCCTTGCTGATATTGTAGAAGTGGGAGAAGCAATACTTACCTACGATAATAACTCTTTTGCTTTAACGCCATTTGAAGTTAAGAAATTAAAAGATACTGCTCAAAAGGTGGTAGATCCAGGTAACAACGATTTAGTATTAGACGGGCTGCTGCAATTAAAATTACTTACTATTTGGAAGAAAAGGTTACCTGAGAAATTAGTTGCTTTTGTAGAACACAAAGCTTTACATTTTAAACAAATAATACAAGATACCGGAGGGTCCATCCAATGATTAAAGAACACATTTTAGAGTGCCCTCGTTGTAAAGCTCAATTTAAAGTGCAGCAACAAATTCAGCCAACTCAAGATATAGTTTGCGCATGGTCTGACTCTATTATGTATGATGAGCGTCCTTTAGCAGCAGCTATAACTCCAGATGGAGATTTACTAGTTAAAGGAAAAGATGTTAACAAAGGATCTACACATCTATTTTCTGTTCCACTTGGAAAAGAGGTGCCCACAGAATTTGGTCCTCAAAAGTTTGAATTGCAAGAGATATACCCCGGAGTCGTGAAACTCTCTCCATCTGTAGCTGACCAGCAATTTCACGGATTTGTTACCATTGTAGGTGTGCCAAAAAATTGGAAGGAGTTGTTAAAATGACAATTGATCAAGACTGTCTCGATTTCAACCCTATTGTTTGGTACGATGAAGGCGAAATAGTAGGAAACAGAGTAATATTCTCCATTAGACAACAGACTCCCGATCTTTATAATTGGTTGGTAATTGTAGATACAACTCTTGACGAGACAGTAACACAAGCTGGAACATCCCCTTCTTTTGAAGCAGCTAAAGATATTGTTACACAATCTATTTACTCTATTTTACACGGAGCTTTTTCTAGTAAACAAAGGGTAGATAATTTAGGTTGGTATACTGATATAAATGATAAAGTTCGTTGTATAAATTGTAATACACTTTATGAATTCAATGGAGATTTATGGAAACAAAGTTGCTCTTGTAAAGAGAATAAGTAAAAGGTGTGTTTATGAAATTCAGTTATAAAGATATTATAAGTGGTCGCATTTATGGGGGCCGTAAAGTAATTGATATATACCCTCGTAAAAGGTCTGATCGTTCTCCTTTTATCTATGTACCACTTAATTCAAAATCTATGATTTATTACAAACATGTAAACTCTGAAGAAGTTGCATCTGAATTAGAAGTTGATTTTCTAGACGAAGAAGAAAAATGTTGTAAAGCTTCGTCATTTGCTTCATGGTTTAGGAAATCAAATAAGCTAAACCTTAAAGATGGTGAAGTTTATCTAATAGGTGATCCTCACCCTCTCTCACCTAAAAATTTATTAAATTCTTCTTCCACCCCTCCTAAAGGTAAAGGATGGTTAATTAAGAATTACGAAAGTAAGACCATGCTAGACTCATCAGTAGGGGCTATTAGAATTCTGAAAAAAGCTGCGCAAGAAGGATTAGGAAAACTTGCCTTTCATTATCATCTTAAATGGCCATGGGGAGGAGAGCCTTGTAGACACAAGGATTCTTCAGACGGAACTAGAGATCGTTGTCTTTCTTGTTTAGGAAGTGATTACGAAGGAGGTTGGATTGTACAAGGACGAATTTCTATTCTTGTTTTAGAAATTCAAAAAGGAACTGTCCCTTATAATGGTCTGCGAGGTTGTATCCATTTTAATCGTCATGTTGCACCAAACGACGTTCTGTACGACCTTAAGAAAAACATAGCTTGGCGCCTTAGCCGTGTGGGTAGTAACGGAGATGCTTCACGCATACCATTTACTTGGGTAATTTATGCTAGAGAACTTCTACCTGGAGATCTGAAGGAAGATAATCAATTTAGTAAAAGAATAGAAAAATATGAAGAGAAAATCAAAATCAACCTAAAACAAACAGGAGAACAAAAATGAGTGAAAGTAGTATTGTAGAAGTAACTTTAGGACCGCAACACGAAAATCACAGTCATTGTGCCTGTGGAGCTGTTGCTAATGGTTACTATAAAGAAACTGGCGAGTGGACTTGTGAACGTTGTGGGGCTCTTAGAGAACACAATAGACTGTCTACCTGGTTTTTAGAAAACATTAGTCACGAAGTTAGGGAAGGAGGATTGGTAGACAATGTAATAAGGTTGCTCTCTGAAAGAATGGAGATGCGAGAAATTGCCAAGAACAGCTGAATATCGACTCAGAGACTTCCACCAACAAAATATTGAGAAGTTTCTCAAAGAATTAACAGAGGTGGCTCAGTCCACTCTAGCTGCCTATGGCAATGCTACCGTTTATTTTGAGCCAGACCCCATAAACGGTATGATGCTTGTGGTGGTAGCAGATGCTAGTGGAGATAGCGAACCCCAAATACTAGAAGAAAAGTACGCTAAAGCAGTAGATGCTCAGTTGGAAGCTGACAGTTTAGCATACTTAGAATCGGTTTACCCAACTAAAAATTGGGTGCGAGAAGTTCCCCAATGTACTTGTTGTTCAGGAGTAGCTGCAGTTGACCAAGACGGTATTGTACATCATAAAGGACACAGACAAAAACCGTATGGAATGTCGTGCAGTTTTAACGGGACTAAAACAAAGTGGTTAGATTATGTTGCAAGTATTACCGTTTGCCCGGTATGTAACAAAACACCTGTAGTAACCGGTTCTAATAATATAGTTCACGATACTGTTTATTGTGACGTTTTTTCTGGAAAACATCAACCAAGAACTTGGTTGCGTTTAATAGAGGAATACTGGGAACGTAAAGAAAAAGAAAATGAATAATTGGACTCAAGAAAAAGATAGCAGTACCGTAGAAACATGGAAATGTAATACTACTGGGTGGAGTATCTACAAAGCCAGTTATGCTCCTTGGTGGTTTTTAATTCCGCCTAATTGGAAGAAGAATGAAGTGCAGTTTGGTCCCTACAAAACTAAACTCCAGGCAATGAACTGGAGAGATAAAATTGCTACCGTAGTTGACAAAATTCACAAAGAGAAAAATTCATGAGAAGTAAATTTAAAGTCAAAGTCATTTATACAGTCAAAGACGGTAGTAAGGTACTTCCTCGTTTTAAATTGAATCTTAGTTTACCATTTCCACCATCAAATGATATAATCATAAGTAGAGCTAGTTCGGTTATTATTCCACTTGGGCCATTCGAAAAAATTATTTACGATTACGAAACAGGAATTTTTATTTGTCATCTTACGTGGACTCCTATTAAAGAACTCAACGGAGAAGAGTGGAGACAACTGTTTTGGAATTTAGAGTCAGAAGGGTGGGAGCAGATTGATTGAATACATAGCGCAGACAAAAGAAAATGGTTACAGTTGTTGTCACCTCATTGCTTTGCTTAATGCTCACCGATTTTGGAATTTACCAATAATCGATCCGAGTGATTCAGAGTGGGAAGACTGGGTTGATATTTACCGTTGTCGTCATGGCGCGGTTATTCCCGTTGAATGCATGTACGCTGATCTCCAAATTTGTTGGAAGACATTGTCTCTAGAAAAACCTTGTACTGTCGGTCAACTACCAATTATGGTAAGTCATTTTGATCGTCTAGCAGGTTTTCACAGCTCTCTTATTGTAGACATTGATAAAGACAACTGGACAATTGTAAATAAGAGCGGAGGGAGAGGACCATTGATTCAGATCGTAAACAGAAACGAATTGGATATTTATAAAAGAGATACTATAAAACCTGGGGGATTAGCTTCACTTTTTTACAGAGCAGGAGAGTACAAAAATGTCTGAACAATTTGACCCTAAAGGTGGGTACCGGTATCGTGAGGGACCAAAGAATCCTTCACCACCGTGGGATCGAGATGATGGACTTAAATTAACCTCTGAAGAGCAAAAAGAAGCTGAAAAATTATACAACCAAGTTTGTGAAGCCATTAAAGAAGGCTTCGTCCGTACTCCAGAAAAAGTAAAAGCAGCCCGAGAAGCCATGCTCTCTCACATGGACGAAGTAGAACAACACCGATTAGAAGCAGTTAAAGAAAGTGGGCACACGCTTGGTAAAACCAAATTGTTGGTAGAGTATAATTTTGATACAGAACTAGGTGTTTGGGAATTTAGAACTTTAAGACTACAAGAAGAATTGAAGTTCAACGATAAAGTAAAATTTGTGCAGCTGGAGGAAAAGTCCAAGCTGCCTGGTCCCCATCCACCCGATTGTGGGTGTTTTAATTGCGACCTAAAAAGAGCGAAAGACAAAAAGTAAATGCCTACGACTACAACAAAGCCTCGAAAAATTGCTTTACCTTCTTACTGCTGTCCTCACGGGTGTCAAACTAGTGGTGGCGACAAAGATTGTGATCACGACTATCCCCCAGAGTCAAAAGTAGAGCACACCACTTACGTAACCTGGCGTTGTAGCAAATGTGGAATGCGTGTGTCTTTTGAGGTATATCAATAAAGCAGTACTTTTATATGGAACGGTGTGAAGTAAAAAGCATTTATTGTGACGGTTGTGGTATGTTTGGAGATGGAGCTAGGGTGGGAGATTTATTTGTAGCACATCCAAGAACAATACTTGCTAAACGAGGATGGAAAACTGTTAATGAAAACGGGTTAATTAAAGATTATTGTTACGAATGTTCTAAATCAAGAGGTTTGTTAAAACCTTCAGAGTATTTTTGGTGGGAAAAGAAGACAGTTTGAAACATTTTAGCTGGCTAAGTTTTAAAAGGTACTGGAAAAGTGGAATATGGGAACTTTTTCGTAATCCCACTAGTAAATTCCAATGGGAACGCTTTACTCAGTACACCATAGATATGGTTTTTCAAGGCTTCACTAGTGCTGATACATGGAGTGTAGATTGTTATATTGTTGAGTTTGCCATTCCTCGTTTGGAAATGTTTAGAGAGTATATGCCGTGTGGACATCCTGGAAATTTAAATAGTGACGAGTGGATAAAAATTGTAGACAAAATTATCAAAGGTTTGAAACTATACTACAAAGACCATTGCGACGGTAAAATACTAACGGAACAAGAAAAACAAGAGGTTGAAGAAGGTATGCAACTTTTCTTTAACTATTTTAGTAACCTGTGGAACTGAAAATGTCAAATAGAAAAATTGAATATTGTAAAATTCATGGTGAAGTAGATCTAGTTCAATTAACTCAAGCTACATATTGTTGCCCTCATTGTTTAGCTGGTAGAGCTACTGTTTCTGGTAAAGAAAGACATACCGTTACTGTTGGGCAAACTCTACCAAAACCAAAACTATCTGTTTTTCTAGCTGGTCCCATTGAAAGACGAAAAGATGATCAAAAACCAACCTTACCTCAGTGGAGAAAAGAAGCTGTCAAATGGTTAGAACTTTACACAAAAGATCTCAATCACTTTTTAGTTCTTTCTCCAGAATGGGGTGAAAGGCCAGAAAATTGGTCTTATGAAAAGCAAGTTGATTGGGAAATAGAAGCGCTTCAATTATCTACCTGTATACTGTGCTGGATACCCAGACAACTACCACTTCTCCCAGCCTTTACCACTAACATAGAAGTTGGAGAATGGCTTCACAGTCCTAAATTAATTGTGGGAGCGCCTCCTGATACTCCTCATACTCGATATATACAATACAGACGTAAGAAGCTTGGACTCTCGTGGTGTACTTCGTTAGAGTCTTGTGCCATAGAAGCAACAAGGTTTTTAAGAAAGGTAGAAGAAAATGAGTAAGGTTTGGTTTACAGCTGATACCCATTTTAGTCAACAACGAACTTTGGAACTGAGTAGAAGACCATTTTACAGTACTTCTAGTATGGATAAAATTATTGTAAACAATTGGAATACGGTGGTAGATGACGATGATGTTGTTTTCCATTTGGGAGATTTTGGAAATCCCGTTATAATCTCTGACCTAGCTGGAGCTGAGATTTATCTTTTACCGGGTAATTATGACACACCAGAAATTCAGGAAGAACTTGTTAAACGTGATTTGAGAGTCACCATTTTAGACTTTCAGCCTTGGTCTTTGGAAGTACCTCTTTACTTAGATGAAGAATTCGATCCAGACGATGAATTGCCAGGAAAAATTTATCTTGTTCATGAGCCAGAAAAAGCTACCAATGAAAAACTGTTTTACCTTTATGGCCATATTCATCAGCTTCAAATGGTGAAGAGAAATGGTCTTAATGTTGGAACAGACTGTCATCAATTTAGACCTATTGATTGGGAAGCAATTGTATTTTACTACCTTGCAATTGTGAACTACTACGATGAAAATGTATTTATGGAAAAATTAGGATGACTGGTCAAAAAAGACAAGGTTGGAATCTTTATGTAAGGGAATCTATGGTGGTCATGGATCCGCTTCAACTAAGACCTGACACAGAAAATCCTGGTAAGGCAAAATTGTACCCACCTGGTACATACAAAATCCAACCTCGCCCCGTTCCACCGGAAAATTGGACTCCCCTTCCTGAAGGGTACGTTTATATTCCTGATCAATTGTTGTACTGTCCCAATTGCGGAGCTGATATCAAATTTTTAAAAATGACAGAACCCTATGAGTCACCCCACCCATTTTATTACCCCACGCAACTAAAATTCGATTGTGGCCTTTGTGGTACCAAGAAAATGGCATATACTATTTTAGACTTTAACAGTGCAATTCCTGACAAAGTGAGGTGATAAATTGTCTAAGTACTATGTTGCTTTTAAATGTTGGAACTGTGGAATGGAACAACAAATTAGTTGGCCCGAAAGTTTCTTCTATGATGGAGCTAGTCAATCCTACGAATGCAACTGTTGTGATGCTGTGGCAAATTGCACCATAGTAATTCCAGAGCCTTGTCCTGATCTTCCGCAAGTGCGAGTAACTTTTACCACCCACGTTAAAACGATAAAGTCATGATTTGTGGTCGCTGTAAGACAATTCTTAGTGAAGAAGAAGAAAAAGAAAGTAATGAGCTTGATTGGGGAAAGGTTGCTTTTTGTCCGGTTTGTCGAGAAATCCTGGATAAAGAGAATAGAGAAGAAAGGCAACGTTTAAATAGTTTAAAAGGTAGGCTCACTTGGAAGGATTACGGAGACGATGATGTTTAAAAGGCAATTGATTAACGTAACAGCAGCTGCTACCTTCGTGTTTTGCTCTTCTATGGAAGCGTTAACTACAGTTGGTATTTACAAGAAAAGACTGTGGCGTCTACAGAAACGCATAACTAAAATAGTAGAAAGGGATTAAGATGAAACCAGAAGAAATAGCTGAAAAACTCACTCAAATAGAAAACTGGGTACGTGATTCCAATATTGTAAATACAAATAATCTTTTAGAGGAAACACTTCACATAGCTCAGGATCTCCTTGTAGAAAATATGAGATTTAGAACAAATATAAAGATGGCTTTGGGTATACTTGAGAGGTGGGGTGGTTACCAAGACAGAATTATAAAAGCAACTGAAATTCTCAAAAATCTGGAAATCGAAAATAAAGGAAACGACCATGGATCAAAAAAATAACGAAGCTCTTTTCTCCATGATTACAGAAAGACCAGATCCAAATCTTTCTTGGAAAGAAGCCGTCTGTCCTGCTTGCAGTAGTAAAGAGCTGACAAATCATTATGGAGAATCTACTTGTCTTGGGTGGTTTCCACGAGTACCTGAAGATGATACAGCTGATTGTTCAGGCAATCCAAATTTAACCAGTAATCACTACACTTGCAATGCTTGTGGGTTTGAATTTGTCTACCGTGTTAAACATGGAAATATTTGGGTTAAGGAATTAATTCATCAACTTGAGCCACAAAAAATACTGAAAGGTTTGCCCAACGTTCATAGTGGACAGTACAGTGTTTACACTTGTGCTCACTGTGGAGAATTGGCAGTAAAAGTGGAAGATAACGAAAGGAAGTACAAACACATTGTAGCTCCTCCAAACCTGGAAAATCCACCATTTAAAATTGTGTGTACAATTTGTAAAAAGATTATAGAAAGCAAGTACGATTGTTACCAACATCTGTACAGTTACAAAAATGCTTTTCACGGTGTTAAGGGACCAATCACATTGAGTGTTAAACCAGGTATAACTATTGCTAATAGTAGGGCCATTCAAAAAGGTTTACCAAAAGAGGGAGATACGTAGAATGCCATATGCAAGAGAAGTTTATGAAATAGTAGAAATTAGAAATGATAATGGTGATGATGATTTATTAGTTTGTATTGGGTATAATGTATCCAGTTGTCCCAGTTATGTAGAATACGACTCTAAAATTTATAAATGTCAAAAAGTTTGTCCTTACGGATCTACTGACCATCCTGGAGAGGAAAAATATGGAACTACTGATTATGCTATTTATAGTATTTTCGATCTAAGAGGCGTTACAGGATAAAACCAAAAGGAGAGATTTAAAATGGACACAAAACAAACCACAATTCTTGAATCATTAGAAATATTACTTAGTAAACAAGTGGAGTGGTACAAAGATACAACGTTACAATTAGTAGAATTAGAAAAAGGAATTGACTTTTATAGAGATACATTAAATTTAAAAGGAGAACGTGTGGGAGACGAAATAAATAAAGAAGTTTCGAAGTCCCCTCAAACAGTAGCAGATCATACAGAATTTCTTTTAGATAATTTCAGAATTATTAGTACAGCTGTTTTTCAAAAATTAGTACTATTAAACGAAGATTTAAGTAGTGCTAACAAGAGACTTGTTGGAATACCCATAAAAGAGGAAACAGCACCATGAAAGAGATTACTTGTTGTAAGCTAGGAAAAGAAAATATTCATTTTAAAACCGCTAAAGAGGCAGATGCTGACGAAGACGGATTTTTCCTTTATTTAAAAAGTCAGTACCCAGATGGCTACTATGAACCTATTTTATTCTGTCCTTTTTGTGGACAGTGTGTTCCTCACGAAAGAATGCGCTGCAATACAGATCCTAAGCGCCGTGAGGTGGAAGTAGGAATTCATTTCGATTTTTCTAAAATGACTGAGACTCAGCAACAGCTAATTTGGAGTGCAACTACAGCTCTTAAATCTGCTGGAATTGGATTTGACACTGGTTGTGGGGGTGGTTTCGATTGGGAATGGGATTGGTCTTTAAGTGGGCCTGTGAAGGTATTGTTTAGAGAATTTGTTCAAAATAACCCAAAAAATCGTTATTATTGGGAAAAGAAAAAGCGAGAAGAAGGAAATGTTTCTGATCCAGTAGATAATGTAAATAGGTTTAAAAAAATGAAAAAATTAGCAGAAGACGTTTTAGAAGAGGATGAGGAGACAAATTGAAACGACGTATGTACATTAGTCAAGATAGTGGGGGAATTTACCTTTTCTCCAGCACCACCAAACCAACTAGACCAAGAACCAGAGCTTTGGATGGACGAACTAGAAGGTTTATTAACTATTGATGATGACGAATTGGTAAATTGTTATATAGAAAATATTAATGAAGAGAATATGCTTTTTAAACAAATTATTGATGAAGCAGAAAAGGAGTCAAAATGAGTTGGTATATTTACAACGCCATTGGAGCTAGAGTAGAAACAAATAAAATTAAAGAAGCATTAGCTAAAACTTACTCAACGTCTAGTCCAAAAGAAGCTTGCCGAACCAACAATTTGGTATTGGTTGACGCCAACACTGGTTACAGCTACGTTTGTTCCCATGTTCACAGTTTTGAAATTAATGGCGATAAACTTCTTAATTACGGTCCTCTTGTGCACTACCAAGATAAAAATTGGGACAAAGATAAAGTGCGTCGATTTTTAGAACAGTTTCGTCTTTGGGAAGATGGATCATTTGGAATTTGGACCTTTGCTGTTAAGGAGTAGTATTACAGTATGAGAATAAGTACAGATATTGACATTCCAGATCCTCCTCAAAATTATTTTACACTCCCTATACCTTGTCCAGATTGTGGTTATCCGGTTTTAATTGGACAACTCATTCCAACAGGTTTACCTAATGAAAATGGTTTAGTAGATTACGAAAATAGCCGGTGTCACATTTTCTGTGGAAGACCAGATAATTTTTGTTTATCTTGGTCAGCTTCTTCAGATAATTATACGTGGAAATATGATAAAGATATAAGCGCAATTAGAAATGCAATAATGGGTCCTATAAAAGCTAAAAAAGCTAAAAGAAAACGACGAGTAAAATCCCTTCTTAAAGGGAGGTTTAAATAGCCACCAGACAGACAAGTAGGCAGACAAACAGACAGATAAGGAGACAAGCATCATGTTCGCAAAATTTGTGAATTACACAGAGGGTAACGGAGTCCTAAGCCCTAAAGGATTCAGACCAACCGTTCCAAAAGTGAACAGCGTTTACGAAGCTTCGGAAGTAATTTACGGTAAGAAGTGTTTTCGTAATTTTGAAGAATACATGAAGTGGATGGAAGATAGCGGAGATAGTCCAGCAGAAACAATTGGGTTTCCTTTGGTTAAAGATGATCTTTTTGAAGTTGTAGCTACCCGTATTTACAATGAGAAAAATGGAGAAACAACAGTTCGAGTAGTGCACGCCATAGGCTGTGAATTTTACCTGCTTAATGATGAAGGTAAAACTATAGATCGCGTGTGGTGTGCCAACGGTGAAGAACAGAAAAAGATGTTAAAAGAACATATTAACGAATAGTTAACTTAATTTTTGTCTGTCTGGTGTTTCTGTAAATTCCCCTTGACAATTAGGTCGTATTCAGCTACAAAATACTAGTAGAGGTAAGAATCATGTCACAAACCAAAACAAAATACCCCAGGACGTTACACCTTCCTTGGTCCCCGGGAAGAAGTAGGGATGATTTGGTTCTCACTTCCACCTCTCATTTTGAGGGGCAACAAGTTGTAATTACTGAAAAAAGAGATGGTGAGAATACCACCATTTATCCTTTCACCGTACACGCTCGTTCTCTAGACTCCGCTTATCATCCTTCCCAAAGTTGGGTACGACAACTTCAAGCTCAAATTGGTCACGAAATTCCAGCTGGCTGGAGAATCTGTGGGGAGAACCTTTATGCCGAGCACAGTATTCCCTACCACGTCACCAATTATTTTGAAGTGTTCTCTATTTGGGATGAAACTAACACGGCTCTAAGCTGGAATGCTACTCAGGAATGGGCAGATCTCTTAAATCTTCTGACAGTTCCTGTTTTGTTCCAAGGGGAATGGCCCGGAAAAGAGTTTCTAGATGAGCTGTGGCAACATTATTGTCAGAAAATGGATCCTGCCTTGGTTGAAGGATACGTTGTACGGTTAGCAGGACGTTTTTCTTACGATTCTTTCTCGGCTTCGGTGGCCAAATTTGTTCGTCCCGATCACGTACAAACTGACGAGCACTGGAAAAAGAATTGGAAGCCTAACCAACTCGTCCAGTCTTGACCCCTCCTTTGTAAAACCTTCCTAGACCGCGAGTTGATTTAACTCGCCCAGACCGAAGTTCGTAGAGCGATCGAAAGACCGAAAAACAAAAGGAGAAGTGTCTCATGATTTTGAAAATCATCCCCATCCGTCCCGCTGGAAGACCACATCTGAAAAATATTAATCGTTACGTAGAAGGTTCTGAATTTTCAATAGAGCTTCATACGTTTAATGACGAAAAGACGTATGAGGCTTGGCTTGTAGAAAGAACCTCCATAGAAAGTATTGAGCACAGTACACTAAATATTCACGATTATAAAGGATTGGACAGCTGGCAAGTATTTGTCGTAGATGTTGAGAATTTCTTAGATGGAGACTTTGTTGTTTCTACTCAAACCATTCTTTGCAATCGTATATTTCTGCTTAACGACAAGGGAAAGACAGTAGACACATTTAACACAACAAATCCATTAGTATTTCCTAGAAAGCGAGAAAATGAAACTAAATTCATAGATGGACATGGAGGTACTGTTGAAATAGAAGATGGAAAAATTAAACATACTACACCATTAAAAAATGTTTTTGAATTAAAAAATGTTTTTGATGGACTGAAAGAAAGTGTGGGGCAAGAATTTAGAAAAAGGCAAGAATTCGTAGCAAATTTAACTGAAGAACAAGAAAAAGAACTTGGAGCGCATTTTTATGGTGGTAACATTGGAGGGAAGGTAGAGGTTATAGAAGGGGTAACAGTCAAACCTTTAACTGTCGATAAACCAACTCCTTGTCCCTCCATTCTTCATTGGTGTACAGAACTGAAATATCTGGGCGGTAAAAATGTTTGGCCAGAGAATTTAAAAACTTTACTAGCTGCTTTTCAGGAACAGTGCCCCTCTTGTGGAGCTGCCCTTCGTTACGGTCGTTGTGTTCTTTGTGATAAATCCAAACAAGAATTATTTTCTCACCCGATCAATGAGGTAGTAGGAATTAGAGGGCAACGCACTGGTAGCAGCTTTCTATCGGCCATAGCTGCTACCTACCAGTTACAAAAAATACTCTCTTTAGATATGAGTTTAAGTACCTACTATGATATGCCTCCTACGGAATTTGAAATGGTACTAGTAGATCCAGGAAAACATATTTGGAATCACTTTTGGGAATTAATACACAATTCACCTTGGTTTGAGCAATACTGGAGTTTCTTAAAAAATGCAGTTAATTGGGGTTTCAGTAGACCTAGCAATGATAAAGCTATTTTTACTGCCAACGAAAAGACGAATTTAATTGTACGAAGAGGAGGAGTGGAAGAGAACTACAAAGGAAAAACCAGAATTTTTGCTGCCATAGATGATCCAGATTGGGTAGATTGTTATGGTAATAAAGATAAACGGGTTCCTATAGTAGATATTTATACAAGCCTTAAGAGTAGCCTTTCAACGGTGAAAAAGAAAGCTAACGATCAAAATTATAAATTGCAACCCTTGTTGTGGTTAATGGGTCCTCCTAACGGAGAAGGTGTAACTAAAAGTCTTCTTAGAAAAATAAAACAAGCTAAAAAGAAAAAAGTCAACCAACTAATTCTACATCAACCAACTTGGGAAATTAATCCAGAAACCAGCGAGGAAGAACTACGGAAAGAAGCCAGAAATGATGCAGAATTTCGTCGTGACTTTGGTGCTGAATTTGTAAAAGTGAAATAAAGGAGAGTAAATAATGCTACTCCAAGAAAAAATCTGGCAAAACCGTTTTGATTTTCGTGGCATTTACGCTTGTGAATTTTGTGGCTCTACACAAGAAGAAGGTAGTTGTTATGATGACGACTACTTTCACAATACAGTTACGCCCACAAAAATACGCTGCCAAGCTTGTGGTTTAACCACAGCTGAAGGAAAAGACAAAGAAACAAACTTCCAAAAAGTAGAATTGGTACTGAGTGACGAAACACTCTCACTTTGTAAAGAATTAGAAGAGCATTACAAATTTGGAGAACGGCTTGGTAGTAGATCTAAGCTGTTCGAAGAAGCTCTAAAATTGTATCATTTCTACTACCATGAGGTTCAAACTATGGGAAAGAACCTCTACACCGGTTTCACTTTTGGTACAGCTGAAGAAATCAGAGTTGCAGATGGAAAAGTAGAGTTGGTAAAGGAGGAAAAAAGTCATGAGTAGTAAAAAACTCAAGTACATGAGTGTTAAAGAATTTCGTGAAAATGGTCTTCTTTTTGAGGTTAATCGTCTAGTACTTCACCCCTTAGGATTGGCTCTTTCTGTTGACGTGAAAGGAGATGGAACAGAAAGCTTTGCAGAAATTTGGGATAATCGAGAAGACCCAGAAGGAATTTGCTTTGCACCAGAAACATTCTTAAATGGAAAGAAGAAATTTCATCAGTACATGAAAGACAAAGGGGATGATGCTTTACGGACGAGAGATAGAAAATTAGGTTACACCATTCAAATCGAATCTGGAGAGGAGTAGTTAGTTATGCGAGAAGTAATGATTTACGAACCAGGGGAAGAAGTTCGTTATATTGGAAAATCACTTAAAATTGTACTTCCGGTAGATGGTGCTTGGGTAGCAGGAAGACCCGAAAGTTCTCCGTTTTGCCGAGCTTTGGTAGAGTTTAAATTCACACTAGAAGCAAATACAACAGGAAAAGTAGTACCACCTCCTTTAGGAGGTGAAGAGAACATTTCGTTCTGTTACGTCAGATTTGATGGTCATTTGTACAATACTATTATTCCTATTAATTATGAAGATTTAGAAATTGTGTAAAAATGACTACTGAAATTCACTGTAGCTTCTGTAGTAGTATCATACTTGGACCAGGTACTGAGTTTTGTCATAATTGTATTAACCTTAAAAAGGAATTCCTCAGAGTAGAAGAAAAAGAAAGGTACAAATTATTTTACGATTATATTGATGCTGCCCAACTTAGAGAATTGAGAACTGTACTTCAAAAAGAAATTGGAGATCCCACTCAGTACAGTTACGCTTCTTGGCTTATCTATTTCAATCCTGATCGTACTGCTGTTACGGTAGAACTGTGGTACAAAAAAGACTTTCATTGTTTTGCACTTACCACGGAGGAGTTAAAAAAGTTCCTCAGAAAACGTCCTCCTTGGCGAAAGTACTTTGGACCCTATCAGTTAGACAAGGCAGACAAAGAGACTTTTAAAGCCAGTGTTGTGGAAATGTTAGCAACACTTAGCCCAATTATTATTCCTTCTGGAACTCTTCTTACTACCTGTCCAGTTTGTGAAAAAGAAGGTAAGAAACCAAAAACTTTCATAACTGATGGTCCTACCTACGCAAAGCCTATGGAACCACCACCCTTTACTGATAAAGAGGGTGTTAGACACTGGCACCTGGTTGGTTTCTCTACAATTTACTATCAGTGTTCTAACGATCATCGTTGGTATGTAAATCACTACCTACCTTGTATAGCTCCAGGTTGCATTTATGGTAAAGAATCCAAAATAGAGATTTTAAAATGAAACCAAAATTAATAGATGAACTTCTAAAAAGAGCTGACAAGTGGATCACTCAGGCTTTAGGAGATCCAGAAAATTACATTCCACCTTGGGATTTAACAAACGATAAACCAGTTGACATTTGGATAACAGCAGCTTCTTACTTACTCATAAAGTTGCTAGAACTTAAAGCTGTCAGTGAAGGTGAACAGACAACAGCTCTTTACGACTCTACTGCTGTGGGTGTACTTTGTCGAGCTAGGCACCAAGGTAAACCTGTAGAACTTATTTTGAGATCTCAATTGGGGTTGAATAAAGAAGAATCTCTAGTTATTTATCTCGTTCCTATAACTAGTGATGGTGAACGGGATTGGGAACAACCACCAGCTTATGCCTAAGAAACAACCAACGGTAGCCAGTCTTAAAAAGTTACTGGGCAACCAAGCCTACACCATAACCGAAGAACGGCTTATTCAAGACAAAATTGAGCAAGTCCTAACAGACAGTAAAATAAAACACCTTCGTGAAGCTCAACTAACTGAAAGTGATCGCATAGATTTTCTAGTAGATACCATTGGTATTGAGGTTAAACTTAAAACCCCTATTACTCAGGTTACCAGGCAGCTCCACCGTTACGCTCAAAGTGGTCTCATTTCAGAGTTGCTTTTAGTAACCACTTCTCCCCAACTTCAAAGCGTAGTTCGAGAATTCAACAACAAACCAATTCACGTTCTTCTTCTAATTACCGCTCTCATTTGAAGAGGTTTAAAATGATTTTCACATTCGGAAGAACTTCTAGCTACGATCGCGATTTTAATACTGAATCCAACCCTAAAAAACTTGGACCACAAAGTGATGGTTATCCTGGTGGTTCGGTGTGGAAAACTAGAGAAGAAGCCCAAGCTTTTGTAGATAGTTTACCAAACAAATATTGTCCTACTTTGAATGCTAAAGATTTTTCAGTTTATGGAGTGCTGGCTGATTGGGATACTGATGTGTATAAAAGCGATTCTGAAGCATCTTGGGCAAATTTAAAAATAGATGCTCCCTTAGTTAAACTAATCCCTTAATAATTAATACTCTGTGTCTTCCCTTCCCAAAACTTACGGTCGTTTTTGGCTTAAAGATTCTACTTGGCATGTGGCTTGTGAACCACATGTCATGATTAGATTAAAGCGTACTTTTGACAAAGTACGAAAAGACCAGTACGATGTAATTACTCTAGCAGACTCTCCAGAAACCTGCCGTGAACTTCTTTGGTTCACCCTTCGTTTTCCTCTCACTGCTATTGATGAACCCACCCAATTTTACCTGGAAGAGCAAGCTGAAAAACATGAAAGGGAGGAGAAGGAAGTACACCTGCTACTGAGCGGTGAGGTGGAACCCAAAAACTTTAAACTTCGTTTGCCTCTTCGCCCATACCAACGTATTGCCACCGATTTAGCTCTTAAAACAGGAGGATTATTAATTGCTGACGATCTCGGAACTGGAAAGACTGCTTGTATTATTGGTATGTTTACAGATCAACGTACCAGACCAGCTTTAGTTGCTACTCTTGCACATCTCACTTATCAGTGGCAAGCTGAAATAAATCGCTTCGCTCCTGAACTTACCACTCACATAATTAAGCAGGGAAAGTTTTACCAATTTTCTAAAGACAACATTTTTCCAGATGTTCTTATAACTAGTTATTACAAGTTGCATAGTTGGGCTGAGCATTTAGCTGGAAAAATTCGTTGTGTAGCCTTTGATGAAATACAAGAACTAAGACATGGAGAAATGAGTTTAAAAGGTTCAGCATCTTTTCATATTTCTGATCAAGCATCTTTCAGAGTCGGCGCTAGCGCTACTCCATTTTATAATTACGGCGCTGAAATGTTTAATATTATGAAAGCCCTTCGTCCTGGAGTACTAGGGACTTTCTCAGAATTTGCTAGGGAGTGGCTCAGCTGGGATGGTAAAAAACTAAAAGATCCCAAAGCATTTGGAACCTATCTTCGCGATCATGGTTATATGATTCGTAGAACCAGAGAAGATATTAGGAGAACTATTCCCACCCTTACTAAAGTTCCACATTGGATTGATTTTGATTTTGAAGCTCTCGACGCTTTAAAATCATCGGCAGATGAATTGGCTCTTTCTATTGTTCGATATGATCCAACTATTGATGAAGAGACACAAAAAGACAAATTCGCTAGAGAAAATGAATTCAAGCAACTTTTACGACAAGCAACTGGAATTGGAAAAGCTCCCTATGTTGCAGAATTTGTCCGCATGCTTGTGGAAACTGGTGAACAAGTAGTTGTATTTTTGTGGCACCGCGAATGTTATTCGATACTAAAAGATCGTCTTAGTGATTATAAACCATCTATGTATACAGGTTCGGAAAGTCCACAACGAAAAAGAAAACAGTTTAATCGTTTCGTGAGAAAAGAAACTCCAATATTGTTAATTTCTCTCCGCTCAGGCGCTGGACTAGACGGTCTTCAATATCATTGCCGCACTGTCGTTTTTGGAGAATTAGATTGGTCCCCCGGAGTTATGGAGCAATGCTTAACAATGGAAACAGAAATTTTAACTAAAAAAGGATTTTGCAAAGAAAATGAAGTAGAAGTTGGAGATGAAGTAGCCGCTTTTGATATAAAAGATAGTAGTATTAAATGGAAGCCAGTTCTGCATAAAGTTTGTAGAAAGTTAGGTAAAAAAGAAAAACTTTTTTACACAGAGACGAAAAAAATGGCTTTTAAAGTTACTGGAGATCATAGACTTATTGTGCGGCGTAGTAGACGCACAATTTCAGGAGAAAATAGGTCTGATTGGAAATTTAAATTAGCAAAGGACGTAGCTGGTAAAAATAGACGATTTGTTCCTACGTGTGGTTTGGAAAAAACTATAGGTGTTGATCTCACAAGTTATGAATTAAGGTTTTTAGGGTGGTATATTTCTGACGGAAGTTTTAATGGTAATCAAGTAACCATTTACCAAGCTGCTCATCAACCTTGGAATGATGATATTGTAGAAGTTTTAAATGGTTGTGAATTTACTTGGTATAGATATGAAAGGATTAATACCAACGGTAATTTGTTATATATGTATTGTGTACCAAAAGGGAACGTACAACGTTGGACTAAAAATGAAATAAGTACATTCATAAAAATGAAGAAAAAAGGAGTTTCTTATAAAGAAATAGAGGAAAAAATTAATAGACCTAGAAGTAGTCTTTATAAAAGGTGGGCAAAATTTAAATCGGGTTACAAATATGAATTGATTCCTCCCAAAAATCGAACTACTAAGGGTTGGGAATATTTAGAAAAATATTTAGACAAAAATTTAAGTCCACTTCTAGAAAACGTTACTCGTGAACAACTAATAAATATTATTCACGGACTTTATATGGGGGATGGTACTAAAAATGAAAGTCGTGAAAATGTGGTAATGATTGGCGGTACTAACAAAATTCTTTTCGATCGTCTGCAATCATTATGTGTAAGACGTGGGATGTCTGCTACTATATCTACACACAAAAAACCAAAAGATCCGAATAGAAAAATCTCACATACTATTTATATATCTAAATTTGAAGATGCTTACATACCCGGTCCTAATAAACCTAATGTATTGTCAGAAGTGGAACCAACAAAAAATGAGAAAGTTTGGTGTGTTACAAATGAATTAGGAACATTGGTTACCAGGTATAATGGTAAAGTTGCTGTAGTTGGAAATTGTATAGGTCGGGTACATAGAGACGGACAACTAGATGACGTAACAGCTTACTTTTTGTTAGCCAATGGGGGAAGTGATCCTTACGTTTCAGAACTGTTAGGAATTAAAAGAGCCCAAATAGAAGGCGTCAAAGATCCAGAAGGTGCCGTTCTTCCCAATTACGATTTAGATAACGTTTCTGTAAAAGAACTAGCGCTTAACTACATGAACCAACGACAAGAAGGAAAGGCGGTAGAAGTCATGCCAACAAACAGAAAAAATTTAGAAACTTATCCTTTGGAAAGTGAAGAGAGTAACATTAAAGCCTACTTAACGGACGAAATTAAAATTGAGTTGTCTGAAGGTTTAGCCAATTTTACAAAGGAGAATGATCTGCTAGATCTTATTGACAAAGAACTACTAACAGGTTTCTTAAATTCCCTTGGTTTAAAACCCTCTAAAAAGCTGCATAAAAAATTGGTTAAAAATTTGTGCCTGTCTCTTTTAGAAGCTGCTTGTAGAGCGACTATCAATGATCGAAAAGTAATTAAAACACATGACTTGTAGTGATTGTAGTTAAAAATCCTTCCGCCAACTGGCAATAAAAGACTTCCTTTCCAAGTTACATTTTAGTGTAGTGGTAAACCTGGTAGACTTTAAGCTACCAGAGCAGTATAAAAGCATCGTTGTTCTAGTGAGCGGTTCTAGGTTCATTTCCCCCGTCCGATTACCCTTCCCAGACGACGGTGCTTTCTTTTCTCTTTAACGGTTAAAATCAAAAATTCAGGAGAACAAATCTATGAGAAAAGCCGTACCCGCCTTCATAGTTATTTTTTCGTTGTTTTTTCTAGCTTGTAATCCTTGTGAACCAGGCGCTCAACGTTGTAACGGAACCATTGTTGAAATTTGTCGCCCTGATAAAAAATGGCACAAAGTTCAAAATTGCTCAAAATTGCATAGAACCAAAATGGTCCACAGGTGTAAATGTATTAAACCGGATGGGAAAATCAAATGTTATTGTTGTCCCATCTCTTCTGCTAAAAAGGAGGTTAATTAACCATGGGAATCGAACAAGTTACTCCAGAGTTAGTCAAAGAATTTTGGAAAGATGCTCTCAAAAAGTTTGATGCTAAAAGTGTCGATAAAGATGATTCCACTTTTATGAAAAGTATTGCCTCTTTTTTAGACGCAATTAAAATACTGGATAAAGAAGATTTTATGGATCGATTTACCACTACTATTTTCAAAACCATTTATAGACCTTTTAAAATTGGAGATACCTCTAATTATAGTTTGTGGGGGCAAATAACTGTACTGGTCCACGAATTAACACACGTACTTCAATTTGAAGCGAACGAAATTGAATTTACGGTTGGTTACATAACAAATGAAAGCAGTAGAGCTGCTTATGAAGCAGATGCCTACAGTGCAGATATGGAAATGCACTATTGGATGTATGGCGAAATTTACAACATTAAAGATCGTGCTGCTAACTTAAAATACTATGGGCTAGAACAAGATGAAATTGATTTTGCTGCTTCTGTTATGGAAAGTAACAGTCTAACAATTTTAAATAGTGACGCAGCTGTTAATGATGTAGCTGCATGGACTATGGATTGGTTAGAAGCCAAGGGTGTTACACCAGAAGTGGTGCACTAAGTCATGGGTTGGGGACCGACCACTCCCATAATTGACGGAAAGAATTTTATCAAGACAGACGATCTTGATAGAAGTTATATTGACGCCTTAAAAGCTGGTAACGATACTCGTTACCTTAGTCTTACCAAATATACTGTTCAGAAATATTTAGAAGCTTGCCTCCGATCCGATGGACAATTTCGTCCATTTTTCGACAAATTTGCTGTTTTTACTGGGGGATTTGTAGTTAACGAAAACTTCAACGGTTTAAACGACAACCAGAGGCATTTGCAAATTGCTCGCTACATGAGCCAAATTAAATCAATGCCTCCTCAAATTTTTATTCAAGATGAGGGCTATACCCACACTTCTTCTGGCTTAGGCGGTTTAAGTGCTGGTTGGAACGAACGAACTCCTGATGGAGCACAAATTGTTCGAGTTACAGGAATTGCTGAAATTCCTCTTGCTATTACCTACAGTGTTGTTCAAGATGAAACTGCTGTAGATGATATGATTGGATTTTTTGAAGCTGCTTTTGGAGATTACCAAAAATTTCTTTGTGGTTGGGTTTTGCGTCCTGCCAGTCCTATTGACGGAGCTTATTGGGAAGTTCGAATTCCTTTAAGCGGTTGGAGTGTAGGAGCAAAAAGCAATTCTCCTGTAATTGGTTCTTCTGGTGAAGATGTCATTTGGTCTGTGACTGTTTCCATTACTTTTGATTTCGAAAATAGTAGCTACATAACTTATAGAGCTGCTCCCATTGCAGATTTGTACAACGCAGAATTTACCGTTGCAGTACCATCTTCCATTCCTATAAACAGTGTCATCCCTATCGAGATGGGGCACATGCCCTACCCGGTTGATGTTTATAGTTCTGACATTCGTGTAGCTTTGATAGATCAAGAAGGTAGTAAGTATTTTATCAGACCAAAACGTCCTGGTGTTTTTAACTTAATTATAAGTAAAAGAGGCGGAACTGACAGAACTAAACAAGTGTACACAGAGAAAGAGATCAGAGTAACACTTCGCTAAGAAACCTAGTTACTCTCTAAGGAAGAAGAAAGAAGGGGTAGTTATACCTTTTCTGTGTCTTTTCATCATCATTAGTGTCAGCATTGTAAGTAGCAGCATTAGAGGAGAAGCCTCATGGCAAATGGCAACGTTGGAGATCTACGTTTAACTCAGAGTCAATATCTGAGACCTGGTGCGTACATTGGTTACATTTTTCAGGCTCGTCCTGTAAGTTCTAGCGGATTACCTCGTCTACCTGGTTATGTTGGACGCGGAAGTAGATTAGCACAGACTTTAAATTTCCAAATAATCAGAAGTTACATAAGAGAAAAGCAGTTATCTTTTTCGTTAGTGGCTCCTCATGTTGCTCCTCTCACAAGCCCTGCCAGTCCTGATAAAACAATTGCGTCTCTTTACACTCAGGCTGGGTTAACTTTAAGAACAAATGTATGGCAATTTTCGGAAAGTGAACCTGGAAGTGGTGTCTACGACCAGATCGAAATTGCTATTACTGATTTTGATGTTAACGCTACCTATTATCTGGATTATCAAAGTACAGATCGCACCGTAGACGACGAAATTGCAATTGACGAAATTCGTCAAATGTTAGAAGTTGGTGAAGCTGAAGGTTCTGACGAATACATAGAAAATGTTGACTACCGAATTGTTACCGAAATTTTAGGTGATGTTAGTGGTGGAAATGCAGATGCTTTAATTCGGGATGAAAACAATTCAGATGGTGATGGTCAAACTGGGGTTATTACGGCTACCCTCCAAGGTGGTAGTACTGGTTCCATCACTCCCAATCCTGCGAGTAAGTATACATTTGAATATAGTATGAGTTATAATTTGCAGTGCATTGCTAGTGGGGGTATAGCTCCAGCTCGTTTTGCCACTTTCCAAATTTCAATTGATCCTCTTAGTGGTGGTAATGATCAAGTAGCTCCAGTTCCTAAACACCCCAGCTCTAATGAAGTCTTTCAGTTTACAATTAATGAATTGGTAAATGATACCAATTATCGTATTGACGCCAATTACCCCTTTACAGATGAAATCGCTTTAAATTTCTCATGGGGTGGGGCCAATTTCGTAGGTAATGTTGTTCCTGCAAATGCTGACCTTTTTGACTGGGATGCTCTTGGCCCACAATTAATTGAAATTAGTAGTGCTCATGACAATACCAACCAATTTTCTGAAGTAACCGAACCCGCCGAAAATGGAAATATTGGTGGTGGTGCCAATACTACTAGTGGAGATATTACTCTTAATACCAATACAAATTATGACAACTCTTTTGACCGCCATTATTATATGGAGGTAATTAGTGTTGGTGTAGGCCCTCGTACAGCTACGATTGCTTGGCGTGGTTGGGACGAAATGCCTTACACCTATGGCACTCTTAATTTAGATGAAAGTAACCCATCTTCTCTTACCAATATTTCTTTGGAAGAAGATATTTATCTTGACTTTGATTTTGGAGTTGAACATCTTTTAGCAGACGTTGGTGACTTACTGGTTTCACCAGACGCAACTGATTTAACTAGTGCTGTTACCCTTGCCACAGAAATTGGTGTAAATTGGAATCGACACGACAATGATACTTTGGTAGCAGCTCATAATATTGGAAGTACAGGTAATCATCAAATTACCGCTGCTGTTCCTGTTGATGAGGCTACCCTTAAACTTTTCTGCCAGGACGCTGAAACAGTTTACAGTGACCATATTGGGGATTCTGCAATGCACCCCAGTATTGACACAGTGTGGTTACTTGATAGCAGTATTACTTTAGACAGTTTAGTTAACTACATTGCTTTCCTAAACGACTTCAAAGTCAAAAATAATAGACACGTAATTGGGGTTAATTTTGTGGCTGGTGACACTTGGCTTATGACAGCCAATGCTGCCATGCAATATTATACTGCTAAAGATAATCGCGAATATACTTTAACAACTACAACAGTAACTCCTGGTACCAGTGTTGAGTTCCAGTGGCGTGGTGATACCTATGAAAGCAGTTGGGGCAATAAAACTCCTACTGTTACCGATCCCTACATGGAGTTTACGGACAACATTACGTTAGCTCTCCGAAATTTTGACCCGTCAGGAACTTTAACTAATTACGATAGTGGTGATATTTTCACATTTACCACAGTTAACGACAATGAAATTGATTGGACTCTTCGCCAAAGAGTTACGCAGAGTTTTGCTTCTGGAGATATTTATTTTGATAGTTTAGGTCGTAGAACCGGAACACCGGGTGCCTACTACGTTATTTTAGACGATACTCCTGAAACTATTAATAGAGTGGAAGACGCTGTTACAGGTAACGCTCTCAGTTATAGTATTGTCACAGATACTGGGGGAAATAATCTTCCCTACATCATGTTTATTACTAACCCCAACACGACAGTTGAGGTGACGTATGAACATAGAGGAAGTGAACCAGATCCAGGGTTAGTTTATTTTGTAAGTGTAAACCGTCTTCGTTCTGATGATGAGTATAACACTCCTACTTTGTATCTTACTCGTGATTTACTGAATGAAGGGCTGCGTCCAAGCGAGACTACAAACCATATTTGGATTATGGGTAATATTGCGTTTGATACCGGATTTTTCGGTTGCTACATTACTCAGGTGAAGAGTGCTAGCGAAGACGAAATTTATACAATTGCTGATTACAGACGTGCAATTGATGCTACTGAAACCGTAGATGATATGACTGATTTGGTTGTACTGAGTCAGTACGAAGCTCTTGGTTATGCTAAATCCAGTGTTGAAAAAATGAGTAATCCTTTCATTGGGCGAGAAAGGTTACTTTGGCAGGGGGCAATGGCTAATACTCCAATTGGAGATTCCAAAACTCCTGACACACTTATTTATTTATCTACACGAACTCTGCAGCCCAGTAGTGGAACAATTACCTCTCCAAGTCGTGGACGTTGTATTTTGACTGGAAACACTTGGGCAAAAAGAACTGTTACGTTAGATGACGGTACGTCTACTCAATTAGATTTAGACGGTTCGTTTATTGCAGGCTATGGAGCTGCTAGAACAGCAGCTTTCGCAGCTCCTTATGATTCTCTTCTTAGAAAAGACTGTGCTAGTTTTGATGATATGGAGACCTTTAATAGTAAAGAATCTATTCTTGTTGGGAATGCTTCTATTCTTTATCTGGATTCAGTTGGATCTGGTCTCTTCCGTTACAACGAAAGTGTGACGGTAGATCAAGGTGCTCCCGACGTTCACGAAATTTCTGCGATGACGCAGAAAGATTATGTAACACGAAGAATTCGTTCCAAGCTGGACCTGAATTTAGTTGGTATTGTTCCTCCCAGCCCTGCTGCTGGTGTCATTCAGATTCAGAGTTATTTGGTTGGAGAGCTGGCTAATATTGTTAGTGAAGGATTTGTTGCTCCTTATGGTAGCGAAGAAAATCCACCTACAATTAGACCTATTAGTGCAGATGAAGATACACAGGTATTTGTAGACGAAAGAGACCGACGACGGTATCACCTTAAATATTGGTACAATATCATTTATCCAATTAAATGGATTCTGGGATTGTACAGTGTAGATTCTAGATTCTGGGATAATAGGAGTCTGGCGTCTGCTCAGTAAGGATAAAAGACAATGATTAATTTCCCACAAACTAAAATCACCAGAGCTATCGAAGCTGAAGTAACTAAAAAATTAAAAGACTACATTCCTAAAAATGAGGAAGTAGGAATTAAAAAAGTAACTGAATATGTTAAGTCTGCTCGGGATAATAGGTGTAAAGATTTACCGGAGCAATTTAAAGAAGTCACAGTAGCTAGTCATGGTGAGGATGAACATTGGCTTGGTTTTAGTTACTATTATCAGCGAAGTGAAGATGAAGTAGGTGTAGGTTTGTTCCAACTAGACAAACGCTTTTGGGAGAAAAATTCTAAAGAAGAGACAACGTCTTCTAAACCAGAAGAAAACTAGTGTTGGTAGATTGCAAAGCAGAATTTCATGGAGATCAGGACGCTATTCAAGCTCTTGGCTTCGTGACTACAGATGATCAACAGACGAGTCTACATACATATTTAAAAGAGGCCCATTTTCATCTTATTCATATGGATCACATAATTGATAGTATTGAAGTTCGAGAAGAGCATTTTCTTCCTCCAGATACGAGTGAAGAAACAAACATAGGTGAGTTTAGAGCTTTCTTTCATCATTATCCAACCAGACGAGGATTACAAATTAGATTTTCTGTAATGTTACAAGACGGAAAATCAGCAGAAGCACAAAGAGAAGTTGGAGCTTTCAGAGACAAAAGAGTTGATAACTCCAATCCTCTTTTAGCAGGACGTGAGGCTTTAATTTGGCCTCTTTTACCCAAAATTGACTACCACAGGAACCAGTAAGTATCATGATTAAAGTTGTAAAATTTTATAAACCGCTTCAGTTAGATCCCGGTGAATTTAAAAGTTACACTGTTGAAGATGAAATGGGAACAGCTAAATTTGTATTTCTTCCAGAATTAAGAGTTTATAACCCACAAGGTGGTTTCGATTGCCATTTGGTTGTTAAGCATATTTTTGAGCTTGGTTTTGGAGACGACCCTCTTTGGCAAGGTACTGAAGAATTTATTGTTGTAGATGAAATAATTCCTCCCAACGCTTTTAGAGCTTACAATTTCACTCCACAATTGGATAAGGCTACTAAAATAGTTACACGACATGTTGTTACAATTACCAACGAAGATCCTGTTAATCAGCGTATCATTAAATCTCTAATTTTCGGTCTGACAGAAACCCAGGTTAATTTGGGTGACGATTCTGGTGTTATCACCACTCAGCAAACGAACGTTTAGCTCCCTAGCTGCGAGGAGAAATAGAACATGGCAGGTCCAAGTCTTGATTATAGTGCTTTTGCATCTAATCCCTACGGTGTTTTAGTTAAACCGATTGACCACACTAATCCGGATGCTCCCACCAGTAAGACGTACCATGGTATTACTATTGAAGCCAATGGTGCTGTTTTAGGTCGTATTCAGAGCTGGAATGTTAGTGGGGCATACACTCGTGAGGGTGAGCATGTTTATGAACTAAATAACCGTACTTGGGGACGACCTGTTGACTATGTTCCTGGCAGAGCTACTGGTTATAATATTGCTGCTACCATGGCAGAAATCTGGAATAAAGAAGTCGAAGTCCAATTGGGAATGGTTCGCAGTGGTAACCAGTGGGTAGATTTAATTGACCAGAATTTCCCCTTTACGTGCCGGGAATTCTGGTTCCGTGGTGCAGCTATTTATCGTGTTTGGACCTACAGAGGTTGTTGGTTTACCAATCGTAATGAAGAGAATTTCACGTCGGAAGGAAATGCTCGGGTAATCAGTAGTTTTGAATTTAATTACGTAGCTCGACAACTTACCAGCGGTGTGGCAGCGTAGCCATAAAATCTTATTTTTCTTGTTCTTTCGCTGATAGATCGTTCTTCCTGTTTGTTAATACATACTAGATGGGTAGCAACGTGAACCGAAGCAGGACGCATCAGCGAGAGGCAGGAAACGAAGATGGCAGGCAAATTCCGATTTCAATCCGGCAACAAATTCTCCCATACCCACTACGCAGATCCCGATAAGTTCAATTCTAAAAAAACGCCGGGGAAACAAAAACTAAACGCCAATCGTGCGTTGATCAATAAAAGTGTACGCTTTATCAAGAAGGCTATTGAAAAATTGGAAAAATTGGAGAAAAAATTTGAAGCTACTCTTGCATCTCCCTATGTCGCAAAAACCCAATTTAAAAAACTGCATGAAGTTAAAAATGATTTGATGATGGCTAAAGCCACACTTCAAGATGTAAGTGTGAGGCCAGTAAAAAAGACTACGGCTAAATTGGAAAATTTAAGCATGCAGCTCAAAGAGCTGATTCCACGAATTAAAAAATCTCCCCTCTTTGCCAATGAATTGGTAATTTCCTCTAGTAAAAAAGTTAAAAAAGAAGCTGCTTTACCCCTTATCAAGACTACTATCAAAAAATTGAAAAAGAGTGTCGTTTCACTAGAAAAAAGAATTGACTCAATAACCAAACAAATGGATAACATTAAAAGATCTCCTAAAAAAGAAACAGATGACTTAGTTGCTTCAGTAGAAGAAGATGAAAAGGATAAATCGAAACAACTCACTCCCCAGTTCGTTGACGACTTTTTTAAAACGGCTGCAGAAAGAGGGTGGACAGTCAACACAGACGTCAAAGAAATTTTCAACAAGCCTCAACCGACTAAAGTAGTGAGAAATTTGGATGAAGGGATGGAAGTAATCAAAAATGTTTCCCTTCCTAAGTCCAACCTTTTAACTGAAGAAACCCCAATTGGTCTACTAGAATTTCCTATCATACTAGTGCAAAAAAGACGTTTTTCTGAACGGTTGATTAAAGAAATTCTGAAACTTAATTTAGGATATGAAATTCATATTGTACTGGGCGGTTACTTAGTAATTACAGGCGCTCTGCTTATGGGAATCCACCGCTCTATGATTAGGGTCTATAACAATGCTTCTCTTAAAGATCCATCAACATATTGGAATCGAGAAGTCTCTTTATTTAAGAAAACAAAAGTAGAAAAAACTAAAAAAGACCAGCTCAAAATTAAAATAGATACATCTAAATTTGCAAAACTTGTTCCTTTTTTGCAAGAGGAAAATCCTCGTTACGAAGAAATACTTAATAAAGCTAGACCCACCAATCCAGCCACCCTTTTTGGCACTCATTATTATTGTCCTCTCTTTCCTCAAGGAACAGAGTCTATTAATATTATCAGCATTGATAATTGGTCCCCTTTGTTCCAGAAATCAGAAACCACAAAAGCCTAAGGAAATTAAATATCATGGGAACTCAAAAAACAGGTAAAGGCGGAACTACTCAACCTCCTAAGCAGGTAGGACCGAAAAATAAATGGGAAAATACTACTAAAGATGAAGATATTATTGATGCTAGACAAGCAGCTACCAGTCCTCCTGAAGAAGATTTAGGTTTGCGAGCTGATGAGGCTTTTGAACCAGACCCACATGGTTTTGAACCTTCTTCTCAAAGAGTAGAAGAAAATGCAGGTCGCAGTATGATTCCTCTGAAAGGAGAGGATTTATCTACTCTTCATAAAATGCATGCTCCTGGAGAATCTATGGTTCCAGATCCTCATAAAGAAATGAGTGATCGTCATTTAGATCCTAATTCTTCAGCTTTTAATGATGAGAAATTTGATGATGAAGAGGTTTTAGCTAAATCAGTTCCTCGTCATATTCAAGCAGATCAAGTTGCAGATGATTTACTGGGAGATTTTTCTCCAAGTGCAGATCTAGAAGAGGCTTACCAACAGCAACGTCGTCCATCGTCTAAACCACACAATCAAATTGAAAAAGAGGTCCCTCAAGATCCTGCTATGGCAGCCAACGCTGGGAATATGGAAGAAGCTGCTCGTATTTTAGAAGCACTAATTAGAAAAGCAAACAAAGCCAGAGGAGAAGGTGATTTAAAAACTGCTGCTGAGTTAACTACTATTGCTCAGAAAATAGTAGCAAGTTCACAATTAAAGAGACAACAGACCAAAAAAGAACGTCATCCGGCTCTGAAGAAACTACTCAACAATTTAGGATTGGAAAAGATTCAACATACAGATATTGAGTGGTTAGGATCTAAATGGCGTTTCGCTGCTAGACCAGCTCCTCTTGACTACTGGTTAGGAGCTAATACCGGACCTGAAGGATTAGAGCTAAATGCTGCTATTGTAGCAGCTGGATTAGTTGGCTTAGACGATGAAGAAGGGGTTATGCACCCAATTTGGGAAGTTCATAATATTTCTCTTTCCGCACATTATGAATTTGAGGTTCCAGGGCCAGATGAAAATTTACCACCTGTTACGGAAGATGTTGACATTCCTGTTTATCACAAAATGTGTGAGAGTTGTTCTGTAGAAATACCTGTTGAAAGTGAGGCGTGTGAAGTTTGTGGAGCAGCTGTAGATCTTTACGATTTACCTGTAGATTTGCGTATTCGTTGTGCTGAAGCCTCTTTTAAACTATTAACCGAGAAGCTTTGTTTAGATGCTCTTGATTTAAGTGATTTAGTGACTAAATATAGAGAAGCAATGCCAGACCGAAAATTTGATAAGGAGGAAGTGTTCCCTTTCGTGAAACTCTTGCCGAAGCGGAGCGAGATGGGGATGTAGAAGCTTTTGGCAGGGTTTTAGTTCACACGGGTATACTTCCAACAGAGGAGAAAGCTAAAAAACTGTGGCATAATAAAAGCGCTCTCTACATGATGGATTATTGGATTTCCAAAAAAGAGCAACAATCGAAACAAATGTTAGGAGAGGTACTTGGAGTATATTGGGATGAAGACAGCTTAGAAGCTATTTTAAGAGAGCCTGATTTACGCGATTATAAAAATAGAAGTAAACAAAAGAATTTCTTCTGGCCAATGCTATTGGCGTTGAAACCAGAATTCCTTGATATACTTAGAAAATCTACAGGTCGTAAATTTGGTATTAATTCTCCAGAATGGGCTAGAGATGAGGAAAACTTTGTTGACATGTTCGATTGGAAAACGGAAGACTTCGTACAATTTGTTGGGGCAGCTGTAATGCCTCGTGTGAAAAAATAAAATGTGTGAGTAGTTTCCATGGCAGACGACGACACCACTAAAAAGACAACTGAGGGTACAGAAGACCTAGCGAAGGCTACGCAAAAGCAAGCCGATGCTATGAAGCAGATGACGCAGAGTACTCGTCCTGCTACCAAAGCTCTCAACAGTTGGAATTTAGAAACTGATGCTGCTATTGGTAATCAAGAAAGATTAGCCGATGTAATTCGACAAGAAACAGATGAGATTAAAAAGCAAGTTAAGGAGATGGGATCCCTTAACATGCAAGTTAAGGACATTAGTGGCTCTATTCAAGGTTTCATGGGAAATCTTAAGCGCCACATGTCGGTTAGCCATCAGTATAATCGTCTTCTTAAACAAATGCGAGAAGGCCAAAAAGATTATACTGCTAGTTTACAATTGTCTACCAGTGAGTTGGGGAAAGCTAGTGCTCAAAGTCAGAAACATATTGACGCTCTTAATGATGCCTACATTGAAGCACGTATGAGAGCTGCCGAATATGGTTTAGAAGCTCAAGAAGTAGAAGCTCATACAAGAGAACTGCATGGAGCTTTCGGAGCGCAACTACAAGCAATGGGGAATGTAGGAGTAGAGCTAAAAAAATTACAGAAAAGTACTTTCGCTTTTTCTCGTTTTATGGGGATTGATTATAGTGAAAGTGTTCGTCATATTGACGACCGTCTTATGCACAGCACTAAAACGTTGGAGGAAGTTAGACAGGAAACACTCCTGGTCGCTAAGTCTGCTGATACTTATGCTAACAATCTTAAAAAACTGGGAAAAAGAGCACTTCAAACAGGAAATATTACTAAACAAGGATTTTTGAAAATTATTCAAGAAATTGGATCAGAATTTAAAAGTGGTAAATTCGCAGCTGAAGGTTTTGCAAAAAGTACTGCACTGTTTTTAGAAGTGGGTAAAAAACATGGTATGACTCCTGAAGAAGCTAAGCAAATGGCTACCGGTTTTGGTAAGGTAATTAGTCAAATGGGTAGCGCTCAAAGTATTTTTGGAATTAAAACAGCACAAGTATTCGGAAATATGTTAACTAATATAGGACAAATCCAAGATGAAAATTTGAGAAAGAGACTGGGTTACTACGCAAAAAGACAAGAAGAACAAGGTGCACTTAATATTTTAGATCTTCGTGGTATAGCTGCTGCTGTGAAAGGTAGTAGTGAAGGTATTAATATGTTGTTGGGCAGTTTAGAAAAGCTGAACTTACCAGAAAATGCACTGAGAGCTATTGTGGGAGAGATGGTTGGACCTGAACAACAACACTTAGCCGATCTCCTGGTTGAACAGATTAGATCAGGAGAACTTCGAAAAGGATTTGAAAAAGAATCGCTTGCCCATTCTAAAAAGGGAGGGGAGGAAGCTGAACTACAAACTGCTATTTGGGAAAAAGATTTGTATACTATGGTCAAAGAAGGCGCTACTGCCACCGATCAGCGTTATAAAGCTATTAGAGCTATTGAGGAATTCAAAGGAAAAATGCTGGCTTGGTTAGATAAGTATTGGATATTTATAGTTGCTGCACAATCTGCACAAACCATATCTTCTTTATTTGGTAGAGGGGGTATGTTAAGCGGATTACTTGGAAGAGGAGGAGCTGGAGCTGCTAGTACAGCTGCAACAGGGGCTGCTGGAGCTGGACGTATGGCATTAGCTGGGAAAGCTTTAGGTGTTGCTGGAGCCGCTTATACAGGTTGGAATGTAGGTAAATGGTTAAATACAAAAGTTGGGGAAGATATTGCAAGTGGTCAGTTTAGCCATCATATGGGGGAGCAAGCTCAAGGAAATTTAACCGCACTAATGGGGAAAGATAGAACTCTTGCCAATTTCCTCAGTATGAAGCTAATGGAAGGAGGAGGAGGATCCGCAGAGGGATTTACTGTAAATAAAGAAGGTTGGGAAGATTTAAAAGAAAACACAGTACGTATTAGAGGAGCTGTCACTGAGGCACATAAACAAACTTACAAACAAAGACAAAAACAAATTAATGATGCAAAGAGGGATTGGAAAAAGCTTGATAAAAACCAAAGAAAACAAATAGAAAAAGCAGAAGAGCAGAATAAACAACTGAAACGTTTTATTGAAAAAGGTAGTATGAGTGATGCTGAGAAGAAAGCATATGATAAAGAACAAACAAAGTTACTTTCAAAAGATTTTATAGAAAATGCTAATAAATTAAAAAAAGAAGAAACGGGAAAAGATTTTACTAAAGAAGGATTTCAGAATTATATAGAAGATTTTGTTGGTATGACTGGACGTGTAACAGGTCCAGCTAATATACAGGTAGCTGTTGACGCTCTTATGAAAAGTAAAGAAGGTATGCGTATAGTTAAGAAAGCAAAGAAAGGAAAGGCTGTTGAAAGCGAGGCAGATGTTCGTAAAATTCTTGCACAAGCTATTCTTAAAAGGCGTGCTGGAGGTCTTTGGACACCAACTAGTAAACAAACCAAAACAGAAAAAATGGAAGAAGCTCAAAATATTTACGGTAAAATCCAAAAAGGAAAAATTGTAGATCCCTATACACTTCGAGCTGCTGCTGAGTGGCAAGAAAAAATAAGACAACAATCTTCTGAAAAAGCGTTGAAACTGGATATTGGCACTGTAGATACAGGTGCGGCTAAAGAAGTTGTTGCAAAGGTAGGGGCCGATAACAGTATCGAAGCTACTTTCCCAGCCACTAGACTTAAAATACGAGGAAAAGACAGTGTAAAAGTAAATAATAACCATGAAGCCTTAAATAGGGCAAAGAAACCACCCGTACCGTAAGGTTAAGAAAGGAAGCACCCCATGCGAGGAAGTAAAAGACTAGCTCAAGCTATGGCCAGAGGAAAAGTAGTAGTACGAAACATCACGGCTGGAGAGGTTAACCTTCAGCTGCTTTCAGATGATAATCAACAAATTACTATCATTATCGGTCCCTATGCAGATGAAGAGATTGCTCCCAAATACGTGAGCATTAAAGGTCTTACACGATCTCGTAATTTAGAAAAGAACCTAGGACAGAAGTCTCGTAAGCTTCAAGTTTTATAAAAATGTCTGATAATTACACAGGTATTTATGTAGGTGGGTGTGCTAGAACGTTTTTATTCTCAGAAGAAAAAGGTCAGTTAGGATTGTTTTGTAGTCCAGATTGCACAGGGGCAATTCGTAAATCAAATGGAGAAGAAACTGGTTATCGTATTGACTTTGTTGGAAGAGTCTATTTTCAAAGGGAATTAACTGATTTTCATTTTTGTAATGGACGTCTTTATGGCCCATCAAAAGCATTACCAGGAATAATATAAAAATACTAAAATTTAGTTTTACTCTTTAATCCATTCCCATCCACCTTTTTTGACTTTGTTGTTATTTTTCATTACACTCAACCATCTGTTAACCATTCTGGTTGTAACGTAAGGATGCCCATTACATTGAATTAATTTAGCCAATTACATTGAATTTAAAGGGTGTTCGGAATTACTTAAGATAGCTTCTGCTGTTTTGGTCCACTTTTTGCCGTCATCAAAAAGATCTCGTAATTCCTTTGTAGTTAGATTTTCACTTTTCATATGTTTAAAACGAATAACCTTTATTCTATTATCGATAGTAGTTAGCTTTTGAGTTAGTTCAGCCACCCCAATTCTTCTTTCTTCTTCCAATGCCTTCCTTTTATTAAGTAAAAAATCAAGTCTGCTAAGTAGTTCTTCAGCACTTTTCCGTTTCATAATATCTTCCCCTTCTAATATTATAGCATAATATACGATATTAAACCTCATGCCAAGTGTTTAAATAAGTCTGAAGTTTAAGGGGGATAACATGTTGTAATTATTTAAGTTTTACATTTTTGGAGTAAAGTACTTGACAAATGCGCTGTCGGCAGGTAGACTTCTTATTGTCTTACGGTAGTTTGTCTACCTGCCGACGAGCGCTACAACAGGGTGCTCACCACGGGCCATCGAGGATGCCGGTAACACTCTCGATGGCCCTTTTTATATCTCCACTTTGTAAAACCTCACTATCATGCCACAACACATTTGTTTTATTCACCAAAGTAACGGCCCCATTGACGTTGTCTTTCTCCACGAGCACCACAGAACCCCCAGAGCTTTTGGAGGTACCGACGATGAAGACAACCTAATTTGGTTGTGTGTACCTTGTCACGATTTACTACACCGTACTGCTGTCATGTCCATGCATGGTAAGCGTGGTTTAGTAGATGATGTCATTGATCAGTATCTTCCGGGGGATTTAAACGCCCAACAAAAATTTAAAACTCTGCTTCATGAGGTAATTCAAGCTAAGACCGCCTTCATGGAAAAAGCAGAAGACCCTGAAGACACTGTACTCATGAATCTTAAAATACCCAAACAAGTTCATAGTGTACTTAAAACATGCTCCATGGATCATCAACATCCTAATGGAAGAAATATGGGGTTGTACGCCTTCACTACTAAAATACTCACACAATTTGCTTTGAATCAGCTTTTTGGAGAATCCTCAGCTCCTCCCCCTCCCGGCTCTGGTGTTCAGGCACCTCCGTCTACTTTGAAAAAAGAAGCTGTTATGGCTGACTTGGTTAAATTTAAATAACTTAGTCTTTTCACGGCATTACACAAAAACTTGACAACAAATTATTTAGTGCTTGCTTTTTTGGCAACCTGGTGCTAAGTTTGTAAATGTATAGGTAGAAGACCGCCTTCTTTATTGTGACTTTTTGGCGGTCAAAAGGAAACTTTAGTGAGGTAGCATTATGGCATCGTTAGATTATAGATCGGTCAGCATTCGAATAGGAGTACCTTGTCTAACCCGTATAGATCAATACTGCCAAAATCCAGCTAACAGAGTCGAAAATCGTTCCGAATTTATGGGGTTTTGTGCAGCTCGTCAGGCTAGTCGTATTCTAGCTGGTAAAGTTCCTTCTTATGTAGATCTTAGAACAGCGTCTACAACAGAAGACGAGACTACTACCATAACTATTAGTTTGATTGAGAGACGAGCAGACTTAATTGAACAAGCATGCCGACGTACCAGACATGTTTTTAGTCTCTTTATTATTTGGGCAACTATGGCAGAGTTGGATAAAATAGAAGAGACAGAAGCGGTAGCTTAGACGTGAAAAATCTCACATAGATTGGAAATTTCTAATCGTCTCCAATCTGCTTCTGTTTCAGCAGCTTCTTCGTACCCGTTTTTTAACCCTTCAATTTCTCCCACGTCAGGGAAGCAATCAAGCTCTTTTGGCAGTTCCTCCAGTTTGTGGAGCACAGTCTCGTCATCGTAAAACATGGTTTTTGTCCCTTTTAGAGTTGTAGTATCCATTGGTCAATTATGACTACATTACCATTATGTATAACTAATTTGTAATCCCCACCTAAAAGATCTGGGTTTTCATGCTTAAACTTAGCAATTAAGTATTCCGCTGTCATCTGTGATAAAGAACCCAGTTCTAATGTACCCTCCTTTACTCCAAATACAGAGCTGGTAGCCGTCCAGGTCAACGTAACCGGTGTTTTTCTAGTGTTGTGCAAAATCGAGTTCCTTCCAAAATACAGGTTCTAGCACCTAGTAATACGAGCCTGGCACACTTTTGAGATCGTGTCAAGTTTTCTTCTCTTTTTAATCGCACTGTAATTTTATTTTACAAATACAAAAATAATTTTTAGTTGAAGGCAGTAATTTCAAATAGTTGGACTTATTCCTAAAAATAGGACAGTCTACTTTTCTTTTTTGGTTGACAAACCGTTGTTTTACTGTTACAAGATAATAGAGAGTTGAAAACAAAGTTTCTACAACGGAGAAATTAAAATGACCGAAACCAACGAAATTCCTACCGACAACAAGAAGATCAAGCACAGCCACTACAGCCTGTACCCTGAGGCTTTTCGTCCGATGATGGTACCCATTCAGGAGGAGGAGGATGCCACCGTTCGGATGAATATCCGAAACGAGTTCAGTGAAGATGAGGAGGACTGGGAGGATTTCAAGAATTCCATCAAAGAGTTTGGGATTCTTCAGCCTCTCTGTGTGGCTCCCAACCCCGACAAAACCAACGGTGTCAAGTATCTGATCATTTTCGGTGAGCGGCGTTGGCGCGCAGCTCGGGAGCTGACCGAAGAGGGGCATCCTGTTCGTGTTCCTTACGTCATCGATACCCCTGCCAAGGACGCCGATGAGGAGGAGACGAAGCTGCGTCAGTTCAAGCTCATGGCGTTGGAGAATATCCAGCGTAAGGACTTGACTCACATGGAAAAGGCTCGTCTCATTTCCACTCTCGAAGACAATGGAATGTCCGTCGAGAAAATCTCGGACATGCTCAACAAGAGTCTGCCGTGGGTCTACAACTACCGCACGCTCGCGAAAGACGCCAACGAAGAGGTGCAGCAGAAGCTGGCGGAAGGTCGGATCACACAGCAAGCAGCGCTGGACATCGTAAGAAATCATGATCGCGAGTCTCAGGCAGCCGCGCTGAAGACCGTTCTTTCTCAGGCCAAGTCTCGGGCTGCTACGACGCGAGCTGCCCAGGGCATCAGCGGAAAGAAGATGAACAGCACGCCTCCGAAGAAATACGTCCAGGCTGTGGTGGACACCCTGCGTGAGGCGGAAGACCTGGAAGGCGTCATGAGTCTGGACGACGCACAGATCCTGCTCGTCACCGTGATGCAGTGGGTGCAGGGGAAGAAGGCCGACGTGACGCTGAAGAAGCAGCTCAACGCAGCTTTCGACGGTCAGCTCAACACCCGTGACATGTTCGACAACCGGCCGCGTGTGAAGAAGGAGAAGGTGTCAAGCAAGCTAGAGGAGAGCGACAAGCAGACGGAGGAGAACACTTCCGACAGCGAGTAATTAATTTCACTCTACCCGTTGCGTGCTAGGGACGTAGGTTCAAACCAACAACGGGTAACGAGACCAATTAGCAATTGGTCTAGTGAGGACGAGACCTCATGATGAGAAGCCGAGTAGCTCTCGGTAAAAAACGGGAGTAGTTACGACCTAACGTACCGTGCCGTGAGACACGTGGAAATAAGCTGGAGATTAACAATCGAAGAAAGCGGATTTCCAATCTCACATTTTTAATTTGGAGAAAAAGTCAAATGCCAAAAAAAGCAACTTATTATTGTATTCGTTGTCTTCTGAAGGGAAGAGAAACTTTTTGGTCACCAGAAGACGACTTCCCTGATCAGTGTCCTCATTGTAAAATGCATACTTGGAGAACAGACTACGCAGGAGTTATTGAGTACATCAAAAACATGAGAACAGAGGCAGATGCAATTGAAGAGACGTTCAACAAAATCACAGGAAAAGGTAGAAGAACCTAATCAATCAGGACTGTATTGTCCAAAGCACGGATTTATTCCAGAAGGGAAAATTACAACTGTAAAAACTTGTGGAATCTGCATGGAAGAACGTAGTTGTTCAGCAAACGACGCAACAATTTTGCAACGCAGATAAAAAGGAGAAACTATCATGTACAAGTGCGACAAGTGTGGAAACAGTACCGGAGCTGGCCAGGAGCTGATTTGAAGGGTAGTGCAAACCCGCTACAAGGAGTACCCGGAGCGCAAGGACAAGCGAGGGAACATCATCGATGAGGGTGGTGATGGGCGAGAAATCGTCAAGGAGCTGAAGCTCTGCCCCTCATGTGCTACCGACGCTTAGACCTTCTTTTCTCTCCTTCCACTTTGTAAAAACTGTTGACACTGCTCCACATTAGTGGTAGCATGTGGTAATAGTGAATCCAAATTCCAATCACCAAACCAAAGGAAAACTTTATGGACAAGGCAACTTATGAGAAAATGCTGGCTAGAATTTCTGACCGTACTCAGGATGTAAGAGCTACAGCAGGAGAGCTACTTAATTGTTGGGGTTTCGATTTGGAAGCCCGCCGTCCTGGGGTGGCTTACGTTACCGAAGCTGGTACTCAAGTCACCAATCTCGACATGGCTTGCATTCTCTCCAAGTTGGTGGAGTGGGGAAGTGTTATTGACCTTAGCACCTACAAGGCTCTTGGTCCTGCTACCAAGCGAGAAGGGGAAATCGTTACCAGCAAAGACCACAGACACGGAAAAATTCTTAGTCTCATTGCCCATAGTGAGGTTTTTAACTTTTCTATCCGAATTATGGATATGAATGTGATGACAGCTAAGGATACAGGAAATTACCGTAATTTCCTCCTCATGCATGATCGCCAGTGGCATGAGGGTTTCCGAAGCCTCACCTTCATTCCTACCGAGATGGAAAAAGAGCTGCTGGCAAAGATTCCCAGCAACGGTAACACTACCGTTTTCGAGCATTTCATCAGTCCCAATCGTTGGCCTAGCCTTTACGGTCGCTACTACATTCTGGCCAAGGCTCTTATTCCTCGTCTAAAGGACGAAATTAAATTCCTGAAGAGTGAAATCAACCGACTAATTAAAGCTCTTTCCATTTCTACCGAACCGTGGCCCAAGACAACTAGAGGTGCGAGTGCTCCGAAAAAGGTTTGGAAATTTGAAGCTGAGGTAGCCAATGTGAAGGAGCTTCATGGAGACTATACTACTTTCCCAACTACCCAAGATGGATATGATGAAGCAAAAAACCTAAACAGCCGGCTCAATGGGTTTAAAGAGCAGCTCTCTTTCCAGATTTGCGCTACTGAGTTCTCTTTCTTTGAAAAAGTGCTCGCTAAGTGCAACATGAGCGATGATGACTTCATCGCGTGGATTGGAGATGGTAGCAATAGCAACTTCATTCCCAAGGCTGCTTGGGTAAATGATAAAGAGTGGATGAGCTGGAGGAAAAGCAATAGAAGTAAGCCTTGGATGAGCATGAACATCGATCCTGATAACGGTCTAGCTCTTCGCTGGAAGCCGGGTAAGAAGACCATTCAGGTAGCTCCTGACCAGGCTTAAAAAGGAAATTGATGTTTAATTTTATAATTAACTTTGGATTGGCTTGGTTAACAGGCTACATAGTAGTAAATTCAGGTTTACGACTATACCAATATATTAAAATTGGTAAAGTGATAAACAATCTAGAAAGATAGAACAACGTGGCTCCAAAAATAAATCGAAAAACCTGCAACCTAGTTGGGTTTTGGAAAACTAAAAGTGCCCCTAAAAAGAGGTGTGCTAAAAAGTGGACCAGTGGCAAACAAAAACGAGCTGTGCTAGCTTTTATTAAAGCCGGAACAGTGGTGAACACTAGCAAAGGGTGGGCCAATTGCCGTCTTTGTGGAGCCAAACTAGGTTGCAGCGATTTACTTTTACCAACTGGCAATTTTCTATGTCCAGCTGGGTTTGAACACTACATCGAAAAACACGGGATTAAACCGCCGAAAAAATTTATTGATGCAGCTGTTACCTGGTACACTGAGACTGAGTGGGTCACAGAACGACCCTACCTCAGACTCATTATAGATTTACGCTCTGGAGAGGTAGTCTCCAAACGATTTTTAAAAACAACTACTGTAGAGAAAAAATCATGAACCACCCGTTTTTCAGCGACAATTTTTTCTTAATTCCGTACTCAATTGCCCCCGTTGTGGGGGAGATTACATTCACCACCATGGAGATGGTTTTGTTTTTAGTGGAAGCGAAATTAAAATTCCATTTTGGTGTGAATTTTGTGATGATGGGAATAATCTTCCTAAATCTCCTTCCATGTACTTGGTTATCAGACAACACGAAGGTAATACGTGGATAGAATGGATTGTGAAATGACTAAAGCAGAAGAGTTAATTTATTCTTTTCCTCTTGGAGAGTTTGCTAAAGAAATGAGGGGCAAGATAAAGGATTTTGTTCCTCACCTGGGAGATATAGTCTATTTTCGATTGAACAGTTATTTCGTTTGTGAGGCTACCATTACTGAGGTAACATTTATTCTGCATGACGGTACAAAGGAAAAGTCTAGCGCCTGGTTCTATCTTTTCAAAGAAATAGGAGATGCAGATTCTCATTACTGGTTCCCAGTTTCAACAGGAGAGAAAGATGAACTTGGTTGGGGTAAAACCAGGGATGCCGACTTAACAGAACTTCAACGCTATAAAGATAATGGATATAAGATTGTAAATATTCTAGTAGATGTAGATTTGCCTGTAGGACACAGTTTTGATACCCAGTTTTCTTCTAAATACAGGTATGAAGATGCATACAAATACTTAAATGACGCATTAAAAGTGTTAAAACCATTCAAACATGCTAAGAAAAGACATAAATCCTCAGCTCTTCACAGGTACGTAAGAAACAATAAAAGATTCATTGCATCAACCCACAAGAAACAGGTTGAGCAAATGGATTGGCCAACTTACAGAATGTTCAAGGAAAGAAAGGTTTTTTGCAGAAAAAGATAATAATCATGAAGCCTCTGCAAGAAATAATAGAAAAATGGTGGCCAAAAGCAATTACCACTACACAGTACGCTACACCTCTACTTAATTTACTACCTCCAGCTAGCTCTGTACTAGACGAGAGGTTTGTAATAGATAGTTTGTATACCCCACCAGCTCCTATACTTGTCCAGTGTCCCAATTGTGGTTATTGGTTAGATTGGATCTCTAGCCAGTATGATTGCAACTGGTGTTGTCGTACATGGGACTACGATGGTATTAAAAATCTGGTGAAAAATGGAGGTACTTTCTTCCAAACCAAAACTGAAAACGGAACTACTGTACACCTTCATGCTTGTTTCGATGTAGCAGTTGGTCTGGAAGCTCACCAGGTTGATAATCTCCTTTGTGATCTCATAGACATTTTCTGGTGTTACCATTTCTTGACACAAGATGGTAAAAAAGTTCTAAGTAAACGAGACTACGCTTTTTGTGTTTTTGTTTATCTAGCAATGGAAGAGTATCTTAGAAAACCTCACCAACATTTAATCAACCGACTCCGTAAAATTAAAACTCAATTAAGAACTCTTCTTCCACTGGTCATGTACACTAGTACAGATAAACTATTTACAGACCTACAAAAAAGTAAAAATTGGTCCCACTTTAAACCTAGAAAGAAACTGGACCACAATTGGTGGACTTCTAAACCCTACAGACCTTTAGGTAACATAAAGCAAATGCAGCCTGTGGTTTAAAGAAAAACAAAGTTAATTTATTTCAAGGAGGCAAAGATGACAACTTCCAGACGCACGTTTTTCAAGGTAGCTGGAGCTGCACTGGTAGGCTCTCAACTCAGTAGATATGGCAAAGCAATTTCCAAACCAAAAGGACAGTTGGTGAGCCCTGGTACTTATATTGAAGCTAAACCATATGATGGTGATGGTGTTTATCTACCTAACCAAAGAACTTGGGGTAGTAAAAATGTTACTACAATTGCTTGTCGTCGCGTAATTTTTTTGGACAAGGGAGAACCAATTGACTGCCTTCCTAAAGTAGGAACGGTTGTTTCTTCTCCAGACGGCAAGTATCTTTTTACTGTACCTGAACAAGCAGATGTACTACCCATTATTCCTCACACTACTGGTCCTTGGGATGAAAAAACCTTCGGAGCTGTTCCAGGAATTACTTACAAGGGTGTTAGTATGGTAGTAGAAGCAATTGTGCCTGGTACTGAATACAGTTCCTGTTCGATTAGAACCGTAACCACTCCCAGTGCTGCCAAACATTTCTCTGTTTGTGAGGATTGGCGAGCCCCTTATAGAGGTGGCATTTGGTCTAAAAGTTATGAATCTGGATGTACAGGTGGGTTGGCTTTTGATGCCCTTTATCCTGAATATACTCATGAGTATTTCAGAGCATCTAAAGAAATTCTCAATTCTAAATTAGTTTACGATAACGATAAAGGCATTGTCATTTTGCAAAAGTAGTAGGTTTAAAAATGAAACGAAAAGCCGTTTTTAAATACAGGTATCGTCATGGTGTTTACCGCACTTGGCCTATTTTTATTTGGAGAGAGTGTGACAGTTGTGGCAAAGAATTTCGGCGAGAGTGGGGTTGGCACTTTTTAACTGGCCCCTGGGTAAATGGAGTTGGGCATCGTCACTACCTTTGCCGTACTTGTGCAGCTACCGTAGAAGAGGCTCACAACTATGCTGGAAGTGGTCCTAGTGCGAGTAGAAGAAAACCCCCAGCTCCACCAAAACCAATTAAAAAGAAGAGCTAATTTGGACTTTTTTCATATCTACTCTCCTCTTATGGTAAAAGGTGGGTACATTTGTTCTACTTGTTCTAAGATTATGAAAGAAGAGGAGTGGGTCGTGGAATCTATGGGACAATGTAAGAACTGTTGGGAAACTAATCCCGAACCGGTCCCAACTAATTTTGACTTAGAAGTTATGAAAGAAATAAAAAACGAAGAAGAGTTGTAAAAATGCCAAATATAGAAGTCAATATTGAAATTTACTGTAGCTGTGGAGAGGGTCTTTGTGGTCAAACCAGAGGAGAGTTTGATTCTAAAGGCAATCCTTCCTTTGTAGTCTCTCCTTGTCTAAAGTGTTTTACACGGGCTCAAGATGATGGGTACGAAGAAGGTTACGAACAAGGAATAGAAAAAGCAAGAAATGCAGACTAAAGAAAAAATATTTCCTGTTAGAGATTTCTGGACACCTCTTTGTCCTATTTGTCAGTTACCTTTAAAAGAAGAGGCTGCTTTAGACCCCTTCTATGGAGAAATTCTACTTTTTAAATTTAGTTGCACTTCGGCTTCTTGTGCATACTTCACCTTTTTGAGCATAGATACTGCGTTCAATAAAGACAACCTTCTAAATCTCTTAGAAGAAAAAGAAACACCCGAATTACCCAAAAGGTGATTTTTTGTTTAAATTAGGATTAAGATCGTGTGCGTTCTCCTACCACCTAGACCAAGGTGCTCCATTTGTGGATCACCAATGCTTACCGACCTAACCTCTTTCTGTTCTCTCTGTGAAAAAGCAATGGAAAGTTCAGGCTTTTTCTCAGAAGATTATCAAAAAACAAACAAAACTTTTTTCAATTTTACAGAAACAAAAAAGACGCTTCAACACCACAAACGTCACAATCAGTATTGGAAAGCCAGAAGAATTTACCTGCGAACCATAATCCTTCTTCGCACTTTCGATAACCTTAAAGAGGAGTAAACTATTATGGAAGTTTTCACAGATTTTAAAGATGGACAAATAGCAGAAACAGCAAAAGCATTTCTTTTAAACATGAAGTTGTTAAAAGAATTTGATGCTTTTACCACAGAACAAAAAGGATTTATTATGCATCTTTTAGGAGTTAAAAATCCTAGTAGTGACGTAGAAAGAGAAAAATACGTTACTTGGTTCAATACTACCAGAAAATCCATACTCAAAGCTATCGTGCTTTCATCTGACGCTTTCAGCAAAACCATAGCCAGTGAGTAGATTCCCCCATGCAGACCTCAGAAAACACCACTCCTTCTCGTACTCTGGTTCTTAACCAGGGTTACGAACCTGTTAAAGTTGTTAGCTGGAAAAGGGCCATGAAGCTTTTCTTTCTAGGAAAGGCTGAAGTGGTAGAACCTTATCGCGAAGCTCCCCCTCTTCACAGTCAATATTTGACGTTGGAAATTCCAGCTGTAATTAGGTTCACTCAAAAAACACGTTACTTTTACGGTAATTTAAAACTGAGTCGAAAATTAATTTTTCGCCGCGATAATTTCTGCTGTCAGTATTGTGGAAAGAAATTCCACCACACAAAACTGACAGTAGACCATGTAGTTCCTCGTAGTAAGGGTGGTAAAAGAACTTGGACTAATTTGACTACTGCTTGTTTTTCCTGCAATCAGAAAAAAGGTAACAGGACCCTTAAAGAATGTGGTCTCACTTTGTTAAGTAAACCTCAAAAGCCAACACACGTGGCCCAGATTTTATTTAACCGCACCACTCCTGAACAATGGTTGCCTTTTATTGAATGGTACCAGAAAAAGAACAAAACAGCAAAAAATTAAAGAGTTGCATCATGATAATTCCACTCAAAGATAAACACATAAAGAAAAACTATGAAAATCTCTGTGAAGACCAAATTATTCTCAGTGCAGCTCGCTCTATACCAGAAAATATGAAAGCAGAATTGTTAAACAATAAAGAACAATTTCTTAGAGGTGTACTAGCTGGTCTCATTAAAAGCATGTCTTTGTTGGAGAAAATTGCTAACCTTTTGACGCAAGGAAAAACTTTAGAAGCTTTACAACTCAAAGCTGGATTGGGAGCAATCATGTTATTGGTTTGTCAAAAACTGGTTGGCGAAAAAGAACTGCCGGAATTGAAACGTATAGAAGTACCAGAAAAGAAAATAATTGTGCCGTGAGGTGATGTTGTGGATTGTTCTATTTGCGGTAGTAAACTGAAAGCTGGTTGGACTCCTTGTGAAGCTACCCCAATTCCTGATAGTTTTAAAACAACTGCGGAATTTAAATTTTGGAGTGGACAAGTAAAACCACTTATACCAATTTTTCTTTGTCCTCACGGTTGCTACACCACTATCCCCATTACTACTAAGAAAGAACTGCAACAGTGGGTTGAAGACGTAGTTTTAGAAAATAGAGAAGAAACCCCAAAAAAATTTGAAAGGAACGTATTATGAACATATCTCATTTTCATTGCACCACTCTATCTGATTCGTGGTACCAACTTGTGTTTAACCTTATGCGGAATGACGACGTACCAAAAAATGTGTATCAAATACAAAAAGGTTCATATGTAGGGCAAAAGCGATTAGAATATGAATTTGTAATTGTTCAAATTGATCACCCCGGAGAGATGCCTCTTATTCCAGAAATTCCGCCACACCTTAATATTCCACCTCCTGTGGAAAGTATGGATTATGTTGAAGAGTATTTTGCTAATTATCTTATGAACCCAGAGTTAGAACGTAATGAGACCTACCGTTACAGCTCGTGGTTAGAGCCTGGTGTCCGTCGCGTTATTGAACAACTTAAAGGTGTACCAGGTAATAATCAAGCAGCTATTAGTATTGGAGGGTGGTCTCCATCAGCAAACTTTCACTATAATTCAAAAGAAACTTCAGAAGGAATTGGTCGGTTTACCGATACCGATAACTTCATTGATCCTGGTACCGGACAAAGGGATCCCGCTTGTCTAAGAGTCTGTGATTTCAGACTTGACCAAAATAATACTCTTCATATGTTTGTATATTTTCGCAGTTGGGATCTTGGATCTGGGTATAGCGCAAACCTAGCTGGTCTCCAAATGTTGAAATCTTATGTGGCTCAGGAAATAGGAGCCAAGGATGGTAAAATAATTGCAGCTTCTAAGGGTTTGCACATTTACGATCACTACATACAAGTTGCAGCAGTTCGTTTAGGGATGGAAAATGTAGATAGTATGGATAATTTTCTCGATTATATCGAAAGTGAGAAAATAGATAAATAGACAATGCCTGTGCCACAACCAAAAACAAAATGGAGACCTCTTCACCTTTTTACTCGTAATATGACATGTTGGTACTATAGAAAACTTAACTCAGAAATATTTGACCCTATGTTTCAATTGTGGCAGAGATATCAAAATAAAGTTGAAAAACTGATGATTTTAGGACAGTTAAATTTAAAATGACGTGTATTATAGGTCTTAAAAAAGACCAGCATATTTATATAGGAGGAGATAGCTGTGGATCTGATCAGTTTAGTTACAGAGATTGTTATTTAGACCGTAAAGTTTGGAAAATAGGAGATCAATTTATTTTTGGTGGATCTGGAAGTTACCGCGCTATCCAAATATTAAAAACATATCTTCCTTATGACAAATCATTCTTAAGCAAAAGTAAAAACTGGAAAAAATTACCAAGTACATTTATGATTAGACATTTTATTCCGACTATCAAGAAATTGTTTGAACAACATGATTTTTCGCAAAAGAAAGATGAAAAATCTGAACAGAGTGCTAATCTTTGTATAGGTTTCAAAAACGGTTTGTTTTTATTTGGGGATGAATATGATATTTTAGAAATAAAGTCTTTTTGTACCATTGGAAGTGGCTATCAGTTATCTCAAGGTGCTATGTCCGTTTTAATTGAAGACAAAAATTTAACACCCCAACAAATGATTAAAAAAGCGCTAACAGTAACAGCCAGGCACATGGGTTCGGTTACTCCTCCATTTCATATTGTGAATATGAAGAATGTAAAATAATATGTCCACTAATCAAGAAAACAAAAACGGTTGTCAAATTTACAAATCCAAGACTTGTCCAGCCTGCGATAAAACAAAACAAGCCATCGAACATTTAATCCAAAATTTGAGTAGTTCGAGTACAACTAGACAACCTGTTGATCCTTCTAAGCTTTGGAATATCATAACCGTACACTGTACAACAAAAGAAAGAATGGCTATTTGGGACCACATTGCAACCATTGCTCTTCAGGACGCTTTTAGAGCACTTTATGGACCTAAAGAATGGAAAGGTTTTGTAGCTAGAGCTAAACAGTTTCGATCTAAACAGGAGTTACCTTGAGACGACCTCCAAAACAAAAACCTCTCCATTATTGGTGTAGTCTTTTTCCTCATTATCCCATTTTTAAGGCTAAAAAGTGTTTTAATTGTAAACAGTATTTTCAGTTCGAGTGGGGGTGGCGGTGGTTAAGAGATTTGCAGCTAGTAGCTACTGAAGTTGGTTATCTTTGTAAAACTTGTGCTTCTACTCGTCAAGAAGCGCTAGATGTACTTAAGTGGCAAAAGACAGAAGAGTGTTAAAATGGTTCAAAGAGTTCACATAAATTTCTCTCTGTTCCCCTCCTACTCAGAGCTGCAAGGATCTCCCATAGAAGTAATTAAATTAGAATACGCCTTGTCTAAGAAAAGGTTAGAAGTCTACAGTTCTTTTATGCCCACCTTTAAAAGAACTAAATTACTTTTAGACACCATGGCAATTACTTTTCCACTTTTAGCTGTTGGAGCCATTTCTGTTTCTCTTCCTTATCTGGCAGCTTCACTTATGTTTGTATTTATTCCAATTTCATTTATACAACGACACGCAAGTGAAAGAGCAGCTGTTTGTTCCGTTGGTGTCAAAAGAGCTACTCATCAATGGCAACAATGGGGAAGAGTTTACAAAGGAGAGGATTTAGAAAACTTAAAAGCTAGACATTTAAGAAAAGAAGACAAAGCTATTTATGCTGATTTTCTTCCTTACATAAAATACGATTTGAAAGACAGAGATTAAAATTGAAATCGATCCTTCTGGTAGCTCTCACACTTATCTTGCTTGCCGCTGCTGTAACAGTTGTAAGTCTCATTATAATGCAACCAGTACCAGAAGCCAAAGACGGAGACGAAATAGATGAACTCTAAAATAGAGCCGTATAGTTTAAGAAACACCCTCAAAAAAGTTGGGCCTGGACATTTTGTAGTTCTTCAGCCTCCTAAAAAGAGAATAAATAATCCTGTACCTGAAAAAGATCGTGATCCAACTAAACGGTATTGTGTTTGCGGTAGAAAATTAAATTACAACAATAAATCTGGCACTTGCGCTGTTTGTCTTAGAAAACTTCACTTTAGAACAATGGCAAGATAGCGCCCACATATTTATTTAAGTTACCTTCTAGTAAGATGGAAAATGTTGCTCTTTCTAGCACTTTGGTGCTGTTGTCTATTTTTCAAACCCAACTACCAAGTACCACCATTAAATTGTGTCGAAAAAACATTTGCGTTGAACATCGTTTAATTTGGACTACTGATGACCACCCTAACCGATGGACTCCAGCTTTTCTAAAACTTTTTAAACAATATCATAAGAAAGCCATCTTTTTCGTTAATACGTATCTAATTTCAAACAGCTATCGATATCCTCACGATAAAAGATTACAACGTTATGTGAGTTATTACAAAGCAATTAAGAAATCAGGGCATATATTTGGTAATCATGGCCACACTCACGTTGACTTGTGCACAGTTAAAAGGAAACGACTACGACTAGAACTAGGATTGCCACAGAAATTACTTCAAAAAGAAATCAAAGTCACTCCTGCATTTTGGCGACCACCTAACGGTACACTTTGTAAAACAGCACTAGTAGAAGCTAAACGAAGAAAACTAAAACTGCTATTGTGGGGTGTTAGCGACTACAAAGTAAGTATTAAAAGAATGAAGTATTTAATTTATGTGAGAGCTTTTACTCTCAAAAAGAAAAGTACTGTTTTACTTTTTCACCACAATGTTAGAAAGTTGAAGACTTTTCTACAGTGGAGCAAAAAACATGCCAACCAATAACAATTTACTTAAACAGCTTTTAGAGAATAGCCAAAAATTGCTAGAGGCTTACAGGCGAACTAAAGATGAAAGTATCTTAAGCATTGTTGAAAATATGATTCAACTCATGCTGGAAGAAGTAAACAAAGAAGAAGACCTTCCTAAAAAAGAAACTACTTGGATTGAGGATTTATTAAAGCAAGCTCGGGAGTTAGATATTCCAGTTTGTCCTGGCCCAATTAAATTACCTCCAGCTGATTTTGGTGGAGTTTACGTTTACGCAGCTCCAGGTTTGGATATGATGGGACCAGCTGCTTATGCTGCCCCTCCTATAATTTCGACTGGTGGAGGTAAACTTGTACAAACTTGGGTGTCTGATTCTACAGATACAGATACTTACGAAACAGAGTGATTCCTAGTTAGTTTGTGGTGAAGCTAAGTTTTCTCATTTTGAGCTTGACAACAGTACTGCAAGGTGCTACGGTAAGACCACTATGATGCAGAGACTCGAACAGGTACCGTTCCCAACGTGCTCAGGAAAGCACCGTAACTGGCAGCTCCCCAGTTACGCTACAAACCTGGTCATGGGTTATTTGTTCGACAACTCTAGAACCAGGAGCAAACCAGGTGGCTGAAGAAGCCTAGCGCAATCTCAAGCCACCTAGATACCCTAGGTGGCTTTTTTAATGCCTTCTGGTAGTCTGAGTAGTAGATAGGTAGAAACGGCGTAGAGAGGCGATACTCAGGACCAGACGAACCGTGTCAAACCCTCTTTTGGTTTCGACTGAAAGTGTGGAGCGGTAGACAGGCACATTAAAATCAAGATTGCTTTAACCAGGCTAGTTGGAGAGCCTGAAAAGAGGAGGTGCGTAGCAAATAACACAACTAAAAACTAGGGGTAGGTCATCGCCGAAGACAGACAAAATCCTACCCCGACTGGGTCGGTAGCCTAGTGGATAAGGCCCTGGATTTCTAATCCAGTTCACGTGAGTTCAAATCTCACCCGGCCCCTTTGGTGCGGTAGCTCAGTTGGTAGAGCAGTGGTAACAAAAATTAAGGTCTTTACTTATCATTCCAATAGCCTCTGGGCGGTTTTTTAATACCTAGTTTTTTGCATTGTTTTGCGATTGCTGCATCAGATACTCCAAATTTTTTAGCTAATGTAGATGCCTGTACCACATATTTAGGCGCGTTCGGATAGCGGCAATTCCGACTGGCTGTAAACCAGTTGCCTTCGGGTTTCGATGGTTCGAGTCCATCACGCGCCATAAAATATTGACAAAAATTATTTTTCTGTCATAAAAAGACAATAAAAGAGGTGTAACATGAAAGTATTCTTAGATGATGAACGCGAAACACCCCAAGGCTGGACACGTGTCTACTGGCCCATTGAAGCAATCAAACTATTGCAATCGGGACAGGTTGAAGAAATTAGTCTGGATCATGACCTTGGAGATGACGTTAGAGGTACTGGTTATGATGTTTTGCTTTGGATTGAGGAAGAAGTAATTCTTAAAGGATTCAATCCTCCAGTCATCAAAATACACTCAGCTAATGAATCTGCTAGAATTAAGATGCAGTTGGCTGTAAGAAGTATTGCAATGCATTCAGCCAGGTAATTCCACAGATGCTAAACTCAGAAGAAATTGGTTACTACCATGTCTACTACTCCTGTAGATTCCGCTGTTGCTATGACCATGCACGAAGCTACAGAAATAACTGTACGCATCGGCAAACCACCTAATCATATCCAAGTCGAGCTGGTCTTCACTTTCCTTCCCACTCAACAAGATGCTGTAGAAGCCATGAGGCATTTCCTGACAGATCAGGAATTCCTTGACGGAGTAGCTCTGCATTTTATGCAGGCCATACAGGAAATCCCCCTTCCTAGACGACAAGATTTTAATGAAAAAGAGATAAACGGGAAGGAGACTAGTATCTGGCACCTACCACTACTTTTCTTCCATCATAACATTAGTAAATAGCTTTAACAAGTAATGCCCACCTTTAACCGCTATCAATTCCGACCAAGTTTCATACGTGTAAATACTAGAATCTAAAACCAAGTCTGTAGTTTTAATAAATTCCCCTTTTAGGGTTTCTTTTTCCTTTACTTCAGCATCTTTTACCATCACTGCCACTACCCACCCAAAGTGAACACTTCCCACACTATTAGTGTCGTCGTTTAAAATACCTATGGGTGCTGAAGATTGAAACTCTGAAATAATCAATTCCTCATGTAGCTCTCTTAAAACACAATTATCAATTAAGCTACCTTTTTGATTACTATCCACAGGATTAATGTGTCCGCCTACTCCAATGCTGGCTTTACCGTGAAGGCGCTCCTCACCCCCTCCTTCCAATCGTTGATACCGAAACAACAGTAATTCTCCACTAGAAGATTTTTTAATTACGAGACAGTACGGAATTATCTGTTTGAGACTGCTGTCCTCTTCAGCATGATCTCTGTTTACAAAAAACCCTTTATAATTTATCATCTTAATATGATTAGGATCAAATAAAGGTAAAAATCCATTTGGAGTTGTAGTTGTGAATAAATCGCTACGACGCACTACATATACAAATTCCATACTTTTATCCTTTTCTACTACTACTACAAAATGGTGCTCAAATGAGGTTTAAGAAAGGCTTTAACCTTTTTGCTTTTCTTGCTAGCCGCTGAAAAAACTCTTCGAAGCAGGCTTTGCTCCTCTTCTACTGTAATAGTTCCTGCTACAACTTCGTGGTGTAAATAAAATACTACCATACTCAGTATATCTAAAGCCAAAGCTCCTTTAATTCCTTTGTAATCCTTGGCGTTGACCATTGCAGCTACATCAGGTCTTACTCTACCTGGAAGAGTTGTTAATTTAGAAAAATAGTCTTCCATTTTATTTTTAGTAGCGTCCACAGCTTTTCGATTAGTTAACAGAGAAATGAGTTCAATGTTGTTTCTTTCGTCTACAGTTCGAGGATAAATTCCAGATGAGCCAAATACTGAAGGCATGGGTACACCATAACGTAGACAATTGTAGTACAAAACAGGTAAAGTGAATCCGTCTCCCCAAAATGTAATCATATAATTTGGTTGTACTCCTTCATAACGAGCTGCAAATTCTGCCAAAATATCTTCTGAATCCTTTTCTTTTTCTGGATTAATTGTTAAGTTTCCGCAACGCACACTAAGTTTTTTAGCAGAGCCATTCAGATAGATGTAACTAATACCAACTATTTCGTGATCAATAGGATGACCAAAACGTTCCTTTCCTTTGGGAGTGTCAACAGCTGTAGCTAAATGTACAGCACAATGGTTAAAAGTAGTCGCGGTGTCTTCGGACATGAGATTTACTTTCTCCTGGAGCGTTTTTGGTGATGTAGTCTACTGTAGGATTTAGAGAACTGTTGCTTTTGCTTATTTTTATTGTGGTCTCTTTGTCTAGCTTTCTTATCACCCAACCATGGAGCTGAAGAGATTAATTCTTTAAGATGTTTTTCTATTTTTTGTTTAGAAGCTGAATAACATCTTAGCTTTATTTCTCGCGCTGGAAGTCCTGAACACTCAGGACAAACCATTTCTGTATCATAACCGCAAGTACAATCACCAGTCTGACAAGCACATGTGGTAGAACTGTAGCTAAGCACAGCTCTGCTTTCTAAAAGAGTATTACAACGTGGGCACCTGTAACCCGAACTTAACATACCAATGTCTTAGTGTAAATTGGAATTGCCTTCTGGATCATCGTCATCGCTACCATTTTCAGGGTCAAAAGAAACCCCTTCAAAATAGGCACCTTCTTTGCTCCAGTGTTTAACCATATTTTTACGTTTTAAAGTGAAAAAGGAAAGTATGTTACGGCAACAAATTTCGCAAATGGACACTCCCTCATTAGTGGTAACTAGACTTCTACAATCTCCACCACAGAAACTACATTCATCATCGTCAATAACCATATTGTCATTATCTTGAGACACCATGAGAAAATTATTTTCTTTCTTTTAGTAGTAGTTCAAGTATTGGACAAAATTGAAACGCTTAGTAGCCATAAAGACAATTTCCTGTTTGAAGTACGATAGCTCCTGCCAGAGCTAAAATAATAATGGTCCAAGTAGTAAGGATATTACGCCTCGTCTTCTCTGCTGACATGAGAGGAAGTACTTTCTTTATGCTGACAATTACAAGTAGGAATCCAAGAGGTAGAAGGAGGATTATTTGCTGTCGATTTTACTCTTATTTCTTCGTACTCCAGACCGCAATAGGAACAAGTTGGAACAGTTTTTAACCCGGTTCCTTGTTTTTTATTATTTCTCATCTTTCGTGAGAAAGAGAAATTAAAAAGCCGCTTCATGGTTTATTTTTCTTCCTACTGTTACTTGTCCTAGTACCATAACCAGTATTTGCCCAATCGCCTCGAAGTGAAAAATCACAAAGACTAATGAGCTGTTCTGTTTTTGTGCTCCTACACTTTTTACAACGGCACGGTTTGGTACGGTCTTTAATCTTGCGTTCTACTTCAAAAGTGGCATCGCACTTGAAACAGCGAAATTCGTAAATTGGCATATTAAATTTAATATTCTAAAGCTTCATAGCAAAATTCGGGAGCAAGCACAGCTTCATCTGGCATGGGGACAAGATAAGGAGTCCAACTGCCATCCCAACTACGAATACGACTCGTTCCTTTTTCATAGACTTTAACATTTGGTTCCCAACCAACTTGCATCATAGGAAGAAATAGGGTTGGATTTCCTTCAGCTTTCCAATTTGGAGGTGTTAAAAAAGAAAGTAGGTTGTCTTCTTTTTCATCCTCCTCTTTTCCAACCACAGCCATTGCCATGTCAATATGCATTACAATTTCTTTAGTTGTTTCTGACATTTTATTTTTAATCCAAAACTTTCCAACCGTTTTTCTTAGCTACTCTACTATTCTTCTTTGCACAATTTTCTAACCAGGGGTGTTTATCAACATAGTAACGAATCACAGTATCTTTCCTAATTGGTTTAATACTACCTACTACTTTACAAATTCTAATAGGTTCAGGTAGCAAACAACGTCGTTCAAATGACGCTATTGTAGGTGTGAGAATGTGTACAGTATTAAACCACTTGCTAAGTGGATCTTTTACAATATTACAACCTTGCATTTCTACCATACATTCTAACAATTTTGTAGACAAAAATAAATCAACATTTCCTGTTTTTATTTTATCTAAAATAGTTGCTCTATCTGTACCGTTTAAATTGCCATGAAGATATGCAACCTGAAAAGAAGCTTGGAACTTAGTAAGTAGTTTCTCTAACAAACTTTTTCGTTCAGCAATTGCAATTACTTTTCTATCAACTTCCAGATCTTTTTGGATAAGATCCCTAGCTTGTCTATAACGATAAAAGGAAATTTGAGTCATAACTTGACTCCAACGATAATGGACAGGCAGTTTATTTCCTCTTATATCATGTTCCCAAATCATAGGTGTAAAATCTGTTTTAATAAAATGTACTGTCATAGAATTTTCCTTTTTCTCTGTCATAACAACCCTAAAATCTCTAGTTCAACTCCAATTTCTAAAAAATGAAAATCTCCTATGTGACCAAAAATAGTTTTAACACTATAAGCTTCGTAATATTTAATTTGATCTACTATAGATCCGTATTTTTCTTTGTCCCCAAAATGTAAATCATCATGGCTATAAAAGCAAATGCTATTATCTTTTGCACTGCGAAAAACTTGGAAAATTTCAGGAGTTTCTTCTTCTCCTTTAATACAAAGAAGACTGTGACTAAACGGTTTAGCCCAAGCTAAGCAATCTGCTCGAAGTCGTCTGTAGCCCATACTAAGAGCTGCTACTTCAAGTTCTTTTAGTTCTTCGCTATTCAATCTTTTTACCTTTTAAAACTGAAAGCATGAGTCGAATGCTTTGTCGGGCATCTTTGCACGGGTCATGTGCAGGAAGTTCGTCTTCTCGTCGTTTATAAGTGGCTATAGGATCGTAACCGTGAGCAAGAAGAACACTTGCAACATCAATTAAAGGAAGAGGGCTATGGGTCATATCTCTATGACCAACTGAATGCAACATCTCCAAAATAAAATTGAACTCGACCGGGAAAGGACAATCTGATACTGCAATTAAATTAGGATACTTGAAGAAACAAACATCCCAAACCTCTTTGTAGAACCTTTGATAAAAATCAATAATACCTTTGCAGTTAGCCCAAAGCGGTGGAAGAGCTGGAATTACATTTTCTAGTACCCAATATTCATCTTTGTGATTAATTTCCCACCTAGTAGAATCGTTACTCGCGTAATCCCAATAAAGCAAATTTGAGAAAATTTTAAAATCCCAACCGTAAATACCACTTTCTAGTTCTGCGCCACTTTCATCTACTAAACAAAATCCTACAGCGAAAGGAGGCCCAAATAGGCCCAAACTTTCAACATCTAGAGAAAGGTAATGTTGTCTCATTTTAAATATTATTCTCCTCAAATTTAATACCGTGCTTAATTAAAATTTGACAAACAGGTTTGCTCAATTCAGGGTGATCTATGAGCCCCACTAAATTCTCGATAATTCTAACAAACTCGTCCGCTCGTTTAGGAGAACCTGTCATAAACATATACCTGTACGGTTGAATCATACTATTTACTAGATCGTTGTTCAACGCTTCTAACTCTAAAAATGCTTCCTGAACGTGTTTAGTTGCTATATCAATACAAGTGGGGAATTCAGTTCCCCACGTTGGATCACTGATTATTACACGTTTAGTACCATCATCACCTTGAATGTAAATATGGTGAAAAGTTTGTGCCTCTTCTTTGAAATTACTCAAGTCAAGTTTGCTCTTCATAGCCTCACACCAATTCCTTTTCAATGGCCATTTTTTCAGTGATAATTAAATTACCACTTGTTCCTTTCTTGTAGGTTTCAGAGTCGTCATGAATTGCCCACTTAGGAATCCAAACATCGTCACCATAAATATTAACCAGAATGGCTTTTTCGCTATCCCAATTGCATTCAATACCTTCAAACTCTACGTAACCTTCATAGTCACCCATTGCTTCTTCTCCACGAAAAACCGTGTTCTTTGAGAATGGTTATCGCCTTTTCTCGATTAAGATTGGGATCTTCTACCAATTCAAAAACAGCTTCTATGACGTTATCACTAATGATAGGACCAGTACATCCTCTCCACTCTTCTTTAGTCACAGCCAGTTGCTTTACTTTATCACTATGCTCAAAATACATTCCAACAGGAGTATCTGCTGGATTAGCTATTTCGAGTGTACCTTCATCCATTTGCATGGTTAGGGTACTATCTTCACCTGTTTTGATTGTTACTTCACTACCGTACACTTTAGTTCTGTCTGCCATTTTCTACCTCTAAAAACAAGGATCCGTCAGCACTAAAACCGTCAAAAAACTCACTACCTTCCTTATTATTTTCATTTTTGGGAATTTCAATTTGATCAACTTTTTTGATGGTATCTTCAGCGCATTTTGCAGAAAAAGAATCAACCACAATAATGTCATCAGATTTTTTCTTTTTAAACGCTTCTTCCACATCTTTTATAAATTGAGATAGGTAATCCATCTTTCACCTCTAAAAAAGTAGAGAATCACCGTCATCAAAATCACCTAGTAAACCCCCTCCGGTTTCATCTTCACTAGTTTTAACTTCTTCCTTTTTATTTTCTATTTCTACTTCAATACTACCTGTTTCAATTTGTTCTGTAACGTCTACGTTGTTAATTTTAACAGAAGCTTCATTTGTAATAGTAGCATCAGTTTCCAACTCGGAGGAGACTTTATTAGTATTTAAATCTGATTCATTCCTTTCAGGTTCCCCTTCCATTACTTTTTGCCCCACACTTTTTACCCAGTCACGATCTGGTTCTTCTACCTGTACAGTCTCTTTATCATTAATTGCCTTTTTCAATTGGGTAAAAGGTTTAAATCTAACTACCTCTACAATTCGCTCCTCTTCCCCGGTATCCTTACCAAAACGTTTTCCTCCTACTAGAATTTCAGTTGTGTAGAACTTTCCAAAACCAGCAATTTTAATTTCACTACCTGAAACTAATTCGTTGGTAATAATGGCAGTTGCCACTTGCAACACTTCTGTCATATCTTTGTCGATCATGGGAATTTTTCTCCTTTGATTTTTGAAAGGTGGGGAAGCAAAAGTGCTCCGTAATTAAAGTTATAGGATGGTTTTACAAATCAAGCTTCAGATTGTAGCAGGTTCACCTTCGTCAGTCAAACTAGAAATAAGAGCTTTCTGCTGAGCAGTCCATAAGGAACTCTTAGTACTTAGCAGCCTAAGCTTTAGGTCAGCTAAAGGTACTCTTAAAAATTGACTAGCTTGCTTCCCCAGTTGTTTGGGGGTCAAAATAGCGAAGTCTCTTCCCTTTGCAGTTAAGAAACGATTAAAAAGAGGGTGAGGAGTTTCACTTGTTACTATTTGGGCAAAAGTTCCTAATTCCTTGTCTATAATTTCCAGTTGGGAAACCAACTCTGTAGCTTTTTTCTGCTGCTCACGACTACTACCAGCTTTTGAATCTGGAATAACATCTATCAGTCTAAACCCATCTTCACCTCTTTCTTGAAGTAAGCTAGTACGAGTAAGCTGAAAATCGTCTAAATCTTCAGGATTAAAATCAATAAGAGGCAGTCTTCTTTTTTTTTGGCCAGTTTGTTTAATTTGTTCTCTTGCTATAACAGCATCGTTTTTAGTAGCATAAAGGCAATCTACCCAAACAAAACGAACTTTGCCGGTCTTTTTAAAGAGAGCGTGTATTTTACAACGTCCACTAGGAGTTACTTCTCTAGCAGATAAAGTACTACTGATAAGTACTTTTTTAACACACAATTTTTTGGGATTAAGATACCAAGCGTAGCGGGATTGAGCTTTTTGGTGGGTACGTTCTATGACACGTTTTTTAGGTCTACCGTAAGCTCCTGCTATGTTGTTGACTCTGTTTTTTAAACTTCGTTGTATTTTCTTAACCATATGTTCTTCTTCTAAATTGTCTACCTCATAATGACGTACTAACCGAACAGCATGAAGACTCAAATCACTTACAAAGTCTTCTCTGTCCTGCCCACCATCGTAATTAGTAATAAAAGAAAGTTGGGTTCTGCAAAGTTTTTTAATATTGGGAATAACCTGACGGACATAGGCGTTCACACCAGAAGGTGTATGTACTGGAATAGTATTACGACTTTTTACAATTTGATTTCTTTCTTCTTTTGTAAGAGTGGAAACAGCCCAAAGGAGATCTAACTCGTGAAGCTCTAAAGCTTCTGCTATCATTTTATACCTACGTCTGGTTTTTCTTGGATAACTAGACATAGTATGAATACCTTTAAATAGTGTATTTTTAATTATACTATCATCTAGTTCTTCTTTTAAAAATAGAAAGGAAGAAATTTGCTCTTTATAGCCTTCAAGGATAATTTTGACGGCTTTTCGATACTGACGCTTTCCAATAAAACGGCAAATATACAGAACTATAACTTTGGATACGGATTGAAGACAGGTGTCTACCAGGTCGTCTTTTTCGAGCTGTTTGACGACAGAAAGGTAGAGAGAATCCACCATAATGGCTCTCCTCCGAGGTACGTCTGCTGGTTTTTCAGTCGCTAGTTCTAGGTTGGAGATATTATACGGTGGTAGGACTAAGAGGTCAAGAAAAATCGAACATTTTTAATTTATCAATAATTACAACAACTTACGCCATGTAGGTATATGTAGGAGTTATTATTAGGTGGTAGGAGTTACAAGTAGATCTGAAAAATGCCATCCTACTGAAGCAAAAGAAGGCGGAAAGAGCGGAGCGGAAGAAAACGATTCGAATACTAAAGATCAGATAGGGTCTATATTTGCAGTATCTTCTAATTTTTTCAAACGTGAATCAAGTTCTTTCACACGGTCTAAAATGGAAAGACCTTCTACATGCTGAGCAGTAATCTTTTTGTGCAAGTTAACTATTTCTTCTCTTGCAATGTCCAACCTTTTTCTATTTTGCTCGATTTGCATGGTCCCCTCTTCTAGGCGCATGGCCAAATCTTCAAACAAATTGAAAATCTGTTCTATAGTGTTACCAGTCTCAGTTACACGGTGTACCAGAGACCGCATTTCTACATTAACTAGGTCTCTGTAGATTTCTATAGTAGATTTATTTTTTACTTCGGTACTTTTTTCGCTCATGGTGGGTAATTTTGCTTTCTACTAACTTTCCCACTACCACGTTCCCACCATTAACCTTGTTGTCCTCTTAACCCAGGTACTATTTCTCTCAAAGCATTAAACACTTGTTCTCTATCAGTTTTTAGATAATTTGTAAAACCAGGGTTAGCCTCTAAGAATTTAGTTGCTGCGTCTTTATTTTCTTTAATGTAGCGTACAAATGCTTTAGGGTCTTTATCTACTAAATCAGCCAATTCTTTCCATTGTTCTTTTTGTTGAACTTCGGGTGCTTTTTCAAATTCTTTCTTCATTCGTTTTGCATACTCATCTACCACTTCTTCTATATTTTGTTTGGGTTGGCTACGCTCTTGGCTCATCCCAGGATTCGCAGCTTGTTCGAAAAATTTACCAAGGTATACATCTGCCATTACTAAAGCTTTAGCAAGCTGGGGATTAGTAGTAACATAGGTTTTATCACACAAATCTGCCATACCAGCTTGAAAAAATTTCAAGTTATTTGGAGCACGCACAAAAGAGAATGCAAATGGGTAAGGAGCATCAATAGTTACTTGAAGGTGTCCATCAGTAGTATAATCAACCAGGTAGTCTCCTTTATATTTTCCATCGGTCAATTTATTAATCTGCTGTTCTATCATAGCTTTGGAAGGTTTAAATTGTTTTCCAAGTAAAGCTTGTTTGTATTCCTTAACCATATTGGTCCAAAAAGTAGGATCAATTTGTTTAACAATTTTTTCAAAATCGGAGGCTTGTTCTTTACTTAAAAATCCATTATCATCTTCAGCAATTTTACGAGCTGCACCTATAGCATTATTTTTATCTTCGTACAGGGCTTCTGGGTTGTGGTCTAACATAGGTTGAAGAACAACACCCAAAGCCCAATCAATGGCTTCAGCTGTACTTTCCTCTCCTTCAAATTTCACATTCACCGGAGTTTCAGCAGCTGTCGCAGGACGGGTATCAACTTTTTGTAGAGTAGCGATAGATTGAAGCAGTGTGGTTATTTGTTGTGGATTTATTGCAGCATAGGCTAAACCACAAACCTCAAAAACAACCTCATTTAAACGTGTGTCAGTAGTAGAAAACAAAGTCTCTGGATTATTGATTATGTTTCTAATTTCCTCTCCCCATTTTGTGCTATAATCAAAGAGAAGAGTTGCCCCCCTGATATTGTTGCTACCAACGTTGACTACAATATCAACACCGTCTTTTTCTACAAAGAGACCGTCTTTAATAATTCCATAATTCTGAACACCATTTTCTCTTAATATCTCTTCAGCTGATTTCCACATGCTTTCTACAGCTTTAGGAAGCTCAGCTTGATTTAAAGTATTTTTAATTGTTTTAAGTTCTTCTTCAGCGCTTTCTGGAGGAGCTGTCATTTGTTGTTCTTTTTGCTGCTCCTCTTGCTTTTGTTTAACTCGTTCAATAGCTGGACCTAAATCTAAACCTTTGTTTTCTGGAGCTGCTTCTCCCCCTCCTGGACTCAATTTTTGTTTGAGTTCTTCTGCAGGATTATCTTGGGCAGTTTTAAACCGCCTCCTGAGTGGTCTAATTTTCACGACTAGTCAACTACTTCAGATTTACCAGCAAATTTTTCGAGTTCTTTAATAAGTAAATCTCTCATTGAAAGACAACGGTCTTTTAAGGTATCTAAGAATTGGAGATAAGCAGTAGAACTTTTTCCTTTAGCCCCACCTTCTACAATTTCAGCTCTGGCATCATTAATATTTATGATGGTACCATTAACGTCTGTAAGGTTAGCGAGTACAAATTCTAACATTCCTTCTGGAGATACATTAAATGCTTTAGCTCTAACAATCTTTTGGTTGGCTTTTTTAATTTCATCACTACGTAAAATGGATGAAGCTACTTTTTCAACATCAACTTCATCAACAGGAATGTCTACTGGTTCAGGATGATCATTTCGTCGGTGGTAATAACGAGGGGTACGTACCGGATTAAGCTCGTTTCTTTTTAAGCGGTCTTTCCAGCCTAACACAGCCACATAATCAATCCAACGGATTGCACACATGAACATGAGAAGGTCTTCCATGTCAGGAGAATCCAGCTCATAATCTTTTTGGAAAATGACAGCAAAGTCTTCTAGTTGCAAACCACTACGCCCACCCATCCCAGGCTCGCTAGGAAGTTTAGTATATCGCATATCCTGGTATTGCTGCCAAAAATCTTTAGCTAAGTCTTTTAGTTTTTTAGTGACTTTACCGGAGAATAATTTAGGGTCTGGTTCAGGCCAGATATCTTTATTTACGTCATGGTAGGGATCCATGGGGTAATTGTAACGTTTAGGCCGCTCTGGACTACCATCAGGGTAAATATTTTCGTTTGGATTTCCTTCTGGTTTGTACTGGGTCATATCGTCAAATTCAATGGAGGCTCTATGACGTTGACGACGTATAAATTTAGAGCTAGTGCTACTCATTTTTCCACCCTTCTGAAAATTGTAAAAACGCGGGCCTATTGTCCTACGCATGGTGGGTTGGTAAAGGATGTCTACAAGTGTATTGGGGTAATTTGGATCTGGCGGAAAATAACTATCTGGTAGAGTATTGCGAATTGGTAGCTGATCACGATTGGGACTATCCAATCGTAACATGTCAACAGCACTACTAGGAATTTCGTAGTCAGGAGCTTCTTCTAAGGTAATCTTAGATGATTTGGGAAGACTGTAATTTTTAAGTGTATTAAGCTCTGGAAAATAAAGAGTAATGAGAAGTTTATCACCCTTCTTTTCAGTTGAAACTAAGAGCGCTTCGTGACCTTCTAAATCAATACCTTCGATTTGATTTACAAGTAAGTTATCTTTCATAATCTTTTCCTAAAGCAGCTAAAACTTCTTTTTCCTCTTTTTCAAACTGACTTCTTTTTTCTGGTTTAGAAATTATGAGAGAAGTGAAGCAAGCTTTAACTACAGAGGAAGCTTCATTTTCGTTTAAATTATCTTCTTTCAATACTTTGGTTAGCTGAGAAACTGTTCCTATATCTTTATGATTTAGTACTTTTTTAAAATCTGTACTTAATTTAATTGGATCTGGAATAGGAGGCCAAAGTCGATGAAATTCAGAACGGAGAAACGTTTGAGCTTTCTTGTCTTTCAATTCCAACTTGCAAAGGCAAACTTGCACCTCTTCACCAGTGGAAGCCAGACGTACAATGACCTGAGGAGGTTCTAGCTCTCTGTGGCTGCCTTCGTGGTAAGAACCCCCCACAAGAGCGAGAGAAACTACTGTTCCTGCCCCTTGGGGGGTGTTTACCTTTTGCCCCAGTTCAATGATTGGAAAAGTGCTCAAGTCACTAATCCTCTAGTCATAGTACTCGTCTTCCCGAGCACGAAGACGATTAGCAAACATAGTAAGAGAAGCCACAGAATTATGTACACCTCTAAAATTATCTACAGCTGCATCAATACGATCTAATAATTCTCGCGTATTTTCCTTATTTAAATAAGGTGCTCTATCATGTAAGCTTTTTAAAATAACTTCAGCGTCACTAAGATAGGAAGGGGTGTTTTGGATATAATCTTGAAGTTGTTCAATCATATATTGAATTTGATTTTGTTCAGCCATCCTACGTCTTAGATTAATATTTCCTCTTCTACGTCGTCTTACCATTTTAATTTCTCCTAGTAATCTTCCATTGCTAGATCTTCTTCTACCGCTTCACGAAGATCTTCTGTGATGTCGTCATCATATACAGCAAAGCCACGGTCTTCCAAATAATCTTCCAATTCACGACGGCTCCACATGCGGACAGGTTTGTCAACATCATAGTAAGCTGTGCGTCTACGGCGTCTCATACTGCTTTGCTTATACCTAGTGCGCCAATCTTTCATATACTTCTTAGGAACAAACTCTTCGTAACTTTCAGGTGCAACGTCTACTTCTCTTTCAAAATCATCTCTAAGTTCTTCAGCAGCAAGTAAACGAATATCTTTAGGGAACATTTCAAACCAGCGAGCACCAGGCCCGCCAAATTCACGTGCATAATCCTTGGCAGCAGATTCTACGACGTACATAAAAGCTTTTACAGCTAAGTCATGATCGTAATTTCCAGCCGACATTTTGCGAGTTAAGTTCTTCTCAATAGATCGTTTTTGACGGTAAATAGGTTCTGTATTATCAACCCACATAGTTAATTCACGAGCCACACTCTCGTCACTGTCAAAACCACCGCGTCTACGGCGTCTAGCAGCAAATCGGTTACGGTTGCTGATTCTACGTTCTGCACGTCTTCGTCTACGACGAGGAGGACGTAAGCGCCTACCAGCTTCCAGCACAATCTCACCCGGTTGTTTCAGTCCTGGTTTATCTTTTTCAGGAACAGTGGTGTACTCTTTCCCCCTGCTAGGAGCACCTTTTTCACGGGTGTAATAAGTCTCCTCAATAAAGTCAGGGGCAGTATCCTTTGGAGGAACTTTGTACTTGGGATTAGCTTCATCTAAAGCTTCAAATCCGCCAGCACTATGACGACGTCTACGACGACGGGGTGAAAAAGGACTGGTTGTTCTACGACGACGGTGTCTCATGGTTTTCCTTTCCTGAGTTTTTCTTTTACAGTCTTGAGATTAATTCTTTACGATCGTACATAAGAAGATCTTGTAACATAGCAGTCATAAATTCGTATAGTTCTCTAGCAATAGTTTGCCCAAAATTTGTTGGTTCGTCATATTCATCAAATATGACATTCAACATTTCTTCATCATCAGTAAAATATTCATCAAATATTTTATTGTAAATCATTTTGTCAAACGAAGTGGTATCTTTTATAGTATAAAAATCCTTAATAAGAAGTTGAAAAAGTTGCAATCTTTCTTCTACGCCTAGTTGTAAAAGTAAATCAACAGCAACTTCAGTTGGACTTTGCGCTAAAGCAAATCGCCTTCTACGCCTCATTTTCTTTTTCCTCCTCTTTCAAACCTTGTTTCCCTAACAGTTGTTCTTCTAATTCTTCAAGAGAGGTCAACGGAAATTTAATATCGTCTAGTTCTACACCAATCCCGTCTTCAGGCACATCCAACATTTCGTAAGCTTCATCGTCACTACCTGCTGGATTTAGGTTCCAACGAATCTCAGTTTCAACGTAGTCTGCGGCTTGCTTCAAAGCAGCTTCGTCTAATTCTTCTTTGCCCTCTTTAGCTACCTGACTTAAAGCACTGGTAATCAAATCTTCAACAGTTTCAAAAGGAAAATCATTTTCGTCTAAATGAACAAATACTATTTCGTCAGGGGGTAAATCAAAAGCTTTGTCTACTTGCTCTGGAACATCATCAGTAAAATCTAAAACCAGGCTTATGTCCAGCTCTGCGTTGACTTCTTCTTTTTCTTCAGCTTTTACCAGTTCGTAACGGTAACCTCTGTAGTCAAAAAATCCCTGCCGTTTAATTTGAACCAGTTGACGAGAGGTTAAACCTTTAAGCGAAGCACTTTTTTCTTCTGGAAAATTGAGAATCTTTTTGAAGAATTTTTTAACTTTACTATCTTGTTTAGGAGGAGCTTTTTTGTTTTTGAAAACGGGTCTTTTTTGAGGCGTACCTTTACCCTTTTCTTTTTCTTCTCGATACCGTTCCTGAGTAACAGGTGTAGAAGGTAAACCCGCTTGAGGAGATCTACAACCACACTCTTTTTTAGACTCTTTTATTTTCACCACTTACCTCTTTAGTAAATCTCATCCTCGTCCATATCAGGGTTCATTTGTCGTACTTCATCTAAGTAATCTTCGTAATCAGCTTCAACTTCAGCCCAAGCTGCCTGACCATCTTCAAGAGTATCATAATAAGTTACGTAAACAAAACCTTGGTTGTCTTCGGCAAGAATTGCAGCCTGAAAAGTCCAATCACCTTCCGGTTGTTTTACTAGCACACCTTCAGGTATTTCAAGCAATTCGTGATAACCAAAACCGTCTGCACTACCTACTTGCGCACTTCCCCAACCTTCTCCAGACCACTCATAAACTTGTTCATCGATGTTGCTGTTGAATTTACCAATTCCGCTGTAGTTGGGATCGTAAGTAAGAACTTCAGCAGCAGCTTGACGACGTTTCATTGTTTTTCTTCTTTTAATAGAGGCATCATAATAACCAGTAATTCCTTCCCAACCACCTGCTTCGTTGTAAGCATCACTCAATGCATCGACTACTTCTCTGTAAGACATATCAAAATCATCATCGTCAATATAATAATTTATAATATAATCTGCACCAAAATGAACTGCATGTTGGAATTCAACCCCTTCACTGACTGACTCTCCAACCATTTTAAGTGCCTCTTGGAATGGATCATTTGCAGCTTGACGTTTTGTAGTACCTGTCATCATTCTACGCAGCTCATCATATACATCTACTTTTTCTCTGTCAACAAAAGCTTGCGCCAACTCTATCCAATCAACGTATCCAAATCCAGCTAAATCATAGTTTTGTTTAAAATACTTATCCATATCTTCCCCTAGATATACAACACCTGGAGCGTATTCGTACTCTTCTAATTCAGGGCCAACTTCAATATCTGCATCTGTAGCAATATTTAAAAGCATATCAAACATTGTTTTTTCGAGTTGTTTATCATTATAAATCTCTTCTAACAGTTTTTTGGTTCCATAACTTGCATCAGCTTTTCTCTTATGTCGTATAAAAGAAGCTCTCCGTCTAGTTCGTTCCTCATAAACTCCACGAGGGGCTTTTTGCAGTAAATCCTTTATAGGCATGTATTGGAAATCATAAAAATCAGGATACTTAAGCCAGGTACCATCTTCCTGCAAAGTAGCTTTAACACTCAGTTCTGCAATCACTGTACCCGTCTTATCTCTCTTGTAGTCTACAATTTTTCCGTAAGATCTTTCTCCAGTTTTAGGGTGAATAAATTCTACCATTTGTCCCATTTTAAAACCATGTAGCTCTTTAGGACCTATTATACCTCGTGGGCCTTTGTATTCTTTTTGAACACGACGCATGTGTTCGCTTTTATCAAAAACAGATCTACGGCTATGGTTATAACGACGATGTCTCATGGCTTAAAACTCCTAAGCGCCCACAGCACTTTTTAGTTCTCTGATTTTTCTGGCTGCATAGGTCTTAGCCCCGTAGCGCCAAAGCAGCCTTAATTCCTGTTTCAGTGTCTGTCTATCACTTACTACCATTTTTAAAATAGCATATATTTTATTGGTAATAACAGCAGGTTTCATTTTTGCAAGTTCTTCTTTAGACCCTATATTGGCTTTAATAAGAACTAAAGCCAAACCAAGTACCAGTGACAAACTAAGAAAGGATATGTTTTGTTCAATAACTTGGAGGAACAGAGTTTCAACATCTTTTTGACTAGGCGGTTCTGTCCCTTCTTGCTGCTGCTGTTCTTCATCCCCTTCAGCAGCTTTTTTAAACCGTCTTACTTTCATTTTATTTTCCAATTTTTGTGAAGAGAGGAGAATTTACGCTGACTGGCCAGCCAACGCTTTTTCGTTGTAGGGTCTCCCAAATCTGGAATTAAAATGTCATTTCCATCTTTGAGACTGGGAGGAACAAATCCTTCTTTCAAAAGCTTTTTCAATTTAGCTGCTCCCTTATTTTTTTGAGGAGCAGCTTTCTTTTTTAGAATTTTAGCCACTCGTCCATAAGGGATTATTTCAGCAGGAGCTTTAGTGGGGCGAAACAATACAGCTGTTTCGTTAGTGTGATTAGCCACAATAATTTTAGAACAAGAGCTGTTGGCAATAACTGCAAAATGGTCATCTTCAAAAGTGTCAGGAATATTCTCTACTGCCCAAATAATGCTAGCTTCTTTCAGAAATTGAGAATTGACTTCTTTTACAGAACCACCTCTTTTACTGATTTGAATTGCTTGCTCTTGTTTGCGCGCGTGTTCTTCATCAGGGTGACGCCCTAATAATTTAGTAGGATCTTTTTTGCTGTAGAGACAAACCCGTTGTTCACTCTTAGGACGTTTTGGGTCAATATCTTTTTGTCTACAAGGTTTAATAGTAGCAATTCTTGGTCTTCTAAAACGTTTCACTCTTGCCTCCTTTTCACCCGTAGGCAAAGATTCATCATCTAAAGCCAACATAAGGTCACTAGCATCTTCTAACAGTTCAGGAACTATATCTTCGTGTTCTCCTGGTAAATCTTCCAAGTCTCTCAAAATTTCAATGGCTTCATTTACTTTTTCAGCAGCCTCACCAAATTGTTCTTCCACCGTAACACTCAGTCTAACTTTAGGAAAGTCTGGACTGTGAATATAATCTACTTCGTAAGGTTTAACCAATTTTTCAATTTCAAACAATTGATCTGGGTCAATGTAAGTAGAACCAAAAGTTCTAATTGAAATACCGTAATCCCCAGAGGGTAAATTGGCAATTCCAAGGACTGTGTTAGGAGGAATAAATGGAGTATGTTTTAATTCTTTAATTAGTTTTTTAATTTCCCATTGCTCAGGACTAAAAGCTAAACGAGCTTCTTTTTTAGCTTCCTCTTCAACACCTAAATCTTTTTCCATTTTTGCCAGACCAATATAGTAGTCTGGACTTTCCATAAGATGAACCCAAGCTATTTTACCTGTTAGATTTGGATCATCTTTAGTAACATTAACACGTTCATCTACTTTAGAACCGTGTTCCAGTTCAACTTCTAAACCTTTTAAAAATTCTTCAGCTGGAAAAGGACTGGTGTCCCAATCAATTCCAATATCTTCTCCAATTTTAATTGCATCTTCAAGAGTGAAAGTAAGCATGATTTTTAGAATCCCATTTCTTCAACTACTTCCCGAAAATAGTCTAGTGCGTTAATAGCACGCCACGCTGCCTTTGTAGCTTCATCAGCACCATAAAGATTCATCATACTTTTAACATCTTTAATTTCAGCAATTGCTGTATCAATTTTTCCTAGTGCTTTTCTGCTATTCAACACTCTAACATCACTTCTTACTAAACGTCTACGGCGTCTTAAATTAGTATGGTAACCTGTTCTCTTTCTCAAACTCATAATAAATAACTCCTTTTCCTGAACTCTTAAAAGAAAGGCCGAAGATAAAAGCTAAAAGCGTTTCTTCGGCCTTTCCAATCAGAACTCAGAAAGCTCTAATTTGTAATTACTACGGCTGGCGAATACCCTTCGAAACCGAACGGGAGTTGGCTACCGTGAGCGCCTCATGCTGGTACAGGAACCAACCGCGACGAGCACGACCAATAACCGCCTGGTTGATGACTTCCGACTTAAGCGAAACCATCATCGATTTGGTACCCAAAGCCTGCGGAGCACCGAGGAAGTAAACTTCACCGTCGTCAAGCACCTTCAACGTCGGGTAACGGAAACCGTCCGTCAGAAGCTCAACATCACCAAGTTTACCAAGGCGTCCCTCCATGGCGAGTTCATGCTTCTCGATAGGAGAGTACCAGCTCTGCCAATCTGTATCAGCAAAAAGGTCATTCATAATATCGATAGCAATAATCGCGTGAGGAACGCTGATGCCCTGGCTAACCACTTGCGTCTTCAGCTGCGTGAAAGCCGTAGGTGTGAAGTTCGCAAACAATAGAATGTCGTTCGGAGCCTGTGCAGCGTTGTCCAAGAGGTACTTGAGGGTACGGTCTTCACGAGTAAGAGTAGCCTCAACAGCATCCTGATACTTCTCTTCGAGGATCTGAGCACCAGCCTCGAAAATTTCCTTCTCCCGCATGATAACGTTAGCTTCGATCTCGAAACCATCCGGGAAAATCCAACCCTGCTTGACAACGGATTCAGCTACCGTACCGTCATCAACCATGACCCACGCAACAACATCCTTACGATGGATACGTACACGTGCAATACCACCCTCTTTGACATCCTGGTGAGCCAGAATTTTGTCAGCGAAAGCAGTACGACCCATGGTTTCATAGATGTCATCGGAAAATACTTCACCGAGTACTTGCCAAGGACCATCCGGCTCCATGGTGTTTTTGGACTCAAACGCGGCTTTGACGAGGTGCCCGTCAGAAAGCCAGTCGTCCATATGGTTAGGAGTAGGAGCAGTAGGAGTTAACTCACCGCTACGCAGCTGCGTAACGAGAGATTCCATGGTCTCCCACAATTCCTTTTTATTGCTGGCGTTGTACTCACCAGTACGCTCATCGATCAGCGGTGTAGTAGCCGACGTAATGATTTTACCGGAACGCGGGTTCCGCTTCATCATGTAACCAGCTTCCTCAACAGAGGCACCACGACGATCTAGGAGGGTGTTTTTTCCGTAAGGCATTTTTTTCTCCTTTTAGGTGTCCCTGTTAAACTACACGTTGAATTCGATACCGAGGTACGGGTCGCCCGGCTCGGGTGCCTTAAAGACACGACCACCCGGAAGAAGAGTACCTGCGACTTCGAGTACCGCGGTAGAAACCTTGCCGTCAGCGCCAAGCACCGGTTGATCACCAGCTACGACACTATCGACAACCCAGTTAGCCCGAGCATCGTACATCATCGTGTAGATGTAGCAATGCTTGACGCCAACACTCATAATCCCGAAGAGAGACTCACAACCACGGTTGGGGCCACTCTCGCGTAGATACATATCACGTTCTTGAGCGGTAAGATTCCACCTGTACGTGACAATAATATCTACAGCAGCATCAGCAACGTTGAACGTCATAATGCCAGTAGCGTAATCGATTTCTACTACACCAGCACCTGCAGGCGGAACACCAGGAGCATTAATTGTAAACGCTACACCAGTTGCAGCGTAAACAACTCTTGCTTCTGCAACAGCAGGAGCACCACCGTCATCCAGCATATTAACGATGCCGAGATTAATGGTGGGAGCAGCTACGTTCGGAATTGTGAGTTCCGCACACGCAGCCCAAATATAGCCTTCAATCGCGCTAAACTGAGCAACACCAGCGAAAATTTCGTCGGCAGCACCCGTGCACGGAGAGACTACTTCCTCATTGTTACCACCGTCAGCTTTTACGAGGAAAGTACCCTCGTTGACGATGTTGGCACCAGTGGCGATTGTGTACTGCAGCTTGTCCCCGTAACGACTACGAGTATAGTCCTGCATTTCAAATCCGCCAGCGCCAGGTTGAACGTCTTTCATACCCATTGGATCGTTCTCCTTTTACCGGTTAAACAGGTTTCTTGTTACCTACCGTAATTGCGTTGGGGTAGCACAAAACACCAACTTTAATTTTCTGCGTAATTTTGGTAAAGACTGTGCTGTCGTCTTCAAGGGAGGCAGGTAAAAGGAAACGAACTAGGTAGAAATGGCTAATTTTGCCGTAATTAAGGACCTTTTACTACCTAAAAGAGAGTAACTTTGTTTAAGGGTTTGTGATAACTTTTCAAAACTAAGTCATTGGTCCATACTCGTCAATTTCTTGCTCCGCTTCATAGAATTCTTCTTCATACTCTGCCATCATATCTTCAGCTAAAGCTTCTGCATAACTACTAGCTTCTGCTTGAGTTTCGGCTAAGTCTTCCTGATAGTACTCTAAATAGGAAGAACACTCTTCTTCAACTAGTTTTCTAATCTCATGTACAAATTTAGAAAGGAAATCCTCAGGAAATGCATAAGTACTATTCATTTCCAAATTGCGCAGAAATTCACTTAGGAAGTCGTATTCAACTTCCTCTTCTAAAGGCTTTCCAAAAAAGTAGCGATCTGCGTAGATAGTAGAAATTTCTTTCAAGAGGCGTTGAGTCATTTCTGGAATGGCTTCAGAACCGGCATATGTAGACCAGTAGTTCTTAAGTTCGGTTTCTAAAGTATCTTTAATTTCTGGTACCCATTCAGTTGGGTCAGGAATATGTTTTTCCAACCAACTACGGTATTTACTAAGCAATTCTTTTTGAGAAGTAGTAAGAGCATCTCCCCACTGAGGAACAAAGTCAGAAGAAGAAATAAAATGCTCCCAATCAGGAAGGTCAGGTTTACTTCTTTTAGTTTGCTCGATTAATTGAGGAACGTACAACATGCTAATTCTCCTAAAAGGCGTTTTCAAGTCCTTGAATATGTCGTCTGTAACGACTACGTGTTTTGTTTGTTGCTGCTTTTTTAAGTTTCTTTTTAACACTCCTCATTGGTCTGGGTCTAATTTTAGATTTAATTTGTGATTTTTTCTTTTTAAGAACCATGTGTAATTTTGTTTTGACAGGTTTACTTTTAGATCTTCCTACACCACCTAAACCAGTTCCGCCTCCTCCAGCAGCTTTTGGTTTTGTAAATTTCTTTTTAATTTTTTCTTTTTTAATATTCTTAATACATTGTTTCTTGAGGAATGCTATAACGACTTTGGCTTGTTTATATTCTTCTCGTTCACTCTTTAATTCGGTTTGAAGACGTTTGATTGTTTGCTCGGCTTTAGTGTGGTCTTTTTCCATAGACATAAGGGCGACTTTGAGTTTCTTAACTAACTTCTTATTTTTACTAGTTTCATCTTGCAGCCCACCTAACAGTTTTTTGAATTTAGCAGTTTTAACTTTCATAGTAGAACGGAGGTCTTCAGCTTCTGAAAGAGCTTTCTTAAGCATTTTAGCTTGTTGACGTAATTGTCGTTGGAAATAGTGTCTAAGCCTTTTTTCTCTATAAAGGCGTGTGACGTAAAATATTCTAATTGTTCTTTGTCTACTTAATTCTTCTTGGGCATCGTCTATTTTCTTTTTTAATCTGCCACGTTGCCAAACCGAAAGACGCTTGTTTTTCTTATATTTGGTCTGCATCTTCTTCAATTTAGCAGAGGTTTCAGTCTCATTGGTTTTAGCCTCTTTAACTTTATCAAGAAGATCCCCAATTAGCACGTCACTTTCAGCTAATCTTTTTCTCAAACCACGAATGGGGGTAAGTTTTTCAAACATGGTATCCATAGTCTTTTCAGCTTCTATGAGCTGAATTCCAAACACCATGTAATTCTCATTTACCATTCGTGCTAGTAGACCTAAACGGTAAAGAGCTGTAGGGTCTTTAAAATCGGCTTTTTTGGCTACATCAGTAATTTCTTTAAAGAGCTGGAGCTGTAAATTGCGTTGCCTGAGTTTATTTTCTACTTCCCTTTTTCTTAGTTCACTTTTTTCTTGGGCTGTTTTGTAACCACAACTAACAGCGTAGCTACTAAGAGGAACAGCAGCTCCGAGCACAAGCGCAAAGATGCAACGAATAACCCAAATAGTTAGTTTTTGTCCCCACGTTTCGGCGTGAGGAGGTAGCGGTAGAGTCTCTAGTACTTCTGTTATAGGTTTAGAAAAACCGTTGTTGAAGTCTTCATTATGCGGGGGAGTTTTTTCGTTTTCGTCAGACATTTTAATTTATGTTCTCCCTCACTGCTAAATAGACTTCAAAAGAATTTCCTTCTGAAACAATAACTAATTCTACAGTTTCTCCCATAACCGATTGCCAATAAACAAAATCGTTATCATCAGTAACTGTTCTTAAACCAAATTTTTTAGCATGTTCATTTATAGTTTGTTTTGTGCTATCAAAAATTAAACGTGAAACCATTCTATCTTTTATCGTGCTAAAAAACACAGCAAATACATTTGGTTCATAAACCTCCCAATCAACAATAGGATCGATTAGTTCGTATATTTCCTCTGCCAAGGTTGAACTGCTGCTAGCTTGCCTTTTAATAAAACTAGAAACTCTAGCCTTTTTAGTTATTATGTTTTGCAAATCTTTAATAGCTCCTAGGTTGCTTCCTCTCCCACTAGGCCCGTAAATGTAAGCGCGGGCCTCTTCTACATTTCCTTTGCTCAGTTCACTAACAGCCAAATCTACGTCAGTTGGTTTAATTCCCAGAGCTGCTAGCATGGTACTAACATTTTCCAGTTTCTTAATTTCACTTTCAGACTCATGGCCAAAATCAATACCTTTTAAGTAGTCTACTATTTTCACTAGAGCTTCATCTTTAGATAAAGCCCGCCGATAAAGATTGCCTTTTCTATTTTGAATTGTAGCTCCTACTAACTGTTCCTGAATTAAATCTTCTAAGTCAAACTCGTGTTCAATATCTTCTTCCAGAAGATGAACATCGTTATCAATAAGATTATGTTCTAAGTATTCTTCAACAGTTGAAAAACTGGGGTGGTCAATAGGACTATTGAGAGGAGCACTGACTAGTTCGTTAAATTCAGAATCATCTAAAACAACAAGAGTGTTCTTTGGTCCTTTAAAAGTAAAAGTATCTCTTAAACCATGCGGTGATTCTGCCCACTCGTACCACATGGTAACTGTAATAGGATCACTATTAGTATGAACAATTTTAGTAAAGGGGAAATTGCCCCACCAACCTTGGTCTGGTTCTAGGTCTACAAAACCAGAAGAAAAATCAGGTTTCCAAGTAGCATCATCCCAATCTGAAAGACGTATAAATTGCACGGTGTTATTCTCCCTGTTAGCTGTTCTTATGGGGGAAGTTGGAAGAATAGTAGCTAACCAACTTCGTACAATAGGATAAATTCCTTTTTCACCAAATGCGACCCAATAACCAATAGCCTCGCAAAAAGCTTCTTCACTATTTTTCCCAGCATAGCCACTTATGGGATGTTTAGGAACACTGAGGTAACGTTCTCCTTCAGCTATTTTTTCTTCCACATCTTTTTTAGTAGCACGTTCAAACCAATGTCTGTAAGCAGGACTATGGTAAAGAGTATTTAATTGAAGATAGGTAGTAGTATCTCCTTTGGAAAGATAATAATCATCTTGCATAAAGAGACCATAGGTATCTTTTCCCTGCCAATTATCTAAAATCTTTTGAAGGTCTAAAGTTTGTTCGTAATCTCCACTAATTGCTTTACGCCAAAATTCTTGATCTTTTCTACTAAGGTAAGTACTCCAAATATGGTGTCCCATTTCGTGAGCAACTACTCTAACAAATCTGCTAACAACATCTTTCCTTTCTCCAATAAAAGCACTCATGTAAAGTTCTACAAATTTTCTTTGGTACTCTCCAGCTTTGTCAAGGGAAGTATCAAACCGAAGAACAAAAGGAAGAGGATTTTTAAGAAGAAGTGGGAGGCGTTCTTGCGCGTCTTTTCTATATTGTTTAAACCCTTTTTCTGCTAAACCTAAAAGGTTGGGGTGCTTGTCACCTAAGCCACCTTGACCATATCCTTTAAGTTGGACGTCAAAACCATCAATACTGTAGTTTTGTACGTCAAGAACTTCTACATACGGAGATAGTTCTTCTGGCTCTCCGTATTCTTTGTAGTGTGGGTACTGCTCTATAAATTCTTTTAAAACTTTCCAAAGCTCTCTAGCTTTATGTTTAACTCTGTTGGACCACTTGATTACTTCTTGTTCATAATCATAGTAGCGACTTCTTGGACCATGATATTCATCTGCTCGCATGAGAGGAGGAGCCAATTCAAGGTAAAAGTCCCACCCTGTTTTTCTAAATCTTCCTCCCCAGTATTCTACATTTCTTTCATTTAAGCCAAGATAGTATTTAAGATATTTATTAGTAAAACGTTCAAAAAACAATTCGTGGAAATTTTTAGCAAAAGCGTTTCCAACTTTTTTAAACTCTAAAGCAGAATCATAATCATGAACAACGTTTATATTTTTCATGTAACGAAGAAATTGCTTCCGCAAAGAGGAAACAAAATTCTCGTCAATTGGTACTATTTTTGCTAGATGTTTTCGTTTTAATGTAGCATTTTTAATGTTGGTGTTATTCAAATTTGTATAATCTTCTACAGTAAGTATTTTTGGATTCAAAATCTGATTTCCTACCGTACTTTGCATCCCCTCAATATAAATAGCATCGTAATTTTTAGTTTTGGCTTCTTTTATCCAACGTGAAACTGCATCAATTAAATTTTCACCACGACGCATATTTCGTATTGTACGCTTAATCCAACGTGACGAAGGTTTTACAGTTAATTTAAACACAATACCATGTGGGTTGTAAGCTGCTGCGTAATCGAATGTATCAGCCGTACTAATAGTTGAAATGGGGCTGTGCTGAAATGTAGTTATATCTCTAGAGCTTCTAGGTAGCAAAAGTCCTTTACTTAGAATTGATTCTAAGCGATTTGTGGGACTTGAGTGATATTGTATTCTAGGAGAGCGCATTTTACGGCCAATAAATAAAATGGCCAACAGTTATTAAATTCTTTATCAAGTCTCCTATAAAATTTTCATTACTGTAATCAAGATAATCAAGGTAATCAGAAGCTAATTCATTCCACGCAAATACATCATTATCATCACAGAGCTGATCTTCAATAATGTCAGTATCTTGGCCACTTTCTTCAACTTCATCTGCAACAATAGAACGACGAACTAATTTTACTCTTTTTTTCAGCTCTTTCTCACTAACAGCATAGATTTCAACCAACGGAGTATCATCACCATAACGGTCACACCAATCAATATTGGCAACGTAGACTTTTTCTGGTTGAGCTGTTCTTCTACGTTTAACTCTACCCATAATAGCACTTGGGGGATATTCAACTCCGTAGGGACTTACACGTGCAATAAGTTTACCATTTACACCGTTAACATAGAAACCAATAATGTCATCACTTACAGCTGCTTCGTAAAAAGGTTTATTTCCTACAGTATGAAAATAGTCAAATTCATCATCCCACCGTTCTAGACTAGGGTAAAATAATTCATCAATGATAGCCATTGCCATTTGCCAAACAGCTGGACCTCGTTTGAGGTTTAGCATGTAGGCAATAGCTTCTCCAATTTCATTTTCTGGTTTCATTGCTTTTCTTACCCTTCCCTTAACTAAATAACTACTCCCCATGGTAACACTGTGTGGAAAAATAACACTAAAAGGAACAACATGAGCAACTAACCTGTTGTTTCTGTAGAATTGTATACTTTCATCGGTGACTTCAGCATACCAGTGAATATTGGCAGGATAAAACTGTCCTAACCCAATGTATGTTTCTCCAAATTCACCGCTGTCTTCCCAAGAAAACATTTCGTCTAAAATGGTTTCAGCAGCTCGCCAAACAGCTGGACCACGTTTAAGTCCCAACATGAAATCAATTGCAGAGGCAATTTCATCTTCTTGAGGCATTGCTTTCCTCACTTTCGCAGTGGTTACCTCAAATGAACCTCTATTCCAACTGACTGTTCCAATCAGTTTAGAACCCTTGTAGATTTTAAATTTGTAACCTGGATAATTCTCTGCTAATATGGTAGCTTCATCGTGGGCTTCTTCTTCAGTCCTAGCAGGATTATAAACTTTAAGCTCCCCATTTTCAACTCTGTAAGGTTCGTCTCTATAATGTCTACCTTTTGCCATTTTGGTTTGTCCTTTCATACTATCTAAATACTGTTTAAATACCCAAGCAATTTCATTTTTAACATTAATATTTCTATAGGTTCTTCTTCCTGTAATAGGTTTAGTAATTTCAAAACGAGGAGCACCAGCTTTTGCTCTAATTTTAAACTCTAACCAATCTTCTTTTGTAGCTGCATTCCATTTACGTTTAATACTCACATCTAATCCACTATGTTCATCTTCCCACGTAACCCAACCTTCCCAATGATCACTTCCGTCTTTGTACCCATCTATTTTAACACTTTCAACTACACGTCCTTTTGCAACTTCTTCTTGTAACCAAGTAGCATTTTTCATTTCTGGAAATATAGTAGATAAAGTGTTTAAAGCATTTTGATCTTGAATGATAATACTATAATAACCAGGATTTGATTTTGATGGTTTAATTCCCCAAGAAACTGCTAAATGAGTTTTAGACTGTTTTGTTTTTCCTTCAGCTATAGTGCGATGTACCAGTAAATCAGCTTCTTCAGCTAATTCAATACAAACACCATCATCTACCCCTTTTTGATCTCTAATGGCAGCATGAATTTCATCCAACTTTTCTAAAAAGGGAAATTCGTACATCAGTTCTTCAACAAAAATTTCAGCACCCTGACAGTCAGAAATACGGTCAGCAGATTCATAACTGAAAAATCTTTTGTCAGCAGGATTTACTTCTACAGCTTTAATTATAGCCTTTTTATTTTTGCTAGAAATCCAATCAATTAAGTCGTAAATGGTTTCTTCTTGCTCCGGAGAGAATTTCCACTTGCTGCCTACATTCTTCTCTGCCCACTTTCTAGCACTTCCTTCACCCAGTTCTTCAGCCATGGCAGACCAATCAGCTACCATTTCAGCTAAATCAATAAGCTCCATGTCTGTAGGAGAGCTGTGAGCTTCTGGGTGATGTAAGTTACGATGAACGTGTTTATCACTAGCGTCAGAGGCTAAATCATACTGAGCTTGCAAATCAGAAGGTACAGAATCTTCTTCATTTTTAACGCGGTAGTACTCTGTAATCCAAATATAAGGTAATACTAGCTCTGAATCACTGTATTTGTCTTTATCGTGCTCTCTAGCTCGCTTAGCAAGTTCAGAACTTTCCAATCCAGGAAAGCCTTTCAACTTTTTCATATACTTGCTTACGCGATTAATATGCTCTTGGGTTCTTTGTTTAAAGAACGAAACCATTTCTGGATTGGGTTTTTTAAAATTGGACATTTTAGCCTGGTATCTTTTATTGATGTGTCTTTGGGGCCATTCAAAATCTCTTTCGCTGTGACCAAAGTAACGAACCTCAACAGGTACATCACCTAAACCAGCTTGTATAGCTGCTTTAATGCGGTGGTTACCTTCATAGACGAACGCTTTTGGTTCTCCACTTACCCACTCTACTACAATAAAGACTGGGTTAAGAATACCTTGACGTTTGACGTTTTCTACAAATTTTTTCCAAGCTGCTTCGGGATAATTACCAAAGTACCTCTCCCCATTTTCGTAGTGCCAATCTCTTCTTTCACCTTTTTTACCGAGAATTTGTGCAGCTATAATGAGTGGTAGAGTTCCTTTTTCTTTCTTAGTAATGTGATTATTATCTTGGTATCTTCCCTCTCCCTCAAATGTAGTTTTAAGATTGGGAGTCATTTTACTTTTTACAACTGCTAAACAAAGCTGCTACCTGATCGTCACTTAGAGGGCTCGGCTGACCCTTGACTTTCCAACCATCCTTATTTCGCTCGAAACTAACAGCATCATTTCCTGTGCAAGGCATTCCAAAATAATCACACAAACATTTTTGACTTATGGAAAATTTCTTAGGTGTCTTTTTAGCCGTTTTAACTTTAGCATTTCTACCTTTCAAATCTATAGGTTTATGACTGCATTTTAGTAAATTTACCAGGTAGGCTTTTCTCAACTCGTGATCTAGAACAATCCATTGGTGAGCTTCTTTATCAAACTGTTCAGCGGTTACACGTTTACTACCGTTAGCTTCTACTTCTTTGATAGCTTCAGCTGCGTAATTAACAGCTCCTCCAGCTGTGTTTGGATAAATACAACCATTACCCATTTTTGTACTGGCGTTTGTTTTAACGTTAATTGTACCACCACCCATATCTACTGATTCAAACTGCTTCTTAGTTTTAAAAATCCAATCTTTGAATTTCTTAGCAGCTTCATCACTTTGTTTAACAAGAGGATTGTACTGAGCAACTAATTTAGCAGGTAACTCCACTCCTACAGTAATTGCTGTGAAAGGATTAGCAGCCACATTTTGTTGAGCTTCTTTAACTGTTTTACAATGGTCTAAAAGAGGAGTAACAAACTGATTGTAGAATTGTTTGGCAAATTTTTTAGTGACAGGTAGAACAGCCAGTTGTTTAATGAATTCTTCTTGCTTCAAAACCTCATTGTAAGAGGGATCAATTTCTACTTTGGGAGCCTGAAGAGCAGTTCTCTTAAAAGAGGCTTCTTTCTGGTTTTGTACCCACTTTAGCATTTCACTTTGGGTGTAGTTTGAGGGTTTAACAAGTGCTTTGTAAGTAGCAACAACAGTATCTGGTAGACCTAATGACCACATAGCAACTTCAACAGGATCTGAATTGAGTTTTTTACCAGCAGTGTCTACTTGATTACATAGTTGCAGTAGAGCAGACCCATAATAATCAATGATGGTTTTGGCGTGTTTAACGAAAGTTTGATCCTCTTTAAAAGCTTTAAGCTTTTCAGAAGACAGACCTTCAAATGCTTTGGAGAGATCAAGTTCTTGAGCTATTCTCAATTTTCTAATTTTCACGGTTTTCTCCGTTATCTCAAAATGAGCGTTCGAGCTGTGGGAGGAAGAGTAAACACCTCGTCCAGTATTTCTTCTAGCTCTTTAACGTCTTCTAGTGATTTAGCTACGAGAGCTTTCACCTCTTCAAGGGTAATGGTACTTTTTCTACCCCTATTTTCAAAATCAAATTCAAATTGAAAACTCATAGTTTTAATACTGTAGGGTTAATTCTCTATATTGAGGAGCATATTTAAATTCAAGCCAACGGTCCATTAAATCGGCTGCTCTATAACGCTCTTTTTTTTGTATTTTTTCCAAAACTAGATCAAGTTCATCCGTATACCAAAAACCCATTTCTTTAAGATCTTGTTGAAAGTTAGCAATAGTATCGTAAGCTTTATTTGCGCTTACACGATCTTCATTATCTAAAAAATTACGTAAGGTAGATCTAACGGATCGTTCATAATCAAAAAGTTGAATTCTTTCTTCTTTAGATAATAGATCATCAGATGCTGCAGTTACACTCCTCTGCATCATAAGTTTAGCTAATCTTCGTGCTCCAACTTCTTTCCAAAGTTCTTGGACATTTTTATATAAGAGATTATTGTCAAGAATTACAATAAAATCATCTGTTGTATCTAGCAAAATTTCTAGTACATGATTTGGGTTGTGTGTAACCAATCTGTAGCCCACTTGAACATCCCGAGAAAAACCGATCTCTCCCATTAGATGAGGATGTACATAATCATACACGGGTTCAGGTTCAAATACTCTAGTTTCGTCAAAAGCATATCGTTCTTCAATGTCAATTAAGACATCAGTGATAAAATCATCAATAGTATTTAGTTGTTGTTTATTCATAATCTTTATTCTCCTCTCGGACAAATCGAAGACCATCTTTGTTAAGTCTGTACCACACGTCATTTCCATACAAGATTTTGTTACCTTTACGTAACATACGAGTACCACATAAAAGGCGTCTACCAAGATTGGTTTTTGTGCTATCTGTATAATAGCTACGTGTAGATAAATCCGTCATATTTAGAATACCATGATCTTCTACCCGGATTGTGTGGTAAGTCTGGTATTTACCTTTATAAATAGACCAAAGCTGTGTCGTCTCTACTTTACTATGTAATCTTTTAGAGTCCATAATATTTCCCTATTCTAAAAATCCAGCTCTGCTCCACTGGTCAATCATTTTCTTCACAGCTTCAGTAGCACTATTTCCTTCTGTATAGTCAGCAACACCGTAGGCTCCATCGTAAGGTTTACCTTCCATTTCACTCAGGTAGGCTTTGTATTCGAAAAAGTCGGGTAGTCCACCGCCTTCTTCACTTTCGGGATCGTCATAGAATCCTGTTTGGTAAATATCTATGGTAGCTACTGGTGCATCTGCTCTACCAACATCGTGCCAACGTGGTTCTTGAGCAGAAACCTTTAATCTATTAGCTGGAACCGGTGTGTCAATTACTGCAATGTCAGCGTACTCTAACTGTCTTAGAGCTTCTTGAAGAGGTTTTCCTTTTAGGAGCTGGGAAAGTGATTTAACTCCTTCTTCACCGAAACCAGCATGGTACTCTAAATCTGTACCCCAATCTTCTTGAACTACTTCTGCCAATTCATCCAGTACACGGTCTTTAGAATGATGTTCCAAAGGAGTAATATAAAGCTGAGTAGGTTCTTCTAAGTAGTTTACCCAAATATAAGCTACTTCATCTTCAGAAGTAATGGCTACTTTTTTACGTCGCCTTACACTAGCTGTGGCTTCTAATCCTACAACACCAGCCATGGTATCATTCAATTCTAAAAACGAATCTAGAATTTTGTCTTCAACAACTCCGTCTAGTTTATGGAGGATTTTGTTGCTCTGATCGAACTGCTTACCCATGGTTGCTTTGTAAGCATCTGTGAGCGTTTTAACGATTTTGCCGCTTGCAGTTTCAAACTGCTGTAGCAGCTGTTGCAGCTGGGCTTCTCGGCGTTGGCTTGCTAAGTGCCTGCGATTTTTCATTTTCCTGATTGTCCCTTCAATTGCGATAGCCATGTTAGTCTATCCAATGTCTAGTGTTTGTTACACGCCTTACTACCTCATCATAGAGATAATCGTCATCGTTTTTAGATAAATCATTTTCTGTAATACCAAACTTGGCTAGTAGTGCATAGTATTTATCTTGAGCGCTTGGAGTGTCCATTATTTGAGCCAGCAAAATAGATAGTCCTTGCCTGAATCCTAAATTGTTAAATAAGTTCTCTACAACGTCAGCTATATTTGGTCCTAGTGCTTGTCTTCGTTTTCTCATTTGTTTTAGCCTTGTGAATTATTTGTTATTTCAATGTAGTAGGCTTCAGCTCCGCTACTTTTGTTACTGGACCTAAAACGTTGTAGAAAAGTCAAAACCTCGTGAATGGCCATTACTTTGTTAGCTCCAGAAGGGTAAGGTTGTGATCCGTCTCTAGACCAAAGCCAACCCAAACCCTCTTTTTTGCTTCCTATTTTAATGTACCACAGCTCTCCAGCTGCAGCAGCTTCCTCAGCCTTTACCAATTTTTCAGGGTCAATATCACCTTTTATTTCTTTGGGAATTTGTTTAATAGTTTTTGTAAATCCAGCTTCTCGGCCAGGAAGGTTTTCTCCTGTTTTGCTGCGGAGCAAAGCAAACACATGAAAAAGAATTCCGTCCCAACGGAAAAAACGATCATCGTAGACTACACTCTGGGCAGTCTTTTTAATGTAAGTTTTGCTACCTACTTTGATTTTCATTTTATCCTCCCATGACGTCTAGTTCAACTTCAAAAATAACTGTTTCATCTGCTGCGTGTACTTCAGCACTGTAGGGATAGTCACTTTCTTCTGCCCACTCCATGTTTAGACGACGAGGTGGATCCATATCAAGGTCATAAACAAAATACTCATTCACAAATCGTTTGATTTTAGGTTTAAGTGTTTGCAGTAGTTCTCTACTGTTCACCACAGCAGAAAGTAATTGGTGTTTTGAAGCATTGCTTAGATAACGGAAAAGCACTCGTCTTTGTTTACCAGCTAAACTAGCCAAACTTTGTCCACTTACTGCGAATCTAACAGTAACAAGAGATATGAAGTCATTGTCTTCTGGTTCTTGGCCACTTGCAAATTCTATACCTTTTAGCTCTACATCGGAAGGATTTAAAACAGCAAACCTATGGCGTCTCCTTAGCATGCTTGCAGCCTTTGGCCTTTCTACCACTGTTTCTGTGGTATCCTTTTTCAATTTTGTTTCTTGCTCGCCCCACCACTGAACAGCCAATTGCCACACTTTTTGCTCTAACAGACTTTGAAGAATGCTAAAAAGGTCAAGATAGTTCAACTCCTTAATAGGAGCAGTACCTAGTTTTTCGTTGTAGAAAAGAAGTTCGATTAATTCATTACCTGTTAGGTCATCTAAAGATGGTTTTGTTTTGAAAGCTGTGTTGGCATCTTTACCACTATCAACTTCTTTTTGCACCTTTTTAAGATAATCGTCTACCAGCTTTTTTAAATCCGGACTGGGAGAGAAGGTTTGCGTACCTATTTCTCCTGGTTTAACTACTCTTGTGTATGCTTTTCTTTTTGGTCTCATGCTTAATTCCTTTTAATAACTAGGAACAATGTGCATATACAACTCTGGAGGAAGCAGGTGTTCTAAATCCATGGGGTTACCTACAAAACAAAACTGGCTTACTTCTACCCTTTGTTCTTTACCATTTTTAACTGTACTACCTACCAGGGTTTCAGTATTAAACCAAACAATATTTTCAACCCTCTCTCCATTTTTATCTAACACACGAAGAGTTTTCTTTAGTCTAATGTTATTGTTATCAATTATCATAATTAACTTACTCCAAATTTTCCACTCTGTAGTCTCTCAAACTATCAGGAAGAAACAACTCTAGGCTTTTATCTCCAAGAAAGAGAAATTTGGTAATTTGAACTCTCCGTTCACTTCCATTTTCTTCCATGACGTAAGCCAACATTTGAAGTGTATCAAAACAAATAAGATAGTCTGTAATAGGTAAACCTTTTTCATTCCACAAACAAAGAGAAGCCAAAAGCTCTGGTGTAACTTTACTAATTAACAAAATAGACTCATAGGGTAGCAAGCATTTTTAAAACTTCTACAGCATCTTCTATTTTTTCGTCCGCTTCTCTAAACATGGTTAAAAGCTCCTCTAATTGAGGACCCTCAAATTTTTTACTATTGCCGTAGGCCATGCGCAAAAGTACAGGGAGTCTATCTAAAATAGGAGTAAGACCACCAACTATACTACGAATGTCATCTTCGACATCTTCATACTCATATCGTACAGCAACTTTTCTTCTACGTCGTCTCAACATTGCTTTTCTCCTGTTCGCTACCAAAGGTTCGTACTTTTTGTTTTCTTCTACCGCTTGAGCAGCAGCTTCAAAAGCTGGCCCTAAAACTGCATTTTCAATATCTTTAAGATAGTTGTAAATATTTTCTTCGTTTTCAGATCCGGGCGTTAATTTAAAAAGTATACCAGAAATTTCTCTGGAATAGTCATAATAATCTAAAGAACTAACGTCTCCTGTTCCACTTGTTTCAGCCCATGTTACAACTTGAGCAATTTCGTAAATCCAATTTTCTACAAGTTGATCAAACTGACTCCAGAGATATTCTCCCGCTTCACTGTCAACAAACCAATCTTCATACTGGTTTAATTTGTTTTCTATAAAGGGAGTAATGGCCTCAACTACGGCCTCCTCTACTTGAGGATCGTTGTCGTAAAACTCTGCTCTCCTCTTAACACTGGCTGCTTTCTGTTCTGCTTGCTCATCTTCTTCAGCACTGTACTGCAAAACTTGGGCGGCAAATTTTTCTAGCTCTTTAAGTACTTTGGAGGTTGTCTGCTTAGCAGCTGTACCTGCTGTTTTGAATAGCTCTGCTTTTAGTTTACTAGCTTCGTCTGTGGGATCTACTTTTTTAAGCTTCTTTTTACTTTTCTTGCTTAAACCATGTTCCCAAATAGATTTAGCCAGAGCACCAGTTACCTTACCCAATTTTCTTTCAACGGTAGTTTTCTGACTTCCCCACGTATCAGGATCTACACTTTCTAGCACACCTTTAAGAGCAGTAAAATAAGCAATACGGTCAATAATATCATAAGCGTGGGTTCTATCTAAAATCTCTTCTGTAGATTCTCCGGTAGTAACGCTTATCCATTTATCTACAACTTCAACAGCAGCATTGTAGACAAAATCAAAAGAGCCCATGAGGAGTTTGGATCCAGCTTTTACTGCTTGATCTACATATTCTTTTTGAGCCCCAGCTTCCTGACCTTTCATGAAGCTTTTTAAAAGGTCTGTTACTGTTTCTCCAAATAGATTTTTCCCTTTGTGCTTTTTGAATTCTTCTATTTTAGAGGGGTTAATAGCTGCTTGAACAATAAAATAAGCAAGTCTTTTATTTACTAAAGCTTTAAAAGCAGGGGATAATTTTTTAGGAGAAGCAATTGCAGCTCGGCAAACTTTACCAAGCTCGAAAAAATGAGAGGGATTTTCTAAAAATGGTAAAAAATCCCGAACTGCTATATTGATAGACATGAATCTTTAATCCTTCCTATGCTGAGGGAAAAGCGGCTTGAACCAGACGAAAAGCTTTTTGGGCATCTACGGTATCAGGTACGTTTAACATGGTAAATGTAATTTGGGTGTCACCAGTTTTTTTAATATTAATAGATGGAACCCCATTAAACATTCTAGTTTCAAATCCGTTTTCCGTTTCTAAATCAATACTGTATTTAGTACACACAGCTTCTAAAGCTACCATTTGAGCTTCTTCTAAATCTACTACCTTGGTTACTTCTGCTGTCATGATTTTTAACCTTTCTATTTTCTGCGGTGTTTACGTGGTCTATGACGCCATTTTTTACCCTCTACACGATCTGCCAAACTAGCACAGAATGCCCCCGGATCTGTAATCTCTGGATCACCTTGTAGTTCTTCAACACAAGAACTAACGCTACCACCCATACTATTCCAGTAGCTCTCTAAACTATCTTTGTCCCACCCCTCAGGTAAACTTTCCCACTTTCTACCCGTTCTATGAGGACGACCACGACCACAACAAGAAGTGCGATGACGATGATGGCTTTGGGAAAACGTAGCTGATACTAAATTCATGTTACTGCAATAAAAAGCTAAACGGTTTGCTTCGGTGTCGTTTTTGGGGGCTAAATCATTAAATTCGTCACCGCTTTCATTTTCTGCGTGCCACCCTGAATTGTCTTTGTAAATTAAAACCCACATATCTTCTTCAATATTAGACAGTCTACGATCATAAAAATCATAAAGACAAGACAATGGCACATCAAATTCTGAATAATCTGAAAATGAATCAGCTTTTCTGTGACGTTTTCTAGCAATACGCTTTGCGTAAGCTTCTCGTTCAGCATCATATTCGGAGACGTAGTCTTTGACTACACTCCAAATGGCGTCACTTTCTTTTTTATTGTAGTGAAGGGTGGTATCACCAAGGTGTTCTACTACTGCTTTGACAATAGTATCAACTTCATGCCCCAGCTCAGCTCCGCGTTCAATTATGCGAGCTACGTGAGGATCTCTTTTCCAATTAATCATTTGTGAAGCTGTAGATGCATATCTATAGTCAATTTCTTCAAGTGTGGCATCAATATCTTTGAAGTAAAGAGTAGGGTAATAATGATTCTCATTGGCCCATTCTTTTATGAACTCAATAGCTTCATCCTGGTTATTAAATACACCAATTAATTCGTCATCAATTTCAAGTTGCACTTCAGAACCAAATTCATCGGTGTAACGAAGAAAAGCATCACCTCTACCAGCAAGTCTACGTCGTCTTCGTCTAAAGTTACCCTTACGGTCTTTTTTCCTACTAATCATAATTTTGCCCTTTTCGCTTTTAGTTAAAGCAGTTGTTTCCTTTTTGTCGTATTCTTTTCGGTAAACCCTTTTACCGTAAACGTTATCCACGTACCAATCTTTAACACCATACTGCTTAGCCCACTTCTTTAACTCAGAGACACTTATAAATTCCAACTCTTTTTTCTGTTTAGCTTTATCTTTTGGTACATCATCACCGTACTTATCTTTTTTAGCCAATCCACCAGCCACTTCAGCTTTGCTAGGATTACCAGGAACTAATAAGTATTGTTGGCGTCTACGGTGCCAGTACACTTTCCCGGTTTTAACCTCTTCTGGATCTCCCCACCGCTCCAACTCTTTAATAAGAGGTTTTTCTCCAGAGAACCAATGTATTCCTTTAATTTCAGTTGCTACTCTACGACGACCCATTGTATTAAAATTCCCTTTATGAGTTTTGAAATTACTACCGGAATTAAAAGGATCTATGCGGTCAATTTCCAAATAAATTTCAAAAAGGTCGGGTTCAAGTACGTGACCAGCACTATTTACTAACCATATTTTAGACACTTCAGGATAGTCACCGTCTCTATTTAAAGCTGGTTTAGGTAAACCATCCCAGTAAACTGTTGCGCTCAATTCTTCTTCTGACAATTCAGTTAACAGGTCTTCAGCATTCCAATCTAAGCCTGTTTGGTCTTCAACTGTATAAGAAGGATCTATTACTTGTTCCAGCACTTCTCTTAGAGTTGTGGGGTTTGTTTGCGCTTGTTTTAAAATCATGTTTTCAGCTTTCCTGGCTAACTCTACACAGACACCGTCATTTACACCGTTTTGTTGTCGAATTAAACTGTGAAGCTTATCTAAATCTTCACGATAAGGGTAACGGTACATAAGCTGTTCAATGTAAATTTCCGCACCTTGACAATCCACAACAGAATTAGAGTTAGGATACCAGGTTACCCGAGGAGTAAACGGATAAACAGGACCAGTGTAAGCTTTTTTCATGATGAAGGTTTTGTTTTAACTTTTTTGGGCAATTGATAAATCAGTTTTGGTTGTGTCTTTGGTGTTGTGGGTTTGACCGCCGTTACTTTTAATGAAATCTTCGACAAGGTCCCAAGCTCTTTCTTCATCACCACTAAAAGTGGCAGGTAAAACTGCCAGTTCTAAGGTGAGCTGATTATCAGCCCACCAAAAATGGAAAACGACGTCGTGGAAAAGTAGTCTGCCTTCAACTTCATCTAGACCACTGGCGTTCTCTTCTTGCAAACGCTCGAAAAAGTGGTCTTTAATATTTAGGAATGTTTTGCTTTCCATTTTAATTAAACGCAGCTAGGGAGGACAGCTCCACAGCTAGGACAACTGGTGATTTCTGAATCCCGAGGCGCTGGATTTCCACAATAGCGACAATCACACTTAGTTTCCCGTTGCAGGTAAAAAGGAATATTTTCAGTGTTAATTATTAAACCAGCCTTGACATAATTTGGTTTTCCTCTAAACCTTATCCGTCTAATAGTTTCTATTCTAGCTGTGGTGGGGTTTCCCTCAATAGCAATAGACAAATCACTACCAGGGCGAACTTTAATCGCTTTACTATTTAAAGTTTTTGCGGGAGCGTCGAGCCTCCGGAACCGGAACGGTGTTGAATATGAGATAGCTACTACCCTTCTACCATGCTCTAAAAGCTGTTCTTTACTTATGGAGGTGGAAACCACAATTGTGGAACTGTCAGCAGCTGCTGTTTTCTCTTTGCCTTTCTCCTTAATTAAAGAGAGGAGAGCAGCAGCATTTTTTCTAGACCACTTGGTACCTGTTTCAGGCCACAACCTTAAGAGAGTGGGAAACAGCTTTCTGAAGTCTTTTGTGGTGAAGTGAAGGAGCACGTGTTTTACCTTCTAAAACGTCTGCGTCGTCTAACCGAACCACCCCGTTGTCTAAACCGTTGTTCGTTAATAGCAGTTTTTAATTTTGCAGCAGCATCTTCCAACCACTCTTCTAAGGTCTCGGCTTCATTATCTGTTAAAAGATCTGGTCTAAGTCGAGCCTGGTATACAAACTCTGCAATGTCTTTTGCGTCTCTTTCAATGAGTTTGGCAAGTTGTCTAATGTGACGAAAGGCGAATTCTCTATCACTGAGGGCTAAATGTCGTCTTCTGCTTCTTCTTAACATTTTTAAGTCTCTCTCTCTTAAAGAGGTTGTTTTCTTACAGTCCGCGTTTGTACACATCTACACTATTTACTAATTCCCAAATTTTATCTGTTAATTCAAAAATAAAATTGGGTCCGGGATTTTCAATGTCCCCAGAATTAACACCTTCTTTAACCAAGTTTTTCATAATGGTCATAATATGTAAACTAGCATCCTCTCTAGCATCTAGGTAGCTTCGTGAAGGTTTGTAAGTTAAATCAGATTTTCTACGTCGTTTACTACTACGAGCAATAGATGGTCTGTGAGGAAAGTAAGACCTTATGAAATCTTGAACATCACTTCCCCCGTATACTACGTCGCCTTTTACATCGGTAATGGATTCATCTGATCCTAGTTCACCATACAACCAAGATTCTAATTCTTCATCCTGCATCATTGTAGCAACATCTTTTTCTATGTTACCTGTTAAATTAACACCGGGAAGGATGTAAAGCGTACCATATTCGTCTTCTGTTACTTCTATTTGTGAAGGGTCAAAAGCGGCTTTTCTACGTCGTCTTAAACTAGAAGTTCTAATTGTGTCTTTAACCACTGGGTAACCGTATGGTAACTCCTGGTAAAATCTTCTACGTGGGGTTATTTTTTTCAGATACCTAACTATGCTTTCTTCTCTACGACTACTATAACCGTCTATGGCATAAATATTGTCACCTTTTTTAACAGCAATTACTGTACCACCCAAACCCATACTTTCTAGTTTTTCGCCGTCTGTCCATAAGGTTCCGACTCTACCACCGTCGTTAGGAACACCTTCAACAAAATCGTTTACCACTCTTTTATCAGCTGGTTTAAGTGCTGCTGTTCTAACTTTACTTTCCCTGACAACATACTCACTACGACTACTACACATAGTATATAACTCTGCGGCTTCAAGGTCGTTTAGTCTTGGAATAGTTTTTTGAATATCTCCTGTTGGGTCGTTACCATAATCAGTATTGGCGATCCATTTACCAGCTACGTGGAGCATATCTATAGGAAAGTTTTTAGTTACCCCAAATTGAGTTGGTTCCATTCGCAGAAAATCAAAGAGGCAAACAGCGCCTACTTCAAATTCAAGAGGAGCTACTCTGTCTGCACGACGTTCCTTGTGTAATTTACCAACTGTAGTTCTACGTTTGCGTCCCATGATTTTGTTTCCTTTTCGTTGACTGGTAACTGGCATTTTAGGTGGTCTACCAGTAATGAGTGCTCTGGTGATGTCTGTTACTCTGTTAGGTCTTCTTACCTTCATGGCTGCTAAAGCGCTTTCTTTAACTAGTTCTTCGTTGTCGTAGGGATCAGCTGGGAAAGGGTGAGGTACGTCACCCTCTAATTGTGCCACCCAACTGGAGGCTTCGTCATCCCAGTAAACGGAAATAACATCGTCGTCCATGGAAAAACCTTTTTTGTCTTGTGGTCCGTACCTCAGCATGACGGTAGGAATTAACTCGTCTAGAGGTAACTCTTCACTGATAAGGTAATAGTCTTCGTGAGGGTAGTCTTCTTTTAATTTCTTAGTTAGTTTATTTCTGGCTTCTTCAACGCAACTTACAAAAGCGCTACCAAAAACACCGCGTTCACCACCAGAAAGACGATTATACTGTTCATCTAACCAACGGTCTGGAGCAGAGAGAAAATCAGGTTCTTCTCCACTAATTATAGAGCGTATGAGATGCATCCCGTTCGCCAGCCCATGCATGTAGGGGTTGACGTTCCAAGTACCGGGGCTACACTGAATGGCGAGTAAATCGTCAATGCTGTCTAACAAGGCTTTGGTTTCGTAGGTAGTAGGTGGTTCTACTTTAACATGTGGACGAGAAATAAAGTTGAAATCACCCCACGGCATTTTTAGTCTCCGTAAACACCCACCAAACGATACTCGGTTATGGTTACTAAATTACCGTGATAAAGAAGATCGTTTTTCCTACCTGTTGGTTCTGCCTCTAAGCCGTAGCCTTGATTTTCACCAAAATAATTTTCATCAAACCAGATCACACTTTGAAGCTCTCTTGCAACACTGTAAGGGTCTTCCAATTCATCTTCTTTAACCCAAAAGGTTGTTCCTTCAGATAAACGAGCTTTTGTAGCTGCTACTCTACGGCGTCTTCGTTTTAGCATTGCTAAATTCTCCTAAAAAGTCGGTTCTTATGGCATATCTAAGTACGCCCAACCTTTACTATCAAGTTCGTCTTCTATTTCTTTTTGTGAAAGGATTAACCCTTCTCTGCTTCCAACATCACGTAGTAGTTGTTTTAAATCCGTTATTGGTTGTTCTCCAGACCACTTAACCTTAAAGTTTTCTTCATCGCCTAAATCTGTATGACTAAAAATTGCCGCTATGCCAATAGCATCGTCAATTGCTTCTTGTAGTTGTCTTGAGTTTATCGCTACTATTTCAAATACGTAAGGTTTAGATTTATCTTTCGAGGTAAATACTTCTAAATAAGTGTAAACATATGTATATTCAGCAGCCATTCTGCGTCGTCTTCGTCTTAACATGGCACTGTCTCCTTTGTTATTTGTAATAACGATTCCAATAGGTTGTATTATATAGATTAGTGGTAAGCATTGAAACTAAAATATTGCGTAGAGGAGATTTGGCAGACCGTTTTTCTGGCCAAATGACAGGAATACCAGAAAGAGTCAGTTCTTCTACAATTTGAAACAATTCTTCCATATCAAGTCTGTAAAAAAAATCATCTAGTTGGGTATGACTAAGATCCACATGATGATCTGTAAATTCAGTGAACACTTCTAAAAGAGTAGGAGAAGCTTTCAAAATAACATCCGATGCTGCTCCTCTAAAACAGGTATTTTTGTGTAATCTTCGCCTTAACATGATTTTACCTCCTTTTATCCCTGAGAACACCAAACAGAACCGTTACCGTCTTCATCAGCGTCCATCCAAACCTCACCAAAGGCTTCACTGGCTTCAGTTAGCTGTGTGGCTTGAGGTTCAGACCAGTCACCAGCTTCATCTAAAAATTCATCAAACAGGTAACGAAGTTGTGCACTAGCTTCAAAGGGAGAAACAGCAGCTAATCGTCTTCTACGTCTATGTCGTCTTAGCATGACAGTTCCTTTTCTCTCAGCTAATATTACGTTGTTTCGCTTTAACAAGCTACACCCCCTTCACCAGAAGAGTGTCCATAAAGATCCATTTCAAAAGCCTCACTAGCTTCGTACATTTGTCGGTCTAATGGATCTGGCCAATCACCATCCATGAAGCCAGCTCCCGTACCTTGGGCGGTCATAGCAAAATCGTGACCTGCATCAGCAGGACTTCCGGCTTCCATAATTGCATCACCAAAATGAATCCAAAATTCGGCGCAGTTTTCTTCCATCTGGCTATAACAATCATTATCAATATCATTGGAACCGAAAACAGAATCCATTGGAACACCTTCATCATCGCCATAAGCAGTACTAACAAATAACAAACCTTCTACGTAAGCATCAAAGAATTCTTTAAAAGCAGCATCTTGTTCTTTACCACGCAAGGAACTAGGTTTCGGTTTATATCGACCATGCTGCGCTATAATGGCTTTAGTATTGCGGAGCAGTTTTTCGATACGATTTAATTCTTCATCGGATGTATCGTCTTCTAACCCTTGTGTGTACCTTACTAACCATCTTTCCAAAGTCGATTCTAAAGCATTCAATTCGTCAATAGAAGCTTTAGTTCGTCCAAGATCTTGTGGCCGGTGCGATACTAATCTAGAACCAAGAGCATAAACTGGATCGCTCTGTCCACTATGGAACCACAAAATAACTTCGGGATCTAATTGAGTAGAAGTGACAGGAATAAAATAATCAGAACCTAAATCACCAGCTTTTCGTTTTCGGTCAAAAGGGCGACGGGTACCTTTCCTTTCTTTTTTGGCAACTGGAAAATATCGTTTAGCCCACTTTTCCAAATCAGCAGCAGAAACTTCTTGAACCACAGCGTAGTCTTTGGTCAGTTTCTTAGCCAAAACTACTTGAGCTTTTTGCATGTAACGGAAAGCAGCCTGAGCTGTTTTAATACCTTTTCTCCTCAGCTTGCTCACACCACCTGTGACTTTAACCAGATCTTTAATTTCCAATTCGGCTTCTTTAGCCACTTCACCCTTCTTAAGCCTTACTGGTTTTTTGCTTTTCCAGCGACGAGGACCCTTTTTAAATCCTGCTTCCCCTTCTCCCATAAGGTCTTCAAAACCAACTTCCCCCTCACCTTCAGCAGGAGCAGCTTCCTCACCTTCAGCAGGTGCTTCCTCCTCTGGTTCAGCTACCGGCTCCTCTTCTACCTCTTCCACTTCTTCTACACCAAAGAGTTCGTCATCACTTTCAGAAGAATCTTCTTCTGTGCTTTGAATAAATTCAGCAGCAGCACTGCTAGCTAAATCTTCTAAAGAATCACTTATTTCTCCCATACCCTCTTTCATGACAGACTGAACAACCTCTTTAATGAACTCACCAAAGTGTTTGGCTGCCTCTTCCTTACCTCTTCTTCCTAACTCGTCACCAATTTCTTCAGTGAGATCGTCAATAGCGGTTTGGAAAATCTCTTTTAGACCGTCTTTAATGGTGAGCACACTATTGCTGTACAACTTAGTACCAGCAGCGTTGAATAGTGAAGTCAAATCTGGCCCCATGCGGCGTTCCAATTTGCTACTTACGCTACCAGGTTGGGTGCTATCAGCTGCTTTTCTCAAAGTGGTTTTGGTTTTTCGTGCCATGATATTGAAGTCCTTTCTGACTTTTGTTTCTTAGCTTCTACGGCGACGAGCAAAAACGCCTACGCCGGGAATTTTCAGTTTTGCAGGGGGAATTGTTTTAGTTTCGTAGCGATTTAAACGAGCTTTACGATTTGAAGCGCTGTAACTGTGCTCAACAGGTTCCACCTCGTCTAAACGCACACCTTGCACTATCTCATTGGTTTCTGGATTAAAAAGAACAAGTAAAATACCTTCAGGAGCACCACTTTCAGCATCGGCATCATAATACTGCCAAATATCACCATCATAGTAAAATTGTTTTCCAACTTCAATACCAGCAATATCTCTTCCATAAGATTTATAGAGGTGTATGTCTTCTTTAACTCTAGCTACATCCTGATCATTTAAAACATGACGAAGGTAAGGAGCTGCTTTTCTTTTTCTCACCGAAGCAAACCTACCTTCTTCAAACTGTTTCACTAATTTTCTCAGTTCCCCAGTTAAAATAGCGGTAGTTTCGTGTTTGTCTCCACGACCAATAATACGCGGTTTAACGTTCCAAATAAATTGTTCCAACTCTGGTCCTGGATTACGTTTTAAATCAACACCAATGATCATATCAAAACCACGAGGAAGACGGTTGTTAAATGCTTCTCCGTAAACAACGTCGTCCATGGCTTCTAAAAAATAAGCCCAGCCACGTTTGTACTCTGTATTGTAGTGGTTTAAAATCTTCTCGGCTAAGTCATAGTAGTAATCAGCCTGTTTAATTCTAGTCTTACCTGTGGTGGGAGGCAATTTGTAGAGAGGTTTAGATTTTAGGCCAAACTCGGGATCAATATCAATGCGTTTACTGGCAAAGGTGTCTGATGCTATAGCTTCAGCTACCTCAAAAGTGGGAAGATTATCCCAAGCATTGCCATTATAAGTTTCGGTAAACATTTCGCTACCTGCTTCTTCTCCATGCTCTTCTACCAATTCATCATAGTGTTCTCTATAATGCTCAAAATTCCACATTTCTAAAGTTTCAAAAGCTTGCTGAATACAACTTTCAGCACTTTCATAACTGTCCACTACTACAGCTGCAGCGGGATTAAATCCGCTACCATCGTGAACAATGGCTACGTTGACAGTTTCAGAATCGGGATCAAGATAACCTTCTCCGTCTACCACTGAAACCCCTTTTAACATGGACTTAAATTGTTCTAGATCACCCCTAGCTGTACGTTTTCTAGTTTTAGCCGTTGCAGCAAAAACTCCCGGAAAAAGCCTTCTAGCACGGTCGTTATCCATTACACTAATGTGCCAGGAACCATGGTCTGGAAGACGCGACGTACTCCACGGTGCGTTCTTTTCATGACTAAGAGCGTCTTCAGCCCAAACACTGACAGTAGGCCCTTGAAGAAAAACAGCGTAGTCGCCACGAGTGGTCACTTTACCAGGAAATTGGCTGAAAATGCGTTTCAAAAGGGGGATGGGATCTCGTCCGTCATCCCAGGCAAAATCTACACGGTAAGTACCGTACTGAGGACCGTCAAAATAAGCCCTTACAGGTTGAGGACCACTGAGGTGACTAACACCTCTAAAATCAAAATCGTTGAGATCAGCTGCAATTTGATCAGCTGTGGTTCTAATTTCTTCCAGGTTAGCTTGGCGTTTACGGTATCTCATTGATTTACCCTTTGTCAAGAGTGGGTTTTTAGACCCCACACTCATTGTGTCTTCGAGGAAGATGGTTACCCAATTTTTAAATAAATCTAGTTCAGAATATCTTTCGTTTTCTAGTTTATCATTGCGTAGGCTACTATCTTTGGGATCCCAAAACCAACCTGTACCATCATTAAGAAGATACCCTTCTACAGCCGTTCCTACGTTGACAGCAATTTTGTTTGAATCAACTTGCTGAAACTTAACAGTTGGATATTCTATTTCTTGGAAACGTTTTACCAATTCCTTAGTCATTTCGTCTCTTGGTTTAATAGGAACAATATCAGTCTTAACTCCGCTTTCTCTAGCAGCGTCGTAGACAGCAGAGTCAAAGTGGGAGAGTTCTTCCTCACTTAAAAATTCTCCATCACTACGTTCAATAAGTGCAGTGGTAATAAACATTTTAGAAGAGCTGCTATCAAATAATACTAAAGAATCGTCAACAACTTGAGTTTCATATGGCTTACTCCAACCGACGTTAGGCTCAGTGACTAGAGGCATGGAAGCTATGGCAAAGTCAACAGCAGCTGGAAAAGAGGAAAAAGTCTGCTTGTCTTTTTGCCCCTCTTGCTCAACTCTGTATTTGTCTTCAGACCATTGGGTATAAGTAACAGTTACGGTGTAAGTAGGCTCATAGTCACTTTTCCTAATTTTCATGTTGCCCAACCTTTTGTAATCTGAGGGCTCAAAAACCCGTTCTCCGGTTTTGTCCGGAAGTAAACTAGAGTACCACTCTGGCTCTAGTTTGTACATGCGACCCTTACTGGTTTTTAAATTTCTAGCAATTGGTACACTGCGTACAATAGGATTGGTAGTAATAAAGTATTCTAATTTAATAGGAGTTTTTCTACTAAATGAAGTATATTCCATGCGACCGTTAAAACGGTCTAAATCTTCTTGAGCACCATAAGAGCGACAAACTAAAATCCAAGTACCATCTTTAATAATGACATTTACTGCTTTATTTAATGGTTTACCCGCATCCATGGTTTGTTTGCCAATGTCTTCACTAAGGGGTACATCTAAACCAAGACCGCGAAGTCTTTTTACTTCAGAACGGAAGTGGGCACCATGTTGATCTCGTTCCCACCTATCTTCTCCACTTTGCATGAACTTAACGTGTATTAATTCATGCCCTAAAATGCCAAGAAATGTCTCTCTGTCTAAATCGTAACGGTTGCTAATTTCCAGGCTCGTAACTTTGGTTTCTCCAGTGTTACGATTACGTCTTCCTTTTACTAAACCGTACTGGCGGTAGAACCGACCGTACTTGAAATGGAAACTTAAACTGAGTTCACCATTAAAGTACTTACGGTTCAGCTCTTCAGCTTCTCTTTTTAAATTGAAGCGTTCCCAGTCTTTTTTAGCGTAGCGGTTAAACACTTGCTTAGAACTTTTTACGAGGTAACGGTACTTCCAGCTCACCACCAGAGGCAATGGCTTTAAGTAGGTCTTCTACGTGTTTAACACCTTCTGAAAATTCCCATTTCATTCCTTCAAGAGTATCAACTATAGCCTTCTTTCTTCCTAATTTTAAATTCTCTGCAAGGGCTTCTACATGCCAGTCTAAACTCTCCATTACGTCGTCAAGATTTTCTAACAGATCTTTGGTACTGTAAACTTCAACGTTGTTTTTAAAGTAAGGCATTGTTGTTGTCCTTTTTGTGGCGTTTAAACAAATTAACCGTGGATATAGCTACTTAAACTTGTAACATTTGCTTGGTCATTATTAGAAATTGCCGAATCCTCTATAAAATAGAGATCTCTTAAAATCTCCCAAACTATATAGTCACCAATAACTTGTCCTTTACCTTCTCCATTAGCTACATGTTCGCAGGTAACGCGCCCATCACTGATATAGCCACAATCTGGGAGACTACATTCTGTCTTCTCTACAAGACATCCCATACTATGACCAATTATTTCTCGTTTTTCTATTCGCTTAGCTAATTTAGAATCTTTGCTACGATCAAATCCTTTGAGTAACTTAACATGCGGTCTGCCCATAAAAGGAACCATAACAGCATCAAAAATAGCGCCTTTAGCTTTAGTTGGATCTTGATTATCATGATCCTGATGCGCTGGTTTACCAATAAAAGTTTGGTAGGTCATTCTACTCATAGGTATTTTCCACTTTAACATTTCGTCCATGGTAAATCCATCCATATTTCTATTTGGGTACCCAATAACAAGTGCGGGAGACTCTGTTATAATATAATCTGAGATTGATGGACTACAATCATAAGCTTCACTAGCACTCTTCAACCAACTAATATCCAGAGTATCGCAGCTGCAATTTTTTAAATCTGCCCCAGCAACACGCAATTTTCCACGGGGGTCTTTAAATTGCTCCAGTTTATGCCCTTCGATAATGAGAGGTTCAGGTACGTAAATCTGATTACGGGCATCGTACCGTTCTGCCACATAAGCATCTCCCCGAACTACCATTCCTTCATAGTTGCCATCTTTATCGTAACTGGCATAGTGACCATCAACACGGGGTAGGCTTACATGACCGTTAATGTGAGGCATGAAACTTTTCCTTTTAAACCGAACCGGTTGGGGTGAAGCGTTTTTGTTTTCTTCACCCCAACCGGATTTTTAACTGTCTACTAATTACTGATTAAAGAAGGCTGGTTTGGTTACTTACCCGTTTTACGTTTAAACGCATCGTAACCAACGGTAAGGGCGCTAGCAGTGCGATTAGAAAGACGACCCTTCATACGCTGACGCCAGTAATTGGGATCCCACTTCCTACCGCTAGCAGTACGTTCTTCTGTTTCATCAACAACAGGAGTACCATGACCTGTGGTAATGGGAACAGAGCGGGGCATTTGCCTGTTTTGCTGGACGGAGGCGGCAACGGGAATTGCTTCTTCCTCAGCAGCGTAGCCGGGGTGACGCCATTCCATGCTAGCGATTTCAGCAGTGTGGTGAGCCATTACGTCTTGAGGTGCACCTAACAGCTCATCAGCTTTGTTAATAAGCATTTCGAGGTAGGAAGCCCCACTCTTACGGAAAGCGCCTTCTATTTTATTAACACACGTATTGGTGTCAATACCAAGGCTGTTAAACTGGTTAACGAGAGCTTCTTTAAGAGCATTCTCACCCCAATAATTCTTAACAGAGCCTTCAGCGACAACAGCCATGATATTCATGAACTCGTCTTTGAGGTCTGCCAGGGTAGCACGGCGCTCAGCTTGAATTTCTTCAGCTAACTGAGCCCTAACCTCAGAAGCAATCTCGTTTTCGTAAGCAGCTGTGGCATAGAAACGAGCGTTTACACTTTTAAGAGTCTCCTCAACACCAAACGTAGTAAAGCCTTCTTTAATGCGGTCAATGTAGCTCGGTTTGAAGAATAGACCCTTAAACTCATTAGTAAGGTCAGTGTCAGAAAGGTGAATTTCTGCTACCGGATGACCCATAGCGAAAATAGCGTAGAGGGGGTCCTCTTTGAACAATTCGTAATTCTCGTCTTCAGGATTAACCCCAAAAGGAATGAAATCGAAACGAGCATTTTTAAGAGATTTTAAGTCACGTGTATTGTACACTCTCTCCATAAGAGGTTTACCAGCTTCTGTAGGACCACAACCCTCTTCGTCTTCAGCTCCACATTCTTTAGAAGAAGCTGTTTCACCCTCGCTCTCTTCTTCTCCCTCTTCGCCTTCTTTGCCCTCTTCTTCCTTTTCTTCTTCCTCTTCTTCTTCATCTTCCTCTTCACCATCTTCAACAGGAACACACTTCATTTCCTGTCCCTCAGGGCAGCCACCTTCTTCCTCTTCACCTTCCATACCCTCTTCTTCTTCAAGTTCGAGGCCCTCTAAATCTAAATCATCTAGATTTAGATCTTCAAACTCGAATCCCATTTCCTCAGCAGGCTCGTCTTCATCTTCTTCCGCTTTGCGACGGCGGTCAAAAATGGGATGACGAGGTTTGTCTTCACTAAAACGACGGCGACGGCGACGAGAGAAAGGACTCTCATCATCTTCCTGTGCACGGCGACGGCGACGAGGAGAACGTAAGTCCTCATCATCGAGATACAGGTTTTCAGAGGTCCGACTACGACGACGAGGAGGCGTTGGAAGCCGATCTGCTAAACGGGAGCGGCGAGTTCTACGTTTTCTAAGACTCATGGTTCTTTTTCCTTTACCGGCAAAATTTGCGGTAGGTTGATTTATTGCTTGCTCGTCAATCAACTCTTCACTAAGAGAACCTGGTGAGGTTTTTTCATTAAGTAAGAGTCGATAAGCTTTTGGGTGTTTGAATTTAAGCATCTGCAATATTACGTCTGCACGTTCGGGATCTACTGCAGATACCTCTTTAATGAATTCTTTAAGGTCTAAGATAGCTAAATCTTCGGCTAGTTGATCACATTTTCGCCAAAGCTTGTTATCATCAACCTTTAAATGTGGTGACGGTGCTCTCGCACGGGGAGGTGGTATTTCACCTACCCTCTTTCTAATTTTCCTTTTTCTCGACATAGATTTGTCTTCTCCTAATGTTGTGAACAACTTTCAGGTCGGCATGTTGGTTGGTAATTAGTGGGCCTTCCTGAAACTACTGTTATAGTAAAACTCCCAATTGTTTGAGAGCATTTCTTATTTTGTAATAAGGGCTATCAGCAAGTAATTTTTTTCGAGCTACATCTATTTTTTCATTGGTTGCTAAAACATGGAGAATTTCTGCTTGTTCTCCAATAAAATCCCAAAGGCGATCTTCTGTCGTCTTTGCTGTTACTTTTTTAACTCTTCGTACTCTCACTACAGTCTACTTTCTCAAGTTTTTAACGAGGTAGTTCATCAAATCTGAAAGGGTTTGAAAACTCTCTTCTCCAGCACTTTTTCTGGCACCTCTAGTCCAACTACAACTGATAGGGAAATTGCAGCTACCAGCAGCTGATAAATTCACAACAGCTTTGTTACTTGTTGTAGAACTGAGTTGAAGATGTATAGCAAAAGAGTTAGTACCAACAGAAGATACATAGACGTTTTTAGCATGCAACCGTTTTTTAAGCTCTTCGCCAATAAGACTAAACGCTTGAGCACATGTAGCTACTTCATAACAAGAAAAAGCATCCAGTATGGTACCAGTACCCGTATTTTTTCTATTGCAACAATTTCCAAGAATATTGTATGCTGCCCCTATATTTCCTGCTTGTCCAGGCAATAGACGAGACCAACCACAACCAGTAGACACGTGCGTTCTCCAGGCTAAAGGTACAGATTCACCCTGTTTAGGGTCAAATCACACTAAAATTACCTTCTCCATAGAAGATAAATTGGTTTTACAATTTTTGAGGAAGGAAAAGGAGGGAAAAGGAATGAAGGAACTAGTCAAAAGAAAGAGTAATTGGTTCTACAAGCTCTCCATCAGCTATATAAGCTCTAAATACAATAGGAGCTTCACCGAATTCGTCTAAAATAGAAAGTGGCCTACCTTCAGGAAACTTCAAAAAACCTTTAATGTTGAAACCAGATTCAGGTCCCCCATAGTCACTTTCCAATTCGGTCCCTATGAGAGTAACAGGAGTACCGTATTGAGTTTGCAGCACTCTAATAATAAGCTGTTCAAATTCTTTCCAGTTGGCTTGAGGACTGTCTTCAAACTTGTCCACTAATTCTTCTTCAGTGGGGCCTTCTTCTGGAGGATCTTGTGCTATTTTAATTCTCTTGTAACGTAGAGAACCGATAGCTATATTTTCTTTTGACATGTGTTGTTAACCTAATTCATCTCTACGGACATACCCCGTAAGAGTTTTATTATGAGGAAGACTTCTCTCTCTATTAGAGAGAATGTTCCTAAATTGATCAACAGAAAGTGGCCTTATTTCATTTTCATTGTGACCACTTAATCTAGCCAGGGCGACTAATTCATTAGCAATCGCTTTTGTCATTCTACCATTCATGCGGGTAGTAATATATTTACTGAGTAGACTATAGATTTCAGAACTGAGTTCAACAGGAGGAATATAACCTAATCGTATAGCTATATAAAGTATGGATTGCGCTTGAATATCATTAAATCCTTCTTTGCGTAAGCCTTTATAAAGAGTAGAAGCTAATTTAATTCTTTCATCTTCGTGAGGATCTGTTTGAGCCACCTTGTAAAGTACTTGTGCAATACGTCTTTTTGGTAAAGAGAAAAATGTTTCATTTTCATCCCAAAGCGGAAGTTCACTCAATAAACCAATAATATCTTTTCCAAGTATTCGATAGTTAGATTTCTTAACACGATGAGGAGCAGCGTAAACTTCTTTGGTCGGTTTTTTGGGTTCAACTGGAAAACGAGCATGGTCTAAAGCAGCTCCAGCACCTTCTTCACCAGCAGGCGCTTCGGCAGGGGGGGCAGGTTCTTCACCGAAACCACCCCCGGGTTCTTCACCGAAACCACCACCAGGTTCTTCTCCAAAATCAAATCCTTCTTCCTCTCCAAAACCACCACCACCTAAACCACCTTCTTCTCCTTCACCCCCAACGTAAGTATCGTTTTCATCAAAACCCATTTTAGTACGAAGTTCAGCAACAGCTCGTTTATACTCGTACATTTTCTTACGAGTTTCTAAATCGCTTTTTGAATTTTCTAGTTCTTCATCAATATCTAAACCGCCTGCTTGGTAGAAGGTACGCATATTTAAAATGCCACCCTCTTCTTTAAGAGTGCGAAGAAGCTCCATATAAGCTTCATCACGAGTAGGAGTAAGAGGTCTACTCCACTCGATTTTGGGAATGATTAAATCACTAACAGCTTTATTTTTGGGTCTAGCGATTCTGTAACGGTGATTTATTTCTGCCGTTTTCCTTTTAACAAAATCTTCTTGTTCTGACAACTGACGACACATTTTATCAATTATAATTTTTTTGGTAAAATAAGAACGAAGGTATTGTAGTTTTTCAATAAAGACCGTTCTAATGGTCTCCATACTATTCCAATTACTTTCACCAGTAACCAGTGTTTCACTAACTCCTAAAGCCCTCATTTTTCCTTCAACAAGGAAAGGCCATTCGTCAGAGAATTTCCAGTAATCAGCAGAACCACCACCAACACTGGTAACTTCAACATCTTTTTTGGTTACAACTTTAGCTCCAACTGGATCTTCTTCACTAGCGAAGAACAGATCTAACAATTCTTGAAGCTCTTCAGGAGTAGCTCCTTCAGGACCAGTAATATGAAGGAGGGGGCCAGCTCTACGACGAGCACCAGCAATAGATGCGTTATAAATAGCACTTTCATAAACCTTAAAAATGAGAACTCTGTTAAGATAACTACTGCCTTTACAATCCCAAGAGAAAGCACGACGGGGAAGGAAAATAGTATTTTCAGGAGACAGCGGAATCTGCTTTCCAGCTGCCATTAATTTAACAATTACTGGATCTATTTGAAGACGATCTTCCACCACTCGGGGGTCTTTAGACGTTGCCCAAGATCTTTGTTCAGCTGTTGGTTGAATATCGATAATGGCGTTCCCACCAGGAGTTTCAGGATACTGAATAGAAAGGAAATTCAAATTGTGCGCAATTACTCCATCCCAATAATTAAGGCTATCGTTATAAAGCAGGTGAGCTACAAATTTACCAAAAGTAAGGAAGTCATGTAACAACTCTGGCATAAGAGGAATCATGCCACTAGAGTAAAGAGCATCTTCAAAAAATTGTTTTTGATAGGAATCAACTACACCGCTAACAATGATATCTTCAGAAAAAGCAAGATCTTTCCAGTATTCTAAAGTAGGACTAACAATTGGATCAAATGTAGCAATTTCCTCGTACATTTTATTCTGACTGGCGCTATCACCAGGAAGAAATTGCTCTCCTAAAGTAGGAGCTTCAGCGCGATCTGTAACAGGGCTATATTCTTGATTTAAATTACCAGCAGCTGGGGTTAAAGAATTACCATAACCAAAACCGCCAACACCATAGCCTCTTCGTTGTATAGCTCCCAAACGCTTTTTACGTTGTGTGCTACTAGCTCCGATAGCTCTTCTAGAAGAGCCTCTTCGGAGTCTCCCTTTTGTAAGGTCATAACGGATGTTAAACATTCAAATCACCTAAATACTGGTGCACCAATAGTTTAACAAAGTTAGAAAGAGATTCACTGCTCACAAGAAGCCCTAGAAGTTCATATTTCAAAATTTTTCTATGGAGGGCTTTTGTCCCTCCTGCTTGTAAGCAGTGAACCAAACTAATCTTTCCATAACACAGCACGACAAGTTGAGCAGTACATTACTTCTTCCCCTTTTCTAATTTTAGGGTAACTAACGTTTTTATCGGTTTTGCACTTGGGGCAAATGCCTTTATCTCGCATTTCTTTGATGGCTTCAAAAGCACTTGCTCCACTTTTAGGAGAAGCAGCTGTTACGATAGAAGCTTTTCGAAGTTTAGGAATTTCAATTATTTTAGCAATTCGTTTACTTACGATTATGAAAGCAGTTTGACGGTCTTTTTCATTTTTTAGATTTTCAAATCCAGCTACCTTTAAACTACCTACTATTTTTTCTTTTGCACTGTGTGTAAGTTGAACATCAGCCCGATCTGCAGCCAGTGCAACAAATTCGTAAAGGGTCATTGTTAAAACCTTCCTCTGTTACCACCATTGTGGGATTGTCTTCTGGTTTGTTGTCGTCCTTGAGGGGAACGTCCTCTGCCTGATCGTCTAGCTCTACCACCACCGTAAATATATTTAGGAATATTAAACATTCCTGCAATTGGTTTATTGGCTCTTTTAAACCCCATTGCTTCCATACCAGCTCTACGGTATTTGAAACGGCTTTTCTTTTCAAATTCCTTTTTGTAAGATTTTATAAATCTGTGGGCTAGAACTGTAGTTCTAAAAAGGTCATCATTGCCAATATCGGGTTTAAATAATTTACGATTAAAAACATTAACAGTAAGTATTTGAGCTAGACAGTGAGAACGAGGGTACATAGATCTCATCGCCAAATCTCTAGTTTTTAAAATAGAATCAATGTCGCTATCTTGAGTATTAAATCGTATCTTATTTCCGCCTAGGTCATGACGGAAATTTTTGAAATCGTTAAAAGTCAAGCTGTAACGTTCGCTAATTACGTTGTGTTTAGTTCTTAAATCATAAAAAGCATGAGCACTTTGCCAACGGTCATACGCTACATAGAGTACATTGAATGAGTTAACAATAGGAACAATTACATTATCGTATGCCCAAGCTAAATCTACACTCATACCGTTTCTAGGAGCTACCTCCATTAACTCTTCAATGTACGCACCATCCAACTCGGGAAGGTAACGAGCAAAAGTAAGAGCAAATGAATTCTTCTTTTCTCCGTTGTCAACAGCTAAAGCATAAGCATAGAGGTTGTTCTTTTTAGGAATTTTTACTTCTGGTTGAAGTGTTTGTAATCCTAAGTCGCTTTCATTTTCTTTTATGACGTAAGTAAAAGCTGGCTCTGGTTCGGTCATCTCATAAACTAAATCTTCTAGTAGAGTTTGATCTTTAAAAAACGGGTTACTTGCCTTTGGAGGAATAGCATAGAAATCACGGAGAATATCTTCTTCCGGTTCTCCTGCAAATTCGTCTCTGATTGCTTCTTCTGTTTGTTTAGGGTTAACTTCCCAGGTAGCAAAATGCGTATAGTAAATTCGAGGATTTTTAGCAGCCACTTCAGCCCGTTGCATGATCGGGTCTCCGATAGAAGACGGGCTACTAATGTTTGCCATTATTGCGTCTATGGCATTATAATCTCCATTTTTACGTCTAATATCTGCTGCTGCACGAAGTGTTCTTAAATTATTTGTAAGAGAACGGAAAATAGCCGAACCATCTCGTACTCTTCTTTTTCTACCTTGATCATCATAATTAAACCATCCAAGCTCATCTATGATATTTATGAGACCTGTTTTTCCGCGAAGATTGGAACTGTTAGCTGCTGCCATAGAAAGAGCAAGACGTTTGCTAGGAAAGGTAAGAAATGTTTGCCCACTTTGAAAAAGATCTAAACCTAAACGTCTACCCTCATCTTTAAGGTAAGAGGCCACACTTTTAAACCAAGGACTACTGCGCAAAGCATCGCAAAACGGTACCCAAGAAAATTCGCTGCTCTGTTTGAGTGTAGGTGATACAAATGTACCACTCACAATTTTATTAGCAGGCTCATCAAAATAAGCCATTGGATTTTCAAGGGCAAGATAACGATGAATATGGTATGTAGCTACAAATGTAGAAGCACTGTGACTTTTACCGCTCCGCTGTCCCCAAATAGAGCACAGTTCATTAGGAGGTACAGGTCTTAATCTGGAAAGTGCATAATCTCCGTAATCATTATATTTGTGGAATTTTGGATCCACAATCCATTCCTGCAACATCTCTGTTCTGTTACGTTTGCAGACAGGACAAACACCATGTTCTAAAAGAACAAAACGCTCCATAAGCTCGCCATAATTAGCATCTACTGGAACGTCAAAAATATAATCTAAATCTGAACAACTATAACAAGCATCTCTATTAAAATGAACAACTACTTGAAATTGTTTTGCATAAGGTTTAGTAGAACTGTTTAAAAAAGAGGGACTAATAATCCAATCTATAATGTTAGACGCTTCTGGGAATTTTTGGTCTGCAAAAACTCCCATATCAAAATTAGAGTCAATAGCTTTCTCAATTAAATCTTCCGGATTAGGTAATTTGTCAGGATCTGAAGGAAGGGAGTCAAAATTAACTACATCGTAAACAACATTGAAAAAGTCAATTTCTTCTATTGTAGGAGTAGGTAACTCGGTAGTAATTAATTCTGCGACTAATGGTGATTTCTTTTTCTTTTTACGACGTTTTTTCTTTTTTGTTTTAGTCTTGTCCTTTTTAGATGCACTTTTGGGCATCTCCTGAACAGCATTGATTTTAGGAGAAAGGAAATCTACTTTTTTCATACTCTTAAATATCTTCTAAGTCTTCAAGATTTATTTCTTCTTCTTCGTCTTCAACCAACTCTTCTTCATTTGGACTGTCTGCTGTCAACCTTTTCAGTTCTTTAGCCTCTTCTTTTAATTTAATTCTTATTTGTTTAAGTTCTCTGGTATTTAATGCTTTGTGCAAATCGGTTATAGGAAGATTCATCTGTTGCCCCCTCATGCGCTACGAACCAGTTCCTCATCTACCTCTCTTACCTGCTTGCTGTAGAATAGCATCGTAGACTTTATCTAATTTATCTACAGCAGTGATAAGTAAATCACTCTCTTTTTCAAATAATTCTGCCATATTAAATATAGTTTTCTTTAACGACTGTGAAAAATACCAAACAGGAATACCATCTCCATCTTTAATATCGTGAAGTTTATCTTGAGTTTTTGCCAACTCTAAAAGTTGATTAAGTGTTAGTATTTGTTCTGAGGAGCTTTTTTGAAGTTCTCTTATCTTGCGATCCATGTCCGCCATACCAGCATCAAATTCAGCACGAAGAAGAATTCTATTTTCACCTTTATCATCTACCCAATGAATAGGTTTTTCATTTTTGTTTCTTCCACGTTCGCTTAACCAAGTAACAAATTTAAGAAGGCCAAGCACAAAACCAGCAATGAAGGTGGCAATACCAATTATTGCTCCCCAGTTCATCGTTGGATTTTTTGCAGTTTCTGCTGCTAAAGCAGGTAGTAAAAGTAACAGTAACATAATCCTAATCCTTCCTACCGCGTGTGTTACCTTTACTCCTCTTCCAACGTCTCCTCTGTATCCTCAGGCTCAAACTCACGGTTTGTAAGCAGCTCAACAAAAATGGTAAGGTGTCTTTCTGCCTCCTCATTAACAACTGGACTGTTTACCATAAAACCAGCAACAGCTTTCATAAAATCAATATCGATTTCAGATTGAACTTCCTCTGTTGCACCTTCTTCAAGCTCTTCACTATAGCTCAAATCTACAAGAATTTGTTTTTGAAGTTTTCCAATAGCGTAAGCAACCGAGGGGCACTCAGTTTCAACTACTTCTTCATTTCGGAGAACATCAAAAGTGGTACCAGAATCAGGGCTTGAGATGGAGTAGGTATTTTCTCCGTAAGTAGCTGAAAAAGGGACTTTAAGAGGTTTGACTTCATTTTCAGCTGTGCGAAATTTGTCCCCAACATTTTTAAGCGTGAGAGTTAAAAAAGAACTGTTTCTTTTCACAGAAACATTTTCTGTAGATCCCAAAACCTGTTTAGCACACAGTGTCAACAGTTTCCCAACTCTGACAGGATCTTTAGAACAATAAATAGTAAGACGAGATTTATTCTTAGAAAGGGACGACGCAACTGTTACTTCGCGGAGATCACTTTTCTTAACAACCAAAAACAACCTATCTTTAATGCTGTGAAGTATTTTTTCCATAACGAACCAATCTAGGGTAGAGCACACAACTAGGATTTACACTCTAAAGTGCAAATCCCCATCCTCTCTTATAGAATAACTTAAAAGTGCTACTTTTTCGTTAAAAGTAGCTTTTCGGTGGGTTTCTTAGTTTTAGAGGGTGGGTAAAATTTGGTTCGAATAGATTTTATACGAAAGCATCTTCTACAACTACGTTTACTACGAATCTTGTTTCTAGCTCCATAGTAAAAACAGCTGAGTTTTGTCCAGTAAGCTGCAATAGCAAAACACTTTCGTTTACCCCTTTTACAACCTTTGTATTCTGCGTACCAAATAGCTTTACTGGGATAGTGACTGATAAACATGCGGTTACAACGATAAGAACTTCTACAACGATTACGGGTTTTATAGTATGTACCTTGATTGTATCGATTCATAACACAACGGTTGAGAGGTTGATTGGATTTAAAGTTGGTTTTACAAAAAGATACATGTCTAGCTAATTCTTTTGCACTTTTTAAAAAGACCAAATTATAATCGCTGGCATAACGTTTGCACATACGTCGCACATACGCAGCTTTTCCATAAATGCGGTGCTGGGTAATTCCGCAATCTGCACCACAAGCCCGTCTACCCCCGAAAGGAAGAGGTTGTCCACAACGTGCATCTATGAGTTGAAGAGGACGGAAATCACTTTCCATACGTCCTACAGCAATAAGGAATGTGGCATCTATACCAGTTGCTTTTTCTGCCTTCAAAGCAGCTGTGACAATTCTTTCACGTTTCTTTTGAGATTTCTTAGCATGCTTAAAACAATACCTTAAACGACGATTACACTTTTTAAAGAGATATTTGCTTTTCTTTTCCCAACGTTTGCAACGGTGCCGTTGCAGACAGTCTTTACGGGAAACCATAACTCCCTTGTCTTCAATAGCCTCAACAGATTTAAGCAGCTCTTTTCTTCTCTCTTCTAAATTGACTTTCGATTTCTTAGCCACTATACCATCAAATAAATGATCTACTTTTTCTACCACGTCTTTCTCTTTTAAACTATCTCCTGTGGGAGGCTCTGCAACAACAGAAGTAGGGAGTAAAAAACAAAGTAAAATGAAGAATAACGAAAACGTTGCTGATTTTCTCATGGTAAAGTATTCCTTTCTTCCTTACGGTTACGATTGTTTTCCCTTTACAAAAGGAGGGAGTTAAACTGTGAAGGGAAAAGGTGAGAACAGAACGTTCTCAGTGAAGCGTTGGGAGGGAGCTGTCTTTTTCTTTTTTTGAGGCGGAAGTTTTCTTTTTCTTACTCACCTTTTTGGCGCTGTTTTGTTCAGCAATAACGCTAACCAATTTTGGTTTGAGTCTTTCTTCTCCAGCCTCAATTATGAAAAAGCGAGTGCTAATTTTTTTCCAAGTGTCTTTAACCAATTTTTGAACTTTGGTATCGTAGCGATTGGTAAGTAACTCTCTTAATTCTTGATCAAAAATACCACCTTCTTCAATTAATATTTTAGCCATTTCACTAAGCAACGGTCTTAGAACCTGACCATGCACAGCATTTACTAAATCTTCATTGGGACGCATACGTTCAATACCAGCAGCATATTCACGTACTTCTCGAATTAAATCCTTGTAAAAAATAGAAGCTCCAACACGTTGTTCATCACTACCAAATCTGTAATCGTTTCTGGCTTCTTCCAAATCTTTTAAAAGGGTATCGAGAATAGTTTGAAGGGTCTCTATGCCACTTTTAGGAGGGGTTTTAGGAGCACCACCTAGACAGTTATTGTAGTGGCGTAAAATGGCCCGGGGTGGTAAATCGTACTTCTCTGCCAACTGCTCAACAGACAGTTTTCCTCTCTCAATAGACTTGTTAAGCCGTTTGAGTTTTTTGAGTTTCAGTTTTTGGCAGAGTTTGCAGCTCACGAAAATCCCTTAGAACATGTGACTAGGCAGCTTCATACCAAGTGCGTGAGCTGCTTTGAAAATGTTGTTACGCATGAGGGAGAGACCCCACCGATCGCCATTTTCAATTACAGATCTCATGCGATTAAATGCTTCTAGTTCATTTCTGGTTAACTCGAATTTATTGTAGAAGTACTCATAAACTTTATTTAACAATTCAACAGACTGTTCATCTTTATCTAAAACATCAACAGTATCCACATACGCAGTTACATCTACAAGGGCTTCGATAGCACTTTCAGCTCTTCGTTGCCTAGCAGCTAAACGTGAGCGACGAATACGTTTACGTCGCCTCCAGGAAGAATTATTTTTTGCCAATCTTGGTCGTCTGCGTTTTAACATGAGTATCTCCTTAAAGTTCTTCGCCTTCGTAACCATGAAGGTAATTTCTTAGTTCATACATATCTTCTTCATCTGCAAAGAAAACAAGAGCTAGCCTACCTGTGTCTTCATCCAAAGTAATTTCGTAACTTCCAGCTGGGAGTTCGCTGTAACCACTGTTCATAGGCATAACAATATAACGGGTAAGGGCACTTTGTAAATCTTCTTCACTGGCTTCAGAACCCAACTTTTTACGTAAATCGTAGTGTTTGACTACAGTCCAAAACTCTTCATCACTAGCGTTGGCAGGTAAAATTTCGTCTACCTCAAATTCCATAGAGTCAGCTTCGCCTTCATAGGCGTCACTGTAATTGAGGTGGTTAAGTACGTGGCCATCGAAAACAGCTACGTCGTCTTGGAGATCGTAACGAGCCATAATCTTCCTCCGTTTGAAAGAGGCTTCCATTTCCCACGGAATAGGTTTAACAGGCTTCTTTTTACGACGACGTTTTCTTTGTTTTAGAGCTTTATCTGTAACAGGCCACAACGTTTTCTTCTCTAAAGCCAACTCAAAAATATCAGCAATAATTTTGTCGTGAAGATACCATTTATCATTTTTATCATAACCTTCTTCCAAACGCTCTTTAGCAAGTCTATTAGACGTATCCTTATTTCGTCTAAGGTCATTAAAATCTCTATGTGCTGCTAACCAAGCAGCTCTTTCATCTATTTGCTGTTCGGTTAAATCAACAGGCATAATATCGCCATGAGGCATATGAGGTTTATCGTACCAATCAACTGGTCTCTCATTGTCAATTATACGTGCTTTTTTTCGGAAAGTAGATCCTCTTCTTCCCTTACCAAAAGTATTTACCAAACCTTGACAATCTGCATCAGGAGGACAGTAAAATACCATGACTAGTCTATTAGCGTCGTCTACAGTAAACTGGTAACGACCACCAAACTCAGCTAGTTCACTGTTGCCTTGATTAAGGGGTGTAGCAATATTGTAGTTTAAGCTGTTCACGACGAACATGCGAAGTTCTTGAAGGTCTCCGCTACTTCTTAAACTATCGGGAAGTGAGAGTCCCTCTTTCTCGGCCATAATCTCCCACTCATCCCAAGGGGCATCCCAACTAATAAGCGTATCAAGTACGCAATCGAGATGATCAATAGTAGATTTCCTAGCTTGCTCTCTAAGACACTGTTTGACCATGTCATCATAATGGTGAGGTCTAAGGGGCATTGCTTGTCTACGTCGTCCACTACGCCTAACTCTACCTTCTCTACTATGTTCTTTTCTAAACGCCTCAACAGCAAATTCTAAAGCCTGACCAGCAACCTTGTCACTAAGATCAAAAAGCTGTTCATGCAGTGTAAAGTCACTGGACATGAGAGCTAAAATTTCTTCTCCCTCAATGTCCATGGCACAAAGTTCATCCCAAGTACCTTCACATTCCCACGTACCAATACCACTACCAGCTTCTTCCCAAACAGCGTAGAGAATACCATCATCTTCATCCATAAGGAGATCATAAGCTTCTTCTTTTTGGTCCGGTGTTAAACTGGTGTTGGAAGCCAGATATTTTTTAACAGCTGCTTTCCATTTCTGCACCCAAGCATTTTTAAATTGTTCTGTTTCCGCCCAAAGTTCATCGTGTAAATACTCAAAAGCGTGATTTACATAATCACCCCAATCTTGATAAAAAGTGTCTAACATTACTTCAAGTTGAGCATCACTTAAAGACTCAACTTGTTTGGGGTAAGTCTCTCTGGCAAATTTTACACCTTCACTGCCTTCCAGTTCTTGACCTTCACTTTCAACAACAGTGCTTTCAATTTCTTGCATGAGCCCTTCCATAAGGGTTCTAGCATGATGATAGTAAAGAGCTATTTTACGACGCATTCTTGCTTTCCCTTCCAACCTTAATTGTTGTTGACGAGGGTCAACACCTTCGGTGTATTCTTTAACTAGATGCCAAATTGGATGGGAAGGATCAAGGTAATCGTCACCCCAATTTTCCGCCATTTCCCGGACTATATCTTCGGTAGAGAGGTATTTATCTCTAGATAATTTTTGTATGTTTTTTCTAATATCTTCTTCAGTACCGTGAAAAATAGAACCAAATTCTTCTTCAGCCTTTTCTTCTTCCATTTCTTTAATTTTATTTTGCACAGCGTGTTGCGCTAAACTACGTGATGCTTTCATATCTTCTTGAATGCTTTTCCATTCTTCTTCACCAGCACTAGCAGTCACGTTTTTAATTTCTGGCCAGAGTAAACTTTCTACTTCACCTTTTAACTGACTTTCGTTTACATCTTCATGCCAGAGAGAATCTACAATGTCATTCTGATAAGTATCAAAATCACCCCACTCAGAAACTCCACCAATGGCGTCAAAGAAAGCTTGGTCAGCAGCATAATCTCCCATATTTTCTATGGCTTGTCTAACTTTGCCTTCTGCTAAACTCCACGGATCTTCCTCATTTCCCACTTTAGAGATTAATTGTGCCAACGTATTTTCAATCCAATCTTCAACAGTACTTTTAACATCATCTAAGAAGTAGTCAGGACTAGGAGCGCTGTCATAAATGGCACTGCTGTAAACTTCTTTAAGAACGTCTAGCATGAGTTTAGGGTCATCACTAGCAGGAAGTTCTTCAAGTTCTACTAAACGTAGGAAGTCATCTTTATCTAGAACCTCCATCTCATCAGCATACAGCTGATGATAAATAGAATTCTGATAATCTTCACCCCAGTAACCCGCTGTTCTCTTAAAAGCAGCCACCAAGGATTTAGCAAAAGCTTGTTTCATTTGAAACATTTCGGCACTGACTTTTTTACCTTCCAAATCCCAACTAGCAAGAGCTTTAGTTTCTGGACCACCGTGCTCAATACCTGCCTCAGTGATATAAGCTTTAGCTGGTACAGGAAGTTCAAACTCATCGAAGTCTTTGCTACTGGCTGGGCGCAAACCAAATTTAGCTAGTTCATCAGCAGTTACATGAGTTTTAGTCGGAATAGCATTTTCTGGTGTGAGCAATTCTACCTCAAAAATCTGTCTATCACTATCGTCTACATTGATACTTCTAACGTAGAGGAAGGGATAACGATCTTCAGCAGCATCAGCGTAGTACCACTTGTTCTTTTCTAAATTAAGTCTGCTAGCGTTTCGCTTTTTAGGTTTCTTAGAGCTGCTTTCTATTTCCTGAAGACAGCTGCAGCGAGCTACTTTTAAATCATACTTAGTAGCAAAAGCTTCTAATTTAGGCAAGTCTGCTACTTTAACATTATTTAAACCAATAGTAGCTTCGTTAGTAGAAAAAAGAGAAGCTCCTCTTTCCTGTAACAAAGGTTTGGCTTTTTCTACAGCCCCTGGAGCACCAGTTAAAGTGACAGCCCCATAAAATTGGACTTTACTCATGATCTTATTTCCCTCTGTAGTACCGGTCATAAAGGGCTTTTACCACTCTTCGCCGTTTTGATGGTATGCTAAGAAAGCGACTATTTTCCAAAACGTGCATGAAAATTTTAGCCGCTATATCGTCTGAGTTCTGAAATCCACCCGTCGCCCGAAAAATAATTTCAAAAATGTTATCTAAGCGCCGCAGTAAAGCTGCACCGATTTTGGTATCAGTGGTGCCTTTCTTTTTTCTACTGACTCTCATAATTAGTACCTCTTTAGTAGCCCATGATATCTATGGGTAAATCTTTCAATTGTTCATCTCGTTTTTTAGCTTCAGCATCTTTAGTGGCTGTTTCTTCTAAGCGATCTGCCAAGTCTTTGTAACGAAAACGTTGCACTACCAACCAAATAAGAGGAGTGGGAAGATTACCTGTTGCAGAGACTGCTAGTGGTAAATCTTCATCTTCGCTTTCAACTAACTGACTTTCAAAAGTTTCAACTTTCTTCCAAAGGTCTTTACTACCAGCTCTTTTCAAAGCTTTTTTAATCAATTGGTCAATATGAAAACCTTGCTTTTTAAGATCGTCAATTACCTGAATTTTATCTTTATCCGCAAGTTCGTTGAAAGCAGCAAATACGTAAGTCCATTGCAGAGGAAAGAGATCTAGAGTTTTCTTATATTTAAAAAGTTGCCAGTTAACATAGGCTAAAATGGCTTCTGGCCTAGCCAGTTGTGAAAGACCAGGTACTCTACGACCATACCAAACCACTTTAATTACATCATACAACAAACCAAATTTGGAAATAAGCATATCTGTAGTTACAGTAGAAGGAAGTAAGTACCAGTAGATTAAATGATCTGTGGGTAAAAGATTTCTACCGTTAATAAAAGGAAGTTCCTCTTCGTACTTTTTTAAATCTTCGGTTGGAACTAAAACAATGACATCTAAATCTGATTTTTCGTCGTAGTAATTGGTTACTAATTCACCCGCTAAAAGTACACCTGTAGCAGTGGGAAAACGTGTAGCAATCACGTCTTCAATTTGCGCTCTGGTACGGGGTAGCAACTCGTTTTCGTTGCTAGTTTGCCACACATCAGGGGCAAGATATAGATGGTAAAATTCTTCCCAAGGCATTTTAAAAATGTATTACTGTGGGAGGGAGAAAATAATAGCTCTCTCCCTCCCACAGGGTTTCACAAGTTTAGATTGTTAATTAGGCCGGAGCCCCAGTTGCATCTACGAATCCAGTGCCGTCGCTGTAATTCGGTAAATCCGTATTTGTGTTAAACCCATTAAATCCTTCAGGCACATCATTAAATGCAGGTCTGGTACCAGCAACGGAATCGAAGAATGAAGTCATTCCATAAGGCATTCCTGTAGCAGCTTGCAGAGATTTAATGTAACACGGGGTAACCGTACTTCCATTAGTTCCACCAGTGAAGCCCATATCATCATACTTCGGGAATACACTGACCCGACCAACAGATACTAGAGCAGCCAAAGCGATACAGCGGTCTACATTGCCAACAATATGACGAGCTGGAACGTCCGCAAATTTACCTGGGTTAATACGAGTATTACCCACAATGACTGCGCTACTGTGAGTGTTGTGAACTCTAAACAAGAGTTCGTCTTTCTGAATCCATCTTTGCGCCATAACTGTTTCTCCTTGGCTGCAAAACGTGAAACGATTTTGGTCTAAACTGGTATTTGATATCGTTGTTGTGAAGTGGGAGTTTTCCTCCCGTTAAAAAGTAACTTAAATTTCCTCTATTTTCATCAATATCTCTTTAGCCTTATCAATACCATACTTTCTTCGTTCTCTAATCAACTTGGGATCAAAGTCTAAACCACTGCCTAAACTATGGGAAGGCATGAATACTCTAATAGTTAGTTTTTTCTTTCCTTTTGCATTTGGGTGTCCAATATCAATGAGATCATTATAAAGTAGTGCCCGTTTAACATCTCTTAAGAATATTTCACTGCTCATGAGATCTACACAACGAAACCCAACTGTAACAGCATTTCGTTTGGTCCCAGACCAGTTATCATGGGGATCTACTGTACTAGTAATTGGAGGACCAGTTAAAACTACGTCCATGGTAGTGCAACCAGCATCAATAGCAGATTGAAGAGGAGTAACACAACGGTAACCACCGTCCATCCAGAGATCGTCATTGATCCACTTACCTAAAAGATACGGTTCTAAACCACTACTAGCACAAACCCATTTCCACAAATCTGGAGTAAACTGAGTAGCTTCCCAATAATTACCAGCTCCATAAGCACAACAACCTATTCTTATTTCTCGTCCGCTTTCAGCTGCTTTTTCATCTTTCACATTTGTTTTAATTATTTTCTGAAGCGGGCTGCTATTATAAAAGGCATCTTTACTAACTAGTCCTGCCAACTTTCCCCAAATCCAGCGTTTGTAAATACTCTCATTTCCTTTAAGACCTAGCCATATTTTATCCAAGACTTCTACAGCTTCTCCAAAAGCACCAAGTGGAAATTGGCTAACCATGCCAGCTTCCAATGCTCCTACACTTACCCCACTCACAAAACTATAATCCTCACCATTTTCGGCTAAAACAGTAAGAACGCCTTGTGTGAAAGCACCTTTACTTCCACCACCACTCATGACTAAAGCTTTCATCTTAAACGGCTCCATTTGTAGTTGCATCCCAACGGAAAAGCATTATTACACCATTAATCTCTACTTCGTTGACTGGCTCTTTAACTTTAACTAATTCCATACCCATTTTCCAATGATGACTTACCCATTCTACCAAGTAGGCATCAATTTCAAATATTCCTCGCGGAGATCCCATCGTAACATTTCTAACTAAGTACATTGGAGGAGGAACAACTCCATAAAGGAGAACTATTCTTCGATCATATTTTCCCCGTTCTTGCTCCTCTTGATAAACGGTTATTTCTTCAGTTCTTTCATTAACTACCCAAGGGCCTTGACTACTTGGAATTGGACATGCAGCTGTTAAATCAACATCGTAATCACCATTTCCATCCATGGGGTAAATTATGTAACCATCTATAATAGTGCAATTACCGGTACCACTTCCATTTGGTGTAACATCAGAACTTCCAAATTTAATGTAAACAGAAAAAAAATCTTCTCCGTTAAAATCATCCGTATTTTTCCAATTTATTTCTCCATCATGAACATAGACTGATTCTGCAAATTCCAATTCTATAAATTTAGTTCCAGTTTCTGTAGCTGCAAAAGTAATCCTAACAGGAGTACCTTCTCCTCGTTTAAGAGGGTCTAATTGATCCCCTTTTGACGTATACCAAGTAAAACTGCCACCAGGAGCTGGGGTAGGTACGATTACTTGTTTTCCATCACGATCAATACGAGCCCCATCTATTTTAACATCGGTAGCAGGTGGGGCAAGAGGTTCTCCACTATGACTGCCAACTATAGTATTTAAAGTGGTTTCATCTTCAGTTGAAAGTGCATCTTTAAACCAAATAGAACATGTGTCTGTTGCCTCTGCAACATCAATTCGATCTAGTGCTGTTACAATAGTGCTGGCTCTTATTTCTTCTGTTAAGCAGTCAGGAGCCACTTTTCCATTAGGAAAATCCGTACTAATTGTATAATTATATTCTGTTGCTGCCATGATTACTCTCCGATTCCCATAATTTCAAGCCTAACACGCCTAATCTTAGAAGCCCCATTTGTTTGCGTAGTACAGTAATCTAAGTCAATAAAATGATCTCCAGCGGTTAATGTTACTTTTCCAAATCCGCTACAAGGTCTCCATCCAGCACTAGGACGAAGTTCTTCATCGACTTCATAAATAGTAGTTAAATCATTCACTTGAACTCTAGCTTTAAATTGTCCTTGATTAGATCCCATACATTCATAACTGAAACCAACTCGATACGAACCTTCTTTAACACTTGAAACATTTAGTCTCAGCTTTTGTTGGAATTCAGTAGACGTAGTAATAGTAGTAGTTTGATCTTCTGCTATAGTATACGCATCTCCGAATTGTACTGGAGGAGGGAGAGGTTCTCCGCTATGATTAGCAACAATGCTATCTAAATTTATTTGGTCTTCGGAACTTAGATTGTCAGTAAACCAAATATCACACGTATCGGCAGTTTTGTTTGTAGTAATATGATTTAATGGAGTAACAATAACACTAGTGTTTATTTCTTTAGTAAGTCGTTCAATATCTACTTTCCCATTTGGAAAATCTGTGCTAATTGGGTAAGTATATTTAGTTTCAGCCATTAGCTAATTCTCCAGAGTTCCAACCTGACGTTCCAAATATAAGATGCCTGAAGCGCAGAAGAAGACCAAAAATCTAACGTGATATTATGCTCTCCTGCACTTAAAGTTCTGACAGCAAATCCTCCTGTGGGGGAATAATTACTTGTTCCAGAATTTGTAGGGTACTCACTGTGATCCATTAAATTTGGATCTGTATCATCTAATCTTACTCTAGCTTTAAAAGATTGATTACTAGCGTCTTGTGACCATTCGTAGTTCCACCCAATTCTATAAACACCAGTAGGTAAAGTTGCAAGAGTTGTTAACGTCAGTACATTGACAGGGGTGGTGCTTGTAGTTCCTAGTCCACCAAGTTCCTCATCTGTTTGATATTCAGATCCAAATACCACAAAAAAAGGGTAAGGCTCCCAAGTTGCTTGAGACTCGTTCCAAGTAAGCAGGTCTTTATCTGTGGGTGTAGTTACTGCAACGTTGTTTCCTTGTAGTCTATTTGCATTCCATTGAGCAACATCATTACCTACTTGTTCAGCTGTAACTACATGAGGATTACTTTGAGAATCTACGTGTCCATCTAATTCTAAGTGGGTATGGGATCCTCTATTTTGAATTAGGGTATGGTCTATTAAATTTTGATTTCCAGAATCTATTAAAATATAGGTAGTATCTTGATAATGAATTTTGTATTGACCATCAGTAGTATTAAACCACAGCTGTCCATCTTCAGGTGTAGAAGGATCTGTTGTCAAAAGGTCGAAATTTAAACCATCACTTTTAATAGGCATAATTACGCCTCACCATAAGGAGCAGCAATCCATAAAACTTCCACCAATCCATTGATATTATTTGCTCCCATATTTATTGTAAAGCCAGCAGCTGTTTTGTTTTCTACAGCAGGTGAAAATTGAACATGGAAAGATGTAACACAGGTCAAAGAAATAGAATAATCAGCATTGGTGTAAGCAGTTGCAAAAACAACAGAAGCTTTTTTTGGATTTCCGGCAAAACTAGCAGCTACTACATGATCGGCCTTCATTCCAAGTGCGGGACCACCAACACGTAAGTTACCTATTTGTATTTTCTTTTTGTTATTTGCGTCAGCACTATCTTCTACCAATAAAATATCTGTATCTATAGGGTCAGCTTTTTCAACAAATGTAGTAAAATCAGCTGCTCCTCTTTTTAACTGAGCATCATCAGTTACATTTCCAAGTCCAACATCAGATTTTGTAACATCATGGGGATTACCAACTACAGTACCACGATGCGTTGTATTGGCAGCAACATCAGCATTTGCAGAAACTCTACCTTCAGTGTAATAAAGATTTACCCCTTCAGTTAAATGGGAAGTGGTTTTAGTTCCTAACCAAGTATCTGCCCTTCCGTCAGTATGGTATTGTGCATGATCATCTGACCCAAGCCCCAATAAATTAGCATGAACAAGCGTAGATCCAACCGAACCAGCCATTCCGTAACCAAAAATTCGACTTAAAATAGGTCTTATGTCATATAAACGGTTAGAAATAGAAGTGTCATTTTTTTGACATACAATATAAGCAAGATAAACAACACCACCTTTTGTTAATGCATTTGGTAGTGTTGGAAGCGCACCTTTAAGAGCTTCAGTTTCGGTAGCGTATTCAGCTTGACCAAAGGAATAGTAAACTGAACCGGTAGAAGTACGAACCAGTACATCTTTTTTCCAGTAACTATCGGTCATAGTTACTAAGGCACTAGCTTCTGGTTGTGTTCTATCATTCCATTGTGTTGTATTAACATGATTAAGATTATTAGTATCTACTACCCAGTCATTATCTGTTGTTTTATAGAATTTGGTAAATGTACTAGTATCTCCTACATCAAATTCATTTAATTGAATGAAAAATTTACCAGATGTAATATTAAGTTCTAAAAAATCTGGATCTGCTTTTTCAGCTACAATGCATCCACTTTCTGCCAGCGTACCAATTCCCAAACGAGCAAAATTATGCACCATCGTCTGAAAAGATTCAATAACATTTTGTGTATTAGAAAATCCTAGTACAATAGAATTTGTTGGGTCAGTTCTTATGTAACCAACTTTAGCTAAATTAGTATTAGGGAAAGAAGATGTTACACTAACTGCCCCATCTTTATCAATAGAGATATAGTTATCTCCAGCAAATAAGGTGTTCCCTGAAACAGGATTAGTCCATTCAGGAAAATAAAGAACCCCTCCATCTTTGACTAAAGCAGAACCAGCAGAAATGGAAAAACCGATTCCACCTGTTAAAGATAAATTGGCCCCACTTACAATTCCTGTACCAGTAGATGCTGCAAAAGGAGCTAATCCGTCTGCTAGAGATGACATTGTAGGAATTGTATCTGTACCACCAATTCCCGAATTTTCTAAAGCTGCTTTTGTTGCAGAATTGGGAACATTTGTAGCGTTAAGATGTAAATTAAAAACTTGAACAAGTCCAGAATATGTACCAGTAAGAGTAATGGTAAAAGAATTGGTTGGATCAGTAGTATCGGGAGTTACAGAGCTAATTAAATCAGCTCTGACTTTGCTCCCAATAACAACTTGAAGTCCAAGAGAATCTGTATTTTGTCCATGATTTAGTACTATGGTATTAGTAGTACTAAAAGACTGCGTAAAAACTAATTCTACAACATTGGCCATTGTTTAGACTCTTTCACCAAGTGAAAAATTAGATCCGCTTACTTCTACTTCTAGTACTGCAATATCTGCTCCATTTAACGTAGCAGCTTCAAACATAAATACTATTATATCGCCTTCATAATAATTAGAAATATCAATTCCAGAAAATTCTAATGCAATAAATTTATTTGTTTGTGAAACGTCTACATTTGTGTGAGTCACTGTTTGAGCAGCCTTTGCTGTTCTACTTTCCGTATTAGCAAGTGTTCTTGGAACTGGAACTATTCCTCCTGTAGGGTCTGCTTCCAGTACACCTACAACTTCAGTAGGTAAGCATGATAAAGTACAAGTAGCAGGAGATGTTCCTGTTGAAGTGGGAATATATATTATATAAAAATTAAGAGGAAGAGATGTATCGATTCCACGTGGTAGTGAAAACTGATAATTAATTATGTCACCATTAGAATTTAAAAGGCAATTTTTAAGAATATGTGACCACTGTGTAGGAGTACCTCCAGCTCCTACTGTTAGTACAGCATTTGTTACGCCACCACTTTCCCCAAAAACATTTCCACTAGTTGCAAGAACTTTTCTAAACCTAGATAATCCTCTAAGTACAAATGCTCCATTAGAAGAAATAGCAACATGTCCACTTGGAACTAATTTCCACCACTCGAATACTGGGGCAGTTGTTAAATTGTTGGTAATTCTAAATCGTGCCCAATATAGATTTTTCCCATTTATTGATTTTTTAACCCAAACAGTATCGCTAGCAATTCCAAAATTCACACACTCTTTATTAGCAGATCGGATAAATATTTCATTTGCATACTTGTATAAATTTGGTGATCCACAAGCCATTACCCCAACTGATACCCACTGAGAACCATTCCAGATTTCTACTACAAAAGAGCGTTTTACAATTTCTACAGCTGCTGTTACAATATATGCGCCTATTCCATAATGTTTGGCTTTATCAGCGCTTTCGATATCATCAACTTCACTCCCAACTAAAATAGTATGATTAGCAGCTGTTCCTTGAAAAGAAAATGTAGAACCACTTTCGCTAGCAGCTTCAGCACTTACATCTATAAAATTTCCTCCATCTGTTGTTGGTGTAGCAGTAGCATCTGTTGTTAAAACCACCATTCCTTCTGTATATGGCAAACCTCGTCCAAGTGCAACTTCACCTCCGTCACCAGCAGTACCAACATTTAGAGATTCGATGTCAATTTCATGACCTTCTTCTCTACCGTATCCACCATTGTCTCTTACTATGGGATGTTTTGCTGACATTATATTTTAAACCCTAACCGGTACATCCGGATCAATTATAATTACACAGCGTTGATTGCCACCATAATTACTAGCATCTAAAATTATTCCTGCTTTAGTTTGAAAATTATTTGAATTTTTAATAGGAACGTCGTTTCTAAATTGCCCAGGATTAACCCAACTCAAAATAGCTGGATCTCCAGCAACAGGAGCAGGTACCAAAGCAGCATCAAATTGTACTTCTACTTTTCCTGAATTTACTACTTCTCCTATGACAGCATTGTACACACCAACAAAGGTAGCTGATTTAAAAGAACCTGTGGCAGCAGAACAATCTGTAGGGGAAATAGTATTATCCGCACTTACATATCCAGCTTGATACTGAACCATAGCAGAAGTATCAAGCCCGTTTATTTTTAACTCTTCATGATAATGTAAACCGTCAGCATTTGAGCCATCTAAAAGTGTATCCACATTGCTAGAAGTAAAGTTAGGAGTGGTTAATGCAACTCCCCCAATACTAAACCCTGTACCACTTGGAACATCTAGCGTCGTAACATTGGTTTGAAGGTCTACTAAAGTAGAAGTGGCGTATATATCACCATTTATGTCTAAACGAGGAATTGAAAAATCCCCACCAATTAGTGGAGTAGCCGTACTACTATTGGCGATGTATAATTTATTACTTCCAAGTTCATTTTGCCCAGCATTGTGGCCGAGCATAACATTTCCACTCGCAGCACCAGTTAAACTGAGCCCAGTACTATTACCGATGCAAACATTTTGGCTTCCTGTGAGACCTACTCCAAGATCTCCCAAAGCACTTGACCCGACAGCTACATTATTATCTCCAGCTGTAGCACCGTAATGAGCACGAACCCCTACAGAAACATTATTTGATCCGGAAATTAAATTAACACTTGCGCTGCGTCCTAGTGCAGTATTATTAGATCCTCCAGAAGCTGCTTCAAGTGCTTTGTGACCTACAGCCGTGCTACTACTGCTGGCTCCATCTCTAAGAGCATGCCAACCAACAGCAGTATTTCGAGTAGTTCCAGTTGTAACTGAACATGTTTCTTCACCTATGGCAACTGTTTCAGCAGTAGAATTACTTCCACTCATAGCATTGTAGCCAACAGCTACATTTGAATACCCATTAGTAAGGGCTACTAAAGAATTTTCTCCTACGCCTACATTTGCTCCACCAGTAAGAGTAAAATTACCTGAATTTAATCCTAAGAAAGTATTGTTGGTGCCGTAAATGTGTAACGCTGGAGTAGTATCAAAAGAAAGAACACCAACAGTAGAAGAAATAGTAATTGGTAAATCAAAACGATTGAAATAAATATTGGCCCCCCTATTTAAAGAGGTTCCTATATCCAACCCGGTAACTAAGACATCTGTTTTAATATCTACATAAAGTCCCGCTGGATTAAGACCAAAAAATTGAGTGTACCCAATTTCGTTTAGATCAGCTACGTCAGTAGGGTTGGTTTTATGTTCAAGCCAAAGAGTTGACGTTGGGCCAATTAAGCGAGTTCTGAATGCTTCTACGTTACCAGTCCCATCTCCCGCAGCAACAACATGTCCAGCTACTTCTCCAGTTGCACCATTTGCATCGTAGTTAATTACAAAAGGTTCAGCAGATGTTTGTAGAAGATCTGCATTGATCGTCAATTCACTAGAAGTAAAATCTCCATAAATTAATGGAGGATTGACAGTATTATTTGAAATATAAAGTTTGTTACTTCCTACTTCATTTTGACCAGCTCTCCAACCGATAAAGACATTTTCAGATCCAGTAGCATTAATACCAGCTTGATAACCTACTACTGTATTCTTACTTCCAGTTAGATTATTTTGAAGAGAGTCTGTTCCGATTGCTATATTTTGATCACCACCAGTATGTAATTCGAGAGCACTATTACCAATGGCAATACAATCTCTAGAAGCTACTGAAGAATAAAATGATCTGTATCCTATTGCAACATTGTCATGACCATTATCATTGGAATAAAGGGCTTCATGGCCAAGTGCGGTGTTAGCGTCTCCAACTGTAATTTGATAGCCAGCTCTATACCCGACAACAGTATTATTAGCTGCGGTGGTTGTAGCTTTAAGAGTTTCTTTTCCTATTGCTGTATTGCCTGAACCGGTGAGAGTTAGATTTCCAGAATCAGATCCTAAAAATAGGTTATTTACCCAGTAAGAGTGTAAAAATCTTTTTGAGTCTACAAAAATAATTCCTTCAGGAACCGAGGTAGTAGAAGGTAAATAAATATTTGGACCGGAAATACTACCAGCATCTAAGGCGTCAGCGTAAAGTGTCCCAGCTCTATTGGCAGGATCTCCTAAATCATACCCTGTGGCATAAAAGTTATTATCAATATTTACAATACCAGTTCCATGTGGATCTAGTGTAATATCCCCATTATTAGAAGTGGTAATTGTTTGGCCGTTTATCAGTGTGGTGGTAGCATCAATGCTGAAAGGAATTTCAACACTAAGAGTTCCACCATAAAAACGATGAGCACCAAAAGCAGGAACTGTAAAAGAACCACCACCCCCTACTTTTAAATCAGCTCCTCCATCAGTTCTTAGTTCTGCACCAACCCCCCATACTTGAAAATCATGTCCATTTTCTACATACACATCTTTTTGAGTAGGAGAACCTCCAATTGTTAATCGACCAGACTGGGGAGCAATATTGCCAGCAAGAAGAGTATCTGTATCTGCAATTTCCCCATGAATGCGTTGAATGACATCAAAATATACTGTTCTATAGCTTCCCACGATTTAAGCCTTCTTTAAAGGTAATCCCAATTGTACAACTAAAATAGATGTAGTCTTAGCATAACCAACTTGCTGAACTACATTCCCGCTAGTATTGGGAGGAGTATTGGTTATGGCACCAGCTGTGGAAGGATCTACATAATAGTACAAATCAGCAGTTAAAGCTCCAGCAAAACCGCCTATCTCTCCCGAACGATTAATAATACATGTAGTAGCCGTAGGCTTGGAAATAACAACACCTACAGCTGGCATTGTACTTGTAGAATCTGCTTTTGCTTTGTCTACACTGCTAGCACCAGTTTGATATACAACGTCTCTTACGGCTACAGTAGCAGGACAATTCCATTCTGTTTCTAAAACTTCAATGTCAGGAATAGGATCTACACCCGTAAATACATGAGTAACACCGTGTGGAATAGGTGCTCCACCTGGACCAATTATTACTCCATCTGTATCATGAGTAGCATCTCCCCCCGTTTTCATTCTTAAATTATTAGTAGCATCTACCCAAAGATGATAGGTACCTAAACGGAATTTATCAGGACCGAACCATGCAGAATCATAATGAACAGAAGTAGCATCTAAATCAACAATTTTAATTTGACCATTTCTTAAAAGAATGTCATATCGTTTATCATTTATTGTTTTATCATACTCTATATGAGGGAAAGTGCGCGAAGAACGACTTCCCAAAACCCCATTTAAGGGACTGGAAAGTGATATAGCCTGTTGAGTAAGATTATCTATTCTTAAGCCCACGTTTTCACCTAAGGTCGATAGTCTTTCAATATTTTTTTGATTTTGCTATTTATGGTACCATCCTTTATTCTACCATTAATTAAGTCAGAAATATTAAATTCCCAGTTTAATTTTTGACTCTTAAATATACCAGGAGCTGTAATTACATCATGACCGCCTACAGGTTTATTTTCAGAAAGAGGTGACAAGTTGACAGCGCTTAGACGCAATTGAGCGTCAGAACAATCTTGTTGGAGTTCCTCTTCGTAAAAACTTAAATCTCCACCAATATCTCTAGCTTCATCAATAGATACAATTATGTAGGCAAAATACTCTGTAAATCCAGCGCCCATTTTTTTACGATAATAAACAGAACCACCATACCGTTTAATTCTATTTACTAATTTTCGGTGAGCACCCCTACTTTCGTCTGTGTGCCACCAAATACTAATAAATGCTTTATCGTCAAATTTTTTACCACGGGTAAGTGGTTTTTCTTTAGATTTAGGGCCTTTTTGTTTAACCAAATAAGTCCCTTGATCTGTCTTTTTCCACCTGTAACCAGCTGGAGGATTAGAACTAATCTTTTTAATTAGCCCCTGAATAAATTTACCACTTGGCACGTCTACTCTAGCCATAGCAGCTGCTAACTGTTCAATTAGGTCATCAGGAACAAATTCAGTAGGCACACGGGCAGTTTTCTCCTCTTTAGAAAGGAGCCCCTCTAACCAACCGATTACTTGTTCCTTGGAAAGCCTAAGACGATAAATTATAGAAAATAAACGGTTGGCAACTATGTTGACTAGATCGTACCAGCCTGCAACCTTATAGGTTAGGCCCGCTAATCGTAAAGGCATAGCTACGCAATTCTGTTTAGTGTTTAAAAATAAATTCTAGAGTTTTACTAATTTTGTAGCAAAACCGCGATCTCCGTAGGCTTTAGTAAAAAAGTCAATTAATTCTTGCTCTGACATTTTTTTATCGCCTTCAGCAGCTTCTACTACGTTCATAACAGAAGGCCGAAGTGTATCGATCGTAACACCATTTGCTTCAATTTTTACTTTATCACCATCAACAGCCAGTACTTGGCCTTCTAAGACACTTCCCTGATGCGTAAAAGCAACTTTATCACCAACATCAACGGCACTATAACCAACAGTACGGAGATCGTCTAAACGAGGACGTTTATGATAACTAGCAGTGCGAGTTGTTTTTTCGTGGTCTTTCAAAAGCTCGTCAAGATTCTCAGTTTCAAGTCTGGCTAAGAAACGAGCACCGTCTTTTTCACGTAATTCCCAAATGGCATTGTTTTCATCTTGCCACTGAGAAACGCCTACTTTAACCATTCCTTGACGAACGTACTCCTCAGGCACAACTTGAGGAATCTTAAAAACAGACGCAGTAATTAGCTTATCTTCGGGATGAAGCTCAATTGTCTCAAGCATTACTCTAAGCTGACCATCAAAACTAGCAGTAAAAAAGCGGTCAATATCCATACGTTTTGGAATACCAAGCTCTGGATTAAAACCTACTAGAACTTTAGCCGTCCTTTTGTCGGCCATTTTGTGATGCCACAAACACAGGTCAAAACGGCTTTTTCCTGTTTTTTGCGCTACTTTTGCCATGCGCTGATTGAATTTGGCGTTGAGGCGAGCGGGATCAAAACTCATTTCGGAACTCCTTTTTACGTTAAAGCACACTACAAAGCGCGCACTTCACCTTAACTGATAGCTCTACCAACTTGTCTCTATAAAGTAACTTAAGATGACTGCTTTAAGCAGAAGGAAATGACAGATTGTAGGTAGTACACAAACGCTCCAAAGAAGCTCTATCTAATCCTAAACTGGTACTAATAACATTGAAAGATGAAAAGCTCTCTAAACAACAACGAAGAACTTTATTTATAGGAAGTCCAAAATCTTGCTCTACTTTTAAAACATGAGGGGGTTTAAAATTGTAGCAATTTGTACTACAGTAAGAAATTCCCTTTTTAGTAACTTTGGAAGAGAGCCGTTTTTCACAGACAGGGCATACAGAAGAGGACAAAATCCTGTATTGACGATCTACTAAACTTTCTTCCTCAATTTTCTTTTTTAAGGCCGATTGTCTTAATTTAAGCAAAGCTCCATTAAGGATCTTTTTCAATTCGTTGGTAGAAATTCCGGTAAGAATTGTTAGCTCATTATAGCTAAGAGAAGTACGTTTCTTTTTAGTTTGTTTGTTTTCTTCTTCTTCATTCTGTTTTGTAACATAATCTAAAATACAATTATTGCACCAGCTTTTTCCTGGAGTATGGAATAAACAACTTTCTAGTCCACATGGCTGGTACATGGTAATATTCAACTCAGGACACTGATAAGAATTTCGGACAAGTAATTTTGGGTGAAAAGTATCACTAAGAAGATAAGTATCTTCAAAAATTTCGTTTAAAATGGAAAATAATTCTAGAGAGTTTTCAGAGGGTTGTTTTTCATAAAGTAGTAAAATAGTTTCTAAAAGTCCTGAACAAGGGCAGCTATCTTCTTCAGGATTACAACAGGGAATGTCTTTTTTAAACATTCCTTCCTCACGTAAAAACTTGACTAGTATCTCGTAAAGGGGTTTGAAAGCACACGGCATTTTTATTTTGTTCTCCCATCGGAAAAAGAGGTTGTTCTATCTTTGTTTAACAAAGTAGTCTATAAAATAAAGTACCGGTGTTACTGTTTAAACAGGCGGTTTTGTAAATCAAAGTCCAAGGAGACCAAAATGCAAAACAGAGATTTCCCCTACTTCAGCTGTACTGTTGTCTTTGTAGACGAAAAAGGAAAAGAGGTAACTCAAACCGATTTCCCCACTCTACAAAAATTCTTTTTAGCTTGGAAGGAAGGAGAATTAAAAAGGAGGGTTAAAATCGTAGAAAAAGAAGATGGAGTTTTAAACTCCTACTTTAAAAAAGTAGAAAACGATACTAGAGCAGCTTTATTAAGTTTAACATTTAATTTGCAAGAATGTTATGATTGGCTTAATGTACATTTAGGATTGAGCAATCATATTTTAGCTTATCAGAAAATAGAAATGGGAGCACATGCCCGAGTTAGAATTCCTAAAAATGATTTGGTATTCTTTGCAGCACCTGGTGATTCCGCAGAATCTGCTGCCAAAGTAGGGTTTGTTTTTGTTCCATCCCTACCCATAGAATTTAATTTTGAAAGAAAACGGGGAGAGTTTAAGGACAATCCCAAAAAGGTAGTAGAAGAATTTCTAAATGAAATGGTAAAAGAAACTATTGCTAAAGACAATGCTACCGTAGTATTTTTACTCAAACAGGGGGCACAAGACACGGTGCTTTGCGAACAATTTTCTCCAGCATCTTTTAATACTATTAGGCATAAACTTTGGGAAAAACAAATACCAGCCCCCACACTGCTGACTACTCCAGCGGTATTAGCTTTTATAGTGGAAGAAGCTCAGTGGTTTTATCCAGATAATAAAAGTAATTGGGCAACAGGACAAGTTGGAAAATTTGGAGATGTGTCTATTATTTGTGGTGGCTCTGAAAAAGATGAGTTTGGTTGTGGTCTCGATTTTACAGATTACTTCATGTTTGGACCACCCCAAAAAGTGGGCGTAAGAACTGAAAAAATTCCAATAGAAATAGAATCCATAGACAAGTCTATTTTAGGGGTTTCTTTAATGGGGTGGAGCCTTTATGGATCTCGGGGCACACTGATATTTGGCAGTGGAATTTCCCACGCCAAAATTGGATAGTAGTGTATATTTTAGAGGAAGGAGGGGAGAAAGGGAGGGATTGGTTTAGAGCTTAAGATCTAGAAGATTCTTCTTGCTCTTCTTGGCCTTCTTACCCTTCTTTCCACTACCCTTGGGGCGACCACGCTTACCTGTTTTCTTTGCTGCAGCCTTCTTCTTGGGAGGACGACCACGACGCTTCTTGGGTGCATCATCGGCAGCCTTCTTCTTGGGAGGACGACCACGACGCTTCTTGGGAGCATCATCGGCAGCCTTCTTCTTGGGAGGACGACCACGACGCTTCTTGGGAGCATCATCGGCAGCCTTCTTCTTGGGAGGACGACCACGACGCTTCTTGGGTGCCTCTCCATCATCGGGAGCTTCTACCACCTCTTCTACCACCGTACCGTTAATCGGAACGATGTAGGTAGTGGTGTTCTTACGAGACGTCATCTCGACGGTAAGAACGCCAGCGCGGGCCTTCACAATGGACCCCTTTGTCAGTAGTCCGAACACCTGTGAAGCGGACATGTTAACAAGCTTGGTTTCTGGTTTTGCCATTTGATTTCTCCTATGATTTGGCATTTGGGAATTACGACAAATCTCGTCGTATACGGACAAATTGATTAAATCTGGCAACTGCTACTGGATCGGGATCTTTTTGAAAGAGGAAATCTATTTTCATGCCTACCAACTCTTTCCTCTGCTTCCACAGCTCCATACGCTGATCAGATCCACCTTTATGTTCCAGACCTCCTCCAACTGCAAATTCCTTACCGTCGTACCGTACAATAAAACGACGTAATCGGGCACTGTGTCTAAAGGTTACTACGCCTTTGGGGGTGCAATAAACTCTCCGAGCAGATGAGTCTTTAGCCGCTTTCTTAAGTCTCTGAATAAACGACTCCAGCTCTTCTACTGTATCAAAAGAAGGTCGAACTTGCAAGTAGTATTTTGTCTTTTTTACCTTTCCAACCTTTTTCATTATCCTGTAGATTTTATCCGTAATCTCTGGATCTGCTGCTGCGTTCTTCCCCTTCTTCCCAGGCTCCAACCTCACAATGACTCCAGTAGCCTCTTCCTCTGCCTTAAATTTAATCACATCAGGGCCTCTGTGGTCATCCAAACGAAGCGGGGCATCTACAGTCTTAATCATTGCTCCCTCAAAACTACGGTCCAGAGCCCTATTGTAGAATTTATGGAGAGCTTCCTCCATTCTAAGAATTTTGTGGCCTAGAATACCTATGTTAGGGCTTCGATAGTACACCTTGGGGGTGATCTTTAAAGGATTGAGAGCCGCTCCTTCTTGCGAGCAGCCTAAGAGATGATGTTTGCGTTCTTCCCAAGGCATTTCAAAAATACCAGCTTCGTAGGCTTTAAGAGGTGCCCAATCCCATACTACAGCTCGAACATCATCTAGAAATTCTGCTTCATTGAAGTTCTTATAACTACTCACGATACTAGAAGTTTTATTCCACGACTTTGCTAGGAATTCTCCATCAATGAAGACATCTTCTTCAGGGCCTACCAAGTCTCTCGCCAAACTAAAAAGCTGTCTAGTAAAGAGTTCGACATTTTCAATATGCTTTTTTCGCCGGTTAGCCCTACTGACTATAATTACCTTTTTGACTTTTTGAAAAATAAAAAGAAGGGCTCTTTCTCCGTCTAATTTATACTCACCAGCTTTTGGAAATTTTAATGGTTTGTATTTTTTGGGAAGTCTTTTGTAGGCCAACCCCAACATACACCCTCTAAACTGCATAGAGGCATTGTTAGTACCAGTCTTACCTTCTGTGAGAAAACCTAAACCAAAAACGGATTTAATTGTTTTCGGACCTACTCCTACACGAAGGTCATGGTCTAAAATTCTCAATAACCATTTAGCTACTAGAGGGTCACTTTTGAGAAGTAGAGCTTTGGTTTTAGCAGTAGCTTTTTTAGAACCCCAACGACGCTCTTTAAGGTAACTGGCCAGCTTAACAAATTTAAGCCAAGAGTCATGTGGAGTTATTTCGGAAGTACAACGGGCGGTTTTTATTATAGGATGAACAAAGTACCGATCCTGCCCAAGAGCCATTTTAAAAATGGTTTTTAAAACTGGATTGGTTTTTGTTTCTTCCAAAAGGATTTTTTTCTCTTTGTTCTTTTCGTACACCTCCAGCCTTTCCAAACAATTAAAGGCTTCCTCAACTTGTGTTTTGGTGGATTTTTTCATCGAAGTTTTTGATGAACTTATGGGTGGGAAATGGTAGTCAAAGTTCGCTTACCATTTCCCACCCTTTTAAAAATGGAGTAATCTAGTCGTCTTCCGCCGTCATCTCCACGATTTCGACATTCATGTTTTGACGGAAGTTCTTTAGACGGAATGTACGACGTTTGCCTCTGTATTTACCTTCGAGAATGGCAATACTAATTTGCCCTTGGTAGGTCTTAAAAATAATACCTTCCAGACGCTCTCCAGTTTTCTCGTCATCCCACTGCACAGTCATGCCGCCCTTAAGAGGAAGGGCTTTTTGAGACTTCTGTTGACGTTGCCTACGATTAAGAGCACGAATAAGAGGAGTAATATAGAGAATTTGATCCTCATGCACAAAGTTTTTCTGAAGCCAACTGAAAGCAGCAGCAAAAAGCTTAACACCTTCTCCAGACTCAGCATCATCTATAATCTTGGTCCGCATTTCTAACAGTTTGCGGTAAGACGGTAGTAACCTACGCACGGCTTCCCGAGCAGAGAAAGGAAGCTTGTCATTAAAATCTTCAAACGCCTTAGCATTTTCTACGTTGACGTAGTATTGCCCACAGCTGAAATTATTTTTAATGACTTTGGTTTTAGGATCGTCGGGATCTAGACGTTCCCCCTCTTTGCAGAAGACTTGTCCCATTATTTCCCGGTTAAACATGGTACATGTACCACAGGTAATCGGAATAACGTCCCCTACTTCATACTCCTTGTCGTCTACCGTAAATCCTTTTTGTACTTTGTAGACGGGTGTAGTGTCTTTATCTTTAGCTAGTTTCTTTTTGCGACCGCGCTTCTTCTTTTTCTTAGGCTTCTTCTCACGCTCATCTTCATCGTCATCATCGGAGTCATCATCATCACCATCGTCAGAATCGGAGTCATCGGAGTCATCATCATCACCATCGTCAGAATCGGAGTCATCATCATCGTCATCATCGTCGTCGTCATCATCGTCATCATCGTCGTCGTCCTCATCTACAGTATCATCTGAGTCATCGTCATCGTAATCTTCATACTCTTCATCTTCCTCTTCTTCGTCCTCAGACTCATCCTCCTCCTCGGTCTCTACATCCTCATACTCGTCCTCTTCATGCCGATGGCTTTTGGACTTTGTGCTGTGCTTTTTTCTCTTCTTAGCCATTACGACTCCTTTGAAGAACAATCTGTTCCTGCTGTGATGCCCAAGGGCGTGTAAAGTGTAGCAGCTATACTACTCAGGTTTACAAAAAAGTCAAGTACTTTGTGAGTCTCTAAATTTTAGCCCTCCGACACAGCAGCTTCTAATTTTCTGACAGCTTTGACAACCCACGTCAAATCTTTTGAACTTAGATTATACTTTTTAGAAAGTGCACTGATTTTTTTGGGTTTTTTAGCATCTAGATAAAGTCGAGCAGCCTTTGACAGGCGTCGTCCTCCTCCTACATCCCATTTTTTTTCTAGAAAAGTGTACAGCTTTTTACATAGCTCGGTATTTTCTACATTTTCCTCTAAGAGTTTGCAGTGTTCTTTAAATTCTGAACGATCCATATCTTTGATTATTCTTAGAATTATAGGAATAAGGACAGCATCTTGGTACTCTATATTATCTCCAGAGAAGCTGCTTTTAATCTCTTTCAAAATTGGAAGTAATTCAGGAGCCTCGGTTTTTTCCGGTATAGTTGCATTTTTATTTTTAGACTGTTTTTTCCTAGGCTTTATCGTTGTTTGCTTTTTATGACTTTTCCGAGGTGTTATTTTAATTAAAACAGCATCCTCCTCTATAATGTTTCGTAATTCATCTGCGGTTTTAAAAGACAAAGAGCGAACAACTTTATTATTCTTCATCTCTGCATCGATAATTGGAACCCCTAAAGAAAGGAGCTGTTCAGGTTGTCCTTTTCCACAAATTAGAAGGCGATGTATTCTCTTAGCATGACGATAAAGTTCGTGATATTTTTCAGGAGCTGTTAGGATAACATAGTTTCTAGACTCATCTGTTTGCTTCGGAAGTTTAAATTCTTCTTCTTCTCCCTCAGGTGGGTAAACAAATACTTTACCACCAGTATTAGGGGAATGAATGTGAAATACCACCACAAATGTTGGCTTCATAGTTGCAAGCCCAACAGCGTGGACTTTTCTGACTTTTGATTTTTTCTTTTTTGTCACAGGGCTTGTCTCCTGATTAGATCTACCAGTACTGTTTGTAACCGTTTGCTGGAATTCAATTCCAAAACGGTTTCTTTTCTTTGTGTTTTCGTTACTACTTTACAACCTTTACTATCAGTTTTTGATAAGGATTTAGTTGATACTAAAGTAACAAGTTTACCAGCACTTATGTAAAAGGGCAACAGTTTAAAATTTGTGTTTAGAGATTGATTCAAAAAATCGGTTAAAAGCTTATCCACTCCAATAGAGTGATCGTACATTCTACAAATTTCAACCAATAAAGGTATGGTGAATTTTGGTCTACCTCTCTTCAATTTCTTATATAGAATTCCATTGGTTAATTTAATTTCAGAGCCTTCGTGTGTTTCCAGTATAATGTGGTCTTTAATTAGATTAATTCTTCCTACAGTTTCTTCAGGAAGAAAATATTGTAACCAATAATGTAAACTGGTAGATCCTCCATTAGCTAAAGCTGTAAATACTCGAACCAACATATCACAATGCACCTTCTGTTGATAACATCTTTGCTGCTAAACGTCGGTATTTCTTTGGAGGAGCTGTTGAAGTATAAAGTTTACTTACATTGTTTTCTCGAATTGACCACCAAGTCTGGTCCCATACTGAACTGTTAATCACTTCAGGTCTATGACTTATTACAAATATAGAAGAGAATCTTTCTTTAAGCATTTCTAAAATGGAGAGTAGGCTTTCTTCTCCAGGAGGATCTAAATTACCAAAAGGTTCGTCAATAATCAAAATATTAAAAGAGCTATCTGTATAAAGCTCTTTTAAATCTCTCATTCCAAGTAGGAAAGCTAACCCAGCTTTATGTTTCTCTCCACCGCTCAATAACTGACTCTTAACTGATGATTTTCTACCTTTACGACAAAGATAGAACTGAAGATTATTTTCTCCTCCGAATTCTAAGCTTACTTTCTTACGAGGCCATAACATGGAAGAATAGGCAGGAATTGTTTTTTCAGTGGCCTCTTTTAAAATATGTTGAAATCTAGCTTGTTTCATTCCTTGGGGATGAAAAGCAGTTTTAAGAGCCTTGAAACACGTTAGTTTATTCTGTAATTTAGAACTTTCTTTTAATTTGGAAGTTAGTTCTGAAATCCTTTCCAATAGACTTTTTATGTGATTTATTTTTATTTCTAATTTGGCTGCTTTGCTGCTATATTTTTTGTATCGGCTACTCAAAGTTCTTACATCAGTTTTTAATTGCTGAACTGTTTTCGATACTTCATTTTTGTTTCCTCTTGGAAGAGGTTTAAGCTCCAAGTTAATACGTCGTATTTTAATAACTACCTCTACCAATTTTTTAAGCTCTCGATAATTATTCCTGATTTTAGGCAGTTTTGTTTTAATGTCTTCCAAATTTCCTTCAGGTAGTGCTTCTAACAATGTCTCTAAACGTTCTTTTTGCTTTACAAGTTCAAGAATGGATGACAACTTACGTTCTTTTTTCTGAAGTTTAGTTATTTTAGTGTTTATTTCTTGAAGTGTGGAATCACAGTCAATAGTCTTTAGTTGATCTGCCAACCTAAGATATTGTTCATAAGATTCGAGAGATGACTTGAGTTTGAAATTTCTACGTTTTTTCTTTTTTAATGCATCTCTCGAAGAAGCCAACTTAATTTGCAGTTCATCAACTTGTTCTTTAGTTAGATTTCTAGCTTGACCACATGTTGGGCAAACACCTTTTTCCAATCTATGATTAACAGATTTTATTGTACTGGTTAATTCTGCTATTGCAGAAATTTGAGCTTCGTTTTCTTCTTGAAGCTTATGAATATTCGTTGGTGGTTTTTCGATTTGGGAAAGGTCTTCTTGCAGTTCTAGTTTCTTCTCTGCTTTTGGTAGCTCTACAACTTTTAAATGGTGTAAAGTTGTTTTTAGGCTAGTTAAGTCTTCTTCTATAGATTCCAATGATTCAATTTCTTCTAAAGACTCATCTAATTTACTTAACTGACTTTCAATAACAGATCTTCTTCTAAGATCTTCTTCTTGATTTTCAAGAGTGATTTTCTTTTTAGCTAAATTTTTGAGAGACTCTTGCAAAGATTTAAGTGCAACTTTAGTAAGTTGTTTTTTCTGTTCAAATTTAGGTTTCAGAAGATGGTCGTATTTAGACCATAAAGTTTGCAGTTCTTCCTCTTTGGTAAAACGCAGCTTAAGAGATGCTAGTAATTCTTGCTGCTCCTCTAATTCGTTTTGAGTTGCAATAAAACCTGCCTGCATAGCATCTGCTTTTTGAGCTGCTTTTACGTACTTATTTTTTAGGGTTTTAAGCTTGCCTGCTTTTTCTAACTGACTTTCTATTTCTTCAATTTGAGCTTTTAATCTATCAAGTTGAGAAATTTCAGTTTCTACCAAACTAATTTGTGTATTTAATTGACTATAAAAATCATCGTAGACATTTAAACTAAACATTACGGTTAGTTTTTTACGACGTTCTCCGTCTTTACCGTGCAAGAGCACGTGATTCAAATCTTGGGTTAGATAAACTAAATTGAAGAAGCTAGTCTCATCAATCTGAAGAAGCTGGTCTCTAATCCAAGTATGAGGATGTTTTCTATGCTCTCTGGGTAAGATATCTTTTCCTGTATCTAAATCTAAAACTTCTACTTTATTGCCATATAGATTATGTTTTCTAAATTGATTAATTTGAATAGGTCGGTCATCTATTTTTAAACGAAGACTTTTCTCCAAATTTTTCTTAGCTGAGAAATTAATAATATCGTCAGCTGTATCTTTCTTTCCGCTTTTTCCTACAAGTAAACGAGCTAAGCTATCAGGAACTGTGCTTTTTCCAGATCCTAAAAATCCCCCATCATCTAAATTTAAACCTCTATGTATAACTAAACCCTGATTAGCCAAAGGAATTTCAGCTGACAAATAAATAGAGGCATTTCTCAGCCTGAAATCTAACAATTCAATGGTAGGCATGGTGTGGTAGGAAAGAGTTAGGAGTTGAGCTTTTTGATAAAAGCTGCTAACGTAGTTATTGGAATAAGACGCCTACTTCTTTTTCGCAATCCAGAATTTAAATGTTCAATTTGCTCATCTTCCAGTTGTACAGATACAAGTATTTTAGAGGGGTCTTCTTCAAATTGTTTTCCAACATCTCTTACATTTCGTCCAACAATACCTTCATAATTTTTTTTAGGCATTTTATTTTCCAGCTGTTCTATGCGATTCGATCTCACTTTCTAAACGAGAAAGAGCCGCTGGAATAGGATCAAATTCAATCTCACCGTTTTTGCTGGTTCCAGTACAAGAACCATTAAGACAATGCGCTACAACCGGTACCCCATAATTGGTGAGCTTGTAAGGATTTTCTGTGTCGATAATTCTATAGTCTTTAATTTCCGCTAAAAAATGTCTAGTACCACCACAAACTTTACAACGCATAGGTCTTACTTCCTTTTCTTCCCCCAGGTTGATTTTCCAATAGAAATTGCTTCGATAGCCACACTTTCCAAAACTGCATGAGCATTGATTGTATAGCTTTTAATAGATGCTTGAGCAGAAAGTAGGAGCTTGAGCATAGTATTAATATCTTGAATATGTTTAAGAGCTACCTCACGTCCTACATGTTGTACATTTTTGACCGCCCAAAATTTAGATCTATCAGTAAGTTTTTTATCCACCCAACTAGTAAGTAACAAATGCAAAATTAAAACTATTTGATCAATAAAAGATGTATGGTTTTCTACACTATTTACAGCTTGAAAAGCCAATGCTAAATCGAGAGAGAAAAGAGCACTGACATAATCTTGAGAAGCCAAGTAAGGCTTAGCCGCAGCACTCTCGCGAAGTATGGTTGGAAGATGTTTTTTAATATCAACTGACTTGCCTGCTGTCCTAACATAATTTACCACACTCTCTAACAGAATCAAGGCATCTCTTGGATGACCGTTAACCACACCAGCTATTTCTTGTCTAGTCTTTTTTGTTAAGTTCAATCCCTCTTTTTTGCCTATTCGGAGAAGTAATTTAGATGTAAGAGCCGGAGAAATAGGACGTAGTATAAATTTAGTAGCTCTACTACGGATAGTATTAGGCAACTTTTCTGGTTCAGTGGTACAAAGAATAAATCGACTATCCCCAGGAGGATGTTCAAATGTTTTAAGAGCTGCTTGCCAAGCAGGACCAGTAATTTGGTGACACTCGTCCAGAATAAAAATTTTGTAACGAGTAATAGGAGCATATTCGGCTTGCTCCTGAAGATTCCGCATATCTTCTATTTTTCGTTTATCAGCTGCATCTATTTCTTTAACATCTGGATGGGTACCTGTCCCCATTATAACAGAGCGCATAGCCTTACAACTATCACATTTTCGGCAAGGTTCACCCTGAGGAGTGAGTTTTTCACAATTGGCATAGAGAGCAATTAACCTAGCGAGGGTAGTTTTACCAGAGCTGTAAGGACCGGCTAAAAGAATAGTAGGTGGAATAGTTTTTGCTTCTACCATTCCTCTAATTTTTTGAACAGCTAAGTCTTGTCCAATTACCGTTTTAAGAGAACGAGGACGGTATTTGATAGCAAGAGATATATTTTTTGGGGCGTTTTCGGTTGTCATGACTTCTTCTTTACAAACAGTTTAGTCGGTTTTCCAATACGACGTTTTGCAATTCGAGCATACTCTTTATTTAACTCCATACCAATAAAAGTACGATTAAGAAGGCGAGCTGCTATACCTGTAGTTCCGCTACCACAATACGGATCTAAAACAATATCTCCAGGACGTGACCCGAGAGTAATTAAATAACTCATAAGTGTAACGGGTTTTACCGTTGGATGGTGATTTGCCATTTTAGAAGGTGGTTTACCATCAATACGAGATGGTTTTTTCATCCTTCTACCTCTATGCCTAGCAATAGGATCGCTTATTTTTTCCGGTAAATCTTCTAAACCAACATTCTTTTCTTTTTTACTAGGTTTAGGAACAATAAGAAAAGGAAAAGTCTTTTGAGCTTTACTAGGTAAGTCATTTACAAATTTTAAAAACCAAGCATCTAAATCAAAATAACGAGAAAATGAACCAGAATCTCCAATAGTTTCAGCATTGGTTTTCTTGGGCATTTTACCACTATATCCTTTTCTATTTCTACGCTTAGTATTGGCTTTCATTTTACCACTAGTTCGTTTAAAACCATCATTTAAACTGTCATCACTTACAAGAATATTAGCAGGGAAACGACCCTCAGACGACATATAATAATCTACACCGGACCATACATAAGAATCATCGTTGAAATTATTCCCTGGTACACCTATATTAAGCACTGTTACAAAATCTTTAGTAGGAATTCTACAATCTCCCAACCAAGTACAACCTTTACCATTTACCAAAGCTTGAGTAAGAAATGTCTTAAAGGTGGTATTTTTGTATGGTTTACTTTCCAGTTTTTTCTTACCGCACCACACTTCATCTTTTAAATCAGGATTAAGAGCCAAACGTCGTTTAACTGTTTTACCAATTTTGATATATTTTTTGGACCCGTATTTTTTCTGCAAAGCTGCAATTTGTTTTTTAGTTTTCAGTTTCCTTACGCTAGTGTACCAATAATCCCAACCAATGCTCTGATAGAGTTGTTCTCTTGTCACTTTTTCGATTGGTTTCATTACGCATAAGATGACTTCTGTGGCGGGTTTGGGTTGGAATCCTCCAAAAGATCCATCCAGTTTTTTTGCTTCTGGAGTAGTTGGAATTGTATCGTCTGGTTGATCTTGAACAACTCCAAATTTTGTTTCTCTTTTTTCTTTGTACCGTTTTCCTTTATAACCACCTTTTTTAGAATTCGGATTACTAGAGCTTAATCCAGATTTTTTACGTTTTTTATCGGCTTTCTTATCAGCTTCTTTACTAAGATTAGTACCTTTATTCATTCCTGTAGCAAATGTCCAGTAAAGACTGGTGAAATTGGTTTCAAATCCAGCCTCTTGTAAATTTAAAATCATTTTGCTGAGACAGTCTTGACGAGGAATGCATTGTACAAAAGCGAAGCCACCAGGTTTAAGGACTCTAAAACATTCTTTCCAAACTTCAACAGGTGGTACAGCCTTATCCCAAAAAGGTTTAGATGCCATAAAGTTCAATCCATAAGGTGGATCTGTAACAATTAAGTCTACACAATTTCCAAAAGGAATGGATTTTAATCGCTCTAAACAGTCCCCCTGATAAATGTGGTAATGACATTGTAAAGACATTTAAAAACTAGTCGGCAAAAACTCTGGCAAATATTTCCTCTGGGCTTTTATCACTAGTGAATCCAGAAGCAGCTTTGTGTCCACCACCTCCAAAATGCTGGGCAAAAGAAGAGACGTCAAAACCATTATCACTAGCTCTCAAACTATAAACGTACTCACCGTCATTTTTCTGAAACCAACACACTCCCATATCACAACCTTTTACTAAGGCCAACTCTTCTCCAACTTCACTTTGCAGAATAGGACTATTGGCAATCATAACTTTAACAACAGAAAAACCAGGAACAGAAGCTGCAACTCCAGGCCACGCTCCAGCTAGTAAAGATTTTTTCTGTTGATCTTGTGACCTTAAAATAGCTGCTCCATAACCAGAAACAGCATTTGGCAGTGTGGGTTCAGCGTCAGAAGATGTTTTAAGAAAATTTAGAATTTGAATCCAGGTTTCAATGTCTCTAGGCCAACTAGCTAACCATGCGTTTACTTCTCTGCTTCCCAATAATTTCCATTGCCACAAATCTCTATCCTGAACGTAACCAACTAATTGTTCAAGAATAGATTTGATTTCTTTAAACTCTTTGCTAGCAGCTGTAGGCAAACCTTTTACTAAATCAAATGCGAGTTGTGCTCCACTTCTGTTCATATCAAAAGTGGCAAAATCTAAACCTTCACAATTGTTTTTAGCAGTTTCGTGATGATCTAAAACAATAAGATTGGAGGCAATTTCGTTCATGTGCACTAACGTATCTCGTGAATAACTAAAATCGACAATCCATATGTCTCTATCTGTAATAACTTCATCTGGAGGAGGATCTTCTCCATATTGAGCAGACATGACTTCTGCTTTTTCACCCAAGCCTAAATAGAGAACAAGGGCTCCACAAATCCCATCACTACAACCCCGGTGATGTATAATCAAAGATTCTTCCATTAGACTTTTTTCTTTCGCTTGTATTGTTTAGGAATAGGAACTTTAACACCTAAACTTTTTCCAATTTTCCTCAAATACCGCCAGCTGCGACCTTTCATCTTGTGGCTTAATCCAGCTTCATCTAAGTAGTCGTCAAGTTGAGCAAATAATCCAAACTCTATATTTTCTAGATTGCTTGTTCTTTGACGTTTAAACAACTTAGCATTTGGATGATATTTAACATTTGGAGGCAATTCTCCAACAGCAGCATCTGCGAGAGTTTCGGGTTCAAAATCTATAAAAGCATCTGACGGAATTTCTTCTGGTAATTTTGAACAATGTATAAGCGGTGAGCTAGTAATTGGAATAATTTCAGGTTCGGTAGGATTATCTGTATCTACTAAAAGAACACCTTTGGGTAATTTTTCATCAAAGCGAGTTTGATGAGGTGAACCACTATACCAGGCATTGGAGATTATCTTTTGGCACTTGTGAACATCTCCCAAAGCCCAGTAGGTAACTCTTGGAAACAAATTTTCCACAAGTACAATTTGTCCCCCTTTTTCTTTTACAAAACCTGTATCTGTTTTTGCCCCTCTTAGATATTCATGAAGTACAACCACAATAGGTAAATCATCTTCTGGAATATTTTCTAAGATAGCTTCAAGCAGTAACCTAAATTCGTTATTAGTCCAGTCTGCAAAAGGGAACAGAATAAAATAACAACCCTTTTTCTTAAAGAAAGAAGGGTAATTATCATAAACAAAATGTTTTTTATGTTTTATTTTAGAAAGATAGCTAAGGGACGTATCCCCCAAATCTTCAGATCTATCTTCATGATTTCCGCTTATAGCAATAATAGGAAGGGGGCATGAACCAAGCCAATCGCTCAATAGTTGCCGTTCAAGGTGAGTAATACTTTTACTATGATAAATATCTCCAGCTACTACAATTAAATCAGCTTCATGTATAACAGCAATATCAGTTATACTCTGAAGTGTCTTCTCCACCCTCCTTAAAAATCCATCAAATTCTCTAAGGGCATTCAGGTGAATATCCGCCGTATGGAGGAAACGAGTCACTGAACTTAACCTGTTTAAGATTTAGAAGGAGGGTGGAAAAAGACCTAATTAAAGGTCCCAGCCGCGCACAGTCTTACGACCATTACGAAGGGTGCGAAGACACGCTTTTTTGATCATAGCATAAAGCTCATTGGCCAGCCATGCCTCAATATCTTTCTCAGCACGAAGACCGGTAGCTTTCAGCACTTCCTTAACCTTAGAAGTAGTCACAATTTTAACACCCACGTCTGCTTTCGCTTTCTTAATGCGAGCTTTTACCTGCTTTGCTGTAGGTGCATCACCAGCAGGAGTTCCAGCTTTCTTGTTTGTACTTCCCTTAGGACGCCCGCGCTTCTTAGGAGCTGCATCTGTTTTCTTTGTTCTCTTCTTTTTTGGCATTTGATGTTTCCTTTCGTTGCCAAAGGTTGCTACGGTTCAGTTACAATCACAACCTTATTTGATTTTCCGAAGTACGATTTAACAATTTTTCTCACTTCTTTTTTCCAATTTAAACCACCATTCCCACACCCGGGTTTTGGTAATAACACTCTCCTCCAATTTCTTTTCAATATCAGTTTATTTAACTGTTTACAACTTGTTTCTATAAGCTCTAAATCCGCTTTATCTTTCCAGTGATACTTAACAGGAAAGGATACAATATGCCACGGAACAGCCACCAAAAGAGGATCTGTTCTCCTAGGTAAAGAAAGATAAGGAACCGCAGCATCGTTTTTAGTTAGAACCCTAACTCTGTTTCCTTTTTTACTTAATTTAGTGCCTAGTAACTTTTGTAGACCATACCAAGAACGAGCCGCTTGAAGTGCGACTCCTCTCCCCATTACTGCACCACCATCTTTTTTAACATCTCCGTTGGTAGTAATAACAATGGCATCCGCTTTTTCGAGAAACATATTACAACGTTTAATTTTCATTAGCTCGCCATTTCTTCTTCTAGTTCTTCATCATTTCTAGTTTGTTTTTTAGAACGTTTTTTCCCTTTTTTACCTTGCTTACGTCTGCGTCTACGTAAGTCTCTGTATTCAGATCCTTCTTCTTCTACGCGACGTTGAACCTCTTCCTGATCTATTTCTTCTTCTTCATATTCTTCAAAATCTTGATCATAGAAATAATTTTGAGGTCCGTCATGTTGCATATATTCTTCAAATACCCTATCTTTTTTCAAACGCCTGAATAAAAAAGCTCTAAATTTCGGATTTTCAACATGTTGTCGGAATTTCATCCAACTGAGCTTCTTAGTTTCTTTTTTGGGGAAAACAATTTGACGCAATCCATTACCAGTTACTTTAAGATGACCAGTCTTTTTAAGGAAGACTTCAGCATCTAGAGATCTATCTAAACCACGTGCAAGAATAATTCCTAATCCCTCTAAAATCCGGTGAGGCATAAATACTTTATTTTTTGTTGTTCTAGCTGTAATCGGAAGAACATCAACTTTGGTTTTATCTTTAACCAGTTTCCGTCTGGTAAGCATTATTTTTTGGTCAGGATAATACATAAGGGCAGCTCCACCATATTCTTTTTGTGGATTGCCCCATTGACCAATTGCAGTTCTCATTTGATTAGAACCTAGTAAAAGAGCGCCTTTCCTCTTAAGACGTGGGCGAATCATTTGAAGGAAATTGCTATGCATTCTAGCTTGCGGAGCAATACGACCCTCACCAGTTTCGTCGTCTACTTCTTCAGAACTCATAGCAGCAAAACTATCTACCAAAAATACAATTTGAGGTGGTTTATTTTCTACCTCTGGGAGGGCTTTTAAAGTAACGAGAATATGTCTGTACATTTGTTCACCAAAATCAGGCTGACAATAAAAATAATTCGGGTACTCAATCTTATTACCTGTTTTAGCTGGTGTCCCATTTTTATTAATCTTTGGCAAAACAATGCTGTGATCTAGATCGATACCTTGATTACTCATGTAAACCGGATCAGATCCACTTTCAAAATCATAATGAACTACAGTAATAAAATTCATTTGACAACTAACAATTAATTCCTGCAATAGTGTACTCTTCCCACAACCTTCTGGCCCGAAAATAGTTACAAATTTTCCTGAAGGAAATCCACCCCCTAAAATTAAATCTATAGAAAGGCTACCAGAAGATACAGTATTGTGTACTCGTCTAGCCTCTTTAAGAGGAGCACAATCCAAACCTTTAACAGCTTTAAAAGCATTAATGGCTGCAATTGCTGGATGAAATGCAAAGACGGGTTTCTTGGCTCCCATGAATTTTGTACCTTTTCATTTTGTTACGAAACTAATAACTTATAAAGTTCGTCATAACTTTTAGTACCGTGATGCCGTGATATTTCTTTCCCAACATAAAAAATTCTTAATTGTGGTAGTATCGAAACAGAAAAGTAATTTAGTATCTCTTCTGACTTTACATTTACTGCTACAATTAGATTATTTTGATGGTTTTCTCTAACTAAAAAATTATCAATAACAGTAGTAAAATGTTTACTAATAGGATTATCACTAAATAAATAAAGAATAAAAGATTCACCTAGCGATGATAAAGCACTTGGAATATACCACGGTACTTCTAAACAAGAACGCTGATGTAAAGTCTTAGCATCATTCCAGGTTCCTGTATATTTCCAACTGCGTACCATCGCCAGTAATCTGGTTCTTTTATCTACAAATTATTATCGTTTGATTGAAAGCAGTATCGTGTTTAAATCCACACAAGGAGCTAACCAGATACACTTTTTGCACCGTGGTTTTTCACGATAATAACCATAGCAAGTTGGACTATTTCTTGCGCTTCTTTTTAGTTTTCTTATTTTTGCTGCCCTTTGGACGTCCACGCTTTTTCGGAGCTGCCTTTTTCTTTTTGGCATCTTTGCGCTTCTTACTATACCTACGTTTCTTAGGCGCTGGTTCTTCGTCATCATCGTCGTCGTCATCATCATCGTCATCATCGTCATCATCATCATCATCATCGTCGTCATCGTCGTCGTCATCATCGTCGTCATCATCGTCGTCATCATCGTCGTCATCATCGTCGTCATCATCGTCATCATCGTCGTCATCATCGTCGTCATCATCGTCGTCATCATCGTCGTCATCATCGTCGTC
>Ga0180438_10000060_pt1 | contig 216337 bp, 185 predicted proteins | sample SS_ome_12_FD_132455 | JGI IMG/M metagenome (GOLD analysis project Ga0180438, IMG submission 132455) | Hypersaline lake sediment archaeal communities from the Salton Sea, California, USA - SS_3_D_2 metaG | ecosystem: Environmental > Aquatic > Non-marine Saline and Alkaline > Hypersaline >...
CCACTTGCGGTAGAGGCTGATCATCTGGTCGACCCTGAGCTTGCGGCCCTCGCTTGCAAGGTTGTACTTGCCGTCCTCGTAGAACTCGCTGGCGGCCGCGTCCAGGGCGATGAAGATGTCCGATCCGGGCTTGTAGCCGGCCTTCTTGATGGCCTCGACTATGAACTCGAGGGCCTGCTCGTTGCCCGCAAGGTTGGGAGCGAAGCCCCCTTCGTCTCCGACACTGGTGGCGAGGCCCTTCTTCTTGAGAATGGACTTGAGGGCGTGGAATGTCTCGGCTCCCATGCGCACGGCCTCCGCGAAGTCGGGCGCGCCCACGGGCACGATCATGAATTCCTGGAGGTCGAGCTTGTTGTCGGCATGGGCTCCGCCGTTTATGACGTTCATCATGGGGACGGGTAATATGCGCGCTCCGATGCCGCCTATGTAGGCGAATAGGGGGACGCCGTTGGTCATGGCGACGGCGCGGGCGCATGCGATCGAGACTCCGAGCATGGCGTTGGCGCCGAGCTTCTTCTTGTTGGGCGTGCCGTCCAGGTCGATGAGTATGGAGTCGATCTCGCGCTGGTCGGAGGCGTCCTCGCCCGTGAGGCGGTCCAGAATAGCTGTGTTCACGTTCTTGACGGCCTTGAGCACGCCCTTTCCATTGTAGCGCCTGGGCTGCTTGTCGCGTAGCTCGAGAGCCTCGTGCTTTCCGGTGGAAGCCCCGGAGGGCACGGCAGCGCGGCCGAAGCCGCCGCCCGCAAGCAGCACTTCGACTTCGATGGTGGGGTTGCCTCTCGAGTCCAGTATCTCGCGGGCGTGAACGTCCATGATTTCGGTCATGATATCAAAACCTCGCTGTGTATGCCGCTGTGTTTGCCACCATATTCGCCGTTCCTTCTGCAACTGCCATTATCGGTGAAGCCGACCACCGACGGCTGCACCGCCGCCTTCTTCTGCTCGTGATGGTAGGGGAATGCCGGGGGGGATGTCAAGTATGGTGTAGGTCAGTTGTCCCAGGGCCTGAGGATGTCCTTGATTCCGCGGGGCTCTTCTTCGCGCTTCCGCTCCTCTCCGAATATCTCCTTCCATGAGGTTGGCCTCTTCTTGGGCTCGCCCTCCGCTTCCAGCTCCTTCAAGACCTCGCGAAGGTTGGTGCCCAGGAATACCGAGACGAGGCTCATGAGGATCACGATGGCCCCGATTATGGTGATCCCGATAATGACGGAGGCGGCCAGGACCTGCAGCATGATGAGCAGGCTGAAGCCGGGCTTGAGAACCACGAGCACGGCGCTCCACTTGATGGTCTTGAAGATGCCCCAGTTCTTCTTAGTTAGGAGCGGCAGGAGATACAGGCACATGGCAATGACAAAGAGCATGATCCAGACCTGCACGCCGGCAAGGAAGAATCCCAGTATGCCCGCCGTGCCCTCGAGGGCGAGGTAGAATATCATGCTTATGTAGGTCAGGTAGAAGACCAGGCCCGCAAGAAGCGAGATGACGAGCGCCCGGAGATAGGCCTCGCGGCCCCCGGACAAGAAACGCTTGAGCGTGAACTTCCTGTAGTCTACAATATCGGCCGTGGCGGCGAATACTCCCGTGGTGGCTAGCGAGTGCGTGAGTATTCCTACAAGCACTGTCGCGGCGATCTTCACATGCCCGCCGGCGGGGATAAGCCAGAAGGTGAGGTAGGTGGGGAGCGGGAAGAACGCCGTCCAGAGGAGGTTTAAGAGAATAAGCCTCCCGATATGGTCGTATGTATTCCAGAAGGTCTTTTTATAGACGGTTGAAATGAGAGACGCCATCGGGGCGATTTTAGCGGGAAAGCAGGGAGGGGTCAACGTGATTGCGGGAGGGGCCGGCGTGATTGTGGGGAGGGATTTGCGGGCTCGCAGCAGGGTGGAGGGTGGTCCGGGCGGCCCAGCCGCAGGAGTCCCTAAGTCGTTGGTAGTTATTGTGGTTACGCGTATGATTGTGCAAGCGTGGCACTTTGGGGACGCTCTAGGGATATTCTCGGGATGCTCTCGGTGGCACTCACTAGAACACACCTGGGAAGTCTCAGGGCGCTTTTTTGAAACATATTATATAACCCAGTCGTAGGTGGCTATGGAGAGACAGGATAAGCAAATATCAGAGACAAGGGCTTTCGAAGAGAGGGTCTTAATTGAAAAGGCCAGAGGCGGTGACAGGGCGTCGCAGGAGACGCTGGTCATGCGGTACGAGCGAAGGGTCTACGCCCTTGTGCTCGGCATGGTCAGGAACTCGGAGGACGCCCGCGACCTTGTCCAGGAGACTTTCGTGAAGGCGCTGACTAACTTGCACAGGTTTGATTTCTCGGCCTCTTTCCCGGCCTGGCTCATGCGCATAGCGGCCAACAGCGCCAAGGACCTCCTGAGGCGCCGGGGCAGGGAGAGCAGGATCTTCGCCTACGAAACTGAAGACCTCTCGGTCGAGGACCTGGGGACGGAGCGCGGGGCCGCCGAGGCGGCGCTTTCGGCGCGCATCGACTCGGGCATCGTCGAGCGCTGCATGGGAGATCTCGATCCACGTTACGCGTCGGTTCTCACATTGAGATACCGCGACGGGTACGCATACAGAGAAATATGTGAAATACTCTCGATTCCCATGGGGACGGTCAAGGTGCTGATCCACAGGGGAAGGCAGGAGCTCAGGAGAGCCGTCAAGAGGGAGGTAGGAGAGCTGTGAGCAGGAATATCAAGTTGAGAAGGATCACAAGGTTCAGCGCGATCACCAGATACGGAGCATTGGCTGCAGTAATGGCTCTTGTGCTCTTCGCGGGCTGCGTAATCACGGACGGCAACTTCAAGTACCGGGGCACGAAGGTCGAGGTCGAGACCATTGACCTCAAGGGCATCGAGACCGTGGAGTTTAATCTCGGGGCGGAGGATGTGGTTATCAACACCGAGAACGTGAGCAAGGCGAGTTTCAATATCGAGAAGACCTACAGGGCCAATGAGAGGGAGTACGGCGAAGAGCTCATGGAGAAGGCCGAGATTCTGTTTGAGCGCCGCGGCGACAGGCTAGTCGTGGAGCGCAAGAAGGAGAAGTCGCTGGGCATAAGCCAGCTCACCAAGGGATACGTGAGCATAGACATAGAAGTCGGTCTCCCGGCCTATATCGAGATTGAGATCGATACGGGCAGCGGCGACGTGGAGGTCGCCGACCGCGAAGCCAAGCTGGTAATAGACACGGGCAGCGGCGATGTCGAGACGGGCGTCTCGGGCTCGGGTCTGGATGTCAATACGGGCAGCGGCGATGTGGAGGTCGAGACCGCGCGGCACGACGTTAGGATCAAGACCGGTAGCGGTGACGTCCTCGTGGGCGGACTCGGAGGCAAGGCCTTTATCGGTACGGGCAGCGGCGATGTCGTGGTCCGAAAGGTGGCCGGGGACGTCAGCGTGGACACGGGGAGCGGCGATATCGAGATAAGTAACTCTGTGGGCTCTGTGAGCGGCGACACCGGAAGCGGCGATGTCGAATTCCTGCACCACACGGGCGGTGCGGACATAAGCACTTCAAGCGGCGACATCACGCTCGGCCTGGACGGCGGCGAGGGCGACATAGACATCAGCACGGGCAGCGGTGAAGTGGACATAATCATGTACGGCGGGGACGCTTATGAGGTCGACATCAACACGGGTTCGGGTTCGATCTCGAGCAGGATCCCCATGACAGTAAAAGACGCATCCAGAAGAAGGCTGTCGGGCAAGTACGGGAGCGGCGGTTTCTCGCTTTCCGTGAAGACGTCGAGCGGCAGCGTGTCGTTGACGAAAGGGGCGATCTAGGGTGGAAAAGCGGCTTACATGCGACGAAGCGGCAAGGATCGCCGAAGCCCTTATCGACGGAGAAGTCAACCGCGAGCGGGAACGCGCGCTGAGAGAGCACATGGCTGCGTGTGCGGCCTGCAATGAGGCATATGCGTTCGACCTGGCCCTGGTCAGGGGCATGAGGGACATTCCCGAAGCGGCTTTCGTAAGCGTATCGGGCGCGGTTATCGAAGAGATTGCCGCAAAGAGGCGCAAGGTGATAATGGTCCGCTGGGGAATCGCGGTCGCGGCCGTGGTGGGTGCCGCCGTGGTCCTCAACGCATTCGGCATCAGGGTGTTTGAGCACATCGTCAGGCTCATCTCCGACTTCGGGAGCTCGAGCCCGGTCATGGTTGCGGGTTCCAAGGGCCTGCTTATCCTTAAATCCCTCACGAATGTGTTTGGCGGAACGGTGCTGGAGACATTCCTGGGTGAGAGCTTTGCAGCATATCGCGTGCAAGGGGCTGCGATACTCGCGGGCCTGTTCGCGTTCATCATAGTATTGATCTATGCCATGTCGTTGTGGCTCAGGCAACCGAAGGGGGTAAGGTCATGAAGAAGAGAATGTTACCGGTATATGTCGCCGTAGTCGCGCTGGCCCTGGCTTTCGCCATACCCGTACTGGCGGACGATGACGACGACAATACCGTCAAGCACATCGAAATCGGGGACGAAGGCGTAACCATCACCGACGAAGAAGGCGATACGATGGAACTGGACTGGGACGAGGCCATCGGAATCGAGACCGTCGGAGAGGACGTCGTCCGCATAGGAAATGACGTCCATGTGCCCGAGGACCAGGTCGTCGAGGGTGACGCAGTCGCCATCATGGGCGATGTCCGCGTCGACGGCTACGTCGAGGGCGACGCGGTCGCCGTCGGGGGGAGCCTCATTGTCGGCCCCAGGGGCCGCATCGACGGGGACGGCGTGTCGGTAGGCGGCTCGGTGGAGAAAGAGGGCGGAGTCATTAGGGGCGAGACGGTCAGCGTGGGTTTCGGATCCTGGGACCACGGTCCCGGTTTCATGATGTCGAGCTTCTTCTCCGCGGGCAAGAGATTCCTGCTCTTGATCATGTGGCTGGTGATCGTCATAGTGCTGGGAGCTCTCCTCATTGCCGTCGTGAGAAGGCCGGTCGACATAGTGAGCGACCGCGTGAGGAAGGAAGCCTTCTTCAACGGTCTCATCGGGCTTCTGGTATGGGCCCTGTTCATCCCGGTCCTGGTGCTGCTCGTGGTGACCATAATAGGCATACCCATCGCCATTCTGCTTCCCTTCGTATTCGCCATCATGATGCTGCTGGGATTCATCGGGGTGGCGGCGGCGACGGGCGGGAAGTTCGTGCCGGACACCAACGGCGGATCCTACAAGTCGATGGCCATCGGCGTCATAATGCTATACGCGCTGGTGATCCTTGGGGCGCTTCTCAGGATGGGCCCCGGGCCCATGCACTTCGCCGGCTCCGTCATCGGTTTCATCGGCTGGGCAATAGTGTTCGTGGCCGTGACCGTCGGGCTGGGAGCCGTGATCACTTCGAGATTCGGAACCAGGGAGAAGCAGCCCAAGGCAGTTCCGGCTACTGCCTCTTTACCTGGGAGCCCACCGGGAGAACCTGCCGCCTAGCGACTTGAAGTCGTCGGTGGCGGTCATGTAGCCGCCTTCGAGGAGGCCGCTCGGCGAGTAGAGCTGGAGGATGAATCGGAAGTAGGTGTGACCCTCACCGTCGCTGGTGAGGGTCGAGATGAAAAAGACGGAGCCTTCGAATCCAACATAGAAGCCGCCGCCATGCGCGGTGGCTTTTCTGTATTCATTGTCCTCGATTACGACGTCATAGAACATGCCGAACTTCCGCGGCGAGGCGACCAGGGCTACGCCGGCCTCGTAGTAGGTGCGTGCGTCCTTGCCTTCCCTGAGGTCCCTTCCCACGAATCCGAGCGTGACGTATTGTCCGATCCGCATCATCGCGCCCACGTCGAAGTTGAAAGCGCCGCGCCACTTGCCTGTCCATCCCAGGGCAAAAGCCCGCGAGAACCTGGGCGCCACCGTGAGCAACATTCTCGTCCTGGTGCCCTCGCCTATTGTATCCCTGGTAAAGCCGAATCCCAAACCCTTGGTGTTGGTGAGTACAAAATGCGTGCCGGTCTCCTTGTCATCGCCGGCGTAGACGGCGGTGTAGGCGTAGCCTGCCGAGTACTGGTTTCCCATGGCGATACCGGCGGGGTTCCATAGTATTGCCGTCTCATTGACTCGCAGCGCAACCGACGGAAGGCCGCCGGGCAGGAATGTGTCGCGCCAGGCGTAGCTCGAAACCAGCGTGCTGTCGACAGCAAGTGCCGGCGTGGCCGCCGCGGCGATTATGCCGCAGGCAGCGAGGACGAGCGCCATATATACGGCTGAGGAACGCATTCTCAACGCACGCAGGGTGGAAGCGCGCAGGGTGGAAGCGCGCAAGGTGGAAGCGCGCGGTGTGACGGCACATGAATTGAAAGCGCGCTGTATGAAGGCGCGCCGGCTGAGTTTCATCAGGCGCCTAGGGTTTCTTTGCGAGGCGAGCGAGTAGCGATTGAGCGCGGTCCGACTCCCTGCTCTCCGGGAATCTCTCTGTGACATCGGCGAGTGTCTTCCTTGCTTCGTCACGCTTACCCTCCTTGGCGTAGGCGATGCCCAGATTGAGATAGATCTTGGGCATCATCTCATCAGGAAGAAGCGACGGGTCCTCCTGGTACCTTCTAATAAGATATTCGAAATCCTCGGCGGCAACCTTTAGCCTTCTTAAAAATCCGGGCAGCACGAGGGAAGTGAATCCGCGGATTGTGCGAGCCGCGGGATCGTCCGGATCGGCCTCTATGGCCCGGTTGAGGGCCCTGATCGCCCGCCACGAATAATATATCCGCCTGGGAAAAGATCTGGTCAGCTTTGCCTTGAGCGTGAGAAGACTCCCGCGTATGGCCAGGGCCTCGGCATGGTCGCCTTCGGCGGCCAGTATGAGGTCCACGGCACTGTCCGCCTTTTTGATGGCGTCCCTGTCGCCCTGCATGGCCTGGCGGTGAAGCTCGCGCGCCGAATCGAGCATTTCGAGTATAGACCCGGGCTCGGGTTCAGGGGCGGGCTGGGGGCGGTCCGGGCTCAATGGGTGATGCTCGGCAGGCTGAAGTACTGCTTGGTGGACTCCACGCTCCTGCTTTCGCGGCCGAGCGCGCTTGCCATGAGGTCGAGCAGGCCCCCGCCTTCGTCCTCGCGCCTGTCCTTGCCGGAGAGCCATGACTCGATCTCCCTGACCCTCTCAGCCGAGAGCGACCTTATTTCCGAGCGCACCACGACGAAGTAGTTTTTGTCGGGCCTGATCTTGACGACTTCACATATCTTGTGTTCCGTGTACACACATGTCTTGTGGAGGATCTCGCCTATGCTGCCCGACCTTATGGGCTCCCGCAGGGCCACCCCCTCGTGGGCCTTGGTCACGCAGTATACGGTGTCCCAGTTGTCATAGCGGAATATGCAGGATATGGTCGAGGTGGCGATGGTGCGGTCGAACCAGAAGCTCTCCCGCCACACCTCTATCTTGAATATAATCTCGAGGGGAACGCCGTCGCGAACCTGGTTCATGATCTCGGCGGTGACGGCGTCGCGGAGCTGGAAATCTATGCACACCGAGTCCTCAACGGCGTAGATACCCGAGATGTTGAGTGCCGGCTCAGCAGCATAGGCCGGTGTTGTGCAAGTCAGCGCCACTGCCGCGAGCAGCAGCAGGGCGCAGCAGCTCCTTAGCATACAGGGGCTCCTGGCATTAAAACATCCTGTTGAGTCTCAATGTCACTACCGAGCTCCGGTCCCAGTCGTCGAACCGCTGCGAGATGTGCACGGTGACGACGGTTCCCGGGCGCTCGAATCTCACTCCAAACCCCCCGTCCCACTTTATTTTCATCGCGTCCCAGGCGTCCTTCCAGTATTGGTCTCTGCCCAGGGCGTCTCCCCCGTCGGTGAAGAAGAGGAGGTACCAGCTGTCGCTTACGCCGAGCGCGTACTCGAAGTTGAAGAGCATCATCTGGGTTCCCCTGAACTCCTTGAAGCAGTAGCCCGGCATGGTGCCCAGCCCGCCTACGTAGAATTCCTTGGGGAAGAAGTACTGCGGCTCCGGCACAAGCTCGGAATGGCTGTCGTCGGGCATGGTCATGACGCCCGCCTTGATGCGCGCGGACAGCCTCTGCCTGCTCGAGAGCCGGTCGTAGTAGCGCATGTCCGCAACGTACCGGCTGTAGCCGAGGTCGCTACCGTAGCTTCTCCGGGCCCACTCGCCGGAGAGCCTCGCCCAGGCGCCGTAGTAAGGCGTCTTCTTGTTGTTGCGCGTGTCGAATTCATAATCCGCCTGAAACGCCCTCACCCTGACGACGTCGCAGCCGCAGCACTGGCATAGACTGGGCGCGTAGCGCGGGTTCTCCGGGAAATTCTCGTCGCTCCTGAAGAGCGACCAGTTGGTGTTCTTTTCAAGCGGCCTGTAATCGTCCGCGGTGTAGGAGAACCTGAAAGAGTGGTCCTGCGACGGGTAGAAGCCCACGAAGCCGGTCGCGCCTCTCCGGTCGAAGTAGTCCCTGTAGTCTCTCTTTATGAAGAAGGCCGCGAGGAAGTTCTCGCCATCGCCTATGACCTCGTCATCGTAAGTGTCCGTTCTCGAGTAAGCCCTCCCGCCGAGGGAGAACGTGAAGGGGCTCACCAGGGGCTGCTCGAGCTCGACAGAGCCCATCCACTTGTGGCGCGCCCAGGCATATCCGCCCTCCACCTCGAAGCGCGGCATGGGGAAGTTATTGCATGAGTTCTTGACGTTCATGCCGAGGTAGAAACCGTCGACGCGGTTGTAGTCGACCGCCGCCCCCACTTCGATTTCCCTCGGGCACCACTCCACCGTGTATACCCTCGTCGCCTTTCTCTTCCTGGACTCGACCACCAGCGGCGTCGCCCAGCCCCCCATGCCGTCCGGAACCTTCTCCGCTATGTCGGGGTCGGGCACGGCTTCACCGTCTATAATGAACTTGTACTTATACTCGCCCGGGGGCAGGGAATAAAGGGTGGACCATGTGCCGTACTCGTCACGGGCCATCGGGATCCCTTCCGGGTCCCAGTCTATGAAGTCGCCCGTGAGGGCCATATATTCCGCGTCGGGATCATAATACATGAACTTGTAGGTGAGGCGCTCCTCGTACTTGCGGTCGGGCCTGCAGACCGGCTCGCGGGTGGAGGGTTCGCAATACACCTGGGTCGAGGACTCGATCTCTCCCAGTACCACGGCGCCTTCCTCGATATTGATTGTGCCGAGGGGAGCCATTACGCTTCCGTCGATCTCGGCCGTGGACGCCAGCGTGATGCTCCCCATGGGGGCCACCACTTCGCCGTCCACTCTGCCCTCTATCGTGATGCTCCCGGTAATAGCGACAATATCGCCGGTCACATATTCCCTGGGACCCACGTAGATGTCGCCCGTGAGCTTCACGATGTCCTCTTTGGTGATTGTCTCAATCTCCGGCTCCAGCTCGATCACGAATCGCTTCTCTTCGGGTTCGATGCTCGACTGCTCGATGGTTTCGCCCCAGACAAGCGCGCCGTCCTCCATCTGCAGTATCCCGCCGAAGACGGCGGCGTCGCCCTCCACGACGGAGGTCGACGTCAGGTAGGACGACCCCCCGATGACCACCGCGTTGCCTTTTATGGAACCGGCAACTGTCAGAGCCCCGCCGATTACCACGACATTGCCCTCCACCTCAACGTCCTCGGGCACGGTGTAGCTCTGTCCAATCTTCAAAATATCACCCTCGTCCAGGTCCAGATACCTGGACAGATCGACTCCTGCGAGTTCCTCGAGGCCCTCGAGGGACTCGAGCTTCTCCCTGATTTCCTCTTCACTGAGGTCACTAGCGTCAGTGCCCCGTCCTGCTGCCAGCATTACCGGTGTCTCGGCCCGCGCCATGGACGCGGCGAACACCAGGAAGACGAAAACGACCAACCTCGCGGGCACACCTCTCTCAGTCAGCATGACCTCCTCCCTGTAAGTAATGACAAATATACCAGACGTTTAGTTTCGCTTGCTAGACATAAAAAAGTCTGGAGAAGAGATAGAAACACCCGACTTGAGGAAGCACGCAGAGCGTTACCGCCAGCACCTCCGCCAGCATGAGTTTCAGTGTTTCTGACCGCACGACTTTCACCTCCCTCGGCCTCCTAGGGGTGTCCGATCATGCGTAAGTGCAACAGGTATGCCAGAGAAACGGCTGATTCAAAGATAAATCGATGTGGTTAATAGCTTGTGGAATAACGAAATAGGGAATGGCGGGAATCAGCGGGGCTGCGCGCCCCGGCCCCGGGGGTGTCGATGGGACACATCAGGCCTCTTGGCCGGACACACCGGGCTCACCGTCTCGGTGAATGCCGTAGCGTCGCATCTTGCGGTGGAGATTGGCCCGGTCGATGCCCAGCCTCGATGCCGCCTTGGATACGTTCCAGCCCGTCTTGTTGAGCTCGCTCAATATGAGAGAGCGTTCGAATTCCTCGGTGAGCTCGCTCAGGGGCCTGTCTCCGGCGGCGATCCTGGTTTCGCTCACGAGGGGCTTGATGTCGTCTTCGGTGATGACCTCGGCCTCGGACATGATGACGAGGCGCTCGACGAGGTTCTTGAGCTCGCGCACGTTGCCGGGCCAGTCGTAGGACATGAGGACCTTGACGGCCCCTTCGGTGAAACGCTTCTCGGGCCGGTTGTTCTCATGGCGGAAGACCTCGAGGAAATGCTCGACGAGCAGCGGTATGTCATCCTTGCGTTCCCTCAAGGAGGGCACGGCGATGGGCATGGCCGCGATTCGATGGTACAGGTCCTCGCGGAAATTCCCCTTCTTGATCTCCTCCTGAAGGTTCTTATTCGTCGAAGAGATCACGCGCACGTCGACCTTCAGCGGCTGCCTGCCGCCGAGCTTCTCGAACTCCTCTTCCTCCAGCACTCTTAAGAGCTTGGCCTGCGTATCGAGGCTCATGTCGCCGATCTCGTCCAGAAGCAGCGTCCCGCCGTCGGCGAGTTCGAACTTGCCCAGCTTCCTTGTGGTCGCCCCGGTGAAGGCGCCCTTCTCATATCCGAATAGCTCGCTCTCAATGAGGTCCTTGGGAAGCGCGGCGCAGTTGAGTTTGACGAAGGGCCTGTCGCTCCTCGGGCTGTTCTCGTGTATCGCGGACGCCACGAGTTCCTTGCCGGTGCCGTTCTCTCCGGTTATGAGAACGCGGATCTTGGAAGGCGCCGCTTTTGCTATGTCGGCCTCCAGCGCCCTCATCAACTCGCTCCGGCCTACCATGACGCGGCTCTGGCGGAGCTCGCCGGCCAGGCGGATGTTCTCGCTGCGCAGGTTCTGGAGCTCAAGCGCATTCCTGACCCTGACGAGCAGCTCCTCGGGCTCGAATGGTTTCTCGACGAAGTCTATTGCGCCGAGCTTGGTGGCCTTGACGGCGACTTCTATGCTGCCCTGGCCCGATACCATGATGACGGGCACGCCGGGGTCTATCTCCTTGAGCTTCTCCAGCACCGTGAGCCCGTCCATGCCGGGCATGTAGACGTCGAGCAGCACCAGTGATATATCGCCGGAAGAGAAAGCTTTCACGCCCGCTTCGCCGCCGGCGGCGGTGACGGTTCTGTAGCCTTCGTCCTCCATGAGTCCCGATACCTGTTTCAGTATCTCAGGCTCGTCGTCTATTATGAGCAACCTTGCTGCCGCCATGCGTTCTCCTCTTTGCGTTCCCTATCTTTCAGCCGGCGTGAACGGGAAGGTCGATGGCGAATGTCGTACCGTCGGCGCTTGTCGAGAAACTTATATTGCCATTATGGTCCTGCACAATCCTGTATGCAAGCGCGAGTCCCAGACCGGTCCCCTCCGACTTGGTGGTGAAGTAGGGGTTGAAGATCTGGTCGGTGACGTCCCTGGGTATTCCCCCGCCGCTGTCGGATATCTCCGTCCTCACGTATTTCCGTCCGCCGGGCACATTGGCGTTCTGGAGCGCAGTGATGATGACTATGACACCGCCGTTGGGCATGGCCTCTATGGCGTTCTTTATGATGTTCGAGAACACGCTCCTTATCTGGTCATGGTCCGCGTGTACATGCGGCAGCCGCTCGCCGTAGGACGTCACCACCTCGATGTTCTCCAGCGACGTCGTGTAGAGCTCCAGCACGCTTCGTATGGCCTCGTTCACGTCGAGCTCCCCGAACCTGGGCTCGGGCAGTTTGGCGAAGGTCGAGAACTCCTCGGCGATGCTTCTCAAGTTGCTGACTTCCTTGAGTATGGAGTCCAGGCACTCTTCGATCACCCGGGTGTCCTCATCATCCCCTTTGAGGCGCTTCTTTATGCGATGTATTGAGACCTGTATGGGCGTGAGCGGGTTCTTTATCTCATGCGCCAGTCGCCGCGCCACTTCGCGCCACGCGGCTATGCGCTCGGTGCGGGCGAGGTTGCGCTGGGCCTCTTCGAGATTCCCGGTCATAACGTTGAAAGCTGAGGCCAGCGTGCCGATTTCGCCCTGGGAGTCTTTGGGGGCCAGCTCGATGCGATGCGTCAGATCGCCGCTCGCCACCCGCTCGGTGGCCGACGCCAGCTGCTGTATGGGGCGAACCCAGCGAATGGACACCAGCCGCGCGAACACGAAAGACGAGATGATGAGCGCCGCCGCCAGGGCGACGATCACTATCTTGAGCTTGAGACCCGCGTTCTCGAGGTAGAGCCCTATTGTGCGGTAAACGGCAAGGTCGTCGCCGGTCATTCTCATGTTGTCTATGCGGCCCGGCGACAGCACGTAGCCCGCGACCAGCAGTGTCCCGTCGTCGCCGCGGATTCCGGACGCCACAATGTCGGGATCCGAAAGAGCAATCCGGCTTGCGTCCATGAGTTCGTACTCGACCCCGGCACGGAACTCCCTGTCCACGCGAGGCGGCGTCTCGGGGAATGAATGCGTCCGCACCCAGAGGGTGTCCCTGAGCCCGTAGACAGCCGTGAAGTCGACCCGGTTCTCGCGGGCGATTCTCTCGAGGACCGCGCCGGCGTCCACCGCTGCTCTGCCTGCGGCCAGCGCCCTGAACTCTTCCGCTAAGAGGGAACAGGTTTCCCGCGAGTTGTCCTCCAGCCTGTCATAGTACTCGCGCGCTATCTCATAGGAATTGGTCATGGACTCGGCCAGCGCCGGCGAGTTTATGCGCTCGAAGGAATCGAGCAGGAACCGCACGCCGAAGAAGGCGACGACAAGCGTGGGGATCACCCAGAATATGATGAAGAACACCAGGAGCCTACGCTCCAGGCTTCCTCCTCCGCCGAAATCCAGTTTCATCGTCGCCCCCGGTGAGCATATCGCGGTCTCACTTCAACTTCATATAATATACGCGGCCTGCATGCGGCCTTATTCGATTCTATCCACAGGTTTCATGTATTCTTCAAGTGTTTCTTTTTCGCGAATCGTCCCGCGAGCTGCCCGCAGGCGGCCTGTATGTCGCTGCCGAGGCTTTTCCGAATCGTCGCCCTTTTGCCGCGCCCCTTGAGTATGGTCTCGAACTTCTCCACGGTTTCGGGCTCGGGCCTTTCGTATTTGCAGCCGGGGAAGGGATTGAGCGCGATGAGGTTTATCTTGGCAGGGACCTCGCGCGTTAGGCTCGCGAGCTCATGGGCGTCTTTGGTGCTGTCGTTAATCCCTTTCATCAACACGTATTCAAACGTGAGTATCCTGCCCTTTGTTTCATGGTAATAGCGCGCGGCGTTCATGAGCTTCACGAGCGGGACGCGGGCCGCGACCGGCATTATTCTCTCGCGCTTCTCGTCGGTGGCCGCGTTGAGGGAAACGGCGAGGCCGATCTCGTAAGGCTCCTGCGCAAGCCGCATCATCTCCTCCGGGAGCCCGCTCGTGGATATGGTGATCCGCCTGGAGCCGACGCCGACTTCCTTTATCAATATATGCACCGCCTTCATGGTGTTGGCGTAGTTGGCGAGGGGTTCACCCATGCCCATGAGCACGATATTGCCGAATGGCCTGGTGCCGCCGCGCGCTTCCCGGCCGGCATCATCGCCCAGCTCGTCCAATATGAAGAGCACCTGGCCGACGATCTCCTCCGGCCTGAGGTCGCGCTTAAGGCCCATCCTCCCCGTCGCGCAGAATTTGCAGGCGTATCCGCAGCCGACCTGCGATGAGATGCAGAGCGTCGCCCCGCGGGGGTGGGGGAGGAAGACGGTTTCGATTTCGTAACCGTCGCGCAGGGTGAGGCCGTATTTGAGCGCCCCGTCTCTCGATGACCTGGCCCTGCCCGCGCGCTTGAGCACGCTGATGTCGTAGCGCTCCTTGAGCGCCTGCCTCAGCCCGAGAGAGAGATTGGTCATCTCGTCGAAGGACCCGGCGCGTTTGCGGTAGAGCCACGTTGCGATCTGGCCGGCGCGATAGGCCGGTTCACCGAGGTCGGCGACCGCCCGGGCAATCTCCTCCCTTGTCATTCCGTTCAAGGATTTGGCCATGCGGATTTCCGTCCAGATCAGAGTTCGGGGAGCTTATCCCTGACCGCGCCCGCGCCGGCACGGTCAAGGGCTTCGCCCATCACTTCGAACATATCGCGAAGCCGCTCCCGGTTTATGTCCGGCCGCTGGTAAGCCTTGAGCCGCGACGCGACCTCCGCCTTCGCACGCTCCACAAAGCTCGCGGGGTCAACCGAACGCTCGTCCATGAGCGACCTGCGGTCGATCACCTTGCCGGGGTAGCAGCACTCCCTGCGGTAGAGCCTCAGCGTTTCATCCGTCGTGAGGTAGTTGCCCTCGGCAAGCCCCTCGAGTATGGCGTCGGTGCCCAGCGTATCGCCTTCTCCCGCCAGGCCCTGCTTGAAGCGCCTCGCCATGCCGCAGATTTCGTTATCGAGTAGGAGCTTCTCCAGCGACTGGCAGCTCTCGAAGTTGAGCATGCCGGGACCGGAGACGAAGTCCACCGAACCGGCCGACGCGGCGAGCATGGTCATCGCCGACTCCATTCCCGCCTGGGCGTCAAGCAGTTTGGAATCGCTCATGCCCAGATAGGCCTGCGTGGGCAGGCCGAGGTGTTTGCCCACCTCCGTGTCCGCGAGGTCTATAAGAAGGGTCTCGACCGCTCCCATGGGCGAAGTGGAGTGGCGCATATCGAATACCGCCGGCGAACCGCCCCAGATGATGGGTGAGCCGGGGGTCCACGCCTGGTGAATCACGATGCCGCTCAGGGTCTCCACGGCGTGCTGAACCACCGAGGCGACCAGGCTCATGGGCGCGAGCGCCCCGGCGAGCGGCATGGATATGAGCTCCGCCGGGATGGCGTTCTGCGCGCATTCCCTGAGATCGTGGCAGCCGATCCCGGACCATCTTAGCGGCGAGGTCGGGCACACGTCGAATATGGCAACGGGCATCTCCCTCAGGGAGTCCCTGCCGGTTCTCGCGAGAAGAAGATCGCGCATCACTCTGAAACCGGCCTGCGAGAAGGTCCCCGTTACAACCGGCTTGTCGGTCATCAGACAGGATATGAACAGCCTGATGCTGTCGCTCACTTCCTCCGGAACGTCCGAAGGGATGACTCCCGTGCTCGCCGCCTCTATGTTCTCAAGGCTGTGGGCGAGTTTCGAGAATCGGGCCGCGTCTTCGATCGAAGGCTTGCGCATGGCCTGCTTCTCAAGGTCGAGAATGAAAAGGGCAGCCGACCCCGGATTGAAATGAATCTGCCCGTCGCCGAAGCCGAAGCGCTTTTCGCCGTTCATGCCGTAGAGCTCCAGCGTCTTCGGCGCCGAGTCGACGGCCCTCTGGGTCATGTCGCGCTTGAATCTCGCGTTGTGCTTTTCACGGTCTACGGTCGCACCCATTTCTGAAAGCAGGTCGAGCGTTTCCGCGTCTTCCACTGTTATGCCGGTCGTCTCGAGCAGCCCCATGGCCTCGTCGATGATTTCCTTGATTACCGGCTCCGAGAGGAGCGTGAGCCTCGGGTTGTGTCTGTCCATTCTCCACCTGCCTTCTGGGTGACTGCCGGATGGGATTTACTATCTCTTTTGTAATTCAGCCCGGCCCCCAAGTCAAGGGCGGCGTGCGACGCAGTGGGCTAAGCGGCGTGCGACGCCCGGCTCCGGCGCACCTCGTTCTCCAGCGGGTTCACTGCCGCAATCTTAACGACGTTCTTTTGTATTGACTCATGGGGCATGGGCACGTATAAACGTATGCGGATAGTCGAATAGGAGGGGTAAATGGTTGACGCGAGGACATTTCAGGCGCTATCGGACCCCACCAGGTTGAAGATACTGTCGCTTCTCGGCGGCGGCTCAATGAACGTGACGGCCATGGTCGAGAAGCTCGACGTAACACAGCCCGCCGTCTCGAGGCACCTCAAAGTGCTCCGGGAGGCCGGGCTGATAGTGGACGCCAGGAAAGGCAAGTGGGTCGAGTACTCCAGCAATCCGCCGGCAGTCGCGGAAGCGGCCGAGTATCTTAAGCGTCTATACCATGCGCGGGGTGAAGCCCGGGTTGAAGCCCGGGTTGAAGCCCGGGGTGAAGCCCACGGGGAAGCCCGCGGGGATGCACGAAGGGATGCACGAAGGGAAGCGGCAGCAGTTCGCTCCCCGAAGGCGGAGAGCGCTCAGGCGTATGTGCGCATGCCGCGCGCGGGGAGGCGCCGCGCGCAGCCTCGCCCGAAGACGCAGGCCGGAGCGGGTCCCGCTGCGGCTCCCGTACGGGCGAAGCGGCCCGGGCCCGAAATCCCGGGGAAGCAATCGGCCAGGGCAGGGGTCGCCAAAAGGGCGGTGTCCGCCGAGCCCGCCGAGCATGCCGAGCATGCCGGATCCCGCTATGTGGTCGAGCGGGACGAGGACTTTATTGACGACCTCATGCTCTGAAAGAGCTTTACATATCTTATCTCTTGTCGGCTTACTGCGGAAAGGTGCGATGATACCACTGGGGGCCAGTCCCAGTTCATACCGTCTGCCTCGTTTGAATTCACTCAATATACTTCTGGCCTGGTTCATTTGGCTTGCAATGCTTCTGGCCGCATCCGCGCCGCCGGCCGCCGCGGCGGAGGTGTACCGGCCGTCCGAGCGAATCGTCATCGACAGGATGACCGTGGTCATCACGGGCAATCACCAGGAGGGCCGCTCTGGAGACTGGGTGAGTAAGCCCCTGGCGCTCTATATAACCGACGCCGCGGGCCGACCCGTGAGCGGAGCCAGCGTGGGATTCTGGCTCGAAAACGGCGGCAAGGCCGAGCTCGACGTCGCCACGGTGACAACGGGCGCAGACGGGCGCGCGGAGGCGAGGCTCAGGCTGGGCAATGAAACGCGTGAATACACCGTGGGAGCCCATATTCACCATGACGAGCTTGGAAGTGGCGTAATTGAGTTCTACTCGCAGTCTTACAATATAACTCGCCTGGTGTTTTTCATACTCGGCGGACTCGGTCTGTTTCTCTACGGCCTTTCCACGCTGTCGCAGAGCCTGCAGAAGGTCGCGGGGCAGAGGCTCAGGTCCATATTGAAGCTCCTGACGAGCAACAGGTTCCTGGGGCTCGCCGTAGGGGCGTTCATCACGGCGGTAATACAATCGAGCAGCGCGACTACGGTGATGGTGGTGGGCTTCGTCAACGCCGGCCTGCTCCAGCTCAAGCAGGCGGTTGGCGTAATTATCGGGGCCAATGTCGGTACGACAATAACCGGACAGCTGATCGCGTTTAAGATCGACAAGTACTCGCTTCCCATCATCGCCATCGGTTTCGTGATGATCATGCTCTCGAAGCGCGCCAGGACGAAGCGATGGGGCGAGGCGGTTCTGGGTTTCGGGCTGCTTTTCCTCGGGCTGTCGATTATGAAGGACACGCTCTCTCCGCTCGGCGGAAGCAGCATTGTCCGGAGCTTCTTCATCAGGTTCAGCGAGCAGCCCGTACTCGGGGTGTTCGCCGGCATGCTCGCGACCATGATCATACAGTCGAGCAGCGCGACGGTGGGCCTCACGATGGCTCTCGCGGCCACCGGGCTCATAGACCTGCGCGGCGCCATATGCCTGGTTCTCGGCGAGAACATAGGCACGACCATAACTGCCCAGCTGGCCAGCATCGGAACCAACAGAGCGGCGAGGCGGGCGGCCTGGGCGCATACCATGTTCAACTCGGCCGGCGTGGCCGCCATGCTCATCATCATGTATACGACCGATTTCTATGTCAACCTCGTGCGCTCGACTTCGCATGACATCATGCGGCAGATCGCCAACTCGCATACCCTGTTCAATGTCCTCAATGCCGGCTTATTTATCTGTCTCGTGGGGCCGCTCACGAGGCTCGTGAAGCTCGTGGTGCCGGGAGACGACGTGAGCCTCAGGGTCGAGCCGCAGTTTCTCGAGAAGCATCTCCTGGATACGCCGTTCATAGCCATGGAACAGGCCAAGAAGGAAATCGTCAGAATGGCGGGGATAGCCGAACAGGCGGTCAGGGGCGCGAGTACCGCTTTCTTCAAGAGCGACACTTCTTACCTTAAGACCGTGCCCGTGCTCGAGGAGGGGCTCGATCACCTGCAGCGCGAGATCACGCATTACCTGGTCGAGCTCGCGAAGCGCAGCCTTACGGGCACCCAGTCGGAGCAGCTCCCGGTGCTGCTCCACACGATCAACGACCTGGAGAGGGTCGGCGACCACGCCGAGAACATCCTCGAGCTCGCCGAGAGACGAACATATGAGAAGGTTGATATCCCGCCCGACGCGATTGACTACCTGGAGGCGATGAGCGGACTCATCTTCGAGATGGCCGGGCGCGTGGCCGGCGCTCTCGAAAACGACGACCATGAAGAGGCGAGAGCCGCCCTGAAGATAGAGGACAGGATCAACCGCATGCATATAGAGATGCGCCAGAACTACGCCATGAGGCTGGGCAGAGGGGAGGCCGATGCGCGCAGCGGCCTTATATTCTTTGATCTGGTCATGAATTATGAGAAAATTGGGGACCACTACACCAACGTGGCACAGGCCGTGCTCGGAGAGTTGCGGTGGGACAAGGGGGTCAAGGCGGCGTGACGGATTCGCCAAGACGACATGGCAGGGTACTCATAGTCGACGACGAGAAGAGCGTGAGGGAAATGCTCCGCAAAGTCCTCGAGTATGAGAACTACGAGCCCGTGGAAGCCGCCGATGGAGCCGAGGCGCTGGACAGCGCCCAGGCGGGCGGCTTCGACGCCATGATGCTGGATATAAAGATGCCGGGCATGGACGGGTTGGAGGTTCTGAAAAAAGTCGTCGAATTACATCCCGAGATCCCGGTCATCATGATATCCGGGCACGGCACCATATCGACGGCCGTGGAGGCGACGAAGCTCGGGGCCTTCGATTTCCTCGAGAAGCCGCTCGACAGGGACCGCGTGCTGCTCACGCTGAGGAATGCCGTGTTCGCCGGGAAGCTCGCCGCCGAGAAAGCGTCTCTCGAGAAGGAACTCGGAAAGGGTTTCGAGCTCGTGGGAGAGAGCCCGGCCATACAGGACCTCAGGAAGGACATCGAAAAACTCGCGCCCACGCGGGCCAGCATACTCCTCCTGGGCGAGAACGGGGTGGGCAAGGGCGTCGTCGCGAGGTCGATTCACAGGCACTCGGACAGGTCGGGAGAGCGTTTCGTCGAAGTGAGCTGCGCGGCCATTCCCGACGACCTCATTGAGAGCGAGCTCATGGGCCATGAGAAGGGCGCCTTCACCGGGGCCTCGATACGCAAGCCCGGCAAGTTCGAACTTGCAAACGGCGGCACGATATTCTTAGACGAGATCGGCGACATGAGCCCGCGCGTGCAGGCCAAGGTGCTGAGGGTGCTCGAAGAGCAGGAGTTCGAGCGGGTGGGCGGCACCGACACACTGAAGGTGGACGTCCGGGTGCTGGCGGCAACCAACAAGAAGATCCCGGACCTCATATCCAAAGGCGAGTTCCGCGAGGATCTATACTTCAGGCTGAACACGGTCACCATAAACATACCTCCCTTAAGGCAGCGCAGGGACGACATTGCGCTCCTCGCCGAACACTTCATCAAGATCTACTGCGACATGTACGGGCTCAAGCTCAAGAAGATGGAGCCGGGGGTTCTGGAGACTCTCGAGGACTACTCTTGGCCGGGCAATGTGCGCGAGCTCAGGAACATAATGGAGCGCATGGTTATTACTTCCGCGGGCGACACCATCGTGCCTTCGGACCTCCCGGCGCTGTGTGCGGACATCGGCGCTGACGCGAAAGATTTCCTGGGCGCCCCCACCTACGATGAATTCCGCAGGAACTCCGAGAAGGCGTTTCTCGAGAAGCATCTCGAGGCCAACCGCTACAACATCTCCAGGACGGCCGAGCAGCTCGGAATGCAGCGGAGCAGCCTGTATAAGAAGATGAGCAGCCTGGGCATCAACCCTCCGGAAAAAGACTGATCATGCCCCGCGCGGAAGGCACCGTAAGGCTCAAAGCCACCGAGGACGAACGCATACGGGGCGGGCATGTCTGGGTGTACGACAACGAGATAGCCGGCGTGGAAGGCGATCCCGCCGACGGCGCCGTGGTGTGGGTCGAGGACGACAGGGGGCGGAAGCTTGGGACGGGTTTCATAGACAGGCAGTCGGTAATAGCCGTGAGGCTCTTGACGCGAGGTTCGAAGCGCGTTTTTTCGGCGGGCGACGTTGAGGGGCTGCTTGCCGCGGCGTTCGGGCGGCGGGGGAGCCTGCGGCACGATTGCCTGAGGCTGGTCAATGCCGAGGGCGACTATATGCCGGGCCTTATCGTCGACCGCTACGGCGACGCTGTGGTCGTGCAGGCCGGGCTGGAAGGGTGGAAGAGGACCGATGTGAGCGCCGCCGTCCTGGGCGGAATCACGCGCCTCCTGAGCCCGCGCCTGCTTCTCTTCAAGCAGGCCTCGGGCACTTCCCGCGTTGAGGGCTCTCCCCCCGCATGCTCGCCCGTAGAAGACGGCGACCCCGACGCCACGGTATGGGTTCGCGAGGCGGACCTGGAGGTTAAGGTCGACCTGGTCTCGGGCCAGAAGACGGGCTTCTATATTGACCAGCGCGAGAACAGGAAGTCGATTCTACCCTATGTCGACGGGGCGCGCGTGCTGGACTGCTTCTGCTATTCGGGCATATGGTCGTGCATGTGCGCGGCCGCCGGCGCGGATGAAGTGACGGGCGTCGATTCATCCGCACCGGCGCTGGCCCTCGGCCGGGCCAATGCGGAGAGAAACGGCCTTGCGGACACGGTGGGATTTGAGGAGGCCGATGTCTTCGATTACCTTCCCGGGCTGGCGAGAGCCCGGGAGAAATACGACGTCATCATCCTGGACCCGCCCTCCCTGGCCCGGACGCGCAAGCAGGTCGCAGGCGCCATGAGGGGGTATATTCACATTAATAAGGTGGCGATGGGGCTTCTCAGGCCCGGCGGCATCCTGGTCACGTGCTCGTGCTCGCATCACATGACCCGCGAGCGCTTCATGGAGATGCTGCGGCACACCTCCGGCCTGGTCCGCAGGCAGGCTTCCGTGATGCGCGTAGGCGGTCAGCCCGAGGACCATATCTCGCTTCTGGGAGCGCCCGAGACCGACTATCTCAAGTGCGTAAGCCTCAGAATCGAATAGGCTTGGGGCGGCTCAAGCGGGTTCTTTTGTGAACAAATCTGTGTCCCATCGACACATCGGCCCCCTGCTGTAATCTCCCCGGACGCGCCCGCGAGGGGGCAGATCAATATAGGTCCGGCCTAATCCCTTGAATTTAAATCCGATAGGATGCTCGATGCGTTGCGCCGGGCCGCCGGCGCTACGTGCCCGCTTGTGGCACGCGGTATGCTTTTAATTCAGGGCGGTTGAGTAAAACGTATCGATTGGGGAGGTGAGTCAAATGACCAGAGGACTGAAGAGATTCGCTCCGGCGGCATTGGCTCTCCTCGTATGTTTTTCGGTATTTCCAGGAGCCGCGCGCGCGGGCGACCAGCCGCTTCTCATTCCGGGGGAGAACCTCGAGTTCAGGATCCGGTACGGCGGCATGCCGGCGGGCATCGCGCGGCTGAAAGTTGAGTCCTGCGAGGGACCCAGGGGCGAGCTCTACCGCATCACCTCGGAGGCCCAGTCGAATGATTTTGTGTCGCTCTTCTATAAGGTTGACGACAGGGTCATCGCCGAGCTCGATGCGGACACTTACCAAATTCGGCGTTTTGAGAAGGACCTTCGCGAAGGTCCATTTGAAAAACACGTGGTCTTCACCTGCGATGAGGACGTGGTACGGAGCGGCGAGCAATATCCCGGTCCAAAGCCCGGAACAAGGGATGTTCTCTCTGCTCTGTACTACGTCCGCGGCATGGACCTCAGTGTGGGCGACGAACTCGAGATCGAGACGTTCGAGGGCGGCAAGATTTATCGGGCGCGTGTCAAAGTTATAGGGGAGGAGACGGTGACGACTCCGGCCGGAGACTTCGACTGCCTCGTAATCGAACCTGAAATAGAAGAAGGCATATTCGGCAAAGCCGGACGGCTTGTGATGTGGGTTACGGATGATGCGCTTAAGATACCGGTGCTCGTGAAGAGCACGGTCAGCGTCGGGAGCTTCGTAGCCGAGCTCATCGGCGCCAGTCATCTGGGGGGTGAATAGCCATGAAGAGAACAGCTGCTTTGCTATGCGTTGTTCTGATCGGGCTTGCGGGTTGTGATTCTTGCTGGGACGACGGCTGCTGCACCGACTGCTGCGTGGACGTCGATCCCCCGGCGGTCCCGACGGGCGTGACGTCCATAACGGCCGACGGCTATGTGATTGTGCTGTGGAATCCGGTCTATCAGGCCGATGTGGCCGGGTACGGCGTGTACCGCTCCAATATCGCAAACGGGCCCTATAACAGGATAGGTGACGTCGAAGTGGATGAGGTCACCGAGTTTGTCGACTACGGGGTGGTGAACGGCATTACCTACTACTACGCCGTCGACGCATATGATTACAGCGGCAACGAGAGCGACCTGTCGTATGAGACGGTGGAGGACACGCCCAGGCCGGAGGGCTGGGACCTCAAATGGTACAGGACAGGGGCCAATCCGAGCCACGCGGCCATAGCCATAGTCCCCGACCTCTACAGGGACCTTGCCCTGGTTCATTATGAGAGCCCGTTGGCCCAGTACAGGCTTGGCCTGGACGGGGAGTGCCTGCGGATATATCCCCTCCGGGACGCTTACGGCATACTTCACTTAATTCAAGATTTCGGATATACTTATAGTATAGACGACGTGGACGCGGCTCCGACCGAAGGCTATTCGGCGGGCTGCGACGGGGTGGAGGTAATCACCGGGCACACTTACGTGCTCCGGACCTCGACCGGCTACTACGGGAAGGTCAGGGTCGTCGCAACAGGTCCTGACTTCATTGTTATCGACTGGGCGTATCAGGTCCAGCGGGGCTCGACCGAGCTCGGCCCGAGAAGGCCGGTAGGGGACATAGTGAGGGGGTGAGGACATGCGCAGCAAACTGATTCTTGCGGCGAGTCTGGCAATAGTGCTGGCCCTCGCGCTGCCTGCAGCAGGTTCTACGGTGGGGCCCCAGGCATATGTGGATGTCTGGACCGACCTCGGCGAGGGTGAAATCTACAACCGCGGGGACGCCATCGATGTATTCGTGGAGTCTTCGTTCGACGCCTATGTAATTGTCTACTCCATTGACACCGACGGCTATATGAACGTTCTGTTCCCCTACGACTGCAGCGATGACGGCTTCCTGAGGGGCGGGAGAGCCTACCGCATCGTGACCGGGGAGGAGGACGGCTTTGTAGCCGACGGCTCCAAGGGCGTGGCCTATTTGCGCGCCGTTGCGTCGGCGACTCCCTTCAGGCGCATCTACTGGCCGGGTTGCCCGGGCTACGAGCGCTACTCGGGTAGCGTCACCTGGTCGTCCTTCGCCGACTACTGGGGGCCTGCGCTGCCGCCGCAGATCTACGGAGACCCGTATATCGCCATGCAGTCCATTGATGAGTTCATATGCTGGGACTCCATCAACTCAGGGGCGGTGGCCATCGACTATACCTACTACTACGTGATGGAACAGGTCGAGCGGCCCGTCTACTACGTCAGGACGGGATGGAGCTGGCCGCATACCTGGTACCTGCCGTGCTCTGGTTTCTACTGGAATGCCTGCTGGGACGTATACTGGGCCGCCGGATGGAGCGTCAGCATAGGGCTCGGCAACTGCTACCCTTACTACAGTCCTTACACCTGGTCATGGTGCTCGCCCACCTGGTGCGCTCCTTCATGGTGCTATCCGGGATGGTACAGGCCGAGCTATGCATATTGCGGCCCGAGGAGCATCTGTTGCAGGACGGGCACCTGCGGTTCATGCCCCGGATGCACGGGTTCGACCACAAGGACATACCCGAGCCAGACCAAGTACAAGAACAGCGAGTACGCAGGTTCGGGCGCGGTCGCGGCTAGAGGGACCAAGGAGAAGAGCGGGGTCAGCCGGGAGTACGGGCTCTACACCCGCGAAGACGGTTCCCGAACCAAGTCCAAGAGACATACTACCGGCGAGGACCGCGAGGGACCCAGCAGCACGGTCAGGCGGGTTTCCGATGAAGTCACGCGGGAACCCAGGGAAAGCGCGGTCAAGAGCAAGACCTCGCGCAAGACCTACTCCACCGAGACAAGGAAGTCGGCTGAGGCAAGGAAGCCAGTCGAGACAAGTAAGCCCACCGAGACAAGGAAGTCGGCCGCAAGGGAGGCCCGGCCCGTGGAGGTGAACGACGACAACACCAAGTCCACGAGCACAAAGCATAAAACCACGGACACCGGGAAATCTTCGTCCAGGGCGGTGACGACCAGGAAGTCGTCGAGCGCCAAGACAACCACGAGTACGACCAAGAAGACTACCGTAAGGAAGTCTTCGACTGAATCCACCTCGCGCACCAAGGTGAGCGAGTCCAGGACTGTGGCGCGCACTTCTTCTACTGCGAGCCCTTCGAAAGTCAGTAGTAGTTCAAGTGGTTCTAGCAAGAACCACAGGGGATCACCAAAAACAAGGAGGAGTGTATCGAGGTAGTTTAGGTGAGACTCAAGGGATCGGCGCTGCTTCATCCAGACGGGCGCTGCACGTAGCCTGTCGAACGCACCGGCACCAGGGTTGCCGAACAGGGGCGGCAACCCCCGGGGCCGGTGCAGTTTTTTGTGCCTCAAATGATATTCGTGGAGATGGGGCTGCGGGGAAATCTCCGGGGCGTGGAATCGCTCAAAAATCAATGGATTCGGGTCTTAATGTGCATGGCGCTGCGCACATGCCTGATGTGGCTATCTTTTCATTCTCAATTGATATGGGGGCTTCTGGGCCATTTCTGCATTGACTTGGGCATCGATTTCATATATAATGCCCCACGTAAGGTGTGGCTATGCATGATGCTGCATAGCGATGGAGTTTCGCTTGAGCAGAGAGCCCCTCGCCGACGCGTTCTTTGGGTTTCCCGACGTCAAAGACGCCGACCTGCAATTCGTGACCGAGGCCCTCGGCTTCCTGGAGTATCCCGCCCTTGTGGTTGACAGCGACCTCAGAATCGTTGTGGCCAACTTACAGGCGCGCGACACGCTTGCCTGGGCAAGATCTGTAAGCCCGGATGAGAACCCGGAAGGAGTACTGCCCCCGGCCCTTGCCGAGGTCGTAGCCCGGCGGCTGCGTAAGAGGGTTCACAGAATTGTGAAGGACGTGGCCGTCATCAGGGAGCCGCCCTTTCTATTCGATCTCTTTATAAGCAAGGGGCGGATCCAGGGGCAAACCTACACCTTCGTGGTGCTGATGACGGCCTCGACCGGCCAGAGACGGCGGGGCGTGCCGGCTCTGCAGCGGCTGCTGGAGGGCTTCCGCGGCGGGGCCTTCGTCACCGACACGGAAGCCAGGTTCGTGGACATCAACGGTGCCTTCCTCGACATGGTCGGGTTTTCCCGGGACGACCTGCTGGGTCATCACCTGAACGAGTTCAACACTTCGGAGCAGGCCCTGGCCTATGGCAGGGTCTTCCGGCGCCTCATCGAGTCTCCGCGAGTCGTGCGCAGTCCCGCCGTGACCTATTCCACCCTGAGGCGCGGCGCTTTCGTAAGCCCAATGACGTCCTGGACGATAACGGACAGCAGCGGAGATGCTCTCGGTCTGGTCGTAATCGCGGGCGGCGCGTCACGTCCACGGCCCGAGACAGCCGAAATCGAGAGGCGCCATGTGCTGCTCGAGAAGGCGGCCGACCTCATGGGAGAGGCCATATTCATTACAGATCTCGACGGAGAGATCCTCGTCATGAACCCGTCCGCCGAGAACCTCATTCCCTCAATGGCGGGCAAGCAGACCTTCAATATCAAGACCGATATCCCCTGGGAGATACCCGCGACAATAGACGACGTATTCGCCAGGCTGGGCAGGGGCCAGGAGGAATTCCTGTTGACCACGGGCGTGCTGAGACGCGAAGAGAAGAACATACTCAGGATGAGGGCCTTCGGACTCAAGAGAGTGAGCGACGAGGTGCAGGAGGTGGTATTCGTCTGCGAGGACATCACCCAGGAGGAGTTTCTCAAGCAGACCCTTTTCCAGACTACGCGGCGCCTGGCGGAGGACAGGGCGCTGCGGGACGGGATACTCGACAGCGTCGATATTCCATTCTGCGTGGTCGACGGTGACCTCACCATCCTCGACGTCAATACGGCGACGGCGCGGCGGTTTGAAACGACCAAGCAGAAACTGGTCGGTGTAAAGATCACCGACATCAATCCCAATCTCAAGGAAACCGGTCTGGTTGATTACGTCGAATCCGCCATAGAGAAAGGCGAGGTCCTGCACACGGTGGATTATTCTCATCTCAGTCACAAGGGTGAGCGGTCATCCATAGAGCTGACCCTGATTCCGGTCGAGCTCGGAGGGCGCACGGTCTGCATAATGATTGCCGAAAGCGAGGCCGAGCCCGGGGCGGGGCGTGCTTATGAAGACATCCGCCTCAGGGCCGGCATTGCGGACGCCGTCCTGGAGGACATAGCAGAGGGCATTTTCATCATAGGAAAAGACGGCACCTTCCTCTATATCAATGAGGGCGCGGCAATAGGGTCTTCTCTCCCGCGGGAGCACATTGTCGGGCGAAACGTGACGGACCTCATTGCCATGTCGGATGAGGAGGACCTCTTAACGGCCATGTGGGGCAGGATCCTGAGCTCGAACGAGACTCTCCGCAGCGGCGTGATAAAATCGCGAAGCCGCGTCGACGGCCTTGAGCAATTCGTCGACATAGTCGTGAAACCCCTCAGGGGTTCGGACGGTTCGGTGGAGAAGTACCTGGTCATCGTCAAGTACCTGAGAGAGATCAAGAGCCTGGAGCACCAGGTGGCCGACTACACGGCGAATCTTGAGAATATGGTAACAGACAAGACTCGCGAGCTCAGCGACTCCAACGTGCTTCTGGCCACCACCGCCGAGCGGGTCTCGCGCACCGCGAGATCCGGGGAGATAATGGCGTCGCTCACCGACCGTGAATCGGTTGTGAGCGCGTTCCTGAGGCAGGCTAAGGACGTAATAGGAGCCGATTCCCTCAATCTGGTCATTGCGGACAGGTCGGTTTCCCCGCCGAAGGTCGAACAGCATTCGCTGGGCGCGGAGCCCCCGGAGGACAGGTCGGCTTCGGAGGTGACCGAGGAAGCTGTTTCCCGCATGATGCTGGGGTCGCCGGCGGGCAAGAGAGCTTATAAACCGCTGGACAACCTCATTCTCACGGAGTTCAAATCCGGCAGCGAGAGCGGCCTCTTCATATGCAGGAGGAACGAGGGGAGATTTACGCCTATAGATGTTGACCTTGCCCACCTTCTCTGCACTCAGCTCTCCTTTGCCCTGCCCGCGGCGGCCTATGTGGCCGAGCAGCGGAGAGAGAGAGAGAAGGCCGAATGCCTCAGGCGAATCGCCTTCAGGATCGCGGGCATAGCCTCCGTGAAAGAAGCCGTGAGAGCGGTGGCCGAGGAGGTATCCGCCGTCATAGACGCCGACCGCTTCTTCTGGATGGTCAAGGAAGTAGGCGACCTCGTCTGGGTAACCGAGATATATAACACCGACGGATCGGGCGCCGCCAGGTCAGCGCATGCCAGGCTCGAGGAAACCGAAGAGGGCGCGGCAGGTCTCTTCGATATTGAAAGGGCCGGCGATATTCCATGCGAGAGACTGACTGAAATCGGCGGCTCCATCAACGACGAGTGCCGTTTCATAACAGGCGCGGACGGGGGCGGCGTAATCGGCGTGGTGCGCGAAGTGCTTCTGGAACGCGGGCTCCTGGAAGATGCGGGGACCTGCGCGATCGTGCCCGTGCGGCTCACTCAGCACGCACCCAGCTATATCTGCGCTCACAGTGACAATAAGGACGCTTTCACGGAGGAAGATATCTGCTTCCTGTGTCTGGCGGCCTCCGCCGTGGGCCGGGTCTGGCTCGGAGCCGATGCGGCATCCAGTATCCGCAGGCTGGAGACCACGGGCGAGACGATGAGCGAGCTCGCCCATGACTTCAGGTACCCGATGGCGCAGATTACTGACCTTCTCAGGCGCCTGGCGTCGGGGGAGCTGAGTGGCGCCGAATCCAAGGAAGCGGCGGCTCCGCTCCTGGCCGATGTCGAGCGCCTGTCGATGCTCAGCCGCGAGTTCATCAATCTTTCGAGCCCCGGGAGCGGCAAGCCCGAATTCATAGATCTCGTACAGGTACTCGAGGGGAGTCTTTCGCTGGCCGCGGAGGACCTGGAACGCAAATCCATCAGGATCGAGCGGGAGTTCGACCGGGAACAGCCTCTGCCGCCGGTGCTCGCCAGCCGTAACGATGTTGCCAGGGTATTCATCAATCTGATAGCCAACAGCCATGACGCCGTGGAGGAGGGCGGGTGGATCAGGCTCAAGTCGTTTATGGACCAGGCGGACGGTGGCAGACCCAGGGTTACCCTGACAATAGAGAACTCGGGGCCGCCCGTTCCGCCGGCCATACGGGATGACCTTTTCTGCCCCTTCAAGAGCACAAAGGAGGGCGGAACGGGTCTCGGTCTGTTCTCAGCAAGGCGAAGGGCAAACGCCAATGGCGGTGATGTCTCTTTTGAAGTCGACGAAGACGGCCACGAGCGATTCAGGGTGTGGTTCCCGGCCGCTTTCGAATAGCGCGCGAAGAGGTGTAAAGAATGGGCAGGAAAGCTCTTGTTGTCGATGACAACGTGGAAGCGTTGTGGAACTGCGCAGGGGTCCTCAAAGAGAGGGGTTTCGAAGTTACGGCTTGCAGCCGTTCGGACGAAGCCGTGGGCAGGTTCAGGCAGGGTAGGCCCGACCTGGTGCTGCTTGACATCAAGATGCAGGGCAAGAGCGGCTTCGATGTCTTGAGGGAAGTCCGCGATCTGGACAATCGCGTCTGCATAATTATGCTGAGCGCTTTCGGGGACTCAGAGACCGTGGTCCGCGCAATGAAGGAGGGGGCGGACGGCTTCGTCGATAAACCGCTGGATGCGGAGAAGCTGATGATAATAGTGGAGAAAGAGCTGGCGAGCAGAGACCTTGAGGCGGAAGTCCAGGCCCTCCGGAGCATGCATGACGAAGGGCCGGCGACGGTTAAGGACCTGGTCGGCAAGAGCGAGAGCATAGAGAGGATAAGGAAAGAGATCAAGATGTACGCCGACAGCGCGGACGTGGTTCTTATCACCGGGAGGCCGGGTGTGGGCAAGAACCTCGTGGCAAGGGCGATTCACGGCGAGTCGAGCAGGCGCAACCGGCCTCTGGTCCATCGCCACTGCGGCGCTTTTGCGCCCACGGTTTTCGAATCCGCAGTCTTCGGACACCGCAAGGGAGCGTTCACCGACGCGCGCTATGACAAGAAGGGGGCGATCGAGGCCGCCGAGGACGGCACCCTGTTTCTCGATGAGATAGGCACGCTGTCGCCGGATACGCAGGCGAAGCTGCTGCTGGTGATAGAAAGCGGAGTATACAGCAGGGTCGGGGACGAGGCAAGCGTGGAGAGGACAAAAGCCAAGTTCATTGCGGCCACAAACGAGAATATGCAGAAAGCCGTGCTCGAGCAGAGGTTCAGGGAGGACCTTTTCCACAGGCTTATGGATGCCTGGATCGAGGTGCCGCCGCTGAGAGAGCGAAGAGAAGACATTCTCCCCCTCGTGGACTACTTCATGGAGACTGAATCCCGGGCTCATCATCTTCCGCCGGTGGCGCTCTCCGGTGAAACGCGCGAGCTGCTTTACAAAAACGACTGGCCGGCGAACGTCAGGGGGGTCCGCCAGATGGTCAGAAGCGTGATCAGGGTCGGAGACGAAAGCGTGGTCGCACGGACCTTCGCGAGAAAGCCGATTGTCTCCAAGACCTACAGCGTTTCATATGATGACTGCACCGACCTCAGGTCCAAAGTCAGCATGGCGATTGAGGAAGTCGAGAAGAACATGATCGAAGCCTGCTTGAGGAGGCACTCCGGCAACAGGAGGAAGGTCGCCGACCATCTCGACATAAGCTATCGCTCGCTGCTCTATAAAATGAAGAAATACAAACTGCGAAACAGGGCCTGGGACCATATGCTTGAAGCGCAATAGAATGCGCAGATGCGCAATCGCCCGCATATCTCTTGCAGATTTTGTGAACTTCTTGCTACTCTCTCTTTGCATGGGCCGATCGCCGGCTGGCGTCATCACCTGAGATCTCATTCGCGTAATCGATTGATTTGAAATACATTAATGTCTATTTTCATGCGTGCCGCGCTGCCCGGCGAGGCCTTCTAACTCATAGATGTGCAACTGGCATGTACCTTGCTCTTCTTTAGGGTGGCTAGAGCGCGCAATCACGTGATTGCGTCGTTCCTCACGAGCCGCTTTGCGGTAACTGGGGGTGCCGTCACGCTCCAGTTATTCTTCGGGGCGCGTCATTATGGCGAGTGACGCGCCCCTCGTCCTTTTCTGAGGTTGACAAGATTGTCCGGCCTGTCGTATTTTTTCGCCAAGGTCATTTTCTGCTGGAACTTCTGGTCGCGATGCATGTTATAAAAATCCGTGGGAGCGATTCGTAAGTCGCGGTACCTCAATTGAGTTGGCAACGGGGTGCTGAACCTTGATAGAGGTCAGAAATCTAAGCAAGAGCTTTGGACGCACTGTCGCCGTTGACGACGTGTCCTTCGAAGTGAGTAAGGGTGAGGTACTCGGTTTCCTCGGGCCCAACGGCGCCGGCAAGACCACCACGATGCGCATTCTGACATGCTATCTTGCGCCCGACAGCGGGTCGGCCTCCGTGGCCGGTTACGATGTGCTCAGCGACTCGCTGGAGGTCAGGAGGCGGGTCGGCTATCTTCCCGAAAACGCGCCCATCTATCAGGACATGGACGTGATTTCCTATCTCGAATTTGTCGCCGAGGTGCGCGGCATCCCCCGTGAGGACCGCAGGCGGCGCATCGACGGCATGGTTGACGTCTGCGGCCTGGGAAAGGTGGTCGGCAGGGGAGTCGGCGAGCTCTCGAAGGGTTATAAGCAGCGTGTCGGCCTTGCCCAGACGCTGATACATGATCCGGAGTTCCTGATTCTCGACGAGCCCACTACCGGGCTCGATCCGTCCCAGATCATCGAGATACGCGAGCTGATAAAGGAAATAGGCAGAGAGCGCACCGTCATTCTGAGCACTCATATTCTCCCCGAGGTTGAAGCTACCTGCTCGCGCGTCATCATCATAAACGAGGGCTCGCTTGTGGCAAGCGGGACGCCCGAGGAGCTGCACTCGGCTGCGGGCGGCGAGGACACCATACATGTATCGATCAGGGGCGACGAGGCGGCGGTAAAGGCGGCTCTTGCGGGCATGAGAGGCGTGACGGGCGTGACGGGGGCGGGGCCGGGTCCGGAAGGATTCACGTCGTACACGCTCAAAGCGACCGGCGGAGGCGACCTGGGCGAGACCATATTCCGCGCCGCGGTAGAGAACGGCTGGACGCTTAACGAGCTGAGAAGGGAGGCATTGAGCCTCGAAGAAATTTTCCTGAAACTCACGACTTCCGAGCCGGGAAGGGGGTCAGCGGAGGGATGAGGAACACGGGCCCCATATTCAGGCGGGAGCTTGCCGGCTACTTCAATTCACCTATCGCCTACATCTTCATAACCGTATTCCTGGGTCTTTCGAGCTGGCTCTTCTTCAAGGGTTTCTTCGTGGTAGGACAGGCGTCGCTCCGGATGTTCTTCGGCATAATCCCGTGGATTTTTCTCTTCTTCGTGCCGGCGATAACCATGCGGCTCTGGGCGGAGGAGCGCAAGGTCGGAACCATGGAGCTCCTCATGACGCTTCCGGTGACCGATGCCGAAGCCGTCCTGGGCAAATACCTGGCAAGTTTCGCGTTTCTCGGGCTCAGCCTGGCGCTCTCCCTGGTGATCCCGGTATTCGTGGCCGTTCTCGGAGATCCGGATCCGGGGCAGGTCGTCGGAGGATACATGGGCGCCGTGCTGATGGGCGGCGCGTTTCTCGCCATCGGGCTCTTCGTATCCAGCCTCACCGAAAACCAGATAGTGGCCTTCATTATCTCGGTGGTTGTCACCTTCGGCCTGTTCATTCTCGGCGAGGACTTCGTGCTGTTCGGGATTCCCGACTGGCTGGTTCCGGTGTTCAGCTTCGCCGGGCTCGGCGGCCACTATGACAGCATAAGCCGCGGCGTACTGGACAGCCGCGACATCATCTACTATGTCTCGATAATTGTGTTCTTCCTTTACCTGAACGTTAAGTCAATAGAAGCGAGGAAGTGAGGTCTATGGCGGCGGGACGGCAGCGCAGCGCGATGGTGGTGGAGATAATAGTCGTGGCCGCCGTGCTCGCACTTGTGAACCTGCTGTCGCTCAAGTTCTTTGTCAGGGCCGATCTCACGGAGGGGCGGGTATTCAGTGTCTCGGAATCCACGAAGCGGGTTCTCGGGGACCTCGATGATATAGTCCACATAAAGGTCTACTTCTCCGAAAAACTCCCGCCCTATATGGCCACGCTCAGGCAGGAGGTGCGGGACGTTCTAGGCGAGTACCAGGCCTACGCCGGCAAGAACCTCATGATCGATTTTGAGGATCCCGCGGAGAGCCCCGAGACCGAGCAGCGCGTGCGCTCGCTGGGAATTCCCCAGGTCCAGATGAACATCATCGAGAAGGACAAGGCCGAGGTCGTGAACGGCTATCTGGGCATGGCCATACTCTATGAGGACCGCAGCGAGGTGCTGCCGGTCGTAAGCAATGCCGCCAACCTGGAATACGACCTCACGTCGGCCATAATCAAGGTCTCGATGGACGAAGTGAAGACCGTCGGATTCCTGAAGGTCGATGCGGAGCGGAACCTCAGCGAGGCATACGAGTCCTGGATGACGGAGCTGAGGAACCAGTATGAGGTCAGGGAAATAGGGGTTTCGGACGGCAGCCTGGTTCCGGAGGACGTCAATACTCTGGTTGTGGCCGGTCCCAAAGAGGTGCCTGAGTGGGACTCCTATGCCGTCGACCAGTTCCTGATGCGTGGCGGCCGGGTTCTTTTCCTGGTCGACAAGATAGGCATACTGCAGGGCGAACTCGCGGGTATCAGGGTAAACACGGGCATTGACTCGCTGCTGGCGACTTATGGCGTTGAGGTGAAGCCGGACCTTGTTGTGGACCGCTCCGCGGGCACGGCGACCTTCGTGAGCGGCTTCGTGCGCTTCTCGGTGCCCTACCTCTTGTGGCCGATGGTGCTCAAGGACGATCTTGATGACATATCTCCCATCACGAACCAGCTCGAGCGCGTGGTCTTCACGTGGACCAGCAGCATAGAACTGGGGCAGCCGGCGGGCGGGCCCGTTGAGGTTACAGTCCTCGCCAGGAGTTCCGAGCAATCCTGGTCGGAGGAGAGGCGCCTTAACCTCGACCCGCAGCAGAGATTCCTTCCTATGACCGATACGGGTCACCGTAACCTGGCCGTTCTGCTCGAGGGGAGCTTCGAGTCCCGCTTCGCGGGACGCGACATCCCGTCGGCGGCGGCCGAAGAGGGCGGCGCGGAGATTCCCGCCCCCCCCGGCTACGAGAAACTGGACCGCAGCCCCGATACGCAGATAGTGGTCATAGGGAACTCGCGTTTCGGCGAGCAAGCTTATCTCAGCCAGTACCCGGAGAACAGGACGTTCCTGCTGAATGCGGTCGACTGGCTGACCCTGGGGGAAAGCCTCATTGGAATCCGTTCCAGGACGGTCACCTCGCGGCCGGTCAGGGAGGTCAGCGAAGGGGCGAAAGCGACCATTCGCTTCGTGGCCACATTCGGTGTTCCCATCGCTGTAATCATATGGGGCCTGATGAGGCGCCATTTCAAGAAGAGGAGGCGGATGGCGGCGTGAGAAGGACGAATATCCTCGTTACTGCTCTGGTCTTGCTTGCGGGCATATACACCATAGTATCGTTAAGCGACAGGCGGGGCTCGGGACCGGAACCGCTCTTCCCGGATTTCGAGGCGGAAACGGCGGCTATATATATGGAAGCAAGTGGAGAGAAAGTGACGCTCAAGAAGGCGGCCGGGGGGTGGACTGTTCCCAGCGAGGACTCGCTGCCCGCGGACCCGCGCGGAGTCGAGGCCATACTCGCGAAGGTGGCAGATTTCTCTCTCAAGGACAGGGTATCCGCGAATCCCGGCAAGCGCTCGGTCTACCAGGTGGATACCTCGGGTGTCTTCGTGAGCATCGTGGGCGAAGACGGCGACACCACGGCGGCCTTCGTGGTGGGCAAGGTCGGTCCCGACTACCAGAGCTCCTACGTGAGGGACGCCTGGAGCGACGACGTGATACTCGCGACCGGGTACCTGCGCTCGATGTTCGACCGAGGCGAGATGACCTGGCAGGACCGGCTGGTCTTCCACTATAAGCCCGATGAGATAAGCATGATCACCATATCCAGGGGCGAGGAGAAGTACACCCTCAGCCCCGGCGCCGGCGGCGAATGGCACATCGCGGCGCCCGAGAGCAGCGCCTGCCGCCAGGACCGCGCCACGCGCCTGGTCCGGATGCTCTCTATCCTGAGGTGCGAAGACTTCGCGGGCAGGCTGCCCATGCCCGCTGCCAATGTGGACGCCGGCGACACGACGCTCTGGTTCGCCACCGTCGGCGGAAACGAGCACCGGCTGGCTTTCGGAAGCGAGAACGAACAGCAGCGCGTCTACTTCGTTAAGGACGACTCGGACATCGTCTATCTGCTTTCCCGCATAAAGGTCAATCAGCTGCTGCCATCTCTGAGCGAGATGCTTCCGGAGGAACCCGGGGCCGCCGAGTGACCCGGCGACTCTACCAGCAAGACGCCTACAGAACCGGGTTCGACGCCGTGGTCTCCGCGGTTATGGATGTAAACGGCAGGCCCGGCGTCGTTCTGGAAGGCACCTACTTCTATCCGGAATCCGGCGGGCAGCCTTGCGATACCGGCACCCTTGGCGGCGTGGCCGTGGAGGCCGTCGTGGAAGAGGGCGGTGATGTGATACACCTCCTCGCCGCCCGGCCGGAGTTCGGTCCCGGGGACCGCGTGGAGGGCGTAATCGACTGGCGCCGCAGGTTCATGAACATGCAGCAGCACACCGGGCAGCACATCCTATCGCAGGCTTTCGAGCGGGTGCTGGGCGCGCCGACGGTGTCCTCGGCCCTCGGCACCGGGCACTCCACTATCGACGTGGCGCGGCTGGGGCTCACGTGGGAGGACATGGCACGCGTGGAGGCCCTGGCCAATGACATGGTGTATGAGGACAGGACCGTTGAGATCTGCGAGGTGTCGCCCGAAGAGGCAGGCGATATCCGGACCAAGAAGACGGGCAGGCCGGGTGTGGAGAGACGGCTTGTGAGGATCGTGGAGGTATATGACTTCGACCGCTCGCCCTGCGGGGGCACGCATACCAGGCGCTCCGGCGAGGTCGGGCATATCAAGATAATCCGCTGGGAGAAGGTGCGCGACGCGACGCGCGTCGAGTTTTTATGCGGCCTGCTGGCCGGCGAGGACTACTTCTGGAAGAACAGATTCGTCGTGGACCTGGCGCAGAAGATGACGACACGGGACACCAATCTCCCCGGGCTCATAGACGATCTCGTCATAGAGGGCAAATCTCTCCGCAGGGAGATATCCGGGCTGAAGGCGGACCTCGCCATGTGCCGCCTGGGCGACCTCAGGGCGGCCGCCGAGAAGGTCGGGAATATAAGCGTCATCGCGGCCACTTTCGATGACCTGGGGCTGCCGGAGCTGCGGCAGGTGGCCCTCAAGGCGGTAGAGGGCGGTTCTACGGTTGCCCTGTTCTGCCTGAAGGGGGAGAAGGCCCAGTTCGTGTTTTCCAGGTCGGATGGCGTCCCGGTCGACATGCGGGAGCCCATGAACGCGGCATGCGAGGTCGTGGGCGGCCGGGGAGGGGGCAAACCCGAAGTCGCCCAGGGCGGGGGCGACGGCGCGGACCTCGCTGAAGAGGCAATTGCCAGAGCTCTCATTACAGTGAGGTCGCTGCTTGCCGATATGGGTTGACAGTAGACGCCGGCCCTTCTTAAGATATATAGGGATATCATATGGAGGTTGAGGATGGGAAAGCGGTATGCTCTGGCATTAGTTCTTCTTTTTATATGGGTTGCGGTGGGGCACGCGGAGACTTCGGCAATGAGGTCTCTTCTAATTCACACGTCGCCCAAAGTCACTGCAATGGGCGACGCGTGTTCGGCTGTTCCCGACGCGATATGCGCTGAGGTGAACCCTGCGGCCGTGGGTTTCGCGGAGGGCACGCTCATAGGATTCTCGCATACCAGCTGGTTCGAGGGCGTCGACCTGGGCGCATTCGATATGTATGCGGCGAGCCGTAATCATGGTTTCGGAGTGTCGCTTGTGGGGCTCGGCTCGGGAGATATGGAGAAGTACACCGCCGACGACCACTACCAGGGCACATTCCGCGTCTTCGATTTCTACGTGAACGCGCTTTATTCCTACAGGGTCATGTCCACAATGACACTAGGGGTCACCGGCCGGGTTGTATATGAGAAAATTGACTGGGAGTCCGCAACCGGATTCGCATTCGACCTCGGCGGGCTGTACGAGACCCCCGAGACGCTTCTCGGGGGCATATGGGGGCTGGGCCTTGCCGCAAGGAATCTGGGCCCTTCGGTCACATACACCGACGGCTCGAGCGATCTGCCCTATACGTTCCAGGGCGGCGTTTCGTACAGGCCCGGATGGCTTCCCGAGCAGATCGGCGCCATTGTCTCGCTCGACTACAGAAAGACGCGCTATGAGGACGCAAGCCCTCTGGCCGGGCTGGAGATCGAAATCGCCGATATAGTGGCTCTGAGAGCCGGAGGCCGTTTCAATCACGCAGTCGGGGACATTACTTTCGGTGCCGGCGTTAAGCTCAGGAGCATCATGGTCGACTACGCCTATGTCGATTATTCCGAGGCCCTGGGCAGCACGCATAGAATGGCGATCGCCTTCAACTCCGGCCTGATCTTCCCGAGCCCCGAGCAATCCAGATAAGTCCTCAGGGGTCAATTCGAGGGGTCAGGTCTCCAAATGCACACATTGTTGGGGTCAGGTCTCCAAATGCACAGGACCTGGGGAGACAGGTATTATCAGGTACTATAATGCGCGGTCCGGGGCCTGGACACGTGCGGTGCATTGTGCATTTCAAGACCTGACCCCTAGATTTGACCCCTAGATTATTCCCGGGGCCAGCGCTTTATCTCCAGATTGCCGCCCTCGCAGAGGCCGTAAGTGAAGTGGTAGATCCAGTCGCCCACGACCAGGCAGGTGGCCCCGCCGGCCTCGAAAGTATAGGGTTTGTGCATGTGTCCCAGGACGACATAATCGAAGCCCTCCCTGGCCTTCTTTTCGGTAAACGAATGGAGGAGATCGGTGTTGTCCTTATCCAGGCTGGAGCTCCGCTTCCTGCTCGACTGCGAAAACCGCCTGGCCAGGAAGAGCCCGACATCCGGGTGGAGCGTCTTGAAAGTAGCCGTAACCAGCGGGCTGTGGAGGAATGACTTGAGCGCCCTGTAGCCCTTGTCACCGGTGGTCGCGACGCCGTCGCCATGTGATATGTAAAATCGTTTGCCCTGGATGGTGGCCTCCAGGTATTCGGGATAGGTCTCCAGGCCCACCTCCTCGGACAGGAAATCGCCCATCCAGAAGTCGTGGTTTCCGGCCACGTAGGCCACCCGGCAGCCGGCGTCAACCATGGAGCTGAGGCGCGCGAGCACCTTGAAGGGCTTCCTGGGCACTACCATGGCGTACTCGATCCAGAAATCTATTAGGTCGCCTACAATGTATAGATCGCCCCTGCGGGCCATGATCTCGTCCAGGAGGCCGTAGAGCATGGGCAGGGACCGCTCTTCGACGTCCGGATAGCCCCCCAGATGGGCGTCTGACAGGAAATAAGCGGGTTTTGAGACCTCATTTTCGGACATGCAACCTCCCTGCGTCCGGAGCGTCTAAAGGTCGGGAGGAATATAGCAGACCAAAGAGGGTAGGGCAAGAAAAGTGTTGACACTATGTATAAGGTTGGATAAAATTGACTTTGTCCTAATGGCGGGGTACGCCAGCCCCGCCTGCTTTTTGGATCGGGGTGGATTGGGCCTCAAGTGGAACTTATCGTCAGGTTTCCGGTTTAATCCATTGGAAGTAGGGGGACGAGTTTCATCACGACAAGGGGGAGTAGTGTGAGATTACGGGCTGTGCTTATAGCAGGTGTGGTCCTCTGTCTCGTGATTGCACTCGGGTGCGAGTGGTCCGACTCGCGCGCGCAGAGCGCCGCCCCGGCATCCCGGTCCAGGACTGAAGCACTCGCGACTCTGGCGGTGGCGGGCGGTGAAACTCCGGCGAGTCCGTTTGTCAGCGTCGCCGAGAGAGTGATGCCGGCCGTTGTCAGTATTGACACGAAGCGGACGGTTGAGAGCTCGGGCATGTTCAACCAGCCTTTCGGAAGGCTGTTCAGAGACCTGATTCCGGACATGCCGCAGGAGGAATACGAAGTACCCGGGTTCGCATCGGGCTTCATATTCGATGAAAGCGGCTATGTTCTTACAAATAACCATGTCGTCGAGGACGCTGAAGAAGTGACAGTGACCCTGCCGGACGAGAAGGAGTATGTCGCCGAAGTCGTGGGTACGGACCCCAATACGGACATCGCCGTCCTGAAGATCGAGTCGGATGCGCGTTTTCCGACGGTGGCGCTCGGCAATTCGGACGGCATAAGAATCGGCGACTGGGCGATTGCGGTCGGCAATCCCTTCGGCTATCTCGAAGGTACGATGACGGTTGGAGTGATCAGCGCCAAGGGGCGATCGGATCTCAACATCGTCGGGGGCACCCCGGCGCTGCAGAGCTTCATCCAGACCGACGCGTCAATAAATTTCGGTAACAGTGGCGGACCGCTGGTGAATATAAACGGCGAAGCCATCGGTATGAATACAGCCATCAACCCGTTTGGACAGGGAATCGGTTTTGCCATCCCGATCAACCTTGTCAGGCGGGTCACGGATGAGATCATCAGGTCGGGTAAGGTCTCCTGGGGGTATCTCGGTATCCTGCCCCAGGCGATCACGCGCGACCTGGCCGAGGCCCTGGGCGTTAAGGCCAAGGAGGGAATTCTGGTGGCTGAAGTGGTTGAGGACGGACCTGCCGACAAAGCCGGCATGGAGAGGGGCGACATCATAGTCAAGTTCAACGGCCGGGAGTCCAGAGAAGTTGACGAGTTCAGGCTCAATGTTGCCCAGGCCGGCGTCGGAGCCGAGGTGGAGGTGGATGTCCTGAGGGACGGTGATACCAGGAAACTCGAAGTGACGCTGGGTGAGCGGCCTACGCGCGTGGCGCGGGCGACCAGCCAGCCTTACGAAGGCGAGTGGCTCGGCGTCAGCGTGGACGATGTGGACGGCCCCGTCGGTAGAAGGACCGCACCGGCTGACCTCGATGAAGGGGTGGTGATAGTGGAGGTTGAGGATGGTAGTCCGGCTCAGGAAGCCGGGTTGCGTGTGGGTGACGTTGTAGAAGAAGTGGATGGGAAAGAAATACGCAGCCTTGATGACTATGAAGAGGCTATAGACGAGGCCAGGGATCGTGGCGACAAACCGGTGTTGTTTCTCTTAAGGCGTGAAGGTCTCAGTCGCTACGTCGCTGTTAAGCCCAGGCAGGACTGAGTTCCTCCGGGCGAAAAGGTGGGGTGAGGAAGATGGCTAGTGACGAGAGGAGTTTTGTGGAAGAGGAAAAGTCACTCGCGCTTTATCTGCGGGAGATAAGCGATGTGCCGCTGCTCAAGCCTGAGCAGGAGGCGGAGCTGGCCCAGCGAATCCGGGACGGCGAAAAGGCGGCTCTTGACCAGCTTGTCAAGGCCAACCTGCGATTCGTTGTAAGTGTGGCCAGACAGTACAGGAACAGGGGCCTGAGTCTTGCAGATCTCATCAGCGAGGGGAACGCGGGACTCGTGCGTGCGGCGACAACTTTCGATGAGAAGAAGGGCTGCAAGTTCATATCCTATGCAATCTGGTGGATCAGGCAGCGCATACTGCAGGCTCTGGCCGAGCAGTCGAGAATCGTGAGGCTGCCCCTTAACAGGGCGGGGACGCTGAGTCGCATAGGCAAGACATCAGGTGAATTGGGCCACGAGCTCGGCAGGGAACCCACTGCCCATGAAATCGCCGAGCATCTCGATATAAGCGAGAAAGAGGTGTCGGACACGCTCAAGGTGTCCATACCGCACCTCTCGATCGATGCCCCGACTACCGACGAGGACGACAGTTCGCTCCGGGAAGTGCTTCCGGACCAGGACGCGCCTTCTCCGGACAAGAGCGTTATCGACCGGTCGCTTCAGGAGGATGTGGCCGAGGCTCTCGAGACGCTGGGCCCGCGCGAAGCCAAGATCCTGACGCTTTACTTCGGGATAGGCCGCGAGGAAGCCCTGACGTTAGAGGAGATCGGCAGGATCCTGGGGCTCACTCGCGAGCGGGTCAGGCAGATCAAGGAAAAGGCCATTCAGAGGCTGAGACATGCCTCAAGGAGCGTTCACCTAAAGGCCTATCTGAACTGAGCCGATAATTATCTTGACAACCAGGTGGCGATTTTGTACCCTCCGACGCTGTACGTTCGCGTTTGGGGGTGAGTGTGCTCTCTGAAAGGATTACTATAATCATCATGCCTTCGGCAAAATCGAGTCCGAGGAGTATATCCATACCTCGAAGGTTGCTTATTTTTGTGGCTGTTGTTATTATTTCGCTGTTTGCCTTCTCGCTCTTTTCCGGCGTGACGCAGGTGGCCAAGAGCGTTGACAGGGCACGCCTCTCGTCGCTTTCCCGCGAAAACGGCCTGCTGAAAGGCGAGCTGGAGAGGCTCAGCCAGAAGGTGGCAACCCTCAAGGGTGAGATGAATGAGCATGTCGTCTTCGAAGAGCGCATGCGCGTTGCCGCGGACCTCGAACCCCTCGACAAGGATGTATGGGAGGTCGGTATAGGCGGGCCGGAAATAGGCTATGGGCCCGTGGATCACCCTCTGGGCAAACAGATCGCTCTCATGGACAGCGATATAGATAAGCTCCTGAGGCAGATGAAACTGCAGCGCCACTCCTTCACCGAGATCTACGACGAGCTCCGAAAGAAGACTGAGGACCTCAAGTACATCCCCTCCTTGCGGCCCGTGGACGGCGGCTTCATTTCGAGCGGCTTCGGCAAACGCACGGATCCCTTCACCAAGCGCATAAGCCGCCACGAGGGAGTTGACTTCCAGACCAGGACCGGCGCCAAGGTATACGCTACGGCCGACGGCGTCGTAACCACGTCCAAGTACCGCAAGGGCTACGGGTATACCGTGGAGATAGACCACGGCAACGGCATGCTTACGCGCTATGCGCATAACGCCAAGAACCTGGTCAGAGTGGGCGACCGAGTCGAACGCGGCCATGTTGTTGCCTATGTGGGCAATTCGGGCCGGTCGACTGCTCCTCATCTCCACTACGAGGTGAGAATAAACGGCGTCGCCCAGAACCCGCTCAAGTACATACTTCCGTCCGACGTAATCGTCGACTGACCTATGGGCTATCCCGCCTATAGGGACCTCATTGAATCAGGCGAACTGAGCCGTCGTGTAAAGACGGCGCATGAGATTCTGAAGCGCTGCACACTGTGTCCGCGATACTGCGAAGTGAACAGGCTCAAAGGCGAGCTCGGTTTCTGCGGGGGCGGGGCGGTGGCGAAGGTGGCGAGCTTCGGTCCGCACTTCGGCGAGGAACAGCCCCTGGTGGGGATGCATGGCTCGGGCACGATCTTCTTTTCCGGATGCAATCTCAAGTGCTGCTTCTGCCAGAACTACGACATAAGCCATATGGGGGGCGGAAGAGAGGCCGCCGGCGAAGAGATTGCGGGCATGATGCTTAGGCTGGAAGCGGGCGGTTGCCACAATATCAACTTCGTGACCCCGACACATTACCTTCCGCAGATGCTGGCCGCCATCGAGATGGCGGCCGCCGGGGGCCTTTCGGTTCCAATCGTCTACAATTGCGGTGCATATGAGGACATTGCGGCGCTTGAGCTCCTGGACGGCGTGGTCGATATCTACATGCCCGATTTCAAGTTCTGGAGGGAAGAGCCGGCGAGCGACTACTGCGGCGCGCCCGATTACAGAGATGTGGCGAAGCGCGCGCTGGCCGAAATGCAGCGCCAGGTCGGCGACCTCATCATAGAGGGCGGCATAGCTCTTCGCGGTCTTCTCATAAGACATCTGGCAATGCCCGGGGGCACGCGGGACGCGGCGGCCATTTTCGATTTCATCGCGCGGGAAATATCGCCGCGGGCCTTCGTCAATGTGATGGATCAGTACAGGCCGTGTTACAGGTCGGGCGAGCATGAGGAAATCGCGTCGCGCACGAGCCGGGCCGAGTTCGAGGAGGCCCTTTCCGCCGCGCGGCGGTCAGGCCTCGAGCGGGTCTATCATTGAGCGCCGGGGATGTTTCTAAGACGGCCGGGGCGGGAGAGCGCGTCGCGCGCGAGTCGGGTGCCGGGCCTGGGCTTCTCAAAGAGAGGAGCCCGTCCTGCGGGACCAAAATGATAGTAAGAAAAGGTGTAAAAACACCCGGGATTGGTGTAACATGTGCCTTGCTACGGACCACGTATATAAATGTAATGAGTGAGGAGGATATCCCGAGGCTATGAGGTCGGGCCTCAAACCATATAAGATCTTGCGGGTATTGGCCTTCTTTGCCGGTTGCTTGCTCATAGGAGCGGCCGTTTCCTATCTGGATTTCCCGACGCCGCATATCGTCCTCATAACGGCCATATTGTCCCTGTTGTGCTTCTTCACGCTGGAACTGCCGTGGGGCGGTTTTCTGGCCCCGTCCGACAGCGTTCTTCTCGCGCTGTGCCTTCTGGCCGGCAGCCTGAGGGCGGCCCCGGTGGCGATCGCCGCGGCCATAGCCGCGGGCGCCATGAGAGATAGGACAGGGCGCTCCATTACCGTGACGGCACTTCGCAACGTCGTGGCGTTCTCCGCGGCACTGGGGCTGTGGCGCGCTCTGGTTCCGACGTGGATGATTCTCATTAATGAAAGCCAGGCCGTGCTGATAAGCAGAAGCTCCGGTCTTCTGGACTCCTGGATTTTCTCCGCGGCCGCGGTGCCGCCGCTTCTTCTCTGTTCGCTGGGCTATCTGATGATGAGCTCGGTGGTTGATACTCTTCTGCGCCCGCGGAGGGAGTATGACTTCGGGGAGTACTGGCTTCTCAACTACGGCAGGAACCTCCACCATCACTTCTTCACGGTCGTGCTCGGGGCGCTGGCCTGTGTCGTATTCCGCGCCGCAGGGCCGTTGGCTTTCGTGGCCTTCGCCGTCCCTGTGCTTCTTACTAGGGACGCATTCAAACGCGGGCTCGATCTGAGGGCCTCCAAGATCGAAGCGGTTAAGGCGCTGTCTTCTTCTGTTGACGCGCGCGACAGGTATACGCACGACCATTCGAGCCGCGTGTCGCGTCTGGCGTGCAGGCTTGCGAGGGAGATGGGTTTCCCGGAGTCCACGGTCGAGAAGATCGAAGGCGGGGCGCTGCTTCACGATATCGGTAAAATAAGCGTGGACACGGAAATCCTCTCGAAGCCCGGCCCCCTTAATGAAGACGAGATGGAGATGATAAAGGGTCATCCCAGGTGCAGCGCGGACATAATCTCGCGGCTGAGGCTGCTGCGTGAGTCGGCGGAGATAGTCGTGCAGCATCACGAGCGCCCTGACGGGAAGGGCTATCCGGAAGGCCTCAGGGGACACGAGATCTCGATAGGCGCGCGCATACTCAACGTGGCGGACGCATTCGACGCCATGACCACGGACCGCCCCTACAGGAAGAGGCGGAGTCTCGAAGAGGCCGTTGATGAGCTCTCGAACGGGTCCGGGAGCGAATTCGATCCAGTTGTTGTTGAGTATTTGATGCGTATGATAGAAGATAATAAAGTAGCGAGCGGCTGATCGCCGCCTAATTACCCTTTGCCTTAATTGGAGAGCGATGTTCGGCGTACCGTTTGGCCATTTCCTCAGCAGCATGCTCGGGCTCATGAGGACATTCGGCTTCTGGGACGTAATCGGATAGACACTGGGTCGCATATAACGGAAAGCAGTCAGGGATGAGAAGCAGAGGATCTGCGTATGCGGTAGTACTTGCGTTGATTGCGGGTCTCATTCTAATCTACTCGCTTCCGGAGTTCGTGGCGGCTCTTTCATCGGATTCCTTCGGCATTCTAATCTGGTTCTCTCTGCTCATTGTAGCGGGGATACTCACATATGTATCGCTCCAGAGCGGCGGCGGGGTCATTGGGACGGCCGTCATCAACTTCGCCATCATAATCACGTACGGGGGCGGCGTCGCGGCATGGCTGGGCGCCGTCGAGATGCTCGTACTCATGAAGTTCGCCCTTAACTTCAGTGCGCTGCGGTCGGTTTTCAACGTCGCGCAGATGGTCATAACTCTCTTCATTGCCGGTGCGGTCTATCGCCTCGCCGGGGGAGCGCCGCTCGCGGGCGCCGACTGGACTCTCTCGACGGGAATAGGCATCCTGGTTCCCATAGCGCTATGCCATCTCGCCTACTTCTCGCTGAACACCGGGCTGGTGACGGTATGGTCGTCTCTCAATCTGAAGAGATTCCCGGTCACTGCATGGCGGTCCAATTACCTGTATCTTCTGCCGCAGTCATTCGCGGCGCCGGTGGTGGGGGCGACCCTCGCGTTTCTCTACTCGGGTTTCTCAACCATATTGGTGGTCGTCTTTTTCCTCTGGCTGGTCTATTATGCGCGGAGCTCGAAAGTCAATCTCGACCTGCTCAATAGCCAGAGGGAGACTGTGGCCGCGCTGGCAAGCACGGTTGACTCCACGACGCCTTATATGGGCGGGGAATCCGAACGGGTGGCGGGGCTTGCGGTGGAGCTCGGTAAGCGGGTGGGGCTCTCGGCCTGGAGGATACAGGCCCTGGAGTATGCCGCGCTCTTGCATGACATCGGCTACCTCTCGCTCGCCAAGAGATCGCTGTCCAAGTCCGAGCCGCTGACCCCTATCGAGTGGATGAGGGTGCGGCAGCACGCCGAAGTGGGCGCCGATATCATCGGGCGGGTGCGCTCGCTCGAGCGCGTCAGCCAGATCGTCCGCGCCCATCACGAGCGCCCTGACGGGAGGGGCTATCCCCGCGGGCTCGGCGGCGATGAAATACCCCGTGAGGCGGCCATACTCAAGGTGGCCGACGCCTTCGTGGCGATGACTTCCGAAAGGCCTTACAGGGGGGCAATGAAGATCGACACCGCGGTCGGCAAGATTGTGAAAGGGGCGTCCAGCAGGTTCGATGATGACGCCGTCAAGAGCCTCGTCGATCTGTACCGAATTTCACTTCTCGACCGGTATGTTTCCTATCCACTTCAGGAGGCCGCTTGAGACCCGCGCAGGAAATACCGGGCAGCGTCTATCTCGTTTTTGGCGAGGACGAGTTTCTCGTTGAGGAGATGCTCATGACTCTGCTTGCCAAGGTCAAGGCCGCTCTGGGTGAAGAGCCCGTGGTGGAGACCGTGGACTGCGAGGAGGGCCGGGCCGATGAGGTCCTTGCCGAGATCGTGTCCCCGTCGCTCTTCGCGGCCAACAAGATCAACGTGCTCAAGCATCTCAGGTTCGGCCGTCACAGGAAGCTTGTCGGCGAAATCGAGAAGTGCGTTTCCGAGGGACTCGTCCCGGGCCAGATACTGGTTCTGGTGAGCCGGGAGGTTGACAAGCGCCTCAAGCTGGTGAAGACCGTAAATAAGCTGGGCGGCCTCATGCAGGTCCCGGACATGGACCCGGAGGCCAGGGAACGCTGGATCATGCGCAAGTTCAAGGACCTGGGTGTGACCGTCAGCCGGGACGTGGCGCAGCTGCTTCTCGATCTCAAAGACGACATGCGGGCCATAGCGTCGGAGATCGAGAAAGTCGTGACCTACGTGGGCGACGCGGATGCAGTCACAGTGGCCGACATAGAAGCCGTGGTCGGCAGAACAAAACATGAGAAAGTCTATGAGCTGACGCGTGCGGTCATCATGCGGGATCCGGCGGCCGCCCTCGCGCTTCTGGCCGACCTTCTCGACCGGCCTGATGAATCGGCAATAGGGCTCCTCTACCGAATTTCAAGAGAGATCCGCTGCCTTATCCAGATGAGGATGTTCCTGGACAGCACGCATAACGGGTGGGGCGAAAACATGCAATTCGGCATGTTCAAGAATGTAGTCTACCCGCGTTTCGATGCCTGGCTCAAGGAAGCCGGCGTCTCTCGGCGCGATTCATATATGTATATGCGTCCCTATGGCGTCTATATGAGATTCAAGGAGGGAGCGGGTTTCGAAGTGAGCGCCCTGGTCGGTTTTCTGGACGGGCTGCTCCGCGCGAATGTCGAGCTCGTGAGCACCTCGGTTCCGCCGAGGGTGGTCCTCGAGAGACTTATCTCCACTCTGGGGGTTGAGGCTTGCAGTATAGCCGGCGGAAAATGATAGGCAACAGCGAGGCCTTCGGCTTTCTCAAAAGGGTCGCCAGGTCCCGCAGCGTGGGACATGCCTATCTTCTAACGGGACCCGAAGGGGTGGGCAAGAAGCGGGCCGCGCTCGACTTCGCCCGGGCCCTGAACTGCGCCTGTTCGGGCGGGGATACGTGCGAGTCGTGCAGGTCCATGGACACGCTCAACCATCCCGAGCTGCTCCTTATCGTGGACGCAAACAAGCCTCGCTGGTTCGAGCGGGACGGGTTGAGGGAGCTTCTCGGCCTTGCGGCAGACGACTGGCGCGAGCGTTACGCCGAAACAGTCGCGGCCCTCGCCGACGGGGAATACCTGGAGGAGCCTCTTCCGGACATCGACCGCGACCCTGCGGTCGACGGTTTCAGCATTTCCACCGACCATCTCTTCGGGAAAGGCAGCGTGCCCTCAAGGGAGTGCTACACGCCCGCGCGGATCGCCGAGACCATGCGGAAAGCCTACGACCAGGGAAAGCTCCCCGAGACCGAATACAGGCTGCTCAGGCTGCTTTTCGAGTACCCTCTGTCCGTCATGCCCTATCGCGGGGCGATTCCGATTGCCTACGTCACACCCCGCCAGGGCTGGCAGTACATCAGGCCCGTGCAATCCTTCCTGGCCAGGCGGAGCCTGGTGGACGGCAGGAAGGTGGTTATCATAGACGACGCCCACAAGATGACGCCGCAGGCCCAGAACTGCCTGCTAAAGACTCTTGAGGAGCCGCCGGAGGACTCCGTAATCATTCTCATAACCTCCGAGGTGGAGACCCTCTTCGAGACCATAGTGTCCCGCTGCCAGGTCCTGCGTTTCAAACGCCTTAAGGCTGAAGAGATGGCAGGGGCGGTCGCGTCGCTGTTGGGCGACAAGGGGGATAGGGCGGATATCATTACGGCGCTTTCGGGGAACTGCCCGGGCCGCGCTCTCGAACTGGGCCTATCGCGGGTGGAAGAGCGCCTTGATGCAGTCAGGGATCTCCTGGACAGCCTGGTTGAAGGCAGGCCCGAATGCGTGTTCGCTTTCACGCGGTCGGTCCTCGGCGAGGGCTCTCAGCACAGGCGCAAGCTCCGCAGCTCGGTAAGGACGACGCTGGAGCTCCTTGTATTCTGGCTGATGGAAGTGATACGCCTGAAGTGCGGGATAGGAGGATGCGCGCTTCCGGCCAAGTACGCGGCTTCTCTGAGGAAGCACGCCGGCGCGCTCGACGAGGCCACATTACTCGCCATGTCCAAGGAGATCGAAGACACGTTCGACATTATCCCGTACAATATCGACCTCAGTCTTCTTCTCGATGCCACTCTGCTCAAGGTCGGGACGGGGGCGGGCAGCGGGATTCGATGACTGTGCATTTTGGGGGTCAGGTCTTGAAATGCACAGTGGCCGGCCTCTGGCGTTTTGCTTGGCGTTCCACCGGTGGCTTCTTTACAACACGAAGCCTCGGCGGAACGCCTTCACATCCACGGACTGTTGTGCATTTCAAGACCTGACCCCATGGGCCGCTGTTGTGCATTTCAAGACCTGACCCCATTGGAATTACCGAAGCCTCGGCGGAACGCCTTCACATTAACGGACTGTTGTGCATTTCAAGACCTGACCCCATGGGCCGCTGTTGTGCATTTCAAGACCTGACCCCAAGACCTGACCCCATTGGAATTACCTGTTGTCTCGGGCTTTTCGTCCCGCTATACTGCTGGCGGTAGGAGGCATTATGAGATTACCGGCGGCAATGAGACGCAACTGGGGCATGAAGATCGCAGCCCTGGCGTTTTCGCTCTTCCTCTGGTTCAACATAGCCGGCAGGAGAGAGATCGAGGTGGTCATGAGCCTGCCGGTTCGTTATACCAATATGCCGCCCGACATGACTTTTGTCGCTGAAGTGCCGGTCGAGGCTAAGGCCAGAGTCAGGGGCAGGGGCAGGTTCCTCAAGTGGCAGCTCGAGGACGTGTACTTCGGCATCGACCTCTCCGCGGCAGGGGAGGGCATTGTGACGCATGTCGTCAGCCCAGGCGAGGCGATTGTGCCCCCGGACAAGGACGACGTGGAGGTGCTTGAGGTGGTGGAGCCGAAGGCCATCCGCGTCGAGCTGGACAGGCTGTCGACCAAGGAGATACCGGTTGAGCCGGTCATGAGGGGAGAGCTCGACAGCCATAAAGTGCTGGTGGGTAGGGCCAGGTCCGACCCCGCCGTGGTCGTCGTGGCGGGCGCGGACAAGCTCATCGGCAACCTCAAGGGCATCACCACCGACGCCGTCGACATAAACCAGCTGGCGAGGAGGGACTATGTCGAGACGGCCATAGACCTCTCGAGCTGGGCTTTCGTCGAGAGCGACCCCGCCGCTGTGCGTATAAGCGCCCGCATCGAAGACCGCAAGGAGCTCGGCATTCCCGCGGTACCCATCGAGCCCGTTGCCGACAAGTCTCTCAAGGTCAAGTTCACGCCGGAGTCGATTGACATCGTGATTTCAGGTGCGGCGTCGCATGTGGACTCCCTGCACCCCGAAGACGTGCGGCTGCTCGTCGATCTCGGCAACCTCCCCAAGGGGCAGATCGTCCTGACCCCCCGGGTTGAAAACGACGTTCTCCGTTTCGAAGGCAAGGTGGTGGCAAGGGGAGAGGAAGGGCTGCAGCCTTTCGTCGTGAGAGCTCGGCTGGAGGCGCCATACCGCTTCAATTTCGTGTCGGTAACCGCGATCGATATCGGCCTTGTCATCAGGTAACCCGGCCGAAGTGTCCGCCATGAAGATCCTTGGAATAGAGACTTCCTGTGATGAGACAGCGGCCGCCGTTCTCGAAGGCGGCAGGCTGCTCTCCAACGTGGTTCAGTCCCAGGCGATCCACGGCGAGTTCGGCGGAGTGGTGCCCGAGATCGCCTCGCGCGCGCACATCAGGGCGATCGTTCCCATAATGACGCGGGCCCTGAGGGCCGCCGGCACCGATCTCGAGTCAATCGACGCCGTCGCGGTGACCCTGGGCCCGGGCCTGATCGGGGCCCTGATAGTGGGGGTCTCATTCGCCAAGAGCCTCTGCTTCGCGACCGGCAAGACTCTCATCGGCGTCGATCACATCGAGGCGCATGTCTCGGCGACCTACCTTTCATTCGGAGAAATTGAGAGACCCTTCGTGAGCCTGGTGGCCTCAGGCGGGCACACCCACCTCTTCCTTGTCGGTGAGGGGCTCGCCATGTCCCTGGTCGGTGCAACCCGCGACGACGCCGCGGGCGAGGCGTTTGACAAGGTGGCGAAGATGCTCGGCCTGCCGTACCCGGGCGGGCCCGAGGTCGAGCGGGTGGCCGCGGAGGGCAATCCCTCCGCGATCGACTTCCCGCGCCCCGTTCTCGACAAGGCATATGATTTCTCGTTCAGCGGGCTCAAGACGGCAGTCAGGTATTTCATCGACGACCACAGGAGCGGGATGTCGCCCGGGCTCATGTCCGACATAGCCGCCGGCTTCCAGGAGGCCGTTGTGGACGTTCTGGTTCTCAAGACGCTTGCCGCCGCGAAGTCGCTCGGGGTCGACACCATTTCGGCCGTGGGAGGAGTGGCTTCCAACTCCCGGCTTCGCGCCAGGCTGGAGGATGAGGGCCGCGCCGCCGGCCTCGACGTGCTCCTGCCGCCGGCCGAGTTCTGCACGGATAACGGCGCCATAATAGCGGAGGCAGGCTACCTTAAGCTCAAGAGAGGCGAGAGTACAGGCCTCTCGGCCGCTCCCTATTCGACGCGGCGCTATGAACGCGCGGACATTGCATGATGCAACAGACATTGCAGTCTGCATTGCAGTCCGCGGCCGGAGCCCGCCGGACGGCCAGCTGCCCCCCTGCTAACTTGTTAGTTCATAACGCCTAATCGCGGTCAAGTTCATAGCCCCGACTTCGCCTCTGGTGGCACGTTTATTGCGAATTGAGCCTCTGACACAGGATAGGACCGTATACATCAGGAGTAGGGGACTATGGAAGAAGGGCCTTCGAGGCAGGCCTGGGTGCTTGTCGTGGACGACGAGGAGCCCATCCGCAAGATCGTTTCGTTCCAGCTGGAGAAGGCCGGATACGAAGTGACCGCATGCGCCGACGGCGAGGAGGCGCTCTCCATCGTCGAGGAGCGCGAGCCGGACCTTATACTCCTCGATGTCATGATGCCGAATGTGGACGGCTACGAAGTCTGCAAGCGCCTTAAATGCAACTACCAGACGAGCCACATACCCATCATAATGGTCACGGCCAAGTCGGAACTCGAGAACAGGCTGCAGGGTTTCGAGGACGGTGCCAATGACTACATTACCAAGCCCTTCGCGATCACCGAGCTCCTGGTAAGGGTCAAGAACGTGCTTCAGTGGAGCCAGCTGCAGCGACAGGCCAATCCGCTCACCGGCCTCCCGGGCAATGTTTCCATAGAGCGCGAAGTCGAGAGGCGCGCCCAGGCGAACGGGAGCTTCTCCTTCATGTACGCGGACATAGACAACTTCAAGGCCTTCAATGACTACTACGGCTACAGCAGGGGCGACGACGCCATCAAGATAACCGCCGAAATCCTCACTGACGTCGTCAAGGAGAGGGGCAATCCGGACGACTTCGTCGGGCATGTGGGCGGCGACGACTTTGTGGTCATAACCTCCATGGACAAGAGCGATCTCATCGCGCGGGAAATAACGAGGACCTTCGACAAGTCGATAATGCGCCTTTTCGACCATGAAGACATCGAGAGGGGATACGTGGAAGTAATAAACCGCAAGGGGACAGTGGACAGGTTCCCTCTGCTGACCATGACGATAGCGATCGTCTCAAGCGAGAACGGTTCTATCGCGCACTCCGCCCGGTTGAGCGACATAGCATCGGAGCTTAAGCGTTACGGCAAGACGCTCGAGGGCAGTGTGGTGGTTAAGGAAAGGAGGAAGGAGGGGCATCCCGCCCCGGTCGGAGGGACTGACGAAGAGTGAACCTGAACCAGACGACCCGGTTCTGTCTCTACCTTGAGGCCAGGGCCTACATACTTTTCTTCATCGCTCTCTCGGCTGCGTTTTTCGGGGCCGAGATGAGTTCTGTTCTGGCCGTGGGCGCGGCTCTGGCGTTTGTTCTGCTCGCCGCGGCTCCCCGGCTGGTATTCCCAGACGGGAATATCAGGAAAGAGATGTGCCACAACCTGTTCGCGCTTGACCTGGCCGCGACTTTCGCGATTGCCTCGGTCATGTCGTTCAATACCCTGCTGTGGTTGGGATTCGTTGCAATGGTGCAGCTCGGCTTCCTCATCCATACCGGCAAGCGCGGGGCCATCGGGTATCTTGGCGTGGCCTCGGCGCTCATAATCGGGAGCGGGCTGGCGTCATATCTCGGCCGCTATTCGTCCAACTTCCTCTTCTCCATTCCGCTTTGCGCCGTCGGTTTCCCCGCGTTCGTCAAGTCGCTTTCCCCGGGCACGGCGGATTCGCTGGACATCTTCCCGGAGGAGGGCCCCGAAGTCCTGGTTGGAGGGCCGCTCCAGGAGAACATAACCCAGCTCTACAGGACCAGCATGGCAACGTCTCAGGAGACCGAGCAGGGCGGCATAATGGACATACTGGCTCGCGACGCCAAGGCACTTCTGGGCACCGAGACCGCCAGCGCGGCGCTGTTCCTCGAGAAGGACCTGCTGTCCAGCGTGACTGTGGGCATAAGCAGCGAGTTCAAGAGGAAGCTCAGATGGAGAGTGCGCAAGGGCGGCATGACCGACTGGGTGCTGACAAATGGGGAGCCCCTCATTATCAACGACGCCTCCGGGGACGCCAGGTCCAGCCAGTCATCCGCCGTGATATACGGCAAACTCAAGTCCATTCTCGCGGTCCCGCTCAAGGCGAAGGGCGAGCCCTTCGGCGTTCTCTACGTGGGCGATACCAATAAGCGCCAGTTCGGGCAGCACGATGTGATGCTGCTCACCATACTCGCCAACCATGCCGCGGTTACCATCATGGAGACCCGGCTCGCCGAGGAGCTCCATAGGAAGCTCTCAGAGCTCGAGCGCGCCCACAGGGAGCTCGTGGGAAGCGACCAGCTCAAGTCGGAGTTCATATCGACTGTGACGAGCCAGATGAGGATGCCGCTCGACGCGATCAGGAGCTATTCCCAGACGGTGCTTCAGAGGATAGACGACCAGGGCTTCCCGCTTAAGAAGAAGTTCCTGGGCGCGGTCGTGGACGAGTCGGCCAAACTCTTAAGTACGGTAAACAGCGTCATTGATCTCTCGCGCATGGAATTCGGGGAAGGCGATCTCCGGCAGGAGAACGTGAGTGTCCGCGAGGTGATCAAAGACGTCTGCGCGATACATGAGCCTGTATGTGTTGAGAGAGAGATAGACGTGGTGGTCGAGGGCGGCGAAGGTGATCCGAGCGCGTATGCAGACAAGGATATGATGTATCTACTCCTGAAAAACCTTGTCGAGATAAGTGTGAGCTTCGCCAAAAAGTCCACGTCCGTTAGGATAAGTCTCGGCGAGGACGAGTCTTTCCTGAAAATCCGCATGTCCTTCCGGCCCTCACCCCCGTCTATCGAAATCGCCGGGCTCTTGAATGCCGTCTGGAGCGATGAAAAAGCGCCGCCGGATTCGGGCTCGCTCGGACTCTCGCTGCAGGTGTCCAAGAATATCGCCCTGAGGCATGGAGGTCGAATCTGGGCCGAGACCCATGACCCGAACATGTGGAACCTCAACGTGCTTTTCGCCAAGAGCCAGAGGCCGGTCATCCCGGTCGACCTCATGTTCGATACGTTGAGTTCGCGCCCCGACCTCAAGAAGATGCTGGATCTCGTGGCGGACATGGTTTGTAAGGCGATGGACGCGGCCCGCTGCTTCCTCTATCTGGAGGATACGGCCACTCGCAGCCTCGCCCTGGAGGGTGGCGCGGGACCGCCGCCCGGGGAGGCCGCCGGACCTTTGAGCCCGCGGGCCGGCCTGGCGAATAGGGTATTCGAGAGGGGCAATCCCATTATCCTCAACTCGGGCGAAGAAGCGGCCGAATTAAAGATAGGCGCTGAATCGCCATTTGAGGCATACCCGTGCGCTTTGGTGCCGGTGCGCGCCGGTGAGCGCGTTATCGGCGTCATAGGCGTCGAGGGTGGAAAGAGGCGCGCGCGCGCCTTCGACCGTGAGGAGGTCGCGCTGCTGGTGGCGCTCGCCGACAGGATAGGAGTGGCCTTCGACCGGGCGACATCGTATGAAAGCGCGCGGAACCAGCTGGTAAGCGTCATGCAGTCGATCAAGTGGGTGCTTGAGGCGAGGGGTGTCGCAAGGGCCGCGGAGCCCGAACTCCATTCCAGCGAGGCCGCTCACTGACGCACGCGCCGGGCCGATCACGGGGGGACGACGAGAATAATGATTCCGGACTGGGTCGCTGCGCTGTATACCGGCCAGGGCCTGTCCACCGCGGTGGCGGTGGCCATCGCAGTGGGCGCCCTCATACTGGCCGAAATCGCCTTCATAGCCATAAAGCGGCAGTCGAGGGCCGACCGGTCCGCCGAGCGCGACAGACAGCGCGCCGAGGAGCAGGATGAGATAGCCCGCATCCGCGCCAGCAATCTGGCCCGCATACTCGAAATATCCAACCGTATAAACGCCAATCTCGAACTCTACCCTCTTCTCAACCAGATCGTGGAGGCGGTGCGCGACAGCCTGGGTTTCCGCATGGTCCTCCTGAGAATCTTGAACGAGGACACGGGTTGTTTTGAGGCGAAGGCTTTCGCCGGGCTGGACCAGGCGGCAATCGAGAAGCTCAGTGCCAACGAGGTCCCCCTTGCGACCTTCAAGACCTGGATGACGGAGGAATTCGAGGTCTCGGGCTCGTACTTCATAAGCCACGAGCACGAGTTCTGGCGGTACATGGAAGACGAGGTCTATGTGCCCGACCTCGGGGAGAGGAAGAACGGCGAGTGGCATCCAATGGACAGCCTGTTCGTGCCTCTCTGGACCCGCGACCAGCGGCTCATCGGCTATCTGTCCGTCGATGATCCCATGGACCGCAAGGTGCCCGGGCTTGAGACCATAGAGACCCTTGAGATATTCGCCAATCAGGCGGTGACCGCCATCGAGAACGCCAGGCTCTACGGCAATCTCGAAGAGCACATAATAGAGCTGCGGGAAGCGACCAAGCGGCTCAAGGAGCTCAATGAGATCAAGTCGAACTTCGTCGCGACCGTATCCCACGAGCTCAGGACTCCGCTGACCTCCATCCGGGCATATGCCGAGACCCTTTCGCGCGATCTCGGGAATTCACCGCGCGAAACCGAGCTCGAGTTTCTGAATATAATCGAGCAGGAATCCCAGAGGCTGACCTCCATAGTGGACAATATGCTGGAGCTGTCCCATATGGAGTCCGGCAAGGTCAAGATGTCCAAAACCAACACCGACCTCTGCCGGGTCGCGGAGCACGTCTCCCAGATCCTATCACCCACTGTTGAGAAGAAGTCGATTGAGCTGGAACTCATGCCCGGCGCCGAACCCGTCATGATCTTCGCCGATGAGGGCATGATGCAGCAGATGATACTGAACCTGGTCAACAATGCGATCAAGTTCACTCCGGACGGCGGAAGAGTGGAGATCTGCCTCAGGGACGGCGATTCGGCCGTCGAGGTCATTGTCCAGGACAACGGCATCGGCATCCCGCAGTCGGAGATCGACAGGATCTTCGACGGATTCTACCAGGTCGATTCCTCAGCCACGCGCCGTTACGGCGGCGTGGGGCTCGGGCTGGCGATAGTGAACAACATCGTCGAGTGGCATGACGGCAAGATATGGGTGGACAGCGAGGAGGGCGGCGGCACGTGCTTCACCGTGAGCCTCCCGAAACGCAAGGCGATAGCTCCGGCCGATGACCAGATAGTGGGGGAACCCGAGAAGTGCGAAACTGTCGGAGAGGTCCCGGAGCTTATCGTGGACATGATCGCGGAGATCATGGGGGCGAAAACGGCTTCGCTTATGCTCCTGAATGAAGAAAATGAGGAGCTCTATGTCGGGGCGGCCATGGGCCTCGATGAGGCCACGATGAGAAACGCCCGCGTCAAGGTGGGTGAGAGCATATCCGGCTGGGTTGCCAAAACGGGAAAGCCGCTCCTGATCCGCGACATAGAAGACGACATGAGTTTCGGCAGGCCCAACAGGCCCAACTATGAATCCCGCTCTCTGGTGAGCGTGCCGCTTCGAAGCGAGGGCCGCGTAATCGGCGTTCTCAATGTCACCAACAAGATAAGCCTCATGCCCTTCGGCGAGAACGACGCCGAAATCCTGGAGATACTCGCGGACCGCGCGGCTTACATACTTGAGAGGCTGAGGGACTACAAGAGCGTGCGGGGCCAGTTCGGGGCCATTATCAATTCGCTGCAATGCCTCATAGACTCCAGGCGCTTCGCATTCACCAAGAGGGGAGATGAGACGGCGCGGCTGGTGGTGAAGCTCGGGCGGTCCATGGATCTGCCGGAGGAAGATCTGCGCCTGCTGCGCTACGTCTCCAGGATCTACGACGTGGGCATGGTCAGGGTGGGAGACGAAGTAATACGCAAGCGCGGCGAGCTCCGGCCCGCCGAGCTGGAGAGCATAAAGAGGCATCCCGAGGAGGGAGTTGACATAATGGCTCCCATTGAATTCCTCGGCAAGGTCAAGGAGGCCATACTTCACCACCATGAGCGCTTCGACGGCAAGGGTTATCCCGGCGGCGTGGCGGGCGAACAGATCCCCATCGCCGCCAGGATACTGGCGGTCGTCGACGCCTATGAGTCGATGATAACCGAGCGTCCCTACAGGAATGCCATGGGACGCGAGGAGGCTATTGAAGAGCTCATGAGCTGCAGCGGCACGCAATTCGACCCGCAGGTCGTGGAGCATTTCATAGAGATAATCGGCAGAGACCAGCTGATCAAGCCGGACGAGATGAGCATGGCGGTATCGTAGGCACCGGGAGGTCAAAGCATGTCCAAGACGAAAATACTCGTCGTCGATGACGAGGAGTACATTCAGCACATCCTGAACTTCAGTTTCTGCGCAGAGGGATACGACGTCATGACGGCTTCCGACGGCGATGAGGCCATAAGGAAAGCGCGCCAGGAACGCCCGGACGTCATTGTCCTCGACATCATGATGCCCAAAATGGACGGGTATCAGACCTGCAAGAAGCTCAAGAGCGATCCACAGACCAGGAGCATCCCCGTAATCCTGCTCACCGCCAAGGGCCGGGATGTCGACAGGAAGCTCGGAAAAGAAGCCGGCGCGGATGACTACGTCGTCAAGCCGTTCAGTCCCGGCAGGCTGATAGAAAGGGTCGAGGGAATACTCAACAGGTAGGTCGTGAAATGCAAAACAACGGCCTCACCGGTGAGACCGGGTCCTTTCCGATATCGCACGGCGTCCTTTCCAACGACGACATTGAAGCCATACTTGAAAAGCTTGCGCACGCCATAGACCCGTTCATTCACGTGGACGGGCTCTCGCTCAAGATCAGCGGTTTCGTCGAGGAACTCCTGCTCCTGAGGACGCCGGAGGGGTTCAAGCGCGAGATGGTGTACGCGAGCCGTATACTGGACGAACAGGGTTTCGCGGGGCGGGTGTTGGCGGGAGAGGGCCCCCTGGTGATAGAGAACATCGATCCGGCCTCATCTTCCTACCCCGGATATGTAAAGCGGGAGGATTTCAAGTCGCTCGTGGGCGTGCCCCTCCTCTACAGAAAGCGCCGGGTGGGCATGCTGAGCATATTCATGCGGGATGCCTCGAATGTGCAGGAGGGCCTAATCCCCATAGTCTCTCTCGTAGGCGACGTCGCGGCGACGGTTGTCGAGAATTCGCAGCTATTGAGCAGGCTCGAGAAGAACTACTTCTCCACCGTGGAGGCCCTGGCGGCGGCAATCGAGGCGAAGGACCCCTACACGAGGGGCCACTCCAAGCGCGTGACGCAGTACGCCATAACGCTCGCAGAGAGGCTGGGAGTCAGGGGTGAGAAGATGGCGGACCTGCAGTACGGGGCCATGCTGCACGATATCGGCAAGATAGGCGTGCGGGGCCAGATCCTGAACAAGCGCGGGAGGCTGACGCCCGAGGAGTACAAGATAATAAAGCGCCACCCGATTGTCGGCGAGCGCATCATTGACGGCGTGGATTTTCTTCAGGGCGCCAAGCCCGTGGTACGCAGCCATCACGAGAGATTCGACGGGACGGGCTATCCGGACGGGCTCCGGGACGAGGAGATACCGCTCTTAGCGAGAATCGTCGCCGTCGTGGACTTCTACGACGCGCTCACCTCCGAGCGGCCATACCGGCCGGCGTTTTCGCCCGACCAGACCAGGCTCTTCATAAAGGAGGGCATCGGCGCGGATTTCGACCCGATTATAGCCACCGAGTTCCTCAAACTCGCCGCGGCCGTCCCCGGGCCGGAGGAAGTTCCGGTTGAAGTAGGCACCGGCTCCGAATTATAATACTTCTGCAGGTATTCGAACTCACCAATCCGGAAGAGGCCTCAAATTGCAGGACGCGCTCAGGGCCGAAGTGGCCGTTCCCATTCCTATCGACAAGACTCTCACCTACGCGGTGCCTCCCGAGCTCGGGGCTTCACTGGCGGCCGGCATGCGGGTCGCGGTTCCCGTGAGGGCCCGGCTGATGGCCGGTGTGGTTGTAGGCGTCGAAAGCGCCGGCCCCGAAGATGGAAAGCTCAAGCCGGTGAAGGGGATCGTGGATGAGGTCGCCGTCATCACCCCGGCCCTCATGGGCCTGGCGCGGTGGATGTCGGATTATTATCTCGCCCCCCTCGGAGAAGTCCTCGCGGCCATGGCGCCGCCCCACGCGGGGTTCAGGCAGACCGTGAAGCTCGTGTCGCGCCCGGACGACCTCGCGCTGGAGGTCATGCGGGCGACGCATCCGGTCATGGCCGGCATTGTCGAGGCGCTTGAGAGCGGCAGGCCGGTCGGCATCGAGACGCTGAAGCGCAAGGTCGGATCGAATGACCTGGCGGGGGCGGTGGAGGAGCTGGAAAAACAGGGAGTGCTGGCAACGGAAGTGGTGCCGCGAAGGGGTCGAAGGCCGAGGAAGAGGACTCACGGGGACGGGGGGACGGCCGGGGCGGCCGGGGCGGCCGGGGCGGCCGGGGCGGCCGCTGCGGAGCGGCGCGGGGCCATGGGACCTGGACCCGGGGCCCATGAGCTTACGCCGCATCAGCAGTCGGCCTTCGAATCCATTACGGCGGCCTCGCGCCAGGGCAAGTTCAAGCCCTTCCTGCTTCACGGCGTCACGGGCAGCGGCAAGACCGAGGTGTACCTCAGGGCAATGGCCCGGGTCGTCGAATCGGGCAGGAAGGCCGTCTACCTGGTTCCCGAGATAGGGCTCACCCCGCAGGTCATGGCGCGGGTGCGGGACTGCTTCGGCGACAGATGCGCCATGCTTCACAGCCGCATGACACCCAGGGAGCGATACCGGACCTGGCTGGACGCTATCGCCGGCGACATAGACGTCATAGTCGGGGCGCGTTCGGCGGTATTCGCGCCGTTTAATAACGTGGGAATCATAGTGGTGGACGAGGAGCATGATTCATCCTACAAGCAACAGGACTCCCCCAGATACAACGCCCGGGAGGTGGCCCTGATGCGCGGGAAGCTCGAAGGCTCGGTGGTCGTTCTCGGAAGCGCAACGCCGAGGCTCGAGACCTATTTCAACGCCCTCAACGGGAAGTACGAGCTCCACGAGATGCCCGACAGGATCGCCGGCGGGCTTCTCCCGGAAGTGACAGTCGTCGACATGAAGACCGTCGAGGGGCGGTCTCCCATCTCCCCCCGGGCGGAGGAGGCGATCGGGGCGGCGCTGGCGCGCGGCGAGCAGGTTGTTCTCTTTCTTAACCGCAGGGGCTTCGCCAACTTCGTCCAGTGCAGGGACTGCGGCTTCGTGCCGCGGTGCAGGAACTGCCATGTGACGCTCACCTATCATATACGTGAGAAGCGGCTCAAATGCCATTATTGCGACTACTCCGAGGCCGGCCGCGACGCGTGCCCGAATTGCGGCGGTGCCAATATCGAATTCGTGGGATCGGGAACTCAGAAGATAGAGGACTATATCGCCGAGAGGTTCCCTCAGGCGTCCGCCGCCAGGTTCGACCGCGACTCCACGAGACTGAAGGGGGCCGCCGAGGACCTGCTGGCCGAGTTCGACAGCGGGCTTACGAGCATGCTCGTCGGCACGCAGATGGTCGCCAAGGGCCATGACTTCAAGGGTGTGGGCCTGGTGGTGGTTGTCAACGCGGACGTGAGCATGAACCTGCCCGACTTCCGTTCCGGCGAGCGGACGTTCCAGATACTGACCCAGGTCGCAGGTCGAGCCGGGCGGGGCGAGTTCCCCGGCCGTGTCATCATACAGACCTTCAACCCGGACCATCATGCCCTGCGATTCGCGGTGGGCCATGATTTCAAGGGCTTCTTCGCCGAGGAAGTGGAGATCCGCGAGGAACTGTCATATCCTCCATTCGCCAGGCTTGTCAGGGTGGTGGCCGAGTCCCGCGCCAGGGAGTCGGCCCGGAAGGCGGCCGAGGGCTTCGCCCGGCTAGCCAGAAGGCTTGCGGCCGATTCCGGCGCCGGCGTCGAAGTAATCGGGCCCTCCCGCGCCCCCATACCGAGGATCAAGAACGTTCAGCGCTGGCATCTGGTTCTCAAGGGGAGGGGAAGGCGCAATATCCCCGCCTTCGTAAGCGCCTGCCTGGAGACCTACAGGAAGGGTGAGCGCGGCGAGCAGGTCCGCTTCGGAATAGACGTCGACCCCGAGAACATGATCTAGTCATCCCGCCGTATACGTTCTGCCCGGGCCTGCCTTCGCTGATTCGCTGTTGTTGCTAAAGTATATGCGGCAGATTTCCGATAATAATCCGGGATATTGAATAAATATAGGCACGTGCCGACCATCAAGAGGCCGGTCGGAACAGCGCAGATCAGGTATCGACCGGGTCGGTGCTGCGGAAGACCAGGTGAATCGAAGCACGCAGCAGTAAACCGCGAGGTCTCACGAGGCGGCCCGCGCCGCTCGTGAGCCGGCGGGCAAGGAGAAGTCCCGGACTGACATGGCTCGCTTAGGGCGGGGCCCTTCCCTCTGGCAAGGGTCCCGTCCGGCGGGTCCTGTGGGACCGCCGGCCTGAAGGGCCGGGAGCCTCTGCCGCCCCTGGACAAGAGCGGCATTGAAGGACCGGTGCCGGCCTTACCGAAACCGGGCCAGGCGCGGTCTGAGCGCGTGGGCGCGCTCGTCCTCAGTGTAACGGGAGTCGGCCGGCCACCGGGGTGAGAAGAGCATGTCAGGAGCCGGCTATGTGAGCGACTGCGCCTCCCGACGACCGACGTCTCTTCCCTGGCCTCTCGGAGAGCCTGCCGGGGGTCGTGAACGGGACGGGTGCATTGAACCGGTTGTTTACCGGGAAGACGCGCCCGCGAAGGGCGGCAGTGCTGTTAAGAGAGGCGCCATTGAGTACGGCATCCAAAAAGACGACGCAGACGGTGAAGTTGGCCGACATGAGAGTTTCCGGCGGCGACAGCGTGCTCGTAACCCATGCCCTGGGGAGCTGCCTCGGCCTCATGATCTATGACCCTGCAGAAAAGGTGGGCGGGCTGCTGCACGCGGTGCTGCCGCTGTCCACGGTCAATCCGGAGAGGGCCATGACCAATCCGTTTATGTTCGTGGACCTGGGCGTTCCAAGGCTGTTCCGGGCGGCATACGAGCTCGGGGCCGAAAGGGCCAGGCTGGTCGTGAAGGCAGCGGGCTGCGGTAGCCCCATTGGAGCCGTCGACACATTCAGGATAGGTCTCAGGAACTACGCCATGCTCAAGAGACTGCTCAGGCAGAGCAACTTGACTATCGAGTCGGAGGCCGTCGGGGGTCCGGCGCGCAGGATGGTTCGATTCGACCTTTCGACCGGACGCGTAATAGTAAAGACAGCAGGGAAGGAGAGTGTGCTGTGATTATGACCATAAGGGATGAGGCGCTTGCCAGGGTGCGGTCCTTCCCGGCCGTGCCGGGCACCGCGGCCAGGTGCCTGAGACTTCTGAGAGATCCCCGCAGCAGCGCGGCGGACGTGGAGAGGGCGATGAGGTTCGACCCCGGATTCACTGCCAATGTCCTCAGGATGGCGAACTCCGCCTACTTCGGATATCCGCGAAAGATAGGGTCCGTCCGCCAGGCAGTCGTGAGGTTGGGGTGGGACAGGGTGTATCAGCTGGTTCTGGCGTCATGCGTCAATGGAATGATGAGCGAGGCCGTGCCCGGTTACGACCTGGAGCCGGGCGAGCTCTGGCGTCACGCGGTGGGGGTGGCGGTGTCCACGGAGTACCTCATGAAGAAGCTCAACGTATCCGTGATTGAGGAGGCATTCACCGCGGGGCTGCTTCATGACGTCGGCAAGCTGGTCATGGGGAGTTTCGTAGAGGCTGACTTCAGCGCCATAGACGACCTCGTCTCTGAGAGGAAGATCTCCTTTGCGACCGCAGAGCGAGAGATACTCGGCATCAATCACGCCGAGATCGGAGCGTCTATTCTGGAGAAGTGGGCCCTGCCCGAAGACCTGGTCGACGTTGTCAGATGGCATCACGAACCCGGGCTCGCCCCGGAGGCCAATATGCTGGTGGACGCCGTGCACGTCTCCGATGTTCTCTGCCTGATGCTCGGCATAGGAACGGGCCGGGAGGGACTCACCTACGATCCGGACCCCGCCGTGATGGCGCGCCTGGGCCTCAGGGTCGCCGAGCTCGAATCGATTGCAAGCTATGTTCTTCAGGACCTCGCGGAATTCTGCGAATCAATGATTTCCATGAGTTGCGCGCAGGGATAGGCTGCGAACGCGCCGGAACGCGCCGGTGAGCGGAACGAAAGACCGCATTGGGCACGCCCGGCGAGGCCATAGGGCCCGGCGCCCCGGACGGGGTCGCGGCTCTGCAAAACATGCCTCAGGCCATAATCAGGGCCCTTCAGACCGAGCGCGCTCACGCCGAGCAGGCTTGCAGGCCTATTAGCTTGACAACCTTATTCCTTTATATGATAGTGTCCTACGGAATTGAGCGACTCAAAAGGAGGGACAGATGCGGTCGGCCAAATATATCATCATAATGACGGTAATTTTCGCGCTGGGCTGCGGGGGTTCTACGGCCTTCAGGAGCGGGAAGACATATTTCTACCAGCATAAGGACTATGTCCAGGCCGAGGAGGCCTTCAGGCAGGCCATAGAAGAGCAGCCGGACAACTGGGAGGCCTACTATTATCTGGCCCAGTCTCTCGCGAAGCAGGAGAAGTTCGAGGAGGCCAAGGACAACTTCATCATAGCGAGAGAAAAGGCCCCGGATGACGAGAAGAGGATGCAGGTGAAGGAGATGCAGAGGTCCTTCTTCGTCGACCACGCGAAGAGGGGCATTACGGCGCTCAACACCGACAATTTCGAGGAGGCCGTGTACCAGTTCGAGATGGCGACGGCGGTGTACGATGAGGATCCCGTGGGATGGGTCAACCTGGGCGTCTCCTACTCCAACACGCCCGCTTCAGATGAGATCCCGGATCCCCAGACCAGGGCCCTGGAGGCTTTCCAGAAGTCGGTCGAGGTCGACCCGACTTACCTGGAAGGATGGAGGAATCTGGGGATCAGCTACCGCAACGCCGGCGACTATGCCAAGGCGCAGGAGTCGTTTGCGAAGGTGGTAGAGCTCGATCCCGAGGACGTGGACGGGCTGCTGTCACTGGGTGACGTGTCATTCCATCTTGAGGATTTCGATAAAGCGCTTGATAGCTACGCCAGAGCTGCCGATTTAGAACCTGACAATTACGATCTGCAGTTCAGCCTCGGTGCGGCTTACTTCAACCGTGAGATGTACGCCGAGGCCGGTCAGGCTTTCCAGAAGTCAGCGGCCGGGGCAATGGGAACGGATCCCCAGCTGTATGAGGATTCGCTCTACCGGCTCGGCTTCTCATATGTCAAGACCGAGAGCTATGACGCGGCGATCACGACGCTGACGCAGCTGTTAGCGGTCAGCGACAAGGCCGAGTATCACGAGCTGCTGGGAACAGCGTACACCAAGGCGGGCCAGACGGACGCGGCGGTCGCGGAGTTCCAGAAAGCAAAGGAGATGCGAGGGGAGTAATTTCTTAGGCCTTGACAATACGGCCGGACTGATTTAGCATTATTACGGAGTTCGATTTACGCATTCCTAATCGGTATCTCATTAATTGACATCCGACCCTTGTTAAGAGTCTCAGCATTGCAAGCACTGTTGTCGTGTGCTGACCTGGGCGGGGGAAGGAACTGAATTCGTCGGATGAAGAGACTCACCAGAGAACTCACTCATGAGCTGTAATAACGACTTCTAACACCTGGGGGTGGTGGTGCATTATGCCTAAAGAAGTGGAAAATTTGGACATTGCCGAAATGAAGACCAAGACCATGTCGGATCTTGTCGGGATAGCCAAGGAGCTCAAGATCGACGGTCTAACCGGCATGAGGAAGCAGGAGCTCATCTTCAAGATCCTCGAGGCCCAGACTGAGAAGAACGGGCTCATCTTCTCTCAGGGCGTGCTCGAGATACTGGACGATGGTTACGGCTTCCTCAGGTCCCCGGACTATTCGTATCTGCCCGGGCCAGACGATATCTACGTCTCTCCCTCGCAGATCAAGAAGTTCGACCTGAGAACCGGGGACACCGTGTCAGGCCAGGTGAGGCCGCCCAAGGACAACGAGCGCTATTTCGCCCTTCTCCGTGTGGAAGCCGTCAATATGGAGAATCCCGACGTGGCCAAGGAGAGGATTCTCTTTGACAACCTGACGCCTCTTTATCCGGATGAGCGGGTTGAGCTCGAGTCGAATCCGAAGGACCTGTCGACACGAATAGTGAATCTCTTCATCCCCATCGGCAAGGGCCAGAGAGGTCTTATCGTCTCGCCCCCGCGGGCGGGAAAGACCATGCTGCTGCAGAGCATCGCAAACGCGATGACCACCAACCACCCTGAAATCGAACTCATTGTGCTTCTTATTGACGAGCGGCCCGAAGAGGTCACGGATATGGAGCGCAGCGTCAAGGGCGAGGTCATCTCATCGACCTTCGACGAGCCGCCCCAGAGACATGTGCAGGTCGCCAACATGGTCATGGAGAAGGCCAAGCGCCTTACCGAGCACGGCAAGGACGTGGTGATTCTCTTAGACAGCATCACAAGGCTGGCCCGTGCCAATAACGCAGTCATTCCGCACAGCGGCAAGATACTCTCGGGAGGCATCGACTCAAACGCGCTTCAATGGCCCAAGCGCTTCTTCGGGGCCGCGCGCAATATTGAGGAGGGCGGGAGCCTCACCATCATAGCCACCGCGCTCATCGACACCGGAAGCCGCATGGACGACGTCATTTTCGAAGAGTTCAAGGGCACTGGCAACATGGAGCTGGTGCTGGACAGGAAGATCGCCGACCGCAGGGTGTTCCCGGCGATCGATCTCAACAAGTCCGGCACTCGAAAGGAAGAGCTGCTGTTGAGCCCGGAGGAACTCAATAAGGTCTGGATCCTGCGCAAGTTCCTCTCCGACAAGAACCAGATCGAGGCCATGGAGTTCCTGGTCGGAAGGCTCGCGAAGGCCAAGTCCAACAAGATGTTCTTGAAGTCAATGAACACTTAGGTTAGCTTAGTAAGAGCCATGGGTGGGCGGCTTGCGCCGCCCGCCGTACTTTATGAGCGTTTGAGGAGGTAGGTGACGTGAAGAAAGGCATTCATCCCAAGTACGTGCCGTCGAAGATCATCTGCGTATGCGGGAACGTAGTCGAGACGCGATCGACTGCTCCCGAGATCCGCGTCGAGATCTGTTCGGCCTGCCATCCCTTCTTCACCGGCAAGCAGAAGCTGGTCGATACGGCCGGCAGGGTCGAGAGGTTCAGGAGAAAATACGGCCTCAAGGCCGAGGATGAAGAAGAGAACGTGGAAGACAAGCCGGAACAGCAGACCGAACAGCAGACCGAAGAGAAGACTGAAGAGAAGACCGAAGAGAAGTAGGTGATCGTTTGAAGAACGATAGCCTTACTATAGGGGGACAGGCTGTTATCGAAGGCGTGATGATGCGGTCCCCCGACCTGGTTGTGACCAGCGTGCGCAAAGCCGACGGCAATATCGTGCACAGAGCCGAGCCCTTCGTTTCCATTACGAAGAGGAACAGGGTGCTCGGCGTGCCCATTATCAGGGGCGCGATATCGCTTTTCGAGACCCTCTTCATGGGCATCAAGTCGCTGTCCTATTCCGCCGAGGTGGCCCAGGAAGACGCTGATAAAGACAAAGAAGCGGGTCCGGCAGAAGAGGAAGGCGAGGCCATGACGGACGCCGCCGCCGAGTCCGGTTCGGGCGGCTGGAAGTCAAGCCTGGCAATGGGCGGCACGCTGGTGCTGGCGCTGGCGCTCGGGCTCCTGCTCTTCTTCTGGCTGCCGCTCGTGATCGCGGAGCTGGTCGGGGTCAAGGGGAGCGTGCTTTTCAATGTCGTCGATGGCCTGGTGCGCCTGGGGATCTTCTTCCTTTACCTTGCCCTGATCTCGTTGTGGCGGGATATGCGCAGGGTCTTCGAATACCACGGCGCCGAGCACAAGTGCATTACCACCTACGAGGACGGGCAGGAGTTGACTCTTGAAAACGCCAGGCGCCATACGACGAGGCACAGGCGATGCGGGACGAGTTTCCTTCTGATCGTGATGGTGATAGCCATTGTCGTGTTCATCTTCCTCGGGCGGCCAGAGACCGTCGCCGACAGGCTGCGGAGGTTCGCCCTTGTGCCTCTCATCGCCGGGCTGTCTTTCGAGGTGACCCGTTGGGCCGGCAGGAGGACCAGCGGCGTCCTGCTCAAGGTGATTACGGCGCCCGGACTTCTCCTTCAGAAATTCACGACGCGCGAACCTAGCGACGACCAGATAGAAGTGGCCCTGGACGCCCTCAGGCGCGCTCTTCATATGGAGGTCAGCGGGCAGGATGTGGGAAGCGCTCAATAAAGCTCGTGAGCGTTACGCCGAGCTGGGCCGGTTGCTCTCCGACGAGAAGGTCGTCAGCAAACCAAGGCTCCTGAGGGAATACTCCAAGGAGATGAGCGACCTGGAGGACCTGGTCAAGAAGGCCGACGAGTACGAGGAGGCGGCCAGGGGAATCGCCGAGGCCGAGGAGATAATAAAGACCTCCGACGACCAGGAGCTCGTCGATCTGGCGCGGCAGGAGATCGAAGGCCTCAGGGACTCGCATGAGACGATCGAGCAGGAGCTCCAGGCCATGTTGATTCCCAGGGATCCCAATGACGAGAAGAACACTCTCGTTGAGATAAGGGCCGGGACGGGCGGCGAGGAAGCGGCCCTCTTTGCGGCCGACCTCTACAGGATGTATTCCAAGTACGCCGAGGAGAAGGGCTGGGGGACCGACATAATGAGTTCCAACCCGACGGGCGTCGGCGGCTTCAAGGAAATCGTGTTCCTCGTTGAGGGCAAGGGGGCCTACAGCAGGCTCAAGTTCGAGAGCGGCGTCCACAGGGTGCAGAGGGTTCCCGCAACGGAGTCGTCCGGGCGCATTCACACCTCCGCGGTGACGGTGGCCATACTCCCCGAGGCCGGCGAGGTTGACGTAGACATAAAGCCCGATGAAATCCGGGTGGACGTTTTCCGTTCGTCGGGTCCCGGCGGGCAGAGCGTCAACACAACGGACTCGGCGGTCAGGATCACCCACATTCCCACCGGCATAGTGGTACAGTGCCAGGACGAGAAGTCGCAGCATAAGAACAGGGCCAAGGCGCTGAAGGTGCTACGGTCTAGGCTTTATGAGATGGCGAGAGTCGAGCAGGAGCGCGAAAGGGCCAGGGAACGAAAGCAGATGGTCGGCACCGGCGACCGCAGCGAGAAGATCCGGACCTACAACTACCCGCAGGGGAGAGTCACCGACCACAGGATCAATCTCACCCTTCACAAGCTCGACGACGTGCTCGACGGAGACATCGACGAGATAGTCAATGCTCTCTGGGCCCACGATACCCGGGAGAAAATCAAGTCCTCCGGCATGTGATGCCGGCCCCGGCGGAGGGAGGCGTCGCGTTGCATCTTTCTTCTCTCATCGATTCACTCGAGGAGTCCTTAAGGCGGGCCGGCATCGACTCTGCAAGGGTGGAGGCCGAGATGCTTGCCGGCCATGTTCTGGGACTGTCGCGCAGCCAGCTTCAAGTCCGGGGCGGCGGGGAAGTGTCCGCAGCCGATGAGAAGCGAATAGCCGTTCTGGCCGGGCGAAGAGAGAAGAGGTACCCGCTCCAGTATCTCACGGGCGAGTGCGAGTTTTACTCGCTTGCCTTTACCGTGCGCGAGGGCGTTTTCATACCCCGGCCCGAGACGGAGGTGCTGGTGGAAAGCGTGGCGTCGAAGGTGAAAGCGCATGCCGGTAAGGCGCTGAGGATTCTGGACATCGGCACCGGCTCCGGGGCGATATCAATAAGCCTCGCGCATGCCCTTGGCCCTTCCCGGGCCGCCGGCATGTTTATACTGGCGACCGACATTTCACCCGTGGCCGTCGAGGCGGCGAGGCTCAACGCGGCCAGGCACGGCGTGGAAAACATCATGAAGTTCGCCGTCGGAGATGGTATAGGTTTCATAAGCGAACGGGACGGGGGAGGGCGCTTCGACGTCTGCGTCTCCAATCCTCCGTATGTCGCGGCTTCAGAGATCGATGGCCTGGATCCCGAGGTCAGGGACCATGAGCCCCGCGCGGCCCTAGACGGCGGCGAGGACGGGCTGGAGTTCGTAAGAAGAATAGTCCCCGGCCTTCCGTCTATACTATCGGAGGGCGCGCTTGCGGCCTTCGAGATAGCCCCCGGCCAGGCCCATGAGGTCGAGCGGCTGCTGGCGCGGGCCGGGGCCGCCGGGACTGAGGTCGTGAAGGACCTTTCGGGAAGAGACAGAGTCATAATCGCAAGGATGGAATGAATGGACAAGATCATTGTCAGGGGCGGGAAGAGGCTCAAGGGTAAGGTGAAGATAGGCGGCGCCAAGAACGCCGTTCTTCCGGTGATGACCGCATGCCTACTCACGCGCGGCGTCTCGGTAATCAGGAACGTTCCGCGCCTCCAGGACGTCGCCTCCATGGCCGCGGTGCTGGAGCAGCTTGGAGTGGCATGCGACTTCAAGGACGACGTCCTGACAATCGACTCGAGCAAGGTCTCGGGCCATGAGGCGCCTTACGACCTGGTGCGGAAGATGCGGGCCTCGATATATGTGCTGGGGCCTCTGCTCGCTTCCACGGGCAGAGCCCGGGTGTCCCTGCCGGGCGGATGCGCCTGGGGGCCGAGGCCGGTCGACCTTCACATCAGGGCGATGCGCGAGCTCGGCGCCAGTGTGGACATCGACCACGGGTATATCAAGAGCGAGGCGCGGCGCCTTAAAGGCAGCCATGTCACTTTTTCGGCGCCCAGCGTCGGAGCGACGGCCAATACCATGATGGCGGCGAGCCGGGCCCGCGGCCAGACGGTTATTACCAACGCCGCCAGGGAGCCCGAGATCACTGCGCTGGCGGATTTCTTAAATCTCATGGGCGCCAGGGTCGCCGGCGCGGGAAGCGACGTAATGACCATAGACGGCGTGAACGACCTCTCGCCGGCCGAGTTCAAGATAGTCCCCGACCGTATCGAGACCGCCACGTACATGGTGGCGGGAGCCATAACCGCAGGGCAGATCGAGATTACCGACTGCGTTCCGGAGCATGTCGAGTCCGTGACTGTGAAACTCGCGCAATGCGGCGTTGCCGTGGAGGCCGCAAGAGGCAGGATCAGGGTTAAGGGCAGGAAGGTCATGAACTCGGTGGACGTCGTGACCGCTCCTTACCCCGGCTTCCCCACCGACATGCAGGCGCAGTTTATGGCCCTCATGACCATCGCGAAGGGCACCAGCATAATAAGCGAGACCATATTCCGCGACCGCTTCACGCATGTGCCGGAGCTCAGGCGCCTCGGGGCCGACATCAAACTCAATGGAAGCACGGCGCAGGTCGGGTACGTTAAGAAACTGAGCGGGGCCCCGGTAATGGCGACGGATCTCCGGGCCAGCGCCGCGCTTGTCCTTGCGGGGCTCGTTGCGGAAGGCGAGACGCATGTTTCGCGGGTCTACCACATCGACCGCGGCTATGAGGCCATTGAGGAGAAGCTCCGTGGCCTGGGGGCGGACATCCAGCGAATGCCCGAATAGGGGCCGGAGGGATGAGAATTGCGTAGAGTGGTCCTGGGAACCGCAGGACATATCGACCACGGCAAGACCGAACTCATCAAGGCGCTCACCGGCGTAAACACCGACAGGCTCAAGGAGGAGCAGGAGCGGGGCATCTCAATCGACCTCGGCTTCGCCCGCATCGACCTTCCCGGCGGCGTGCAGGTGGGACTTGTCGACGTGCCGGGGCATGAGCGTTTCGTTAAGAACATGCTCGCGGGCGTGGGCGGCATAGACGCGGTGCTCTTCGTCATCGCCGCAGACGAAGGCATAATGCCGCAGACGCGGGAACACTTCGACATCATATCCCTTCTCGGCGTACGGCATGCCGTATTCGCGCTCACCAAGACCGACATCGCCGAGCCCGGTATGGTCGACCTGGTGCGCGAGGACGTTGAGAAGTTCCTGGAGGGGACCCCTTTCGCGGGCGCTCCCGTAGTCGAGACCTCGGCCGTGACCGGCGAGGGACTCGACGATCTCAGGAAGGCCATGCTGGAGGTAATCGGCAGAATCGAAGACAGGGCAATCGGCGAGGCGGCCCGGCTGCCGGTGGACAGGGTCTTTTCCATGACGGGCTTCGGAACCGTTGTGACGGGCACGCTCTGGTCCGGGAGCATAGCCAGGGAGGACAGGCTGGAGGTGCTGCCGGGCGGAGTGGGCGTGAGGGTCAGGGGCGTGGAGGTGCATGACGAAAAGGTCCAAAGGGCCTACGCGGGACAGAGGACGGCCGTGGCGCTTCACGGTGTCGACAAGAGCGATCTGGAGCGCGGGCACTGCGTGGTGACGCCCGGGGAGTTCGAGACAACCACCTCGCTGGATACCGAGCTCTACCTTCTGCCGTCGATAAGGAGGGAGATGCGGACGGGCTCGCGCATCCGCTTTCACCTCGGATCGAGCGAGGTCCTGGGAAGGCTGTTCACTATAGGAGGCGGCAATGTGAGCCCAGGCGAGAAGGCCTTTGTGCAGGTGAGGCTGGAAGCGCCGGTGGTGGCTGCCTTCGGCGACCGTTTCGTGATAAGGAGGTACTCGCCCGCCAGCACCGTGGGCGGTGGCCGGGTGCTTGAGACGCATGCCCGGAGACATAAGAAGAAAGACACCGGAATCGCCCGGCTCCTCGGCCTGCTTGCCACCGGAAGCCTCGAGGACATCGTCGAAGCGCTTATCGCGGGATACGGCCGGGACGCTTTGCTCGAAGTGGTGAGGAAGCGCCTCAACCTCGCCCGGAAGGAAGCGCGGGACATCGCCGATTCGCTGACCGAGGGAGGGAGGCTCCATGAGGTGTCGCCGGGCGCGTATATTCACGCGGATGTCCTCAAGAGAATCGAGGAGGGCATCAGGCGGACTCTGGGAGACTATCAGTCCCGCAATAACCTGGAGTGGGGCATGTCCAAGGAGGAGCTTCGGGAGAAGATGGCGCTGTCCGACGGCCTGCTCAACTGGATTCTCGGGAGGCTTTCCGATGAAGGCGAGGTATTTACCAGGAAGGGCAGGGTCAGGGCGGGCTCGAGCGATGTAGAGCTCAGCCCCGCAGAGGACGCCGCGAGGAAGACCATACTCAGGCTTCTGGAAGACCGCATGTTCCAGACTCCATCCGAGGCCGATATCGCCAAGGCCGCCCGCACCGATGCCGCCACTCTGCGCAAGGTGATCGGTCTCCTCATGGAGGAGGGTTCGGTCGTGAAGCTCGACGCCGGCCTCTACGTCCATGCCCGCGCCATAGACGAGGCGCGTAAGAGGATAACCGAGTATCTCCGGGCCCATGGAGAAGGCACGGTAAGCGAACTCAAGAACGTCCTCGAAACCACCCGCAAGTATGCAGTCCCCATACTGGAGCATCTGGACCGCCTCGGCGTCACGCGCCGCGCGGCCGACAAGCGCAAGCTCATCTGACCCGGGGTCAGGTCTGGGATCGGGTCTGGGGTCAGGTCTGGAAATGCACAACGGCCGGTATCCCGCGCAGTCTGTTTTTGCTTGTCCGATCCCCGACCCGCCGGTAGAATTTCCTTTCGAAGGGATTACAGACCGCACGAACACCAATGAGACCGGCGGGGATGCGCGCTGTCAACTCGAACTCCACGGGCGCAGCGGCAAGCCCGGGGGAAGCCGTGAAGCCGGCGAGAAAGTGACGCCGCGGCCGGCCCCGGGCTCGAGACTGTGATTGAGTAGAATATCGAGTCGTGCTAGAATAGACGTAACGGATCCCGAGCGCGATCCGCTCCGAGACCCTGAAGCTCTTTACTCCCGTATTCATGCGTTCAGATGGTAATGGAATAGGCCTCTCTGGAAATGGCAGGCCCAGGAGCTCAAGCCATGCCTAGGCGGAAGAAAGAAAGGAAGCGCGCACCCTCCAAAGACCTGTTCTCCGGATGCCTGCTGGGGCAGTGCCTGGGAGATGCGCTTGGCTTCCCCGTGGAGGGGACGCTCCCGGACGCTTGCAGGCTCTACGTTGACAGGGTCTTGACCGGATTCAAAGAGGGAACCTTCGGTCCTGAGAAAATGGACATCTCCCCCTACACGCTGGGACAGTACACCGACGACTCACAGCTCGCGCGGGAGTTGATGATCAGTTACGCCACGTGCGGCGAGTTCGATCCAGAGGATTACGCCAGGCGAATCTGCGAGATATTCGCCCAACACAGGGTCGTGGGCGGCGGTATCGCGACGCTTCAGGCGGCGCTCCGGCTCAAGAGCGGCATCCCTTGGACCGAATCGGGGGAGCCTCCGCCTTCGGCCGGAAACGGCACGGCCATGCGCGCGGGGCCGGTGGGCCTCATATTCGGGGACAACCCCGAGACCATGCTGAAGGTCGCCCACGACCAGGGCCGGATAACCCACATGGACAAGCGCTGTTCGGCGGGTTCGGTCGCGATCGCCGGCGCGGTGGCGCTTGCGGCGCGGATGTATCCCCTGGACATGGACTCATTCCTCACCACTCTGGGCGAATGGGTGGGCGTGTACCATGAGGACTTCGCGCTCTACATTGAAGAGCTCGCCATCTGGACGAGGCTCGACCCCGAGACCGCCGTTGTCCCGATCTCCAAATGTGGGCGGGCGCCCGAGTACAGAGAGGACTGGAAGTTCATCTCGCCCTTCGTCATTCCCAGCGTACTCTGGAGCCTGTATTCGTTTCTGAGGTCTCCCGGGGATTACTGGACCACCATCACGACCGCGATCAGCTGCGGAGGGGATGTGGACACGACTGGCGCCATGGCCGGGGCCATCAGCGGCGCTCACCTGGGGCTTGGAGGCCTGCCGGAGCATCTCGTCGGCTATATCCATGACCGCGGCGACTGGGGCTATGACGAGCTGGTGCGGCTGGCCGAGAGCTGCTATGACGTCGCATTCGGCGACGACGCGAGGAAAGCAGCCACGTTGACATAGCCCGCGACGGTTTGTATACTTCCGACGATGTAACTGAACCTTGAGGAGCGTTTATGCCGCACGATCCTGTGGACTTAAGAAGCGACACCGTGACCAAGCCGGGCCCGGAGATGAGGAAGGCCATCGCCGAGGCTGTGGTCGGGGACGATGTGTTCCGGGACGACCCCACCGTCATCGAACTCGAGCGTCTGGCAGCCGAGATGACCGGCTATGAAGCCGGGCTCTTCGTTCCCAGCGGGAGCATGGGTAACGAGATAGCAATAATGGCGCATACGAGGCGCGGCGATGAGGCGATCGTGGAGGCGAGATCGCATATCTACCTTTACGAGGCCGGCGGCCCGGCTGTTCTCTCGGGCGTGCAGCTGGCCACTCTCAAGGGAAACAGAGGCGCGCTCGCAGCCGGGCAGGTGGAGGAAGCGATAAGGTGGGACGATATCCATGAGCCGATTACCCGGCTCGTCTGTCTCGAGAACACACACAATCACGCGGGCGGAGTTGTCTACCCGATCGATACCATGCGCGAGATCCGCGACCTCGCAAGGGCCAGGGGCCTCAAGGTGCATATGGACGGCGCGAGGATCTTCAACGCCGCAATCGCGTCGGGCATTGCCGCAAAGGAGTACTGCTCTCTGTGCGATTCCACCATGTTCTGTCTCTCCAAGGGTCTCGGCGCCCCCATAGGCTCGATGCTTGTCGGCAACAGGGACTTCATAAAGCAGGCCCATAGATGCCGCAAACTCCTCGGAGGCGGGATGCGCCAGGTGGGCATAGTGGCCGCCGCGGGAGTATATGCGCTTGAGAATAACGTCCAACGCCTCGCTGATGACAACGCACGCGCGCGCAGACTGGCCGAGTCGTTGGCAGCAGTAGCGGACCTCGCCGTCGATCTCGAAACCGTCCAGACCAATATCGTGGTAATCGACGTCGGCGGTAGCGGGTTCACGGTAGATGAGGCGATTTTACGACTTGAGAAAGAAGGAGTCCTTGTGCTACCGTTTGGCGGGACGACGATAAGAGCGGTTACGCATCTCGACATAGACGATGCAGACATTGACCGGACTATAGAGGCTTTCAATAAGGTCCTCGCTGGACCTTCTTAAACAACTCATGGCAAAGTACCGCTGGAAGATAGAGAAGCCCGAACCTTCCGATATCAAAAGACTCGAGTACGCCCTCGAATTGACTCCGATGACGGCCGCTGTCATGGCGGCGCGCGGCATTGTCAGCGAGGCCGATGCGCAGACATTCTTGTCCCCCGCGCCCTCAGACCTCTCGGACCCCATGCTCCTTCCCGACGCTCAGGCAGCCGTGGAGAGATTGCTTGAAGCGGTGTCGAATGACGAACACATCGTTGTGCTCGGCCATGACGACGCCGACGGAATAACGGCCACGACAATTGTCTTCGGTTCCCTCAGGGAAATCGGAGCGGACGTTTCATATTATATCCCGGACTCGCCCACGGAGGGTCTCGGCCTCTCGAGGCCCCTGATCGACCGCTTCAAAGCCATGGGAGTCACTCTTATAATCACGGTTGACTGCGGGGTCAGCTGCAGGGAGGAAGCCGCTTATGCCTCCGGGCTTGGAATAGACACAATCATCACGGATCATCATGAGCCGCCGGCCGAGCTCCCCCCTGCCGTCGCGGTGATTGATCCCAAGCGGGCGGATTCGAAGTACGGGTTCCGGGAACTTGCCGGCTGCGGCGTCGCATACAGGTTCATGGAGATCTTCGTCGAGTCTTATCGCAGGATAGGCAGCCCGCCGTCGCTTGACGGCATGCTCGGCATGGCCGCGCTGGGGACATTCGCCGACCGGGTTCCTCTCGTAGGCGAGAACCGGGTCATCGTTCATAACGGTGTGCGGCAGATTGCAAACAAGAAAATAGTACCATTCAGAGCGCTCCGGTCCCACATATGGGTGGACGGTGACTCCACCATGACCGAGATTCTGTCCAAGATCGTGCCGCTTATCGGAGCGTCCCGCTCCAGCGAAGGAGGCAATCTGGGGGTGGAGCTTCTTCTCGCGACCGAAGATGAGGACGCCGAGGAGATCTTCGGCACGCTGGTTCTCGAGAGGGAGCGCAAGAAGGAAAAGGCGCGGCGGGCCTTCGACAAGGTCATGAGTGAGTTCGCCGCTCGAGACTTCGAGAACTCGAAGGTTATCGCGTTCGTCGTCGAGAACCTGCCCGACAAGACAGTAGGGTTCTGCGCCTCCAGGATATCGGACGACGAGAACAAGCCGGTCCTCATAATCGCGTTGAAGGGGGACAAGGGGATAGGCGAGTGCCGCGCCCCCAAGGGCGTGGATCTGGTCGAGGCGCTGAGCGCCAACAAGGACCTCCTCCTGGGGTACGGCGGGCACAAGCAGGCGGCCGGGTTCTCCATTGACCGCGCAAATGCGGAGCCGATGCTGAAAGGGTTCACGTCTTTCCTTGAGGCGAAGATCGATCCCGAGATTCTCGTCAAGGAAATCACGATAGAAGCGCGGGTCAGGCACGAAGATATGCAGATTGTCAACTTCAGATCGCTGATGCGCCTCGAACCATTCGGCGAGTGCAACCCGCGTCCTGTTTTTATGCTTGAATCATTAGACCGAAGTATGCTTAAAGAGATTGAAGGGCAGTGGAGGCTTGGGGAGGTCGCAATTTCAGGCGAGGATTCTGGAGCTATGGAGATCTTGAAGTCGGGAGAGAAAGTCAATCTCGCGTTCAGGCCGTTCAGTGAAGGCAGCGTAAGGTTGATCGACATGGTCGACTTCAAGAAGTCACCTTAGGAAGGGGGGGTCAGGCTCAACAGGATGCCAAGCACTAGGACCACCAGGACTTCGAAGGCGAAAAAATCCGGCACAAGCAAGAATACCAGGTCGCTAGCCCGGCGGATTGAGGGGATTGACAGAAAGATGCAAGCCGCGCTTGAGAAAGGAGATTTCGACGCAGCTAAGCAGCTCGCGGAGGAGCAGGAGCGACTTCTGGATCACTTGATGCTCTTTAAGGGACCGGCGTAAGACGCCAGACACATATGCCTCGCAAAAAACAAGCTTCGCTGTTTGTTGTTGCCACCCCTATCGGCAATCTCAAAGACATAACACAAAGGGCGATAGAGACGCTCGAAGGCGCGAGTTTCATCGTATCCGAGAACGTGAGGAAGACCAGGAACCTCCTGGATCACTACGGCGTGAAGACCCCCGTCAGGAGCTACAGGGAAGCCAATTCGCGCCGCGCCATCCCGCGCATAATGAAGGCCCTCAGGGACGGGAGGGATGTGGCGCTGGTCGCGGAGGCCGGGACGCCGGGCGTTTCCGATCCCGGAAGGGACCTGGTCGACGCGGCTTACCGACATGGATTCCGTGTCGTGCCGGTACCCGGTCCCAGCGCCGCCGTCGCGGCCGTATCGGCTGCCGGCATGAGCGAGTCGCGTTTTGTCTTCGAGGGCTTTTTGCCACGCAGGAAGTCCAGGCGGGTAAACAGGCTCGCCGAGCTGGCGCATGATGAGAGACTTCTTGTGTTCTTCGAAGCTCCACACCGGCTGAGGGCATGCCTCGCGGACATGGCCGACGTCCTGGGCGACAGGAAATGCCTTATCGCGCGGGAGATCACAAAGATATATGAAGACATGACGAGGGGCAGCCTGCGGGAGCTGGCGGAGCAGTACGCTGGCGCAAAGCCGAGGGGCGAGTTCGTAATAGTCTGTGAGGGCTCGAGCGCCGCGCCCCCCGCCGCGCCCGTCGCGCAGGCGGCCGATTTCGATAAGATCAGGGAAGACGCGATGTCCCTGATACGAAGCGGCATGAAGAAATCGGAAGCCGCCAAGACGATCGCCCGCAGGCACGGCGTCACCCGGAAAGAAGTCTACTCGCTCCTCACCGGCGGCCCGGCGGGGCGGCGTGAAGAGAGATAGAATAATGAAAGGTCTGAGTCTGAGAGACGCGCGTGCCCGTGACAGGGATGCCGTGTTTGAGTTCTGCAGGAACACCTGGCCCGGCTACGGTGATTACATACAGCTCGTCTGGGACAAGTGGATGAGCGAGGAGGGCGGGCGTTTCATACTCGCCGAGATGGACGGGGAGCCGGTCGGTATCGCCAAGATCAGCGAGTTTTCCAGGGGCGAGGTCTGGCTCCAGGGACTCAGAGTCGATCCGCGCCTGAGAAAGAAGGGCATCGCGAATGAAATAAACATCGAAGTCCTGAAGTCCGCAAAGCGAATGAATCCCCGCGTCGTGCGTTTCTGCACGGCGACTCCCAATAAGGCGAGCAGGCATATAGGAGAGAAGTTCGGCTTCCGCCTCGCCGCGCGTTTCAGGTTCTTCTGGGTGAAGGCGCGCAGGGGAACGGTGCGGGGGAGGGTCGCCCGGATGAAGGACCTCCAGGCTGCCCTGGCATTCATAAGGGACTCCAGATTTCTCAAGTTTGCGAACGGCCTGATCGCCGAAGGGTGGGTGTTCCGCGAATTCAACCCGGACCTGTTGAGAAGATACATACGCGCCGGCTCGGTAATGGTAATCGAAGGAGAGCGCGGTATCCGGGGCCTGGCCATATACACCGTCGACCAGGAAGAGGGTTCCGATCTGGTCTCGCTGGGATTCGTCGACGGGGACGAGGCCGCCATCAAGGCGCTGGCGAAGAACCCCTTCTACATCTCGGCGAGCCGCGGTTACAAGTACTGCTCGGCGGCGGTGCCGACGAGATACTTCACGAGACTGCTGCGCTGGTCGGTATACGGGAAGTCCGAGACCATCGGCCAGGTCATATACGAACTCACCGGCGAGGAACTCCGGCGGAAGTGACGCGCTTTTTGAGAGACGAATAGGGCATGAGATATATCTACCGGCATCCAGTTCTTTATAACTTCCTGGACTCGCTTGGCTCCCTGTTCCTTGCCGACAGGGTCAGGAGCAAGGCGCTTGCCTCCCTGGGGTCCGGGTCGCTTCTCGAGATCGGGGTCGGCTCGGGCAAGAACATGGGCCTCATGGCCTCCGCCTTCCGCGTCGGCGTGGACAACTCGCTCGACATGCTTGAATTCACCCGCAGGGAGTTCGGAGACGTCCGGCTCGTGGCGGGTGACGCCGTCCGCCTTCCGGTGAAGGACGCGAGTTTCGATCTGGCCGTTTTCTGCTATGTGCTGCGGGGACTCGCCAGCCCGGCCGAGGCGGTTAGAGAAGCGCTTCGAGTGTCCGCCAGGGTTGTGATAGTCGACTACGACAGACCCGGGTTCATTCCGCGCCCGGTATGGAGCGGGGTCATCTCAAGGATCGGCGGAGCGCTCTACGGTTCCCGCGACCTCGATTTCGCGTCTATTGAAAAACTCGGAGCATCGAAAGAAGTATTCAGGTATTATGGAGGCCTGTTCCGCGTCGTGATACTGGCGGCGCATTGAGCTCGGATGATGGAGACCCGGGAAAACGATAATGGCCGATACCGACAGGAGAACCGAAGTGAAGACGGCCCTGCAGGAAAAGCTACAGGACGGCAGCGCCCGCTGCCTTATCTGTGAACGCCGCTGCGTCATAGCGCGCGGGCAGTGCGGATTCTGCGGCACCCGCCGGAACGACGGCGGCACCATAAAGACCATCGTAAACGGAGCGGTATCGACGCTCGCGGTTGCGCCGGCCGAGGCCAAGCCAATTTTCCATTTCCTGCCGGGCTCCGCATGGCTGTCTCTCGGCACGCTTGGCTGCAACTTCAAGTGCCCGGGCTGTCAGAACAGCGAGATCTCCTGCGTCAATCCCTGCAAGGAGGGACTGGGGTCGGCGCGCTATATGGAGCCTGGCGAGGTCGTGGACGAGGCCCTGGCCAGGGAGTGCAAGGGAATATCCTGGACCTACAACGAGCCCACCATGTGGTTGGAATACACCGTCGAGACCAGCGAGCTCGCAAGGAAGAACCATCTCTACACGAGCTATGTCACGAATGGATACATGACACATGAGGCCCTTGACCTGATCGGTCCGCACCTCGACGTGTTCAGGTTCGATCTAAAGGGCTTCTCCCGCGAGTCCTACTCCAGGATCGCCGGAATCGAGGACTATGAAGTCGTGCTCGAGAACGCCATGCGGGTCAAGAGCAGGTACAAGACGCATGTTGAGGTCGTGACCAATGTGATCCCCGGCATAAACGACGCCGATATCGAGCTGGGCCGGCTCGCCACCTGGATCGCAACTCGACTCGGGAAGCGCACTCCGTGGCATGTGACGCGTTTCGCCCCCCACGGGGAGTTCTCGGATATCCCGGAGACGCCGGTGGAGACCCTTGACAGGGCCCGCAAGATCGGCATCGACGTGGGGCTCTTGTATGTATACACGGGTAACGTGCCCGGTTATCCCGGCGAGAACACCTATTGTCCAAAGTGCGGGCGTGTCGTGGTGGGTCGGTCGAATCAGGCCGTGTTTGCCAACAACATAGAGAGGCGCGAGCAGGAAGACTCCTACGGCGGCCACCGGTCCTCCGGGAGGAAGCCTGATGACGGCGTCTGCGCCCATTGTGGACAGCGCATCGTGGGCCACTGGTTCGAGGTGCCGCCCAGAAGAGACCGGAACAGGGAGTGAACCGGGCCCGCGTGAATTCCGCCGGCCCGCGGATATGGCATATATCTGGTGAAGGGGGGTGAAAGTGAAATGAAGAGACTCATGATCGTGGCGCTGCTGGCGGTCGTCGCCGTGGCGATACTGGCCCACGGGCAGGAGAAGGAAGAGCTGAAGGCCGAGATGGACCCCGCGACAGAGCTCGCCAAGTCCGTCGAAAGGGGTTTTGCGCTCTTCAATGACAAGAAGGTGGGTACGAACGGCTCGACCTGCAACGACTGTCATCAGGGCGGTGGAACACAGAACGCCAAGATGGGCGATATGGACATGAAGGCATTCGACAACCTCGCAGCGAAATACCCCAGGTATTTCAAGATGGCCGATAAGGTCATGACGCTGGACCAGGTTGTCAACTTCTGCGTCACGAATCCTCTTGAGGCCGAGCCTTTGGCGTGGGAAGACCAGAGGCTTACTGATCTGGTAGCATATTGCGCTTCGGTCAAGGCGCCCAAGGTGGAGAAGAAATAGAAATTGTGGGGTCAGGTCTTTAAATGCACACCTGACCCCTCTTTATGCCACTTAGCCGGCTTGAGTAGCCCCGGTCCCGGCTTGACCCTCCGGGCGTGAAGTGATATGAATCGAATGCGTGGCAGAACCCACCCGGCGCCTGACTCATCAAAATACCTGAACCGTGCGCCTGTTGCGGCAGCGATTTTCTGCCGGGGGAGTCAGTCGATATGCATGATTTTCCGCTTCATACACATGACGTCGTGATAATCGGAGGCGGGCTCACCGGCCTGAGGGCGGCCATCGAAGCCTCGAGGGGCGGGGCTTCGGTCGCGGTGGTTTCCAAGGTGCATCCCCTTCGTTCCCACTCCGTCGCGGCCCAGGGAGGCATCAACGCCTCGCTCGGGAACTCCCCGGAGGGCAGGGACGACTCCTATGAGCTCCATGCTTTCGACACGGTGAAGGGCTCGGACTATCTGGCGGACCAGGACTCAGTCGATATCATGACGCGCGAGGCGCCGGGCATCGTGATCGAGATGGAGCATATGGGCACCGTCTTCTCGCGTTTCGATGACGGCAGCATAGCCCAGCGCCCTTTCGGGGGTGCGGGCTTCCCCCGGACATGCTACGCGGCTGACCGGACCGGACGCAACCTGCTGCATACCCTTTATGAGCAGATCACGGCCCTCGACATAACTTACTACGATGAGTATTTCGTCACTTCGCTTGTCACCGACGGCGTGAGATGTCTGGGCTCAACGGCCATGAACATCGCAGACGGGTCGTTCCACGGATTCCGGGCCGGCGCCGTGCTGCTCGCAACCGGCGGGTACGGCCGTCTCTTCGCGCGCTCTACCAACGCGCTTATCAACACGGGGGACGGGGCGGCGCTCGCGTTCCGCGCGGGCGTGGCGCTTGAGGACATGGAGTTCATCCAGTTCCATCCGACGACGCTATTCGGGACCAACATCCTCATTACAGAGGGCGCGAGGGGAGAGGGCGGTTATCTCTTCAACAACAAGCATGAGCGTTTCATGAAAGACTACGCCCCCAAGGCCATGGAGCTCGCGCCGCGCGACATCGTGGCCAGGGCGATACAGAGCGAGGTCGACGCGGGAAGGGGCTTCGAAGACGAGTACGTTCATCTCGACCTCACCCACCTTGGCAAGGACAGGATAAGCGAGCGGCTGCCGGGTATAAGGCAGATCGCCATCGACTTCGCGGGCGTGGACCCCGTCGAGAAACCTATTCCGGTTCAGCCGGGCCAGCATTACTCCATGGGAGGGGTGGCCTGCGGCAACGACGGCGCGACGTCATTGGCAGGCCTCTATGCGGCGGGCGAGTGCGCATGCGTGAGCGTTCACGGCTCCAACCGCCTGGGGGGCAACTCGCTTCTCGAGACGGTGGTGTTCGGGAAGCTCGCGGGGGCCGCGATGGCGAAGGCGTGCCGGGAGTCCATGCCGGCTCCTGCGGAGCGCGTGAAGGAAGCTCTGGGGGAAGAGAGGGCGCGCATCGAGCGAATTCTCGCCCGCAGCGGCGGCGAGCATGTTGCGGGGCTAAGGTCCCGTGTCAGGAAGACCATGTTCGACCGCTTCGGCGTGTACCGCACGGAGGCTGAGATGGCCCGCGGCCTGGATGAGGTGCGGGACCTCAAGAGGAAGTGCGAGAGGGTCTACGTTGACAGCAAATCGCGCGTTTTCAACCAGGCGCTTATCTACGCGCTCGAGCTTGAGGGAATGATGCAGATAGGCGAGGTTGTTGCGATGGGGGCGCTGGCCAGAAAGGAGAGCCGGGGCTCGCACGCGCGGGACGATTATCCCGAGCGCGATGATAAGAAGTTCCTCATGCACACCATGGCGAAACTGCGCGATGGAAAAACCGAAATCGATTACGCGCCCGTCAGGCTCGGCCGGTTCCCGGTGAAGGAGCGTGTTTACTGATGAAACTCAAGATCTTGAGATTCGATCCTGAGAGGAATGAAGGCCGCTACGACGTTTTCGAGGCGCCGGCAGTTCCCGGCATGTCGGTGCTGACGGCCCTCTTCTATGTCCAGGACGAGCTCGATGACTCGCTTTCATTGAGATACTCCTGCCGCGGGGCCGTGTGCGGCAACTGCGCGATGCTGATAAACAAGGTGCCGCGCCTTGCCTGCCGAACTCAGGTGGAGGCGCTGCTCACGGGAGCCGACGGGGTCGACCTCAAACCCTATCCTGCCGTCCGGGCCGGCGTCGAGTGGGACCCGGAAAATGAGATACTGGTGGAGCCGCTGCCGCATCTTCCCGTCATAAAAGACCTCGTAGTGGACATGACGAGGTTCTTTGAATATTACCGTGCAGTTGAGCCGGTACTGAAGCCGGCTGAGGGGCCGGGCGAGCGCGAGTTCATTATGGAGCCGTCCGCCGTGCGCAAGGTCGAGCCGTATACCAACTGCATCCTCTGCGCGGCGTGCTTCGGCGCCTGTCCGGTGAATGCGGAGAATCCGGATTACAAGGGCCCGGCGGCGCTGGCCAAGCTCTACCGTTTCCATATCGACACGCGTGAGGCGCCGGGTGATGCCAGGTTGATGCTGGCCAATGAGCCCTCGGGCTGGTGGGGTTGTGAGTTCCACACCAATTGCAGAAAGGTATGCCCCAAGCAGGTTCCCCCGAATCTTGCGATCGGCGCCGCCAGAAGGGAAATAACTGAAGGTGGCAAGGCCCCGCCGGACAAGAAATGATGGGGTCAGGATGGGGTCAGGTCTTGAAATGCACAATGCTGTGATGGGGTCAGGATGGGGTCAGGTCTTGAAATGCACAATGCTGATTTGAGCCAGCGGGGTAAGTCGAGATGACCGAGCGCGCAGGGGACGAATTCCAGGAAAAGACGAAATACTATCGCGACAGGATGCCGGGTGGCGGCCTGGACTGGGCATCCCGGCCCGAGGTCTACAAGGAGTACCCGGACGCCGAGAAAATCGAGCTCTCCTCCGGGACCAGATTCGAGACACTCTCGCTTGACGAGGCACTGCTCAAGCGCAAGAGCATAAGGCACTACGATGCGGATCCCCTGACAGCCGACCAGCTCTCCTACCTGCTGTGGGCGTGCTCGGGGATACAGAGAACCGAGCGTGGCTTCGAGTTCCGCACCGCCCCCTCCGCGGGGGCCCTTTACCCGATCGAGACATATGTCGTGATTAACAGGGCCGAGGGCATCGACGCCGGCGTATATCACTACTCGGCAAGAGAGCACTGCCTGGACGTCATAAGCAGGGGTGACGCGTCGAGCGAGATAGCCATAGCCGCGCTCGGCCAGAGAATGTGCCTCGAGGCGGCCGCCGTTATAGTCTGGACTGCCGTGTTCCAGCGATCCAAATGGAAATACGGGCAGCGCGCCTACAGATACATCTACCTGGATGCCGGCCATATAGGAGCAAACCTGGCCCTCGCGGCGGCGGGCATAGGCCTGGGTTCTTGCCAGGTCGGCGCGCTCTTCGACGACGAAGTCAATAAGATAATCGGTGTTGACGGGACCGAGGAGAGCGTGGTCTATATGAGCGTAGTCGGCAAGCCACACCTGGGATAGCCGCGCCCTGACTCTGCCGGGGAGGTGAGAACCGCCTGGACATGCATAAGGTCGTGCTCTTAAGACATGGGGAAAGTACCTGGAATAAGGAAAACAGGTTCACTGGCTGGACGGATGTCGGGTTGTCCACAAGGGGCGTGGAGGAGGCCTACAGGGCGGCGGCGCTTCTCTCAGAAGAGGGCTTCGCCTTCGATGTCGCCTTCACCTCGGTTCTGAAGAGAGCCGTTCAGACGCTGTATATAGTGCTTGAGGAAATGGACCTCAAGCAAATCCCCGTCTACAGGTCATGGAGGCTCAATGAACGGCATTACGGGGCGCTTCAGGGTCTTAACAAGGCCGAAACGGCCAGGAAATTCGGCGAGGAGCAGGTGATGCTGTGGCGAAGGAGCTATGATGTCCCCCCGCCCGCCCTCGAACGGTCGGACCCGCGCTATCCGGGCAATGATCCCCTTTATGAGGACATGGATGAGGACGACATCCCTCTGACGGAGAGCCTCAAGGACACCGTCGAACGCTTTCTTCCCTACTGGCGTGAGACCATAGCGCCCGCCGTGGAGTCCGGCCGGCGAGTAATCATATCGGCCCATGGGAACAGCCTGAGAGCCCTTGTCAAGTACCTCGACGACCTCTCAGCCGATGAAGTGGTAAGCCTCAACATACCAACGGGAATACCCCTTGTGTATGAGCTCGACAGCGGCATGAAACCGGTCGGGTCGCGCTACCTCGGGAGACCCGAGGAAGTCGAGCGGGCGACGCGCGCCGTCGAGGACCAATCGAGGCCTTAGGTGCCATTCGTGGGGTCAGATCATGGGGTCAGGTCTTGAAATGCACAGCCGCCTGCGCACATTCATGTCCCCGCCTGCTGTCTCCTGGCGGCTCTCCTTGCGATCCCGGCAACCGTGTTGCGGTGCATCTGAAGGTGCTCGGATATTTCCCTGAGCTTGTAACCCCATCTGCTCCTTGCCAGTAGCACCTGCTGGCCACGCAGGACCTCGTTGTCAGTGTCGGTCAGAATCTCGCCGAGCGGCGGCCGGTCGGCCAGTCGCTGGCAACTCGGGTATTCGAGTTGGTCGCGCTTGCCCGCAAGATTCCTGGAGAAATCCGCGGCGAACTTCTCGTCACCCAGAAAGATGCCCCCGCGCACCTTCTCGAGCGGACTGCCGGCCCTGACTCCGTCCTCAACGAACTTGACGAAGGCGCTGCGGGCTCTCCCGGGTGTCTTGCCGAATTGGCCGAGTAGCCAGTCGCTTGCGAGGAAGGAGGGCTTGGGACCGAGCCCCAGTGTAGCCGGATAGCTCGACCACCGCCAGCCCTCGCACTTCTTGACAAGCCCCGCCCTCACCGGGTTCAGCACCACGTAACGGCACAACTCGAGCAGGTAAGGCTCTCTGTCGACGACGATGGACTTGAATCTGCCCTGGAAGACATGGCCGACCGAGTCGTGCCTGAAGTGGAATCGTTGAGCGTATACGCCGTTGATCTGCCGCATGCCGCGGGACAACTCTCCGGTTGGAGTCGTCAGGACAAGATGGTAGTGGTTGGGCATCAGGCAGTAGGCATAGCACTGCCAGCCGAAAGCGCCCGAAACGTCTCCCAGGATAGAGAAGAAGCTCAAATAGTCGCTGTCGTCCAGGAAGATCTTCTGTCTTGCGTTCCCTCGGGAGGTGATGTGATAAATGGCCCCGGGGAACTCTATCCGTAATGGTCTCGCCATAACGGCCCTATCCTATTGCAACGTCCGTGCCAGCCCCGACCTGAATGTTAGGCAGGCGCCCGCCCGGCTGTGCAATTGGAGACCTGACCCCGCAACATTGTGCATTTTAAGACCTGACCCCAATGGGTCCGCGCTTGACTCGGCTCGATATAAAGTCCACCATTTTTGCGGTGATGATGATGGGATGGGTAAAGGCAATCGCAGCCGCACTTGTTATCGCGCTTCCCCATGTCTGCCTCCCGGGCTCTCTGGATGTCGTGGTTAACGAGGTGCTCTATGACCCTGAGGGGCGGGACGCGGGGCTCGAGTTCATCGAGCTCCACAATAGGACGGACGGCGACATCTGCCTCTATTACTACGAGGTCGCGACGGGCAACGGGGCATATGAGAACAAGTGGAAGGGCGAGTGGCAGGGTACTCGCAGTGACACCATAAGGGCGAGAGGGTTCTTCGTGATCGGGGAGGAAAACGTAGTCCCTTCGCCCGACCACGTGACCTCGCTCGACCTTCAGAACGGCCCGGACGCATGCAGGCTGCTTTCGCCGGAGTCGGAACCGGATGTGGTGGGCTGGGGGGCGCATGACTATGATGAGTACTACGAGACCGCCCCTGCGCCCTGCGCGAGTTCGGGAGCGAGCCTGGGGCGCGACCCGGATGGCGCGGACACGGGAGATAATTCCGCGGACTTCGCTGTCTTCCCTGTGCCGACCCCGGGCAGCTTCAATCGCCCGCCGTGTGACCTCGCAGTAGACAGGGCCTGTCTCTCGCGCTACAGCCGGCCGGACCACGCGGTGCTTCAGTTGATAGCGCGAGTCTCGAACCTGGGAACGGCGGCCTGCGGCGAGGGAGCCGTCGTGCACGCGGCCTGCGCGGGTTCAGAGGACAGCTCTGTAATCGATGCCGGAATCGCACCCGGCGCTTCCGAACGAGTTTCCATCAGAATACCCAATGTGGGCGCGGGGCTTCACAGGACACTGGTGTGGCTCGGTTATCCCGCCGACAGCCACTGCGCCAATGACTCGCTTGCCGCGAGCATAATCGTCTGGCCCGGGCCCGCCGCGGTTAACGAGTTCATGTTCAAGCCGGCGTCCGGTGCCTGTGAGTGGATAGAGGTATTGAACCGAAGCGACGCTCTTGTGGACCTCGAGGGATGGACGCTGGAGGACTCGGGCGGCAGGAGAAGGGCAATCGCCGCCGCGGGGATCTGTCTCGCGCCGGGCGGCTATCTCATGCTGGTGGAGGATGAAGCGGGCTTTAAGGTCGATCACCCTGAATGTGACTGCCGTATACTGAAGCCCTCCGGCGGGTGGCCTACGCTCAACGACACGGACGGCCGCGACGGCTATGCCGACATGATTGTGCTCAGGGATTCGTTCGGCACATGCGTCGACTCGGTTGCTTACAGCGCCGCCTGGGGAGAGCCGGGCTTCTCGGTAGAGCGGATCGATGCCCTCGCGCGCTCGGCGCCTGCGTCAAACTGGTCGCCTCATTACGGGTCGGGAGGCTGCAGCCCGGGGCGTTCCAACAGCGTCTCAATCTCGTTCCCCGAACCCGGCGGCTATCTCAAGCTCGGCAAGGGGACATTCTCGCCCGACGGCGACGGCCGCGACGACCTGCTGTCTGTTTCGGTGGAGGTGCCTGCGCCTGCAGTCGTGCGCCTGAAAGTATTCGACGTAAACGGGCGCCCTTTCAAGACTCTTATTGACGGCGATCTTGTTGAGGAGAGGCGCATTACCTTCTGGGACGGCCGTGTCAAAGGTGGGGGCCTCGCCCCAATAGGCGTCTATGTTCTGCTCCTCGAGGCCAAACCCGTCAACGGAGGCAGCACCCTGCGTTCGAAACTCCCTGCCGTACTGGTAAGAAAATGAGTGCACTTCTTCGCAGGTCAGGCGCCTGCTGGCGCATGATTGTCTCGCTCGCGCTCCTCTCCCCGGTCAGCCCGCTGCTCCCAGAGCCGGCCACAGCGGCGTTCGATCTCGACGCCGCGACCCCGGCCCCGCGGGCTTGCTCGAGCCCCGAGGTGTTGGGGCTCGCGGATGGGTCGGTGAGTGACATATATCATCCCCCGCCGGGTTCGGGTCCGGCCTGCGTGGTGGGCGCGTGCGGGTACAGGCCGTTCGGTGTCGACGGCATCGAAGTGATTACCGCCCGCGGCAGGCTTGCGTTGAGTGGCGGGGGAGTGGGGCTCTCCTTTTCTTATGTCGGCCTTGCCGCTCCCGGCTACGCTGAGCACGCTTTCTCGGCGTCGCTGGGGATTTCACGCGGGCCCCTGTGGCTGCAGCCGGGTCTTCGCCTGGGGCAGTTCGGGGCGAGCGGCGACTACGGGGGTCGCGCCGTCATGTTTGATTTCCTGGCCTATTCGTATGTCGCGCCCGGTTTGCGCCTGGCTTTCGAAGTCGAAAACGCCTTTGCATCCGGCCTTGGCGTTCAGGGCGGCGCGGTTCCCAGCCGCCTTCGCGCGGGAATAGGATACGCCGTCCTGAGGGCGGTGGCATGCGGCATAAGCATTGAGAAAGGGAATGGGCTGCGCACCGCCGTCAGAACGGGCATTGAATGGCGTGTCACGAGCGGCGTCTCTCTCAGACTCGGGTCATGCACCTTCCCGAGGGAGTTCTCACTGGGACTCGGCCTCAGCATCAGGGGACTCAGCCTGGACCTCTCTTCATCGGCGAACATCGACCTCGGGCTCACACATGTTGCGGGCATCGCTTACCGGTGGAACTGATGTCGGTTTTCGGACGGCGCTGTCGCTTTCTGGACGCCTTCGGGCCTTCCCGTCCGGGACGGGGCGTCCCCGGATGTGTCGGTCGGCGCGGAATCGCAGCCGCCGCATGGCACGGATGTTGCGTTGCTGGAGTGTCGAGGATGCTTGGCGGGCGGACGGTTCCCGCGCTTGTATTGCCGCCCGCCTTTCATACCTCGCCGGCATATGATGCTCCCGGGCCGCGGCCACCTGTCACGAGTGCCCGGGGGAGGGCGGCTCAGTTGACCCCGGGCCGCGCCTGTGTTAGATTCTCCCCCACAAGAGGGGAGTATGACGAAGAGAAACTTCTGGTGGCTTTACATCCTCATCGGCTTCCTCATCTACGCCGGCCTCATCGAGCCATACTGGTTAAAGGTAAAGACCTACAACCTGACCATACCCGGCTTCCCGGCAAGGCCGGTCTGCATAGTCCATGTCGCCGACACCCATACCACATCGGTCAGCCTCAGGGAGCGGCGGCTCGTGAAGATTGTGGACGAAATAAGGCCGGACTTTCTGTTCGTAACAGGAGACCTGCTGATGAGTAACGGCTCTCTTTCCGAGGGGCTTTCCTTCTTATCGATGCTCAATGCGCGTGAAGGTGTTTTTGTCGTTTGCGGCAACGCCGACGTCGCCATTCACAGGGCGAGGGACCGCGGCATGCTGTGGGAAGACACCCCGAATGTGAGATTTCTCTTCAATGAGAGCGTCGACTGCGGCGCCTTCACGCTCGTAGGCCTGGACGATCCTGTCAACTACAGAGCCAGGCCCGGGGAAGCCCTGCAAGGAGTGGACGGAACCAGGCCGGTCGTGGTATTGACCCATTTCCATCCCGACGACCTGCTGGAGGACCTCCGGAAGGCCGGGGTGGACCTGGTGCTCTCAGGCCATACCCACGGCGGCCAGCTCGGCATACGGGCCCTGGTGCGCGTGATTCCATACGCGTCGAGGAGCGAGTACATCTCCGGCCTTTTCGATTTGGGCGGCTGTTATCTCAATGTCACAAAAGGCGTCGGCACCAGCATCTTCCCCTTCAGGTTCCTCTGCAGGCCCGAGGTCGATGTCTTCTATATCTCGGGTGGCGGCACGGCGGCTCCGGGAACGGGCGAGTGAGAGCATTTCCATTCATCCTGTTTGCGACATGCGCCTTCATACTCACAGCGCCGGGCGCCGTCTCCGCGCAGACGGGCGATGAGATGTTCAAGAATGTCGAGTCGGAGGAGGAGTATCAGGACCTGCTGAGCGTCCTGGACGCTGCGCTCAAGCAACCCATCAACCTGACCGAAGCCGACCCGGAGACCATGGTGGCCCTGCCGTGGATAAGCCCGTGGCTGGCGGCGCGCATCGTCGAGCTCAGGAGCGCGGGCATGCTGGGCTCACTGGACGACCTCACGCGCATAGAGGGCGTGACTCCCGAGACGGTTAACCTGCTTGAACCTTTCGTCACAGTGAAACCTTTGGAGAAGGCGGTACGCGTCAAAGGCACTTCGAGGCTGCGCTTCATATCGAGCCCGCCACGGTCGGATATCAGCGCGAATAAGACCTATTTCACCCTGCGCGCCGACTACTCGGGCTTCGGAATCGGCTTCACCGCGGAGAAGGACAGGTTCGAAACACAGGTGAATGACTTTCAGTCCATCTACGCCGAGAGGACCTGGCCGTCGCTCTATATCGCGGCGGGCAACTACTTCCTGAACTCGGGGTACGGGCTCGTCTACTCGGGGCCTTACGGCTACTCGCCTTCCACGATCGGCCCGTTCAGGTTCAGCCGCCGGGTCTTCGGCATCGAGCCCTATACTTCGACGGTCGAGAACTTCGCCCTCGGCGGTGCGGCCGTCGCCTTCAGAACTGACGGCCTCGAGATCTGCGCGGCGTTCTCGAGCACCCATCTTGACGCGAGGGTCGACGAGCACGGCGTAGTCCAGTCCATTCAGACAACGGGCCTGCATGTGAGCGGGAGCGAGACGGAAGGGAAGGATAAACTGCGAGAAGATCTCGCCGGACTTACCGTACGTTATGACCGCGGCAGGTGGCGCGCCGGCGCGAGTCTGTCCCTGAGCAGGTTCAACCGCGACTTCGAGGCCGGGGCCTTCCCCTGGCTCGAAGGGAACACCAATTACATAGGAGGCATTGACCTCTCGTTCGTCGGCGGCGACTTCGGGCTTTTCGGAGAAACCGGCATCTCGCAGGCGGGCGGCCTGGCCATGCTGGGAGGCGTTGCATTCGAGCGGCCCAGCATGGACCTCCTCGCGCTCGGACGCAAGTACCCGCGCAGCTTCTTCAGCCTCCACTCGAGACCGTTCTCCGCCTACTCGCGCGCAACCGCGGGAGAGGAAGGCCTGTTCTTCCGGCTTACGCTGAAGCCAGCCCCGCGCACAGTGATCGCCATAAGCAATGACATCCACCGGAAGGACCTGGGGTTCGGGACCGGCATGACTCCTTCGGGCTCGGAGACCCTGTTCGAAATCGGCGTGGGCTTCGGGCGTTTCAGATTCGAGGTATCCGAGAAGATTACTGACAGCGAGAACCCGCCCGAGGGCGCCGACGACATGACAACCGAACAGGCGCGCTATCGCACGCGCGCCGACCTCGAGTACAAGCCCCACAGGGTGCTATGGCTCAGGCTGCGTCTCGAGTATCTCCATTCACGCAAAGAAGAGGGAGCTCAGATCGACAAGTTCTCCTCAGACCTGATGCGTCTGGATATGCGCCTCCTGGCCGCCGCCTGGTTTACGGTCAAGTCCGGCTTCCACGTGTTCAGGGTCGAGGACTTCTCGGCGCGCCTCTACCAGTACGAATCCGGCCTTCCCTACTACCCGTCCCTAGAGATGTTGAAAAGCGATGGTTCGCGGTGGTATCTTGTTGGTGTATTGGATTTCGGCCGCGCCGGCAAGGCGACGCTCAAGTACGGCGCAACCATGTACGAAAACGACGATGACAGGGAAGACCTGCGTTTCGACTACGGGGTGAGATTTTGAGGAGTTGGCGAATGAAACGAATGACGGTGAGCCTTCTGGCCGCGGCGATTGCCGCAGCGCTACTTCTGCCTGCATGGGCCTCCATTTATGGTGAAGCGGAGAGCCGGCTTCACATCGTCCCGCTGGACGGCGGGCTCCTGAGTTCGGACGCGCGGGACATCGGCGTCTTTGTGCTGTCGGCCGATGAGGCGCTCGTCGAAGTCCTGTCGCCGGCTGCGGGTCGGTTCGGCGCCCGGACCTCAATCGAGCTGGGACCGACAGGGGCTTATAACATCTACTTCGTACCTTCACACCTTCCCGGGGAGTTTCTGACGAGAAGCATCGAGGACGGGGGGGTTGAAGTCATTCACTCCAACGAAGAGCGGGTTATTTTCAGGGCCGACTCTGAAACGGCCTACAATCTCTATCTCATGGGCTACGTCGTGACCAGGGTCAGGTTCATTCCGCTGCATAAGCTTGCTGGCAGGCCCGACGCCCGTGCGGTGCATGAGGTTATGCTCGCGGAGCGGCCGCTCACCACCGAGAGGCTGGGCTTCATGAAGGCCATGTCGGAAAGCGCGAGCGCGGACAGCCTTCGGGATCTCATCTACTGGCTCGGTTATGATTCAGAGGCAGACGAGTACAGGTCCAGATTCGCGGCCCGGTACGATCTGGATGAGGACGTTACGCCGGTCCTCTACGAGAAGCTCCGCGGGTACATCGAGCCGGCAGGGGGACAAGTGCATATGGATAACTTCCCGCTTCTACGCGGCAGTCATTACCTGGGCCAGGCGAGCAGTGCGACCAATGTGTGGGGAGAGATGCCCGGCGCGAAGACAAGTGCCTATTATGTCATATGCGGACACTTCGACGCCACCGCCTCCCACGATGACGATTTCAGTACCCTGTGGACCGAGATGCCGGCGCCCGGCGCGGACGACAACGCCACCGGCACTGCCGCCGTAATCGAGTGCGCGCGCCTTATGGCGCCCATGGCGCTCGACTTCGGCGTCAGGTTCGCGCTCTTCTCGGCGGAGGAGAACAACGGGGCGGGGAATCTTCAGGGGAGCGCGGCCTTCGTAGATTCGCTTACCGAGGCCGACTCGATTATCGCGGTCATCAATCTTGATATGATAGGCTACTGGGAAGAATACAGGAAATGCGAGATCAGCTACGGCTGGAGGTCTGAGTGGCTCTCATGGGAGCTTGAAGCCATGGCTGAGAGCCTGGACCTCGAAACGGAGTTTGAGTCATTCCAGCGGGCCCAGATACATAGCAGCGACCACGCGTCTTTCTGGCTCATGGGCATCCCCGCCCTGATGCTGAGCGAGAGGAACGAGGACTATGCCACCGTCCCCATATACCCTTATTATCACTCCGGGTCGGACACTCTCGGCAATCTGGACATGGACCAGGTGCGCGACAACGTCGCGCTGATCGTCGGCTACTTCTCCCGCTTCGCCGAAATACCCGGCGACTCGCTGAGCGACCTGGAAGTGAGCGCGGAGAGTATGGAATTCGACTGGGACGGTCGCGCCAGGAGCGATCCCATGGTGGCGGGACAGGATCTCAAGCTCACAGTGCGCGCCATCAACACAGGAGGCTCCTTTGACGGCAGCCGGGATTACGAATTCAAAGTCTGGCGTTCGGAGATCGAATCCGGAGAGCTCGTTTACGATGATACGGTGGAACTCAACGTCGTCTCAGGCGGCACGACCGTGGCCGTCGCCGAGTGGAAGACTCCCGAAAATGTCTACGGAGACATCGTGTATTCCGTGTCCCTGCTGCCCGTCGATGAAGGGGTGGAAAGCGACATCAGCAACAACCAGGCAATGGCCACTCTGGCGATCGCGCCGCAGGAGGCGGTGCTTCAGAATTTCCATGTCTATCCCAATCCGACAGGCAGCCCGGCCGACGCCAGGATGGCCGGGGATATACTTACGAAGAGGACCGACTTCCTGGCCAGCTATGTCGCGCGGGTCTACGACCCGACCGGCCTGAGGCTGCTCAAGGGAGAAGGACTGATCGATACTGAGGAGATCGACATACCGCTGTCGGACTTGACAGGTGACGCCTCGACGCTGTCACCGGGGCTCTATATCTGCGTTATTGAACTCAACGTCCGCGATCAGGACGAGAACATAACGGCCGTCGTCAAGTTCGGCGTCGTGTCGGGACAATAGCGATGCATAGAACCCCGGGCGCGGCCGCGGCCTTTCGCAGGGACGTTCTCGCCTGTGCTTTCACCTTCTGCGCCACGCTTGTCGTTTACATCATAACGCTGCCCCCGAACCTGCTTCCCGGGGACGGCGGAGAGCTCATAGCGGCTTCGCGCACGCTCAGCGTCGCGCACCCGCCCGGCTACCCTCTCTATCTCATGCTGGGCAGGATCTTCTCGAGCGTCTTCGCCTTCGGATCGGTTGCGCTGCGCTTCAATCTGATGTCCGCCGTCCTGGCCTCCGCGGTCGCGGTCATGCTCTACGCCCTCGCGAGGCTCCTCGGGGCGGGCAGGTGGGTGGCCGTGGCGGTTGCGGCCGGACTGGCCACGCGTGACGCCTGGTGGCTTCAGGCTGTGGGAGCGGAAGTCTATACGCTCAACGCCGTGTTCGTTGCGGCGCTGCTCCTGATAGCTCTGACGGGCATCAGGCGGGGAGACAGGGTGATTGTGCTTCTGGGGCTGGCCGGCGGTCTGGGGGTCTCGCATCACCTCAGCCTCGTCTGGACGCTTGCCGCCGCCGCAATAGCCCTTATCGCGCTGGGAGTGAAACCGCGCATGGGGGCCGTCGCCATGGCCGCGCTGCTCTTCTTCGCCGGGCTCACCGTGTGGCTGTATATACCTGTCCGCGCGGCGCAGTCGCCGCCGCTCACCTGGGGAGACACGGCTGGATTCGACGGCTTCCTGTCGCATATCACCGCCCAGGGATACAGGTGGAGACTGAAATCCCTTGACCCCGGCGCCAGGCTCGTCGATTTCGGGGCGTACGTGCGGCTCATGTTTACGCAGGCCGGCCCGTGGCTTTCGGCTCTGGCCGCGATCGGTCTGGTGGTCTCGCTGCGGAAGTGGAGGCTGTTGCTCGGACTCCTTCTCGTCTACGTCTTTTACGGCGTGCATCTGTCGGCCTATAACATCCCGGATATCGACGGCCACGTCTTCCCGGCCCTGGTCCCCCTGGGCGCCCTCGCCGCGCTCGGGGCGGACTTCCTGGCCGGGAGACTGGGTAAGGTGCGCAGGGCTGCCGGGGCGGCCGTTCTGGCCGCGGTGTCGCTGATCTTCGTGACCAACGTGATCTCGCTGGACGGGAGGAAGGACGAGTGGTTCGCGAATGACTACGCGCTGGCCGCCGTTCGGAGCGCCGCGGGCCCGGGCGCCCGGAATCCGTTGGTGATAGGAAGCGGGAGCGCCCTGGACTTCGCCGCACTCTATATGTCACTGGTGGAGGAAGCTCCAGTCCAGGTCTATATAATGGGGGTATCCAATCCTGCAGCCGCGGGCCTTCCCGGCTCCCCGCGCCACATGGACGAGTGCGTGGAGTGGGCCCTCCGGGACAGGGACGTGTCGGAGATCGCGTTGATCGGCCCGGCTCCCCAAGTGATCGCCGGGCACGAGACTGAGATCTGCGGGATGGTCTATGCGCTTGAAGGAGACGGGCGGGATTGCACCCCGCCCGACCGCATTGAGGTGCGCGGGCACGACGGGGATGACAGGGACTTCAACTCGCGGCTGCTCTCGGGAACTTATCATCTCCACATCGCCAGGTGGCACGTCGCAAGCGGCGATACGGCATCCGCGCGCGAGTCGATAGCCGATGCAGTCAGGATAGCCTATGACGACGTGGGCACCCATATCTATGCGTCCCGGCTTCTTCTCGAGATGGGCTCGTCCCGCGAGTCATTCCTCATGGCGGAAAAGGCCGCCGAAGTTGATCCTGATTTCTTCGAGGCCCATGACCTGCTGGCGAGTCTCTATTTCATGGGCGGCAATCTCGACCGCGCGATCGCCGAGTACGAGATGGCCCTGAACGGCAATCCCAACCCGGCGCCCGTATACTCCAATCTGGGTAACGCGTACTCCAAGAAGCGCGACTATGCTCAAGCCATGGAATACTATCGCGAGGCCCTCAGGCTTGACGATGCTACGGTGAACGCCCATATCGGCCTGGGCATCGCCATCAGCCAGACGGGCGACGTCGACCTTGGCATCCAGCACCTGAGGCGGGCCCGGGAACTCCAGCCCCGTTCTCCGCTTCCATACCACTCGGAAGCCACGGTGCTCATGGGCCTCGAGAGATACGGACAGGCAATGACGGTTGTCGAAAGCGGCCTCAAAGCCGTTCCCGGCGACGCCAATCTGTTGTCCGACAAGGGGCTGGTATTGCTCAGAACCGGCGAGCCCGACTCGGCGGTGACCTATCTTGGGCGCGCCCTCGAGGCCAATCCCGATATGCTCACGGCGCGCGGCAATCTTGCGGTTGCCTATGAGCGCCTGGGCGATGAGGAGAGAGCCCGAGAGCACTATCACAAGTACATCCAGGCGGCTCCGCCCGGCCCTTCCCGCGACCGGGCCACGGCGGCGCTGCGTCGCCTGGGCGGCTGACGGCGCGGGCCCCGCGTTGTGCATTCCAAGACCTGACCCCTGATTGATGTGCATTCCAAGACCTGACCCCGATTGACACCTCCCGGTCTCGGTGTTATACTATGCTGCCGCCCTGTAGCGGCTTTAATTTAGGCGTTCACCCTGATTCCGGAGGCAACGACCCCGGGACGGGTGAGCGTCCTCCCCGAAGAGAAAGAGTTATGACCAGGACAGTGAAGTGCGCCCTCATTCAGACGGGATGCCCCGACGCGTCAGGCGAGATTGAGGCCGTCAAAGAGGCCATGATCTCGAAGCAGATTCCGATGATAGAGCGGGCGGCGTACGGTGGCTCCAACATAGTCTGTCTTCAGGAGCTCTTCTACTCGCCCTATTTCCCGGCGGGCGAAGACCTCAGGTGGCTTGAAGTCGCCGAGAGCGTGCCGGGAGAGACGACGGCCAGGATGGGCGACCTGGCAAAGCGCCTGGGCATAGTGCTCATCGTCCCCATTGCCGAGACAGCCGGCGGCAAGTGCTTCAACACTGCGGTCGTCATGGGCACGGACGGGGCCGTAAAGGGCAAATACCGCAAAGTCCATCTGCCCGACCTGGTGGGCTTCCGCGAGAAGTTCTATTTCGAACCCGGCGACATGGGTTACCCGGTTTTCGAAACCGAGTTCGCCCGGCTGGGCATTTATGTATGTTACGACAGGCACTTCCCGGAAGGGGCGAGGGCGCTGGGCCTTAAGGGAGCGGAGATAGTCTTCAACCCTTCCGCCACCATAGAGGGCCTGTCGCGGCATCTGTGGGACATCGAGCAGAGGGGGCACGCGGTGGCGAACGGCTACTTCGTCGGAGCCTTGAACCGCGTGGGCCGCGAGAAGCCCTGGGAGAGCGGCAAGTTCTACGGTTCGAGTTATTTCTGCGACCCGGCGGGCAAAGTCCTTGCAAAGGGAAGCGATTCAGGCGACGATATCGTTGTCGCCGACCTCGACCTTTCTATGATTGAAAGCGTGAGAGATCTCTGGCATTTCTATGAAGGCAGGAGACCCGAGACCTACGGGGATCTTGTCAAACCGCCGCAATAGACCAGGGTATGGAGTCGGGCAATGCTTAGCACCGAGTTCTGTGGTTTTGCGCTCACCAGCCCATTCCTCTTGGCATCGGGCCCTGCCACGCGCGACGCAGGCCACATCGTAAGAGGTCTCGAGGCCGGCTGGGCGGGCGCGGTGACGAAGACCATCTCCCTGGAGCCCTCGTCGGGCATACGTCTGAGTCCCCGTTTCGCGAACGTGTGCGGGGGATTCTTAAACCTGGAGCTCCTGAGCGACCGGGGTCTCGACGCATGGCTTGCGGACTTAGAAGAGATCAAGAGGTCATTTCCCGACCGGCTGCTCGTAGCGAGCATCGCCGCACCGGCGTACAAGCTCGGCGACTGGAAGATGATGTCGGAGGCATGCGCGCGCGCCGGCGCGGATGCGCTTGAACTCAATCTCTCCTGCCCCCACGGGATCAGCAGCAATGACATGGGCATCACCATAGGGCAGAGCCCGGAGCTCACCCGCGAGGTGACCGGCGCCGTATGCGAGGCGGCCGATGTGCCCGTCATGGTCAAGCTGGGCTCCAACGTGGGAGACGTCGCCACGGTGGCGGCCGTGGCGGAGCGGGCCGGCGCCGCCTCCGTGTCGGCGATAAACACCGTCCCCGGGCTCGGAGAGATAGACATAGAGAATCTCATGATCGCGCCTTCGATTGACGGCCTCACCTCGACCGGAGGCCTTTCCGGCGCGCCGGTCAAGCCCATAGCTCTCAGGGTGGTGGCGGACGTCCGCAAGGCGACTTCGCTCGAGGTGAGCGGCATAGGCGGCATCATGACCTGGCAGGACGCATGCGAGTTCATACTGGTGGGCGCCAGGACGGTGCAGGTCTGCACAGGGGTCATGCTCAAGGGATTCGGATTGATAGACGACCTCAAGCGGGGCCTCGCCGATTACATGGTGCGAAAGCGTCTGGCGGGGCTGCGGGCGGTGGAGGGCCGCCTGCTGGAGAGCATAGTCACCTACGGGGAGCTCAGGATGACGAGGTCGGCCCCGCGCATAAGAACCGACCTCTGCCGGCGGGATGACCTGTGTTACATATCCTGCAGGGACGCCGGCGGAAACGCTATTTCCTTGGGGCCCGACCGCTACCCCATAGTGGACGTGGATAAATGCCTGGGCTGTTCTCTCTGTATGCAGGTCTGCCCGTCGCCCGGGTGCATAACCATGGAGGAGATCGGCGGCGAGGCGGCGGGCGATCTTCCCGGCGGCGACCTGAGGGAAAACGAAAGGGAACACTATGGATCTGGTGATTAGGGGCGGGACCATTGTAGATGAGGGCGGTCCCTATAAGGGCGACGTAGGCGTGAAGGGCGGCAAGGTCGCGGCCATATACTCGCCCGGAAGCGGCGTCGAGGGGAAGGCTACCATCGACGCCGCCGGCAAGCTCGTCCTGCCCGGTGTCATAGACGTGCACGTGCATATGGAAATACCGTTCTGCGGGACGGTCTCTTCGGATGATTTCACCACGGGCTCAATCGCGGCGGCGTTCGGCGGCGTGACGACGATGATCGACTTCGCCATACAGACAGAGGGCGAAACGCTCGCCGAGGCCGTCGAGAGGAGAAAGGGCCTCGCCGCGGCCAAGAGCGCCGTCGATTTCGGACTCCACTGCGGCATCACCGACTGGAACCAGAAGACGCGCGGGGAGATGAAGGAGATCGTCGAGGCCGGGGTGCCGAGCTTCAAGCTCTTCATGATCTACAAGGAAGAGGGGTGGATGGCCGACGACGGCATCATGTTCGAATGCTTCGAGGAGGCGGCGTCCATTGGCGCAACCGTATGCGTTCACGCCGAGAATCCCCACATTATAGACGTCTTCACCCGCCGCGCACTGGAGTCGGGAAGGACGGACGCGGTGCAGCAGTCGCTCTCAAGGCCCAATTTCTCGGAGAGCGAGGCGGTGCAGCGGGCCATATACCTGGCGTCCGTGAGCGGCGCGAGGATTTACATAGTGCATATGTCCACCTCAGAGGCGGCCCGTATCGTCGAGGAGTGGCTGTCCTGCGGATACCCGGCCTTCGCGGAGACCTGCCCGCAGTATCTGATGCTGAATAACAGGGCTTTCGAGGGGCCCGACGGCCATCTCTATGCCACATGTCCGCCGATACGCTTCGAGGAGGACTGCGACTACTTGTGGGGCGCCGTTGCGGACGGTTCGATCCAGGTCGTTTCCACGGATCACTGCAGCTTCACGCGCAAGCAGAAGGACATGTGGGGGGGCGATTTCAGGAAGATCCCCTTCGGCCTTCCCGGCGTCGAGACGCTGCTCCCCATACTGATGACCCACGGTGTAAATGAAGGCCGTTTCCCCCTGGGGAGGCTGGTCGAAGTGCTGTGCACTAATCCCGCGAGGCTCTTCGGGCTCTATCCCGAGAAGGGCACGCTCAGCGTCGGGAGCGACGCGGATATCATAATCATAGACCCCGCCAGGGAGACGAAGATCACTCCTCAGAACCTCCACATGAACTGCGATTACTCCCCGTATGAAGGCGAGACGCTCGTGGGGTTCCCGGATGTGACCGTACAGCGGGGCAAAATCATAGTGAAGGACGGGGATTTCCTCGGCGCCGCGGGAGACGGGCGTTTCGTCAAGAGAGCCGCACAGGGAGGTGGCGAGCTTGGGTAAGGTGACAGGCCTGGTCTGCCTCAAATGCGGCAAGAGATTCGCCGGGGGCGAGCACATCACTTGCCCGGACTGCGGGCTCGAAGGCATATTCGATGTGGAATACGACTATGACGAACTCCGCCACTCGCTAAAAGAGAGCCCGCTTCAGTCGAGGCATGTCAACAACATCTTCAGATACCAGGATTTCCTTCCCCTCTCCGAGCCCGCGCCCGGAATGCTCAAGGTCGGGATGACGCCTCTATACAGGTTCGAGAAGATGACTGACCTTACGGGCGTCGACGAAGTCTATCTCAAGGATGACACCGTAAATCCGAGCAGCTCGCTGAAGGACCGCGCCTCGGCTGTGGGTATCGCCATGGCCGTTGAAGACGGCCGCCGGGCCATCGCGTGCGCTTCCACCGGCAATGCGGCGTCGTCCCTGGCTGTGCTTTCGGCCTCTGTCGGCGTGGATTCATACATATTCGTGCCCGAGAGCGCTCCCGAGCCGAAGCTTTACCAGATCGGTGCATGCGCCACGAAGGTGTTCCGGGTGAAGGGAACTTATGAGGATGCCTTCGATGTGGCCACCGAAGCCATTGAGAAGTGGGGATGGTACAATCGAAACTGCGCCATCAATCCATACCTGGTTGAAGGCAAGAAGACGTGTTCGCTGGAGATATACGAGCAGCTCGGGTACTGCGTGCCCGACTGGCTGGTCGTTCCCGTTGGCGACGGCTGCATATTGAGCGGCCAGTATAAGGCCTTCAAGGACCTTAAGGCCGCCGGCGTCACGGACCGCATACCCAGGATACTGGGGGTACAGGCGGAGGGCTGCAGCCCCGTGGTGGAGTGCTTTCATGGGAAGGGGGAGCCCTATTGCGCCGAACCGAACACGCTGGCCGACAGCATCAGGGTGGGCAAACCCAGGAACTGGAGGAAGGCGCTCAAAGCGCTCAACGAATCGGAAGGGGCGGCCGTGACCGTGAGTGACGACGAGATCGTCTCCGCGATCGAACTGCTCGGCAGACACACCGGGGTTTTCGCCGAGCCGGCCGGTTCCACGGCGTTCGCCGGACTCATTCGCGCAGCGGGTGAGGGCATAATAGAGAAAGACGAGAGGGTGGTATTCCTGGTCACGGGGAGCGGGCTCAAGGATCCGGAGAGCCTCAAGTCACGCGACCTTATCACCGACGTCGGTCGCGATATCCGGGAGGTAGAGCGGGCGCTCGAGAGCGCTTGAGCGGCTATGGGCCGGGGCGGCCCTGAGCCGGGCGGACCAGCGCTTGAACGCACCGGCGCCGGGCGGCTGGTTGCCGGGCGGCAGGGGAGCAGCATGAAGCAGATAAAGATAACCCTTAAGGTCAACGGCGAGGACGTCGAGGCGGAAGTCCCTCCGGCCCTGACCCTGCTTAGCCTCCTGAGGGACGGTCTCGGGCTTACGGGGACCAGGCAGGGTTGCGGGAAGGGCGATTGCGGAACCTGCACCGTGCTCGTCGACGACAGACCTGTCCTATCGTGCATAATGTTCGCGTTCCAGGCGGACGGCAAGTCCATAACGACAATCGAAGGCGTCTCAAACGGCGATCGCCTGAGCCGCATACAGGAGCTCTTCGTCGAGCGCGGCGCCATTCAATGCGGGTTTTGCACTCCCGCGATGATACTCGTCGGCGAGTCCCTTCTCAGGGAGAACCCGAAGCCGGCGCGTGAGGATGTGAGGGAAGCCATCTCGGGCGTGCTCTGCAGATGCACGGGTTATAAGAAGATCGTCGACGCCATCGAGGAGGCTGGCAGGGAAGGCGAAAGGGGGTAGGAATTGGTAACGGGCAGAAGCGGCAATCTCCTGCTTATCCGTCTTGTTCACGGCGACGACCTCCTTGAGAGTCTCAAGGCGGTTCTCGCCCGCGAGGGCGTGACTTCGGGCGTGCTGCTCGGCGGTGTGGGCATGCTGAGCGACGCGGTGCTCGGTTACTATGCCGGTGACGGTGAGTATGAGACTCTCGACGTGGGTGAAGAGGTGGAGCTCTGCGCCTTGAGCGGCAATATCTCGACTTTCGAGGGCGAGCATGTGATTCACATGCACGTGGCAGCCGGCCGGAAGGACGGCAGCGCGGTAGCCGGACATCTGGTGTCGGCCAGAGTACATATGACGCATGAACTCGCCGTGATGGTCTCGGATACCGCAATGGTTCGGAAAGTGGATGAGGAAACAGGGCTGAAGCTGCTCTGGTTCGAATCTTAAGCGACTAGGAGGAGGTAGAGTGATGAAACTTGCTGAGAGAATGTCAAGGCTCGGTACCGAGAGCGCCTTCGAAGTCCTGGCGCGGGCCAAGGCCCTCGAGGCCAAGGGCAAGGAGGTGATTCACCTCGAGATAGGGGAGCCGGATTTCGACACGCCAGATAACATAAGGAAGGCCGCCGAAAAGGCCATATGGGACGGATACACCCATTACTCCGCGGCCCAGGGCATAGTAGAACTGCGCAACGCCGTAGCGGAGGTCGACTCGAAGCGCAAGAAGCTCGACATAAAACCCGAGCAGGTGGTCGTTGTTCCCGGGGCCAAGCCCATCATGTTCTTCGGCATGCTCGCCCTGGTGAACGAGGGCGATGAAGTCATATACCCCAACCCGGGCTTTCCCATTTACGAGTCGGTGATAGAGTTCCTCGGCGCCAAGGCCGTGCCCATCCAGCTTCACGAGAGCAAGGGCTTCTCGCTGGATGTCGACGAGCTCAAGAGCAAAGTGACCTCGAAAACCAAGATGATGATCATCAATTCGCCGCAAAACCCTACGGGTGGAGTGGTACCCAGGGAGGACCTCGAGACCGTAGCAAAGCTGGCGGTCGACAAGGACTTCTGGGTGCTCTCGGACGAAGTATATTCCGAAATGGTATACGAAGGGCAGCACAACAGCATAGCCGTATTCCCGGGCATGAGGGAACGTACCATCATTATCGACGGCTACTCCAAGACCTATGCGATGACGGGCTGGAGGCTTGGCTACGGCGTAATGCCCGAGGAGCTGGCGCAGGCCCTGACTCAGATTCAGATCAACGCGACCTCATGCACGTGCACATTCACCCAGGTCGCCGGGGTCGAGGGGATAAAGGGCGACCAGTCGGCGGCGAGGGCGATGGTGGCAGAGTTCAAGAAGAGACGCGACGTCATAGTGGAGGGTCTCAACGCGATCGACGGCATAACCTGCCTGCTCCCGAAGGGGGCGTTCTACGTTTTCCCCAATATAAGCGGGACGGGCGTCAGCGCGCAGGAGCTCTCCGACAAGCTCTTAAACGATGGAGGAGTGGCCGTACTGCCGGGTACGGCGTTCGGGAGTTTCGGCGAAGGCTATCTCCGTCTCTCATATGCCAACTCCGTAGAGAACATCCGGAAGGCGCTGAAGAGCATCGAGAAGATAGTCGCCGGTCTCAAGAAGTGAAACTCGACAGGCAGGCGACGCTCTGCCGGGGCCTCGGGCTGGGTCCCGGGGACGTCGTCGGCATAGTCGGCGCGGGCGGCAAGACATCGCTCATGTACCGCCTGGTAAGAGAATTCGTAGCCTCGGGCGTTCCGGTGGTCGCGACAACGACTACCAGGATATGGGAACCCGCCGAAGGGACCATGCCCGAGGTCGTGCTGGGAGACGGCAACGACTCCCATATAGAAGTATTGAGCGGCGTGGTGTATGGCCGCGGCATGGCCCTGACGGGCAGCGGGGAAGCGGATGGCAAGATAATCGGGCACAGCCCGGAGTTCGTGGACAGCATCGGGCGCGCGAAGCCGGGCTGGGCCGTAGTGGCCGAATGCGACGGCGCCCGGGGGAAATCGCTTAAGGTGCCGGACTCTCACGAGCCGCCGCTCCCGTCTTTGACAAGTGTATACATAGTGGTGGTCGGAGCCGACTGCATCGGGGAGAAGGTGGGCTCCGATGCCGTTTACAAACCCGGGCAGGTGGCACAGGTGGCGGGCGTTCCGGCGGAGGCGGTCGTAGACGATGCAGTAATTGCGGCCACGATACTGTCGCCCGATTCGTACCTGGGCCGGAGGCCTTCCCGGGCGCGGATGTTCGTTCTCGTAAACAAAGTGAGACCGGGAGATGTCCTGCCCGCCGGTGACGACTGTACTCCGGTAGAGGACAATCCCGTGACAGCGCTCGCCGGCAGGCTGATCTCCTCGGGAACCATCGAAGGCGTCATCGTCGGCTCGGTGGGCCGGATGAGCGAAGAGCCCTTCGCGTTCTTGAGGTGAGACGGCGATGGTTATTGACTGCGCGCTCCTGGCCGGCGGTTCGTCCAGGCGGATGAGGGAGCCCAAGCTGCTCCTCAATCTGGGAGGCCGCACCTTGTTCGAGCACGTACTCGCCGTTCACCATGCGAGCCGGGTGCGCAGAGTATGCGCCGTGGTGCCGGGATGGCTCGACGGTTTTGGAGAGATAGTCAGGATGCGAACCTCCGGACGCACGCATTTCGCCGTTCTCGACCGGGAGTGCGAGATGAGCGAGTCGCTGAAGACGGGTTGGAGGCGCATAATGCAGGCCGGGAAGCCCGACGCTGTGATGATCTCGCTGGCCGACATGCCGTTTGTCACGCCCGGCGTTATCGATTCGGTCCTGGACTGTTTCGCGGGCTCGGATTGTGAGATTTGCGTCCCGGTCTATGGCGGGAGGAGAGGCCATCCCGTCGTGCTTAGCGTGGATCTTGAGGAAGAGGTACTCGGTCTCGAAGGCGATTGCGGTGCCCGTGCGGTGGTCCGGGGCGCGGGTCGGCGCGTCGCGGAAGTGCAGGTCGATACCGACGGAGTGCTGGTCGACGTCGACACCTGCGAGGACTTCGAAGAGGCGAGAAGGAGGATGGATCAGGTTGGGTGAGGTCGAACGCGTTTTTGAGAAGGCGAGCGAGTGGCTTCGCGGCGGCCGCAAGATTTGCATGGCCACGATTATCGAAACCAGGGGCTCTACGCCGCGGGCCGTCGGGGCCAAGATGGTCATATCCTCAAGCGGCGACAGGTTCGGTACGGTCGGCGGCGGGGCCGTCGAGAATAAGGTTCTTGAAGCGGCGCCGGGAGTTCTGAGAACGGGGAAGCCGGTTGTGCTCGAGTTCTCCCTTACCGCCGAGAGTTCCGACCTGGATGCCGCCTGCGGCGGCGACATGAAGGTGTTCCTCGAAGCCCTGGGCGAATACCGGGGCCTGTTCGTCATCGGGGCGGGCCATGTGGGCAGGGCGCTGGCGAGGGCCGCTGCTGCGGCCGGTTTCGCGGTGACCATGGCAGACGACCGTGAGGACCTGCTTAAGGGTGACGACATACCGCCGTCGGTGCGAACGGTGAAGGCGACGCCGGACGACTTCGAGGGGCGTCTCTACATGGACCCGGGCTCTTTTGTCGTCATCGCGACGCGGGGCCACTCCCTCGACAAGGAGTGGCTCGGGGCCGTGAGCGGCCTGGGGCTGAGATATGTCGGCATGGTTGGAAGCCGGCGAAAGATAGAAAGCGTCTATGGCGCGCTCCGGGATGAGGGTGTGCCAGAGGATTTCCTGAAAAGCGTTCACGCCCCTGTGGGCCTGGATATAGACGCGGAGACCCCGGAGGAGATAGCCGTGAGCATCACGGCGGAGCTCATCGGAGTCTGGCGGGGGAGTGGGCCTCAATGACCCTGGACCTGCCGCGCGTGATGGTCGCCGGAGCCGGGGAGCTCGGCTCGGCCGTGTGCCACCGGCTCAGGCGCTCGGGATTCGAGGTAGTCGCGACGGACATGGCAAAACCCCGCTGCATAAGGCGCAGGGTGTGCTTTGCGGTCGCGCTCGGATCGGGGAGCATGGAAGTGGAAGGGGTCGTCGCCGAAGAGGCCATGTCGCCGTCCGAGGCTGAAGATGTCCTGGCGCGAGGATCGATAGCGGTCATCGCCGGTGAGTACAGGGCCCTCGTGGAAGTTCTCGGGGCCCGGGTGCTGGTGGATGCGACGCTGAGGAAGGGACACTCAGATAAGATTGCGGGGCTCGCGCCTCTTACGATAGGGCTGGGACCGGGCTTCGTGGCCGGCGAGACCTGCGATATCGTCATTGAAACCAACAGGGGCCACGACCTGGGACGGGTAATACGCAAGGGCGCCGCCGAGCCCGATACGGGAGTGCCCGGCGAAATAATGGGGATGAGCAGGGAGCGGGTGGTCCGGGCGCCGGCCGAAGGCGTATTCGGTGCCGGCATAGCGCTGGGGAGCCTGGTCGATAAGGGTGACGTTTTGGGCGATATCGATGGCGTGACGGAAGTCCGCGCCCCTATCTCAGGCGTTTTGCGTGGCCTTATCGCTGACGGCGCGGCCGTCCAAATGGGGCACAAGATGGGAGACGTGGATCCGCGGGGCGCCTCAATCGACGTCAATACGATTTCGGATAAGGGCAGGGCCGTGGCGGGAGGAGTGCTGGAAGCAGTTGTGTCCTGGTGGGTGGAGAGATGCATGAATTCGAACTGATCAGACCCGGCAGCCTCGAGGAATGCCTGGACGCGCTGGCCGAGCACGGCGATCACGCTTCGGTGCTTGCAGGCGGGACCGACCTCAATATCCTCATGGATATGGGACTCAAGACTCCGGGATTCGTAATAGACATAGGCACGCTCGGGGAACTCCGTTTCCTGAGAGGCGAAGGCGGCCGGCAGGTCATAGGGGCCGCGTCGACACATGGCGACGTCAGGTCGGGTCTTGAGGGACTCTCCTGTCTCTCGCTTGCGTCCGGGTCGGTGGGTTCGCCGCAAATAAGAAACGTGGCGACCGTCGGCGGAAATATAGCCAACGCATCCCCTTCAGGAGACGCCTTCCCGCCGCTGCTTGCGCTTGATGCGGTGGTGGCGCTGGCAAGCAGCCGGGGCGAGCGTGAAGTCGCTCTCCGGGACCTCGCGACCGGGCCCGGCGAGACAGCGATAGAGCCGGACGAGCTCATTACGCATGTCTCCTTCGACCTGCCCGGCGACGGCGCATACACCGACTTCGTTAAAGTCGGCCTGAGGAACGCGCTCGCAATTTCGGTCGCCAGCGCGGCGATCGTGGCGCGCGGCGACGGAAAGGCCCTGACCGATGTCAGGATCGCATGCGGCGCGGTGGCTCCGAGGGCGATAAGAATGCATGACGTGGAGGATATCATAATCGGCAGGCAGCCGGAGAGGGCGCTCATTGAGGAGGCCGCGAAGGCGGCAACCTCGATCTGCTGTCCCATCAGCGACATCAGGGGCACGGCGGAATACAGGCGCCATGTCACGGGCGTCATAGTGTCCCGCCTTGTTGAGAACGCCTTCACGCGCCTTGCCGGCTACAGGAGATAAGCGCAGGAGCGCATACAATGCCGGATATGCTTGCAGGCAAAATTCTCGCGGCGGCCCGCGGAGAGGAGAATTACATCTCCGGTTTACTGAGGGACCTCATACGCATCCGCAGCCTGAGCTGCGAGGAAGGGGAAGCCGCGGAGTACATAGGGAGGGAGATGGAAAAACTCCCCCTTGATGACCTGTTCACGGATTCTATCGGGAATGTCGTAGCCAGATACGGGACCGGTAAACGGGTCGTGCTTTACGATTCGCATATGGACACGGTGGATATAGGCGATCCCGCTGCCTGGAAGGTCGATCCATTCGAGGCGAAGCTCGAGAACGGAGTGATCTACGGGCGCGGGGCGTCCGACAACAAGGGCGGGCTTGCGGCCATGATGGGCGGGCTTAAGGTCCTCTCCGCTCTCGGCGGGCAGGGTGACTTCAGCCTTTACATGGTGTGTATCGTTCAGGAAGAAGTCTGCGAGGGTCTTGCCCTCAGCGTGTTCCTGGAGGAGCATGGCCTTGCGCCCGACTGCGTAGTGCTCAGCGAGTGCACGAACCTCGGCATTTGCAGGGGCCACAGGGGCCGGGCGGAGATAGAGATAGTGACCAGGGGGATATCCTGTCACGGCAGCGCGCCGGAACGGGGCGATAACGCTCTCTACAAGATGGCGCCCGTGCTCGAGTCCATAAAGTGCATGAACGATAATCTCAAAGAAGACCCTTTCCTCGGTAAGGGCTCGATAGCCGCAACGAAGCTCGAATGCGAGACTCCATCTGTGAACGCTATCCCGGACATGTGCAGGGCGTTTATAGACAGGCGCACAGTCCCCGGTGAGACCGCCGAAAGCGTTGCTCGCGAGCTCGACGAGGTGGTGAGGGCGGTGCGGGGAGAGGTGCGGCTATCCACTTTCTCGAGGCCGAGCTACAGAGGATACGTGAAGGAGAGAGAGAAGTTCTTCCCGGCATGGTCGCTCGAGGAGAAAGCTCATGAACTCGGGAGCGCGAAGCTGTCATGCCGGCTCCTCTTCGGCGAGGAACCGAGGACCGGACGCTGGCTTTTCTCAACCGACGGCAATTACTCCATGGGCACAAGGTCGATACCGACGTTCGGTTTCGGGCCCGGCGAGGAACATCACGCCCATACTGCCCAAGACCAGGTAAGGGTAGAGGACCTCTCGAAAGCCGCGGCTTTTTACGCCCTCTTCCCGTTTGTCTATGCCGGAGACGTGACGGAATAGGAAAAGAGGTAATCTGGTGGCAGAAAGCGACCTCTTCATCGAGCGTCAGGGCGACGGCTGCGAGAGCAGGCCTCTTGCCGACCGCATGCGCCCCCGGAATTTCGACGAGTTCGTCGGGCAGGACCAGGTCATAGGCCCGGACAGCGTCCTCAGAAAGGCGATCGAGAAGGGCGAGATCCAGTCGGTGATTTTCTGGGGCCCTCCCGGGACGGGCAAGACCACCCTGGCGCATATAATTGCGGGGATCACGGGCTCGGGTTTCGTCGCTTTCAGCGCGGTCACCTCGGGCGTCAAAGATATTCGTGAAGTGGTGTCGACCGCCGAGATGAACCTCAATCTCAAGGGACAGAAGACCATTCTCTTTGTCGACGAGATACACCGCTTCAACAAGGCGCAACAGGATGCCTTCCTGCCCCATGTGGAGAAGGGCACCATCATATTGATAGGAGCGACAACCGAGAACCCTTCCTTTGAAGTCAACTCGGCGCTCCTCTCGCGCTCGAGCGTGGTCATGCTCAATAAGCTCACTCCGCAAGACCTTAAGGAGATTGTAGCTCGCGCGCTCGAAGATGAGGATCGGGGCCTGGGCGGTCTCAAGATCAAGGTCAGCGGAGAGGCTCTCGACCACATGGTGACGCATGCCGACGGCGATGCGCGAATCGCGCTCAACGCGCTTGAACTGGCGCTCGCGGCCACGGCGCCCGGCAGTCGCGGGTTGAGAGAGATTGACCTTAAGACCATAGAGGGTGCGCTCCAGAAAAAGGCCCTCCTCTATGACAAGATGGGTGAAGAGCATTACAATATCATCTCCGCGCTGCACAAGAGCCTGAGAGGCAGCGACCCGGACGCGGCTCTTTACTGGCTCGCCAGAATGCTGGAGGCCGGCGAGAACCCGCTCTATATCGCGCGAAGGTTGATAAGGTTCGCGTCCGAGGATATAGGCAACGCCGATCCCCAGGCCCTCGTGGTCGCGGTTGCCGCGAAGGACGCCGTGCATTTCATCGGCATGCCCGAGGGAGACCTGGCCCTGGCCCAGGCCGTCCTCTATCTGGCGACGGCGCCCAAGAGCAACGCGGTGTACACGGCGTATATAAGAGCCAGGGACGACGTCAACTCCAGGGAGGCCCCGCCGGTTCCCCTTCATATCAGGAACGCCCCGACGCGCCTGATGAAGGAGATGGGATTCGGGGAGGGTTATGAGTATCCCCATGAGGACCCCGACGCGGTCGTCGACCAGGAGTACATGGCCGGAAGCCTCAAGGGGCGGCGCTATTACGAGCCTACGAGCCGGGGCTATGAGGCCACCATAAAGAAGAGACTGGACAAGTGGAGGAAAATACTGGAATCGAGAAGGAGGGACAGGCGTGAGTGAACCGGCGATGGGACGAGCCAGGACGATGGTTATCGCGCTCGGCGGCAACTCCATCATTCCTGCCGGCAAACAGGGGACTATCGAAGAGCAGATTGAACTCACCAACGCGACAATGCAGCACGTCGCAGACATCATCAAAAGAGGCCACCTGGTCGTGCTCACTCACGGCAACGGGCCGGTTGTGGGAAACATATTCTTGAGAAGCGAAATGGCCAAGGAGGTCATCCCGCCCATGCCGCTCGATGTGTGCGGCGCGGACTCCGAGGGAGGCATCGGGTATATGATGCAGCAGTGCCTTCAGAACGAGCTCAGGAAGATGGGCATAGACAAAGACGTGATAACTATCATCACGCAGGTGGTCGTCGACGGGCACGATCCCGCTTTCGAGAATCCGACCAAGCCGATCGGGCCTTTCTACACGCAGGAGGAGGCGAGCTATATCGCCAAGGCCAAGGGGTGGACCATCGTCGAGGACAGCGGCAGGGGCTACCGCCGCGTCGTTCCATCGCCGAAGCCGCGGCAGATAGTCGAATTCAGGGCGATAAAGCACGCGATAGACTCGGGAGCGATCGTCATTGCCGTAGGCGGGGGCGGGGTGCCGGTCATTCGTGACGCCGAGGGGAATCTGCGCGGAGTCGAGGCGGTCATCGACAAAGACAGGGCTTCGAGCGTGCTGGCGGGACAGATAGGCGCTGACGTGCTTTTCCTGCTGACTCAGGTTGAGAAGGTGGCTCTCGATTTCGGCGGGCCCGGGCAGAAGGACCTCGACTTAATGACGGCGTCCGAGGCCGCGGAGCATCTGAATAACGGGCAATTCCCTCCGGGCAGCATGGGTCCGAAGATAGAATCTGCGATCGCCTTTCTCGAAGCCGGTGGTGAGGAGGCGGTTATCACGAGGCCCGAGCTGCTGGCGGAAGCGCTTGAGGGCAATCGATGCACGAAGATAGTGAGATAAGTAGAGGGGGAGCGTAATGGCTGGTCTGGGAGACTTGATCAAGGTAGCGCGGGGGGAAGTGCCCTGCGATCTCGTGCTGAAGGGGGGTACTCTCATAAACGTGCTCTCCGGAGAGATGTATGAAGCTGATGTCGGCGTATATGACGGCACGGTAGCGGGGATAGGGAAGTACAAGGGCAGGGAGGAAGTCGACGTCGGCGGCAAGTATCTCTCCCCCGGCTTCATCGACGGTCACGTTCACATTGAGAGCTCCATGGTGGAGGTGCGCGAGTTCGCCCGCGCGGTCGTTCCCCTGGGCACGACTTCAGTTGTCATAGATCCCCATGAAATCGCGAATGTTTTCGGGCTTGAAGGTATCCAGTACATGCTCAAGTCGAGCAAGTTCAACCCCCTCAACGTTTTCCTGATGCTGCCTTCATGCGTCCCGGCAACGGAGTTCGAGACCAGCGGTTCGGCCCTGAAGGGATTCGACCTCTATCCTCTGCTTTCGGAGAAATGGGTTCTCGGTATAGGCGAGGTGATGAACTATCCGGGGGTGCTCAAGCAGGACCAGGACGTGCTCGACAAGATAACGATGTCGCATGAGAAACGCGTGGACGGGCACGCGCCGGGGCTCGGCGGAAAGGACCTCTGCGCGTACGTCGCGGCCGGCGTACGGTCGGACCATGAGGGGACGACCGTAGAGGAAGTGCGCGAAAAACTCAGGCTGGGAATGCACATAATGATAAGGGAGGGGTCGCTTACAAAGAATCTCAAGGACCTCCTTCCGCTGATCACGCCGTACAACATAAGCCGCTGCCTCTTCGTGACCGACGACAGGCATCCCAAGGACATTCTCGAAGAAGGGCATATCGACTTCATGGTGCGCACGGCCATCGAGTTCGGGCTCGATCCGGTGTCCGCTGTCCGGCTGGCCACGATCAACACCGCGGAGTATTTCAAACTCGACAAGCTCGGGGCCATCGCGCCGGGTTACACGGCGGACATACTCGTACTGGATTCGCTTGAGGAGGTCCGGGTGGGCAGGGTATACAAGAGAGGTGAGCTCGTAGCGGAAGAGGGCAGACTCCTGGAGCTCCCCGCCGAGGTGCCCAGGATCCCGCTCAGGGGTTCAGTCAACCTGAAGTTCCTCACGCTCGAGGACTTCAAGATACCCGCCGGCGGGAAGAAGATAAGGGCGATAGAAATCGTCCCCCAGCAGATCCTGACAAAGTTGTTTGTTGCGCCCGCGAAAATCGTGGGCGGTTTCGCCGAGAGCGACCCCGACAATGATTTGGTGAAGGTCCTTGTCATCGAGCGCCATCACGCATCCGACAATATCGGCCGCGGTTTTCTCAAGGGTTTGGGCCTGAAGCGGGGGGCTATAGCTTCGAGCGTGTCCCACGATTCCCATAATATCGTCGTGGCCGGCGTGAACGACGCCGACATGCTTGAGGCCGTAATCGAAATCGCGCGAATGAAGGGCGGGCTTTCCATTGTCGCTGACGGCGAGGTGGTGGGTAGACTGCCGCTTCCTATCGCCGGTCTCATGTCCGACCAGCCGCTGGCAGTGGTGAGGGATGAGCTGGCCAAGTTGGGTGAGGTGGCTCGTGGCCTCGGCGTCAGAGTGAAGGAGCCGTTCATGGCGCTTTCATTCATCTCGCTCCCGGTTGTTCCCGAGCTCAAGCTCACCGATCTCGGGCTCTTCGATGTAGAAGCTTTCAAGTTCATCGATGTGTTCGCAGACTGACGGAGGGAATATGCGGAAATCCCTGGTTATTGCGCTGACGGCTGCATGCGTATTGGCCCTCGCCGCCTTCGCCGGATGCCAGAAGGGCGGGGACGATAAAGGGGCGGCGGATCGCGACGGCGCGGCCCAGGTGAAGGTCGGGCTGGTGCTTTCAGTCGGGGGGCTGGGAGACAAGTCGTTCAATGACTCGGCCTACGAGGGACTCAAGAGGGCGGAGAGAGGACTGGGCATCAAGGCCATATACGGCCAGCCGGAGCAAATGGCCGAGGACGAGAAGTACCTGAGGCAGTATGCGGCCCAGGGGATGGACCTGGTGGTTGCGGTGGGTTTCCTCATGAAAGACGCGCTCGAGCAGGTGTCAGGCGAGTTTCCCGATTCCCGCTTCGCGATTATAGACGCGGTGGTCGAAGAGCCCAATGTCGCCTCGCTGGTTTTCAGTGAACACGAGGGAAGTTTCCTGGTCGGCGCAATCGCGGGCCTGACGACCGCGACGGGCACGGTGGGTTTCATAGGCGGCATGGATATTCCGCTCATACATAAGTTCGAAGTCGGTTATGCCGAGGGCGCAAAACATGTCAGGCCGGACATAAAGGTGCTGTCCGCTTATGCCGGGTCCGGGCCCGAGGCTTTTCATGACCCGGTGAAGGGCAAGAGCCTAGCGCTCAGCCAGTTCAGCCGGGGAGCCGACGTCATTTTCCAGGCCGCAGGCTCTACGGGAAACGGCGTCATAGACGCGGCCGTGGAGCGCGGCCTCTACGCCATCGGTGTCGACGCCAACCAGAACTACATGGCGCCCGGCCATGTGCTGACCAGCATGGTCAAGCGCGTGGACGTCGCCGTATTCGGGATAATCAGGGAGGTCGTGGAGGGTAAATTCTCAGGCGGCGTGCACGTTTACGGTCTTGATATTGACGGCGTCGGCTATGCCCTCGACGAATACAACGAGAGCCTGATCTCAGAGGAAGTACTCGAGCAGGTGGAGTCCATCAAGCAGGACATTATCGCAGGGAAGATCAGGGTGACTGATTATACAGCCACGCATTAGGCCGGAACGGCAGCTCATATAAACCAGCGGGGGAGCGCGCCCGGGTCGGACACGCTCCCTTTCGCTGTAAATAGCCCCACGCTATTTTATGAAGACGATCTTTTCCGTCGCGCTCATCTCGCCGGCCTGGATGCGGCAGAAGTAAATGCCGCGCCCGACCGCGTCACCGTCGGCGTCGGTACCGTCCCAGGCGATTTGGTTGCGACCGGCCTGTGCTCTGCCCCTCACGAGCGTCCGCACGAGCTCGCCCTCCACGTTGTAGATTGAGAGCGAGACCGCTGCCTCATGCGAGATGTTAAATGAAATCGCGGTGCCGCCCGCCGTGGGATTGGGCGAGACCGGCCCGAGGCTGAGCTTGAATATCTCAGGCGCGCTCGTGTCATTGGTCACGATGACGGGGACTGCCTCATTGAGCAAAGCCTCTGTGATCATGAGCCGGTTCAGCGCCGTGATTATCATGGGGCGCTTCTTCTCCAGCGTTATAATGGCGATCTCGCCGTCGCCGCTGAAGGGCGAGGTGCCTGCCATTGCGACTAGTAAGAGCCCGCCGGTAACATTGTAGCTGGCCATAGAGCCGTCCGTCAGTTCACCCGTTTCAACATTGACTACCTCGAACTCGGCGGGGTCGAATGCCATGGAGAATTGGGCCGAGTAGACATTATCGGCATCCGTCACTTTCACCGGCACCTTCACGAAGTTGCCGAAGTGGCTGGGGACGCCAAGCATGACGGAAGCCGGCTCGGCGGCCGCCAGAAGGCTCGGGCCGCTGCTGGGCCCGGATACGTCGCCGATGCAAATGCAGTAGAGCATTACGTCGTCGACACATTCCGTGGCGCAATTGGGGCTTGGGTAGTACACCCAGTCGTCGCCGCATTCGAAATGGTCTATGGTGCCGACCGTGTACATGAGAATCATGGCGGCATCATAGGCGTTGATGCCGCTCCGGCAGTTGACGTCCGCCGCCACCATCTGGGGATAAATCAAGCCCTTGCCCGTGTCGTAAGGGCACCTGTCGAGAGCTTCCAAATTCACCAGGTATCGCAGAATGATAGAGGCGTCGAATGCCGTAACGTATCCTGCCACATCCACGTTCATTACTCTGAAGCAGAACGGGCAGCCCGGAGTCGGGTTGTGTACACACGGGAATTCGAAGTAGCCCTGCTCATCGGTCACCGCCGTGGCCGTCCCGCCCAAGCAGTCGGTGACCCGGACCTCCACGTTGGGGAGCTTGTAGGGATAAACGGGCTCGGTCTTTTCCCATATGCATGACCAGCTGACGACATGTCCGCTGAGATCGCAGGGGCAGGGCCCCATCTCTGCCTGCGAATCGATTGCCAGAGCCGCCCCGGGAAGCATGGCGATTATTACCAGGAGCGGAAATATGCGGGACAAGAATGGCGAATCCATTCCATAGACCTCCTTCCGTCGTGGGCGCTCCGGCGGGCTGCCTGGAAACAGGCCACCCGTGGAACAGCGAAGTTGTACGAGCGCCCCACTCATGACTGTGTCTTCGCACCATTGGGCGCAGCTTGCCGCTGCGCGGATGATCTTCTAAATGAAGCGGTTGTATTTTAGGACGTTTTAACGTAAAAGTCAAGATATTTCGCATGGCCAAAATGGGGGCCAATCCACTGGCGGCAGGCGTGTTACAAGGCTTCTGAAGACTCTGACCGCGGGGAGGTCCGGCGTTCTGGCCACCCTGTTGGCCTGCTTTTGAATCCGGCCGGGAATTCAGATTTCAGCACGATTGCATCGCCCCGGTATGACGCGTTGCTTGTGTCTTTACGCCGGCCGGCGGAGGTGATACTATGTATCGAAATTCCGGCCGATAATCCGGCAGGTGACTTTGGACTTGATTCTCAACGTACAGGGCATCACGAAGGCCTTCCCGCGGATCGTTGCCAACGACGATGTGAGCCTGGGTGTTCGCAGGGGCGAGATTCACGCTCTGGTGGGCGAGAACGGCGCGGGCAAGACCACCCTCATGAATATCATTTATGGCCTCATCAGGCCTGACCGGGGCCGCATCATGCTCCGGGGCAGCGAACTTCCCCTGAGTGAAGGTTTCCTGGGGACGGATTACGGCATCGGGATGATCCATCAGCACTTCATGCTCATCCGCGAGTTCACGGTTCTCGAGAACATCATACTCGGCAGCGAGCCGGCAAAGGGCCCGATGCTGGACCGCGCTAGGGCCCGGCGCCGGGTGGAGGAACTGGTCGCGCGGTACGGCATTGAAGCAGACCTCGACAGGAAGGTCAGGGATCTCTCTGTCGGCGAAGAGCAGCGCGTGGAGATACTGAAGGTTCTTTACAGAGACGCTGAAATCATCATCATGGACGAGCCCACCGGGGTCCTGACGCCGCAGGAGACCTGCGGGCTTTTCGAGACGATGCGGGGGCTCGTGGCGGACGGAAAGACCGTGGTGTTCATAACCCACAAACTTGAGGAAGTCATCGAGGTCAGCGACAGCGTTACCGTGATGCGGCAGGGCCGCGTCGTGGGCAATGTGCCGGCCAGGGAGACCGACGCGGCCAGGCTCGCGGAGATGATGGTGGGCAGGCAGCTCGACGCCTTGCCGCGCCGGACCGCGGTCTCTTTCGGCGAGCCCGTGCTGAAGGTGACCGGGCTGTCACTTGATGGCCGCGCCGGAGTCAGGCCGCTCAGGGGCATCTCCTTTGATGTGCGGAAGGGAGAGGTCCTGGGCATATGCGGCGTGGAGGGCAACGGGCAACTTGAACTCTTCGAAGTCCTCATCGGTTTGAGGAGACCTTCGGGGGGGTCTGTATATATAGGCGGGGATGAAGTCACTCACCGGTCCACGGCCTCGCGCCGCGAGGCGGGCCTCGCCGAAATCCCGCCCGACCGCACGACAATGGGCATTGTCGCGGAGTTCAGCCTCAGGGAGAATCTCCTTCTCGGCAGGCAGACGGACAATCGGTTCTCGCGCAGTGGCTTTCTTGACGCCGGGGCCATCGACGGGGAGACATCCCGGCTGGTCGGCGAGTTCGGGATAATGCCCCCTGATCCCGACGCCAGGGGATATTCCTTCTCAGGGGGCAACCAGCAAAAGATAGTCGTGGCAAGGGAACTCGCGCGGGAGCCCGCAATTCTTGTAGCGTGCCAGCCGACCAGGGGTGTTGACATCGGAGCGACGCGGCTCATACATAAGTGCATTCTGAGACAGGCCGATGAGGGCAAGGGGGTGCTGCTCATCTCGGCGGATCTCTCAGAGATATTGTCCCTGTCGGACAGGATAGGAGTCATGTACCGAGGCGAACTGGTAGGTCTCTTCGAGAGAGAGGACGCGACCGAGGAGAAGCTGGGACTGATGATGGCGGGGGTCCTCAATTGAGAGGCGAGGTCAGGACGGGGCTGGCCGGCGTAATCCCGCCCCTTGTGGCGCTGGCGCTTGCCGGCATTGTCTCCTCGGTGATCGTCCTGCTGCTGGGCGAGAGTCCGCTGAGGATCGCTGAGGTCATGGTCACGGGCTCGCTGGGCAGCTTGAGCAGCATCGCCAACACGCTGGAGGAGGCGACGCCGCTCATCTTCACCGGCCTCTGCGTAGCTATAGCGATGAGAAGCGGGCTGTTCAATATCGGCGGGGAGGGCCAGCTTGTCGTAGGCGCGTTCGTGGCCGCATGGGTCGGGTACCGCGTCGGCGGGCTCAATCCTGTCATGCATATCACGCTTTGCGTTGCTCTTGCGGGTGCGGCCGGTGCGCTGTGGGCGCTCATTCCGGGCATTCTCAAGGCCAGGTTCGGCGCCCATGAGGTCATAAACACCATAATGCTGAATTACGTGGCGTTCATACTCGCCAACTTCCTTGTGGGGCTTCCTTACTTCAAGAAGCCCGGGCAGATCCCTCAGACCGAAGACGTGCTCTCATCCGCGCTGCTTCCGAGGATGACATTCCTCTATGAATACACGCGTCTCAATCTCGGATTCGTCATAGCTATAGCCTGTGTGCTCATCATCTATATACTGCTTGAGAAGACTGAGGTGGGCTTCGAGATTCGCAGCGTAGGCCACAACCCCCTTGCCAGCCGCGCCTCGGGCATCTCCGTCGTCAGGAACACGCTCATCGCGATGGCCATAAGCGGCTTCCTGGCAGGAATGGCCGGGTCGGAGAGAGTTCTCGGTGTTCACCGCCATTTCATAAGTCCATTCCCGTTCGGCTATGGTTTTGCGGGCATCGCGGTTGCGCTCCTTGGGAGAAATCGGCCGATGGGCGTCCTGGTCTCGGCCGTCTTCTTCGGCGCCCTCGCGAGCGGCGGCGCGCAGGTGGACATCGAAACCAACGTGCCCCGCGAGCTTGTCACCGTCATACAGGCCATAGTCATAATCTTCGTCGCCTGCGAATACCCCATCAGGAAACTTGTCTTCCCGAGAAGAAGGACGGCGACATGACAGAACCTGTGGCAGTATTCGCGCTCTCGCTCCTGGCGGCTACCGTAAGGAAGTCAGTGCCGCTCATCTTCGCCTCAACCGGCGGCTTCTTCAGCGAGAGATCGGGGGTCATTAATATAGGGCTGGAAGGCATGATGCTCTTCGGGGCCTTCAGCGGCGCGCTGGTCGCCGTGCTCGCCCACAACCCCTGGCTCGGCCTGATAGGCGCGGCTGTGGTCGGCGCGTTCATAGCCTGCGTGCATGCGCTCGCCACCATCACCTTCAGGGCAAACCAGATCATCTCCGGCGTAGCGGTGAACCTGCTGGCTGTCGGGGGAACCGTCTTCCTGACGCAGGTTTTCATGGGAGGGGAGAGATCCTTCTCGCTGGGACCGGCCGACCGGCTGCCCATGTGGGGACCCTTCCTGCCGCTTGCGTATCTCTGCTTCATCTGCGTGGCTGGCGCCTGCATCTTCGCCTATTACACCGTTCCGGGCCTAAGGCTCAGAGCCGTCGGAGAACACCCGAGGGCTGCGGACACCCAAGGCATAAACGTGGCTCGCGTGAGGTTTGCGGCGGTTGTCATGAGCGGCGTGCTGGCGGGGTTGGGGGGCGCCTACCTTCCGTATTTCTCGGGGTCATTCGCGAAGAACATGACATCTGGCCTGGGCTTCATTGCACTGGCGGCCCTGATATTCGGCAAATGGCATCCGGCCGGGGCAATGGCGGCTTCACTGCTTTTCGGTTTCGCTGACGCGCTTCAGGAAACACTGCAGGGAAGGGGGGGGCTTCCGCCCCAGGTCTTCCAGGCGATACCCTACGTCCTCACCGTTGTCGCTCTTGCCGGTGTTATCGGCAGGTCGCGGCCCCCGGCCGCCCTGGGGAGGCATTACGAGAGGGAATCCCCCGGCTAAACCCAGGGGTCAGGTCTTGAAATGCACAAAACCCAGGGGTCAGGTCTTGAAATGCACATCCCCGCTTTCTAACCCCTGGATACAGGCACGACGCAGATGAATCTCAGGACATCGTTCCCGCTGTTTATGAACTGGTGTTCCTCGCCCGGATCGACAAGCACATATGTGCCCTGTTCAAGCGGATGCTCCCTCTCGCCTTCCTTGACGACACCCTTACCCTGGAGAACATAGACCATGTGCTCCCAGCTGTGGGTGTGAAAAGGCGTGTAGCCTCCGGGCGCCACCTCGAAGACACGGAGCACTGCCGTGGGCGCCCCGTCCTCCTCGGACATGAGCACTTTCATTCTGACGTTCTTGGCCTCGTCGACTTCTGCCGGCTTGGCCTCGATGTCGATTTCTCTGCCGGTTTTCATTGTTTCCTCCGCCTGCCTTGAGTCCGGTTTCCAGAGTTCTCGAGCGGAGAATAGCAGAGTCCGAAGCGTAATTCAACCCGTCAGGGTATTGTGCATTTCAAGACCTGACCCCAAGACCTGACCCCAAGACCTGACCCCAGGGCTATCCGGGGCGGTGGCTGAGGCCCTGTTTCCTGAGGGCCTCTGAGATTGCCTCGCGGATGCCGTCCCTGGGGGCTTCGTAGCCCCAACCGATCTCCTTGCCGTTCACGTATATCGCCCTGGGGATCTCATATCTCATCAGCGTCTCGCGGTTGTCAGCGGCGTGCTCGTTGACAATGACGGATTCGCCGTATTCCCCGGCCACCTCGCGCACCCTCTCGGCCTCCACAGTACTTGTCAGGCAGAATGTATTATAGAAGAGATCGATGACGACCTTGCCCTTTACTGGTCTGAATACGAACTTCCGCCTCAGGAACCTGGGCGCCTCCGCCCCCGCGCCGAATTCCTTCCAGAGTATGGCCTCCTCGCCCCTTTCGGCAATCTTGGAGAAGCCCTGAGCCTCGAAGAAGCGCGCCGGCAGCAGCCAGAAGTCGTGGTAGAAACCCATCGTCACTATACCTTTGTAGCCCCTCTCCTCTGCGGCCTCAACCGCCGCAGCCATGAGCGCCCCGCCGGCGCCGTTGCCCTTGCGCTCGGGCAGCACCCAGAGGCAGGGGAGCACCGCGAGGTCTGTCCCGATAGGCCCCCAGGGGGAGATCTCTATGGGCATCACGTACGCGAATCCCACAGGCTTTTCATCGAGGAAAGCCACTCTGGTCTCGAGGCCTTGCTGCTCGGCCGCCTTCAGCCAGGCCAGGCGCCGCCTGGCGGCCGCGTCGATCTCCTTGGATTCGCTGACGTGAGAGCATGTCCCCACGAAGTATATGCTGTCGGGGCCTACACTTCGCACTTCGAGTCCGGGCATCGGCGCCTCCTTTGTTACGGAGTGACCGGAGGAGTACAGCTCTGGCGGGAGTTTACACTCCGGCGCCGGCAAGAGCAAGCAAAAGGACGCTGCCGGTACGGGGAATTTCGGCAGCGGCCTCAGAGCATCAATTCGAGCTCGATCTCGTCAATGAGAGGGATGCCGTCCATTCCCTTAAGCGGGATTTCCGGTTTAAGCCGGCGGGATTCCTCCAGGGCGCGCAGGTGTATGGCGGCGATACGAAATCCCCGTTTCTGATAGAACCTGACGGCATGTACGTTGTCATTGGTGGTTATGAGCCAGAGCCGCTTCGAGCCCGACGCCCTCGCGACCCGCTCGACCGCCCGCACCAGCGCCGTCCCGATACCCAGTCCACCTCGCAGGCTGTCCAGGCTCACAATCTCGCATTCGCCTTCGGCCGCTGCATAGGTGGCGAGACCCACCTCGTCTCCGCCCAGCACCGCGACGAAACCCGGAAGCCGCGACGTGTCATGCACCTTGCCGCGTGTCACCACGATGACCGAGCCCCAGCGCTCCCTTATAAGGGTCCGCGCCCACTCGCGCCGCTCGTCCGTGAGCGGCAAGACCTCGAATCCGGCCGATATGTCATTCATAAACGACGGCCGTTCCGCTTGCGCTCACCATGAGCATGCTTCCGCCCCCGCCGCCCCCGGCCATGTTTATTGTCTCATAGTCAAGATCGACGGCGACAACCGCGTTGGCTCCCATGCTCTTGGCCGCCTCCGCCATCTCCGCAAGGGCGATGTCCTTGGCCCGGCGGAGTTCCTCCTCGTACGCCCCCGAACGCCCGCCGACTATGTCGCGGATGCTCGCGAAGAGGTCCTTGAAGATGTTGGCGCCCATTATGGCTTCGCCGCTTACGAGACCGTGGTACTTGACTATTTTCTTGCCTTCGATTGTGGGTGTGGTCGTTATCAGCATTTCTTACCTCCTCAGGTGTTGCCGTTGACTCCCTAATGACGGGCTATCGCCCTCCAGCATACAATACGCCTGAACCCCCGGTCAAATTCGATTGAGAGTGCATCAAAATGCTGTGCGGGAGAGCGCACGTCCTATTAACTTAATCTCAGGGCGGTCTGTCCCGTACCCGGGCTCGTATTTTATATTGATTTTGGCGCGCGTTTGCGGGATAGTCTTCGGAGTGATGAAGGGAGGGAAGTAAGATGTGGAAACGAGGGGATTTATTAAGGGGCGGCCTTCTCACAGGGCTACTGATCGCTGCTGTGCTCTCGGGCTGCGCCGACCGCGACGAGTCATATTACCAGCCCGACCTGACCCCGCCGCAGGTGGGATCGCTCACGGAGGATGGCGGGCAGGTTTCCTGGCAGACTGACGAGAACGCTACTTGCGTACTCACTTATGGCTCAAAAAGCGGGACATATGACCACTATGCCTATCACGTCATGGACGGGGGCCTGTCCCATTACGTGGACCTCATAGACATCGAGCCGGGCACGTATTATTTCCGGGTCATCGCCACCGACCCCGCGGGGAACGAGTCCACCGCGCCCGAGACGTCCATGGTGATTGCGGAAGTCCCGGATACGGAAGACCTGCGGTACACGGCGGTCGATGTCGGCTGGGGCGACTGCCACTTTCTCGAGTTTCCCGGAGGGACCACTGTTCTGGTGGACGCCGCAAATGACGGTGCCTATAGCGGAACGGACCACAGGGCGGACGTCGACGCGTTCCTCCTGGCCAGGGGGATAAAAGGGCCTTCGGGCATCGACTATATGGTCGCAACCCACGCACATCGCGACCACTACGGCGGCTTCATAAGTCTCCTGCCGCGTTTCTCCGACACCTATTTCATGTGGCCGGACGATCCCGCGGACCCCTTCCCGCTTGAGCTCACCAGTCTCATCACGGATTACGACATACCGTCGTGCACGCTCGTCACGGGCATGTCAAGCGACACCGAGGCCTTCCTCGACTGGGACCCGGCGCACGGAGTGGAGGTGACGGTATTCAGCTCGGGCGCGGGCAAATACATGGCAGGCGGTCAGTCCGGCAGCACCGGCAATAACGACTCGGTGGTTCTCAAGATAACCTACGGCGAGGTGGATATATTGCTTTGCGCGGACGCCGAGTTCTTCGTGGAGCAGAGGACGATCAAGGCCTTCGGTGCCGAAGTGGCAGCCGAGGTCTTCAAAGTCGGGCATCACGGAAACGACGACGCCACGTCGGAGGAGTGGCTACATTACCTGAAGGCGCGAGTCGGATTTATCTCCAACTCGCTTTACGATAATGACGGCGTTTTCGACCAGAGTGTGATAAATCTCCTTCTCGACCATAAAGTCGACTACTACGTGACCGACAGGGCTTACCGTAACGCGGGGCGGAAGGACGCCGCCGACCACGGTAATCTTACCATCACAACCGACGGTGAGACCTACACGGTTATGGCCTGGAGTTCCAGCTAGAAGCAGATCGGTGGTGGATTTGCAGAAGGGCGAACGCAAGGCAGCGGCCGCATCCTGGCGAGAGAGCAAGTGGAAAAAGCTTGCGCGCGGCCTGGCCTATATCGCCCCCGCAGGCATCATCATAATAGTATTCCGCGTGCTGCCCATAATCGCGGCGTTCGCCGTCAGTTTCTACTATGTCATGATGGGCAAGATCGTGGGCTTTGCGGGTCTTTCCCAGTACGCCATGCTCTTCCGCGACAGCGAATTCTGGAATGCGCTGCTCAATACCTCATATTTCGTAATCGGCACGGTTCCCCTGAGCCTCTTCATCTCGCTTTTCATCGCCAATCTCCTCAACCAGAAGATAAAGGGCCTGGGCGTTTACAGGACGCTTTATTTCCTCCCGGTGGTCACGTCGCTGGTGGCCGTCGCGATGGTCTGGAAGTGGATCTACCACCCGCGTCTCGGGCTTCTCAATTACCTCATCAGCCTGGTGGGCATGTCGCCCAAGATGTGGCTGGAGGAGCCTCAGGGGATATTCAGCATGATGGCGGGAAGCGCTGGCCTGACGCTGCCCGTCTGGGCGGCCGGGCCGAGTCTGGCGCTGGTCGCGCTCATTATCACCAATCTCTGGAGGGGACTGGGGTACAACATCATCATCTTCCTGGCGGGCCTTCAGAACATCCCCGGGGAGTATTATGAGGCCGCCAAGATCGATGGGGCGAACAGGTGGCACATGTTCTGGAAGATAACCTGGCCGCTCATATCCCCCGTGACCTTCTATGTCGTGATCATGACAACGATCGTGTCCTTCCAGGTGTTCACGCTTGTCTACCTTATGACGGGGAGCCCGCCCGGCGGCCCGCTGGGCAAGACCAAGGTCCTCGTCTACTACATATTCGAAAAGGGATTCGAGTCGGGCGGAGACATGGGTTACGCGAGTTGCGTCGCCCTGGTGCTCTTCGGCATAGTGCTCGCGCTCACTCTCGTGCAGCGCAAGATAATAGAGAAGAGGGTCCACTACAATTAGGAGTCGACGGGTTTGTACAGGCTGAGGAACATACCGGTTCACGTGCTCGTGATCATCGGGGCGGCCTCCATGATATTGCCGTTCTTCTGGATGGTCAGCACGTCTTTCAAAACCCCGCAGGAGATATTCCTCTTCCCGCCCACGTGGGTAGCCCAGAATCCCACCGTGAGTAACTACGTGCAGGCCTGGAGCGAGGTGCCGTTTCCGAGATACTTCCTCAATACCGTCATTATCGCCGCGTGCATGGTAGCAGGGGTGATTGTAACGTCGTGCCTGGCGGCCTACGCCTTCGCCAAATTCGATTTCCCGGGGCGGGAAACCCTCTTCATTACAATGCTCTCGATGATGATTGTGCCGCAGGCGGTATACCTCGTTCCGTCATTCATAATCGTGTCGGCGCTTGGCTGGATGGACACTTACATGGCCCTGATTGTGCCCTGGCTTGCGCAGATATTCTCCATCTTCCTCCTGCGCCAGCAGTTCAGGTCCATACCCAATGACTATTACGATGCCGCCCTCATAGACGGGTGCAGCCGCCTGGGCTTCCTGTGGAGGATACTGGTCCCGCTGTCGAAACCCACCATCGTCACCATCGGGCTATTTGCGCTTCTGGGGTCATGGAACTCCTTCATCTGGCCCCTCATCATGACTAACAGCGACACGCTCAGGCCCATACAGGTCGGGCTTTCGTATTTCGCCCAGGAGCAGGGCACCGAGCACGGACTCATGATGGCCGCCGCGACCTTCTGCGTCGCGCCGGTCGTAATCATATACTTCTTCGCCCAGAAACAGGTGATAGAGAGCTATGCGAAAAGCGGTATCAAGGGCTAGCGCAGTAATCCTGGCGGCGCTCCTCATCTTAGCCGCCCTGTTGGGCGGTTGCGGCAGGAGGGCCGGAAGGGACGGCGTCGTGGAGGTCACCTTCTGGCACGGCATGGGCGGCCCGCTTGGCAGGGTCCTCAACCAGCTCATCGACGAGTTCAACGAAACCCATGAGGGTATCTACGTGAACTCCGTCTCGATGGGCAGGTACACCGCTCTCAGCCAGAAGATCATGGCGGCTGTCGCCGCCGGCAAACCGCCGACGATGGCCCAGGCATATGAGAACTGGACCATCGAGCTCATTCTCTCCAGGAGCATCATGCCAATACAGGATTTCGTCGACGGGCCCCACGGACTCAGCCAGGAGAGCCTGGATGACATACTCCCGGTTTTCATTGAGAACAACCAGTGGGACGGCGTGATCTGGTCCTTCCCGTTCAACAAGAGCGTGAGAGCGCTTTACTATAATAGGGACCTGTTCGCCGCCTCGGGGCTGGACCCCGACCACCCGCCCGCAGACTGGGATGAATACATCGGTTTCTCGCGGCAGATAACGCGTGATGAAGACGGCGACGGGTATCCCGAGATCTGGGGAACTTCGGGCCAGGTGACCGTCTGGATGTTCGGGAACCTCCTCATCCAGGACGGCGGCGAGTGGCTGGACGAGAGCGGCGAGCAGGTGGCTTTCAATTCGCGGCACGGAGTCAACGCGCTCACGTTCCAGCGGGACCTGCTGGTAGGCGACGCCGGTTTCATCACGCAGGGATTCGAATACCAGAACGACTTTCTCGCGGGCAAGGTGGGAATGGTGGAGGGCTCCACGGTTTCGGTGGCTTTCATGGAAGGCAAATTCGACTTCGAGCTCGGCATCGCCGCGCTTCCACAGGGCAAGAGGCCCGGGGGCACCATAGCGGGTACCAACGTGGTGATATTCGATGGCATACCCGAGGAAGAGCAGCTGGCCGCCTGGGAGTTCATAAAGTGGTTCACCGATACCGAGCAGACGGCCAAGTGGTCGGACGGCACATTCTATGTGCCCGTTAGGGCGAGCGCGATGGAGACCGATCTTCTCAAGCAGAAATTCATTGACTACCCGGGGCTCCAGGACGCCTACCGCCAGCTCGATTACGCCAGTTTCGAGCCCAAGGTGGCCGGCTGGTACGCCGGCCGGAGATATCTGGCGGAGCGGGCCATCGAATCGGTATTGAGAGGAGACGCCGACGTCCAGGGGGCGCTGGATAAGGCAGCAAAAAAGGCCGACGCCGAAATCGCAAGACTCAAGAGACTTCAGCACAAGCTCGGGCTCTAGGTTCAGGGCCAAGAGGTCGGGTCCGGGTTCGTATTTACAGATTGACCTTCACGCCTTGATGGATTAGCATTGACTCTCTTAAGGGAGTGCCGCTTTGAAGTCACTAGTGTCCATAATATGCTTCGCAATACTCCTCGCCCTGATTGCGGCTCCGCTGCAGTCGCCGCGCGCAGAGACCATTTGCCAGGTCCAGGACTGGGAACCTGCCACGGGATTCTCTCCGTACGAGGGCCAGACAGTTGAGGTGACGGGCTATGTGACGGTCGGGCCCGGAATCTTCCAGGAGATGTATACATCAATCTACGTGGTGGGCGTTGGTGCCGATGACTGCGGCATAAACGTGTTCAGTTTCGAACCCGCCACTGGCCTCGAACTCGGGGATAAGATAAGGGTCACCGGTCTCGTTGAGGAGTATGTCTCCACTTCCGGATACGGGGCGGTAACCGAGATCACGTTCACCGATCCTTCGGCGCTGGTGATAGTTGAGAAGGGCGACGGCACTTCCCCGCCGCCGGTACATATGTCGACGGGCGGCGTCAGCCACGAGTCCAATGAGGGCAAGCTCGTGACGGTCACAGCAGTCGTTGTGAGCGCGTTTGTGGGCAGGGATTTCATGATCGACGACGGGACGGGCGCAATCGAGGTGTTCGACCGGGGTGAGAACTTCTACACATCGGATCCCGTCTGGCTGAGCCTCTCGTACGGGGATGAGGTCGTGATCACCGGCATAGTGTCCCAGTCCGACCCCGACATGCCATATCTCAGCGAATACAGCATAATGCCCCGCAGCCCGGAGCCACCGTATAACGATGTGGTGAAGAGAGAGTGCATTCCGGGCGGTTCCTCGGGGGCCGAGCTCAAGGTATCGAGCGGGATCTTCGCCCCGAGCATTGGCGAGACCGTGACCATAGAGTACAACTGCCCGCACGGGGGCAGGATGCAGCTCCGGATTTTCGACGGCAGTGGCAGGCTGTCCGCGACGCTGTTTGACGGCCTCTCCGTCTGTGGCGAGCGGACCATGGTGTGGGACGGCCGGAACGAGGTCTGGGAGGCATTGCCTGTCGGGCTCTACCTCATAACGCTTACATGCGAAGACCCCGAGACCGGGAACGAGAGCATGGAAACCGTGCCCATCGTCATTGGGAGGGAGCTCAGGTGAAGCGGAGCCATATCATAGTCGCCCTCTGCTTTTGCCTGGTTGCGGCTGCGGCGCAGGTGTACGGCGATACCATTGCCGAGGTCAAGGAGATCAACGCGAGTGGCCTTCCCGTGAAGTTGGGGCAGATAGTGGACGTCTCCGGAACCGTCACCGTCGCCAACGGTACCTTCAACGACCGCGACCTCGACATACATATTCAGGACGAATCGGGCGGGATTTATGTCTCTCTGAGAAACGGCGTCTACATTGATGCCCGCCTGGGCGACAGCGTGGTGGTGACAGGCCTGGTAGACCAGGAGGGCAGGACGCCCAGAAGGAACCACACCAAGCTGTCGCTGCTCTCCGCCGATGGCATACAGGTTGTAGGAGAAGCGGCTCTCCCGGTCCCGATCGTGGTGACGGCGGCCGAGCTGGCACAGCCGGCCCAGCCTCCCCTCGAGCAGTACGAAGGCCGGCTCGTCAGAGTCGAGGGCCTGAGCATAAACCCGGAGGATTGGCCCACGGCGCCCGGGGGCGACAAGTGGATCACGGCCACCGACGCCACGGGTTCGCTTCAGATAAGGCTTGATAAGGACACCGACATACCGGGCAGCGAGGCTCCGAGCGATCCCTTTATAATCATTGGCGTGATCATACAGGATTCGAGCAATCCCCTCACCGGCTATCATGTCTGGCCCCGCTCCAGATACGCGGATTTCCTCGACATGGGAAACGGGTCGGGCATGGCGTCCCTGGAACCCGAGGTGGTCGAAACGGACGTGGAGGAATTCGACCTCGATGTGACCCTCAAGGGCAACGGCGTCGACACCATAACGGCGTTCGAGATCGGCCTTCCGCTCGAGGACGGCTGGGGCTGGGAGGCGAGCCAGGAGAATGTGTCACTTTCCGGGCCCGGCCTGGAGGGCTACTCTCTGGTAGAGATCACTGACTCGGGCGTTATCGTGCGAGGGGCCGAGATACTCGATGAAGCTTCATACGGCACGGTGACCTTCGAGGGCATGACTCCCCCTGCGCGCGTTGTCAACTCGACGGTCGAGATCTCGACGTCGGTGGACGGCGAAACATTCGATACCATTTCAAGCAATCCCGTTATCGGGTCACTGCTCCCGCTCGCGGACGTAGTGGTGAATGAGGTCTACCCCGACGACGGGACGACCTCGTCGAGCAGCGCTTTCATAGAGCTTAAGAACCGGAGCGGCTGGACTGCGCATCTGGAAGGTTTCACATTGAGCGATCTTAAGACCGCCGCGCATTGCAGTCCTGTGGCCCGGCTCACCTTCGGGGCTTCGGACAGCATATCGCCAGGCGGTTATCTCGTAATCGCCGAATCGGAGGCGGGCTTTGAGGAGAGGTTCGGCTCGCCGCCGGACATAGGTGCCGGGATCAGCCCTCTGGGCCGGGTCGGCGGCGACGGAGCCAGTGTGGGCGGGGTGGACGCATATGAGGTCGTGGCGCTCTGGCGCGGCGCGGTCTCCGGCCAGATGGTCGACCACTGCGAATACAAATCGCCGCTCATCGTGCTTAAGGACATATGCATCGGCGTCGGGGGTGATAACGACGCGTTCCCGATCGTGCCGCCGGTCGGCTACTCCCTGGCGAGGGATGAAGAAGCGGATGACGTGGGAGCGTCGGACATTGACTTCATCATGAGCTCCGAGCCCACACCGGGCGAGGAGAACGTGCCTGAAGACAGCGCTCCCCCCGAGATCGAGGAAGTCGTCATGTTCTCTCTGGACGTTGTCGAGGTGCGATTCAACGAGCCCTGTGACAGCGTGGCGCTGGCGGATCCGTCGGCCTATTTCATGAACGGCGAGGAGCCAGTGGCGGTGTATGTCGCCCTGACGCTGCAGAAGGTGGCGCTCCTCTTTGAAGGTTTCGAGTCGGGCATACCGGCGACTTTGACCGTCACCGAGATGGTGGATATCGCAGGCAATACAGCGGAAAATCTCATGTTTGAGTTCACCACATCCGGGAGCCCGGCCACGCGCATCTGCCAGGTGCAGGAGTTTGACGAGAAGGGCTTCTCTCCCATGCGGGGCGATATAGTCTCGGTGATCGGCTTTATCACAGTGCCTCAGGGCGTGTTCCAGTCTCAGTACAATTCCATATATATCCAGGGCCTGGACGGCTGCGGCGTGAACGTTTTCTCCTACGACCCGCCGTCCCCCAACCCCGGTGCCGGCTACTTGGTGAAAGTCACCGGAGAGGTCGAGGAGTACGTGTCGGGCACGGCCGGGGCGACAACGGAGCTCTACATGGGATCGCCGAACGCGGAGGTTCTGCTGTCGGGATTCTATCCTGTGCCGGACGCGGTCGTCATGAAGACGGGTGAGATCGGCCATGAGTCCAATGAGGGCAAGCTGATTGCCACGGAGGGCGCCATTGTCAGCGCCAATGACTTCGGTTTCTACGTGAACGATGGCTCGGGGGGAATTCAGGTTTACCAGAACTACACAGATATTGACTATTCGCAATTCCGCGTCGGCATGTACGTGAAGGTCCAGGGGGTTATCCTTCAGTACGACCGCACGATACCCTTCCTGGACGGCTACGAGCTCGTGCCGCGCCGGGACAGCGACATCATAGTCGTCGAAGAAGCCTACCCCGGGGAAGCCTTGCTCGATGTCGAGCCGCGGGTCTTCTGCCCTTCATGCGGGGAATATGGATTCACGGTCAGATTCTCCGCGCCGCAGGCGGCCCAGGTGACCCTGAGGATATTCGACGGCAAGGGCCGGCTCGTAAAGACGCTTTTCAGCGGGCTCAGCGTCGGCGAAGGCGAGAAGGTCTGGGACGGGCTCCAGCCCGGCGGCGAGCCCGTGGAACCCGGTCTCTATATTTGCTTCCTGGACTCGGTGGAGGAGGGGACCGGCAGAAGGACAACCGACAGCGCGCCTATAGTAGTGGGTGTTCAGCTTAAATAGGAGGCAGGTAAGGTGAGAGTCCTGAAATTTCTTTTGTGCCCGTTATTGCTATTCATGATGCTGGCCGGCGCGTCGGCTCATGTGTTCGACTCGATCGATTTGAGCAGCAAGGCCCGGGGCATGGGCGGGGCGTGGTCCGCCAGCGGCGACGACGCCACGGCCGTCGCCTATAACCCGGCGCTACTCATGGACGTCGAGCGCATGAGCGTCGCCGTGACCTATCTCAAGCCGAACCAGCAGAGTTTCGAATCTCTCGCCTATGCGGCCTTCAGTTTCCCGGTGTGGCGCAACCAGAAAATGGCGGTGGCGCTGCGCAATCTCGGTGTCGATTACCAGGGCACGAGCCTTGAGAACGAGACGACTCTCACCTTCAGCCATGCTTTCCCCGTTCTCAAGGACATTCACTCCCGGCTCTATGTCGGCTATTGCCTCAATGCCTACATGCTGGAGTTCGGCACCACCCAGACAATGGACCTGGGAAGCGAGACCTCTTTCGGCCTCGACATCGGGATACTGGGAGTGTTGCGCGAGCGCACGAAGCTCGGCCTGTTCATGAGAAACGTCAATGAACCGTCGGTGGGGAAGTACCGCAGCGAACCCATTCCGCAGTGGATCACCGCGGCCGTGTCCTACCAGCCCTATTATGGTGTATTGACCGAGCTCGACGTAAGGACCATGCGCGGCGAGGACGTGGAAATTCTCGTGGGCATGCAGTTCGCCGTCATGGAGATGCTCGATCTGAGGGTCGGGTTCCAGACCGAGCCCAATACGCTTACGGGTGGCTTCACCGTAAAGGTGAGGGCATTTGAAGTCGACTACTCGTACTCGAGCCACTCGGCTCTTCCGGGTACGCATCATGTGGCGCTGAGAGGTTTCCTGGGAGGTAAGTAGTTTGTCGAAGTTGAGGGTGATTATTCTTCTCGCTGCTCTGTGGCTTGGCGCGGCGTACTCTGCCGGACCGGTCGCCGCGGCGGAATTCCCCATTGATCTCAATAGCGCCACGCTTGAGGAGATAAAAGAGCTCCCCGTTGCCGAGGAAACCGCGCAGGCTATTTACGATTACCGTGAATTCAGGGCCTTCTTCAGAAGCGTCTATGACCTCATGCTGGTGCCGGGCATTGATGCCGAGATTCTCGAAGAGCTCAAGCCTCTTGTGAGGATCGAGCCCGTGGAACTGGACGAGATCGCCGAGCGAATGAATGTCGCCCAGAGAATGGTCAGGCAGTGGGGCTCGTCGGAGAGCACTAATGAGGGCCTCATCGACATGTGGATTGACATCGCCAAGGACCCGCCGAATATAAACACAGCCGATGTTTACGACCTCATGAACATGCAGAACGTCTCGCCTGTGGACGCGGTGTCCGTCGTGAACCACAGGAAGGCGATCGGCACTTACAGGGGCAGGAGGGACCTGAGATATACGCCCGGCCTTTCGGGATGGGGCTATTATAACCTCCGGTCGCTGGTAAGATACGAAGACAAGGCCAAGGCGGGCGACTTCCACGGCACCTATCAGTTCAGGGTGAAATCCTTTGGCTACTACTCCGATACCGAGGAGCTGCTGCAGCAGGATGTGTTTTCTGCCCAGAACGTCTACGACTCATGGTGGAACCGGCTCGAGCTCGACAACGTGCGGCCGGAGACAGCCCACAAGCTCTATCTCAAGTACTACATAAGCGAACAGACGGCCGGCCGGATGGGCCTGCACGTCTGGAGGAGATGGGGCGAGACCGAGTACGACCAGCATCTCAAGGGTTTCGTAGCGTTCGAGGACTTCGGCCTCGGCGACTTCCAGGTCAACAAGCTCGTATTGGGCACGTTCCTCGTAGGCTTCGGCCAGGGCCTGGTGATGGAGAACTCGGATTACTTCAAGGCCCGCAAGTCGGGTTACTCGTGGGACAAACGTTACTACGGGATCCTGGGAGACGTTTCCAGGACCGACACATACAAGCTCAAAGGCGTCGGGCTCCAGTTCACCTGGAACCGGCTGAAGGGTATCGGCTTCTTCTCCAATGACTGGAAGGACGCCGTTCTGAATGAAGACGGGTCGGTGTTCCAGCCGATAATACTGACGCCCAGCATTGATAACGAGATTCTCGAGCAATACGGTCTGCCGCCCATGAAGGACGTTCTTCATGAGAAGACATATGGCGGAAACCTGAGGTTCGCTTACGCTCCGGGCAGCCACATTGGGATATCCGGCTATGAAAGCCGTTACAATCGCAACTTCGATCCCCAGATGGGGAAGACGTTCATTGCCAGAGAGGACAGGGTCACCGCGACTGATAACGAGATCTTCGCGAGTTACAAGAGCCCGGGCAAATTCCGCCGCATTCACGGCCTCGAATGGCAGCATGTGTACAAGAACTTCGCAGCGCAGTTCGAGTACGCCGAGATGCAAATAGACGGCAGCGTGCTCAAGATCGGCGACGATCCCAACTCCTTCGTGGGATCGATCTGGACGCAGTACAACAACCTGCATTTCCTCGCGCTGTACAGGAATCACGCGCTGGGTTTCGACAATTACTACTCAAGGGGTTTCTCTAATTACGAGAGGTACCGCGGCACGATTCTGGAGGACTTCTGGTACCTGAAGGATCCGCTGTACGGCATGCTGGCGGTAAACTCCGCGGCGCCCCAGGCTGAGCGCGGTTTCTATATCAATACGCGCTACAGGCTAACCACCAACATAATCCCCAGCCTCGAGTACGACCGCTGGACCAGGGTCGCGGACGGCGCCAGCTACAGCAGGTTCGTCGGCAGGCTGGAGTGGAGGTTCCTGCATCCCCTGAGGCTCAGGATCCGCCAGCAGTGGCAGGGCAGGCAGGCCGACAACGACCTGTCTCCGATGAGGTATCACCTGGATGAAACCCGCATCGAGCTTGAGATGCGGTTGTCCAACTACGATCTGGTCGAATTCATGTACATAAGGGGCGGAACGGAGTGGCCCCCCAGGCCGAGGCTGGTCGGTAATCCGTCCTCGGACGGCGACAATCCCGCGTCGGGCCAGGCGTTTCTGCCCAATAACGCCCTGATCATGCGCGGCTACCACAACTTCAACGACAAGTTCAACGTCAGCCTGGGCGCAATGACATATGACGGTTTCGTCTGGTATTTCGAGGAGAGCGAGTTCATGCCCATCGAGGGAAAGAGATCGCTCAAGCTCTGGGTAAATTTCCAGGACAGGCTCTCGGAGAGGCTGTGGCTGGAGATAAAGGCGGCCTGGGACAGGGGCCAGCCGGTCACCAACACCGACGTAAGGCAGTACAACCAGCCTTACGGCGAATCTATAGATTATGACTTCCTGGTGATGAAGAAGAGCTATTTCAGAATACAGCTAGACTACATCTGGTAGCAGGGGGGAACTGCAATGAGCCGAGGCGTACCGCTGGGTATTCTCCTCGCGCTGGTGATCGTGACTGGTGCATGGGGGTACACGTTTCATGATCTTGGGATAGGAGGCCGGGTCTATACGGGCTCGGCACGGGGTTCGGCTATGGCCGAGGTGGGATGGTTGAGTGAGGAGAACGCATTTTCCACAATGCTCAACCCGGCGACCCTGGGGACTATGGCTGCCCCCGATGTCGTCGTTGCCTACCAGTACTACTTCCTGCAGGAGACGAGAGCGTTTCCCGCTTATGACAGCTTCGATGCGCTGCTCGGCTACAACATATACACGGTCAACAAGAACTTCTACCAGAATGTTGCTCTCGGATTCGCCACGGGCGCCATCCCCCGCGTCCTGGGGCTGTCCTTCGGCATAATGTACTCCCCCGTATACGATTTCAACTATGACTACGAGGAAGAGATCAGGGACCGGAGCAGCTCGTCCCGGCCGGCCGACGAGCTCATTGCGAGGACGTACATAATCGGTGAGGGTGCCCTGAAGGCCTTGAGTTTCGGGGCCTCAAAGGCCCTTGCCGACGAGGCCAGCGTGGGCGTCAGCCTCGATTATATTTTCGGGAGCTACGATCTCATTGCAAGGGTGGCCTGGGAGGGCGGTCTTCCGGAAACTAAGGACACCTATTCCGCGTCTAATCAAGGGGGGGTGAGGTTGAGGATTGCGGGGAGAATAGAGGCCGGTAAACGACTGGAGTTGGGTTTCGAGGCGACTTCGAGGTGTGATATGAAGGGAGATTTCGAGGCCAATACGGCAAATGGTCTCCTCTGGTTCATGCCGGTTCCGGAGACCGGCGATACCACGCTGAACTGGAAGGACGCCGAAACCACGTATCCGGCTTCGTTTGGCATAGGTGTGAGATTCAAGCCGAGAAACGCCCTCAGGGGCCATCTGGAGCTGGGGATGAAGTATACAGGATGGAGTGACTATAAGAGCGACTTCTATGGCGATTTCGATTTGGATAATGTCATATCCTGGCACGCGGGCGTCGAACACGTTTTCCATAACGGCATGCCCGTGAGGTTCGGCCTTCTCTACAGTCCCTCGCCCAAGGACGAGGACATTAAAGAAGCGGCTTTCACCTTCGGCACCGGATTCGCGGCCTACGGATGGACCGTGGACTTCTCGGGCAGGATCGGCTGGCAGAAGTACCGCTATCCGGACCTCTTCGACGATGAGATGTTCGGTGTGCCGTCGAGCGAGGAAGGCGTCAGGTGGAGGGATGAGGTCAGGGAAACATCTTTCAGCGGAAGGCTCAGCTTCACCAGGGCTTTTTAGAAGAACATGATGGGGGTGGGTGAAATGGGAAGGACATTGCTGGTCGGGGTCGTTGCCCTGGCAGTCATCTGTGGTTCCGCGCTGGCCGGGGACCGGGAACCTATACGCATCGTAATAATGCACACCAATGACATACACGGCGGTATCGACCCCAGCGGGGCCACCTTCATGGACGAGGAGTTTCCCCCCGCTCTCGGAGGCGGCGCCTCGGCAGTGACGCTGGTTAAGCAGCAGAGGGCGAAAGCTGAGGAAGAGGGCAAGGGCTTCCTGCTCTTCGATACCGGGGATTACTGGCAGGGAACGCCGGTGGGCAACTACCGCCAGGGCCAGATCGTCGCCGAGTTCCTGAACAGAGTGGGTTATACGGCACGCGTTCCGGGCAACCACGAGTTCGACGCCGGCTGGGAAGAGGCCTTCGAGCAGATGAAGGACTCGGAGGTCCCCGTTCTCGCGGCTAACCTCGTCGACGGGGAAACGGGCGAGATGCCCTTCTTCGTGGAGCCCTACATGATAACGGAGGTCAAGGGAATAAAAATAGGGATAATCGGACTCATAACCGAGGAGACCGACTTCTATTCCAAGCCCGAGCACGTCGGCAATGTCGAGTTTCTGCCGGTGAAGGAAGTCACCCAGAAATATATCGCCGAGATCGAAGATGAGGTTGACCTCATATTCGTCCTCGGCCACCTGGGCATACCCTATGATGTATGGTCGGCTTACGACGAGATGGTCGAGACCGGCAGCGAGATGAAGATCCGGTACGGCATGAACGGGATGGAGCTTGTCCACCACGTTGAGGGAATAGACGTCTTCATCGGCGGCCATATTCACGTTGGTTATGAGGGCGGCTGGGAAGATCCGGTGACCCATACGATTTGCCTCCAGACCTATGGCCGGGGAAGCGGTATCGGCATTTACGAGATCCTCGTGGACCCCGATACCAAGACAGTAGTCGGGTACAACCTGCCGGAGGGCCGAGACCAGTCCATTACAACCCTCTTCCAGGACGAGTACTGGCCGGATGAAGAGACCGCCGAGTGGCTCAGCGAGTGGATCGACAGCGCGGAAGTGGGGATGGACGAGCCGATCGGGGTGGCGCTCCACGATATCTCAAGAGTCGGAGTGGGCGAGTCCCCGCTGGGCAATATGGTGACGGATGCGATGAGGGAGGCCGTTGACGCCGACGTCGCTTTCACGAACCTGGGCGGGATCAGGGCGAACATCGGCATGGGCGTTATAACCCCGCGCGACGTCTTCTACGCGGTGCCGTTCGAGAATCACATCGTCTATTATGAGATGTCCGGCTCATATCTCAAGCATGTCCTGGAATGGCGCGTGAAGGGCATGAGGCAGGGTGCCTATATCTCGGGCACCGAGATCGTCTACAGCAGGGAACGCCCGGACTTCGAGAGAATAACGCTTCTTAGAGTCGGGGGCGAGCCCTGGGATCCGGATAAGATCTACCGCGTGGCGACCACGGACTTCATCGCCGCGGGCAACGTGGGTCTGCAGATCCTCCTGGATATAGACCCGGAATACGTTACCCATACAGATTTATCCATCAAGGAAGCCATCATCGAATACGTGGAGCGGCATTCCCCTGTGGACCCCAGGGTCGAGGGGAGGTTCCGGAGGGATGATGACGCGGATATGTCACCTGAGCTGGCCGCGTCGCTTCCCAAGTGGAAGGCCCTTGAGGAATTGAACCGCTAGGCGGTACTGCCTGACGGATTCCTCTTAATTGCCTGCACCTCACCGGCGGGTATATGCCCTGTCGTAGCCTTCACCTTTATTTTTAGTTGAAATCCTGCCTTATCTGTGATACGGTTGATTTTGCAGGGAGGGGGCATGCGTTGCGATTCCAGGTATCTGTTGGTCTTGAAACCTGCTTATTGAACACCTGGCTGTTTTGGTATCAGGATGTGAGCGACTCGGTTTCATGACCCCTATTCCGGGCGAGCAAGGGGGTGATAATCGCAAAAGTTTGTGCAGTTGGGCAGTAATTCCTTTTGGGTAGCTGTAACGCAGAAGGAGGGAAGGGAGCGATGAAGAAGTTGATATTGCTTGCCGTCGTGATCTTCGCGGTTTCGACGGCTTTTGCGGACGATACCATTTATGACATTCAGAATGGTACCATTCCTTCGGGAACCTATGTGAATGTCGAGGGTGTCGTTGTCACCGCAGGCCCTTACGAGTACACCTCGACCGGCGCATACTGCTTCGTTGAAGAGCCGGGCGGCGGCGCCTACAGCGGTGTGGAGGTATACTGGGGCAGCGCCCTGGCCGGCACTTACGGCGGGCTGGTAAGAGGCGATGTGGTCAACGTCTCGGGAACCACCGGCGAGTACTACGACATGACCGAGATCGACATGAGCGCTCCCGGCGACACGCTGATCGTAGTCGGCACGGCGCCCGTTCCGGGTCCCGATCTAGTCAATGCCGATGAAATGATGAGCGAGCCGTGGGAAGCGGTTCTGTGTGTAACCAATTGCTGCGTGTGCACCGTAGCCCCCAATGACTACGGTGAGTGGTTTGTAGAGGACGCCTTCGGCACCGCCAAGTGCGACGACAAGGGTCTCAATCTGACCTATGTGGCCGCCTACGGCGACTGGAGGATCATCACGGGCGTCGTCTGGTATTCCTATGGCGAGTTCAATATCTCCCCCCGGGACGACGGCGATGTCTTTGATCCAGGCGGCCCGACGGCTGTCGAGCCCACTACCTGGGGTGGCATCAAGGGTCTATACAGGTAACTCAATTTTTACTTGATTTTAAGGGCCCCGCCCTTCTCGGGCGGGGCCTTTCTCACTTCGCCCCGGTTTTGTCGAAAATGACCACTTTTAAGGCACTTTCCTACGCAATTCCGGCATCCCGGAAGTCCTGAATTATATTGAAATCAGCGGGGCCGTGTGATATACTTAAGTCGTTGGAGAGTCCCCGTATATAGAGGGGTCATTATTCCCTCGAGAGGAGGAGTGGTTATGTATTGGCGTAGTATCACCAGTTTTGTCATTCCAATTGCGGCTATCCTTCTGGCGTCACTTGCTTCTGCCGCCAGCCCTGGTGACGTGGTAATCAATGAGCTCTACATGAATACGTCCGACCTTTTCGACGGGTCGGAGTACTTCGAGCTATATAACACGACGGGTTCGGCCATAGACATATCCGGCTGGGTGCTGACCAGCGTCGAGTACGATGAAATCTGCAGAGAACATCTTCAGAAGTTCCCCGCCGGAACGACCATAGCGGCGAACGGCTATATCATCATCGTCAGGGACGTGACGAATGCAGACAGCGCCGGCTTCTCGAACTCCGGGAGATTCGAGTTCCTGCCCGACTTCGAGATGTATGACGACAGCCAGAGCTATGAAAACGACGACCCCAGGGTCGACAACATGATCTGTCACAATCCCGACTCGTTTGATGACCAGATCAGGCTCTATCCGGGCACCAGCGACTACGCCTACAGGTGCACCGGGGCCGGAAGATACGAGGTGATGTACCTCTATACCGACACATCGCTGACCACCCTCATAGATGCGGTGGAGTACAACGACAACGACTGCGTGGTGGACATGTGCCCGGTCAACGGCGTGAGCGATGCGTTCCCCACCTATCCTAGTGTGGGATTCAGTCTGGGCCGGGACACGAGCGGCTCGGACACGGATGACTCCGGCGCCGACCTCTCAATTCAGATTCCCACTCCGGGCGCGCAGAACATCGACAATATACCTCCTGATATATATACCTTGAGGTACAATCCCTGCCAGCCCACGACCTCTGATTCCGTCACGATCTCCTGCTACATCATCGATACTCACGGCATACAGTGGGCCAGATGCTATTACGCTGTCGCCACCGACCCGCCGGACTTCACTTACGGCGCATGGGACAGCACCACGATGACTGATGTCGACATGGATTCTGTCTTCACCTGCAAGCTCCCCCCCCAGGCGGTAGACCCGAGTTACCTCCAGTTCTACGTGAGGGCTTCGGACAATCTCGGCGCGGTGAGCGTATATCCCGAGGACGCCCCGGCTGAGCCCTATAACTACTCTGTAGGGACGACGCTGATATCGGACATTCAGACCGTCGATATAGGCGCGGACAGTTCCTACTATATGTTCCAGGCAGTCAACGTGACAGGTATCGTCACCGCGGAGAGGGGCTTATACAACAACAACACGTTCGTCATACAGGACGGCTCCGGACAGTGGTCGGGCATCTTCGTCTATGACGGACCGGGGACGACTACGGTAGCCCGCGGCGACAGCGTAACGCTGTCGGGTTGGGTATCGGAGTACTTCGCGCGCACCGAGATAAACCTCTTCTCCGGCTGCGTCGTCAATCACGGTCCCGGCTGGTTTCCCGACCCCACTCCGGTGACCACCACCACGGTCTCGACCTCTTCGCTTCTCGCAGAACGCTACGAGGGCGTGTATATAGGGACCGAGGACGTGACGGTTACCAATGACAGCCTCGGCTACGGCGAGTGGGAGATAAACGACGGGTCGGGTCCCTGCCGCGTGGACGACTATGCGTATTACGTCTATACGCCCGAGAACGGCGATTTCCTGGAGGAAGTCCGGGGCATTCTGGACTTTTCTTACAGCGACTTCAAGATCCTGCCCCGCGGAGACGAGGACATAATCGGTCCGCCGGCGGTAAGCGACGTGCGTTACACGCCTCACGCTCCGACGGCCTCCGACCAGATTACCGTGTCGGCGACCGTCAAGTGCGCCAACCCCATCGCCTCGGTCAAGACCTATTTCAGCCTCAATGACGGCGCGTCCTGGGACAGCACTTCGATGAGCACTTCGGACAGCGTGTATACGGGCACGATTGGACCGCTGCCGGATGACTCCAGCGTCGAATACTACGTTAAGGCCTGGAGCAATACCGGCGCGACGGGCAGGCGTCCCGCGGCAGGCAGTTACTCCTTCTATGTCGGCAGGGTAAGCATCTTTGACATCCAGTTCCCTGCCGGAGGCGACTCCTCGGCATATGCAGGTAAGCCTGTCAACACAGAGGGTATTGTGACCGCGGGGCTCGGGACCTACAGCGATGCCTTCTTCTTCATTCAGGAAGACTTCGGGGGCGGTTCAGCCGAATACCGTGGTGTTAAGGTCTACGTCGGCAGCGGTAACCCGCTCACCGTCATCAGGGGCCAGAGAGTGACGGTGTCGGGCGATGTGTGGGAGTATTTCGGCGAAACCGAGATAGCGATGCCGTTCGACGAGGCCATAACCATCCACCCGGACGGTTCTGCGCGCGCGCCTTCATACAATGTGCCCGCGGGTTCAGTGAACACCTCCGAGCAGTGGGAAGGTGTGCTCGTTGAGGTGGGCAAGGCCACAGTCACGAATCCGGATAACGGTTTCGGCGAGTGGACTATATACACCGGCGGTGCTGCTGATGACACTTGCATTGTTGGTGACATAGTAAGCTACTCCTATGTGCCGACGCTGGGTGACTCGGTCTTCGTGACGGGCATATCGATGTACGCCTATGGCGAGTATACGCTGCAGCCGAGGGACGACGAGGATATATGCGGCGCGACAGCCGGCGTGCCCGGGGATGACGTGAGGCCGGTGCGGCTCGCGATGTCCATATTCCCCAACCCGGTTGTGTCGGCCGGCGAGATAAGACTGGCAATTCCTTCGAATGACCGCGTTTCGGTCAAGATATACGATGTAAAGGGCAAATACGTGGAGACCCTCATGGACAAGGAAGTTCAGGCCGGGCAGCACCAGGTGACCTGGGAAGGACGCAACAGTGACGGAAGGCGCGTCACGTCCGGCATTTACTTCGTTCGAGTCGAAACGACAAGAGGATCTCTTACAAAGAAAATGGTTCTCTCGAGGTAGAGAACCGCGTAAGGAGGTGGTGTACTGGGAAACGTGAGCCGAGGGGAGTGTCAACCTGAGGTGTGACAGAAAGCCGGGTCTGCGCACCAAACAACGGAGGGAAACGATGAGGACTTTGTTAATCGCTTCACTGGCAGTACTGATTGCGGTGCCGGCATTTGCCGCCACCTGCATTTACGACTGGGAAGACTGCGGGACCGTGTTGGGCATCTATCCTGACATGAACGGGATGATCGTCACAAATGTGACCGCGCCCGATCCCATTTACGAGGGCTTCAGGTCGCTCAAGATCGAGGACAACCTCGCGAGCGGCACGCCTCAGGCGTATGTGGCCTGGATTTATGGCCTTGCCGACGGTGACAGCGTGTGGGCCGAGTTCGCCCGCTACGACGTTACTCCCGCCGCGGCTCCTTCATGCCGCATCTGGGGTCACTGGAACGACACCGACAGCCTGACCGGCTACAGCGGCAGCGCCAGCGGTAACTACGATTACGGTCCGGGCCTTGGCTGGGACATCGCAGGCTTCGGCTGGCTGGTGGTTGACGGCCATACGGGCCTCGTAGTCGAGTGCCGCACCTATTCGAATCCGGGCGACGTAGTCTGGATAGACTATCTCCAGGTTAGCTTCTATGCCGATCATCCCGGCGTTTGCGTCATGGTTCCGAGCGCCGGCCCTTCGGCTGTCGAGCCCACCACCTGGGGCGGCATCAAGGGGCTGTACCGGTAGCATACGGTGACATAGGGAAGTGAAATAGCAGTAAAACGGGCGCGCCGGCCCGGCTGGCGCGCCTTCCTCTATTGAGGCCGGGACCCGGCGTGAGATCGAGGTGCTCTCTCGCCCGGGTGGCGCCGGCTCAAGTAAAGACAAATGTCCCATTTCCCGCCGGACACGGGGCCTTTTCCCGCGCCCGCTAATGCACAACCAATGGCTTATGTTCTTCCCCGGGAGAGCAGTTCATATCGCTTCCCGATTCTCTACAAGATTGCAGTTGAATCCGAAATCAAGATGTGATACACTCCGCAGGGAGTTAGCGAGAGAGGGGAGCGCCGGGTATGAGTTTGAGATATATAGCGGTCGATCTGTCTGCGATTTCAGCGCTCCTGCCATATATTTCCCGCTTCCGCCATTCCTGCACTGATTCCGGATAGCGGGACTGCATCTAATAAGGGAGATGGAGCTCCCAACGCGGCCGGGGGTCCTTTGTGGCCCCTGGTCGCGCCTTAATATGTCCCTGCCGCCTCCCAGCGGAACCCATCACGCCCGGCTGAATCCAAAAGGTAGGTCAGTTGCCGCAATGCGGCGTTTGTGGTATAATTGAGGAGGAGCGAAGGGGGAAGAACAATGAAGCTCGGCCGTCCAAATGCGAGATACTTTGCTTTTTCCGTATTAATTGCGTTGCTTGTGACCTTCATGGCTGCCCGGGTTTTCGCCGAACTCACGATTCACGTGATCGACGTGGGCCAGGCGGACGCATGCCTAATCATATCGCCCACGGGCGGCACCATGCTCATCGACGCCGGCGATAACGGCGACGGAAGCTCCATAGTGGTGCCGTACCTGCAGACCTACGGCCTCCAGGCGCTCGACTACATCGTCGCTACTCATTATCACTCCGACCATATCGGCGGGATCGACGAAGTCGTCTCCTATCTCGGCATCGATTCGGTGAGGGTGGCGGTGTACGACAGGGGCTGGTCTTATAACACTCAGACTTACTCCGATTACGCTGCCGCCGTGGCCGCCAAGAGGGCCACCATAACCGACGGCCAGGTCACCGACCTCGGCGGGGGAGTTACGCTCACATGCGTCGCCGTGAACGGGAACGGCGTTCTCTCGCCCCCCTTTGACACTCAGTACAATGAAAACGATCTCAGCGTCTCGCTGGTTCTGGAATATGAAAACGGTTTCAGGTTCTTCACGGGCGGTGACCTGTCGGGCAGGACCGACGGAGAGTACCACGACATCGAAACATCAGTCGCACCCGAAGTGGGCGCCGTGGACGTATACAGGGTCAATCACCACGGCAGCTTCACAAGCTCCAATGCCACGTTCGTTTCAACCCTGCTGCCCGCGGTCTCGCTCATATCTCTTGGTGACGGGAACCCTTACGGTTATGTCCACCAGGAGGTCATGGACAGACTGATCGCCTACGGAAGCAACGTCTACCAGACCGAAGCCGGCGTGGGAGCCACGATTCCGCCGGGCAGGGGCAGGGTAGTAAACGGGGACATAGTCGTGGAAGTCGATTCGACCTTCTATACGGTGGACGTCACCGACTTCTATGAGCTCGGCGACACCGGCATTCCCATCAGCGCCGTCAGGGAAAACGACGAATACGGCCAGCCCATGTTGCTTGCTGAACCCGTGATCCTGAGGGGCGTGGCCACCGTTCCGACAGGCACGTTTTCCACCCTACACAACGATATATATATCCAGGACGGCACGGGCGGCGTGAACATCTACCTGCGCAACTCAACCAGCCCGACGGTCGCCCTGGGGGATAGCCTCAAGGTCAGCGGCCTGGTTGACCAGTACAGGGGTCTTACCAGAATAACGAGCCCCACCATCACGGTTGAGGACACGGGCCTTCCGGTTCCGGAGCCCGTCGTGCTAACCACCGCGTTCGTGGACTCCGGCGGTGAGGACTACGAGGGCTCACTTGTCAAGGTCGTCGGTGCCGCGATCACGGGCGGCACCTGGCCCGGAGAGGGCGCAGACGGAAGCGTCACCGTCGACGACGGCTCGGGCGAATGCACGATATACATAAGCAGGTACACCGATATCGACGGCACCCCGCAGCCGGCCGGCTACCTCGACATCGTCGGCGTTCTCACGCAGTACGACGCTTCATCTCCTTATTTCTCGGGCTACAGGATACAGCCGCGCTTCACCGCCGACATAGACTCGACCACCTCGGGGGTGCCCGGCGCCGACGGGGAGAGGGATGCCAACCTGATCGCCAGAGTGCTTCCCAATCCCGCGAGGGGCAGCCTGAGAATAACCTTCGGCGCGGGCTCGGTCGCCGCCGACAGGCAGGTTGCTTTCTACGATCTCAGAGGCCGCAAAGTGGCAGGCGGGGAGGCCCTGGCCGGCGAGCGTTTCTTCGACTGGAACGCCGAGGGCCTGGCGAGCGGGATCTACTTCGCCGTAGTCACGAGCGGGGCCGAGCGTGCCACAGCAAAGATCGTACTGATAAACTGAGCACCGCCTGCTGTTGCCGCTGTTTACTGTTTAAGAGAATGAACCTCTCCTGAAGTCGGGATGGGGTATGTGCGGCGGACCTGCCCGATGTGCCTACTGGATGTAGCCCACGGCCCTCAGCTGATTCTCGATCTTCTCGGTGTCATGCGGGCTGAGGCCGGCGGGCTTCCTGTAGCCTGATGTCCCCGACCTGGCCATCTGGATGCGCTCTGCCGCGGCCGGCGCGAATGCGCCCTCCGGCACTGCGCCGTCCACTTCATCCGGCGCCGGAACGCCGAGGTAGGCGAGTATTATGGGCGCGATGTCGGTTATCCTCGCGTGGATGTCCGTCCCCGCCTCGACGGCCGGGCCGTAGAGCCCCAGGGAGCCGTTGCGCCGGTGATAACCCGTATGCGTCCAGAGCGGGTTGGGGCCCCTGTCCAGGATGCGCAGATCGGACGTTCGCGGAAGCCTCGAGAACAGATAGCCAGATCTCTCGAGGCAGATTACATCGGGGGCCTTGCCGAGATACGGCCCGCTGTAGATGTCTTCCTTCCTGTATATGGAGTCCACCAGGCTTACGCCGCGCTCGGGGTCCTTGAGATCCCCGAGATTCTCGATCAACCTGTCCCTGATGCTTGCGTATCTTTCGTCTGCGTTCCTGCCGGTGACCTCTACCTTGAAGACTCCACCGAAGAAATCAGAGCACAGCACGTTCTCGGCGGTCCCCACGGTGCGGTAGGCGAAGTTGCGCGCATTGATGGTGTAGTGCAGCTCCCCGAATCCGTGATCCGACATTATGATGAGGAGGTCGTCCTCTCCGAGCCGCTTCATGAACTCCCCGAGATACGCATCCGCCTTCTCATAGGCGCCGTCTATCATGCCCCCGTATGTCCGGGCCTGCACGGGGTCGTACATCGGATGCTCGGGATCTATATATTTCCAGAAGAAGTGCTGATGTCTGTCGGTGAAAGTAAAGACAATCCAGTAGAGGTCCCAGTCGCGCTCGTCGAGGAGCTCCAGGCCCATTGCGCGGAGGCGTGACGACATGGCATCCATCCTCATTATGAACCTGTCCTCGCGCCCCAGACCTTCCGGGGTCTCGATATCGTCGATATCGTAGTCGGCAAGCCGCGAGCCGAGCCCGGCCGGGAAGTACTTGTCACGCGGATCGTCGGAAGTGTGCGGGAAGCCGGCCACCATGTAACCGTTGAGGCTGTCGGCCGGGGACGTCAACGGGATGTTGAGAACGCATGAGGTCCTTCCGTAGCCGGTGAGCACCTCCCAGACAGCCTGGAAACCGCGCTGCCTGGACGTGTTAAAGACGATCGGCGCGTTGTCGTCGGAGCTCGGCTCTTTGAGGAAACCGTATATGCCGTGTTTCCCCGGATTGACTCCAGTGACCGCCGACGTCCACGCAGGCGCCGAGGAGGGCGGAAGAACCGTCATGAGGTCGGTGAAAATGCCTTCCTGGATGACCTTGCTGAAGTTGGGGAGCCTGTCCTGCGCGGCCAGGCGCCTCACCCGCCCGGGCTCCAGCCCGTCGAAGCCGATGACCATCACCCTTCCAAGCGGGGCGGTTGCGGCCGCGCTGCCCCCGCCTTCATCGCCGCCCCCGCAGCCCCCGCAGCCCGCGACAAGACCGAGACAGAGGAGAACGGCAGCCAGAGAGATGACCTCAAGTGCGCCTTTTCTGAATGCCGCCGACCGGCATCTGCTGATGAATATCATGACTAAAGATAACACCTCCGGCGGCGGCATTCAAGCGGTCGCCCCTCCCGCTACCCCCCGTCCCTAATTGGCTTGACCCCTCCCGGCCATGGTGGCATGATTGCGATACCCGCAGCGGGGGATGCGGGCAAGGGTCAGCCATATGTTCAACATAAAGACGCCGCTTCTCATACTCGCCGTAATCGTCATCCTGCTCATCCTTCTGTCCCCGACGCCCGAAGGCCTGACGAGGGAGGGCCAGAGCGCCCTTGCCATACTGGCGATGTGCTTCATCCTCTGGACCTCGGCGGCCATACCGCTTTCGGTGACGAGCCTGGTCGCAATCGCGCTGCTGCCGCTTCTGGGGGTGATGGGGGAGGGCGAGGCCTTCGCGCTTTTCGGGAACCGGGCGGTCTTTTTCATCCTCGGAGCCTTCATTCTGGCGGGCGGCATGATGGCCTCGGGCCTGAGCTCGCGCATAGCGCTTGTGTTCCTCAGGCGTTTTGACAGGAGCCCCAAGTGGCTCATCTCGGGAATCGTGACCTCCTGCGCGTTCATGGCCCTCTGGATGCCCGCCCACGCCGTCGCCGCCTTCATGTTCCCGATCGTGCTCGAGATCGCGCGCGCCCTGGAACTCAGGCCCCGCGAAAGCAACTACGGAAAGGCCCTGTTTCTCTCGATGGCCTGGGGTTGTGTGGTTGGCGGTGTGGCGACGCTGCTGGGCGGAGCGAGAAACGCGCTTGCAATAGGTATCTTGGCCGAGAAGTACGGGATGAGCATAAGCTTCGCCGAATGGGTCATGGCCGTCTTCCCGCTCACTCTCGTCCTGGCCCTTGTGGTTCACCTGGTTGTCTTCCGTTTCTTCAAGCCTGAAATAGACAACGTCAGGCCGGCGCGCGTGGTGCTGGAGAGAAAAGTCAAGGAGCTCGGCCGCATGTCGGCAACCGAAAAGAAGGTGCTTGCCGTGATGCTCATCACGGTGGCCTTCTGGGTGCTTCTCAGCGGACGGCTGGGGCTCGCTACAATCGCTATTATGGGGGCGGCGACGCTCTTCATCATTCACGCCATCACCTGGCATGATGTGGAGAAATACGTGAACTGGGGGGTCATCCTCATGTACGGCGGCGCCATAGCTCTCGCCAAGGCCCTCGAGATAACGGGCGCCGCGAAGTGGCTGGTGACGAGCTTCCTGGAGCCCTTCCAATTGGGGCCCTTCGCCCTGCTGGCAGTGATTAGCCTGATATCCATCATACTTACCGAAGCGATGAGCAATGCCGCGGTGGTCGCTCTGGTTCTTCCCATAGCCTTCGAGCTCCTGGATACTGGAGTCGGGCTCTCCCCCATAGCCGCTGTCTTTGCTGTTGCGGTTCCGGCCGGATTAGCGTTTACTCTACCTATAGGGACGCCGCCCAACGCCATCGCGTACTCGGCCCGGTACCACCGGCTTAGAGACTCGCTAAGGGTGGGGATCCTGCTGAACATAATCGCGCTGCTGACATTCCTTTTCATCGCGAGATTCTACTGGCCGCATTTGGGAATTTTCTAGGGGGTAGAGATGGGTTATCTGATGCTGGTTCTTTCGCCGACGCGCGATAACCCCAAGTCGGTCGACCTGGCCCTCTCGCTCGTCAAGAAGACCCAGCGGCCGCTGCTTGCCGTATTCATAGCCGACCTCAGGCTTACCGACGGGATTTCCGGCAAAGTCGTGGACATCGGTTTCCTCGGTGACAGCGTCAGCACCCATATAGAGGAGGCGGTGTTGAAGGACTACGAGGCGAGGGGGAGGAAGGAACTCGAGGAGGTGAAGGCCAAGGCTGGCGCGCTGGGTCTCGAGTGCGAGATCATGATAAGGCGCGGATACTACGTCGACGAGATACTCAAGATATCAACCGAAAGAGAGATAGAAGACATCATTGTCTCCAGGGCCGAGCGCTCCAATCTGTCGAGAAAACTGCTCGGCTCGGCCGTAAACGACCTTCTCGAACAGGCCCCCTGCCCGGTCATGGTGGTCGACGACTCAAGCGTCGAGGGCCATGAGCAGTGATCTCACTCCAGCGGATCCCAATCTGCATAGCCCGCCGTGGCCGGTGAGCTTCTTGCCTCGTACCTGATAGTATAACCCGAGTTGTAGCCCCGGCCCGCGTACTGTGAGTCACCGCCGCCTCACGCGAGCCCGATAGGGAGAAACGCGGGGCAGATGACTGGGTGCAACAGCGCGCCGGCATCATACCATGACTCCGAATCGAGCCGAAACCCGAATATCGGCCCGCCCGGGGGCATAAAGAGCTACCCCTACGCGACCGATTCATCTATAGTAGGATAACCTCGAGTCCGGGGATGGACTGCGGGCCGCAGGCCTAAAAGCCTTGCGGACAAAAATAGAAAGCCAGGGGGGAACAGACGTGTGGTTCAAAAAGAGCAAGCCGAGGGTGCTGGTAATAGGCCTTGACGGGACGCCGCTTTCGTTTCTGAAGAGAAAGGTCGGGGAGGGCAAGCTGCCCAATTTCAAGAACCTGTTCGCCAAGGGCTCGCTTATCGAGACCAAGTCGGTGCACCCGACGGTGTCCTGCGTCGCATGGTCGACCTTCATGACCGGAAAAAACGCGGCCAAGCACAACATCTTCGGTTTCATAGACCGGAAGCCGGGCACTTATTCCCTTTACATACCCAACTCGTCCAATATGACAAGCAAGACCATGTGGGAAGTGCTGAGCGACCAGGGGAGGAAGGTCCTCACCATGGGCGTTCCGGTCACATACCCGCCCCGCAAGGTGAACGGCATACTCGTCTCGGGATTCCTGGCACCCAAGATCGACGGCGCGACCTACCCGCCGGCAGTGGCCTCAAGGCTCAAGCAGGGCGGCTATGAACTCGACATAGATCCATGGCGGGCCAGAGAGAACCTTGACAATTGCCATCCGGACCTCAAACGAGTTTTCGAGGCCCGCGCCCGTAACTTCATGAGTCTCTATAAAGAAGATAAATACGACTTCGCCATCGTCCATTTCATGGAGACCGACAGGTTGCATCACTTCATGTGGGAGTATATGGACAAGGACGACGAGAAGTACGGAGCCCAGTTCATGGACATATACGCCGGCATCGACGAGTTCATTGGGCGGGTGGACGCGGAGGTTGGCGACGATGTGAACCTCTTCGTCATGTCCGACCATGGATTCTGCACGCTGAAGAAGGAGATATACATCAATAGATTCCTGGAAGACAGGGGTTACCTGGTCTGCAAACCGGACGCCAAGTCGCTTGAGGACATGGATCCCTCCAGGACAAGGGTATTCTGCCTCGACCCGGGGCGTATCTACATCAACCTCGAAGGCCGCGAGGCGGCGGGCATCGTCAAGAAAGGCGATTACGAAGCCCTGAGAGAAGAAGTCAGGAAAGAGCTCCTGGACCTTTGCGATGAGGAGGGCACGCGCGTCGTGCGGGGGGTACTCACCAGGGAGGAGCTCTATGACGGGCCCAACTTCGAGTACGCTCCCGACCTGGTGGTAAATCCGGTGGACGGGTACGACCCCAAGGGCGCGTTCGGGAAGGACAATCTCTCCGGCAAGGGCCCCATCGTGGGCATGCACACTTACGACGACGCCATGCTCTTTACAAGGGGACTTGAGCTCAAGCCCGAAGGCGCGGCCGTGATAGACGTGACCTCGACGATTTTCGACGTCATGCAGGCCGCCCGCCCGTCCGACATGGACGGCAAGTCGCTACTGGCGTAGGAAAGACGCAATTGCTTGGACGTCAGAATTGAATGGATGTTAAAAAGGAGAGGGCCTGCTCGGGAGAGCAGGCCTTCCCATTTTCCTCTGACAGGGCTGTCGCCCTGATTCGGCGCCCTTATTCTATGTAGCCAAGACCTCTGAGGCGTTCCTTGACTTTCTCTTCATCTTCCTCGGAGTAGGCCTTGTCCTCGCCGGTTCCGCCCTTGCTGATGTAACCGATGGTCTCCAGCGCGAGCATGACCTTGGCCACCGACTGCTCGACGCTTTCATTGTTGGTGTCAACGATGACTTCAGCCTTCTCGGGCTCTTCGAACGGCATGTGCCACCCGGCGATGTCGCTTATCTCGCCTCGCTCGGCGCGCTTATAGAGCCCTTTGGGGTCGCGCTTTTTACATTCCTCGAGTGAGGCCTGGACCCAGACTTCCACGAAGTTGTCTACATAGCTGCGGGCGCGGTCCCGGTGGGCTCTCAGGGGCGACACGGCCGCCACTATGGCCGAGACGCCGTTCCGCGTCAGCATCTTGCCCATGAAGGCGAGCCTCTTGGTATTGATATCCCTGTCTTTGGCTGTGTAGCCCAGGTCGGGACTCAAATTGGCCCTGATCTCGTCGGCGTCGAGGTTCTCCACCAGCACGCCCCGGTCCCTGAGCGCCTTCTCAACGCCCCGTGCGACTGTTGATTTCCCGGAAGCCGGGACGCCTGTGAACCAAAGAAAAACACCTTTCTCCATTGAACTCCCCCTTCTAGTAAGTGACGGGTTTGCCTTCCATTTCCTGAGGGATCTTAAGACCCATCTCGTTGAGGATGGTAGGCGCTATGTCATATATGCTCACCTCGTCGATCTTCTTGCCGCGCTTGACCTTGGGGTCATAGAGCATGAAAATCCCGTGCTCGGCATGCACGGCGTCGTCCGGGCCGACCTCGGTTTCGAAAGAATGAATCGAGTCATGGCCGACCGAACCTGTCGAACGCCAGTAGAGGTCACCGAAGTAAACGATGAGGTCTGGGGCCTGGTCGATATGGGGCCCGCTATAGACTTCCTGGGGCTTGAGTACTCTCGTGCCGATGTTCTTGCCGTTCTCGTCGGTGATTGCGCGGAGCTTCTCGGCTATCTCGTCCCGCACCTCTTCGTATTTTTCGGGGTCCACGATGCCGTTCTTCTCCCTGCCCTTCACGTTGAGGAAGAGCCGGCAGTAGTAGCCGCCGAGCCCCCAGGCGGTGGTGTTGTCCCAGTCCACCTCGACCTTGTCGAACTTGGTCACCTCCTTGGGCACGGTCTTGAGCTTCATGTAGCCTTCCTGAATCAGCCAGTCGTTGACGTTGATGGCGCCCTCCATCTTCTTGGCGCCGTGGTCCGATACCACTATGACCACCGTGTCGTCGTCCAGCTTGGCCATGAGCTCGCCGATGCGCTTATCGAGATACTTGTAATAATCCGGAATGGCGTTCTCGTACTTGTTGCCCGCCTCGTACTTCCGGTGGGTCTTGTCCATGTATTTCCAGAAACCGTGGTGGAGCCGGTCGAGCCCCATCTCGATGAACATGAAGAAGTGCCAGGGCTTCTCGAGGAAGGCCTCAGCCAGGTCGAAGCGCTGCTTGGCCATGTCGCGGATCTCCTGAAGCAGCGAGTCCTTATCCTCCCGCCGGAACTTCTTGACATCTATCGTATAGTCTCCCACCGCCGCCTTGATCTCGTCCTTTATGAACCCGGGAAACGTGTAGTCGCTGTCGGTGTCGGGGGCGAGGAAGCCCGTGACCAGCAGGCCGTTCATCGGCTTGGGCGGATACGTCTGCGGCACGCCGATTATGTTCGCCAGATATCCTTCGCGGTTTATGAAGTCCCAGACGGTGGGCTCGTGAATGACCGTCGAATTGGCTATCCAGAAATCCTGGTAGGAGTATTCGCTCCGGTTCCTGAAGCCGAATATGCCCAGCTTCCCTGGGTTTTTGCTCGTGACCATGCACATCCATGCCGGGCAGGTGATGGGAGGGATGCTGCTCTTCATTCTCCCGTATACGCCCTCGTTCATGATCTTCTTGAAATTGGGAAGCTGGTCGGCGTATTCGTCGAAGACCAGCTGCGGCGCGGCGCAGTCCAGCCCTATTACCATGACCTTCTTCTTGAGTGCCATACTGCTCTCCTCTTTAGCCCACAAACGGGTTTTCGAACTTCTTCTGGGCCTCAAATACCTCCGGCCTGATCATCTCCGGAGGAGGAGTCCCGCCCTCGGTGAGCATCTTCCTGACGACGGTGCCGGAGAAGAAGATCTTCTGGTCGTCGCCATGCGGACAGGTCCTGTCGCTCTCCAGAGCCGCGCACTTCTTGCAATGGAAGAAGTCTCCGCGCACCGTGATCGGGCTGATGTCAAGGTCGCCGATCTCGGCGAAGATGTTGATTGCGGCCTCGGGATGATAGTAGTCGCCGACGCCGGCGTGGTCCCTGCCGACGATGAGATGCGTGCAGCCGTGGTTCTTACGGATGATTGCGTGATGCACGGCCTCTCGCGGACCGGCGTATCTCATCTCCATGGGGAGAATGCTGAGAAAGACCCTGTCTTCCGGGAAGTACTCCTTGAGGAGAGCCTCATAGCACTTGAGTATGACTTCGTCCTTGTAGTCGCCCTTCTTTTTCTTGCCTATAACGGGGTGAATCAGAAGGCCGTCCACAAGCGAGAGCACGGTCTTCTGCATGCGCTCGTGGCCGACATGCGGGGCGTTCCTCGTCTGGAATCCAGCCACCGTCTTCCAGCCTCTCTTCTCGAATACCTCCCTGGTCTCGGCGGGAGTCAGGTTGTACTCGGGGAAGGGATCTCTCGTGGGGTCGACGAGGTCGATGTCGCCGGCCAGGAAGACGTCCTTCATCTCCATCGTGGACTTGACGCCCGGGTGTTCCAGGTCATTGGTGCCGAAGACAGCTGCCGCGATCTTATCCTTGGGATATGAGAACTTCTCGGTCATGTGGAGAATCGCAATCGGCTTGCCGTCCCCGCTCTCAAGGCAGACATCGTCGCCTTCGCTGAGCCCGGCTGCCTCTTTCTCGGTCACGTCCAGCAGGATGGGCACCGTCCACGGCACGCCGCTCGCCAGCCGCATGTTTTCAAGCACCGGCTCGAGATCGGCCTCGCCTATGAAGCCCTCCAGCGGGCTGTAACGCCCACATGAGATGTTGCGGATATCCTTTACCGTCTCCGCGTCAACGGTGATGCTCTTCATTCCCTCGACGCTGGCGAGGGCTTTCTTGAGCTGGTCGCCTTCCAGCTGCCGGTTGACGAGTTTCCCCCCATGAGGCTTGATCATCGGCTCTTCTCCTCCTCAATGACATTAACGAAATCCACAAACCTGGATGATGGTGCCGGTGAGACACACTCCCCACATTATATATATCTCGGCCACCTTGCGCAATACGCTTAGGACCTTTATTTGCAGGGAATTGCGGCCATCGGCCGGGGCCCCGCGGCCCCCCGCCGCTGCCCCCTAGCCGCCCAGGCCAAGGACCTCCAGGACGGTCGGGAACACCTCCGAAATACGCATATCACGCTCGGGCAGGGGGCGCCCGGAGTTATGCAGCATGAATACTCCGAACTGGGCGTGGCCTCCCGAGACCTTCTTATGGGTGGTGGTCATGCCCAGCGTGCCGCAGAAGAGCGTCCGGTCGACGCCGTAGGTGTCTTTGAGCTCGAAGACGATATCCGGGTACTTGCCCACGCTCCCGCCGCTGAAAGCCTCCTCGCGCCGCCGCGCGTAAAGCACGACCTCTTCTCCGTCTCTGTCCTTGAGCGAGAGAAGCAGGGCAATCAGCTTATCTCTGAGGTCCTCATAGTCCCCGCCCGAGGCCTCTATCAACGGCCGGTTCATCTCTATGCCGCTGAATGATGTCCCGCCTCCAAGGTCGGACGCCCATGCCAGGCTGGCCTCCTTCTCGGTGGCGTATGAGGAGGACTTGAGGCTCTTGCGCTTCTCCTTGGGTATGATATGCGCTATCCTGTAGACCCAGTCCTCAAGGTCGAGTCTCTGCATCAGCGTGAGAAAAGCGTTCTTGGTCCTCTCCAGGAGGGCCACCGGGCTCAGGGGTCCCGCGGCGCCCTGCCTCGAGGCCAGGTAGCCCTCTCCCCTGAGGACCTCGTTTATGAATACGGCGTTGGGCGGCCTCATGCCATGTCCGTGATCGCTGACTATGAGGAGGGCCTGACCGGGTGAAAGCCGCTCCATGAAGTCTCCGATGATGCCGTCGAATAGGATGAAGAAGTCCCTGATGGCGCCTTCGAACTCGTTGCTGCCGGGATATGTCGGGTCGCCGGGGTCCATGTAGCGCCACAGGTAGTGCATCACGCGGTCGAGCGTCAGGAAGGAAAGGAAGAATAGGTCCCATTCCTCGAGGTCCATAAGCTCCAGACCGAATCTCGCGAGGTCGCGGGTAACGAAAGCGGTGCGCTCGATGAAGGCGCCGAGCTCGCTTTTCTGCGGGAAGTCGGTCATTCCCCCGAGCTCCGGGATGTCGAAGCGAGTCAGGATGTCCGGGGGCTCGGCCTGGACTTCGCCCGTGATGAACACGGGACCGTTCACCATTATGCCGTTCAGCTTCCACACGGGGTAGGCAAGAAGCGGATTTATGACGCAGACCCTCTTTCCGGCTCGGCTCGCCCTGTCCCAGAAGGTTTTGCCGACCAGCGCGCTCGTGTCGAGAGCCGATTTCCCCTTGAAGTCGAGATAGTCCATCGTGTCCACGATGCCGTGCTCCCACGGGTGCTGTCCCGTGAAGATGGTCACCCAGGCCGGTATGGAGTCGGGAGGTTTGGTGGACTCGAGCCGCCGGTAGGAACCGGCCCCCATTATCTTCGAGATATTGGGAAGGTCGGCCGCCCACTTCTCCACGAGGTCGGGGTCAAGGGCGTCTATACCCAGTATAACCAGTCTGCTCAACCTGTTGCTCCCCCTATCTCCCTGCGGATGTCGGTCTGCACGTCCTCTTTCGATTTGGTTGCGTCCACGGTGCTGGCGCCGACATGCTCTGCGATAATATGGTAAACCGGGCGGCGGGACTCAAGGTATTCAATTGACGGGATGTCGTCCTTGCGCTTCATGCTCTCTTCCGGGGGAAGGTCCAGAAGCAGAACCTTGTCGGGCCTGGGAAAGAGCCTGAAGAAGACCGAACCCAGCAGGCGCAGGGCCTCGCGGCCCTCGCTACCGAAAGCCGAGTCTATGTCTATCATGGAGTCATAGACGTACCTGTCGAGTATAACCGTCGTGACATCACGCTTGAGGCGCCCGACCGCTCTCCTGAAACTTATGTAATGGTCGATGAGCGTCGTGGAGCGCCATATGCTTCGCAATAGCGGATTCCTGAACATCGACTGCTTGGACCGCGTGTACTTGCGGTAAGAATCGGGATCGGCTATCCCCTCTCCGCGTTTCTCTTCGCGGGGTCCTCCGAGAACTGCCTTGCCGATCCGGATCAGGGGGGCTGTCATATAGGACTCGCCACGCATCCACACAACCTCCGCTTTCTCGCCCCTGGCGGCGAGCCATTCGGCCAGCATGTTGGCCTGCAGGGTCTTGCCGCTGCCGTCAAGCCCCATAAGCACTATTATCTTACGTTTCATCCGATCTCCTGCTCCATAACCTCAAGGATCTCGTCTGCAACGCTGTCCCAGGTGAGGTTCTCAACCATGCTTCTTGTCGACGCCCGCTCAAGACTCATGGCCCGGGCGAATTTCTCTTTAAACTCTCCCTCTTCTCCGCAGATGAAAAGGCCGTTCCCCTCGGTGAATAGATCCGGGATGCCGCCGAACGCCGTGGTGACGACGGGTATATCGGTCGCCATGGCCTCCAGGATCGAAAGCGGTATCTCGATGGCTCCCCTGGCGTTTAGGGTCGGAAACAGGTAGCAGTCGGCCAGCCGGTAGATCTCTTCTATGTTCTCTATGTACTCGTCTATAACCGCAACCGACTCGCGCCTCAGCCACTCCCGCACCCCGGGGTCCGGCACCGTGCTCGTGCTTGTCACGACGGCCAGCCTGGTACCTTTCAGTTCCAGCCTCTTGAGCAGCTTGAGGTTGCGCCGGGCGGATATGTGGCCTATATGAAGCGCGATCTTGCCCTTGCCCAGGCCGTACTTCTCCCTCAGGCGCTCCTTCTCGCCGGCCGCGGGAGGCCTGAAGACGGCCGTGTCCACGCCCAGCGGAACTCGCTTCGCGCGTACCCCCGCCTTCTCCATAATGGCCCGGCTCTCTTCGGACAGCACGAGGGCCAGTCTCGGGCGGATAAACGATATGAAGCTCCTGACTATGTCCGAAAAGGTGCGCCTCTGCAGGGAAAGCACGACCACGGGTTTCCCGCCCGATTGCATCCTGATGAGCTTGGCCCGCGTCATGCTCATGGGCGTCGCCGATGTCTGCGGGATATAGAGGATCGCGTCGCAATCGACTCGCTTCAAGCGGCTTGAGAATCCGCTCCCCAGCAGCAGCTTGTTACGCGGCAGGGTCTCAACCTCGAACGGGAGCTTCCCGTATCTTGACGCAAAGATGGTGGCCCGGAGCCTCACGGCAATGGCTGCCGCTATCTCCGAGGTGGCCTTCTTGAACCCCTCGTCCAGCGGGGAGGATATGTCCTCGCTCACTATGGCTATCTTCTCAAGTGTCATCATGGCTTCGCCCCATTGTATTTGGTGCCCGAGAGCCGGTCAAGCCCCCGTTGGGGTCAGGTCTCTTATTTGGGGTCAGGTCTTGAAATGCACAATATACCTCCCGGGATGCCGGGGCCATACATCCTCCGGAGTGCCCGGGCCACATGTCCGCGGGGGCGGATAGCAGAGAGCACAATCAACACGCCGGGGCAAGAGGGCAAAGAGTATTTGAAAATCCTGATAAGGCCATTGTATACTGCCCCCGAATCAGCCCCTTGGAAAGGACGGCGATATATGTGTAGGTGTTATGTCGTTGCGCTAATCCTCATGCTGCTGCTCGCGTTTGCGGGCCCGGCGTCGCTGCTCGCCGGAGAGGGCCCGGACTCGCTGTGGTCGAAGGCCATCTCGCTTTACGAGTCAAATGACAACTGGGTTCCGGGCAGCGTCTACATGCACATGCAGGAAGTGGACAAGCACGGGCAGCCCAAAGACGAGAGGGGTCATGAAGTATGGACGCGGCTCTATCTCGATGAGGACGGAGAGGTCGAAGGCGAGCTGGTGAAAGTGCTCGATAACGGGGAGGACATAACAGAAGAGGAGAGGGCCAGGAGAGAAGAGGAAGAAAGAGAAAACGAAGATGAAGGCGGTGATGATGACCGCAGCGTCACCATGGAGGGGTACATGCCATTCGATCCGGAGCACCAGGACGGTATGAACTTCCATGCTACCGGCGATTTGGAGGTTGTGAACGGCAGGCGCTGCGCCGTGTTCGAGTTCGAGGATGAACGGAAGGGTGAAGATGAGGACGATGATGACGACGATACGGTCGTGACGGGGAAGGTGTGGCTCGAACTGGAAAAGGGCGTGCCCATGAAGATGGAATATACGACAGATCCCCTTCCCAAACGAGTGAAGAAGATGAATACCACTGTTGTCTTTGAATTTACAGACCCCGACACATGGCGCCCAGCGAGTATGAGCGTGGAGGCCACCGGCGGCTTCCTCTTTATAAAGAAGCACTTCCATATGCATATGACCTTCGACGACCACTGGCGCATGCCGGAAGAAGGCGAGGTCGTCGAGGGCGATGGGACCGGAACGGTGGAGGATACGGAAGCCGTCCCGGCTCAGGAGTAGACTGCGCGATGCCGCGAAAACGAAAGCCGATAGCCCTTGATGCCTACGAGAAGCTGGCGGAGCGATATGCGGCTCTGATCGATGACAAGGTGGAAAACGCCTGCTTTGAGCGCCCGGCGACACTGTCACTCTTGCCTCATGTGGGCGGGATGAGGGTGCTGGACGCCGGCTGTGGGTCCGGCCGCTATGTCGAATGGCTTGTGGAGCGCGGCGCTGAGGTCGTCGGAGTGGATGTGAGCCCGAAAATGCTCCGGCAGGCCCGGAATAGAGTGGGTAAGCGCGCGGAGCTGCATCTCGCCGACCTGGGGAGACCGCTCACCTTTCTTAAGGACCGGTCGTTCGACCTCGTTCTCGCGCCCCTCGTACTTGACTACGTCGAGGACTGGGCGCCGCTGTTGTCTGAGTTCAACCGCGCCCTGAAGGGGTTCGGCATTCTGGTGTTTTCATGCGGACACCCATTTTCGGCTCTGGAGCGGCATCCGGATGCCAATTACTTCGCCACCGGGCTCGTGGAGGATTGCTGGCGCGGCTTCGGGGAGCCCATAGTCGTCCCCTGCTACAGGCGGTCCGTAGGTGCGATCCTGTCAAGCCTGCTTGACGCCGGCTTCGCGCTTGAGAGATTCCTCGAGCCACAGGCCGGGGAAGAGGTAAGGAAGCGGGACCCGGATGCCTTCAAGCGGCGCAGCCGGCTGCCGTCGTTTATCGCAGTTCGCGCGCGCAAGACCACCCGTTAGGGGGACCGATATGACGTCCAAGGAGAAGTACTGCCTGCTTTGCGAGGAGGTCAGGGAGGAGTACCGGAAGGAGAGCCTTTACTGGATTGTCGACCTCAGGGTCTCGACCGCATTCGTCGCCCGAAACCAGGTCTGCCGGGGATACGTAGTGCTGGTCTACAACAGGGCCCATGCGACCGAGCTCTATCACCTCGACCGCGAAGACCGAATAGCTTTCATGGACGACCTTATGGACATCGCATCGGCGATTGACAGGGCCTATTCGCCTCACAAAATGAACTACGAGCTCCTCGGGAACCTGGTTCCCCATCTTCACTGGCATGTCATCCCCCGGCGCAAATCGGATCAGATCGACCTCACGCAGCCTGTGCTCGGCAAAGACTATGCGGAAATGAGGCTTTCCCCCGAGGAGTATGCCGAGATAATCGCCGAGATAAGGGCCTGTCTGTGAGTCCGCGCCGCGACGCGCCCGGCCCGGAAGAGCCTATCTTCAGAGTTGACAGGTGCCGGGGAGTTGTTATACTTGGCTTGTATGAGGTGATTGTAACAGTCCCGAAAGGAGGCGTGATTTAATGACTGCAGGGTATGTGCGCATTCGTGCAGGGTCGCGCCCCGGGATACCTCGCTTCTAGTTTTCACACCGAGGTTCCAGGGCGTTCCCGGCGGGGACGTCTATCCGCTTATCTTCCGACCACGGCCGCGGCCTGAGCACAGTCTGTGCTATACGACGCGGGCTCCGTCAGGACATGCGAATAATGACAGCCCTGCTGCCGATAATATGACAGGAGTGAGCTACTTATACGAAAGGCTGGAGAATGAAAATCACCGCTGAAGAGCTCCGCAATATGCTAGAGACGGAACGGTTCCCGAAGTCGAATGCCTATGACCCGGTCTGGGTCGCGGAGAACCAGATGGGGCCGAACGCGCTTTGGCTCAGCGAGTGGCTCTGTGAGAAGATGGTTCTTAAGCCGGGCATGAGGGTGCTCGACATGGGTTGCGGCAGGGCGTTGAGCTCGATCTTCCTGGCCCGGGAGTATGGAGTCGAAGTGTGGGCCAATGATCTCTGGATTAAGGCCGGAGACAACTGGGAGCGCGTACGCGCAGCCGGCCTTGAAGACAGGATCTTTCCCATACATGCCGAGGCCCATGCGCTTCCCTACGCAGAGGGCTTTTTCGACGCCATCGTGTCGCTGGACTCGTATCACTACTACGGGACCGACGACCTATACCTGGGCTACATTACGAAGTTCCTTGAGGCAGGCGGGCAGATAGGAATCGTCGTGCCCGCTCTCATGCGCGACTTCGACGGGGACGTACCCGAGCATCTCACGAGGAAGCGCGGGGACGGAAGCGCGTTCTGGGCCGAGGACTGCTGGACCTTCCACACACTTGACTGGTGGCGCAGCCTCTGGGGCCGGTCGAGCCTCGTGGATCTGGAGGTCGCGGACATATTGGAGGACGGCTGGCGCTTCTGGGCTCAGAGCGATAAGGCCTTTGAGGCCGCGGGCACCAACATATTCCCTTCGGAGGCGCCGGTGCTGGAGGAGGACGGGGGGCGCTTCATGGGATTCGTAAGGCTGGTGGCCCGCAGGACGAACAAATGAGACAGGCATGCGAGCGGACTTGAACGGATGAAAGGAGGACGCTACATGAATGCCGGAACACTGGCGTTATGCGGAATCGGTGTTGAGGCTTACGGAGGCGGCCGCTTGAGGTGAGCGTCCGCACAAAAGGTGATGCACTCCTCCGTGGGCCGGGATTTAACTCACGAGGAGGATTGAGATAATGCAGTTATATGCACTGGGGTGGGATTCGGGTTTCGAGGAATCCTTCCGGGAATACAGGTCACAGAATCTCCTGCCTGCCAGAATAGCGCGCGAGCATAAGAGCCTCTATCTGGTGTACGCGGAGCGTGGAGAGTTCACTGCGAAGGTGAGGGGCAAGCTCCGCTATGAAGCGGGCCTGAGCGGGGAGATGCCGGCGGTCGGCGACTGGGTTGCCGTCAGGCCGATGGACGGCGAGGCGCGCGCCATCATACACGGCGTGCTGCCCAGAAAAAGCGCCTTCTTGAGGAAGGTGGCCTGGGTGAAAACCGAAAGCCAGGTGCTCGCGGCCAATATCGACACCGCGTTTCTCGTAATGGGTCTCGCAAGCAACTTCAACCTGCGGAGGCTCGAGCGCTATCTAACTCTGGCGTGGGAGAGCGGCGCGCGGCCGGTAGTGATTCTCAATAAGGCAGACCTCTGTGACGACGTGGAGGCCAAGATAGGCGAGGTCGGGACCATCGCCTTCGATATTCCGACGCACGCGGTCAGCGCCAGGGAGGGTACGGGGCTGGAGGCGATCGAGGAGTATCTCGGCCCGGGAAAGACAGCGGTGCTGCTGGGCTCATCCGGTGTCGGGAAGTCAACGCTGATCAACCGCCTGCTCGGTATGGAACGCCAGGCGACCGGGGAGGTGCGGGAAGCGGACGGCCGGGGCAGGCATGTGACCACGTCGCGCGAGCTCGTCATGCTTCCGGGCGGGGGCGTGTTAATCGACACTCCCGGTCTGCGCGAGCTCCAGATGTGGGCCGATGAGGACAGTGTTAAAGGCTCCTTTGAGGATATAGAAGCCCTCGCGGAAGGATGCCGTTTCAGAGACTGCACTCATGAAAGCGAGCCCGGCTGCGCGGTCAAGCAGGCCATCGAGAGCGGAGACCTTGATGATAAGCGCTTCTCCAGCTACAAGAAAATCAAGCGCGAGCTCAATATGCTCGCTGTCCGCAAGGACCAGAGAGCCAGGCTCGACCAGAAGAACAAGCAGAAGCAGCTCGCCAAGCGCATCAGGCAGATGCAGAGATTCAGGCGAAAGCGATAGCCAATATGTTGACGAGGTTGTAAAATGATGTCGCCTGCCGGCAGAAGGGTTTGCCATGGACCTGAGAAAAGAACTGACACTGCTGGACGTGTTCTGCATAGCGAGCGGGGCGATGATCAGCTCGGGTCTCTTCATATTGCCCGGTATCGCCCATGCCGTTGCCGGACCTGCAGTGGTTTTTTCTTATTTCATTGCCGGGCTGCTGGCGGCGACGGGCATGTTGAGCCAGGCCGAGCTGGTCTCGGCGATGCCCAAGGCCGGAGGAACGTACTTCTATGTAACGCGGACGCTCGGTCCCGCCGTCGGGACGGTCGACGGGCTGATCACCTGGTTCTCCATTACCTTGAAGAGCGCTTTCGCGCTCGTCGGAATGGCGGCCTTCGCCCGGGTGCTCTTCGACATCAATATGCAGGCCGTAGCAACGGCGCTCTGCGTATTCTTTGTCCTCGTTAACTTAATCGGCGTCAAACAGGCGAGCAGGACCCAGGTGGCGCTTGTGCTGGGCCTGCTCGCCGTTCTCGTGTTCTACGCCACGCGAGGATTCCCCGAAGTGCGGGTGCAGAACCTGGAGCCGTTCGCCCCCGGCGGCACGTCAGCCATCTTCCTTACGGCGGGAATGGTGTTCGTTTCATACGGCGGCCTTCTCAAAGTTGCGAGCATAGCCGAGGAGATCAAAGACCCGGGCCGCACTATACCTTTGGCGATGATACTGTCGCTCGTAATCGTGGGGCTTCTCTATATGCTGGTGGTGCTGGTTACGACGGGCGTGCTTGACGCAAACCTGCTAGATCACTCGCCCACGCCTATCTCGGACGGAGCGGAGGCGTTCATGGGCCGGTCCGGTTGGATAGTCATGGGTATCGCGGCGCTTCTCGCCTTCATATCGACCGCGAACGCGGGCATCATGGCGGCTTCGCGCTATCCCCTGGCCCTGAGCCGCGACGGTCTGCTTCCGGAATTCCTGAGGAAAATCCACCCCAGATTCAAGACGCCCTATGTCTCGATTCTAATAACGGGCGGTCTCATGATCCTTGCGCTCTTTATGAAACTCAACACGCTTGTGAAGGCGGCTTCCACGGTTCTCATTATCACGTATACTTTCTCATGCCTTGCAGTCATCATCCTCAGGGAGAGCCGAATCCAGAACTACCGGCCGCGGTTCCGGGTGCCGCTCTACCCGGCGATTCAGATCGTAGGAGTGGCGGGTTTCATGTTCCTGCTCTACCAGATGGGCCGGGCCTCGCTTTTCTCGAGCCTTGGCATAATCGGGACCGGGGTCGTTGTGTACTGGGTGTACGGTCGTGGCAGGACGATCCGCGAATTCGCGCTTCTCCATCTCATCGAGCGGATAACCGCGAAGGAAATCACGACCAGATGTCTTGAGACCGAGCTTAAGGACATTATCCGCGAGCGCGACGACATAACCAAGGACAGGTTTGACCGGGTAATTGAGGAGAGCATGGTGCTCGATATCGACGAGACGATGGATGTCGAGCCGTTCTTCAAGATTGTCTCGGAGGCCATGTCCGGGCACCTCCGACTGATGCCGGATGATATTCTGCATGCGATTCACGAGCGGGAGAAGCAGAGCAGTACTGTGCTCCGTCCCGGCCTGGCGATACCGCATATAGTCGTCGAGGGCGAGAAGACTTTCGACATACTGCTGGCGCGGTCGAAGGGCGGTGTCTATTTCTCCGAAGACGCCCCGCATGTTCACGCCATATTCGTGCTCGTCGGCACGCGGGACGAGCGCAACTTCCACCTGAGATCCCTCTCGGCCATAGCCCAGATAGTCCAGGACCCGGGTTTCGAGGAGAAGTGGATGGCCGCGGAGAGCACGGAGGAACTCCGGGACATCGTTCTTCTGGGCGAACGCAGACGCTAGCCCCGGCACTCTCCCCGACATGTCACGGGACTTGCTCGACGGTATACATCGCGGCTCCCCGGCAGTGGAATGCTTCTTGCAGTTAAGAGGGGCGTCGACCACGTTTCCAGGTCGCCGCCTGGCGCGCTGATGTCATATATCTGTCTATCTCCAATAATGTCATTGAATTAGATATGTGTGTGCGGTATGCTACAATAAGTGGGCAATACCTGAAAGGAGAGACCCGTGCAAAAGAGTGGTCATCACGCTGCAGTTCTCATGGTCTGCCTCGTCTGCACAACTGCGTTTACCTGCGCATCCGCAAGGGCGGAGGCTATCATCATCACGCATGCCTGCACGGACACGTCGGCCATTCCCAGGGCGTGGATCGACGCCGCCCAGGCCGGCATCAGGATGCACTACGCCCATACTTCGCATGGAGGCCAGCTCACCACGGGGCTCAGCCGTATCGAGTCGGGCGATGCCGCCTACAGCGTGGCCATCGGCTACTCCTCGCTTCCCGTGGAGGCGGGCGCGCTCTGCATATTCGACGGACAGGAGCATGACACTTACATTACCCCGGACGAGTACTGGGAGACGGAAACCGGCCTCAATTACACCCGGGACGTTCTGAATAGCAACCCCACCATCAATGTATCGATGTGGTCCTGGTGCACACAGCTCAACTATTACAGCCAGGCGCAGTGCCAGGACTACATAGACGCCATATCGCTGCTGGAAAGCGAGTACCCCGGCGTCAGGTTTGTATACATGACATGCAATGCGCAGGCCACCGGGAGCAGCGGCTACAACAGGTATGTAAATAATGAGATGATTCGCCAGCACTGCTCCGGCAACGACCGCGTGCTCTTCGACTTCGCCGACCTGGACGCCTGGTGGTACAATCCGTCGACGGGGTGGGAGTTCTCTTCATATGAATACGACTCAACCGATGTTCCCGTGGAGCACCCCCAGTTTAACGGCAACGAGTCCGGCCACACGACCTATGAAAGCTGCGAGCAGAAGGGGAAGGCGGTGTGGTGGCTGGTTGCCAGGCTGGCCGGCTGGCAGGTTGACAGCGCTTCTGTCGAGCCCCGCATGCCGGATGAAATGCCCGATGTCGCACTACACGGCGCTGAGCCCAATCCTTTCAGCACAACCACGGCGATCAGGTTCTCGGCTCCCCCGGCCGGCCGGGCGGCGTTGAGGATATACAATGTCGCCGGGCAGTGCGTGCGCACGGTCGCAGATGGCTGCGGCGCGGGCCCGCACGCCGTCATATGGGACGGCCGAGACGACGCCGGACGCGCCGTGCCGACCGGGGTCTATTTCGTCGGCCTGTGCTGCGGCGATGAGATTGCGGACGTCGAGAAGCTGGTTGTCCTCAGGTAGGAGCCGGACCAGAAGGCCATTGAATTTGGGCCGAGGAGCCTGCACACTCACCCCGGCAATCTAAATCCGCTTACCCGGGGTATGACCATCTGTGCAAACCGGCCGCGATTGTGCAGACTATTTCATCGATGAGGGCGAATTCGGCGCTCTTGCCGACTGGCTGGGGGAGGCCCCCGAGACGGTGATCCCCGCACATAGCCTCCGCCGCCGGTTGTGCAGGGCATTTGCCCTTGGCGAAGCACCGCATTATGAAGCTGCCGTGATCCGGCTCGACTGCGCGCCCAGAGAGCCTATGGTCTTCGGGAGCGACCCTCAGGCGCTCTTCGAGATGCTGCGATATGTTGAGGATTGGGATAGTATCAATGTAAATGAGAAGATTGCGCAGGAACTTGCGCATATCATCGAAAAGCACGGGGGGGCGAAAGTCCTTTGCACCAGCGACCTCTATTATGCGCTCAACGGGCCGGCCACCGACTTCAGGCACCATGACGTCCGCGAGCTGGTCCCCGACGACGTCGCTCTTCTCGAAGCCGCTCCGCCCGAGCTCCGGGGCTGTGGTTTCCGCACGAGCCTGGAGATGCTTGAAGAAGGCGTGGTCGCCTGCGGGCTCATCTCAGGCAGGGTGATTGCAATCGGGCATACCAGCGCAATGAGCGGGGGATACGCCGACATAGGCGTATACACTTCGCCTGACTGGCGGGGCCGCGGATTCGCTACGGCCTGCGCGTCCATGGTCGCCAATCGAGTGCAGAGCATGGGCCTCACGCCGGTATGGAGCACAAGCGATGACAACCCAGTGTCGATTAAGATTGCAGAGAAGATCGGTTTTGAGAGAGTATCAAGGAGGGGCTTCCTGGTCCCTGGGCCGCAGCGCGGGGATGGAGACACGGAGGTTTGAGATGAACAGGCAGGGCAGAGAAGGAGACGGCCGGGGTGACGCCTATGAAGGATTCGCCGACCGCTACGATCTCTTCTTCGGGCATTTCGAAGCTCACAGCCCCCAGCTCAGCACTTTTTATAAGAAGGTCTTCGAGGACAACGGCGTGAAGCGCGTGCTGGATTGCGCATGCGGGACGGGCCGCCACCTGTTCTTGTTTCACAAGCTCGGTTTCGAGGTTGTGGGCTCGGACGTATCGCCGGCAATGCTGGCGCAGGCGCGCCGGAATCTGGGTGAACGCGACATCGACATACCGCTCAGGCACATCGATTATCGCGAGCTGCCTGAGAACTTCGGTGAGAAGTTCGACGCCGTGGTCTGCCTGACCAGCGCCATCTGCGAGATGCCGGACTCGTTGCAGATGCTCCAGGCTTTCAAGAGCATGCGCGGCGTTCTGCGCGGCCGCGGCGTGCTCATCCTGTCCCAGGGAACGAGCGACAAGCAATGGGCGGAGAAACCGAGGTTCATACTTGTTGACGACACCAGGGACTTCACGCGGCTCTTCGTTATCGACTACTTCGACAACGGGGCGCGCTATAATGTCGTGGATATATTCCACGAGGGCGAGGAAGGCCGCGTCGAAGCCTGGGGTATTGACTATCCAAACCTCGTTTTCAGGGACGGACAGGAAGACCTGCTCAAGTCGGCCGGCTTCCGCGGCGTGGAGTTTTACGGGTCGTACGCTTTCGAGCCCTATTCCAAAAAGACCAGCAGCCACCTTATAACCGTTGCCTATGCCTAGGGATTCCTGGCCGGTTTCCTCCCTTGCAGTGCATCCTCAGACCGGACCCCACTTGAGCTGGCCTCACCTGAATGTGCATCTTAAGACCTGACCCCAATGCCTAGATTCTTGTGGCGGACGGCGTGCCGACCTGCTATAAACGTTGGAGTGGCAACTCGGCTATTCCAATGAATCGAGGACATATGAATCTCACCGAGCTCATAGAGAGATTCCCTTCGGACGAGGGCCTCTGCAACCAGCCGAGGCCTTATTTCAATCATTCAATTGAGATGAAATCCGTTTTCACGGCCGCAGAGAGGGCGGAGGTGCTGGAGAGCGTCGGCCTCAACGTCTTCTATTTCCCCTCCGAGATGATAACCGGCTGCGACCTCCTTTCGGATTCGGGCACCACGGCCATGACCAATGAGCAATGGGCGGCTCTTCACCTGGGCGACGAGTCCTACGGGTCCAACAAGGGCTACTTCATGCTGGCCGACCAGATCCGCGAGACATTCGGCGAGGCCTTCTTCTCGAGCCCAGGCGGCGGCGGGCCCAACGCCTTCATTTTCCACCAGGGAAGGCCCAGTGAGGACGCGCTGTTCAACATTCTGAGCCGCGTGGGCTCCGGCATGGTGATCCCTTCCAACGGCCACTTCGATACGACGCAGGCAAACATCGAGGCCAATAACATCCAGGCCCTTAACCTCTTCGCGCCCGAGCTCAAAAACCATGATTCGGACTTCCATTTCAAGGGCAATATAAACATCGAGAGGCTCAAGGGGCTCCTTGAGAAGGAGAGCGACAGGGTGCCGGTGGTGTTCATAACCATCACCAACAACACGGGCGGAGGCCAGCCCGTATCCCTGGCGAATATCGCGGAAGCCAGTGAGATAGCGCATTCATACGATATCCCCATCTTCTTCGACGCCTGCCGGTTCGCCGAGAACGCCTGGTTCATAAAGCAGTATGAAAAAGGCTATGAGAACAAGTATGTCTGGGACATCGTAAAAGAGATGTTCTCCTACGTCGACGGCTTCACCATGAGCTTCAAGAAGGACGGCCTCTCCAACATGGGCGGCGGGCTCTTCCTGAGGGAGGACGGCTATTTCATACGCCGCTATCCGGACATACCGGACGCTCTTTTCAACTACCAGGTCATGAAGGAAGGGCATCCCACATACGGCGGTCTCGCGGGCCGCGAGATAATGGCGCTGGTCGTCGGGCTTCGCACCGTGACCCAGGAGAAGTACCTCACACACAGGGTAAACCAGGTCCAGATGTTCGGACAGGCCATGGTAGAGCGCGGCATCCCCATCCTCACCCCCGCCGGCGGCCATGCCATATATCTTGACGTCAACGAGTTCTTCCAGGGGACTTCGCTCGAGCCCGGAGACTTCGCGGGCATTTCGTTTACTGCTCTCCTCCTCGCCGGCTACGGGCACAGGGCATGCGAGCTCGGCAACTTCGCGCTGGGCTCTTATGACGAGGAGACCGGCAAGACAAGGCTGCCGGAGGTCAACTTCGTCCGCTTCGCCATACCGCGGCTGAGGTATGAGAGGCAGGACCTGGACTCGGTTGTAGAGGCGGTGCAGAGCCTTCATAAGAACCGCGACAAGATCCCCGCGGTGGAAGTCACGCATGGCAGGGAACTCAGCCTTCGCCACTTCAAGGCGCGCTTCAAGTTCCGCGCGGGCAAAGGTAAGCAGAAATGAAAGACGCGGTCGACCGTATTCTCAAAGCCGAGGCCCGGGCCAAGAAGATAATCGAGGAAGCCAGGGCGGAGGGGAAGCGCATCGTCGACGAAGCCAGGGCCGGCAGGGCGGAGACCCTGGAGAAAGCGCGGGAAGAGGCGCGGGCCCGGGCGCGTGAGGACCTGGAGAAAGCGAAGGCTGATGCCAGGCAGGAAGGCGAGAAGATCATCGAAGGGGCCCGGAAACGGGCCCGGTTGATTATAGAGGGCGCTACACTGAAGGACCACGGCCTGATCGAAACAAGCATAAACAAGATTGGTGGGCTGGAGCCGTGAGATCTCTGGCGCGATACGCGGTCACCAACGCAGTCACCCGGACGATGCTCTCCGAGCTCCTCAAGCCCGGGGACTTCGAGGCCATTGTGCGCGCCGGCTCCATAGAGGAGGCGCTGACTGCGCTTGCCCGCACGTCCTATGGTGACTACATCCCGGAGGACGTCAAGGCCAACGAGCTCGCCATCGAGAAGGCGCTGCGGGAAGTGACCGCACACCGCTTCAAGCGGGCGATAAGGCATCTCACGGGGAGCCCCGCGGAGGTGGGGAAGATGCTGCTGTCGCGCTGGGAGCTCGATAATCTCGAGTTCGCGCTCAGGCTGTGGCACGGGAAAGACACGTCACTCGATGAGTACATCTCTTATCCTTCCTTTGTTCACGACATTCCCGTCTATGAGATAACGGCCGCCGAGTCAATCGATGAGATAGCCCTTGCGCTGAGACACACTCCATATATAGAGCCTGTGGTTTCGAGTTCGAGTGCCTACAAGACGCGCAGGTCCATATTCTACGTGGAGGTGGCCCTCGAGGCCGACTACTATGCGCGGCTTCTCGGCGCCATCGCGGCGCTGGGCGGCGCCGACAGGGCCGATGGGGAGCGGTTGATCGCCGCTGAAATCGACCTCCTCAATCTGTCCTGGCTCGCCAGGCTGGTCCAGTATTACGACATGCGCGACGCCGAGGTGCATGAGTTTATGATACCGGGCCCTTCGCAGATATCGAAGCGGTTGTCGGCTCCCGGTCATGCCGGTGACGCGCTTAAAGACATCAGTTCCGAACTCCTTCAGGGAAGGACGCCGGGGGGCGGGGGCCCCGCGCTCAGCCTTGAGAGGCTCTCGCTATTAGAACATGTGGTGGGCGAGATGAGCATTGCCACCGCCCGGGCTCTGATGGCGGGGTATCCGTTCAGGATCACCAGCACTCTGGCTTTCTATATTCTCATACGCATCGAGCTTAAGAACCTCTTCACCATATTCGTAGGCAAGACGAGCGGTATGAACGAGACTGAGATAATGAATAGGCTCTTCGGCCTGGGATAGGAGACTATGCTGGTTCCCGAGAGGATGAAGCGCATGAGCATCGCGATCCTCAAGCAGGACATGGAGCCCGTGCTTGAGGAGATCGCGAAGGCCGGGGTGCTTCATCTGACAAGGATAGAGGAGATAGACGAATGGGCCGCGGATCTTGAGTCCGTGGGAGTCGGGAAGCTGTCGACCGAGTATGTCAAGAGGCAGCGAAGGCTGAGAGACCTGCTCGAGCAGGTGGCGCCCCGCGCAATTGCGGCGACCGGGGAGGACGGCGGGGGCGGAGGAGACGTCGGCATCGTCGAGATCTCGGAGATAGACCGTGAGACAGCCGCCATCGAGAAAGACCTCGAGCCGATCCTGGAGGCCAGAAGAGAGCTCACTGAAAAACTGGCGAGTCTCAAGCATTTCAGGGTCCAGGTGGAGACAATAGCCCCTTCCGGCCTGCCACTGACCGGACTTGAGCGGTCCACGCTCCTTGCCAGCGCGGTGGGTGCGGTTGACGAGAAAGCCCTGCCGGCCCTGTCCGAGAAATTGAGCGATATTCCGTCAGCGGTCCTGCCTTTCAACAGGTCGGACGCGAGCGTGGACGTGGTGGTCATAGTCCTCAAGAGGAACAGGGATATTATGAACCGCGCGCTGCGCGACGTGGGATTCAAGGCAATCGAGGTTCCGGACAGCCTGAAGCATGTCTCCACGGATATGGTAAATAAGGTGAACCGGGACATAGAGAGAGTGGAGGAGGAGCTTGAAGAAGTCGGCCTCAACCTGGATGCGTCTTCCGAGGAGGCGGTGCCCAGGCTTCTTGCTCTTCTCAAGAAGGTCGAGGCGGCAGTACTTCTCACCAGGATAAAGCACTACTGCAAGCTCACTGAGAAAACCGCCGTCTTCTCAGGATGGGTACCGGGCGACGGGTCGGACGCCCTCGCGGCCCGCATACGGGAGAGAACCGGGGGAAAGGTCGTCATCGAGATTGCAGACGCGGAGTCCATACGCAAGGTGCGCGAGGGCAGGGTGGACGTCCCCGTGCTTCTCAAGAACCCTTCGCTACTCAAGCCCTTCCAGTTGCTGGTCTCGGGATACGGCATGCCGTCTTACAATACGGTCGACCCCACTCTCTTCGTGGCCATCACCTTTCTTACCATGTTCGGAATGATGTTCGGCGACGTGGGCCACGGTCTCGTTCTGCTGGTGGCGGGCATCGCGGCCTCGTTGAGGTCGGCGCGATTCAGGGACGTCGGCAGGCTGGTGGCGGCATGCGGCGGCTCATCCATCGTCTTCGGCTTCTTATACGGGAGTTTCTTCGGCCTCGAAAGCCTCATTCCAACCATATGGGTGAAGCCGCTCGAGGGCATCACGGACCTCTTCAAGTTCTCGATAGGGTTCGGAGTGGTTGTCGTGAGCCTGGGCATAGTGCTCAACATAGTAAACTCTCTGAAGGCGCACTCCTTTGTGGAGGACTTCTTCGACAAGTCCGGGCCGCTCGTGGGGATAATCTACTGGTCGGGCATCGGCATAACTGTGACTTTCCTGATGTCCTCAGGCGGATTTCCACATCCTGTGGTCTTATTCGGCCTGTTCGTCCTGCCCATCTGCCTCTTTTTCCTGAAAGGTCCGATTCTGAAGGCATTGGGCAAGCGCAAGGCCGCTTTTCCTGAAGGGCCCGGCACATACGTTATGGAAGGTGTTATCGAAGTACTCGAGATCCTCATGGGATATCTGGCCAATACGGTCTCGTTCATCCGTGTCGCCGCTTTCGGCCTCGCGCATGCCGGTCTCTTTGTGGCGGTCTTCAGTCTGGCCGAGCTCGTGGCCGAGAAACCCGGAGGTCTGGTGGTTTCATATATCGTCCTCATTCTGGGGAATATCCTCATCATATTGCTGGAGGGGCTTGTCGTGACGATTCAGGCCATGCGACTCGAGTACTATGAGTTTTTCAGCAAGTTCTTCAGGCCCGCGAAGGCCGAATACAAACCCGTTTTCATGGGCAAATTCGTAGGAACGGACAATGTGAAAGGTGGTGGATAGTTTGAAGACGAGTTCAGGCATGAAGAAGTGGATCGCCGTTTCCTTCGTCACTCTGATTGTGGTGGCCATGGCGGTTCTGGTGACATCGGCGGCTCGCGCGCAGATAGGACGACCGCAGGGGGCGCAGGCGGACACCGGCAGTCTCAAATGGGCATTCCTCTCGGCTGCCATAAGCACGGGGTTCGGATGTCTCGGGGCCGGCATAGCAGTAGCGTATGTGGGAGCCGCGGCCGTAGGAGCCATAGGAGAGAAGCCGGAGATCGCGGGCCGCACCCTGGTGTTTGTCGGTCTCGCGGAAGGCGTCGCGATTTATGGTCTCATTATTGCGATTATGATACTGGGGAAGGTCTAGGTCCGGTACGGGGTGAGCCATGAAGTTCTTCGTGATCGGCGATAACGATACCGTGCTCGGCTTCAGGCTGGTCGGAGTTCAGGGCCGGGCGGTCGAGACAAGAGAGGAAGCCCTGACCGCTCTCAGGGAGGCGGTGGAGAATAGGGAGACAGGTGTAGTTCTGATTACCGAGAAAGCGGCCGCCGGGATCAGGGATGAAGTGGAAGCCCGCCTCTACGGACTCGGATTTCCGCTGGTCCTGGAGATCCCCGACTCGTCGGGGCCGGACCCTGAGCGGCCTGAGATAGAGGACATAGTGAAGAGAGCTATTGGTGTGAGCATATGACCGAGACGGAAGGGACACATCAGGAGTCGGCGATAATAGAAGAGATTCTCGCTGATGCGGAGGCGCAGGCCCGCAAGCTGGTTGAGAACGCGGGCCGCAGCGCGGTCGCCGAAGAGAAAAAGACCGAGAAGGAGATCGAGAAAATCAGGGAAGACGCCCGGGCGGGCTGGGACTCCAGGGTCGAGAAGATCAGGATGCGGGAAGTGTCCACGGCGCGGATCGAGGCGCGCCGAATACTGCTTGACGCCCGCGAACAGGCGGTGGCAAAGATGTTCGCTGAGATTGAGGAGGGGCTCGACCACCTCAGGGAGGACCCGGGGCGCTACCGGGAGAGCCTGCGCAACCTCGCCGTGGAGGCGGTTGCGGCCATCGGTGGTGAAGGGGTCGTCCTCAGGTTCAGCGAAAAGGACAGGGGCCTGGCCGATGAGGCCCTGCTCGGCGAGATCCGGGCCGGAGTGGAGGCGGTTGCCGGAGGCACTGCATTTCAAGCCGAGTTCACGGCCGGCGCCGGCGGCGGCTGTGTCGCCGCGTCCGCCGACGGGAGGGTCGTCTTCGACAACACCCTGGGCCGCAGGCTTGAGAGGATGCGGTCGGGAATAAGAGCCATGATTGTGGGCAGGCTGGCCAATAATGATGAGTGAGGAAAGATGAGTGAGCACGTAGTCGGACAGGTGCGGAGAGTCGTAGGCCCTGTCGTGGAAGCCGGCAGAGTCAAGGGCGTCGAGATGCTCGAGCTGGTTTTCGTGGGTGACGAGAGACTCGTGGGCGAGGTCGTCCGCATTGCCGGCGATTCGGCCTGGATTCAGGTATATGAGGACACTACCGGGCTCCGCGCGGGAGCGCCCGTTTACGGCCAGGGCGAGCCCCTGTCCGCTGAGCTCGGCCCCGGGCTCGTCGGAGGCATTTATGACGGTGTGCAGAGACCACTTGATGTGCTCCGGGCCAGGACGGGCGACTTCGTGTCGAGGGGCCTCCTTGTCGAAGGGCTGGACCGGGAGAGGAAATGGGAGTTCGCGCCGGCGGCAAAGCAGGGAAGCAGAGTCAGGGGAGGAGGAGTTCTCGGGTCGGTTGAGGAGACCAGCCTTATCGAGCACCGTGTGCTTGTGCCTCCCTCCCTGGAGGGCGAGCTCACTTTCGTCGCCGCCCGGGGCGAGTACGGCGTTGAGGACGTAGTGGCCAGGGTCGCGGGCGCCGGAGGGGAAACCGAGATCAGGATGTACCAGAAGTGGCCGGTGAGAGTGGGCAGACCCTATCTCAAGAGGCTGCCGCATGAGGTTCCCCTTATCACGGGGCAGAGGGTGCTGGACACCCTGTTTCCGGTGAGCCGGGGTGGAGCCGTAGTGGTGCCCGGAGGATTCGGCACGGGCAAGACCATGGTCCAGCACGCGCTGGCCAAGTGGTGCGATGCCGACCTTGTCGTATACATCGGCTGCGGCGAACGGGGCAATGAAATGACAGAAGTGCTCGCCGATTTTCCGAAGCTGGTCGATCCCCGCACCGGAAGGTCGCTCATGGAGCGGACGATACTGATAGCGAATACCTCCAATATGCCCGTGGCGGCGCGCGAGGCAAGCATCTACACGGGAATAACAATAGCCGAGTACTACCGCGACATGGGCCATCACGTTGCGGTGATGGCCGACTCCACGTCGCGCTGGGCGGAGGCGTTGAGGGAGCTGTCGGGCCGCATGGAGGAGATGCCGGCCGACGAAGGTTTCCCAGCTTATCTGCCCACGCGCCTGGCCGGTTTTTACGAGAGGGCCGGCATGGTGGAAACGCTGGGGGGAGAGACCGGTTCAATCACCACCATAGGGGCCGTTTCTCCGCCGGGCGGCGATTTCTCGGAGCCCGTAACCCAGCATACGAAGCGATTCGTCAGGGCCTTCTGGGCCCTCGACAAGCAGCTCGCGAACGCGCGCCACTACCCGGCGGTGAGCTGGCTCGACTCCTACAGCGAGTACACCGAGGACGTGCTGGGCTGGTGGGGCGAAAGGACAGGCGGCGAATGGGAAGAACTGAGGTCGGCCATTATCTCGGTGATGCAGAAGGAGGCCAAGCTCCAGAGGGTGGTCAAACTCGTGGGGGCGGACGTTCTTCCCGACAGCCAGCGGCTCATACTGGAGACGGCGGAGATTTTCAAGAACGCTTTTCTGCAGCAGAGCGCATTCGACGAGGTCGATGCCTTCTGCGTTGCCGAGAAGCAGTACCTCATGCTCAAGATCATCGTCAGGTTCTACCGGCTGGCGTCTCAGGCCATAACCAAGGGAGCGACGCTGGTCAGCGTGAAGAAGCTCAAAGCGGTGGGCAGTATTATGCAGATGAAGCATGACTACCCGAACAGCGATGCGGACAAGCTGAAGGACCTCTTGAAGAAAGTGGAAAGGTCGCTCGATGAACTCGCAGGCATCTACTCCTGATCCCGTGGACCACAGGCTCCTCGACCGGCGTGAATACGTCGGGATAAACGAGGTATCCGGCCCGGTGCTGGCAATAAAGAACATCCACAATGTCGGTTACAACGAGCTCGTGGAGATAATCGACAAGAGCGGCAAGGTCCGCCTGGGGATGACCCTGGAGGTTTCGGAGGGCGCGGCGGTAGTCCAGGTTTTTGAGGGCACCTCAGGCCTGCGGCTGGAAGACACGCGAGTGCGCTTCCGGGGAGAGCCCCTCATGATGTCGGTTTCCGAGGAAGTCCTGGGCAGGGTGTTCGACGGGCTCGGCCGCCCCGCGGACGGCGGTCCCGAACCGGTCGGCGAGCCCAGGGACGTCAACGGCCTGCCCGTGAATCCCACGGCGCGGGAGTACCCCAGGGAATTCATACAGACGGGCATATCCGCCATAGACGGGATGAATACCCTGGTCAGAGGGCAGAAGCTGCCCATTTTCTCCGGCAGCGGCCTTCCGCATATGAGGATAGTGGCGCAGATCGCGAGGCAGGCGAAGGTGATCAGCGGGGAAGCGAAGTTTGCGGTCGTTTTCGCAGGCATGGGGATAAAGCATGATGAGGCAATGTTCTACATAAGGAACTTCGAGGAGTCGGGAGCGATGGAAAGGGCGGTGGTGTTCCTGAGCCTGGCCGACGCTCCCTCGGTGGAGCGCCTGGTGACCCCGCGCTCCGCTCTCACGGTGGCGGAGTACCTGGCCTTCGACCTCGGGATGCACGTGCTGGTGATTCTCACCGACATGTCCAACTATTGCGAGGCCTTGAGAGAGATATCCACCGAGCGGGAAGAGGTTCCCAGCCGGAAGGGCTATCCGGGGTATCTGTACAGCGATCTTGCCAGCATATACGAGCGCGCCGGCATGTTGAAGGGAAGGCCGGGCTCGATAACACAGATGCCCGTCGTCACGATGCCGAATGACGATATTTCGCATCCCATTCCCGATCTTTCCGGCTACATAACCGAGGGCCAGATTGTCCTGGAGCGGGAAATGAGCCAGAGGGGGATATACCCGCCCATCGCGGGCCTGCCGTCCCTGTCCCGGCTCATGAAAGACGGCATAGGCGAGGGCATGACAAGGGCGGACCACGCGCATCTTGCAAGCCAGCTCTTCGCCGCCTACGCGCATGTCAAGGACATAAGGGCGCTGGCTTCGGTTATCGGGGAGGAGGAGCTCACGCCGCTCGACCACAAGTACCTCGAATTCGGTGACACCTTCGAGCAGGATTTCGTAAGCCAGGGATTCGATGAGGACAGGTCTCTTATTGATACTCTGGACCTGGGCTGGAGAGTTCTTTCCATCCTCCCGCGCGAGGAGCTCCACCGCGTAAGCCCGGAGGAGCTACAGCAGTACTACAAAGGCTAGATGTTATGTATGCGTCCTGAAGGGCGAATAGAGGAGGCACATGGCCAGGTATGAAGTCGCGCCGACGCGTACGAACCTTCTGAGGCTCAGGAGCGAACTCGCCTTCGCTGACGAAGGTTATGAACTCCTCGAACAGAAACGCGAGATTCTCGTGGTGGAACTCAAGCGATTCACAGCCAGGGCCATTGAAGCCCAGCGGCGCGTGGACGACGAGCTCGCCAGGGCCTATGCTGCTCTGAAGGAGGCCGAACTCGCAAGCGGCATGTCGGGAGTCAATTCGTCCGCACGGGCCGTGAACGTGGAAGCCGACATCAACCTCAGGATGAGACGCGTCATGGGGGTCAGCATCCCGGCGGCGAAACTGGATCTCAAGGACAACCTCCCTTATTTCGGCCCGCAGGCGACTTCGGTGTGGACGGACGAGGCGATCGTGAGGTTCAAGAACGCGCTGGCGGCCATCTCGCAGCTCGCGGAAGCCAGGATTTCGGTCATACGTCTGGCGCGCGAGATCCAGAAGACGATCAGGCGCGTTAACGCGCTGGAACATGTGTTCCTTCCGGACTACAACGAAACCATCAAGTACGTTGAGGACTCACTCGAGGAAGCAGACAGAGAGTCGTTCTTCATGACCAGGCTCGTCAGGGACCGGCTCGAAGCGCGCAGGAGGTGAGTATATGGGCGCTGCCCCTCTGAGCAAGATTCTTTTGGCCGTTGATGCCACCGAGGCATCCCTCGCCGCCGCGAGATACGGAATAGCGGTTGCGGGGATATACGGGGCGGAACTTCACGCAGTTTACGTCGTAAACGAGAAGCTCCTTGAAGAGCTCCTCAGGGCCAAGGTTTTTGTCGAGGCCGAGGAAGTCGACCTGGAGGTCGACCTGGAGGAAGACGGCAATAGATATCTCTCCTATGTCAAGAAGCTGGCCCGCGACAAGAACGTCAATGTGAATACGGAGCTCTTGAAGGGCATAGTCCACCGTGAGATCGTAGATAAAGCTACCCAAATCGGTGCGACCCTTATTATTATTGGTGAGATTGAAGAGCCGCTGAGCAGGAAAGACGCCTTCTACGACGAAGGCGAGATGATCCTGCGCAGGGCGGGCTGCCCGGTTCTCATGGTGAGGGGCGAAAGCCTGGTTGACGACATTTACGACTCGCTTTGATATAGAGGCGAACTGCGGAGGAAAAGGCAATGGTTCTGGCTAACGTGATCACCGAAAAGACAGTGAAAATCGATGTCTCCGGTGTGGATAAATGGACCCTTATAGAGGAACTGGTCGATATGATTGTCGATAGCGGGAAGGCCACCGACCGCGAAGCTCTGCTGACGGCTGTGATGGAGAGGGAGCAGCAGGGAAGCACCGGGCTCGAGCGGGGCATCGCGATTCCGCATGCGAGGTCGGAGGGCGTCGACTGCGTGGTCGGCGCACTGGCCGTTTCGTCGGAGGGCATCGACTTCGACTCGGCGGACGGCAAGCCGGCGCATCTCATATTCCTGATTGTGGCACCTCAGCATGAATCGACCAGGTATCTTAAGACGCTTTCCGCCATAACCTTCATCGGCAAGAGCGAGAGCAAGACGTCGCGTCTGATTTCAGCCTCTTCGCCGGGGGAAGTCATCTCCGTGCTCGAGGAAAACGGAGATCCTTCCCTCTAGCACAGGGGACCGGGGCGAATGACCTCCAGGGAGAAGTCCATACTTGTCGCCATGTCGGCATGCCATGCCCTTGTCCATTCCTATATGCTTGTCTTCCCCACCATTTACAAATCGCTGGGTGAGGAGCTTCACCTGGAGTTCGCACGCGTCGGTCTGGTGGGCATGGTTTCTTACATGGCATTCGGATTCGGTGCACTGCCGGCGGGATTTCTTGTCGACCGGTTCGGGGCAAGGAACCTGGTGGTGATCTTTCTTGCAGGGACATCGCTTGCTTCAGTGCTCACCTTCTTCGCAGGCGGCGGTCTCGGGGTGGCCGCGGCGCTCGTAATCCTGGGTTTCTTCGCGAGCCTCTACCATCCGGCCGGGCTCGCCATGATAAGTATGAACGTGAAGGACGTGGGCAAGGCGATCGGCATTCACGGGATGGCGGGAACCCTGGGCGTGGCCGTCGCGCCGCTTGTAGCGGGGACGATGACTTCCAGATTCGCGTGGCAGCATTCATATCTCGTTCTCGGAATGGCGGGCGCCGTGCTGCTTGTGTTTATTCTGGCTTCATTCAAAAGCGGCCGGCCGGAGGCGGCCGGCAGGAGCGACGGCGCCGATGAGCGGGCCGGGGCTAAATCCGCCTGGCGCGAACTGGTTATCGTATACGTCGTCGTTCTCATATACGGGCTCATTTACCGCGGTGTCATGACCTTCTTCCCGACCTATCTCGCCGAGCGGGTGCCCTTCATCGGCGACGACGTCGCCCGCCTGGGCTACGTGAGTTCGGGCATTATGGTGATTTCCATTGTCGGCCCCCTGGCTGGGGGCTATCTCGCCTCGCACAGCAGGGATATGCGTCGAAGCCTGTTCGGCGTTTTCGCCGCCCTGGCGCTTCTTTCCGTGGGATTCTATTTCCTCTACGGGCTGCCGCTGGTGATGGTGGTCGCGCCCACCGTGCTCCTCATCTTCTGCTTCCAGCCCCTGCAGAACACGCTGATCGCGAGGCTTTCACATGACAGGCGCCGCGGCATCGCCTATGGAATAAACTTCACGCTTTCCTTCGGCGTGGGCGCCGTGGCTGCGGGGATAGGCGGCGTCATAGGGGGGAGATTCGGGCTGGGCTCCATATTCATATTCATGTTCGCGCTATGCGCGCTCGAGATGATCATAATAGCGTCAACTCATCTTGCCAGGAGAAGGAGAGCGTCAAATGGACTGTCCTAACCGCGAGAAGAACATGGCCGGGTGCAACTGCACGTATGAGCCGTGTTCCAGGAAGGGCGTGTGCTGTGAGTGCATTCTCTACCACAGGAGGGCTGGAGAGCTTCCCGCCTGCTATTTCCCCGACAAGGTCGAGCGCACCTTTGACAGGTCGGTAGAGCGGTTCAAGTCCCTGTGACGCGGGGCAGGGGGCGCGTGAAGTGCAGAGGGCGATAATCGGATTCCTGACATCGGCGAGGGCCGGGATCGTCGTAATGGCCGTCCTGGCGGTTCTGTCCCTTCTGGGGGCCATCATACCTCAGGGCGGAACGCATGAAGCCTACGTTCAGGTCTTCGGGTCCGCCCGCGGCGACCTTATATGGTACACGGGCCTGGGCGATGTCTATCGCTCGGCGTATTATTCCGGGCTGCTATTGCTTCTGTGTGTCATGGTCCTTGCGTGCGCCCTCAAGCGGCTCCCGGGTCAGGTCCGCCAGGCGGCGCGCCGCGAGTTCATTTCCGATGAGAACCGTCTTGGAAAAATGCAATGCCACGCCGCGCTCGAGCTCGATGTCGACGCGGAGGAGGCGGCGCTCCACGCAGCCGATATCTGCAGGAAGCGCCTGTACCGGGCCTGGACCAGGAGGCGGAACGACGTCTTCATGGTATTGGCCTCCAGGACGGCGTTTGCCAGGTACGGGAGCTTTCTCCTGCATGTGAGTTTCATATTCCTGCTGGCCGGGGGCGTTGCGTTCACGCGATTCGGTTACAGGTCGCTTGAGGATGTGCCCGTAGGAGGCGAGTTCGATTTGCCCGGCCTCTCCGGCGTCACGGTAATAGTCGATGACTTCGAGGTGGTTCACGACGAGTTCGGGCGGGTATCCGATTATGTCTGCAGCGTCATGCTCACCGACAGCGGCAGGCCCGTTCTCGTCAGGGGAATAAGCCCCAACCACCCGCTCGAATACAGGGGACGCGAGGTCTTCCTCGTTTCCTACGACCAGGACTTCGAGTCCCTTCAGGGCCTCGTGGTGTCTGTGCATGACAGAAGCGGAAAGGCGATTGTCCCGGTTCTCTACCTTCCCTTCGGCAGCCCGCTCGATGTGCCGGGCGCCAACCTCGTGCTGGAGGCCGTTGATGCCGTGGCGCCCTTCGTGAGGATAGACTATCCCGCGGGGGAGATCGAAGATGTGCGGCTCGAACCGGAGACGGTGACCTTCAACGATGATGGAAACCTGGGGTTTTCGGTCATTCACGGCGTGCCGTCGGTGATCGTGGCCCTTGAAGTCGTGAGAGAACCCGGGGAATGGCTTGTGGTCGCGGGGCTTGCTCTCCTCACCGTCGGGAGCTTCGTCTGCCTCTACTTGTCACACCGGAGAATCTGGTTTATAGTGAAGAGCCTTCCCGGGAGGAAGGCGCGGGTCGTCTTCGGCGGCGGTACCAGCCGGAATGTCGACAGTTTCCGCGGGGAGTTCGAACACGTTAGGAGAACCCTCGATGAGCTCAGTTGAGACCATCCTGTATGCGGTCCTGCCGGTCTACTTCCTGGCTGTGGTATTCCTCGGCTTCGGGACGGTGGTTCCTGGGAAGAAGGCGGGAAAGGCCTGGTTTTATCTCCTGCTGACAGGCTTTCTGCTGCACACAGCGGCGCTGGTGCTGCGGACGATCCTCTCCGGCGACGTTCCCTTCACGGACCTATTCGAGTACTGCCTGTTCATGGGCTGGGCGGTGGCACTCGTCTACCTCGTCTTCTTCAGGAGGGACCTGCCGCGCCCGGTGAGCGCAATGGTGGTGCTCGTGCTTATTCTGCTTGTGGGTCTGGCGCTCTTCTATTATTCGGACCCCATGTCTGCCAAGATGCCGGCGCTCAAGAGCAACTGGCTTTATGTGCATGTCTCACTGGCCGCGCTGGGTGAGACCTTTTTCGCCATAGCTTTTGCCGCGAGCCTCATTCTCCTCATCAAGAGGAATACGGCGGGGAGCGAGTATCTCGGCCGGCTTGACAGCATCGCGTACAGGGCTGTCAGCATGGGCTTCCCCATATTCACGGCAGGGGCCATGGTGGCCGGGGCGATCTGGGCCAAGCGGGCCTGGGGAGCATACTGGTCATGGGATCCAAAGGAGACCATGTCGCTCGTGGTGTGGCTCATCTACGCCATCTATCTGCACATGAGGCTGGTAAGAGGCATGAAGGGGGCGCCTGCCGCGATAGTAGTCATAGTGGGCTTCATAATGACGCTGCTCACCATATCGGGGAGTATGCTCCTGGGCGGCCTGCATTCGTACGGTTAGGACTGGGGTTTGAAACGAATACTCCTGATCTTCGAGCGGCGCAGGTGGCTTCCCACCCTGATGTGGGCGATAACGATTTTCATCGTCTCCTCGATACCCAGGATCGGCATAACGATCGCCCGCCTTGAAGGTTGCGATAAAATCGCGCATTTCGTAGAATACTTCATACTTGGCTGGGCACTGCGCTACTGGTCGCGGGACGGCAGGCCCAGGTTCCTTGCCGGTGGTATTGCATATGCGGCTTTCGACGAATTCCACCAGAGATATGTGCCCGGCAGGGTTATGAACCTGGGGGACTTCGTGGCCGACGCGGCGGGAATCACGTTGGGATTCCTTATGATAGGAGCGATCTACAGGCGGAGGGCCAAAGCGAGCCATAAGGAGAGTTCGGAGGATGGGTAAGAAATTCAAGGCGATGCGCGGCACCCACGATCTCCTCCCTGAGGATTCTCAGGTCTGGAGGAGGATTGAGACGGTATTCGTGGACCTGTGCTGGAGGTACGGCTACGGGGAAATACGCGTGCCCGTCTTCGAGGCCACCGAGCTTTTTGAGCGCGGGACCGGGTTCGCAACCGACGTCGTTCAGAAGGAGATGTATACATTCCCGGATAAGAAGGGCAGGAGCCTGAGCCTGCGCCCGGAGGGCACGCCTTCGGTGATACGCGCCTATCTTGAACACGGGCTCTCCAGGAAGGCCAAGGTCGCCAAGTTATATTACATGGGTCCCATGTTCAGATACGATAAGCCCGGGGCGGGCCGGTACCGCCAGTTCCACCAGCTGGGGATAGAAGTCATCGGGACGCCGAGCCCGCAGGCGGACGTCGAGGTTATCGTTCTCCTCTGGGAATATCTGAAAGCCATCGGACTTAAGGATATCGGTCTCAGAGTAAATACGCTCGGCTGTAAGGAGTGCCGCGAGCGCTATTCGGGGGTCGTTCGGGACTTCCTCGAGGACCGGCTCGACCGGCTATGCGAGGACTGCCATGACAGGTTCAAGCGCAACCCCCTGAGGGTGCTGGACTGCAAGGTTGCCACCTGCAAGGAAGTGATAGCGGACGCCCCGGAAATCGGCGCCGTTCTCGATGAGGAATGCGTATCTCACTTCGATGAGGTACAGCGCTACCTCGGGGCGGCGGGTGTTGATTTCCATGTCGATTCCAAGCTCGTGCGCGGTCTGGACTACTATACCAGGACGGTCTTTGAAGTCTATCACGGCGCCACCGGTGTGGATTCTTCACTCGGGGGCGGCGGGCGATACGATGAGCTCGTCCGGGAGCTGGGCGGCCCCAGCACGCCGGCCGTGGGTTTCTCAGCCGGCATCGAGAGAATAGTCCTGGCGCTGAAGGCGGAGGAGGTGGCGGCCGGACAACACCACCTCCTGGACGTCTACGTTGCCTCGATCGCCGATAACAGCTTTGATTACGCTTTTGACCTGGCCTATGAGCTCAGGAAAGACTTCCGGGTGTGGCTGGAATACGAAAGCAGGAGGCCGCAGAAACAACTCGCGGCGGCCTCCAAGATGGGCGCTGCGTACACGGCGATAGTGGGGGAGGATGAAGTCAGGAACAAGACCGCGGTTTTCAAGCACATGGAGTCAGGGGAGCAGGCGGAGATTCGATGGGACGAGGCCGGCTCCTGGCTGAAGAAGAAGCTCGGGGGTAACTAACTTGGCTGAGAGCATGCATGGGTTTAAGCGCACACATACCTGCGGTGAGCTTCGCGGAGAGGACGCGGGTAAGGATGTAACCCTCATGGGCTGGGTGCACAGGCGCCGCGACCACGGCGGGGTCATTTTCATAGATCTTCGCGACCGGTACGGGCTGACGCAGGTGGTGTTCAAGCCCGAACACGCCGAGCTCATGGAAAGGGCCAGGGGACTCAAGCAGGAATTCGTCATCGCGGCGAGGGGGCGTGCGATGAAGCGCCCCGACGACATGATAAACAGGGACATGCCCACCGGCGAGATCGAGGTCTTCGCCGACGAGCTCCGCATACTCAACGAGTCCGAGACACCGCCCTTCGTGATCGACGAGGCGGCCACGGCAAACGAGGACCTCAAACTCAAGTACCGCTACCTGGACATGAGGACCTTCGGGCTGAGGGACAGCATAGTCATGCGGCACAGAGCCATTGAAGCCGCGCGCGAATACCTCAACTCAACGGGATTCCTCGACATAGAGACCCCGATGCTTGTAAAGCGGACGCCCGAGGGCGCACGCGATTTCCTTGTGCCCAGCCGCGTCAATCCGTTCAAATTTTACGCGCTTCCCCAGTCGCCGCAGCTTTACAAGCAGATCCTCATGGTAGCGGGGTTCGACAAGTACTATCAGATCGCCAAGTGCCTGCGCGATGAGGACCTTCGTGCCGACAGGCAGCCTGAACACACCCAGATTGATATCGAAATGAGCTTCGTCGACGAAGAGGACGTTTTTAACGTAGTGGAAGGCCTCATGAAGCACCTGGTCGAGAAGGCCTCAAGCGTATCGGTCGAGATTCCCTTTGAGAGAATGACGTATGATGAGGCCTTCGCGAAGTACGGCACGGACAAGCCCGACCTCAGGTTCGGGTTCGAAATACGGGAGATCACGGATGTCGTGTCGCGAAGCGATTCGGATATGCTCAAGAAGGGAGCTCTGGCGGGCGGCGCATTCGCAATCGGCTCTTCCGGGGGCGCTGCACTTTCTCGTAAGAACATAGAGGTAATCGAGGGGGCCGCAAAGAAGATGGGGGCTCCCGGCCTGGCCTGGGGAAAGATCGCGGCCGACGGGAAGACCTCCGGCGTGTTCCGCTTCTTCGGCGACGGCCTGGTTTCAGACCTCAAGTCGGCTTTCGGCCTTGAGGGAGAGGGGCTTGTGCTTATAGTGGCCGGAGACCGCGATGTCTGCTTAAGATCGCTGGGTGCGGCAAGACTCAAGCTCATAGAGCTCCTTGGGCTCACCACGGAAGAGCGCTTCCGGTTCGCGTGGGTAACCGAATTTCCGCTCTTCGAATGGGACGAAACCACGGACAGGTGGGCGCCGGCGCATCACATGTTCAGCCTCCCGAGGGAAAAGGACCTCGAGATTCTCGAGTCAGACCCGGGCGGCGTGCGGGCCAGGCTGTACGACCTTGTCTGCAGCGGTGTCGAGCTCGGGTCGGGCAGCATCAGGGTCCATAACCGGGCCATTCAGGAGAGGGTCATGGCGGTCGTCGGGATCGACAAGAAGGAGGCTGCAAGGCGATTCGGCTTCCTCCTCGACGCGCTTGAATATGGCGCCCCGCCCCACGGAGGCATAGCGCTCGGCCTGGACAGGATAGTCATGCTTCTCATGGGGAGGGACAACATCCGGGACGTCATCCCCTTCCCGAAGACCACAACCGGGCAGTCATTGATGGACGAGTGCCCCTCAGAAGTGGACGACACGGACCTCAAGGACCTCCATATCAAACTCGACCGCAGGCAACCTTAGTCTATGGCGCCAATAACGATCACCCGCAGGCTCTTTCAGGGATTCATACTCGCGGCATGCGTCTATCTAATGGTGAAGCTGCTGGCCGGCGTCTCCACGCGCACCGTCGAGTACTACTGCCCTATGGGCGGCATCGTCTCCGTATGGGGCCTCATAAGGAGGCAGCAGTTCATATGCGCCCTCAACGAGATGAACGTCACCATCGGGGTTGCGCTTCTTCTTAGCGTGCTGCTCGTAAAGAAAGCCTTCTGCTCCTGGGTCTGCCCGCTGGGTACGCTGTTCGAGGGGTTGACATGGCTCAGGAGGAAGACGCTGGGTAAGAAGAGGCTGCGCCTGCCCGATTACGTCGACTCGCGCCTCATCTATCTGAGGTATGCAGTGCTGGCTGTCATACTCGTTTTCACCTACCGTCTATCGGAGCTGGTGTTCAGAGGCTACGATCCTTTTTACATACTCTTCACGGGAGCACGCGGTCATGAGACAATCCCCATCGTGAGCGCCCTCATTATTGTCGGAGTTGTGGCGGCGGCCTTTCTCTTCGAGATGTCATGGTGTCGCTACCTGTGTCCCCTGAACGCGGTAATGAGCCCGATTTCGAAGGCGGGGGTCTTCAAGGTGAAGCGGGACTCCGGGAAGTGCACAGCCTGCGGAGCCTGCGACGATGTTTGCTTGCAGCGAATCCCGGTGTCGCGGCTTCGGAAGGTGAGCCGCGTGGATTGCACCAACTGCCTGGACTGCGTGTCGAAATGCAGAGTCCCGGGTGCGATGGATATCAGCGTATAGGAGGCAATGGGTGACAGCGCGCGTGTGGGTGGTACCGGCGGTCGTTGCCGCACTGGCCGTTGCCGGCTTATTGGGGGCGAGTTTGATAAGCGTGCCGACGCTGACGCATTCCTTCGACCCGGGGTTCGAAGGCGAACGGGCTACGACCGTCCTGACCGTCGAGGGCGTGAGATGTTGGGGAACGGCCGACTTCCTGAGGGAGCATATCGAGCATATCCCGGGACTCGTGAGCATGGTTGCATACGCGGGGAAGCACAGGCTCGTGATTGAGTACTCTCCGAAAGCCGTCGATGTTGAGACAATAGTGGCGGCGATAGAGAAGCCGGTTGATACCGATGAGGGCTATATACAGTATTTTGATGTGATCTCGATCGAAGATAAATGAATCTGTGGCATCGTTAGCAATGAGGCCGGGGCGAATGCCCCGGCCTCGATCTTTCCTAGATCGCCTCGGCCCTATCGATACAGTGCCTTGATTGTTCCCCATGTCGAGGACTCGGCGCCGCTGGCACCCGACACATCGATCATGATGTTGTCAACATACCAGGCGCCTCCGTAAATACCTTGATACCTCCAGGCGACGTAGAAGTGGTCGGCCATGGGTATGCCGTGGACTATGCTCACCCAGTCGCAGAAGGACTCGGTCAGGCAGTCCAGTGTCCACACGACCGTGAAGCTTGAAGGGTCCGTATCCGTGGTCGATACCAGGACTTCCATGGGATGGGTGCAGTACGACCACACCGACGTGTAATGCTGGAACTGGATCTCGATGCAGTCCGCGCCGTCGGTGTAGATGATGGGTGTTACAAACCACTCGTCCTGGTACTCGGCTGACGCGCCCCAGTAGCAGCGTGCGGTGCCGACGCCGTTACATACATTGTAATCGGCCCATTCCCAGGTCTCGCCTCCCGTATCATCGCCCAGGTTGAGCGTAAGCCAGCCCGCGGGAGGGAAGCACTCTTCCCGCTCGAAGTCCTCCGTAAACGGCATGTTGTTCTGCTCGGGCGGGCACGGCCCGGGACAGGTGCATGCGACGCAAGTGACTTCAAGGGTGAAGTTGTCTTCGGCCCCGTTATAGCCGTCGACGACGATATAGTATGTCCCGGGCTCGAGGCAGCCGGTCGCGGCGTATGTATTGCCGTATGCCAGGCAGTTGTCTTCGTCGCATCCCCCCAATATGAATACATCGAGGTCGGCCGTCATCCCGCTTATAGTTGCGGTGACCTCGTAGCAGTCGGGATCGGTGATCACGAATTCGTAGACGGCCTCAGGGCCCGCCTCGTTCCAGGTTACGCAGCTGTAGTAGTCGACGTTGTTGACTCCGCCGATGTTGGAGCCGTTCACGATGTCCCCGCATTTGATGAGGATCGCGTTGGTGCAGTCGAGCATCTGCTTGGTCTGGATGGGGTGGATGTCGGCCTCCTTGCCAATGGATGGGCCGGCGATCATAAGGAGCGAAAGCGCGGTAATTACAATCAATAGATTCCTCATACCTGACTCCTTTCAGTAAAATAGCCCGTGTCTGTGGATATCCGTTAAGGGGGAGACATCACCTCCTCTCGCAGCAGTACCATATTTCGCACCATTCCCTGGATAGCAGGCGCATTATAGCAGAAAATGCGTAGATATGCAAGCAATGTTGGGGGGCTGCGGCCCGGGCGCTATGAAGGGTATGAGGGGCAGAAAGAGCCTGCCGGCCCCGGCGCGGGGGCTGTGCATTTCAAGACCTGACCCCGAACCCCCCGGGCTCCAGGGGGTCTATTCGATGAAAGGCAATTCGGCCGCGATCTGAAGGTCAATGAGCAGGTTGAGCGTATGCTCGAGCTGGAAGAACTTCACCACGGTCTTCGTGGGCAAGATCCTGTTCATCTTCCTGAAGTACTTCTCCTCGATGGCTATCTGCCTCTTGTCTATTCCGAAGCGCTTCTTGAGGAGCTTCTCTGCGTCCTTGTCGGAGTGCTCTCCATAACCGGCCAGGTACTCGCGGATCAGGTAAAGGGCCTCATCGTTGAGCTTCTCTATCTCGAGGGCGTATTCCCTGTAAATGGGCCAGAATACCTCGGAGTCCTCATCCGAGAACTGCATGACCTCCGAAATGATGGCGACCTTAGCCGTACGGAGGTCCGCCCTCATAAGCTCCATGTATGATTCCAGAGTGCGCTCGCCTGCTGACACCGCAGACGCCAAAACCAGAACCAACGCTGCGCAAAGAACGACTCTTCTCGACATCCTTGTGGTCCTTTCTCTTAAGGGGCCGCAGCCCCCATCCTTGCCGATTCGAATACTCTATTCTAATCCCCGAATCTGAACGCGAGTCCGACTCCGAGATCGCCCTGGGGCCAAACCGATCCTCCACCGAAACCAAGGCCGCAGCCTCCGGTGCCGCACCAGAATCCGGTGCTCGACCACAGCGTGGGCATCAGAAGCCGGCCCTGGAACCTGAGCCCGATGCGTTCCGAAACCCAGACCTTGGCGCCCAGGCCGAGTATGACCGAGAACTTCCACATGTCACTGTAGCCTCTTTCCGCGGGCGCGAAGCGGGTCGCGCCGAGGGTAAAGAGGAAGAATGGGTCAATGTTTTCTATGGGCCTGCGATACAGCCCGCCGATCTGGTAATATTCCACGGCGCCGTCTATCCTGTCGGTCTGTATGCCGCCGGGGTACGTCAGGAATTCCGCGTAGGAGTCCTGTCTGTTGAAGAGCAGCTCCAGCTGCGCCTCGTAATGAATGTCTATGTCTATTGCTATTCCCCAGCTGGCCGAGTTGCCGATATCGAGATCCCCGCTCTTGAGCCGGCCCTCCTCATCATACCACTGAGCCGCTATCCTGCCGGTCCACACATAGTTGGCGGTAGGTGAAATCTCGAACTTCCTTGCGTGACCGGCCGAGGCGGAGGTCAGGATCCCAAGAACCAATAGGATCACGGTGCTTCTCAATCTCATCAGATGGCCCTCCTTTGAATTGGCCTTTCGCGATCCGGTGCTCTTAAGATCCTCTCTGCAACACCCTGTTTAGACTGCCGGCATGCTTCAAAGGATTCAAATATGCCGACGCCGCCACGGACCGCATCCATGTAGAGTCTCGATGGTCGCATTAAGCGCCGTTACCTGTCAAGCCGCTATTCACCGCCGGGGAACGCGCCTGATTAAGGAGATTGACATGCCGGGGATTCCGATTTATAGTATTACGAAATTGACAATCGTCATACGGAGGCTGAAATGAGTTCGCTCTCGAGATTCAGCGCATCGGTGGAAAACTCCATTCTGAAGCGGTTCGATTCGCAGATAAAGGCGCAGGGGTATCCAACGAGGTCGAAGGCCATCTCCGATCTCATACGCTCGAGCCTGGTCGGGCATGAGTGGAAGTCGAGCGGGGAAGTCGTGGCCGCTATTATCCTGGTTTACGACCACCACCGGAGCGGTCTGGCGGGGCGCCTTACCAGTATACAGCACGATTATTACGACCTCATAATTTCGTCGCAGCACGTTCACCTGGACCACGACAATTGCCTGGAAATAGTCGTGGTGCGCGGAAAGGCGCGCAGTGTGGAAATGCTGTCTAACAAACTCAAGGCTACCAAGGGTGTCAAGTACGCATCCCTGGCCGCCGCATCAACGGGGCGCGATATCTGAGGCGCGCAGCGACGGGCCGGGGCGCAGAGGCGTCTCCGTACCCGATCGCTCATGTTTAAGAAGGAAGGATCACAAATGCCAGGCATAAGGCTGCGAATATCGCTCTTGGTCATGTTCTCATTGCAGGTGGTCGCGACGGTGCCCGGAGCCATAGAATGCACGGCCGGCACAGGCGGCGCGGTTGTGGTGATAGACACCGTTGAGGTCAGGTCAACCCCGATAATGGCGGAGCAGGACGTAACGCTGTACGGAGGCTCGACGACATCGGTCGGGCGAAAGCAGATACAGGACTTGAACGCGCATGATCTCCCCTCGGCGCTGAGGCTGCTTCCGGGCGTCACGATCTCTCGCTATAACCTGCTCGGTTCCTATGGCGGCGGTGAGGGCGGCTCGGTTTATATACGCGGGCAGGGAGCGGGCCGGCCCGGCAGCGAGGTCAAGGTATACGTGGACGGAGCACCCCGGGAGGTGGGGGTCTGGTCTCATCCGGTGATGGACGTGGTCCCCACGGACTACGCTTATAGCATCGACGTCTACAAGGGACCCCAGCCATCATCGTTCTCAGGCACTTTCGGCACGGTCAACCTGAGGACGTTGCAGCGCGTTCAGCCCGGTTTTGAGACCTCTTTCGAGGTCATCCTGGGCGAGTATGATTCGAAGGGTGGCGTGCTTCGCCATGGCGGGAAGGTCGTGTGGCTGGACTATTACCTGGGGGGAAGTTATAAGGCATCCGACGGGCACCGCCCCCATGCAGACGGTAAGACGGGTTCGGTGTTTTTGCGGTTGGGGGCCGATGCCCTCGAGGACGTCCACCTGGGCTATACGCTTCAATATACCGACAACTGGAGCCGCGATCCGGGTCATATCGAAGATGCGACGCCCGAGCGCGACAAATTCGCTACCAATACCCTCACACACAACATAAGGGTTGACCATGATGGAGTCGGCCTCAGCGGCTATGCCGCCATGTACTACGAGGACGGGCGTATACGCTGGGAGAAGGACCATATAAGCGGCCCCGAAAGCCCCGCCGGGAATTCGGATACCGACTGGAGCAATTATGGGTTCCGCGGTTCGGAGGACATCCTGCTGGGGAACCTGGGTGTTACGGTCGGGCTCGAGATTGAGGATGAGGGTGGCGAGTTCCGCAATACGACCGTATCAGGTTATGTGCCTTTCATGTATGAAGGGCGTTTCACCACGGTGGCGCCCGCGGTGGCGGCCCGGTATGAGGTGGTTCTGGGCAAGAGTTCGCTGGTCCCCTCTGCGGGGCTGAGATACTACAAGCACTCGAGGTTTGCCTCCGAGTCCGCGCCGCATGCCGGACTCATATACAAGTGGCGGGATTACACGGCCTTCGGGGCCTATTCGAGGGGTATCTCTTATCCGGGCGTCTACTCGCTGGGCGTTGCCTCATCCACGGTGGATAGCCTTGAGGCCGAGGTGCTCGACCATATTGAGGCCGGGGTGAACGCTTCATGGGGTGATCGTTTGAGGCTGCAGGCGTCCGTGTTCAACGACCGCGCCGACAATCTCATGCAGTGGACTCCGGCGGGCCTGGTAAACGTTCGCGAATACGAGGTGAGGGGCTTTGAGATTTCGGCCGCGATATTCCCCGCAGGGGACGTCTCCCTTTACGCAGCGCTTACGCTTCTCGATCCCGCCATGGAGAAAACCCCGCGCGCGCCTGAGTTCTCGGGTTCCGCCGGGGCCAACTTCGAGGCGATGAAATGGCTGCGTCTCACTTTCGACCTTGAATATGTCGCCGACCAATACGCATACAATGCGAGAAGCGGGGAGGGGGAGGTACTCGATTTGGAGATGCTGCCCGAGTACTTCGTTGCAAATGCCGGAATTGTATTCCCGTTCGCCGGCTTCGTGGGGTCGCCGCTTGAGTTGTCATTGGAAATAGAAAACCTGACGGATGAAGACTACTCCTTCCAGCCGGGGTATCCGATGCCCGGCCGGACGGTGTTTTTGACCGCCCGGATGGTAATGCGGTAGGGGCCAGCGGCGGGTCCGGTGCAAGCGCCGGCGCGTAGCCGCAGCAATCGGGCAATCGCGGGATTTAAGGATTGAAGAGCCAGGAGGTCGCGAATGAAGTTCGGACGAATACCGATGTGCACATGTTGCAGGGTGCTCGTAATTTTGCTTGCACTCTCGGCGTTTCAGGCCGCTGCCTGCCGCGCTCATACCGAGCACGGCCCGGATGCCCGGAGGCATGTCATAGTCGATACCGATATGGGGCTGGACGACGTCCGGGCCGTTTTCGCCCTGCTCGCGGATTCAACCCTGGATATCGAGGCCTTCGTCACGGTGGAGGGCTCTGCCGCCCTCGGCAAGGGCACCGACAATCTCATAGGCCTTCTGGAAGCCGGCAGGTCGAGTTCAATCCCGGTCATGAAGGGCGTCCGGCGGACCGGTCTCGACGCCCCGCCTTGGCGAAAGACAGCGAACAGCCTTGGGGGAGCAGTCTTTCCCCCTCCCAGGAATACCGAGGCGAGGCGATTCACCCCCGAGGGGCTGGGGGCCCTGGCCGAAGACACGCAGGGTCTTGAGTATCTGGCCCTCGGGCCGCTTAGCAATCTGATGGCGCTCGCAGATGGGGATCCGCATGGTTTCCATCACATCGATATGATTTACATCCCCCTGGCGGTGGACGGAGGCGTCCTTTCCGGCTTCAATCTCGCCTTCGACATAGAGGCGTCCGAAGCGGTGCTTACCTCCGCACACCGAATCGTCATCATAGACGTCTCGGGGGCCGAGGGTCTCGACGGCATCGGTTTCCTGTCTTCACTTGAAGGTCAGTCCTTCCCGGTGGCTTATATGAGGCGGCTCATCGAGAGCCTCGGCGACGGGTCCCCCCACATCATACTGTATGATGAGATTGGGGCGATCGGCTTCCTCCGCCACGAGTTGCTCATCCTCGACGGCAACACCTACGCAGCCGAGAAGACGGACTCGGGGACGTTTGTACTGGCCCCGTCATCGTCCGGGAATATAACCGTCGCCAGACTGGTCGATATGGAAGGCGCCCTTGACGGGCTCGGCCACCTGTATGCACATGGCCCGGTCGAACGGCATGCGCACAGCCCGGCGCCCGAGGTGCCGGCCGAGACAATGCTGAGGGCGTTTCACGGGCATTTGGGTCCGTATGTAGTGATCGGATATCGCATGGCCGGACTGGCTCTCAGCGAGATCGGGTCCGAAGGGCATTTCGGCGTCTCGGCGGAGGTGCATTCGCCTCTGGAAACACCCAGGTCATGCCTCATTGACGGCGTACAGATCGGAAGCGGTTGCACGCTAGGCAAGGGCAATATCATGGTTGCGAAGGCGCCCGAGCCCGCGTGGGCCAGATTCACCGCGGCGGGCGGCGAGGAGGTCACCGTAAGACTGCGGCGCGATATACCCGCGCTTGTGCGCGAACTGGTCAATAGCGAAGGGGTGGAAGCAGCGGGGCGGGCCTTTTTCCAGATGCGCCTCGACAGCCTGTTCACGGCGGAACGTCCGGGGCATTAGGCAAACAGGTTCATGTTGCCGCCGTTAGGTGTTCACTGCGATCTGCCGGGCTATTTCGTGGCAGAAGATGGCGCATGCTATGTTCACATTCAGCGAGAGCCGGGCGCCCTTCATGGGTATGACAACCTTCATGTCGAGGTGCTTCTGAGTGCCCGGTCTTATGCCGGACCCCTCCGAGCCGAGCACGAGTCCCAGCGGAAACGGAAGATCGGTCTCGAGGAGGTTGCGCGCATCTTCGTCTACCACCGCACCCAAAATCCAGTAACCCGCGTCCTTGGCTTTCTCGATGGCCTTTGAGATGTTGGTGACTCTCGCAACCGGGGTGTAATTCTCTCCGCCGGATGCGACGTGAAGAACCGTCTCCGTGACCTCGCAGGCCTCGTGTTCGGGTATGACAACCGCGAATCCCCCGAAGCAGGCGGCGGTGCGGAGTATGACGCCCAGGTTGTGGGGGTCGTTCACGCGGTCCAGGAATAGGAGCGTGGGTCTCTCGCGCTCGTCTTTCTCGAGGAGATTCTCGAAGTCGGCATACTGGAACTTATCTGTCTTGGCGTATATACCCTGCAGGTCCTTGGCCGGCCGTTTCTTGGCGAGGGCGTCGGCGGGCAGTCTCTCGACCTCGATCCTCCGCTCCTCGATGAGCCTAAGAACCTCAGGCTCGTTGAACTTCTCGGCGAGAAAGACCTTTCTGATAGTCGACGGATTCGCTCTGAGCCGCTCAAGGACGGGGTTCTTGCCGTACAGCACCATGTAACTCTTGGCCAAAGCTCTCTCCCGGGGCCCGGCCGCGCCGGGTCACACCAAATGAAAAGGGGTCAGGCTCGGTTCTTAAGAATCCAGGACCTGACCCCTGTTGTCTGTCTTCCTATTCCGGCACTAGAAATCGATTCCCAGACCGATCACCGGGCCGTGTTCAGTCGCCTTGTAATAGTAGTAGTCGCTGTCGCCTGGTTCGCCCTTCTTGTAGTCGATGCCCAGCCACTTATACATGAGGACCAGGTTGAAATGCTCCGCGAACTTCCAGTTTGCGCCGAGATTGGCGCGCCAGGTCAGCCTGCCGGATGTATCGAACGCCCCCATGTCGGCTCTGATTATCATATTCCAGGTTTCTGCTCCGAATAGCGGACCCATATACCTGGCGCCGATGAAGCCCATCCACCAGTTGTGATCGAACTCCTCTTCAACGGTGGTCGACTTAAGGATGGGCGCCGGGGTCACTTCGGTCTTGAGTGTCAAGCTCTGGTCGATGAACCTGGTACCGAAGATGATCTCAGAAATGCCCTCGTCGGGATCGCTCAGCTGATAGCCGATGAAGAACTCGTGCTCCATGATCGACATCGTAGTCGTTATCTTATCCTCGCCCCCATACGGCCCCGTGAAAGACTCCTCGTTTTCCAGCTTCACATACCCCAGGTCGAGATTAAGGCTCCAATTGCTTTTCTTGAGGGCGAAGATCCCGTTGAAACTGCCCTTGTAGTTATCGGTGATATCTCTGAAACTGAGGTCGATGGGGACATCCACTGCTTCCCCCGTAGGCGATGCCATGGCCGCATCACCGGATATGCCCGTTAACGGGAAGTACAGGCCGATGCCGAACTTCCAGTCGTCCCATTCCTTTTCTTTCGCCTGCGCCTGGTCAAGTACGGGTATGGCCACCAGGGCCACCAGCAGCAAGGTAAGGGTAAGCGATCTCATCGACAGTCCTCCTTTCAACCGCGTATATAGCATTCCACTGGGCAATTTGGGGCTATTTTGTCAGCAGTGGCAAACTATGTCAATGGATTTCTTAGGTCACTGCTCCATTATGCCGGGCACCGGCAGGAACAATCCGGTGGAAGCGGACGTTGATTTCTGTAAGACTCACAGTGCGACTTACAGCGGGGCCTCCTTCGACCTGCACTACCGGATTGGCGGCAATTCGACGCGCGACCGCGCATGTACCACCGACCGCGCCGTCCTGCGGCCCTGGCGCTCTTATGCATGGAGTCAGGCTAGAACCTGTAACCGAAGCCCAGTCCGTACACCGTGTAAGCTTCATTGTGAATGAAGTCGAAGTTGATCTGCGGCGTAATGCTGAAATTGCCCGCCTCGATTGCGTAAGCTGCCCCTGCTCTTACTGCCCCTCTTGCAACCGTATTGTCGTCCTCTTTTTCAGAGATATAGAGCGGGGCAACGCAAAGTCTCAATCCGCCATAAGGGTGGATGTAGAACGGAAGCCCGAATACGTACTCCCTGATGTGCCGGTCTCCGGTTACGTATTCGAACAGCAGGCCTATTCCCGCGGTGGCGCTCCATTGGTACTCGTAACCGGCGCCCAAGGTCAGAGCGCTTGTACCGTCGTACCGCGTGTCGCCAACGAAGACACCGATCTCGTGCTCGCCTGCGAGAAGTGACGAAGCGAACATCAGTACTATGATTGAGACTACTGCCAATGCTGTGACTCTGAACATACCTTTTCACTCCTTTCCAAATAGGCCTTATGTCGGTGGAGAGTTTATCCTCATGGCGAAATCGTGTAAAGGAAAAAATCCTGGGGCGCGCGAATGGAGAATGCGCGCGTCGAGTTACGATTGAACCGGACGGGCGCCCCCACCCCGGGTGAGCGTATGATATGAAGGCCCGGAATCGAGACGCTGCAAATCCAATTGCGCCGGTCGATAGACGCGCGAGACGGCCCCGGAAGACGACGCCGGGAAGTCTTGGAGCGCCGACCAGCGGGAGGTATGAGAGAGCGTTATATATCGCGTTTTCGCTACATATAGCGAGATATCCCCAGTTTCTTCATTCTCGAGCGTAGGGTGGATGGGTTGAGCCCGAGTATGCGGGCCGCGCCCTTCGGGCCCGAGACCCGCCAGTTACGAGCCTCCAGAACGCTGACTATGTATCGGCGTTCGACTTCCTCAAGAGTCGGAAACCGCCTGTCATCGGGAGGTGTTCTGTGCTTCGGCTTGCTGATCTTGAATATTCGCTCGGGCGGTGGAGGCTGTGCGGGTTCGGTCACCTCGATTTCCGCCGGCCCCGGCGCCTCATCGGGGACTTCCCCGACGAGCTCTCTCATGCGTTGGTCGAGCTGCGCCCTGAGGGACTCGATATCCCTTGCTTCTTCCTGCATTGTCCCGTCCTCCATGACCCGGCAATATGCTTCTCTCGCGGGGAGGTTATCGGGGCGGCCAGATCAAGTCAAGCTTTAATGACAGCGATGCGTGAAATCCAGCATTTGCGCGATATTTCGCGCCTATCCAAAGGTCCATTTGAGCCCGGTACTCAGGCGGTAGTCGTCCTTTGCCGAACCCTCGGGTGGCTTGCTGTCATAGTCATAGTAGAAGCTTATCATGAAATGAAGGTCGGTGTAGATTTCATGGTCGATCGCCGCGGTCAAAGACGCGCGGTAACGTCCTTCGGTAGTCACACTGGGGTAGAGTGCCGCCGAGAGTTCGATGCTGCTTTCGGGATTATGAAACTGGAAACGGGAATAGTCGACCAGCAGGGGTATCTCCATGTTATAGGAGGTACTGTCGCTATGGAGATAGGTTTCCCGGGTGCCAGAGATACCTATGGAGGCTCTCACCACCGTCCTGTTGCTCTCGTAGGGGTATGTGCTCCCCGTCGCGGTAAGGCTCTCTCGCATGTCCAGCCCGAGTTCCTCGTTGTGTTCCAGCGCCGCGGCGCCACCAACTGTCCACCGCCTCCGCAGGAATCTGTCCAGGCTGATGCCCACGCTGTACCTGCTTGTACGCGCTTCGGCCTGGTCTGTTAAGTAAGCGTCATAGTTGACCTTGCCGCCGTATTTCTCGCTGCGGTACCTGGTATCCCCGCCCAGCTCCGCCTCGGCTGTCTTGGTCGCACGCGTGTAACTGAAGCCGAGCTTCACAGAACCCTTGAGGCGGCGCCAGAAGGTCTCCTTTATGCGAGTCAGGCGGACGATGTCGAGCAGGGGCAGCGTGTCAGCCCCGACCGAGGTCATTATGATTACCTCCTGGGGAACGTCGGTTCTGTCTATTGACCCCCAGCGCCTCAGGCCTTCGGTGTCGACGATCTCGAACCTGTGCACGCTCTTGATATGGTGGATCTTCTCCCACTCGACGTATATAGTGCTCATGTCGTCCGTCTTGTATTCGAGCTTTCCGTAATCCAGACTCTTTATCTCGCCCGTGATGTGATCGCCGTTCCGGAGAATCACGACGTCGGTTCGGGCCGCTGTGGCGGGCGCGGCGGGGGCCAGGAAGGTCGCCGCGGCAATAAGCAGCACTGCAAGGCGGCAGATAGACTTGCTATGGCGGCGTGTCTTTCCCATCAATCAAAGCATAATACGCGGCATTCAGGCGATGGTAAAGGAAAAACCGGGCCGGGAGCCCGGGGCCACATGCCGCCGCGGCCAATGGCGGTCCCTCGGCCCCGCCGCGATGGCTCCGGACTAAGGGAGATCCCCGGTGTCGTAGAGGTGCCAGAAGACCTCGGCGGGCATCCTGTTCTCGAATGTTGTTCCCAGCTCTTCCAGCGACTCCATACCCCGGGCGATGTCGAGACCCTTCCTGATGTTATCCGGGGTGAAGATGAGCCGCTTTAGCTTCAGGTCTCGAAGAGGCGTGAGATCCGTGACCGGCGTCTCGCCCACGTGAAGCCTCAGAAGACCCGTGCCCGCCAGCGGGCTGAGGTCGCTCACCCCGGTTCGGTGCAGGGTTAGGCTCATGAGGCGCCCGCAGGTCGAGAGAGGGGAGATATCCGAGACCGGGGTCTGGTTGAGCCAGAGGAACACGAGGGGCATGCCCGCAAGAGGGGATATGTCCTCCACGTCCGTCCCCAGGAGGTTAAGCTGCTCGAGCGGCATGCCCTCGAGCGGACTGAGGTCGGTGACATAAGTGTTTGAAAGATAGAGCTGCCGGAGCGGCATTCCCCTGAGGGGTTCCAGGTCCCTGATATCCGTGTCCTCCAGGTAGAGCTCAACCAGGTCGAGCCCTCTGAGCTGCTCCAGGTCGGCCAGTGGGACCCCCCTCAGGTCAAGCGCCTGAACTCCCATTTCCTTAAGAAACGGCATTCTGGTGATTGTGGTGCCGCTCAGGTGCAGCGCGACCACCTGCCCGTCCTGTATCTGGTAGAGGGCCTCACCCTTGTACCCCGGATTGGTCTGCAGCAGCTTGCGGTCTATTCTGTCGGGCGTCCAGTCATAGGCGACGGGCGCGCCGGGGGTCGCAGCCCGAGGCTTCGGGGGAGATTCATGTGCCTTCCCGTCCGGCTGCCGCTCGCGCTCGCCGCAGCCCGCGGCAAGGGCGATCAGGATGATTAGGGCGAGGGCCCTGAGGCGATTGTGCATTTCCAGACCTGACCCCTAAAACGACCAGTTGACAAATACGAAGAAGGGCAGCGTCTCTTTGCTTGCGATGTAGTTGGCGAGGCCGATCTGCAGGCCGTACATGCTCTCGCACCAGTTGACGAATCCCAGCTGGAAACCGCTAATCTTGCCGGCCCTGTTGATGATCCCCCACTGGAAGGCCTCTGCCTCCTCGGCGTCATTGTATATGCCCGACTGGAAGCCGATGAACTTACCCGAGGTGTAGTTCACCACCCAGCCGTCCTGCCACCCGATGAAATCGCCCTCGCAGGAGTTGATGATGCCGACCTGCCAGGCTTTGCTCACGCCGCCCGTGCAGTGATTGGCTATGCCGAGGTCGAGCCCCTTGATTGACACATTGCGCCCGTAGATCAGGTTCAGCCTGAAGATCGTGATACCCACATCGTCCGGGCGGGCCGCAAGGGGCGACCAGAGCGCCAGCTGAAACGGTTCCTCTCTGTAAGCGGGTGCCGCGGCTTCCTCACCGTGCGCGAGCGCAGTTAAGGACAGGATGACAGCGATAAAGAGCAGGATTGGCTTGTTCATGATGACCTCCGTGTGCTGGACCTTCCGGCAGAAGCTTCGCCGGCGCTTGCCTCTATTCTCCGATTGAGATTCTACCACCGCCGTGTTCGGGGTCAAGCAGTATCGGACCCTCAAGAGCTTCCATTACCCTGTGAGCCGGCAGGCCGCGTTCCATGAGCTGGATCATGACGTTCATATAGGGTCGTACATGGTTGAAGAATTTCTTGTATCCCTCGCACAGGTAATTGAGGCCCGGCTCGCCGTGCGGGCTCTTGAGGAAGCGGTGCTTGGGACAGGCGCCCCGGCAGGCGAAGAGAACGTCGCACTCCCTGCAGTAGCGCGGGAGCGTGGTTTCCTTGAGCGCCCCGAACGCAACCTGCTTGTCGGAGTTTACCATGCGCGCCAGATCGTCCGTGAGTATGTTGCCCAGCCTGTAGTCGGGATACATGAAGTGGTCGCAGGAGTAGATATCGCCGTTGTGTTCTATAATGACCGCGCGCCCGCACCGGTTCATGAAAAAGCACGCCACTCCCGGGAGGCCGGCGAATGCCGCGAGGGTCCACTCGAAGTTCATGACGTACATGTCCCCGACGTCGTTCCTCACCCATTCGTCGAAGACCCCTATCATGAAGTCGCCAAAGTGTTCGGGCCGCACCGTCCACGGCGTCACGGCGTCCCAGGCGTCCTCCATGTCGAGAGCGGGAGGGACGGCGAGATCGAGCCCCAGCTCCTCCGCGCGCGGGTCTGGCAGGCGCTCCACTATGGGTATGAACTGAATGAACTTGACGCCCTCGCTCTTTAAGAACCTGTAAACGTCGCGCGGCCGGCCCGAGCTCTCCTCGTTGACGCAGGCAAGGACATTGAAGTCCACTCCGTGCCTCTTGAGGAGGTCGAGGCCCCGCATGACCCTGTCGAACGTGGGCCCGCCGCTGCGGTCGACCCGGTATCTGTCGTGGATCTCCCGCGGTCCGTCGAGGGAGAGGCCGATGAGGAAGTTGTTCGTCTTGAGAAACCTGCACCATTCGTCATTGAGAAGCGTGCCGTTTGTCTGGAAGGTGTTGACTATGGCCTTTCCGCGCGGCGCGTACTTGCGCTCCAGGTCTACGGCCTTCCTGAAGAAATCGACTCCCAGCATAGTGGGCTCGCCGCCCTGCCATGCGAAGAGAATCTCGGGGACGCGCGGGTCCTGCGAGGCGATGTTCTTCCTGATGTAAGCCTCGAGTACCTCATCCGACATCCTGTACTTCTCGCCGTCCGGAAAGAGAGCTTCTTTCTCGAGATAGAAGCAGTATTCGCAGCGGAGGTTACAGACAGGGCCCACGGGCTTGGCCATAACGTGGAAGCCAGGCGGACCCTGGATTTCATTCGGTGTCTTGTTACTCATAGTCTCTCCACCCTAGGCCCCGTTGATTCGATGTGGTATTCCGCTTCTACCTGGCCCAGGCGATTCCCAGGCACATGCAGAAGTACGACTGGCTCGTGCTGTCCCCCGACCTGAATGCGTAATTGTACCTGGCCGAGATGTTGAGATAGGCGTTGAAACTGAGCCCGTAGTAAAAGCCGAGCTCGGGGCAGAGCCCCACGTGCCAGTTGGTAGTCTGGTGGATTCCCGTTCCCACTTCCAGCCTCTTTTCCATCCAGTAGGCCCCGGCCCCGAGCCCGACGTAGTAAAGCGTGCCCTTGCTGTATTTGGCGTCCCCCCACTGGAGGTAATATGTGAGGAGAACGGGTGAGGAATAAATGCGGTGGAACTGGTGGCCGGTTACGTGGCCGTTGTCGACTTCATATGTGCCGGTCAGCTGCTGGTGGAACACGTTCCAGTGCCAGGTGAATCCAATGGCGGTGTGTTTGCTCCTGAACCATCTGGCCTCCACGCCGAAGCCCCTGAAGCTCGTGTTGTCGGCATAGTCCTTGGTGTCGCCGGTGGGAAGCGCAATGTCATACGTGAAGCCGCCGATGCCGGTCGCGGCAAGAGCGGGAGCAGACAGGCACAGCACGACGGCGCATGCGACAATCGCCGATTTCATGCCGGTTTTCCTCCTCTCGTTTTCACGACCGGTCACTCTCCGGTTGCCAGGTACGGGGATTGGTCAAAGGCCTGGTTGATGTTGTCGGTCAGCCTCTGCCGGGCTCCCTCCGAAGTGTCAACCAGGATGCCGTTCACGGAAGCCGCCCATAAAACCAGAATGTAAGGGTCCTCACCTTCTTCGATTTCCACATCATCGATCATGTCGATGAAAACCGACCCGGGCCGGTAGAAGTACTCCACCGGATGCGGATAGAGCGTTACCCAGCCGGGCCCCCATGCCGGCGGCCAGTGGGGATACCAGCCCCACATGTCCCACCAGTCTTCCGAGGAGTTCTGGAGCCATTCGGCGGTTGTAACCCACACTACTACGAATACGTCGGGCGGGTTCGAGCCGGGGTCGGCTTCCTCCTCGTAGCCAAGTGCCTCGAAATTGGTACGTACCAGGTCGAGCAGGAGCCCGTCGAATTCCCTCGAGATATCATCGCTGGACGTGTCGTCGGGATCCCGGAAGTGCATGACTGTGTCGGGGATGGCGTAGGTGCTCAGGGTGTCGAATACCGCATCCTGAGCGTAGAAGGTGGCCACGAGGTCGTAATCGCTGACCGTGTTGAAACCCGAATCGGGTTTGCAGGAGAGAAGGAAGAGAGCTGCCAGGACAGCCCCTCCTATTACCGGAAGCAGCTTAGGGGGCAGCCCGGGGATCACCTTGAGGCTGTTGCCCCGCAAATGCGTGCTTCTCATCAGGGCCTCCTTGATTTGATCTGCTGGGTTCTCGACTATTCTTAGCATCAACAGGGGAAGAGTAAAAGCAGATTCTGGAGGCTTCCAGGCGTCTAAGAGGGTAGGGGTGCCGACGGGGGTGCTTAATTGGTTTATGGGCATAAGGATGGGGTCGCCGGGCGGGTCGCGCCCGGGTTGTGCATTTCAAGACCTGACCCCCGGAAAACGGGTTGTGCATTTCAAGACCTGACCCCCGGAAAAGTGACCCCCGGAAAAGTGACCCCCAAAAGGGCTTTTCCCTTGACAGCCATCGGGGGTATTGTTAAAGTGGCGCAGATTCAGGGGGAAATGCATCTATTGCGTATGGTATAATCACCTATTCAGAAGGGGGTGATCGGTGATGCTTAAGCGGCGGTTGGCAATCACAACCGTGGTTCTGGCCCTGCTGGCTTCATTCTTGGTGGTGGGGTGCGGGCCAAAACCGCCCTGTCCTGTGCCGCCTGAGGAAGTCAGGGCAGTCCAGGACCAGACTAGCGGTGTCAAGGCGGATCTCGACGCGGCCAGCGCGGAGAGGGCAAAGCTGGAACAAGAACTCAAGGACAAGGAAGCCCAGCTCAAGAAACTCAAGAGCCAGGATCTCGAGAAAGAGCTCGAGATGCTGAAGAAGGGCAGCGGGCGATAGGAGGCAGCGAAATGAAGACAAGACTTATCATTATGCTGGCCGCATTATCGCTCGTAGTGACCCTCGCAACGGGCGTTCTTGCGGCTGACGTAAGCAAAGGTCAGTTCTACACCGAAGAGGAATACCAGAAGTTGTCCGGCGATGAGAGAGAGGCCTACTGCGCCTCGCTTGCAGGCGAGATGGACAAGCAGAAGGACATGCTCTCGGACTACCAGGGCCAGCTCGATGCCGAGCAGAAGGCGGTCGCCGACCTCAAGGCGAAAATCGCCAAGGTCGACGCCGAGCTCAATCCAATGAAGGCGGAGGCGGCCAAGCTCCAGAAGGAGATTGACTACTACAACTCTCTGCCTACCAAGTGGACGGTCAAGTACGGTGAGTCCTTGTACAAGATCTCCGGTTACGAGGAGATCTACGCCGACGGCACCAAGTGGCCGAGAATCTACAGGGCCAACAGGGACCAGATCGAGGACCCGAACCTGATCTACGTGGACCAGGTTCTCGCCATCCCGAGGGGCCTTCCCATGAAATACACCGTGGTCGCCGACGATTACCTGGGCAAGATCGCGGGCTATTGGGAGATCTACGGCAACTGGCGCCAGTGGACTCGGATCTACGAGGCCAACAAGGACAAGATCTCGGACCCGGATATGATTCATCCGGATCAGGTCCTCGACATCCCGAGGTAGTTCCTCCGGTTAATATTGGACGGACGTAAGGGATTGTTGGAGAAGGCAAAACATTCTTGAAGCTCTTGGTCTGCCCTGCAGACCAAGAGCTTTCTTTATGAGGGACTTCAGTGAGCGATACCGTTAGCAAAGAGATGAGTCTCGAGGGCGTCGACCAGGTTCGCCTATTCGGCGAGAACGACGCCAATCTGAGGTCGCTGCGCGAAGAGTTCAAGGTCAAGATCGTCGCTCGCGGCGAGAAGCTGCTGATCGAGGGCAAGCGCAAGCGCGTGGAGAAGGTGGCGGCCGTAATAGAGGACCTGATAGACATGGCAGGCCGGGGCGACCAGGTCGGGGAAGGCGATCTCAGATACGCCGTTTCCATGCGAAACGACTCCGGCGCGAAAGGCGACGCAGCCGGCAGCGGAGGCAGGAACGACAAATCCTCTTTCGAGGACCGCGCGGAGTTCCCGGGTTTAAGGAAGATCGTCCGCGCAAAGACGCTGGGCCAGCAGGAGTACGTGGAGGCGATGCGATCGTGCGACATCGTGTTCTCCATAGGCCCCGCCGGCACGGGCAAAACGTATCTCGCTATGGCGCAGGCGGTGTGGTCGCTGAGGCGCAAGGACATCGACCGCATCCTGCTGGTCAGGCCGGCAGTGGAGGCCGGCGAGAGCCTGGGATTCCTGCCGGGCGATCTTGAGGAAAAGGTAGGGCCTTACTTGAGGCCGCTCTATGACGCCCTGTATGAGATGATGCCCGCCGAGAAGATCAAGAAGTCGCTGGAGATAGGCGTCATAGAAGTCGCGCCGCTCGGGTACATGAGGGGAAGGACCCTGAACAACTCGTTCGTGATCCTCGACGAGGCCCAGAACACCACGCTCGACCAGATGAAGATGTTCCTCACGCGACTGGGTTTTAACTCCAAGGCGGTCATCACGGGTGACGTCACGCAGATCGACCTGTCTCGAAAAGAGGATTCAGGACTGGTGCTTATCCAGTCGATACTTAAAGGCATAAAGGGCATTGAATTCATATACTTGAGCGGGAAGGACGTCGTAAGACACAGGCTCGTTCAGGAGATCATACGGGCCTTCGATAAATACGGGCCCGGCGGCAAGGGACCGGGCTCGTAGCCGGCGGATCCCGTTGAGGATCCTGTTGCGGATCTCATTCGCGCTTGATATCGCCGGCCGAGTTGTGTAGTACAAAGGCGGAGCATGGAAGAGTCCGACGACCATAGTCAATCAGTACACATAGGCGGCCTTTCGGGCGCCCTTGGGTCTCTGCGCCCTCTGTTCGAGCAAGTCATCCGGGAAATCCTAAGAAGCCAGGGCGTGGAGAAATACGCCCTTTCCATCACATTCACCGACGACGATGAGATTACCCGAATCAACCGCGAGTCCCTGGGGCGGGACCGCCCCACCGACGTGATCGCTTTTGACCTTTCTGAAGAAGGGCTCCCGCTGGACAGGGTGGGAGACGTCTACATCTCGCTGGATACCGCCCTGGCCAACAGCACGCGTTTCGGTGTAAGCCGGAACGAGGAGCTATTGCGCCTGGTCGCCCACGGCACGCTGCATGTGCTGGGATACACGGACGGATCCTCTTCAGAGCGGAGGGAGATGGAGGAACTCCAGGAGAGAATCGTGGAGAAGTTCTCCTCGGGCCTCCGGCAGTAACGAGTACATAAGGAGGATGATCAGATTGGACCCGTCGACATTGGCGGATGTGCTTCTTCTGGCGGCGTTTCTGTGTCTGTCTGCGCTCTTCTCGGCAGGTGAGTTCGCTTTTTTCTCGGTGTCGAGGTCTGAGATTGAGGAAGAGAACAGCAGGCGGGCCAGGATGGCGCTCAGGATGCTGTCTTCCCCGCAGGAGCTAATGATAAAGCTGCTGGTCTCCAGCTCGTTCTGCAATGTCCTCGTGGCCCTGTTCGCGCTGAGAATAGCGTGGCGGGCATATCCCGAGGGGACTGGGCACCTGGTCGCGGCCGCGGTCGCGCTCCTGCTCGTCGCCATAATGATCGCCATACTCACCCGGCTTCTGCCCAGGGTCTACGTGGCGCATGACCCCGTCTCGGCGGTAGTCGCCGTGACCCGGCCGGTATATGTGCTTTTCCTGCCGCTCTATCCTTTCGTAAAGGGGGTCTACCTGCTGACCCAGGGGCTGTTCCTGGCCGGAGCCCAAGCGAGGGAGATGGTGCTCAAGGCGGGCCAGCTCAGAGCGATCGCCAGGGCGGAGGGCGAAGGAGCCGGCATAGGAAGCGACGAGCAGGAGATGATCAACGGCATCTTCGAGATGAGAGACACCCTCGCCCGCGAGGTCATGGTGCCCCGGATAGACATGGTATGCGCCGAGGCGACCACGACGGTCGGTGAGGCAATGAAGGTGATCTCCGAGGGCGGGCACTCGCGAATCCCGGTTTATAACAAGACGGTGGACAATATCATAGGCATCATGCACGCGCGGGATCTCATTGGTTTCATAGCCGGCGGCGACGTCGCCTCACCCATAAGCGGCATCCTCCGGAACGCCTATTTCATTCCGGAGAGCATGAAAGTGGATTCGCTTCTCAAGGAGCTCAGGAAGCGAAAGACCCATATGGCGGTCGTGGTGGACGAGTTCGGGGGCGTGGTCGGGCTGGTCACGCTCGAGGACGTGATCGAGGAGATCGTCGGGGAGATCTACGATGAGTACGATGAGGAGGAGAAGCTCGTCCAGGTCGTAAGCCCGGACGAAGTGCTCGTGGCCGGCAAGACGCACATAGAGGAACTCAACGAGATACTGGGCACGGGGCTTAACAAGGAAGAGGACTATGACACAATCGCCGGGTATCTATATAATCTGCTGGGGAAGGTGCCGTCACAGGGTGACGAACACGAGGCCGACGGACTCCGGTTCGTCGTCGACCGCGTCGCCGGGCAGCGCATAGAGCGCGTGCGCATAATCGGCAAGGGACTGGGCGGGAGCGCCAAGGTGGAGGAGCTCTAGAGGCATGAAATGGCTGCGCCGCGTGGTTTTCTCGGGTCTCGCGATTCTGCTGCCCACGGTTATCACGCTGTGGGTGCTCTACAAGCTCTTCGTTTTTCTCGACAACCTGCTGAGGAGCCTCATCGCCACGCATACGAGCCTCGACGTGCCCGGCATCGGGGTTGCCGCCATCATAGTCATTGTCCTCCTCGCGGGGCTCTTCGCCAGCAACGTGATCGGCAGGAAGCTCATCGACTGGTATAACCGGCTGCTCGGCCGAATACCGGTGCTGAGCTCCATATACAGGACACTCAAGCAGGTAAGCGAGGCCGTTCTTAAGGACCAGTCCACGGGATTCAGGAAGGTGGGACTGGTCGAGTTCCCGAGGCGGGGCGCCTACTGCGTCGGCTTCATTACTTCCGAGAACTTCGGAATGGGGTTAGCGGATGGTAAAGAGGACAATGTCACCGTGTTCGTGCCCACCAGCCCCAATCCGACATCGGGATTCATGATGGTGGTGCCGGCCTCCGACGTAAAAGTGCTGGACATGAGCGTCGAGGACGGCATCAGGATGATCATCACGGCGGGCATGGTGGCCGAGCGCGACGTGGACCCGGTCAGGGCGGCCGCAAAATCGAAATCCGCGGGCGGCAGGGTGCCTGAAGACAGGATCGAAAGGGAAGGATAGGCTGGGCTAATGGGCATCAATCGAAGCGAAGCCGTAGTGCTCAGGGCCAGGAAGGTGAGGGAGACCAGCAAGATCGTGGTCTTCTTCACGAAGAGATTCGGCAAGGTGTCCGCCATGGCCAAGGGGAGCCTGCGGCCGAAGAGCAAATTCGGCTCGAGCCTCGAGATACTCACCCACTCGCTCATAATCTATTACGCCAAGGAAAACCGCAACGTACACACGCTGAGCCACAGCGAGACCCTGAACCCGTTCTCCGAAGTCAAAGGCGATTTCGCCAAGCTCGCCTATGCGAGCGCCGCTGTAGAGATACTCGAGCGCTTCGCGCCCCCCGAGGAACCCAATGAAGACCTGTTCGACCACGTGATTCTCACGCTCCGCGAATTCGACGCCGCAAAGAGGGAGGAGCTTGATGTCATCCTCGCCTCTTATCTTCTGAAGATGCTCCATCTCGTGGGGTACGGGCCCTCTCTCTCCACCTGCGTCAAGTGCGGCAAGGACATCGGGGACGGAATAGTGAGGTTCGGGCTCCTGTCGGGCGGCGTGCTGTGCAAGTCCTGCATCGACAGGGACATCAACGCAATCGACCTGGACGCCGACGTGCTGGAACTCATGAGGACCTTCGAGAAGAAGACGGTCAAGCAGATAAGAAAAAAGCCCGCCCCGGTGGAGACAAGCCGGGGGGCCTGTGATATACTCACGGCTTTCGTAAGAATGGTGATGGGTGAGGGAGCAAGAGTGAAGTCGCTCGAGTTCCTCGAGAGAATAAGGGAAAGCTGACATGCCGCGAGAGGCCTATTCCCTGCAAGAGCTCATACTCGTGCTCGAGAAGTTCTGGTCGGACTACGGATGCGCCCTGCATCAGCCCTATAACAGCGAAGTTGGCGCGGGAACGTTCAATCCCGCGAGTTTTTTAAGAGCGCTGGGTCCGGAGCCCTGGAAGGCGGCCCATGTGGAGCCGTCCCGCAGACCCCGCGACGGGCGCTACGGCGAGAACCCGATGAGGGTGCAGCAGTTCCTGCAGTACCAGGTCGTCGTGAAGCCCTCTCCGGACGACATCCAGGACGTCTACCTCCGTACGCTGGAGGTCATGGGAATCGACCTCAAGAGCCATGACGTCAAGTTCGCGGAGGACGACTGGGAATCGCCGACGCTTGGCGCCTGGGGGCTGGGCTGGCAGGTATGGCTCGACGGCATGGAGATCACCCAGTTCACCTACTTCCAGCAGGCGGGCGGATTGGACTTAAATCCCGTAACCTGCGAAATCACCTACGGCCTCGAGCGGATCGCAATGTGCAGCCAGGAAGTCGACGACATAAAGGCCATAAGATGGAACGACCGCCTGACCTGGGCGGATATATTCGCGACTTCCGAGTACGAGTTCTCCAGGTACAACTTCGAGGAAGCCGATGTCGACAAGCACTTCGACCTCTTCAGGTTCTGCGAGGGCGAGGCGCGCCGGCTCGCGGAGAAGGGGCTGGTGCTGCCGGCGTATGATTTCGTGCTCAAGTGTTCGCATGCATTCAACCTCCTCGACGCCAGGGGCGCTATAAGCGTCACCGAGAGGGCGTCGTACATCCTCAGGGTCAGGAATGTCGCGCGGCTCGTGGCCCGCAAGTATCTCGAGCAGCGCGAGGAGATGGGCTTCCCGCTCATGCAGGAGGGCCGGGGCGGGGCGGAGAGCAGACCGGAATAGTGGGAATAGTCGGAAGAAGAGGCACAGATTGGAACTTCTTTTTGAAATAGGAGTAGAGGAACTTCCCCCTTCGTTCGTAAGGCCGGCCCTGGGGGCCATCGAGGAGAAGATGGCCGCCGGACTTAAAGAGGCAAGGCTGGACTGCAGCCGCATACGCACCTTCGGGACGCCGCGCAGGCTGGCGGTACTCGTGGAGGGCCTTGCAGGCAAACAGAGCGAAATGTCCGAGGTGGTCTTCGGCCCGCCGGCGAGCGCGGCCTACGACGATTCCGGCAAGCCCACCAGGGCGGCTCTGGGTTTCGCCCGCCGCTTCGGCGTGGAGTTGTCGGAACTGCGTACCGAGAAGACGGAGAAGGGCGATTATGTCTGCGCGGAAGTGAAGCACGGGGGCGAACCCGCCGCCGCCGTCATGCCCGGCGTTCTCCTGGGCGTCATCGGCGGCGTGCCGTTTCCGAAGACGATGAAGTGGGAGGAGAGCCAGACGCTCTTCGCCAGACCGGTGAGATGGCTGGTGGCCCTCCTGGACGGGGACGTTGTCGAGCTCACCTGGGCGAACCTCAAGGCGGGCAGGAAGACCCGCGGGCATCGCTTCCTGAGCCCCGGGGAATTTGAGATAAATGCGCCGGGCGATTACATGAAGGCGCTCGAGGACGCTCACGTGATCGCCGACCACGAGGAACGCAAGCGCCTGATCGCGGCCATGGTCGAGGAGGCCGCTTCGTCGGCCGGCGGCCGTCTGATCGAGGACGATGACCTTCTTGAGATAGTGACTTTCGAGGTCGAGTACCCGCTCGCCGTGCTGGGCGAGTTCGATCCCGCGTTCCTGGGCATGCCCGGGGAAGTCGTGCGAACGGCCATGAAAGAGCATCAGAACTTCTTCTCGATAACGGGCGGCAGGGGAAACCTGCTTCCCAGTTTCGTCGCGGTCGCCAATACGGCCAGCGACCCGGAGGGGTATATACTCAGGGGCAATGAGAGAGTCCTCAAGGCGCGCCTGGCGGACGCTCTCTTCTACTGGCAGGAAGATAAGAAGACGGGCCTGGAGGCCATGGCGGCCGGGCTGGAGAAGGTGGTGTGGCAGGAGTCGCTTGGGACGCTTGCGGAGAAGTCGGAGAGGATAGCCGGTCTGGCCGTCGCTGTCTCGGAGATGACCGGCCTCAGCGACGCGGCGTGCGCACGGCGCGCGGCGCGGCTCGCCAAGGCCGATCTGACGTCGCTTATGGTCAGAGAGAAGGAGTTTTCGAGTCTGCAGGGATATATGGGTGGAAAATACGCCGGGGCCTCGGGGGAGGGGCCCGAGGTCTCAGCCGGGATTTTCGAGCATTACCTGCCGCGCTTCGCCGAGGACGTTCTCCCCGGGACCGAGTGCGGCATAGTAGTGGCGCTGGCGGACAAGGCGGACACGCTGGCGGGCTGCTTCGGGGTCGGGTTGATTCCGACGGGATCGGAAGACCCTTACGCCCTCAGGCGCCAGGCCATGGGCATCGCCAGGATATTGATAGAGAAGGAGATTCACCTCTCACTGGGGGAGGTCTTCCGGGAGGCCATACGTCTTTACGGCGACAGGCTCACGGCCGACGCCGCGGAGCTCGAGGCCGGCCTTCTCGATTTTCTAAGGCAGAGGGTGCAGACGCTGCTTACGGACAGGGGCTTCCGCTATGACCTGGTCTCGGCGGTGCTCGACGCGGGCATCGACGATCCGGCGCTGATCATGAAGCGGATCGCGGCAGTCGAGGAGTTCGAGCGCCATGAGAAATTCCCTTCTCTCCTCACGGCTTTCAAGCGGGCGCATAACATCACCAGGGGCGGCTTCGACGGGGATCCCGACCCGGGACTGTTCGAGGACGAGGCCGAGGGCGACCTCCATGGCACCTACTCGAATATCCTTCCCGACTATGAAGCCTATATGCACGAGAAAGACTTCAAGGGGGCGCTCGATCTGCTTTCGGAACTTTCGGCGCCCATAGACGTCTTCTTTGACAGGGTCATGGTTATGGCAGAGGACGAGGCGCTCAGGGCCAACAGGCTCAAACTCTTAAGCAGAATCACGCACCTCTTCCTCGCGATCGCGAACTTCTCCAGGTTGGAGACATCCTGATGGCCGACACCCCGGCTCGAAGGGTCATGATTCTCGGCCTCGACGGCGCCACCTGGGCGCTGCTCCGCGGACTGGCCGCGGACGGCACGATGCCCAATCTCGCTTCATTCCTCGAGAGGGGCTGTTCGGCCGACCTCATTACGCAGGTCCCGCCCGTCACGGCCACAGCCTGGTCGAGTTTCGTCACCGGGCTGAACCCGGGCAAGCACGGCGTGTTCGAGTTCCTGCTGCGCAAGAAGGCGCTGGTGGAGGAGGCGAGGTCGGCGCACAATCCCTTCGGCGAAGTTCCGGTGAATTCGGCCCTGAGGGACGGCACTCCCATCTGGGATCTCGCCGGCGAGGCGGGCCTCAAATCGGTCGTGAAGGGCGTGCCCATTACATATCCGCCGAGCCCGATAAAAGGGGCTATGCTGAGCGGGTTCCTGACCCCCTTCGGCAGGCGCGACTTCGCCTGTCCGCCCGGGCTCCTGGGCGAGATAGAGGAGAGGTTCGGCCCCTATAAGCTGTACCACCGGCAGGTCTACTCGAGGCGCGGCGTATCGGACGTCCTGGACGAGCTCGACGACGTTCTCGACTTCGACATCAAGGTCACCCGCTTCCTCATGGAGAGAATAGACTGGACCCTGCTGATATCCCATTTCTGGGGAACCGACCGCGCTTCCCACGAGCTCTGGCATCTCCTTGACGAGAGCCATCCCCGCCACGACCGCTCGGAAGCGGCCAGGTACGCGCCGCGTCTCAGGGCTTTCTATTCAACCCTCGACCGGGGACTCGGGGATATCGTAAGCGACGCCGGCGGCGCCAATCTCATCATCATGTCCGACCACGGCTTCGGGCCCATACACACTTTTCTTTCCTTCAACATGTGGCTCGTGGGCCGGGGCATGCTGAAGTTCAAGTCGGGCCCCATGACCTGGCTCAAGCGCGCGGCTTACGGAGTGGGATTCACGCCTACGCTGCTCTACAGGATTTCGATGGCTCTCGGGCTCGCCAAGTACCGGCTCTCGGGGGGCTTTCACTCGCGCCAGAAGATGCAGATGCTCATCCACCGGTTCTTCCTGTCGCTGGCCGACGTCGACTGGGGGGCGACGCGGGCCTATTCCCGCGGCAACTACGGCCAGATATACGTGAACCTCAAGGGCCGCGAGCCCTGGGGATCGGTGGAGCCGGGCGCCGAGTACGAAGCCGTTCGCAACGAAGTCAGGGACCGCCTTATGGAGGAGACCGATCCGCGGACGGGGGAGAAGTTGTTCGACAGGGTGTACTTCAGGGAGGAGCTTTACCAGGGGCCCTATGTGGATGAGGCTCCCGACGTTATCTTCGTCCCCAGGGATATGAGCTACAAGGCGCTCGGTACGCTTGACTTCACCAGCAACAACTTCATGGACCCGGTTTACGGCAACTCGGGCGACCACCGCATGAACGGCGTCTTCCTGGGCCTGGGGCCGGCTTTCGCGCCCGGCCGGCGGCTCGAGGAGTTATCAATTCTGGACATCGCGCCCACCGTCCTGTATCTTCTTGGATTGCCCGTCCCGCGGGCGATGGACGGGAAGATAGCCGAGCCGGCTCTGGACGAACGCTATCTCGCTCAGAACAGAGCGGAATTTGTCGATAAAGAGCTTCTGGGGAGACTCGGCATCGGTAAGATGTCGGACGAGGACCGCGACGATATCAAGCGGCGCCTCGAGGGCATAGGCTATATCGGTTAGAGGAGGGCGACCCGGGAAGCCATGGGCAAGTCGATTTCATTTGTGCTTCCGGCGTATAACGAGGAAGAGAACATAGAGAGGGCGGCCACGGCGATACTCGATGTTGCCGAGACGCTTAATCTCGATGACTACGAATTGATAATCGTCAACGACGGGAGCTCCGACCGCACCGCCGGGATCATAGACGGCATGGCCGCCGCCAACTCCCATGTCAGACCGATTCACCAGCCCGCCAATCTCGGCTATGCCGACGCACTCAAGGCGGGCTTCACGAGCGCGCGCATGGGCCTGGTGTTCTACACCGACTCGGACCTGCAGTTCGACGTAAAAGAGGTAAAGAACTTCCTGCCCGCGAGCGAAGACTACGACCTCGTCTGCGGCTTCAGGATATACCGCTACGATCCCCTCACGCGCCTCTTCCTGGCATGGGGATACAACCTCCTCGCCAGGACCATCTTCAGACTCAGGGTGAGGGACATCGACTGCGCGTTCAAGCTCTTCCGCAGGGAGATCTTCGACGTAATCGAGATCAGGTCCAGGAAGTTCTTCGTGGATACCGAGATTCTGGCCAAGGCGAGATTCTACGGTTTCAGAATGACCGAGATCGGGGTTCGTCATTATCCCCGGGCAGGAGGCAGCAGCACCGTGCGGCCCAGCCATGTTTTCTCGACGCTGAGAGAACTGGCAAGGATATGGGCCGAGATTTACCTGGGCCGGGGCAGGAAAAAGCGAGGAGCATGACTGAACGCAGGAAAGATGTTCTAGCCATCGCCTTCCTCATTGTCCTCATTGCCGTTTTTTTCTCCGCTGAGCTTTTCACAGACAGGACGCTGGTCACCTACCGTCTGACCGGCGCCTTCCCGTGGCGGTCGGAGGCGACGCCGGAAGAGCTCGCGGAGCCCTCCGTGACGTCGGACTGCACCTTCTCATACCTTCCGCGGCGGGTCTTCGCGACGCGCATGATGCGCCAGGGCGAGATACCCCTCTGGAACCCGCATCAGTTCTGCGGGACCCCGTTTCTGGCGAATTACCAGTCGGGCGTTCTCTACCCGGTGAATCTGGCCCTCTACCCGGTGGATCCGTATCAGCAGATGGATATATACCTTTATGTTCACTTCCTGGTCGCGGCCGTCTTCACCTATCTTCTTGTCCGGAGGCTCGGGGTCTCGCTCGGAGGCGCGCTGGTCTCGGCCGTCGCGTTCACTTTCTCGGGCTTCATGGCCACGCGCTACGGCCAGCCCACCTTCGTTTCGACGGCGGCATATATCCCGGCGCTGATATTCCTCGGCGAAGGGCTTGTGACCAGACCCTGCCTCAAGCGCGCGGGCATGCTTGCTGCAGGTGTGGCGATGTGCATTCTGGCCGGGTTCCCGCAGCTGGTCTTCCTTGCCGTCTACTGCCTCGTGGCCTACATGATATTGAGAGTGGTGCTTGCGCGAGAAGCGGCGAGCCGGAGCCGCGTGGTCGTCTTCGCCCTGCTCGCGTTTTCCATCGCCGTCGCTGCTCTCATATCGGCTTTCCAGCTGCTCCCGACTTATGAGCTGAGCACTTACTCCTATCGCAAGGAACTGCCGTACGAGATGATATTGAGCAGCGCGCATCACAGACTGGCGGCTCTCAAGTACTTCGTCCCGGACAGCCTGGGGCATCCCCTGGATACAGAGGTCGGGGTCGTCAGCAAGGGCCTCATGAAAGTCGACATAGACTATGGCTTCAATCAGAATTACGTCAGCACCACAGGATACGCGGGCGTACTGACGCTGCTGCTCGCCCTGCTGGCGCTTTCAAGGCCCCGGCGGAAGATGCTGCCATTCGTGGTGCTCGGCGGCATTGCCCTCGCCACGGTGTTCGGTACGCCGGTGCTCAGGGTTTTCTACAGCCTGCTGCCCGGATTCAAGTTCTCGCGGATCGACCGCATAGTGGTCATCTACATGCTGTGTGTGTCGGTGCTCGCCGGTTTCGGCTTCGACCTGGGGTCAGGTCTGAAAATGCACAAGGGCAAGTCCGCCGGACAGAACAGGGGTGGCGAAAAGAACAGGGGTCAGGCCCCGGGCTCACATCCCGGCTCCGGCGCGCCGAGGAAGACCGCCCGGACCTTCATCGTGGCCGCCGCGGCCTTCGCCGTCTTCTCCGTTCTCCTCGGGATGTGGCTCAGGACCTCGGGCGCGGACGTAATCGTCCGGGCCTCGGGCGACATCGTCAGCCTCGACGTTTTCCGGCCGTACCTGGCGGGGAAAGCGGCGGCGTTTATGCTGCTTGCGGTAATCGGCTCCATCTTTATCATGCTGGCCAGCTTCAAGCCCATGTCGATGAAGGCCTTCACGGCGGTGGCTCTATGCCTTCTTCTCGTGGACCTGCTGCCGTTCGCCGCCAGGTTCAAGGTGTCGCAGCCGGCCGGCGGGGTAATGCCCCCCAGCGAGTTCGTAGAGCAGCTCCCCGCAAAGAGCGGCCGGTCCAGGATCGTGAAATTCGCCTCGGATGTGCTACCCGCCAGTACGCCGACGCTACTGGAGATAGACGACATTCACGGATACAACGCTCTCAATGTGAACTACTACCTCGAGGTGCTCGGCGCCGTTGACCCGTCCGTCATCGCCACCGAAAACGCCGCGCTGCGCCGGCGGATAGGCCCGCTCTCTTCGGGGGAGGCCCTGCAGTCGCCCATACTCGACATGATGAACGCGGCTTATATACTGACGGCCATGCTTATCGAGGGCAAGGGCCAGCCCATCCGCATCGGCAATGACGGGGTGCTGCCCAGAGCCTATCTCGTGGGCGGAGCCCGCTTCTTCGGAACTTATGATGAAGTCCTGGGCTATATGAAGACAGGGGAGTTCGACCCCCGCAGGGAGGTTGTCCTCGTGGGGGAGAGCGGGGCTGGACCGGATTCGGCAGTTGATGCCGGCAGGGTGAGTATTGCATCCTACGGGCCCCATGAAGTCGTGATAGGTGTGGATGCCGCGAGGGACTGCTATCTCTTCATCTCGGACACCTTCTATCCGGGCTGGAGAGCGACCATCGACGGGGAAGAGGCTCCCGTACTGAGGGCGAACTACGCTTTTCGGGCGCTGTCGGTCCGGGAGGGAAAGCACGAGGTGGTCATGGCATTCGAGTCCACCCCATTCCGGACAGGCATCATCCTGTCCATTGCCGGCCTCGTGCTGCTGGCCGTAATGCTGATGTCGAGGTCGGCCGTGGCCGGTTTGTGAGGTTTGAATTGCCATCAATATGCGAAAGGGCCTGCAGGCCGCATCTTGTTATCTTCATCCTGTGTCTTGTCTATTTCCTGTCTTTTGTGAAGTACGGCCTGCCCTATGACGAAGGTTATCTGCTGGACGGCGTCGAGAGGGTCATGGAAGGCCAGGTGATTTACAGGGACTTCCACCACACGTACGCGCCCGGCAGGTTCTATCTCATCGGAGCGGCTTTCGGCATCGCCGGCAAGCATATCTATGTGGAGAGAGTGATTTTCGCCCTGTTCCAGGCGGTCAAATGCATGCTGGCCTTCCTTATCGTCAAGAGAATCACCGGGAGCAGGTGGGCTTACATGGCGCCGCTTCTCATACTCGCCGCGCCGGGAGCCTGGCACAAGGTGTTCTTCTCCAGTCTGGGATTGCTCGCCGTGTACGCCGTTATGTCCGCAATCGAACGCGACACTGTGAAGCGCTATCTCCTGGCCGGGGCCGTCGCCGGCGCATGCGCGGTGTTCAGACAGGACTCCGCCGGATTCGCGATATTGGGAGGCGCGGCCGCCGTTGTCGTCTTCCAGATAAAAGAGAAGCGCGGGGCGGGCGGCATTCTCAGGCGGTGGCTGTGGCTGGCGGCCGGTTCCTCTGCAGTAATCGGTATCGTCTTCCTCTGGTTTTACTCGCAGGGCGCGCTCGGCGCCATGATTCACAAGATCGCTATTGAGGGGATGAAGGACAACATGACCAACCGCATCCCCTACCCGCCATTCGGCGCCGCTGGGGGCTTCGACGCGGGCTATGCCGCGCGCATCCTGCCGGTCAAGGCTCTCTTCTATACGCCGCCGGTCGTCTATGTGCTGTCGGCATGCCTGGCCGCATGGCTGGCCATCAGGTCCGACCGGCGCGCGACTTACGCTTCACTTGTCTGCCTTGTCGTCGTTTCGGCTCTGGCTTTCAACCAGGCCGCGTGGCGCTCGGACCTGAGCCACCTGATCCAGTCGGCGCAGTTCGCTTTCGTCCTTGTTCCCGTGTTGCTATGGGCGGCCGACGGCTTCATACGCCGCCGGGCCGGGGGTGGCGCCCTCGCGGCCGTCCGCGCCGCGATGGTCGCCGCGCCGGTCGCCCTTGTGCTCTGGGGTACGGCGAGCGCCGTCTACGCATCCAGGGACGCGGCCTTAATCCGGCGTTTCAGGGCCGAGGGCATTTCGATCGGCGCCACCGAATATGTGGGCTCTTTTCTCCTCACCGTGGGCAATAACACCAGGCTCGACAGCGAGCGGGCCCCCGTCCTCGTCATGCCGGCGGAGGCGCGCTTCTTCTCCGAGGTCGGGTCTTTCCTCGATGAAAACACCGCGCCCGGGGACTATGTCCTCGCCGTGCCCCAGCTCCAGGTGATTTACTTCCTCTTCGAGAGGAGGAATCCCACGCGCTACGCCCATTACAGGAGGGCCCTGGAGCCCGAAGAGGAGAGGCGGTACATAGAAGACATAAACAGGCATGAAACTGAGTTCATTTTGCTCACCGAACCGGCGCAGGGCGCGAGGCTCGCCGACACGAAGCAGAGTTTCAGCGAGTACGCCGCGCCGGTGAGGGACTTCATTCTCTTAAACTACACCGAGATCGGAAGGATCGGCTCGGTGAGAGTGTTCAGGCGGAAGCGATGAAGAGGTCCAGCGCGTTGAAGGCGCTGCGCATGCTCGTGAGCGCCGGCATAATCCTCTACCTGGTCATGAAGCTTGACCTGGGGGAGATCGGAATGCACCTTAAGAACCTCAAAGCGGCGCCCCTCCTCCTCGCCGCGGCGGCCGACTTCCTCATGATCGCCGGCAATTCCCTAAGATGGAAGGTGCTCCTGAGGGCCAAGGGAATCGAGCTTCCGCTCCCCAGGCTCATTTACTATTACCTCGTGGGCATATTCTTCAGCGCGTTTCTCCCCACGAGCGTGGGAGGGGACTTCGCCCGCGTCGTCGCCGTGGCGAGCGTGACCGGAAGGCGGGCGGACGCGTTCGCCTCCGTGGTGGTGGAGCGCCTGATGGGTTTCTTCGTTCTCATACCCATTTACCTGGTCGCCATGCCCTTCGTGGCCGGCAGGCTCGCAGATTTGAGACCTCTTCTTGTGATCGGCGCAGTCGGGCTTCTCATCTTCCTCGTCGCTTATCTCGCGCTGTTGCGCCCGGTGGCGAGGCGTATCTCAAGGCTTCTCGATCCCCTCTTCAATCTCTTCTCGAGATTCAGAATCCGGGAAAAGCTGGAAAAGGCATACGAGGCAATCGTCGTGTACCGCGGTTCGAGGGCGGCCGTGGTGAGCGGGTTCGCGCTCTCGGTGGCATCGCGCCTTCTGTGGGTGCTGGGCTGCTACTTCGTGGCGCGGGCGTTCTCGATGGAGATTTCATTCACCACGCTGCTCGTCGTCGTTCCCGTGGTGGAGCTCGCGCGCGCCATACCCATATCGCTCTCGGGCATCGGCGTCAGGGAGGCCGCGTTCGTGGCGCTGCTGGGGCAGTTCGGCGTGGGCGAGAACATCGCCTTCGCGTACGGCCTCGTGGTCTACTTCGTGTTCTTTCTCTTCTCCATTGCCGGCGGGATACTCTACGCGGCGGGCGGGCTGGGAAGAGCGGCGGCCACCCCAGGCGGGGAGCCCGTCGAATGAGGACGCTTATCCCCATGATGCTTCTTGTGGCGGCCGTGCTGGCCTTCTTCTCGAATGTTCTATTCGGTGACCGCGTTTTGCTTTCGACCAACCCCGCGGCGTACGAGCCCTGGGCCCACTACGCGGGCGAAGAAGCCAGAAGTGACCGGTCTTACAGGACGGACGCGTTATTGACGTACCTGCCGAGGCAGGCCGAGCTGTCGCGCAGAATCCGGAGCGGGGACTTCCCGCTGTGGAATGCGAGTACATACTGCGGCGCGCCCTTCCTTGCCGACCCGCAGTCGAGAGTCCTCTACCCGCTCTCC